>Ga0209373_10000015_pt1 | contig 479136 bp, 381 predicted proteins | sample Higcelweek5metaG_FD_187173 | JGI IMG/M metagenome (GOLD analysis project Ga0209373, IMG submission 187173) | Freshwater pond sediment microbial communities from the University of Edinburgh, under environmental carbon perturbations - High... | ecosystem: Environmental > Aquatic > Freshwater >...
TTGGTTTGTGGTGATTCAATTATACTAGATATTTAGGGGGTAATCACTTTTTTGTATAAAAAGGGTGAGAATTCCTTGAAAATAAAGGATTTAGAAATAAAAAATCGGTAGTAGTTTTGACACTACCGCGATTTACAAGGAGGAAAAGGTATGTTAGAAAGTGTATTAGATTCAAATGCTATAGTGTCTGAAGTAGTGTCATCAGGAGCGTCATTGCAAGCTATAATAATCTGTTTTGTGGTATCTATTTTATTAGGTGTTGTAATTGCGTTTATTTACCAGAAAACAAGCGAAAAATACTCACATAATTTTATAGTAACACTCGCTGTTTTGCCAATCTTAGTTCAAGGAGTTATATTTTTGGTGAACGGAAATCTTGGAACTGGTGTAGCTATTTTGGGCGCTTTTAGTCTTGTGAGATTTCGAACAATTCCGGGAAGTAGCAAAGAAATTGCAGCCATTTTTTTTGCAATGACAGTGGGATTATCTATGGGAATGGGGTATGTTTTTTATGCAGTGATGCTTACAGGAATCGTCGGAATTTTGTTCATAGTATTGAAGCGCCTGCATTTTGGTGTGATCCAGGATAAATCTTGCATAGTATGTATTACCGTTCCTGAGAATCTTGATTATGAAACGGTTTTTACCGACCTGCTAGAGAAATACTGCGAACAATATGAACTTGAAAAGACGAAGACTACAAATTTGGGAAGCATGTTTGAGTTGTCATATCGAGTAATTCGGAAAAACGAATATTCACAAAAAGCATTTATTGACGAATTACGGTGTAGAAATGGAAATTTAAGAATTAGTATGGGCAGAATGGACAAAGGAGAATTGACATTATGATATTTGAAATAATTCGAAAATATTGGGTACTCGTTTCACTTATTTTAATACTATGCACGATGATGGTAGGTTGCACACAGGATCAAGAGGGTGGAGATGTAGATAATGACATGAATTTAGAGGTTTCTTCAAATAATTATTCAGTTACGAATATAGAATTGAATGGGAATCAGGCAACAGTCAATGGCAGCGGTGCTGTAATGAAAGAAAACAACTTGGTAATACAGTCGAGTGGAGTATATGAGATAGCGGGTGAACTTACAAATGGTCGTATAATGATTGATTCAAGTGATACAAATGAAGTAACGATTCGTTTGAATGGGGTTAGAATCAGCAATCAAAACGGTGCTGCATTTGTTGAAAAGTCAAGTGCTGGAGTAGTTCTTTTGTTGGCAGAAGAGACAACAAACTATTTTGAGAATACAAATAGTAGTCAAGCGGATACGAATGATGAGGATACCAATGAAGAGAATCTTGAATCACAGGGCGGGATCCTATGCAAGAACAATCTGACAATTGAAGGAACTGGAGATCTCGAGGTTTATTCAAAGACAGGTGATGGAATAAAGAGTAAAGGTGTATTATCAGTAGTTACAGGCAGCATAAAAGTTGAATCGTTAGAGCATGGACTGACTGGAAATGATGGGATGCAGATACTTGGTGGAACAATCGAAATATCTTGCGAAAAGGACGGCTTACATTCAAAAGAAACGATTGAGTTTGCCAACGCAGATTTAAATATTAAGGCAAGCAATGAAGGAATTGAAGCAAAAAAAATTTGGATCAAGAGTGGAAATATTATACTAAATGCAAAGGATGATGGATTGAATGCGGCAGCGGATTCGCAATCGAATAGTGAGTGTGAAATTGTTTTTGATGGTGGAACGATAGCGATTTATGCAGATGGTGATGGAATTGATTCAAATGGAAGTGTTGAAATGAATGGTGGAACAGTATATGTATATGGTCCAACGACGAATGGAAATGGGGCCCTGGATTATGGAATTGAATTTACGATGAATGGTGGGACGATGGTAGCAATGGGGAGTAGTGGAATGATGCAGTCGATATCGGATACTTCCAAACAATATGGGATCACACAGGTTTTTGGAGAGGGAGAAGACAGTATTCAAAAGGGCGATATCATAAAGATTCAAGATGGCAACGAGACAATTCTTGAAATTGTAGCTCAAAAAGAAACGGCAGCAATCGTATTATCTACCCCTGAACTTGAAGACGGGAAAGAATATGTAATTGTTGTTGGGGATAAACAGTATAAAGTCACTGCTCAAAAAGACGTGGTTAATCATTCTATGGAAGGTGGAATGAGACCACAAAGAAGAGAAGCGGTTGCAGATTTTTGATTATTCTTGATTTTTATGGTCTATTTTAGTATATTATAGTAAGGTTATTAGGCCAAAGAAAAGAAGTATTTCTTTGTCATGGAGGAAGATATGTCAGAATTTGTAAATGTTGCAGTGGATGTTATGGGTGGCGATCATGCCCCAGTGGAGATGGTCAAAGGTGCAGTTGCTGCAATTCATGAAAGCGATAAAGTAAAAGTATTTTTGCTTGGAGACGAAGATATAATCAAGAAAGAATTAGAAAATTATCAATATAATCAAAATCAGTTGGAGATTGTAGATGCAAAAGAAGTGATTGAGACATCTGAGCCACCAGTGAATGCAATTCGCAAAAAGAAAGATTCAAGCATTGTCAAAGGAATGGGACTCGTAAAAAGTGGGGACTGTGATGGGTTTGTGTCAGCAGGAAGTACAGGAGCCATTTTGGTAGGTGGACAGGTATTAGTTGGACGTATTAAAGGCGTTGAACGAGCGCCTTTAGCACCACTTATTCCAACGAAAGACGGGGTTGCCTTATTGATTGATTGTGGCGCCAATGTGGATGCGAGGCCGTCACATTTGCTTCAGTTTGCCAAAATCGGTTCCCTGTATATGAAAGATGTAATCGGAATTGATAATCCGAGAGTTGCAATTGTGAATATTGGGGCTGAAGAAGAAAAGGGTAATGCGTTAGTTAAGGAAACATTTCCACTTCTTAAAAGTGCACCTGAAATCAATTTTATCGGAAGCATTGAAGCAAGAGATATTCCGGCAGGTGCGGCGGATGTCATTGTTTGTGAAGCGTTTGTAGGAAATGTTATTTTGAAACTTTACGAAGGCGTTGGTAATACATTGATTCAAAAGGTTAAAGAGGGAATGATGTCTTCACTACAAAGTAAAATAGGGGCTTTACTCGTTAAGAAAGCATTGAAGAAAACACTTAAAAACTTCGACTTAGAACAATATGGTGGAGCTCCACTACTTGGTTTAAATGGATTAGTTGTAAAAACACATGGAAGTTCTAAAGCAAATGAAATTAAGAACTCAATTTTACAATGCATTGTTTTTAAACAACAAAAGATTAGTGAAAAAATCGCAAAACAGATGTCGTTGCAAGAATAGAGGGGAAAGAATGGAATTTCAAATATTGCAAAAAGTAATTGCACAGATACTCAGTGTTGATCCAAGTGAAATCAGGCCAGAAACAACATTTGTAGATGATTTAGGAGCAGATTCTCTAGATGTATATCAAATTGTCATGGGTATTGAAGAAGAATTTGACATTGAATTATCTGCGCAGGATGTTGAAAAAATCAATACAATTGAAGAAGCTGTAAGACTAATAAAGCAATCAAAATAGAAACGATAAAATCCCTATACGAGGGGTTTTTTCCGTTTGATTTTAAGGGAGAAGAAGTGAATATTACCATTCAATTGAAAGCATTTGAAGAATCGATAGAATATCAGTTCCAAAACAGGGAATTGTTGATCCAAGCACTCACACATAGCTCCTATGCGAATGAGCAGAAGTTAGTGAAATCAAAAAACTATGAGCGCATTGAATTTCTAGGAGATGCTGTTTTGGAATTGGTTTCAAGTGAGTTTTTGTATGAAAAATACCCTGATATGTTAGAAGGTCAGTTAACCAAGAAAAGAGCAATGGCAGTTTGTGAGATGGCCCTTGCAGATGTTGCAAAAGAAATTTATCTGGGCGATTATTTATTGCTTGGTAAGGGCGAGGAAAGTACTGGTGGAAGAAATCGTGATTCGATTATTGCAGATTGCATCGAAGCAATTATTGGAGCGATATACTTGGATTCGGGATTAGATCAAGCAAAGAAATTTATTCATCGCTTTATACTAAGTGATTTTGAAAAAAAGCAATTGTTTTATGATGCTAAGTCAACATTGCAAGAATTAGTCCAAAGAAATAAAGATGGGGATTTAAATTATGCTTTAGTGGAAGAATCTGGACCAGATCATGAGAAGACATTTGTGACTCAAGTTATTGTTAAGGGTGAAGTGATTGGCGTTGGATATGGGAAATCCAAAAAATTGTCAGAACAAAGTGCAGCTTATGATGCATTACTAAAAATGCAGAATAAATATAGTGAGCAGGTGTAATATGTATTTAAAAAGTATAGAGGTACATGGTTTCAAATCTTTTGCAAATAAAATACATTTTCAATTTCATAATGGAATCACTTGTATTGTGGGACCAAATGGAAGTGGAAAAAGTAATGTTGCAGATGCAGTGAGATGGGTTTTGGGAGAACAAAGAATAAAGCAACTAAGAGGGGCATCGATGCAGGATGTCATTTTTTCGGGTACAGAAAATCGAAAAGCACAAGGGTATGCGTATGTTGCAATCACACTTGATAATAAAGATCATTCGCTTGCCATTGACTATGAAGAAGTGACTGTTGCAAGACGAATCTATCGTTCTGGTGAAAGTGAATACTTAATTAATGGAACTCCTTGCAGGTTAAAAGATGTCAATGAGTTATTTTATGATACTGGAATTGGAAAAGAAGGTTATTCTATTATTGGGCAGGGACAAATTGACAAAATTTTGAGCGGAAAGCCAGAAGAACGAAGAGAATTGTTTGATGAAGCTGCTGGAATCGTAAAATTCAAAAGAAGAAAAAGTGCGGCAATCAAAAAATTAGAAGATGAAAAGTTGAATCTTTTACGCGTAACAGATATTTTGAAGGAGTTAGAAAAGCAGATTCATCCTCTAGAAAAGCAATCAGAAGTCGCAAAAATATATCTCAAAAAAAGAGAAGCATTAAAATCAATTGATGTAAACATGTTTTTACTTGACAATCAAAACATGAAAGCTCAATTAGATGGTTTTATTGAAAAATACAACATTGTGAATCAAGATTTAGAAGATGCGAAGTATCGATATTTGCAGATGAAACAAGAGCATGAATATATGCAGCAGGAGGTAGAAACTCTCGAAGAACGTATTTTAGTAGAGCGAACAAAACTATCAGACACCTCAGTTTTACGCGGAAAACTTGAGGGCGAAATCAATGTATTGAAGGAGCAGATTAATTCTGCAAAAGAAAGTGAAGAGCATTTACAAACCAGACTTATTTCATTGCAAGCGGGTATAGACGAAAAGACGGTTGAAAAGGAATCGATGCTTTCACAGAAAACAGATTTTGACAAGCAATTAGATGATTCTATGCAAAAACGTCAGATTGCAAAAGTTGCACTAGATGAAGTTCTAGCGAAGATTCAAATCATCAATCAAGAAATTGAGGATGGTAAAAGTTCCATTATCCAAGCGTTAAATGACCGTGCAACCATCAAGTCAAAAATTAGCCGTCTGGAATCCATGATTGAGCAGATGAATATTCGTAAATCCGAGTTGTATGGTAAGATTTTGCAAGCAAAGTCCCATGGAGAAGAACAGGAAGAATATATTCAAAAACTTTCAAGTGATTTTGAGAAAGTGAGTAAGGAAATTACGGAGTATAATTTTCGTCAAAGTCAGTTAGAAGAAAAGAACCATGAGTTGACGGATGTATTATCTCAAAAAGATTCAAAGTTAAGAGATACGCAGGTAATGTACCATCAAGAAAAATCTAAGTTAGATACTTTGAAAAACTTAACTCAGCGTTATGAGGGTTATGGAAGTAGTATCAAAAAGGTGATGGAGCAAAAGGAATCCAATAAAGGTATTATAGGTGTAGTCGCTGATATTATTGCGACACAGTCTAAATATGAAACTGCAATTGAAATTGCACTTGGTGGAAACATTCAAAATATTGTTACAGAAGATGAAGAGACAGCGAAAGCGATGATTCGTTTTCTGAAAGATAATAAATCTGGGAGAGCAACCTTTCTACCCCTAACAAGTATTACGAATCCCCAAGAGTTTAAAACACCTGAAGTCCTTAAGGAACCAGGTGTATTAGGTATGGCCGATGAGTTGGTACAGGTATCAAAGAAGTATAAGAATGTTGCCAAGGCAATGTTAGGCAGAATAGTAGTAGTTGATCATATTGATCAGGCAGTTAAGATTGCCAAAAAATATGATTATGGTGTTCGAATGGTTACATTAGAGGGTGAGCTTTTGATTCCAGGTGGCGCAATCTCAGGAGGTACATTCAAAAATGCAAGTAATTTACTTTCTAGAAGACGAGAAATGGAAGAATTGGAAGGTAAAGTAGAGAGTGCACTTCATCTTGTGGACCAATTATTGGATGAAATCGAGAAAACAAAAGAGGAAAGAACACAAATAAGAAAAGAGATTGAATCCGTAAAGTCACAGCTACAGGATAAATTTATTGAGCAAAATACCGCACGAATGAACGTGATCAAGGCACAGGAAAAGAGAGAAGAAGCAAGTCATGGAATTGAGCGCTTACAATTTGAGCAAGAAGAATTGGTTCAAAATATGGAATCGTCAATTAATGAAAAAGAGCTGATTGCACAAGAATTGGTTCAAAGTGAAGAGAACGAAAAGAAAATGAGCGAGAGAATTCTTTACTTACAGGAATCATTAGATGAACTTAGAAAAGTTGAGTATGAGGAAGAGGATAAATTATCAGAATTTGACTTAGAAGCTGAAAAATTGTTGCAACAAAAAGGCTTCCTTCAGACCAATCTTGAGAGAATTGAACAAGAGGTGGATAAGTTCATTGTTGAGTTAAATCAAATTAATCAAAAAATGGATCAAAATCATGCTGACAAATTAGATCGTCAAAATAAAATAGCAGAAATCGAAAAAACGATTTTGGCATCTCATGAAGTTCAGGGAGATGCAGAGGTTTCGCTGAAAAATGATATTGAAAGAAAAGATGAACTAAATAGAAAATTGAAAAATTTCATTCGGGAATTAGAAGAAATTTCAGAGAGAAATAACATTTTAGATAAAGAAGTTTTTCGTATTCAAGGGCAGCGTGAAAAATTAGAGGAAGGTATTAGTGCTCGAATTAATTACATGTGGGATGAATATGAAATTACATTAAGTGATGCTTTTGGAATGAAAGTGGATGAGATGTCGGATTTGTCTAAGCTCAAAAAAGAAGCCTCAAAGCTGAAGGATGAAATTAAGAAATTAGGCGATGTGAATGTAAATGCAATTGAAGATTTTAAGAATCTAATGGAACGTTATGGCTTCCTAAAGACCCAACACGATGATCTGATTGAAGCAGAGAAAACGCTTCAAGGAATCATTGAAGAATTAGATCAATCCATGAGAGCACAGTTTATGGAGAAGTTTGGTGAAATAGGCAAGGAATTTGATAAAGTGTTTAAAGAATTGTTTGGAGGCGGAAAAGCGACGCTCGAATTGATGGAAGAGGAAGACATACTCGAAGCTGGAATTCGAATTGTTGCTCAGCCACCGGGCAAAAAGTTGCAGAATATGATGCAACTATCCGGTGGAGAAAAGGCATTGACAGCGATTTCTTTGTTATTTGCCATTCAAAATTTGAAGCCATCTCCATTTTGTCTATTGGACGAAATTGAAGCGGCACTTGACGAGAGTAATGTGGGAAGGTTTGCAAAATACCTTCATAAATTAACGAAGCATACTCAATTCATTGTGATTACGCATAGACGTGGTACAATGGAAAAAGCGGATTGCCTATACGGAATTACCATGCAAGAAAAAGGTGTATCTGCCTTGGTTAGTGTTAATTTAATGGAAAAAGAGCTAGCGTAGGGACTAGGATTTTATACGATCTCTAAAGGACTTTTTGGGAGGAAAATGCAAGTGTCAGAAGAAAAAGTAGGTTTTTTTAAACGATTAAAACAGGGATTAACAAAGACGCGCAATCAGATCGTGTCTGGAATTGATTCGGTGTTTAGCAAATTTTCTAGTATTGACGAAGAGTTTTATGAAGAGATTGAAGAAATCTTAATCATGGGAGATATTGGAATAAATGCCACAAAAGATATTATTGATGATTTGAAAAAGCAAGTGAAAGAACGGCATATTAAAGAACCTATCGAGTGCAAACAAATTTTAATTGAGAGTATGAAAAGTAATATGTATGTATCGGAAACGGCATATCGATTTGAACATGAACAAGCAATTATTTTAGTCATTGGAGTGAATGGAGTCGGAAAAACAACATCAATTGGTAAATTGGCCGGCAAATTAAAAGATATGAACAAGAAGGTTTTGATTGCTGCCGCGGATACATTTCGTGCAGCTGCTGTAGAGCAGTTAGAAGAGTGGGCAAAGCGAGCAAAAGTAGACATTGTTGCAGGAAAAGAGGGATCTGATCCAGCGAGTGTAATCTATGATGCTGTGAATGCTGCAAAAGCTAGGAAGGTAGACGTATTACTATGTGATACTGCTGGTCGACTTCATAACAAGAAGAATTTGATGGAAGAATTGAAAAAAATCAATCGAATTATTGATAAAGAATTTCCGGGAGTATATAGAGAAAATTTGGTTGTTTTGGACGCGACAACAGGGCAGAATGCGCTAAATCAAGCGAAAGAATTCAAAGAAGTCTGCGATTTAACAGGAATTATCCTTACAAAAATGGATGGAACTGCAAAGGGCGGGATTGCTGTTGCAATTCAGTCGCAACTAAAAGTTCCTGTAAAATATATTGGTGTTGGAGAAACAATTGAAGATCTTCAGAAATTTGATTCCAATCAATTTATTGATGCATTGTTCGATGTTACATTGACGGATGAAGTGGTATTATAGTGATATTGGGATGATATCTCAACGAGAGAAAGAAGGCATATAATGAGTGAAATGTTAACCATGGAAAAATTTTACGAAGCTGCAGAAAAAGTAAAAGATGTTACCTTACCAACGGATTTGGTCTATAGCGAGTATTTTAGCCAGATTTGTAATAATGAGGTTTATCTAAAACCTGAGAATATGCAGTTTACAGGTGCCTATAAGGTCCGGGGTGCATATTATAAAACGAGTACATTGACAGAAGAAGAACGCCAAAAAGGAATCATAACTGCATCGGCAGGAAATCATGCGCAGGGAGTTGCTTTAGCAGCAAAACGATTTGGAGTACGTGCTGTGATTGTAATGCCAACGACCACTCCTCTAATTAAGGTGAATCGTACAAAAAGTTACGGGGCGGAAGTTGTATTGTATGGGAATGTATATGATGAGGCTTGTAATTACGCTTATGAACTTGCAAGTGACCAAGGACTGACCTTTATTCATCCTTTTGATGATTTGGCAGTTGCGACAGGACAGGGAACAATTGGCGTTGAAATTATGAAACAGTTACCCGACGTGGATTGCATTTTGGTTCCAATTGGTGGTGGCGGTTTAGCGGCAGGCATTTCTGTTTTCGCCAAATTGATTAATCCGGCGATTAAAGTGATTGGAGTTGAACCTGAAGGCGCTAATTGTATGCAAGAATCCCTTAATATGGGAAAAGTAATAACACTTAACAATGTCAATACAATTGCGGATGGTACAGCGGTAAAAACACCTGGAGTCAAAATTTTTCCTTATGTACAAGAAAACATTGATAAAGTCATTACAGTAAGCGATGCAGATCTAGTAGTTGCGTTCTTAGATATGGTAGAAAATCATAAAATGGTTGTAGAGAACTCCGGATTACTAACAGTTGCGGCTTTAAAACAATTGGAATTCACTGGAAAGAAAGTGGTTTCCATTTTAAGCGGTGGAAATATGGATGTTATCACGATGTCATCGGTTGTTCAGCAGGGCCTGATATTTAGGGATCGTATATTCACAGTATCCGTATTGTTGCCAGATAAGCCTGGTGAACTATGTCGCGTAGCGCAAATTATTGCAAATGAAAATGGAAATGTCATTAAGTTAGATCATAATCAGTTTGTTACCACCAATCGAAATGATGCGGTAGAATTACGTATTACGTTAGAAGCATTTGGTACGGAACACAAAAAAACGATTATAGACGCACTGACACAGCATAATTATCGACCTAAAGTTGTAAGGACGAATATTTAATGGGTAAGTGAGAAGAAATTTCTAATATGAATAAATAGTATCAAGAAAAAGGTGAGAAATGAACCAAACTATACTTGACATTATATATATATATATAATCATTTTTGTAGCAAACCTAATGATATATAGGTTGGCACAAATAAAAAAATATAGGAGGGGATTTCATGTTAAGAATTAAAAAATTAATGGCAGTAGCAATAATGGGAATTGTTGTTTTAACGTCAGCATATGGTGTAAAGGCTGGAGAAAATTTCTATGCTAAAGGAGGAAAAGAAGGTAAAAATGTATATGTTATGGCATATACAACATCAGGTGTTAAGACAACAACAACAAAATATGGAATTGTTCCAAATAAATACGTTAAGTATGTTGAGGTTACACTTACGGAATTGGCTACAGTTAAAAAAGATCGTTCTTCAAATGGAGTTGCAAAAGCTTCAAAAGTAAACAATCCGCTTGTAGTTGCAAAAGGGACATGGCATTGGGAATATAAGTAAAGCTTATGGGGCATGAGTAACTCATGCTCCATAAATTGGAGATAAATGTGAAAAATTATTATGTTAAGTCTAGAATGTTCAGCGCAATCATTGCAATGAGTATTATTATTTTTTCGTTAGCATATGGTGCACTTGTAAATAATGTTAATAGGGGTTCAAAGGATGTCTTATACTACTCGGATAATTATGTTCTCGTAAATTTTGTGGATGAAAAATTAAGTGTTGGTGATTTTTTGGAAAAAACAAATAGTTTTGAGTATACTAATATTGCTTTTATAGATACATCTGTTGGATATAAGTTTGTAAATTTCACAGATTCTTTTTATAGACAAATCAATAAAGATAAAAATGATTATGGAAATCTTGAAAGAGGAAATGTTGCCTTTGTAAGCGATTTTTGTAAAAACCAGTGCTATTTAATAGAGGGGAAAAGCAAGATTAATATTTACGGGAAAGTCTATGATGTTGCTGGCTTTTTTATCGATGGTGAAGGAGATACCTATACCACTTGTTACATTAATGCATATGCACCCAATGCTAAGGATAATAAAATATATCACTCTTTAGCAGTTGATACAGACGCAACTACTAAGCAATTACTAATAGAAAAATTATTTACTAGCATCAAGGGCATTGATGTGGTTGAGTGGAGTGGGAAAGTGCAGGGTCTGATGTATACGTTGGATACATATTTCTACTTCGTATTCTTGTGTGGAGTTGTTCTTTGTATAAATTGCATTAATTTTGCAGACATGTGGATGAAATCGTATCAATCAGAACTATCAATAAGAAAATTAGTAGGTGCTGACACTAAAAAAAATCTGTTATTTGTTTTGAAAGAATATATAAAACTATTTGGAAAAGTAAGTATATTCGGGGTCGTATGTTCAAAAATACTATTTGCTACATTTAGAATCAAACAATTAATATACGTGAGGGCAATATTTGGTACAAAACTAGAAATAAAAGTTGCGTTGATGTCCGTAGGGACAGTATTATTGATTACTTTGACTGTTTTAATTGTAAGAAATTTTTTGATGATGAGAAAATCAATTGCGAGTGGGGTGAATATGTGATTAGAAACATTAAGTACAGTTTTATTCAACTAAAAAATGATAAAATAAATTTTTTTCTCAAAATACTTCAAATGGTTTTTTCACTACTGATTCTTGGACTTATAATTAGTGGATTTGAAAATAATTATCAGATTATCAAGAAAATAAATCATATAAGAGCTGGTAAAGAAGCATTTATTTTATGGGATAGTAGTTCAGAGGATTATAGGGATACATTGTATCATACACCTGGAAATGATATTAAGACCAGAAAAGTTATTGATGAATTACTAAATGCTGATACGGAGTTTATTGTATTCAATAATGTACTTAGTAATACGATTCAAGGTAAACAGGTTGAAATTATACAAGTAACTCCTAATTTTTTTGATAGGTATAGTATTCGTGGCGATTTTGATATGGAATTGGTTGAAAAGCAATTCCATATTCATACAGTTGAGAATTACGACTATAGTCAGAACAAGAATATAGCAATTGTAGGGAGCGATTACAAAAAAAAATATAAAATTGGAGATACAATTCGGGATGATTACAACAGTAGTTCATATGAGATTATTGGATTCCTTGATAGTAATCAGTCTTATATAAGACCAAGTGAAGGAAAGGAACTGAATTCTTTAGATAATGCAATTATTATGCCGGTATTTATTGATCTAAAATCGGTAGATGACATGTTACTGTTTTTACTTAGTTGTCAATTCTTAGTAGATGATATTTCAGAACTAGATTCTATTATGAAGATAATAAATGAGGATAAGGTGATGGATACATATCTACGAAGTTATACTACTCAATTGGAATTCATGAGTAAAGAGTATAGTAATGAGTTTCTAATTGAAGGGATCCTAGGAGGGAGTTTACTTCTATTTGCATTCTTGGGAATGCTATGCACCATGATTCAGAGGATTGTGGATAATGCATATGAGTATGCCGTAAATCTACTTTGTGGTGCAAGGATTTGGGATATTTATGCTCGTATTATGTTTGAATTTGTAATGATTATTATGACGGGTGTTTTAGTCTCGGTGTGGGTATATGGATTTAGCCTTGCATCTTATGTGATTGTTTTAATCGCGCTAATTTGTTTTGCACTGGTAAGTGTCTTTGCAATAAAGAAGATTGATTTTGGGAGTCTGGTTGAGAATATTAGGAGTAGAGGATAGGGATGAGCTTATTACATTTGAATAATATAGTGAAAACATATGGAAACGGAGATGGTTTGGTTCATGCACTGCGAGGAATTGATTTATCAATTGAATCGGGTGAGAGTATTGCGATTATGGGAACTTCTGGATGCGGTAAAAGTACACTTCTTAACATTTTGGGATTTGTGGATCGTTTTACCCAGGGAATCTATCAGATAGAAGGAAAAGATACCAATCTATTTACTGAAAAAGAAAAGGCTAATTTCAGAAACAAGATATTTGGATTTGTTGTGCAAGATTTTGCATTAATTCCAAGACTTAGAGTCGATGAAAATATTATGCTTCCATTGGAATATGTAAAACTTTCAAAAAAAGAAAAAAATAAAAAAGTAGATGCATTGTTGAGCGAACTCGGAATTCTTGATAAGAAGAAAGCATATCCAACGAATCTGTCTGGCGGTCAAAAACAGAGAGTGGCAATAGCAAGAGCGTTAGTGAATGATGCAAGAATCTTACTGTGCGATGAACCTACTGGTGCACTTGATTCGGATACAACTCATGAAATCATGGAAATATTTACAAAATTGAATCGTGAAGAGAAGAAAACGTTAATTATTGTAACACATGATCAAGCTGTTGCTAAGTATTGTGATAGGATAATTCAACTTTCGGATGGATTGGTTATAAAGGATAATAATGATTAAATCTAGCATTTATTATGATTTCCATGTGCATACTTGCATACCAATGAAGTCAAAACGTTCAAATTTTGATTGAGTTTCCTTAGTCGAAGTCAAAACAACGTTTATACAATCACATATCAAAATAGAAAACAAAAATTGTGTCAAGAAAAAACACTTGACACAATTTTTGTTTTATTATAAACTAATCAAGTGTTAGTCAAAAAATCAATAAGGTTGATACTATGGAAAAGATTGTAGAGCAAGGAATATTGTATGATTTTTATGGTGAATTATTGACGAAACATCAGCGTGCCATATACGAGGACTTTATTTTTGAGAATTTTTCGTTAGCAGAAATTGCCGCGAGAGAAGGAATTAGCAGACAGGGCGTACATGATTTGATCAAACGCTGTGATAAAGCATTACTTCAATACGAAGAGACGCTTGGGTTGTTTAAGCGATTTGAATCAGCGAAGAACAAAATCAAACAGATTAATATATTAACGAATCAAGATGAAATAAAAAAACTGACGCAGGAACTATTAGAGGAATTATAGATGGCATTTGAAAGCTTAACTGAAAAACTACAGAATGTTTTTAAGAATTTGAGAAGCAAGGGTCGTTTAACAGAAGAAGATGTAAAAGTTGCATTAAAGGAAGTTCGACTAGCTTTACTAGAAGCAGATGTTAATTTTAAAGTTGTTAAAGAATTTATTAAAAATGTAGAAGCAAGAGCTGTTGGTAGTGATGTATTAAATGGTTTGAATCCTGGACAGATGGTTATCAAGATCGTAAATGAAGAGATGACCGCATTAATGGGTAGCGAGACAACAACCGTTGCATTTGAGCCAGGAAAAGCAATTACAGTCATTATGATGTGTGGGCTTCAGGGTGCAGGTAAAACAACAACAACTGCAAAACTTGCTGGTAAATTCAAACTATTAGGGAAAAAGAGTTTGCTAGTTGCCTGTGATATTTATCGTCCAGCAGCAATCAAACAGTTACAAGTGAATGGTGAACAGCAAAAAGTGGATGTATTTACGTTGGGCGACGGAGTTAAACCTGTTGAAATAGCGAAACAAGCAATCGAGTATGCTCAGAAGAATGGACATAATGTTGTGATTTTAGATACAGCAGGACGTTTACATATAGATTCTGATATGATGGCAGAATTGCAAGATATCAAAAGAGAAATCAGTGTACACCAGACATTTTTGGTTGTCGATGTAATGACTGGTCAAGATGCAGTCAATGTATCGAAAGAATTTGATGAGAAAATTGGAATTGATGGAGTAATCATTACCAAAGTGGATGGTGATTCTAGAGGTGGAGCTGCATTATCGGTTAAAGCAGTTACTGGAAAGCCGATTTTATATGCCGGTATGGGAGAAAAATTATCGGATTTGGAGCAGTTTTATCCAGACCGAATGGCAAGTAGAATATTGGGTATGGGAGATGTATTAACGCTGATTGAAAAGGCGCAGGCTTCCATTGATATAGATGCTGATAAAGAACGTGAAATGGCTCAAAGGATGAAAAAGGGTAAATTCGATTTTGAAGATTACCTTGAGTCTATGAAACAAATGCGTAAAATGGGAGGATTGTCTGCAATTCTTGGAATGATGCCAGGAATGGGCGTAAAAAGCTCGGATCTTGAGGGAATGGTGGATGAAAAACAGATATCCAGAATGGAAGCCATTGTTTTATCAATGACACCAAAAGAAAGACAGAATCCAAAGCTATTAAATCCAAGTCGTAAACACCGTATTGCTAAAGGAGCAGGTGTTGATATAGCGGTTGTGAATCGATTTATAAAGCAATTTGAACAAAGTCAGAAAATGATGAAACAAATGCCTGGATTAATGGGCAAGGGAATGGGAAAAAAGGGACGAGGTAGATTTCCTTTTTAACATAAAAAAATAATTTACGAGGTGAACAACATGGCAGTAAAAATCAGATTAAGAAGAATGGGTCAAAAGAAAGCTCCTTTTTATAGAATCGTGGTAGCTGATTCAAGATCCCCAAGAGATGGAAAATGTATCGATGAAATCGGAACATATGATCCAAGCACAGAACCAAGCACATTTAAAGTAGACGAAGAAGCAGCTAAAAAATGGCTTGCAAGTGGAGCTCAACCTACAGAAGTAGTTGGCAAATTATTCAAAGTAGCTGGAATTACAAAATAATCCAACGCTTTTGCACTACATTTGGAGGTGGACAATGAAAGAGTTAGTTGAAGTAATTGCAAAAGCTCTTGTGGAAAATCCTGGAGAAGTTGTTGTGAATGAAAAAACACAAAATAACACGATTATATTAGAACTTCATGTGGCACCTTCTGACATGGGAAAAGTAATCGGGAAACAGGGTAGAATCGCAAAAGCAATTCGTACAGTTGTGAAGGCAGCTTCACTCAGCGAAAATAAGAAAGTAGATGTAGAAATCATCTAAAAAGTAGGGATAACGAAGGTTGTCCCTCTTTTAACATGTAAAAGAATGTATGGAGAATAATAATGGACCAAAATATACTTCAGGTAGGTGTAATTACCTCAACACACGGGCTTAAAGGCGAAGTCAAGGTGTTTCCAACAACGGATGATGTAAAACGATTTGAGAAACTCAAAACAGTTCTCATGATTCAAGGAGAAACAAAAAAACAGCTAACAGTTGAACGTGTGAAATATTTTAAGCAGTTTGTGATCCTTAAGTTTAAGGAATTTTCGGATATCAACGAAGTAGTAGGATATCAAAAAGCTGGATTATATGTAACGAGAGAAGAGGCAATACCTTGCGAAGATAATGAGTACTATATAGCGGATTTAATCGGAATAAAAGTTTTCTTAGAAGACCAGTCTTATTTTGGAGAATTGACAGATGTTTTATTAACAGGTGCAAATGATGTTTATGATATTGAACGAGAAGATAATTCCCATGTATATGTTCCGGCAATTTCGGACTGTATTCTAAGCGTCGATATAGAAAAAAGAGAGATGGTTATTCATTTATTAGATGGATTAATCGATTAATTTAAGTCGATCGAAGTTTGAATAATTTGTAAAATGTAATGAGTGGGAGGAATTATGAATCTATGAAATTTCATATACTAACCCTGTTTCCGGAAATCATAGAAGATAGTATTAAAGTAAGTATTGTTGGAAGAGCAATTCAACAAGGTCTAATTTGTGTGAATGCTGTTAATATTAGAGATTTTACAGTGAATAAACACAAGAAAGTTGATGATTACCCCTATGGAGGTGGTGCTGGAATGTTGATGCAGGCACAACCGATTTATGATGCGTATTGTTCACTTTTTGATCCGGCGAGTAAGCACTCAGAGTGTGATGGACAGGTGAAACGAGTGGTCTATGTAACTCCTCAGGGCGAAACATTTACACAGGAAAAAGCGAGAGAACTTTCGAATGAAGAAGAATTAGTAATCTTATGTGGTCATTATGAAGGAATCGATGAACGTGTTTTAGAGGAAATTGTTACAGACTATATCTCGATAGGCGATTATGTATTAACAGGTGGAGAACTTCCGGCACTTGTTATGATTGACGCAATTTCCAGGTTAGTAGGTGGTGTTCTCAATAATGACGATTCGACAGAATTTGAGTCTTTTCAAGATCATTTATTAGAATACCCTCAATATTCAAGACCAGAAGAATGGAATGGGAAGAAAGTTCCGCCAATACTTTTATCGGGACATCATGAGAATATTGAAAAATGGAGAAAAGAACAATCAATTCAGCGGACAAAAGAAAGAAGACCGGACTTATATGAAAAATGGAGGGGAAGCCACAATCATGATTAGTGCATTGCATTTGAAGAAGCAATTTGTTAAAACAGTTGCGAAAGATAAGAAAAATAAGAAAAGTTCAAAAGTAGAATTTTATGCAGTTAATGATATTAGCATTCAGGTTTCAAAAGGGGAAATATTAGGGGTTTTAGGACCTAATGGAGCTGGTAAAACAACACTTCTAAGAATGCTTGCTACCATTATGGAGCCAACGAGTGGAAGCATTAGCATTTCAACAAAGGATAATGTACAAATCACAGATCCTGTAAAAGTGAAGCAAGAAATCGGATATTTATCTGGTAATACAAAATTATATCATCGTCTTAGTGTGCGTGAAATGCTTAGAATGCTTGGTGAAATATATGGGATAGAGAAAAGTGAGTGTGAAGAGCGTATTGATCAGATTTCTAAACTGCTTGATATGGAAGATTTTTGTGATAATAGAATTGAACGATTATCAACAGGACAAACTCAGAGGGCTTCAATAGCAAGATGCCTGATTCATAATCCGAGTGTGTATATTTTTGATGAGCCAACCTTAGGACTTGACATCATTAGTTCAGATGCCATTATTCATTTTATGAAAAAGCAAAAATCGGAGGGCAAAACGGTTATCTATTCAACGCATTACATGGAGGAAGCACAGTTTTTATGTGACCGTGTTATCATGATTTATCAAGGCAAGATAATTGCTTCTGGAACTCCCGATGAAATCATGCAAAACACCAATACCTCAAATCTTAGAGAGGGATTTCATCAAACACTAAAGAATTATGGGGAGGGTGAACATGAAGACGAAAAGATTAAAAGCCTTATTTAAAAAAGAAATCATTGATATATTCAGAGATAAGAAAACGATTTTCATGATGTTAGTACTCCCATTGCTGTTATATCCCCTTTTAATGATTGGTATGGCTCTATTAATGTCAGCAATTACCGCGAATCAGGCACAAACAGTCTACAAAGTGTCCTATGAGAATTTGGAACAAACACAGATTTCTAAAATCGAAGATACATTTGAAGATGATTCAATGAAGTACAAATTTAAAATTATATCTTCTGATAATCCCCAAGATGATCTGCAAAATAAAAAAATTGATTGTTACATTTCCGTTAATAAAAATGAAGGTAAGAACGTCTTTACAATGAACTACTTATCTGCAAGTGAAACATCAAGAAATGCACTGGGTGCTATTAGTGAAGCACTGAAAATCTATCAAGAGGATATAAGACGTCAGAAAATAGAAGCGTTAGGAATGGATGCTGATGAAGTATTAAATTCTATTCAAGTGGACGATAAGGATTATTCTACAAAAGAAGAGTCCGTTGGCTTTCTTCTAGGAACGATTATTCCATTTTTTGTCATTATAAGTATTTTGTTAGGGGCTATTTATCCTGCAATTGATGTTACTGCTGGTGAGAGAGAACGTGGAACACTAGAAACACTACTAACATTACCGGTTTCTAATTTTGAGATGATTATGAGCAAGTTTTTGGCGGTAGCCGTGATATCGTGTATAACCGCAGTATTAAATATTTTGTCAACGGGTGCATCGATGCTATTCATGGTTAATATTATGGCGGGAAGTGTATCGGACAGCGTTATGAAACTTAATATGGATATTCATACATTTTTACCAGCCATTCTATTTTTAGTGATTGTTATTATTGCATTTGCACTCTTTATGACTGCGATTTGTATGTGTGTCTGTATTTTTGCAAAAAGTTTTAAAGAAGCAAATAATTATATTACTCCAGTTATGCTGATTGTTATGTTTGCAGGGTATTCTACGATGATACCGAAAGTGGAATTGACTTCTGCAACTGCAGCTATTCCAGTTGTAAATATTGCGTTAATGATCGAATCCTTGTTTACCTTTGAATATAATTATCCACTATATGGAATTGTTTTACTTAGCAATGTTGCCTATAGTATATTGACTATTTGGATATTGGGAAGGTTATATAATAGCGAACAGGTTTTATTTGGGGAAGGATTAAGTTCGATAAAATTGGTTGCAAAGAGAAGCGAAATGAAAGAGCGTCAGATGCCAGGTTTAGGAGATGTCACCTTATTGCTTGGTGTTAGTTTACTTTTACTGATTTATGTTGGTTCGTACATGACTGTAAAATACAAAGTATATGGTATTCTTTTTCAACAGGCGATGATTTTGACGTTACCACTTTGCTATGCATATTACATAAAGGCGGATTTCAAGAAACTATTTTCATTGAAATTGCCAAATATCAAATCAATACTTGTCAGTATTATTATGGGTATGGGTGGATTTATGTTCATGTTGGTGGCTGCGCAGGTACTATCCAAACTTGTTCCAAGCAGCTTAGAACAGGTGAATGCCAACTTTGAATTTATGAAAGAGACCCCATTTTTACTATTGATATTTGTTGTCGCTGTATTTCCGGCAATCGGCGAAGAATTATTATTTCGTGGATTTGTATATCAGTCATTTCGAAGCAAATCAAAGGTGATTATGGCAGTTCTTGCAAGTAGTGCAATTTTTGGGATCTATCATATGAGTTTTATTAAGTTCTTTACAACTGCAATTTTGGGAATTGTTTTTGCAGTGGCACTAGAATATTCAAATAGCATCTACATTGGAATGGTTATGCATTTTTGTAATAATGCATTCTCGGTATTTGCATTTAAGTATCCTAAAGTAGTTGAAAAATACTTGCCTATTTTTGTGAAGGAGAAGTTCACAGTAGTGGAAATTTTAAGTATGCTTGCGATATCGTTTGCGCTCATGGCTGGTGCTGGATTTATCATAAGAAAAGAATTAAAAATCAGAAAAAATATTAGCTAAAAAAACCTTGCAAATACATAATTAATATGTTAGAGTATTATGTGTTGTGAATAAGAGAGATGGTCCTCTGTTACAGACGTATTAAGAACATCCAAATAATAAGGAGGCACACAATGAACGAAATTATTAGAAGTATTGAACAAGAACAATTGAAAGAAAACGTATCGGAATTCAACGTTGGTGATACTGTAAAAGTGTATGGTAAAATCAAAGAAGGAAACCGCGAAAGAGTTCAGATTTTTGAAGGAACTGTAATCAAAAGACAGGGTGGAAGCAATCGTGAAACCTTTACAGTTAGAAAAGCATCAAACGGAGTTGGAGTTGAGAAAACTTGGCCATTACATTCTCCAAATGTTGAGAAGATCGAAGTAGTTAGAAGAGGTAAAGTAAGACGTGCTAAATTATTCTACTTAAGAGATCGTGTTGGTAAGAAGGCAAAAGTTAAAGAAATTGTAAAATAATCAACTAGGGACAGATACTTGCGTATATGTCCCTTTTCTGTTAGGAGGAGGCAATGGCAAAAAGAAAAGGACTTAGCTTTTATAAGCGAAAGAAAAAGATTAGTCATACATTGTTAATGGAAATATTTTCCTATATTTTCATTATTTTTGCCGCAACATTTTTTGCGTTCGTATTAGTTATTACAATTGGAACGAAAACAAGTATGATTGGGGTCTCAATGCAACCAAATTTAGAAAATGGACAAGAATTACTAATTGATAAATTCACCTATAAATTGTCCAAGCCAAAACAAGGGGATGTTGTTGCTTTTTATCCAAACGGGAATGATAATACGCATTGTTATATTAAGAGAGTAATTGCCACTCCGGGAGATAAAATTCAAATTCGTTCTGGCGAAATTTATGTAAATGGTGAGGTATATGGTAAGGGTCAATATGATAAAATAGCTGATGCTGGCATTGTAGAAAGTGAGATTTTGTTGGGAACAGATGAGTTCTTTGTGTTAGGTGACAATGTAAATAGTAGTGAAGATAGCAGATCTTCTAACATAGGAGCGATTAAGAAGAATTATATTGTCGGTAAAATATGGTTTCATATGGCATCGAATCAAAACGGAATGGGATTTATGAAGTAGTTGTATCGTTGAGAAATGGATGGTGAGAAAATGAATTATCAGTGGTATCCAGGGCACATGACAAAAGCAAAGCGTATGATGCAGGAAAATATAAAACTAATCGATTTAGTGATTGAATTAGTGGATGCAAGAATTCCACTTAGTAGTCGTAACCCAGATATAGATGAACTTGGAAAAAATAAATTTCGTATGATCCTTCTCAACAAAGTGGATTTAGCAGATGAATCAAAAACACAGAAATGGTATCAATATTTTCAAGAAAAAGGATTCTTTGTTGTATTATTGAATTCTAAAACGGGAGCAGGTATGAAAACCATTATCCCAGTTGTGCAAGAAGCATGTAGAGAAAAAATGGAACGGGATAAAAAAAGAGGGATTTTAAATCGACCAATCCGCGCTATGGTTGTTGGAATACCGAATGTAGGTAAATCTACATTTATCAACTCGTTTGCTGGAAAAGCTTGTACAAAAACCGGAAATAAACCTGGTGTAACCAAAGGGAAGCAGTGGATTAAACTCAATAAATCATTGGAATTATTAGATACGCCTGGAATTCTTTGGCCTAAGTTTGAGGATAAAGAAGTTGGCGTTAAATTGGCAATGATTGGATCCATGAATGACGAGATTCTAAATATTGAGGACTTAGCCATTCAATTGATTATTTATCTTTTGAAAAATTATAAGGGAATTCTAGAAAAAAAATATGGCGTTGATGAGACGCAACCTTATGAAGTGCTTGAGCAAATTGCAAAAAACAGAAATTGTTGTATGAAGGGTGGAATCTATGACCTTCGAAAAAGTGCGCATATTGTGATGGATGATTTTCGAAATGCAAAAATCGGAAAAATTACTCTTGAATTTCCAGAGTAATTAAAATATTATAAGTGTATGTTTGCTTGAAAAGAGGAATCCTTGTGAAAAAAGTGTTAAAAGAAATTCTTGAAACCAGTATTTATATTGTTGTGGTATTAGTAATCACATTGTTAATTGTCACTTTTGTTGGGCAAAGAACCCATGTGAATGGGAGTTCAATGTGGCCAACTCTTGAGGATGGTGATAACTTAATCGTTGATAAAATATCCTATCGGTTTTCGAGTCCGAAAAGATTTGATATCATTGTTTTTCCATTTCAATATGCAAAGGATACTTACTATATTAAACGTATTATTGGACTTCCAGGAGAAGCAGTACAAATAGATGATAGTGGAATAATATATATTAATGACGAGCCACTTAGCGAAGAGTATGGGACCGAAATTATGATTGATCCAGGCGTAGCTAGTGAACGAAAAATTCTTAAGGATAATGAGTATTTTGTTCTAGGAGATAATCGAAATGAAAGTTCCGATAGTCGAGATCCAAGTGTTGGTTTGATTGAGCGAGAAATTATTATTGGTAAGGCTTGGATACGAATTTTCCCATTTGACAAATTTGGGTCTATCAAGCATCAATAATAGAAGGGGATAGAATGGAATCAATAAAAGAAATAGATGGTAAATTTCAGGCAGCAACCTTAGATATGCTGCCTGATTTTATAAATAAATATAGAGTTGATGAGCGAACAGGTGTCTTGAAATTGTGTGATAGGGCTCAAAAAAAACTGGATCAGTATGAGACAGAGATACATCGAATTGAGAAGATGCGATTGTTTGAGGACCAATACTGTCAGTGCTCTTATATCTGTGGAATTGATGAAGTGGGACGGGGACCACTGGCTGGGCCAGTAGTAGCTGGAGCAGTCATACTTCCAAAGGAGTGTAAAATACTCTATATCAATGATTCTAAAAAACTCTCGGCTAAAGTAAGAGAAGAGTTGTATGCTGAAATAGTAGAGCAGGCACTTGCTTATGGATTAGGTTATGCATCAAGCGAGCGTATCGATGAAATTAATATTTTACAGGCAACGTATGAAGCCATGCGTGAAGCTATTCAGCAATTAGGCCAAACACCCGATATATTATTAAATGATGCAGTTACAATTCCGCAAATCACCATTCCTCAAGTCCCAATTATTAAAGGTGATGAAAAGAGTATCTCTATTGCGGCGGCGAGTATTCTTGCTAAAGTAACAAGGGATCAATTAATGGCAGATTATGATCTTGTTTTTCCAGAATATGGATTTGCTTCCAATAAGGGATATGGGTCTAGTGAGCATATTAAAGCGATTCAAAAGTATGGTGCAACACCGATTCATAGGAAATCATTTATCAAAAATTTTATAGAATGAAAATAGGTGAATTCAATGAATATTTTCAATTCATCAATGGGTGAATCAAAGGTTTCACAAAGCCAGGGAAATTTAACAGTGCAGGTTGTTTCAACAAATGCAACGTCTGCATCTTATTTTCGTGGAATGGAAATGATGAAACAAATGTCCGTTGGATCAGTTATTACTGGTGAAATTGTTAAAATTGAAGGGAATGAAGTGAGTATTTCACTTGGAAATAATGCAATGTTGTCTGCTAAAATGAGTCAGGGAATGAACTTGATTCTGGGTCAGCTCCTGGCTTTTGAAGTGGGTAAAAATACTTCATCACAAATGGCATTACGCCCACTTTATATGAATATGGAACAAAATCCAACGATTGTTAAAGCACTGAATGCCGCAAATATGCAGATTACACAGGACACTATGCAGATGGTGGACCAACTGATGAAAAATGGTATGCAGATCAATAAAGAGTCTTTAAATCAGGTCTATCAGCTCATAAATGATCATGGGGATGTTAATCCAAATACATTGATGCAAATGAATCATTATCACATCCCAGTGACTCCGGAAAATATCCAACAATTTCAAGCTTATCAAAATTATACACATCAAATTACGAGTGCTGTGGAAACAAGTGTTGACCTATTACTAAATCAACTAAATCTTGTTGGAAACCAACGTGGATTGGATGCTTCTAATCCACTAGATGTATATGGTAAACTGACCGAGTTTTTGACCAAAGATGGGGTTGTACAAAGTGACGCTAGTCAAACTAGTTTATACCAAGTAAGTGGAGATTCATTGGGTGGGGATTCAATCATTGGAAATCTGTTGGGTGATAATTTAAATAGTGTTTTGAAGGATGATTTGAATTCTATGAATTTAGTCAGTACAGAACAAGTACAGACAAAAGAGGTCGTGGATACGTTTATGCAGGTTCTGCAAAAGGGTGAGTTGAATCAAGATATTTCTCCAAAACAACTTTTTCAAGATCTGAATGAATTCATTACGGGATTGAAGACATCGTCGATGGACGATAGCAGCAAGGCGATGATGTTGTCACAACTGAAGCAATTGTTTCAAAATGATGATGTAAAAATGCTAATCAGGAGAGAATTATTTGAACAACTTTTGATTAAGCCTCATGAAGTTGGTGAAGAAGGTAAAATAACTGAATTTTATAATAAAACATATGAAAACACTCAAAAATTATTAGAAGTGTTTAAGGATGCGAAAGTTGCTCCGGATTTTTCCAATGCAGTTACAAATCTTCGTTCCAATATAGAGTTTATGCATCACCTAAATCAAACGTTTAATTATGTGCAACTTCCTATCAATCGCGGGGAAGAATTTAGCAATGGAGAATTATACGTTTATACAAATAAGAAAAACATGTCTAATGCTGATGGATCAATACGAGCATTACTTCACTTTGATATGGATCATTTAGGGCCAGTAGATATTTATGTGGTAATGCAAAATGAGTCTGTGAGTACAAATTTCTATTTAAAAGATGATGAGACAATTGATTTTATTGGACAAAGAATTGAGCAATTAACCAGTCGTCTCAATGATAAGGGATTTACCGTTAAAACAGGGATTCACAAAAAAGAAGCGTTGACTGAAAGTAAGAACGGTGAAAATCAAATTCCAAAACATCCAATGATGCAAATGCTAGAAGAAGCAAATGTAGACACAAATCAATTGATTTATTCTCAATCATTTGACACAAGGGCATAGGTGTATGAATGGACGAACCAAGAAAAATACTAAAGCAAGCGATTGCACTTGAATATGATCCAAATGAGGACGCACCAAAAGTAATTGCGTCTGGAAAAGGACTTTTGGCAGAAAAAATTATTGATAAAGCAAAGGAAGCGAAGGTTCCTGTTCATAAGGATTCTAAGTTGGCAGATACCTTAAGCAAACTTGAAATCGGTGAAGCGATTCCTCAGGAGTTATATGAGGTGGTGGCTGAAATTCTGGTTTTTGTTGATCAAATGGATCGAATTAAAGAAAAGATTGACGCAAATAAAACGAAAAAGTAATTTGCTCAAGCATGGAATGGTGAGATGAATAAGCGAAGCGTTGGGACAATAAATGAAGATCGGGCAGTTGAATATCTTCAAAAGAATGATTTTGTGATATTAGAACGAAATTTTAGAGTCAGACAGGGGGAAATTGATGTCGTGGGATTGCATCAAAATTGTCTGGTTTTTGTCGAGGTAAAGTTTCGGTCAGGAAATAAACATGGTGAGGCTGTTGAGGCAGTGGGAGTAACCAAGCAAAGACAAATTTGTAAGGTGTCCCAGTTTTATCTGGCATTTCATCCAGATATGGGGGCGAAGAATATTCGCTATGATGTAGTTACAGTAGTAAATGATCAGGTGGTTTGGTACCAAAATGCATTTGACTACCAGCATTAGGATATTATAATTGGAGGACGCTGTGATTTGGAATAAACAAAACGAGGTAGAATATCTGACATTTCATAATCTTTCAGATATAAATGGTGTAAAACATTTGTTTTCAACCAAACTTGGGGGAGTGAGTCAGAATGAATTTGCTTCTATGAATCTAAGTTACACAAGAGGAGATTGTAAAGAGCATGTCGATGAGAATTTTCGTCGAATTTCAAGGGTTTTACAGGTTGAAACAGAGGCTATAGTCTGTTCAGATCAAACGCATACCAGTCACATAAGGGTTGTTACACAGGAAGATGCTGGAAAGGGTGTTACAAGAAAACGTGATTATACAGATGTTGATGGACTCCTAACAAATGAAAAAAATTTGGTTTTAGCTACTTTTTATGCGGATTGTGTGCCACTATATTTTGTTGATCCAAAGAAACGAATTATTGGTTTAGCCCACTCAGGATGGCGGGGGAGCGTTCTAAAAATTGGAAAGTGCATGGTTCAAAAAATGCAGAATGAATTTGGATGTAGAGCAAAGGATATCATCGTTGGTATTGGACCTTCCATTTGTCAAGAATGCTATGAAGTAGATGATGTGGTGGTGGATGAAATAAAAGAACATTTCGAACATCCAGATATATTTTATAGAAAGAAAGAGAACCACAAGTATCAGCTAGATTTATGGAAGTTAAATAAGCACATCCTTCTTGATGCAGGAATATTGGAAGAACATATTGAACTACCTGATTTGTGTACCTGCTGTAATCACGATAAATTATTTTCGCATCGAGCAACAGGAGGAAAACGAGGAAATTTAGGTGCATTTTTGGTTCTTCTTTAAGATAAAGTGGGAATTGAACAGGAATCTAGCAATTTAGGAGAGTTTTTAAGAAAATCTTAAAAATTCTCCTTTCTTTAATTTAAAAATATTATGGTTTAATAACTTTATTAAGTTATAATAAGAGGGAGGTGACGAATATGATAACAATTTTAGTTTGTGATGATGATGTGGAAATCGTAGAAGCAATATCAATTTATTTGAGACAAGAAGGATATGAAATCGTAAAAGCCTATAATGGGCTCGAAGCACTTGAGCAAATGAAAAAAAGAGAGATTCATTTGATTATTATGGATATTATGATGCCTAAAATGGATGGAATACAGGCAATGCTAAAAATAAGAGAAAGTTCAGGAACTCCAATTATTATGCTTTCAGCAAAATCAGAGGATTCAGATAAAGTGTTTGGATTAAATATGGGAGCAGATGATTATATTACAAAACCATTTAACCCACTTGAACTGATTGCCAGAGTGAAGTCACAGGTACGTAGATATACAAAATTAGGAACACTTCCTACACCAGCAGAACATATTGTAGTGGTAGGTGGGTTAGTCATTGATGACGAAAAAAAAGAAGTGAGTATTGAAGGTGAAGTCATTAAACTGACACCGATTGAGTACCAGATCCTATTACTGCTTGCACAAAATATTGGGAAAGTATTTTCGATTGAACAAATCTATGAACGAATTTGGAATGAAGAGGCAATTGGAGCAGATAATACGGTCGCAGTTCACATTCGACATATACGTGAAAAAATCGAGATTAATCCCAAAGAACCAAGATATCTTAAGGTGGTTTGGGGAATTGGTTATAAGATTGAAAAACCATAATAATCGAATTACTCTATACAATAGAAGGGACAATTTTGATGAAATCAACTATAAATAAAATGATAAGGTCAATTTGTATCATTGTACAAATTTGCTGTATGGCAATCATTACTTTATCAGGGGCATATCTTTACGCAAGCTGCACCATTGAAACAACGCATTTTGAGTCACAAAGCCAATATGAAATTGATCCACTGCAAGTAAGAGGCAGTTTTGTGGAATCAAATGTTTTTCAGGAATTATATCGTCAGGATATTGATAATTTAATCTATTATCTAGCAGTACTCGACCAAATGGAAACCAAGGGAAAATTGGATTTAAAAAAAGAAATTGATATTGTGGGTTTTTATTATCGAAGATATGAAGGTTACAATAATGTATCGACCAATCAGGAATTAGTCTATACATTAAGTGATTTGGTAGATATGGGAACTGGATATAACATGGCGGATGGGTATTTGTTAAATGAGACTATTTTTCCCAAAAGCAAACAGTCTGTGTATAGTAAGAATTTAGTAAATATATTTAAAACTTGTGGATTAGGAGATGATCTTAGCAAAATCATTCGATTCAACGGATGGGAAGATGAGTTTTCGCAAGAACAATATTCAGAGGAAGAGTCGCTAACAAATAGTTCTAAACCATTAAGTTTAGAAGAGCAACAAGCGAACTTCTTACTCTATAAATTTTTAACATCTGCAGCACAGGATATTCGATATAATTATGATTTTTACCAACAATATAATGAGCATTTTCAGGTGCCATCAAATTTTGTATATTATTATGATGCGGGAGAAGAAGATTCCGTTAAAGATCGAACCAATATTCAAAAGAATTCTTTGAAGAAAGAAGAGGTTATCAGTAAATTTAGTGAATTGCAGACTTCTGCAGTTTGCGATATTGAGAATTTAGAAGTTACATCCCAGGGAGTCAATAATCAAATAACAGTAGGACCCTACGAAACGAATAAGTCTTTTGATTCTATGTATGTATATGATACTATAAAATATTATCAATATGCGTTAAATAATAAAGGAAGTATTTATTATGGATATGTGGATGATAAGCACAAGGGATTTTTTGAACATCAATCAGATGACACCTATGCAACTGTCGAAAAAGCATTTCAAACGATTAAAGTTTTATTTGAACAGTGGTTTGTAATTGATATTGTGTTGGCAATTATCTTGCTCATTACGTTTATCGTGTCCTGTATATGTACTAGGAAAATAGAAATTACGGAGGATAAACCTGCGAAGGGACTCGACTGGCTATGGACTGAATTTGTATGGGGACTAAGTTTGGTTGTTCTTGCACTTGCAACTTTTGGGGCAGAAGTTGTGTTTGAAATGATGAGACGATTTTTTGGGTATCAAACGTTTTATAAGAATTTCTTTTTTCAGATTGCGGTAGTAGCATATGTTGTATTCGTGTACATTGTTTGTTTGACAGTTTTTCTGGATTTTGTAAGAAGAGTTAAGTCAAGACGATTAATCAGACATTCGTTTACATATTTCTTTTTTAAAAATGCATTAAAATTAATCAATCATTTGTTTAATCATATGAATACTGCACTCATTGTCTGGATACCGTTTTTATTATTTTTAATGATTAATTTGTTTTTTGTAGCTGCTTTTGGTGTGATTGGAACGTTCTTGATCTTTTTGTTTGACATGTGTGTGGGGATTTTCTTGTATTATAAGGCACTCAAGCAAAAACAGGTATTAGAAGGAATTGAACGAATCAGTAGTGGAGAGGTTGACTATAAGGTGGATACAGCAGGTATGTTTGGTGGAGAATTAAAGCTAGCAAATAGTGTAAACCAAATTGGTAGCGGAATTCAGACAGCTGTTGAAACAAGCTTGAAAGACGAAAAATTGAAAACAGAGCTGATTACCAATGTATCCCATGATATTAAAACGCCACTTACTTCTATTATTAATTATGTTGATTTAATTAAGCGTGAAAATTATGAAGATGAAACTTTAAAGCAATATATTGATGTCCTGGATATGAAATCACAAAGACTCAAGCAATTAACAGAAGATTTGGTGGAGGCGAGTAAGATTTCTTCAGGAAATATATCCATTGCACTTGAAGAGTTGGATGTTATTACGCTGATTAATCAGGTAATAGGAGAATTTGATGAAGCATTGAAGAAAAATCAACTAGATGTTATTACAAACTTTCCAGAGCCTCCCGTACTAATTATGGCAGACAGTAGGCATATTGTTAGAGTGTTTGATAATCTATTTGCCAATATTTGTAAATATTCAATGCCAAATACAAGAGTCTATGTGCGAGTTACCAAAGAAGAGAAAACAGTGGTTGTTGAACTTAAGAACATCTCAAAAGAAGGACTTAATATTACACCTGAAGAATTGACGGAACGATTTATACGTGGAGATAAGTCGAGAAATACCGAGGGAAGTGGATTGGGATTATCGATTGCGAAAAGTCTAGTAGTAAGTCAAGATGGTGAATTTACAATTCAATTAGATGGGGATTTGTTTAAAGTAATGCTTGTATTTTCGAGATGAAAGTAAAGGACCACTTCGTAAACTGAAGTGGTCCTTTAGTGGTTGTGTGAGCGGATGGATATAGTATTAAAATTGTGAATCAAGTGGGTCTGACCTAAATTTGTTCAGAGGCAGAATATTTACTGAGCAAATCGCGGATTTTTTCAGTTGGCGTTAATACATTTTCCATAGAAACATCATGATTCATGAAATCAATAATACTTGCAGTAAACTTACTCATATTTGCTAAAACAAAATATGGTTTGTCTTTTAAAGTTGGTGGTAAATAGGTAAGATTTGTTGTTATAACGCGATCAAAATATCCTTTTTCAAAGGCCGCATCAAAAGCATCTAAACCGTCTGTAAAGAGTCCAAAAGTACAACAGATAAAGACTCGTTTCGCTTTCATTTGTTTTAATTGTTTAGCAGTATCAATCATACTGCCACCGGAAGAAATCATATCGTCAATAATGATAACATCTTTTCCTTCTATATTATCACCTAGGAATTCATGGGCTACGATTGGATTCTTACCATTGATAATGGTTGAGTAATCCCTACGTTTGTAGAACATACCGGTATCAACTCCGAGAACGGATGAAAAATAGACTGCACGATCAAGAGCGCCTTCATCGGGACTGATTATAATCGTGTGATGTTTGTCAATCACTAAATCTTTTTCGTATTGTAAGAGTGCACGAATAAATTGATACGGAGGTGTGAAATTATCAAAACCACATAGTGGAGTAGCACCTTGTACGCGAGGATCATGGGCATCAAAAGTAATAATGTTAGTCACTCCCATGCGTTGTAATTCTGTTAAGGCATACGCACAATCGAGAGATTCGCGCCCATTTCTCTTATGCTGCCTTCCTTCATACAAAAAGGGCATAATGACATTGATTCGATGAGCTTTACCGGTACAAGCAGCAATGACACGCTTTAGGTCTTGGTAATGGTCATCAGGAGACTTGTGATTGAGGTGACCATTTACTGTATAGGTTAGACTGTGATTACAAACATCTACCATAATAAACAAATCTTTTCCACGAATTGATTCGTTGATAATACCTTTTCCTTCACCACTTCCAAATCGAGGGCAAATACTATCAACTAAGTAATTGTCTTCCACATATCCATATAATGCAGCAGATCCTTTTGCAGAATGTTCTACATGTTTACGAAAATCTACTAAATAATGATTGATTTCCTGTCCAAGCTTTGCACAACTTTCAAGTGCTATAATTTTCAAAGGAGCAACTGGCAATGCGTTTTTTAGTTCAGCTATATTGGGCATTTTACTCTCCAATCCAAAATAATAAATACTAATTTATAAAAACACCTCTTTTTTTATATCATTATGCTAGTGACACGTCAAGGAAATTCTAGTATTATAAAAAGGATTAGAATTCAAGTAATACTGTAATGGTGTTGCTTAAGTATGGGTGATAAAAATGAAGAAAAGCAAACATTTGATTCAAAAAGTAATAGATGATAGTATTGCATGTGAGTTGGAAATTGAGCCTGGTGACTATTTGATTTCCATTAATCAAGAACCCCTCGAAGATGTTTTTGATTATCAATTTATGATTCAAGAAGAGTATTTAGAAGTGTTGATTGAAAAGTCAAATGGTGAAGAATGGCTATTGGAAATTGAAAAAGATGAAGAGGAAGATTTGGGGATTGTGTTTGAAAATGGGTTAATGGATGAGTATCGTTCCTGCCATAACAAATGCATTTTTTGTTTCATTGATCAAATGCCAAAGGGAATGAGAGAAACCTTGTATTTTAAGGATGACGATGCAAGGTTGTCGTTTTTACAAGGAAATTATATAACCCTAACCAATCTATCCGAGCAGGATATTCAAAGAATAATAAAGTACAATTTGTCCCCTGTTAATATTTCATTTCAGACGATGAATAAAGAATTGCGTTGTAAGATGTTGAATAATCGATTTGCTGGAGAGGCACTTACAAAGGCTGAAATTCTAAGAGATGCAGGAATTCATATGAACGGTCAAATCGTTCTTTGCAAAGGTGTTAACGACCGTGAAGAACTAGACTATTCATTGGAAAAATTATCTGAATACTTACCTAATCTAGAAAGCGTATCCATTGTACCAGTGGGGCTGTCAAAATACCGCGATGGGCTCTTTCCATTGGAACCTTTTACTAAAGAAGATGCAATTTATTTAATTGAACAGGTACAGCGTTTGCAAGATAAAATTTATCCTATTTATGGGCTGCATTTTATTCATGCAAGTGATGAGTGGTATATTTTGGCAGAAAAAGACTTTCCAGAAGCGGCAACTTATGATGGGTATCTTCAATATGAGAACGGTGTTGGAATGATGCGACATTTGCTAGATGATTATTATGAAGAATTACCCAAAATTGCAAAACGATATAAGCACGCTGGGAAAGGAAATGAATTGGCAGAAAAAAGGGTTGTTTCGTTGGTGACGGGACTATTGGCGAAGCCTTATATAGAACGTATGGCAAACGATTTGATGAAACAGATACCAGGTGTGCAGGTACAGGTATTTGGCATTCGTAATAATTTCTTTGGTGAGCAGATTACAGTAGCTGGATTGCTGACAGGACAGGATATTATCAAACAACTAGAAGGAATACAACTTGGTGAGAAACTCTTACTTCCACAGGCTGTTTTGCGTGCTGAAGAGGATGTATTTCTGGATGATTTGACGAAGCAAGAAGTGGAATCTGCTTTACAAGTAAAAATAGATATTGTAAAATCAAGCGGACGCGATTTTTTAGAAAAGATTTTGGGATTCTAGAAATCATTGGTAACATGAAAGGGAATGGAAATAAAATGTCAAAAAATAAGAGTAAGCCAATCGTTGCAGTAGTAGGACGCCCAAATGTTGGAAAAAGTACATTTTTTAACGCACTTGCGGGAGAGATGATTTCTATTGTAAAGGATACTCCTGGAATAACAAGAGACCGTATTTATGCGGATATTTCTTGGTTGAATACGAATTTTACATTGATTGATACAGGGGGTATAGAACCGGATAGCAGTGATGTCATTTTGTCACAAATGAGAGAACAGGCCCAGATTGCAATGGATACTGCGGACGTTATTATCTTTATGGTAGATGTAAAACAGGGTTTAGTAGATGCTGATTCGAAAGTAGCAGACATGCTAAGACGATCAAAGAAACCCGTTATATTGACCGTTAATAAAGTGGATGATTTTCAAAAATTCCAGGCGGATGTGTATGAATTTTACAATTTGGGAATGGGAGATCCAGTTCCTGTTTCTGCTGCGAATCGTTTAGGAATAGGTGATTTGCTTGATAAAATCATTTCATTTTTCAATTTAGAGGATCTTGAAGAGGAAGAAGATGAGAGACCTCGTATCGCCATTGTTGGAAAGCCGAACGTTGGAAAAAGTTCCATTATTAATAAACTCATTGGTGAGAACCGTCTCATTGTTTCAGATATTGCAGGAACAACGCGAGATGCAGTAGATACACCAGTCAAATACAATGGAAAAGAATATGTATTTATTGATACGGCAGGACTACGTCGAAAGAAAATGATCAAAGAAGAACTTGAACGCTATATGATTATTCGAACCGTTGGGGCGGTTGAACGTGCTGATGTTGTCGTTGTGGTCATTGATGCGTTAGAAGGCGTAACGGAACAGGATGCCAAAATTGCAGGAATTGCCCATGAACGTGGAAAAGGTGTTATTATAGCTGTCAATAAGTGGGATGCTGTTGAAAAAAATGATAAAACAATTTATGAGTATACCAAAAAAATCAGAGATGTTTTAGCCTACATGCCTTATGCAGAAATGATTTTTATCTCGGCAGTAACAGGACAAAGATTAGGAAAATTATACGAAACGATTGATGTTGTTATAGAGAATCATGCAATGCGAGTTTCGACGGGTGTATTAAATGAAATCATGACTGAAGCAGTAGCGCTTCAGCAACCGCCTTCAGATAAAGGAAAACGATTGAAATTATACTACATTACGCAGGTTTCTGTTAAGCCACCGACTTTTGTAATATTTGTGAATGATAAGGAATTAATGCATTTTTCGTATACGAGATATATTGAGAATCGAATTCGCGATGCATTTGGTTTTAGAGGTACACCTTTGAGATTTATTATTAGAGAACGAAAGGATCAAGACTAATGGATAGATTGCTATGCATTTTAATTGGATACTGCTTTGGAGTGTTTCAAACTGCTTTTATTTATGGGAAACTTCATGGCATTGATATTAGAGAGCATGGAAGTGGAAATGCTGGAACAACAAATTCTCTAAGAGTTTTGGGGAAAAAAGCGGGAATCATTGTTTTACTAGGAGATATATTGAAATGTATATTAGCAGTTGTCGTTTCCTGGTTGCTATTTCACAATACAGCGAAAGACTATATGCCTTTACTGCAACTATATGCAGGGGCGGGAGCGATACTAGGACATAATTTCCCTTTTTATCTTAAATTTAAAGGAGGTAAAGGAATTGCAACAACAGCGGGACTTATTTTATCTTTGCCTTGGCCTTTTGTAGCAGTACTTTGTCCGTTGTTTTTTACGATATTATTTATTACGCATTATGTATCCCTTTCTTCCCTTATAATTTATATTAGTTTTTTGGGTGGGTTGATTCTTTATGGACAACTTGGTTTATTCCATATGGATGCAATCCATTTGCTAGAATTATATGGAGTTGGATTGTTTTTGACAGTGATGGCATTTTACAAACATCGCGAGAATATAGTTAGACTTATTCATAAGGAAGAACGAAAAACATATCTGATTAAAAAAAATCAGGAAAAGGAGTAGGTATGGCAAAGGTTGCAGTTATAGGAGCTGGAAGTTGGGGAATCGCACTTTCAGTATTACTTACCAATAATGGACACCAGGTGACTGTTTGGTCAGCAATTGAAGAAGAAATTCAATTACTAAATGAAAAAAGAGAACATGTAGATAAACTTCCAGGAGTTCGATTAGATGATTCAATGACGTTTACGACGGATCTTGAAGAAAGTATTGTCGGAAAAGATTTAGTGGTACTAGCAGTACCATCTCCATATGTGAGAAGTACGGCTAAGAGAATGAAGGACTACGTTAGTGACAAACAAATCATTGTGAATGTTGCAAAGGGAATTGAAGAAAACACATTAATGACTATGTCAGCAATTATTGAGGAAGAAATACCACAAAGCACCGTGGCTGTTTTGTCAGGCCCTTCTCATGCGGAAGAAGTGGGAAGAGGGATTCCGACGACGATTGTAGTTGGAGCAAAAACAAAAAAAGTCGCATTAGAGGTTCAAAGTATTTTTATGTGCGATGTATTCAGGGTATATACAAGTTCAGATGTTCAAGGCATTGAATTGGGTGCAGCACTTAAGAATGTAGTAGCGCTTGCAGCCGGAATTGCAGATGGATTAGGCTATGGAGACAATACAAAGGCAGCATTAATTACGAGGGGAATCACAGAAATTGGTAGGCTTGGAATTGCAATGGGAAGTCGATTTGAGACGTTCGCAGGGTTATCAGGAATCGGCGATCTAATTGTAACCTGTGCTTCAAAACACTCAAGAAATCGAAGAGCTGGAATGTTAATGGGTCAGGGATATACAATGGAAGAAGCCATGAAGGAAGTAAATATGGTGGTTGAAGGAGTATATTCAACAAAAGCAGCGATTGGTCTTGCAAAAAAATATCAAGTATCGGTTCCAATTATTGAACAGGTTCATGCTGTATTGTTTGAGAATAAATCTGCAGATGAAGCAGTGAAAGATCTTATGTTTCGAGATGCTAGAACAGAAACCCATGAAGAAGAATGGGATGAAGAATGATTTAATACTATGTATCATGGTAAAAAGCTTGGTTCACAATGATGTGACCCAAGCTTTTATTATAGGCGTATCTGACAATTATAGACAGACTGTTAAAATCCAGTCTGTGATGCAATATAGCTAGCATTTGCAGCTCTGTTCATGGTATATAAGTGAATTCCATCTACATGATGTTCTTTTAGGTCATTGATTTGGCGGATTGCATAATCAATACCAGCTTTTTTCATTTCTTCAGGTTGATCCCCATATTTTGCAATGAGATCGCTAAGTGCTTTTGGAACACTTGAGCCAGAGAGTGAAACTGTAGTACCTAATTGTTTTGCAGAGGTAATCGGCATGATACCAGTACAAATTGGAACATTCAAGCCTTGATGATGCATTTTATCACGAAAATCGTAGAAATACTGATTGTCAAAAAAAAGCTGAGTGATGAGAAAATCACATCCATTATCCGTTTTTGTTTTTAGGTGAATAAGATCTTCTTCTTTTGAGGTCGCCTCATAATGCTTTTCAGGATAACAAGCGCCTGCAACATGGAAAGCAGTTTCGGTTTTTAAGTACTTTACAAGATCACTTGCATATAAGAAATCGCGTGCAAAGAATTGTTCATCGCTCATCCAACTTGGTCTGTCACCCCGAAGAGCCAAAATGTGACTGACTTTATAGTCGGCTAATTGTGTACACACATCTTGAATGTCGGACGTTTTATTTCCAACACAAGTCATATGTGCTAATGCATCAATGTTTAATGTGTTTTGAATATAATTTGCTATTTCTGCTGTTGATTTTGACTTACTACCACCGGCACCATAGGTAACGCTTATAAAATCCGGATTCAGTAAAGCAAGTTCATCTAGTGTTTGATACACTCCTTGAAAGTCACCATCTTTTTTAGGTGGAAACACCTCGAAAGATAGGAGTGGTTTCTTGGAATTAAATTTATCTTTGATCATAAAAATACCCTTTCTATCAATATTCTTTTATTATTCAATGTTGTTTTTCGATAGGGTTTATTGTATCATGACTCTAGAAGAATCGCAACAATTAGGAAGGTAACAATTGGGAAGAATAACCATTGGGAAGGACAACAAAGATGAAGAAAACAGCAAATTTTCAATCAACAAGCGATTATGTGGCAAGTGAGGCGTTAATGTCTGCAGTGAATGTTGCAATCGCGCTTGAGAAGCCTCTATTAATTAAAGGAGAGCCAGGAACGGGTAAAACAATGCTTGCAAAAGCTGTTGCCCAATCGCTTGGTAAGAAACTATATATTTGGAATATTAAGTCCACCACAAAAGCTCAAGATGGTCTCTATACGTATGATACGATTCAACGATTATATGATGGGCAGTTCGGAGAAGGCGATGTGAAAGATATTAAATCCTATATTCGCCATGGAAAATTAGGTGAAGCGTTTGAAGAAGATGAACAGGTCATTTTATTGATTGATGAAATTGATAAAGCGGATCTTGAATTTCCAAATGACTTGTTGTGGGAATTAGATCAGATGGAGTTCTATATTCATGAAACCAAAGAAACTGTTCGTGCAAAGGTACGTCCAATTGTAATGATTACGTCCAATGCAGAAAAAGAATTACCAGATGCTTTTTTAAGAAGGTGTATTTTCCATTTTATTGATTTTCCAGATAAAGCATTGATGGGAGAAATTGTCAAAACGCATTATCCAAACTTAGAAGACACCTTGTTAGAGCAAGCAATGGAAGTGTTTTATAAAATCAGAAGCATGAGAGATATCCGCAAGAAACCAAGTACTTCTGAGTTTATTGATTGGATCAATGCACTCATGTTAAATGGAATAGATCCAAAGAAGATTCAGGAGCAGCTTCCATTTATTGGTGTCATACTCAAAAAAGATGAAGACTTACAAGTGGTAAAAAATTATGTTTATTAAGTTTTTCTATAAGTTAAAGGAAAAGGGACTTCAAATATCCATGGTTGAGTGGCTTACACTGATGCAGGCATTGGAATACCAGTTGGGAAATTGTTCACTGACAGATTTTTATTATTTGTCTCGAATGATTTTGGTGAAGAGCGAGACCAAATTTGATGCATTTGATATGGCCTTTTTGGATTGTTTTGAAGGTATTAAGTCAAGCAATGATATATCTGCTCAAATGAAGAGATGGTTAGATAAACCTGAAATGTCAGAACTGCTAAATGAAGAGCGGCATTGGTTAAATAAAGGTGAAGATTTGCAAATTGATAAAGAAGATGTTGAGGCAAAGTTCAAGGAACGACTGAAAGATCAAGATAGTGAACATAATGGTGGAAGTCACTGGATTGGAACCATGGGAAAAACGTCTTTTGGAAATACGGGTGGAAATATCGGGGGTGTTAGAGTTGGCGGAACAACGGGCCATCAATCTGCTTTTCAGGTCATCGGTGCAAGAAAGTATCGTGATTTTAGATCGGATAAAACTCTGGATAATCGTCAGTTCCAATTGGCATTTCGAAAATTAAGACAATTTTCAACAAGACTAGATGTTGAAAAGACTGAACTTGACATTGATCAAACAGTGGACGCGACTTGTAACCAAGGTGGATATCTTAAGATTGTGATGGAAAAACCTAGAAAAAATTCTGTCAAATTGCTACTTTTGATGGATTCTGGTGGAACGATGATTCCATACTGCGATTTATTGAATCATTTATTTCAGGCAGTTCATAAATCCAATCATTTTAAAGATGTAAAATGCTATTATTTTCATAATTGCATCTATTCCAAAGTATATAAAACACCAGAGTGTGAAAATGGAGATTGGATTGATACAGAGTGGATGTTTCGTAATCTTGATAAGGACTATAAAGTGGTGATTGTGGGTGATGCAGCAATGGCTCCAGAGGAATTGTATTCAGAATCTGGTAATTATAGAGGACCAAATGGGGGATTGCCGGGTTGTGAGTGGTTAAGGCTTGTAAAGCGAAATTATAAAAAGGTGGTTTGGCTAAATCCCAAAATGGCACCAGGGGATGCACCTTGGAGAGAAGCAGAAACCGCAATCAAAGAACTTTTCCCAATGTACAAATTAACGGTGGATGGATTGGAAAGAGCTATGATTGAATTAATGCAACGATCTTAAACAGAGTTTTTAGCTTTAAATTATCAACAAAAATGAAGAAATCATATTGAATTTTACAATAAAATAAGATACATTTAACAAAGAATGAAAAATAGGAGGATATTATGCGAAAAATATTAAGTATGTTTCTTGTAACAGCATTAATTGTTTCTTTGTGTGGCTGTAGCTCGGCTGATTCAAATGGTAAAGCAGCTTCAGGTGGAAAGGGAGTTGCAAAAGAAGATATTAAGGTAGGCGTGATCCATATTTCTGACCCTGCAGAGGGAAGTGGCTATACCTATACACATGATCAAGGAATTGTTGGAATGCAGAAAGAACTTGGATTATCAGATGATCAGATCGTTCGTAAGAACAATGTAAATGATGGTGATGCGACTGCAATTGAAAACGCAATGAGAGAGTGTATTGAAGAAGGATGCCAGATTATTTTTGCAACAAGCTGGGGATATATGGATACATGTGAAGCATTAGCTGCTGAATATCCAGACGTATATTTTTCACATGGAACTGGTTATAAATCAAACGGAAAAAATTTCAACAACTATTTTGGAAGAATTTATCAGGCAAGATATTTGACAGGTATTGCTGCAGGATTAAAGACAGAATCCAATAAAATTGGTTATGTAGCAGCTTGGGGACCAGATAATTCAGAAGTAACTGGTGGAGCAAATGCATTTGCAATGGGAGCAGCATCAGTGAATCCAGATGTTCAGGTTTATATTAAGACAACCAATTCTTGGTTTGATCCAGAAGCTGAGAAACAAGCAGCACAAGCACTAATTGCTGAAGGGTGTGATGTAATTGGACAACACTGTGATACAGCTAATCCACAACTAGCAGCTGAAGAAGCAGGAGTTTTTGGTGTTGGTTATAACTCAGACATGTCTAAAGATGCTCCAAAAGCAGTATTAACAAGTGCGGTTTGGAATTGGGATGCGTACTACACAGCGGCAGTTTCAAGTGTAATAGATGGTACTTGGACAGGCGATAATTACTATGGTGGAATTCAAGAAGGTTTAGTGGATGTTGCACCATTATCAGATTTATGCGCAGATACAACTTCAGAAAAAATTGATGAAGCAAAAGAAAAAATGTTATCTGGAAAATGGGATGTATTTTATGGCGTGATTGAGACCAATGATGGAAGTAAAATTGGTACAGAAGGGGTGTCTTTACCCGATGCTGATATTACTGGAAAAATGAACTGGTACTACAAAAACATCACTGTAAAATAATATTGAAAACAGTATAGGGGGCGATCAATGATCGTCCCCTTTATTTAGTTGATCCAGTGTTTTGCAAATTCAAAGATAGGAGTGTCAGTATGAGTGACAAAGCAGCTCGTTATGCAATCGAATGTAAAAACATTACAAAAAGATTTGGAACAGTTATCGCAAATGACAGCATTCATCTAGGTGTTAAGCATGGCGAAATTCTTGCGCTATTAGGAGAAAATGGTTCTGGTAAAACAACACTTATGAATATGATCAGCGGAATTTATCATCCAGATGAGGGTGAATTATTAATTCATGGTGAAAAGGTGAATATTCATTCTCCGGTTGATTCTATGGAACTAGGAATTGGTATGATTCATCAACATTTTAAGTTGGTAGAAGCGTTTCGGGCTATGGATAATATTGTTCTTGGTACGAAATCCAAAAAATTGAAGGATGACCTTTTGGAAAAAGAGATTATGCAGTTATGTAATCAATATGGATTAACCATTGATTTGCGTAAACGAGTAAGCGACATGAGCGTTAGCGAAAAGCAAACAGTTGAAATTATTAAGGTTTTGTATCGAGGTGCAACCATTTTGATTTTGGATGAACCAACAGCTGTTCTTACACCTCAAGAGACAAGTCAGCTTTTTGATATTCTTCGCAAAATGAAGGAAAAAGGATGCGCAATTGTAATTATTACCCACAAATTACAAGAAGTACTTGAGATTAGTGATCGTGTAACTATACTTCGAAAAGGGAAAAGTATTCAAAGTGTTGAAACCAAAGATTCTACAGCAGCTTCTTTAACGGAATTAATGGTTGGAAGAAAAGTAGAACTTCATATTGAACGACCTGAACCTAAAAATTGCAAGACGATTTTGAAAGTTGTAGATTTAACAGTGGAAGGTACAGATCAAAATATTGTTATTGATGACATTTCATTTTCCATTAAAAGTGGTGAAATACTTGGAATTGCTGGAGTGGCAGGGAGTGGACAAAAAGAGTTGTGCGAAACCATTGCAGGTCTCATGAAGGCAAAAGAAGGCGCAATTCTTTATAATAAAGAGAACATCTTGGGAAAAACCCCATCAGAAATCATCCACATGGGCATAAGTATGAGTTTTGTTCCAGAAGATCGACTTGGAATGGGTTTAGTGGCAAGTATGGGAATGACGGATAATATGTTATTGAAAACATATAACGACGGGAAGGGACCATTTGTTGATCGAAAACCAGCTAAGAAATTAGCAAATAAGTTGGTGGAGAAATTATCCATTGTTACTGCAGGAGTTGAAAAACCTGTACGATTAATGAGTGGTGGAAATGTTCAAAAGGTTCTTCTTGGTAGAGAAATTGAATCTGGTCCAAATTTATTGATTACCGCTTATCCTGTAAGAGGGTTGGATATCAATTCATCACATACGGTTTATAATTTGCTGAACGAACAAAAAAGCAATCATGTTGCGGTTGTATATATTGGAGAGGATTTAGATGTATTGTTGGAACTCTCTGATCGTATTATGGTATTGTGCCATGGCAAAATCACAGGTATTTTGGATGCAAAAACAACAACAAAAGAAGAGATTGGTTTATTAATGACTGGAGAAGGTGCAAAGGAGGAGAGTGATGAATAATAAAGATAAAACAATTAAAGATCCCCTCCTAAGGATTGGAAAGCGTTCTGAACTTACATCTAAGCAAACTTTTCAAATTCGGATTTTGGCAGTGTGCCTATCCATTGTAGCCGGTGGAATTTTCATTGCAATGATTGGGTATAATCCATTTGCAATCTATGCAACGATATTGAGTGGTGCTTTTCGTAGTGAAATGGCAGTTCAAGCGACTGTTAAAATGATGATACCATTGCTGATTGCTTCACTTGGAGTAACGCTGGCATTCAAGATGAAATTTTGGAATATTGGAGCTGAAGGTCAGATTATTTTTGGAGCTACATGTGCATCCTTCTTTGCACTCTATTTTTCAAATCTGAACCATATTGTATTGATTTTATTGATGATGATGGCAGGTGTTATTGGAGGCGGATTGTGGGGACTTATACCAGCGCTATTTAAGGTTAAGTTTGGCACAAATGAAACGCTTTTTACATTGATGTTAAATTATATTGCGCTCCATATAGTGGCCTATCTTCGAGATGGCCCGTGGATGGATCCACATGCGCAGGGATATTCAAAAATAGCCAGATTTGATCCAAATGCAGCACTTGACAAACTACTGGGCGTTCAAGCCGGGTGGTTGATAGGACTCATTTTAGTGATTGTTTTGACAATTTACTTAAAGTATACCAAACAAGGTTATGAAATCAATGTTGTTGGAGAAAGTAAGGACACAGCACGATATGCGGGTATGAAAGTGAATCGAATTATTCTTCGAACGATGTTCTTAAGCGGTGGAGTTGCAGGCTTGTGTGGAATGATTCAGGCATCGGGTTCGGATATTACATTAACAACGAATGTTGCTGGTGGTGTTGGATTTACAGCAATTATTGTTGCATGGTTGGCACAACTTAATCCGGTTGGGATTTTAATTGTATCTTTCCTATTTAGTGTATTGGAAAAAGGAAGTAGTGTTATTCAGTCAACGTATGGTTTGTCAACAGATAGCGCAGATGTACTACAGGGAATTATATTGTTTTTCATTTTAGCATGTGAGTTCTTTGTTCGTTATCGCCTGATCATTCGTAAAAAGGAGGGAAGCAAAGATGGAATTTGATATTTTTATGAAGTTTATAATTGCAGCAGTATTAGCTGGAACTCCTTTGTTATTTGGAACGGTTGGTGAAATTATTACTGAGAAAACAGGACATTTGAATCTTGGTGTAGAGGGAATGATGTCAGTTGGAGCACTATCAGGATTTATGTTTGGCTATTTGACGAATCAATTTTGGGTGGCGATTCTTGCGTCAGCAGTTGCAGGTGCACTATGTGCGCTTATTTATGCTGTGTTGACGGTTACTTTTCGGGCTGATCAAAATGTGACGGGCTTAACATTAACCATTTTTGGTATTGGGTTAGCAAATTTTGTTGGAGTTATGATGATTGAAAAAAGTTCGGATGGAAGTCTTAAACTTCCAGAGCGAATTACAGATTCTATGAGAAGTGTAGAAATCCCAATTTTGAGTACGATTCCTGTTCTTGGAAAATTACTGTTTTCCTATACTCCATTTGTATATATTGGAATTGTGATTGCAATAGCTGCGAGCTTTTATCTATATCACACAAAAACAGGACTGAACATTCGAGCAATTGGTGAAAATCCTGCCGCAGCGGATGCAGCGGGTATTAAGGTTACAAAGTGGAAATATATCAATATTTTAATGGGTGGAGCTATTTGTGGAATCGGTGGAGCATATTGCTCAATGATTATCAATGGAGGTGTCTGGATTTCAAACAATGTAGGTGGACTTGGTTGGATTTCAGTTGCATTAGTAATTTTTGCGTCCTGGAAACCAACACATGCAATTTGGGGGTCTTTTATATTTGGTGCGCTTCGCGTCTTGAAATTCTATATTCCAAAAGGTGTATTGCCATTTCCGAATGCATTTTATGATATGCTACCATTTCTGATTACGGCATTAGTGCTCATTATTAGCTCGATGAGGAAAGCCAATAAGCATAGTATTCCAAATGCTTTAGGAACAAATTATTTTAGGGAAGAGCGCTAATTAAGTGGCAGAAAAGAACCTTTTATGGTACAATGAAATTTGCGAGGAAAGGAGGACATGCCATGATTAAAATTTTTAAAACAATGGATGGTGTTATTCAAGAAATTCAAGAACAACAGATTGGATGTTGGATAGCACTGATTAAACCGACGGAACAGGAGCTTCATTACGTCTCGAGTGAGTTTCAAATAGAGTTAGATGACCTGAAAGCAGCACTCGATGATGAAGAACGTTCCAGAATTCATTCTGAAGATAATTATACAATGGTTTTAGTGGATATACCAACCGTTGAAAAAAGAAACGAAAAGGAATGGTATGTTACGATTCCTATGTCAATCATTATCACAAAGGATATTATCTTTACGGTATGCCTTGAAGACACTCCGATATTAAGTTCCTTTGTTACATCCAAAATCCGCGGTTTTCATACACATATGAAAACAAGGTTCATCTTACAAATTTTGTATCGCAATGCATCTACCTATCTTCAAAATCTTAGAATTATTGATAAAAAGAGTGTTGAAGTAGAAAAAACATTACATAAATCAACAAGAAATCAGGAATTAATTGAACTTCTCGAATTAGAAAAGAGTTTGGTCTATTTTACAACCTCTCTACGTTCAAACGAAGTGGTCCTTGAAAAATTACTCAAAAATGAAAGTATTAAAAAATATCCAGAAGATACAGAGCTACTTGAAGATGTTATTATTGAAAATAAACAGGCAATCGAGATGGCCAATATCTATAGTGGTATTTTGAGTGGAATGATGGATGCATTTGCTTCTGTTATTTCAAACAACTTGAATATCGTTATGAAGTTTTTGGCTACGATTACCATTGTTATGTCCATTCCAACAATGATTTTTAGTGCATACGGAATGAATGTAAATCAAAATGGAATGCCCTTTTCACAGAGTAATCTTGGGTTTTTAATTGTCATTATTTTATCCTTTGTGATTAGTTTGGTAGTGGCAATCGTATTTTCTAAGAAAAATTTATTTTAAGTAAGGATCTAGAAAGTCATTTGATTTGCATACTTAAGAAGGGGGTATATATGAGTAAAATATATGACAAGGTATTAAATTGTTATGAAAGTGTTAAAAAGAAAGTGGATTTTTCACCCGATGTGGCGATTGTATTAGGCTCTGGATTGGGGGACTATGCTAATGATATACGAGTGGTTGCAACACTGGATTATTCGGAAATTGAAGGGTTCCCTGTGTCAACAGTACCAGGTCATGCTGGTCAATTTATATTTGGTTATGTAGGAGATGTCAAAGTTGTATGTATGAAGGGTAGGGTTCACTATTACGAAGGATATGACATGTCAGATGTTGTACTTCCTACAAGACTAATGTACTTAATGGGAGCAAGAATATTGTTCTTAACCAATGCTTCAGGTGGTATTAATGGAGAGTTTGAAGCAGGAGATTTTATGTTAATAACGGATCAAATTTCTTGCTTTGTTCCAAATCCTTTGATGGGTCCAAATTTAGACCTATTAGGAACAAGATTTCCGGATATGAGTGAGATTTATGATTTGGTGTTACAGGAGCGCATTCGAAAGGTTGCAAAGAATCATGATATAACCTTGCGAGAAGGTGTATATTTGCAGTTAACAGGACCGTCCTTTGAATCACCAGCTGAAATCAAAATGGCAGCTGTTTTGGGTGCGGATGCAGTTGGAATGTCTACGGCAGTAGAAGCAATTGCGGCAAATCACATGGGAATGATGATTTGTGGGATTTCTTGTGTTTGTAACTTGGCAGCTGGATTATCACCAAATCCATTAACGCACGATGAGGTACAAGAAGCAGCCAATACCGCGGCTCCATTTTTCAAAAAATTGGTTACTGAATCGGTAAAGAGTTTTTCAGATCTGATAGTATAAAATAAATCGTTTATTGTTGTCGGCTGTCTATTAGACAGCCGATTCTGTAAAAGGAGGCATTAGGGATGAAGGGATATGAACAAGCGCTCATTGAAGAGGCCATTGCAGCAAGAGAGTTTGCGTATGCACCTTATTCAAATTTTATGGTAGGGGCTGCATTATTAACAAAGAGTGGGAAAATAGTCAGGGGATGTAATGTAGAGAATGCTGCCTACAATCCATCCACCTGCGCTGAAAGAACAGCTTTTTGCAATGCCATTAGCCAGGGTGAGATGGAATTTCAGGCAATCGCAATTGTAGGAGCAAAAAGAGACGAAGAACTAGATTATACTCCACCATGTGGGGTTTGCCGACAGGTTTTCCAGGAATTTTGTTCACCAGATGATTTCCAAATTATTGTTGCTAAAAGTCCACGAGAATATCAAATATACCCATTAAAAGATTTGTTACCACAGGGATTTGGTCCAGGTAACTTAATGAAAAATTAGAAAGTGGTCTAAAGTATGAATATACGTTTTTATAATGCGCGCGTATTAACCATGGAAGATCCGATTAGGGTTCTAGAAGATGCTCAGGTATGGGTAGAAAATAGTACAATTATATTTGTTGGAAGGCAAGAAGATGTGGAGACATTTTTTCAAAAAGAGTATTTGAAGCCGATTTTATGGGATCGAGAAATTGATTGTGAGAAGAATCTTCTTATGCCTGGATTTAAAAATGCTCATACCCATTCAGCAATGACACTGATGCGTTCCTACGCAGATGACTTAGCATTGAATGACTGGCTTTATCAGAAAATATTTCCGATGGAAAAAAGGTGGCTTGAGATTGATCCAAAAACCATTCATCTTTTTACAAAACTGGCAATTCTTGAGTACTTATCAAGTGGAACTACAGCTGTTTTTGACATGTATTTTTGCCAAGAAGAATCTCACAGAGCATTTTATGAATATGGTATGCGTTGTGTTTTGGTAGGTGGTATTAATGATTTTTCGGGTAGCGTGTCTGAATTGGAAAAGAATTACCATGCGTTTCATCATAGGGATGAATTGACGAGTTATTGTTTGGGGTTTCATGCGGAGTATACATGCTCGAGAAAACTGTTAGAAGAATTGGCTGAATTAGCAAACTCTTTACGTGCACCAGTATTTTCTCATAATTCCGAAACTCAAAAAGAAGTAGCGGAATGCATTCATAGATATCAAAAAACACCAACTATGCTAATGAATGAATTACAATTATTTGAGTATGGTGGTGGTGGATATCATTGTGTTCATTTTTCAAAAGAAGATATGGAGTTATTTGCAAATAAGAAATTGTCTGTTATAACGAATCCAGGCTCAAATACAAAACTAGCAAGTGGAATTGCACCAATAAGCGAGTTTTTAAAACATGGTATAAATGTTGGGATTGGAACGGATGGGGCTGCTAGTAATAATGCGTTAGATATGTTTCGCGAAATGTATTTGACCGCAGGATTATCAAAACTTCGTGAAGAAGACCCTGTGGGCGTAGATGCTATAGATGTCCTTAAAATGGCGACATTGGGTGGTAGTATTGCAATGGGGCTGAATCAGTCGCAGACATTATCCAAAGGACAAGTGGCAGATATTATTATGATAGATTTGAATACACCAAATATGCAGCCGATTCATAATATACCTAAAAATATTGTCTACAGTGGAAGTAAACAAAATGTTAAGATGACGATGATTCATGGTAGGATACTTTATGAGAATGGGCAATATTTCGTAGGAGAAGATGTCCATGATTTATATAAAGAAATCAATGAATGGAAGGACTTTTTTATTCGGTCTTTATAAGGAATAATACGATATAAATGTTGAAATGAGGACGTTATGGAATACGGATTAGCAGGAGGATTACTGGTACTAGGAATGATTGTGTTTATAGTGCAAAGTATTCGGGAAGATGGAAAAAGAAAAAAACGATTTGTTGAAACATTGAGACAACAGTTTGGAACGGCCAATGTTAAGAAGTATGCACCTGGACGTTTAGAGTGTTTGGAAAACAGAATGCGAGAAATTTACCAAGAAGGCGAAGTAGACGAAATAACCTGGACTGATTTAGAATTCGAGCAAATTTTTATGTTAATGGACCAAACGCTGACATCCTCGGGAGAAGAGTATTTGTATGAAAGTCTTCATTTGAAAAAAAAATCGGTTTCTTTAAAGGATGAAGAAATAGAGTTTTTTAGATTAGACCAAGATAAACGAATCGAAGTTCAAAAAAAATTGGCAAATTTGGGAAAAACGGGAAATTATTCTATCCATAACTATTTAGAGCTTATTAAGGGCGTTAACACAACGAATTGTTGGGTGCACTATTTGGCTCTAGTAGGTGTTATTGCAGCAATTATTCTTTGTTTTTTTGAGTTTACGATTGGCTTCTTAAGTTTGATTTGTATAGCGGTTATAAATGTACTATTCTATTTTTCTGCAAAATCAAAAATTGACCCCTATATTACAACATTGACTTATTTGGTTAAAGGAGTAGAGAATGGTAAGCAAATTGCGGATCTTGATTACTCTGTTTTAGGGGAAAAGAATCAACAGCTAAATGCAATAGTAAGTCATTTAAAGGGGTTTTTGAGATTTTCATCACTTCTAACAAAGTCGGGAGCTTCGATGGGAAACCCAATTGAGGTAGTGCTTGAATATATTATTATGATTTTGCACCTTGATTTAATCAAATTTTATAAAATGATTCAAATCATTGGTGTGCATGAAGGAAAATTTGTGGAATTGACAGAACTAATCGGGTGCGTAGATGCAACAATATCCGTTGGTTCTTTTCGAACATTTTTAAAACATTGGTGTAAACCAAGTATTTGCAAGGAACTCAAAATTCAAGCAAAGGATATTTACCATCCAGCAATTCAAGAACCAGTTACAAATTCTTTCGAAAGTAAGAAGAGCATTTTGATTACTGGCTCGAATGCATCGGGAAAGTCCACTTTTTTAAAAACGGTGGCGATTAACTCCATATTGGCAAATGCTATTTATACTTGTGCCGCAAACGAGTTTTGCGCACCAGTCTTTAAAATATACACATCCATGTCCCTGCGCGACAACCTGAGTCAAAAGGAAAGTTATTTTATGGTTGAAATAAGGGCAATAAAGAGAATTTTGCAGGCAATTCAAGAAGCTGATGAAGAGCATCCTGTTCTGTGTGTATTAGATGAAGTTTTAAGAGGAACGAATACAATCGAGAGAATTAGCGCTTCAACAGAAATATTGCAAGCGTTTTCAACCGAACATTCAATTTGCTTTGCAGCAACTCACGACATTGAGCTAACACAAACGTTAGAATCTCATTATGAAAATTATCATTTTCATGAACAGATTGTCGAGAATGATATTCTATTTGATTATTTATTGAAAATGGGCAAAGCAACATCTAAAAATGCGATCCATTTGCTAGCACTCATGGGGTATGATCAGAGAATTGTGGATAAGGCAACAAAAAGAGCGGTTGAATTGGAGAACGTTAAGAAAAACAATATGATTTAACGGCATACAGAATATGCGGATTGGAGATTTATGAAAGTAACTTTATATTCAGACGGTTCTGCAAGGGGAAATCCCAATGGTCCAGGTGGATACGGAACAGTTCTTGCGTATATTGACTCTAACAACCAATTACATGAAAGAGAATTGAGTTGTGGATATATAAAAACAACAAATAATAGAATGGAACTTATGGGAGTGATTGCTGGATTAGAAGCGCTGACCAAACCATGTGATGTAAGAGTGGTATCCGACTCGAAGTATGTAACGGATGCTTTTAATCAAAAATGGATTGAATCATGGTTAAAAAACAATTGGAAAAATTCGCAAAGAAAGCCCGTTAAGAACAGGGACCTTTGGGAGCGCCTACTGCTTGCAATGAAACCACATAGGGTTGTATATGAGTGGATAAAAGGGCATGATGGACATACTTATAATGAGCGATGTGATGTGTTGGCAACGAGTGCGGCAGATGGAGATAATCTAATAGAGGATTTTATTGATGAGTCGGTATAAATATATTTTGTGGGATTTAGATGAAACATTATTGGACTTTAAGAAGGCCGAAGAGTATGCACTCAGACAGTCATTTTTACAGTTTGAAGTGGAAATCGACAAGTCTTTGGTGGAGTGGTATTCAAATATGAATCGACTGCTTTGGAAGCAATTAGAAACGGGAGAGATTCAAGGTGATCAAGTGTTTACAGGCCGTTTTGTAACCTTGTTTGATAAAATGGGTAGGACGGACATTGATCCGCAGCATTTTAGGGAAATCTATCAGACAAGCATTGCTAGTGTAGCATATCCCTATGAGAATGCGATTCAAACATTACAATTACTGCAACCATATTGCCGACAATATATTGTTACAAATGGAAAAAGCTTTATTCAACGAGAAAAAATTGAGCGTGCAGGATTTGATCAAATCATGGATACTTATTTTATTGCAGACGAGATGAACATTATGAAGCCACATGAGCAGTTTTTTGAGCATTGTTTTCAAACAATTGGCGATTGGGATAAGAGTCACTATTTGATTGTTGGTGATTCGCTAACAAGCGATATGGAAGGCGGAAGGCGAGCAGGGATTGATACCTGTTGGTATAATCCGGATGGAAAGGAAAATGAATTAGGGATTCCCATCCGCTTCGAAATCAAGGATCTTTTACAAGTAATTGCAATTGTTACAACTCAGGAGGGGGATACTAAATAATGACAAAATCATCTAATCAAAAAATGAAATTATTGTATTTATTAAAAATCCTTAGAGAAAAGACAGATGAAAATCATGCTTTAACAGCGGCACAATTGATTGAAGAACTTGATAAGTATGATGTGGTTGCAGAACGAAAAAGTATTTATAATGACATGGCACAATTAAAGGATTTTGGATATGATATCGAAAACAGTAAGACAAAAGACAAACAGGGATACTATCTTTGTACCAGAGAATTTGAATTGGCAGAGTTGAAATTACTTGTGGACGCTGTGGTTGCGTCTAGATTTATATCACAAAGTAAAACAAAGAAACTGATGCAAAAAATCGAAGGATTGGCTAGTCGATATGAAGCCAAGGAACTTGGTCGGCAGGTTTATGTGGCACAGCGAGTAAAGACAAGCAATGAGAAGGTATTCTATCATGTAGATGAAATACACCGAGCAATACAAACGAATCACCAAATATCATTCCAATATTTTGAGTGGAAAATTGACCGAACGATGCAACTGAAACGACAGGGGCTCAGATATCAAGTTTCTCCATTTCTACTTGTTTGGAGTGAAGAAAACTACTATTTAGTAGCATATGATTCACGTTCAAATCAGATGAAGCACTACAGAGTTGATAAAATGAGTGAATTGAGTGCTGAGAAGCAAAAGTGTGAAGGTCGAGACGTGTTTATGGAATATGAACCAGTCGCGTTCTCAAATAAGATTTTTCACATGTTTAGAGGACAAGAAGAAACGGTTACGCTTCAGTTTAAAAACCATCTTGTAGGTGTTGTGATCGATCGATTCGGGAAAGAGATTACAATCCGTGAAAAAGAAGAAGACACATTCAGCGTTCGTGTAACCGTTGAAGTTAGTCATCAATTTTTTGGATGGCTAGCAGGGTTTGGTTTAGATGTTAAAATTCTTATGCCGACAAGACTGGCAAATGAGTATCAAGACTATTTGCAAAATATAGCAAATCTATATTGATAATTTGAGAAGTGGTTATATACAACAAAATACCACTTCTTTTTTTGTGCACAATTAGAAGTAGAACATTATTGACATAAAATGGGGATTCTTTTATACTGATAACTAACCACAATATATAGTGTGGGAAAACAAAGCACATACATATATTGTATGAAAAGTTTGAAAAATCATACTTGATTACGTACTAATAGATGCGATATAGGAGGGGTTTAAGCATGAGTTCACAAGGATTAATGGAAGAAAATGAAATTTATACAGATGAATATCAGACCAAGTTACCAGTTGTGGTCATCAAGAAAGATGGAAGTAAAGAAGCATTTAATGTTCAAAAAGTTGTAAATGCGGTTGGGAAAAGTGCGTATCGGGCATTGACAAGATTTTCGCAAGATGAGAAAAATCGCATATGCAAATATGTTGTGGAGAAGGTGGACGAACTTGAACAAGAGGAAATCCCAATTCCAATCATGCACAATATTGTCGAAAGTGCCCTAGAGCAGATTAAGCCAATTGTTGCAAAAAGTTATAGGGATTATCGTAATTATAAGCAGGATTTCGTGCGAATGCTGGATGATGTTTATAAAAAAAGTCAATCCATTATGTATGTTGGTGATAAGGAAAATGCAAATACGGACTCAGCCCTTGTTTCAACAAAGAGAAGTCTTGTGTTTAATCAGTTAAATAAAGAATTGTATCAAAAATTCTTTATGACAACGGAAGAAATACAGGCATGTAGAGACGGATATATCTATGTGCATGATATGTCTGCAAGAAGAGACACCATGAATTGTTGTCTGTTTGACGTTGCAAGTGTTTTGCGTGGTGGATTTGAAATGGGTAATATTTGGTATAATGAGCCAAAATCCCTTGATGTTGCTTTTGATGTTATTGGAGATATTGTATTATCAGCTGCAAGTCAGCAATATGGAGGATTTACGGTTCCACATGTGGATGAGATATTAGAGCCTTACGCAATCAAATCCTATGAAAGAAATGTGAAAAAGTATCTAAAACTTGGAATTGATCAAGAAACAGCAGAGGCTGAAGCATATGCCGATGTTTTGAAAGAATTTGAGCAGGGATTTCAGGGATGGGAATATAAATTCAATACAGTTGCGTCTAGTCGTGGGGATTACCCTTTTATTACAGTGACTGCGGGTCTTGCGAAAGGACGTTTTGCAAAACTTGGAACCATTTCTATGTTGAATGTTAGAAGGCGTGGACAAGGAAAACCAGACCATAAGAAACCAGTTCTTTTTCCAAAAATTGTATTTTTCTATGATGAACAATTACATGGACCAGGAGGAGAATTGGAAGACGTATTCGAAGCAGGCGTTCAATGTTCTGCGAAAACAATGTATCCTGACTGGCTAAGTTTAACTGGAAAAGGCTATATTGCATCTATGTATAAGCAATACGGAAAAGCAATTTCACCTATGGGCTGTCGTGCGTTTTTATCACCATGGTATAAAGAAGGTGGCATGCATCCTGCCAATGAACACGATGAACCAGTATTCATTGGACGTTTTAATATTGGCGCAGTATCGCTTCATTTACCAATGATTTTGGCGAAGGCTAGACAAGAGAGTAGAAGCTTTTATGAAGTGCTTGATTATTATATGGGATTAATTCGTAATCTTCATATGCGTACCTATGCATATCTAGGAGAAATGAGAGCATCAACAAACCCACTTGCATATTGTGAAGGTGGCTTCTTGGGTGGTCATTTAAAACTGACAGATAAAATCAAGCCATTATTAAAAACAGCAACGGCATCTTTTGGTATCACGGCACTCAACGAACTACAGATGCTATACAATGGCAAATCACTTGTAGAGGATGGAAATTTTGCTCTAGAGGTAATTGAATATATTAATAAAAAAGTGGCAGAATATAAACAAGAAGATGGAAATTTATATGCAATTTATGGAACGCCAGCGGAGAATTTATGTGGACTTCAAGTGCAACAGTTTAGAAAAAAATATGGAATTATTGAAGGTGTATCGGATCGTGAATTTGTAAGCAATAGTTTTCACTGTCATGTCACAGAAGATATTACACCAATCCAAAAGCAGGATTTAGAGTATCGATTCTGGGAACTTTGTAATGGTGGAAAAATTCAGTATGTGAAGTATCCAATTGATTACAATCTTGAAGCAATTAAATCATTGATTCGAAGAGCAATGGATATGGGATTTTATGAAGGTGTTAATCTGTCATTATCCTACTGTGATGACTGTGGACATCAAGAACTAGAGATGGATGTATGTCCAAAATGTGGAGGCACGAATTTGACCAAAATTGACCGTATGAATGGATACTTATCTTATTCAAGAGTACATGGAGATACGCGCTTAAACGAGGCAAAAATGGCAGAAATTGCGGAAAGGAAGTCAATGTAGAATGAGGTATCATAATATTTCGAAAGATGATATGTTAAACGGCGACGGCTTGCGTACAGTGCTGTGGGTTGCCGGTTGTGCTCATTGCTGCAAAGAATGTCATAACCCAATGACTTGGGATCCGAATGGAGGACTGTTATTTGATGAAAAGGCTAAGAAAGAGCTATATGAACAGTTAGAAAAACCTTATATTACAGGAATCACTTTTTCGGGGGGAGATCCTTTACATGCAGCAAATCGTTTAGATGTAAGAAATCTAATGGAGGAAATCAAACAAGCATTTCCAGCAAAGACAATTTGGCTATATACAGGGGATACATGGGAAAATATTGTGCATTATCCTTTGATGCAGTATGTTGACGTGCTTGTAGATGGCGAATTTATAGTGGAATTAAGAGACGCAAAGCTAATGTGGAAAGGCAGCAAAAATCAACGTGTAATTGATGTGCAGCGTTCCTTAAAACAAACGGACCCAACGGTTCCGGTTTTACATTGTGGAGATTTTGGAGGTTGAATATGAATCGAGTAGCACAGTTTGAAAAGATAAGTATAGAACAGTTTCATAAAGATTTTTCTGACACATTTCCGTTATTTTCAAAACATGAGATAGATGACATTTATCAAAAAATAGAACTACCAAGGCGAGCAACTTCTAAAAGTGCTGGTTATGATTTTTATCTTCCAATACCGATTGAACTAACACCTGGTGAAACGACTAAAATTCCGACTGGAATTCGAGTGAAGATGCAGGATGACTATGTGCTTAAACTATATCCAAGAAGCGGTTTGGGGTTTAAGTTTCGATTACAATTGAATAATACAGTGGGCATTATTGATTCAGATTATTATGATTCGGATAATGAAGGTCATATTTTTGCAAAAATTACCAATGATTCAAATGAAGGAAGAAAGTGTATCTTATCAGCTGGAGAAGGATTTATGCAGGGGATTTTTCTAAGCTATGGGATTACATTTGACGATGATGCAAGTGGTATTCGAAATGGTGGATTTGGAAGTACGAGTCAAGCGTAAATGGATTCTATATACTATTTAGGAATGAGGCAAGATCATGAGTTTTAAAATTGTGACGGACAATACGGCAGATTTGCCCAAGAAAATATTAGATCAAAATCAAATCGGCGTGATGACACTTCCTTATACCATTGAGGGGGCTACTTATGATGGCGAGCATCCTTTGGATGTTAAAGAGTTCTATATAAAAATGAGAAATGGGAGTATGCCAACGACATCCCAAGTGAATCCGGACGAAGCAAAGAAAGCATTTGAACGGTATATTTTAGACTACAAAGAAATTCTCTATATAAGTTTTTCATCAGGGTTAAGTGGAACCTATAATAGTGTTTCTCTTGCAGCAAGTGAGGTTATGGAAGAAAATCCAGGTGTCAAAATTGAGGTGATTGATACAAAATGCGCATCTTTAGGAGAAGGTCTTGTGGTTTACATGGCATCTAATTTCAGAAATCAAGGAAAGAGTTTTGAAGAAACAATTGAGTATGTTAAATCAATGAGTGGTCATGTGATTCATATTTTCACAGTGGATGATTTATATCATCTATATAGGGGAGGACGTGTTAGTAAAACCACAGCATTTATTGGAACACTTGCAAATATTAAGCCTATATTACATGTTGATAATGATGGAAAATTAATTCCCATTGGTAAAGTGCGTGGCAGGAAGAAATCCATTCATGAACTAGCAGATTATATGGAAACAAAAATGGGATCCTATAAGAGCGAAAATAAAATTGTGTTTATTAGTCATGGAGACTGTATTGATGATATTGAACTTTTAAAAGAGGAAATTACAAAGCGTTATGGGATTGATCAGTTTGTAATCAACGAAGTTGGAGCAACCATTGGAGCCCATTCAGGACCAGGAACAATTGCTTTGTTTTTCTTAGGAGATAAAAGATAATGGAGATGTATTTATACAAATGTGAGAAGTGTGGGTTTGCCTATCGGGTACCAGCCTATTGGTTGAACTATGAGCAACCACGGACATATGAATTTATGCACACAAGTTTAGAGTCGAAAGAAACATGTGAAGAAATGAACCTTTATTTTGTAGAGGAAGTTTAGAAAAGGGGTCCTTTTTAAAGGGCTCTTTATCGTTTGAAGATAAGCAAAAACTTACTAAAAATACTGTGAATTTATAAAAAATACATTTGATTTTTCTGATTCTTCTGTTATACTATTAGACGTACTAAAAGATTATTATATTTTTCAAAAATTGATACAAAATTTATAAAATGTGTTAAGATTAATATAGATTATCAAAGTTTTATTGAAAAATAGCAAAAGGAGTGAAATTATGAAATGTTTAATTTGTACTGGTGAGGCAGCTGGGGAAGTTTGCGACAAGTGTATTCGCCTTGAGAAAATATTATATCAAAAAGAATGGCAGTATAAAGAAGGCGTTCTTCGTATGAAGCAAGAAGGACTTCGAATTGCTATTTCGAACTTAAGAATTAGTGGTCGCGTTGCGATTTCTGATAATAATAAAGGGTTGAATGCAAGACTTGACAATATTTCACATTTCCTAATGAATGTTAAAGAGTGTACGAGTGTCACTTATCAAGGTAAGAAAACGTTGATGATTACCATTGAAAACAATACCGGTCAGAATAACAAATATACTAGATTTTGTTTTTTGCCAGGATTTGAAGATCCAGATGCATTAGTAAATGCGATTTTTGAAGCAAAGAAAAAAGCGGCATCTTTAACGGATCGAATTCGTATGAATTCAGGTGTTACAACAATGGCATCTACTTCAAATACAGATTTAAATGTTGTAAATATGGATGATATGGAAAAAGCAAGATCAGCGGTATCTGCATCATCACATACTGCCACATCACAACCTTCAAGTGCTGCACATGTGCAACACACACCACAACCACAAGCGAAACCAGCACCAACTAGTTTTGATACAGTTGCATTAGCTGATATTGCAGAAGATATTTCGGAATTTGAAACAAAAATTAAGAAATTAAAAGTATTAAGAGATAATGGGATTTTAAGTGAAGAAGAATATCTTGAAGAAAAGAAGAAGTTGGTTAGTATATTTTAATGTAAATGGTTTAAATTTGGGAAGCCACAAGTGGCTTCCTTTTTTGTTAGTAAAAGTAAAATTTTTACCATTGAAAGTAAGAATTTTACATATGAATAGAACCCTGTATTTGGTATGATTGAGGAGAAAATGAATTGCGAGGAGAATGAATTATGAACCAATCAAGTAATCAAAAAGTACAACAAAATACGCCTCTTTTTACAGATATCTATTTTGCAGATCCATCTGCACATGTATTTGATGGAAAGCTGTATGTGTATCCATCACATGATGTAGATAGTGGTATTGGTCCTGATGATACAGGTGATCAATATGCAATGAGAGATTATCATGTTATTGAAGTTAATCCTGAAAAGGGATGTGTTGATCATGGCGTAGCAATAGCAATGGAAGATATTCCATGGGTAAAGAAACAATTATGGGCACCAGATGCAGCTTATAAAGATGGAAAATATTACTTGTTTTTTCCAGCAAAAGACAAAGATGATATTTTTAGAATAGGTGTTGCTATAAGTGATTCTCCAACAGGTCCTTTTAAAGCACAACCAGAGTATATGAAAGGTAGCCATAGTATTGATCCAGCAGTCTTAATGGATGATGATGGTGAAAGCTATCTCTATGTAGGAGGATTATGGGGAGGACAATTAGAAAACTGGCAAACAGGAGAGTTTTCATTGGATTCTAAAGAGCCAACGGGTGATCAGGAAGCATTAGGACCAAAAGTTGCAAAATTAAGGAATGACTTGTTGGAATTAGGAGAAGAATTCCATTTGATCAAGATTGTTGATGAAAATGGAAATCCACTTCTTGCAAAAGAAGAAGACAAACGTTTTTTTGAAGGAGCATGGGTTCATAAGTATAATGGTCTTTATTATCTTTCTTATTCAACTGGAACAACACATACTCTTGCATATGCAATCAGTGAATCTCCATATGGGCCATTTACTTACAAAGGAACTATTTTAGATCCTGTTGAAGGATGGACCACACATCATTCAATTGTTGAATTTGATGGAAAATGGTTTTTATTCTATCATGATGCTTCTATCTCAAAAAGAGATAACCTTAGAAGTGTAATGTTTACAGAAATTAAATATGATGAAAATGGATGTATTTTAAAAGTAAATAGAGATCTTCGCTAAGTATAAAAATCCTGCTAAATAGCAGGATTTTTTAGGTATCTTGTGTATTGACATGAAAGGCGCAGAATTTGTATAATACACAAATGATAATCAGTATCAAAGGACATGGTGAATACATGAAGCTTTCAGAAGCAATCACGGGTAATTATTATAAAGTAGTTGAAATACTTCATAGCGACTTAGTTGGAAAAAGAATGAATGCTTTAGGACTTACAAGTAAAACGAGTATTTATATTTTCCATAAAAAAAGAAATGGTACAATGATTATTAAGGTGAGGGGTACAAGACTCGCAATCGGAAAACCAATTGCAGATGGAATTCTTGTAAAGGAGATTTTGCATGAAGAAAATTAATGTTTTGGTTGTAGGAAATCCGAATTGTGGAAAAACAACGCTATTCAATGCACTAACTGGATCAAAATTAAAAGTGGCTAACTGGCCAGGCGTTACAGTTGAAAAGAAAGAAGCAACGATTCCTTATGAAGACTATGAATTGACGTTGATTGATACGCCTGGAATATATTCATTAACGTCGTATTCAATTGAAGAAAAAGTTACTAGAAAAGCATTGATTGAAGATGAAATTGATGTTGTGTTAAACATTCTTGATGCATCTTCTTTAGAACGAAATTTATACTTAACATTACAATTACTAGAATTTGGAAAACCTGTGGTAATTGCACTTAATATGATGGATATTATTAGTGAACAAGGTATGGAAATTGATTTACACCGTTTGCCTGAGCTACTAAGTAACATGCCTGTTGTGCCTGTAAGTGCCACCAAAAAACATGGAATTGATATATTACTACATGCTATTGTCCATCATTATGAAGAACAAAATAGTGAAATATCGTTTCACTATTCCAAAGATATTGAAGCGTGTATTGACAAAATTGAGGTTATGATGTCAGCACATTATCCAGAACATGATTTTAGGAGATGGCATGCCATAAAATTATTAGAAGGGGATGAAGATGTAAGTGAAGAACATCCGATTCCAGTACATAAGACAATCCCTCATAGTTATGAAACAAAGATGATTGAAGAAAAGTATCAGTATATTGAGATGATTGTAAAAGAAGTTCTTTTTCATAAAGAACGTAAAAGTGTTATCACAGACCATGTAGATCGTTTTTTGACGGGCACAATCACTGGCCCCTTAGCATTCTTAGCAATTCTATGTTTTGTTTTTTTATTAACCTTTTCAGTAGGTGACTTTGTGAAACAGGGATTTGAAATAGTAATTGAACAGTTTTCAAATTCAGTTGGATTTTTGCTAGATGCCATGCATGTTCATGTATTAGTAAAATCATTAGTGGTGGATGGAATTATTGCTGGAGTGGGAGGAATTCTAACCTTTCTTCCGAATATCATTATCTTGTTTATAGCACTTGCGATATTAGAAGACAGTGGATATATGTCAAGGGTTGCCTATGTTATGGATGCAATAATGGGTAAGGTTGGATTGTCCGGGAAAGCTTTCCTACCTATGATCCTGGGGTTTGGATGTAGCGTTCCTGCAATTATGGCTACAAGAACACTTGAACAGGAACGTGATCGGAAACGAACAATGTTTATTACTCCGTTTATGTCGTGCTCTGCCAAGCTTCCAATTTATGTTCTTTTTGCAGATATGTTTTTTGGGAAGTTTGCTACAATTGCAGCTTTTTCCATGTATGTTATGGGCGTTTTGATAGCTATTTTAGTAGCTTTTATTACTCATAAGTGTAGTAAAGATAAGTCGATCAATTGTTTATTAATAGAGTTACCAGAGTACAAAAAGCCGAATGTTAGAAGCATTCGCATCTATGTCTGGGGTAAAGTAAAGGATTACTTGATAAAAGCTGGTACAACAATTTTCTTGGCTTCCATAATTATATGGGGAGTTCTTAATCTTGGTCCGTCTGGATTTGTAGATAATCCAAGAGACAGTTTTGGAGCAATGATAGGACATTTCATGGTACCCATCTTAAAACCAGCAGGTCTTGGAATGTGGGAGATTGGTGTTGCTTTGATATCAGGACTATCAGCAAAAGAAGTCGTTGTTTCAAGCCTGCATGTATTACTGAGTAGTGGAGCGCAATCAGAAATGGCAAAAACCTCAATTATCATGGAAGCGATTCAGACTAATATACCAGGATTTAATTGGTTGAATGCACTCTCTTTTATGGCGTTTTCGCTGTTATATGTGCCTTGTGCTGCGACTGTGGCAACCATTCAAAAAGAAAGTAAGTCGTGGAAATTCACAGCATTTGTTGTGTTGTTTCAGTTGGGATTGGCATATTTGGTAAGCGTTTTGATTTATCAGTTGGGAAGTTTGATATTTTAAAATTGATAAAAAAATAACAAAATATTCTCAATTGCCTTGATTTCCATTTTCGTTTGTGTCAAAATAATGAAGGAATATTTGGATTTGAGGAGGTCTTATGAGAGGAATTGATACGCAAGTTAGGAAGATAAGACGGCAAGTATTTAAAGAAGTGGCATTATTAGCTTATGAATCAAAAGATTTAATTGATGATATAGAAGCATTGCCTTATAAAATTGTTAGTACTGAGGATGCTCCTTATTGGGAAAGTGTATACAGGGAACGCGCGGTAGTCAGAGAACGCATTCGCTTAGCAATGGGGATGTCGCTTCGACCTGAAAATGCACCTTGTCATGCATCACATGGTGTGGAAGAAAGTAATATCGCAGAAAAGTATTACGAACCACCACTGATGCAAGTAATACCATCAGGATGTAATATGTGTCCTCTAAATCAATATGAAGTTACGAATAAATGTAGGGGGTGTCTTGCGCATCCGTGCTATGAAGTTTGTCCAAGAGATGCAATTTCGTTTATCAATGGTAAATCTTATATTGATCAGGAAAAGTGCATCCAATGCGGTCGATGTAAAACGGTATGTCCTTATGACGCAATATCGCATCAGGTAAGACCCTGCTTAGCTGTGTGTGGAGTAAATGCAATTAAAAATGATTCGCACAATAGAGCGGTTATTGATAATGATATTTGCGTATCTTGTGGTCAATGTATGGTGAGTTGTCCATTTGGAGCAATTGCAGATAAATCACAAATTTTTCAGTTGATCCGTGCGATGCAATCTGGAAAAGAAGTCATTGCACAGGTCGCACCAGCATTTGTGGGCCAATTTGGAGATCAGGTTTCACCTGGACAAATTAAGAAAGCACTTGAAGAATTAGGATTTACGCACATCTATGAGACGGCTATTGGTGCTGACTTAGGAGCAATTGCAGAGGCAAAACATTATGTTGAAAAAGTAGTAACGAAGGAACAACCATTTTTATTAACCTCGTGTTGTCCTTCATGGGCAATGCAAGCGAAACGATTTTTCCCGGAAACAATTGATAGTATTTCAAATGAATTGACTCCGATGGTTGCTACAGCAAGAATCATGAAGGAAAAACATCCAGATGCAAGTGTTGTATTTATTGGGCCATGTGCATCTAAGAAATTAGAAGCCTCAAGAAAAGATGTGAGATCAGACGTTGATTTTGTGATTACATTTGAAGAACTAACGGGAATGTTTGAAGCAAAGGGTATTCACCCATGCATGTTTGAATCCGATGATGAGTTTAAAGATGCTAGTGGGGTTGGAAGAGGATATGGAGTGGCTGGTGGAGTAGCATCAGCAATTGAAACCATTATTCATGAGCAGTATCCAGACGTAGATGTTTTGATTGAGCATGCGGAAAGTCTTGCAGATTGTAAAAAAATGTTGATGTTGGCCAAAGCTGGAAAGAAGAATGGATGTCTAATTGAGGGAATGGCTTGTCCAGGAGGTTGTGTGGCAGGAGCAGGAACAAATATTGCTATTCCAAAGGCAATGAAAGAAGTACAAAAGTTTAAAGAAAGTGCTCCAAGCAAAATCCCGAATATTGAACAAGAGAAATAAGTTAAGATAAAATAAAATACATTTATATAGCGTGATCAGCGCAGATAGGATTACAATGAAGAAAATTAGAACAAGATTTGCACCAAGTCCAACAGGAAGAATGCATGTTGGAAATCTAAGAACTGCACTCTATGCATTTTTAGTTGCAAAGCATGAGGGTGGAGATTTTATATTAAGAATTGAAGATACAGATCAGGAGCGTCTCGTTGAGGGAGCAATTGATATTATTTACAGAACACTTTCCAAAACGGGTCTTATTCACGATGAAGGGCCAGATATAGATAAGGGAGTCGGTCCATATGTTCAAAGTGATCGTCAAAAAAGTGGCTTATATCTTGAATATGCAAAACAGCTCATTGATAAAAAACAAGCATATTATTGTTTCTGTGATAAAGAGCGTTTAGCAACTTTGTCCCAAGAAATCGTTACAAAAGATGGAGAAACAAAGGAAATAAATATTTACGACAAACATTGTCTGCATTTGTCAAAAGAGGAAATCGAAGAGAAGTTAGCGTCTAATCAACCATATGTTATAAGACAAAATAATTCTCAAGCGGGTAAAACTTCATTCAAAGATGTAATTTATGGAGAAATTGAAGTTGATAATAGTGAGCTAGATGATATGATTTTGATCAAATCAGATGGGTTTCCGACTTATAATTTTGCCAACGTAGTGGATGATCATTTGATGGGAATTACACACGTAGTGAGAGGTAACGAATATTTGTCGTCAACTCCAAAATACAATCGTTTGTATGAAGCGTTTGGATGGGATGTTCCGGAATATATCCACTGTCCACTAATTACGGATGAGGAACATAAGAAATTGTCTAAAAGATGTGGGCATTCTTCTTATGAAGATTTAGTGGATCAAGGATTTATAACAGAAGCGATTGTTAATTTTGTGGCTTTACTTGGATGGAGTCCAGATGATAATCAAGAGATTTTCAGCCTTGAAGATTTAATTCAAAAATTTGATTATACCCATATTTCTAAATCACCAGCGGTATTTGACTATACAAAGTTAAAATGGATGAATGGTGAGTATTTTAAAATCATGGAATTTGATCTATTCTATCAGATGGCAAAACCATATATTGAACAGGCAATATCAAAACCACTTGATTTTGAAAAAATAACAAATATGGTAAAAACAAGAATTGAGATACTTCCAGAAATACCAGCCCTAATTGATTTTTTTGAAGTGCTCCCAGAATACGATCTTGCAATGTATTGTCATAAGAAAATGAAGACAAATGAAGAAAGTTCTCTTGCTGTATTAAAAGAAGTACTCCCAATCTTAGAATCTATCGAATCGTATAATAATGATTCATTATATGAAACACTTATGCAGTTTGTTGCAGATAAAGGATACAAAAACGGATACGTTATGTGGCCAATACGTACCGCAGTTTCAGGAAAACAAACAACTCCAGCTGGAGCGACTGAAATTATGGAAATTTTGGGGAAAGATGAGTCCTTGAAACGATTGAAAAAGGGAATTGAGTTACTTGAGCAAACAATTAACGGATAGTCAAAAACAAGCAATTCATCATGATTTCGGACCCATGCTAGTGCTAGCGGGTCCGGGATCTGGAAAAACATATGTAATTGCTAAACGATTGACAAGACTAATGAATGAGCGTGTGGCCAGACCAGAAGAATTATTAGTTTTAACATTTACAAAAGAAGCAGCGCTTGAAATGAAGCGAAGAACCATTCAAGAACATCCAGATGCCAATCAAATCGTATTTGGAACCTTCCATTCAGTATTTTATCAAATTCTAAAATCACATCCCAAATATCGTAATTATAAGATTATTCAATCAAAGCAAATCCAATCCATTACTAAAAAATGTGCATATGAGCTAGGAATTAAGGAAAGTTACCTAGAAGAAGACTGGTCCCACTATTATGATGCATTCACGGACTATCATGGAAATAAAAATCAGTTCCATGTGAAAGAACAAGATGGCTATGAAATTCTATTAAAAAGTTATTACAAATCATTGGAACAACAAAAAATGCTTGATTTTGAAAGTATTCTTTTTCGCTGTAAAGAGTTACTACTTATGAATCCGGATTTGCTAGAGCATTATCAAAACAGATTCCAATTTGTACTGATCGATGAATTCCAAGATATTAATCCTTTACAGTATGAAATCATTCGGCTTTTGGTTGAAAAACACGGAAATCTACAAGTGGTTGGAGATGATGACCAAGCCATTTACTCGTTTCGTGGTGGATGTCCGGAGATTTTCACTCAATTTGCAAAGGATTACAAAAACTATAAAAGAATTTCTCTTGAGATGAATTTCAGAAGTAAATCTGACATTGTTTCGATTAGTAGAGTCTGTATTAAACATAATAAAATTCGATTACCAAAAAGTCCAAAGGCGTATCAAGTGGAGTTAGGAGAGGTGAATTTTATTGAAGAGGTTACAAAAGAAAATCAATACAAAGAAATCATTCAGTATTTATTGAAACCGGATAACAGACAGAAGTGGGAAGATACGGCAATACTGTTTCGCCTGAACGCTAAACAAGGTGAATTTATTGAACAACTGGAAAAAAACAATATTCCATATTACAACCAAAAGAAAAATATAAATATTGCTAATCAGGATAAAGCAATTGTTGTTTTGGAACATATTTTACAATTTATGTTGAGGGAATCAACAAGAACCCACCTATTAGGATTTATTCACTCTATTTATATACAAAGTGAACTGCAAGAGTGGATTGGAAATAGTATGTATGAAGAATGTGTAAAGTTAGATGAACTCAAAAAATACTATAAAAACCACAAAGAAGTATTGAATGCATTGCGAAAGCTTGAACGTGATAGTGTAATTATGAAAAGCATGGATTTATTTGGGTGCACGCACTATATTTTCTATTCAATGGGTTTGTTAAAAGTGCATCCACTAGATGACGAGTATGTAAAGTGGGTTTTAGAAATGGCTAAAAGAACTAAGGAAGTAGATGAGTTTGTTAGTTACTTACAGTCCATATGTAAACGGGATGATAAGGCGAAAGAAGTGTCCGGGATCAAAATCATGTCCTATCACGCATCGAAAGGGCTTGAGTTTGAATCCGTTATCTTACCGGATTTATTGGAAGGGATCGTACCTCATAAGAAAGCACATAAACAATGTGATCTTGAAGAGGAGAGGAGAATGTTTTATGTTGCACTGACGAGAGCAAAGTCAAAATTACTATTTGCAACAATAAAAGAAAACAGTTCCCGTTTTTATCGGGAACTGCAGTAGTTAATTGGAGTAAAACTATTCTTCGGAATCATCAAAGTCATTTTGATCTAAAAATTCATCGAAAGCATCAGCAACTGCTTCGTACTCATCATCATCTTCAATTGCTTCTAATTCTGGATCTGCTTCTGGATTAGAAGCATCTTCTTTATAACGATAGAACCAAACTTCACCATCTTCACTTTCGCCTTCTTCATTCAAAACAAGTAATACAATGTAGTCTTTATCATCTACTTCTAAGATCGTTACTACAGCACAATTAACGCTACTTCCATCTTCTAATTCTAAAGTTACAATCATTTCATCTTCATTTTCATTTAGTGGTTCATTATTCACATCATTATTCATAAAAAATCCTCTTTCTAAGGTTAATAGTTAATTTATTTTATCATTAAATGAGTATCTTGAAAAGTAAATGTTTCGAATAATCAGAAAAAACCTATTATGAATTGACAATTATACAAAAAATTCATAGAATTAAAAGTAGTAAGTTTACTAGAATAGAATACTTGGGTGGTGGTCAATTGAATAGTGATAATTTAGCAAGTGTTGAACAGGTTTGTCAAATGATTCAAAAAGCAAAGAGGGTTGTTTGTATTTTAGGAAACCAAGTCGCTAATGATTGTGGGGCACCAGATTTTACAAGTGATTTTTCATCCTATGAAATTGAAGAGAAGTATCATTATTCTCCAGAAGAAATTCTATCTTCTGGTTTTTATGGTGCAAGAACAGTTAAATTCTACGATTTTTATAAAAAGGAAGTCATATCCCATGAATTAGAACCGAATAATGTTTACCATGGTTTGAAACGACTACAGGATTATGGTAATTTGTATCGAGTGATCTCATTAAATTATTACGGTTTACCAAAGAAGGCTGGTTTAAAGAATGTAATTGAACTAAACGGGAACATCTATAAGAATTGGTGCACAAAATGTGGGAGAATCTACAATATTGATTATATGAGAAACCATTCTCATGTGCCTATGTGTGTAAGATGTGATAAGGCAATTCGACCAGGCGTTCGTTTGTATGGGGAACTTGTTAAGAACCATGTTATGACAAAGGCAGTGAATGCGTGTCAGAGAGCCGATTTGCTGATTGTTCTTGGAACGAATTTATATGACGAGACAATTCGTTCATATATCACAAATTATTCATCGGATCATCTTATATTAATTACCGAGAATAAACACTTTACTGATAAAAAAGCAGATTATTTGTTATATGCGTCAATTAAAGACGTTTTCCCAAAAATCTGTGAGGCAGTTATTTCATCGGACGGGAGCATCAATGAATAAAGACTTAGTAACAATTAATCAAACCATGGGTATACCAGAACTGATGGGGGTTACGAATATTTTGCAAGGAACAAATATCTGTATTATTGTTCCACCTGATTCCGTATGCAGTATACGTTTTTATCAAGAAGATAAGCTTTTTAGAGAAGTTATACTCTTGAAAACATATCAAGTTGGAAACACCTATTGTGTACTATTAAAAGATTTTGATTCTATAAATCTAAGATATCAGATTTATTGTGATCATAAATGGATGAAAGACCCATATGCAAAAAGAGTGTTTGGGTATGAAACGTTTGGACAAGCGAGAGACAAGGAAACGATTTATTATGGTATTCAGAGGCTATCAGATCGAACAGAGTTCATGAACGCCTCAACTTCTATTGAAAAACCAAACCTGTCGTTGGGAGAAAGCATTATGTATCAGCTCCATGTCAGAGGATTTACGAAGCATGTGAATTCTAAAGTGAAGGCGAAAGGTACTTTTCAAGGAATCATAGAAAAAGTTCCTTACTTAAAGGAGTTGGGTATAAATTCATTGGTTCTCTTACCGGCTTATGAGTTTGAAGATGTGTTATATAATGAAACATATCAAATTCCAAAAGAGCAGATCGCATTATTTTTGAATCAAGATAAAAAAGAGTGGGAATCAAAAGTGAATTACTGGGGCTTTTCAGATGGATATTATTTTTCACCTAAAAAGGCCTATTCTTATGATGAAAATCCAATTAAAGAATTTCTTTCTTTAGTTGAAACATTGCATAATCATAAGATGGAAGTAATTATGGAGATGTTTTTTTTGCCAAAACACAGTGCGCAATTTATCGCTGATGTTCTTAAATACTGGACATATTATATGGGCGTAGATGGTTTTTATCTATTAGGGGAAGAACTTCCAATACAAGAAATCATTCAAGAACCTATGTTACAAAGAACTAAAATCCTTGCAAAATGGCTACCAGAAATAGAAGAACAACAGCACTTGCCCCAGCATTCGATGTATGGGATTCCAAAACGATATCTTGCAGAATGTCAAACGGATTATCAATTTGATATGCGCCGATTTATTAAAGGGGATGCTGACCAATTACAAAAAGTCGCATTTCATATGAAATACCAACCACAGAATAAGGGCATAATTCGCTTTATTACGAATTATGATGGCTTTACAATGATGGATATGGTGTCTTATGATCAAAAACATAATGAAGGAAACGGTGAAGAAAATCGTGATGGAAATGACTATAATCATAGCTGGAACTGTGGTATAGAGGGAGATACTAGGAAGAAATCCATCTTAGAATTGCGTTTTAAACAAATCTGTAATGCCTTTTCGTTAGTATTGTTATCCCAAGGGACACCTATGATTTTGGCAGGTGACGAATTTGGACATTCAACTCTTGGAAATAATAATCCTTATTGTCAGGATAATTCGATAAATTGGTTGAACTGGAAGTTACTTGAGAAAAACAAAAAAATCTTTCATTTTGTAAAAGCACTTATTGAATTGAGGAAGAGTCATCCAATCCTTAGGATGGAGGAACCACTTCGTGGAACGGATTATATTTCCTGTGGTTATCCGGATATATCATATCATTGTGAAGAGGCGTGGTATCCAAGATTTGAAAATTATAACCGTCATTTTGCACTTATGCTCTGTGGTAAATATGCTAAGAAGGATCGGAAAACAGAAGATAATTTCTTTTATATTGCATGGAATTCGCATTGGATTGATCATGAATTTGGACTACCAAAGCTTCCAAGAGGAAAGTATTGGGAAATCTATATTGATACATCGGATCGTGAGTCAGTTGTTCAAGAGCAAGCGCTCAACCAACCGCTAGAACATGAAGTGATGAAGCGCTTTAAAGAGAAAATCGTTGTAAAACCTCGCACGACCATTGTACTAATCAGTCGGGATTTGGCCAAGAATCGAGATAAGGAGTAAGTTTATTAATGAGTATTATTAAACATTTTGCGACCATTACAAAACATAAATGTATGGTAATGAAGAGTTGCTTTCGAGTAGGACTTTATAGACAGGGACTGTTACATGATTTATCAAAATACTCATTTGAAGAATTTATGATTGGCGCAAACTATTATCAGGGGAAACGTAGCCCAAATGATGCCGAGAGAGAAGAACATGGATATTCAAGTGCTTGGCTACATCATAAAGGACGAAATAAGCATCATTATGAGTATTGGATGGATTATTCAGTTATTAGTATCAATGAAAAAATAGTTCCAGTTGAAATGCCGATAAAATACGTTATTGAGATGTTTTTAGATCGTGTTGCGGCTTCAAAAGTCTATGAAAAAGAGAAATATACGGATTCCAGTGCATATGAGTATTTTATGAAGGGGAATTATCAAGGACTAATGCATGTAAAAACGCATAGAGCATTAAAAAGTTTGCTAATGCGTTTGAAGGAATGCGGTGAAAAGGAAACATATTCTTATATCAAAAAGAAGGCTTTTCTTGACGAATACAAGGGGATTTGATAAACTTTCATTTGGGTAAAAAATTAGTAAGACCATGGAGGCTGAAATGATCGATAATCGTAACGTATTATTTAGTGGGATGCAAGCAACAGGAAATTTAACACTAGGGAATTATTTGGGAGCATTAAAGAATTGGATTCATTTAGCAGATGAATATGAGTGTTTCTATAGTGTTGTAGATATGCATTCAATTACCGTTCGACAAGATCCAGCAGAGCTTAGAAAGAATGCTAGAAACCTTTTAACATTATATATTGCAGCAGGACTCGATCCAAAGAAAAACTGTATTTATTATCAATCTCACGTGAGTGGACATGCAGAATTATCTTGGATTTTAAATTGCTATACCTATATGGGCGAATTAAATAGAATGACTCAATTTAAGGACAAGGCAGCAAAACATACAGATAATATAAACTCGGGATTATACACTTATCCAGTTTTAATGGCGGCAGACATTCTACTTTTTCAGGCAGATGTGGTTCCGGTGGGCAAAGATCAATTACAACATTTAGAAATTACTAGGGATATTGCAACTCGTTTTAATGGTATTTATGGTGACGTATTTACCGTTCCAAAACCATATATTGGTAAGGCTGGCGCCAAGATTATGTCATTACAGGAGCCAACCAAAAAGATGTCAAAATCGGATGAGAATACCAATGCAAGTATCTATTTAATGGATGACCCAGACGTTATTATTCGCAAATTTAAGAGAGCAGTTACAGATTCGCATGCATGTGTTCGTTATCACGAAGATCAACCGGGAATCTCAAATTTAATGGATATTTATTCTGTTTGTACAAATAAATCATTGGAAGAAATTGAGAAAGAATTTTCTCAAAGTGGTTATGGTGAGTTTAAACTGGCGGTTGGTGAAGCGGTGGTAAGTGTACTTAAACCAGTTCAAGAACGCTTCTATGAATTACAAAAAGATAAAACTTATATTGATAGTATTATTAAAGAAAATAGTGAAAAAGCAAATTATTATGCAACAAAGACTTTGAGAAAAGTACAAAAGAAAATAGGTTTTCCTGAACGCATTCGATAGTTCAATCAAGTATTAAAGGAGTCGAGAATCGATTGCATGTCACTGGGTAGAGGTGCAATAAAGGTTAATGGTTCATGTGTTATAGGATGTGAAAAACTAAGGCGATAAGAGTGTAGGGCCTGACGCTGAATATATGTAAAGTCAGGGTTGTATAGAAAATCACCAATAATTGGATGGTTCATATGTTTTAAATGAACACGAATCTGATGCGTTCTTCCTGTCTCGAGAGTGAGAGAAAGAAGAGCAAGTGAGGTATATGTTTTAAGTGTATGATAGTGTGTGATAGCTGTTTCACCGGTGATTTGATTGACTTCGCGTTCAATGATGGAGTCACTCACACGGGCAATTGGAGCATCGATTGTTCCATCGAGTGTAGTGGGAATTCCATTTACGATTGCAAGGTATTCACGTGTAAGAGCTTTATTTGCGACTTGCGTAGAAAGTATAGAGGCAGATAACATATTCTTAGCAATAATGGTAAGACCGGAGGTGTCCTTATCTAAACGATTTACACAGCGAAAGGTAAAGGGGCACCCCTTTGATAGATAATAATACATAACGGCATTGGCTAGTGTGGAATGACTGTGTTTCATGGATGGATGAATGGGCATATTAGCAGCTTTGTTAAGAACTAATAAATCATCGTCCTCATATACAATTGAGAGTGGAAGAGAAACAGGACTTATCTTTTCGGATAAGCCCTGTTCTTTTATTTTGATGACTAATTGATCATGATTACACAAGATATGGTTGACATAACACCAAACATCGTTAACAAGAATGGATTGTTCCATTTTTTTTAAAGCAATGATAAGCTGATCCGAGTAATTCTGTTTTTTTAGAAATTCTTTAATGGATAGTCCGTCATATTCTTTTGTAATTGGATAGGTTAGTATTCGTTCCACTAGTTTGATTTTACCTGCTTCCATAAATCGTTATAAAGCTGATCTCCATCTTCGCCAAGATACTGATAGGTTTCTAAATTTGAGTATTTAGTTAGATCAGGAAAAGCAATTTCATTCTTTTTTAGTTCTTCATCTTCAACTAAATCCCGAACTTTAGAATTAGGAGTAGAATAAGTAATATATTCAAAATTCTTTAGAGCAATATCTGGTTGACATAAAAAGTTTATGAATGTTTCGGCATTCTCTTTGTTTTTTGCATTTTTAGGGATAACCCAAGAATCAATCCATACATTGGTTCCTTCTTTTGGAATAACATAGACTAAATCAGGGTTTTCTCTTTGGGTGAAGATCGCTTCACCGGAATAGATAACTCCAATAGCAGCTTCGTTTCCAATCATTTTATCGCGAACTTGATCAATTACATAGGCTTGTGTAAGTGGTTTTTGCTCAATTAACGAATTTTTGATATCTTCTAATTCAGTGGCATCTGTTGTGTTAATCGAGTACCCTTTATATTTTGCAGCTACCATAAAAGCATCCCGAACGGAGTCTTGCATTAAGATATTATCTTTATATCGTTCATCCCATAGAGCGCTCCAGGAATCAATTGGTTCTTCCACCATGGTTTTGTTGTATAAAATACCAACTGTTCCAAAGCAATAAGGGACACTGTAGGCATTTGTGGGATCAAAAGCTTTCGACTGTTCATAGTATGCTGCATCAATATTAGTAGCATTTGGAATATTATCAAAATTCAATTCAGCCAATAAGTCATTTTGAATCATTTTTTCAATCATATAATCTGATGGGCAAATTACATCATACTTAGAAGCACCAGATTCTACTTTAGGATACATAATTTCATTGGTTTCATACTCATCATAGATGACTTTGATTTCGTATTCTTGTTCAAATTGTTCTAATACTTCTGGGTCGATATATTCCCCCCAGTTATAAACAATTAGTTCCCCATTCTTGGCTGTTTTTTGACCACATCCTGTAATTGTAAATAGGGTTAGGGATGCAATTAGTAATGCGATAAATCTTTTTTTCATTTGGACCTCCATAGATGTTTATTTATTATGCTATTTTTTGTGTTTGTGATTTGTTTTTGCGAATGGAATTCTTTTTATTGGAGAATAATAATAGTAATAATACTGCAACAAAGATAATTGAAGATAATGCATACATTTCGGGTTTAATACCTTTTTTTACTTCGGTGTAGATTTTTGTAGAAAGAGTATCAACACCGGGTCCTTTGGTAAAATGGGTAATGATAAAATCATCAAGTGACATTGTAAACGCCATTAAAAATCCCGTCAAAATACCAGGTAATAGATCTGGGAAAACAACTTTGAAAAAAGCCTGTAAATGAGACGCCCCCAGATCTAGCGCTGCCTCATAAGTACTTGGGTTAAGTTGCTTAATTTTAGGCATTACACTCAATATTACAAATGGAATATTAAACGTAATATGGGCAAGTAAGATGGTTGTAAATCCAAAATCCGATTTTAGTGTAATAAAAATTAACATCAATGAGATTCCGGTTACAATATCAGCATTTAACATTGGAATATTTGCAATTCCAAGAAGTAAAAGGCGTGTTCTTTTTTTCATACCATCCATTGCAATACATGCAATGGTACCAATTATAGTAGCAATCAACGCAGAGGAGAATGCAAGGATAAGAGTATTTGATAATGCCTGTAAAATAACTTCATCCTGAAATAATCTGATATACCACTTAATCGAAAAACCACCCCACTTTGCTCTTGTTTTACTATCATTAAAGGATAGAACAATGAGTGTAGCGATTGGAGCATATAAAAAGATAAAGATACAGATAATATATAGTTTTGATGTAATTTTTCGAATCATATTAGATTGCCCTCCCCATCTTTATCAAATACAGCGGAGAAGATCATGCTCACAATAATAAAAATCATAAGGACTAAGGAAAGTCCACTTCCTAATTGCCAGTTACTTGCTTGTGTAAAGGCTTGTTCGATGACATTACCGATTAAAAGAATCTTGCTTCCACCTAATAGGTCGGAGATTACAAAGGTGGTCAATGCTGGTACAAATACCATAGTGATACCACTGATCACCCCAGGAAGGCTTAGTGGAAGAATTACTTTTAGGAAGGTCTGTAAAGAGTTTGCTCCCAAATCTTTAGCTGCATTGATCACAGAATCATCAATTTTGATTAAGCTATTATAGATTGGTAAAACCATAAAAGGTAAAAAATTGTAAACCATACCCAGAATGATTGCATAGGGGGTATTGATAATCATTAATTTTGGAAGATGAAAAACGGATAAAATGGAATTAATGACTCCATTTCGTTCAAGTAAAGTTTGCCATGCCAAAGTTCGAAGCAAGAAATTCATCCACATTGGCAAAATAAAAATCATTACAATGAAACTATTTTGATTGACGTTCATATTGGCAAGAAGCATTGCTAATGGATAAGCAAGCACTAAGCAAATAATTGTACTAATAAAAGATAGAATCAAAGATAAAAAGAATGCCTTTTGATGTTCCCTTGAAGAGATAGCAAGAATATTTTGTAATGTAAATGCTCCAGTATCATCTATAAAACCATAATAGAAAACCATGCACAAAGGAATAATAATAAAAGCGGTAGACCATAGAACATAAGGCGTAATGAAAGTTTTCTTATTCATCAATAATCGTTGCCTCCTCATCCTTTGAGAGCGGTTTATTCATAATTTGTATATTGAAAGGGTCAACGGATATTCCAACCATTTCTCCAACACTAAACATTTTGGTGGAGTGAATAAGCCACTCAAAACCATTTGCCTGTACTTCCATCTCATAATGAACACCTTTGAAGATCACATGTGAAACAACACCCGTCATTTTGGCGCCCTGTGGACTACCAAGAAGAACATCTTCTGGACGAATGACAACATCCACAGGAGTGTTTTCACCGAAGTCCTTGTCAACACAGGCCCATTTTACGCCCAAAAATTCTACAAGCTCATCCTGTACCATAACAGAAGGGATGATATTGCTTTCGCCAATAAAATCTGCGACAAATGCATTTTCGGGTTCATTATAGATATCTTCAGGTGTTCCAATTTGCTGGATATATCCTTGATTCATAACAACAATGGTATCAGACATTGTAAGAGCTTCTTCTTGATCATGTGTTACGTAAACAAACGTAATTCCCAACTCATTTTTAAGTCGAATAAGTTCATATTGCATATCTTGGCGAAGTTTTAAATCAAGTGCTCCTAGGGGCTCATCTAATAAAAGTATTTTGGGTTCGTTTACAATGGCTCTGGCAATGGCAATTCGCTGTTGTTGCCCACCACTGAGTGAGTCCGGCATTCTTTTTTCGAATCCATCTAAACCAACTAACTTCAGCGCATATTTGATTTTATCCTGTATATAAGCTTGGCTCTTGTTCTTGATTTTCAAACCAAAGGCAATATTTTCGTAAATATTCATATGTGTAAAAAGTGCATATTTTTGAAATACGGTATTGAGTTGGCGTTTGTTTGGTGGAAGATGTGTAATGTCAGAATCATAGAACATTACCTTTCCATCATCTGGATTTTCGAAGCCACCAATAATGCGAAGTGTAGTTGTTTTGCCACATCCACTTGGTCCTAACAATGTTAGAAATTCATTTTCGCGAATATATAAATCTAATTTATCTAATACGCAATGATTACCATAGGATTTGGATATGTTGACCAAGTCGATGATTTTTGTACTCATAATTGCCTCCTAAAAGCTTGGTGGACTACTCACCCAAATTAGAGTAGCACCAATTTTTTCTGCCTGAATATAATGGGTTAATGATGGTGTAAAATAAAAAGATTCGCCTTTTTTAGCACGAACCACTTTTTTTCCTATGTGAATTTGAACGGATCCAGTTAGTACATAACCGAACTCTTCGCCTTCATGAGGTAAATCTGGATAAGTTGATCCATTTGGTGCAAGTGTTAAGCGAATGGGTTCCATCTCATTCTTTTGAGCATTTGGAATAATCCATTCAATTTTATTATGAAGTTCATCATCTAATTTGGTAAAATAGTCTGCTTCCTTAAAGACAATCTGTTCATCGTTTTCTTCACTAAAGAATTCCTTTAAATCAGTTCCTAAACATTGAAGAATATTCATCAGTGAGGCAATGGAAGGAGATGTTAGTTCGCGTTCAAGCTGGGAAATGAATCCTTTTGATAATTCACTTCGATCTGCTAATTCTTCCTGTGTTAAACCTTTTTGGATTCGAAGAGCCTTGATTTTATTTCCGATATTCATAAAGTTATCCTTTCTGAATAGTTTTAATAAACATTGTGTTTACTTTTACTAAACAGCACAGCTACAATTATACTATATTCATATGCGTTGTCAATGTGATTTAAAGTAATTTTGAAAATAAAAATTCAATCAAAATGATTAACAAAAATGGGGGTTTGTGGTAGTATAAAAGAAATAATAAATTGAACTAAAAACATCATTTATAGGGGATGTTGCATGAACAGCATGCGGATAGGAGACAAATTGAAAGCAGAACAAGAGAGATACGTAGCGTATGTTTCCACCTATACCATGGGTGAAAAAAACGGGATTCGAATTTATGATGTCGATTTGAAGAATGGGAGATTTATTGAAAAAGATACTGTTGAAATATCAAATTCTTCTTATGTAACAATATCCCATAATAAGAAATTCTTATACTCCATTACAGATTTTGGTGTTGAATCCTTTCGAATCAAAGCGGATGGTGGATTGGAATTTGTAAATCACGCAAGTATAAATGGAATGAGAGGGTGTTATCTTTCAACGGATTATGATGATAAATTTTTATTTGTAGCGGGCTATCACGATGGAAAGACAACTGTCCTTAAATTACATGAAGACGGCAGTGTGCTTGAAATAACGGATGAGGTATTTCATAAAGGGTTGGGCAGTATTGCTGAACGTAATTTCAGACCCCATGTTAGCTGTGTGAAAATGACGAGAGATAATCAATATTTGATGGTTGCTGATCTTGGAATGGATCATGTCTATATCTATCATTTACAGCATGACACGGGTAAATTAAAGCATGTGGATACAATTCGAAGTGAGATGGAATCAGCACCAAGACATCTCAAAATGGAAAAAAGTGGTAAATTTCTATACATTGTACATGAATTAAAAAATTACATTGATGTGTACCGCTATGAGAATATTGACAATGATCCTGAATTTTATAAAGTTCAGACCATTTCCACACTAAACGAATACCATGCTGGTGGTTCAGCAGCAAGCGCTCTTAAATTTTCTTTGGATGAAAAATATGTGGTTAGCTCAAATGCTGGAGATAATAGTGTGATTTTATATCAAATTAATCATTCCAATGGTTCGCTAAAGAAATTATTCTGTTTACCAATTAGCGGTGATTATCCAAAGGATGCGGCACTATTTCCAGATGACAGGCATTTGGTTTCATTAAATCATGAATCAAATACATTAACATTCTTCAAAGTAAATATTGAAAAGAAAATTCTTGTTATGAATGGTAAAGAAATGAAAATTGACAGACCAAATTGCATTATCTTTCACAAAATCGAAGGATAATATCGTCAAGATAAATTTAGTTTTGCATGTCTAGTTTTGCAAGTCGCCTGCAGATAATGCAGGCGGTTTTTTATTAATCAATTTTAATTAATTGGCATAGAATATGACACGATATGTCATATAGAAGTGCTATTATGGATTTGGAAACATACTATGAATCGTCAAAAAGATAGATAATGGAGGGTATACTATGCCAAGACCACAAACCAAAACTGATTTATTGTTTGCAGCTACAACGCAGTATGATTTTTCAAAAGATGATAAAAAGAAAGAAGCACAATTGGTTCCTATTATGTGAGTGTCACCAGTAGTCATTATGATTGGGCAATGAATAAAATGAAGGCACATAAAAAAACGCTTCAAAATGGAGACAAAGAAAAGAATGCATAATACAATTGTAAAAGGGATTTTATCATCAAATAATGGTATGAATTTATATCGTGGCTGTACACATGGTTGTATCTATTGTGATAGTAGGAGTAAATGCTATGGGTTCGAACATGATTTTGAAGATATTGAGGTAAAACAGAATGCACCAGAGCTTCTTGAACGGGCACTTCGTTCAAAAAGAAACAAGTGTATGATTGGGACTGGATCGATGTGCGATCCCTATATGCCTTGCGAACAGACACTTGGCTTAACACGTAAATGTATAGAAATCATTGAGAAATATGGATTTGGATTTACACTTATTACAAAATCAAACCTTATCCTTAGAGATTTGGATTTACTAAAGAAGATTCACCAAAATGCAAAGTGTGTTGTTCAGATTACCCTGACGACTTATGATGATAATTTATGTAAAATAATTGAGCCCAATGTTTGTACTACAAAGGAACGAATAGAAATATTGAACATCCTAAAAGACAACAATATTCCAACAATTGTATGGCTTTCGCCAATACTGCCATACATAAATGATACTGCTGAAAATATTGAGGGAATTGTCGATGCATGTATTAAAGCGAATGTGAAGGGAATTCTATGTTTTGGAATGGGACTGACACTTCGAGAAGGAAATAGAGAGTATTTTTATGAAAAGTTAGATGAGCATTTTCCGGGTATGCGTCAAAAATACCATCAAAAATATGGATATTCTTATCAAATCATGAGTGATCATAACGAAAAACTCATGAAAATATTCAAACGCAGATGTATGGATGCAGGAATTCTTCATACGCCCAAAGACTGTTTTTCCTATTTGCACGAGTTTTCTTCAAACTATCAGCAGATGTCATTATCGGATTGGTTATAGATGTTCTTTAGATACTCCATTTTGGCGGTAGTATTTTCCAATAAAGCATCTAATAAGGTAAGGCATGTCATTGCTTCAACCACAACAACAGCTCTTGGGACAACGATTGGATCATGTCTACCTTTGATGGCAATTGTAACATTTTCACTAGATGAATTCACAGTTTCTTGCTTACTAAAGATAGAAGGAGTGGGTTTAAAATGCGCTCGTAAGATGATATCGGAACCATCACTGATACCTCCAAGAATTCCACCACTGTGATTTGTTTTTTTAACGATTTGCTTGCCGTCGAAATGGAAAGAATCGTTATTTTGTGAGCCTCTTAAGGCAGAAGCAGCAATTCCATCCCCAACTTCAACTGCTTTTACAGCACCAATAGACATAAGTGCTTTCGAAAAATTTGCATCGAGTTTATCAAAAACAGGCTCTCCAAGTCCGGGCATACATCCAGTCACAACACATTCCACAACACCACCGACAGAATCATATTGCATCATACATTCATCAAGATATTGTTCGGCTTCTTTGGAAGCTTCTTGATCAGGCATTGCAGTAGCAAGCGTTACTATATTTTGTTTGTCAAAGCGGCTGTAATCGATTTGGATTGGTCCAATGGAGCGAGTATATGCACAGACATCAATGTTGAACTCTGCCAGTATTTTCTTGGCAATGGCGCCTGCAGCAACACGACCAATTGTCTCTCTAGCAGAAGAGCGTCCGCCACCTCGATAGTCGCGAAACCCATATTTTTGATCATACCCAAAATCTGCATGTCCAGGACGATAGCACTGCGCAATTTCGGAGTAGTCTTTTGAAATTTGAGAAGTGTTTGGTACTAAGAGTGAAATTGGAGTACCAGTTGTCTTACCTTCAAAAAGACCAGATAAAATCTGAACTTCATCGGATTCTTTACGTGGTGTTGTATAGCGGGATTGACCTGGTTTTCTGCGATTCAAATAGTCTTGTATCTCCGAACTAGTCAATTCCAAACCAGATGGACATCCATCAATAATAACTCCAATTGCAGCGCCGTGTGATTCTCCCCAAGTATGTATTGTAAAGCGTTTTCCAAATAATGAACCTGCCATAGTATCCTCCAAAATATATCATATTTATTCGTATTATAATCCGTATTCGGTTTATTATATCCAATTTAATTAGAGCTAGCAATAAGAAGAGGAATCTTTTGATAAAAAATGTTTTGCAAACATGCAAAAAAATGGTATTATTAGAATAATTATACAATTTGGTGTGGGGTATAAAATTCATGAAAAATAAGATTCTTAGCAAGCTCATGAGTTTATCAAAAAAACATAGATTACTAAAACCAGTATCACTTGCAAGTGTTGTTGCATATTTATTAATCTATTATGCCGGAATGTTATTCTGGAAAAACAGAGCGAAAATCACTGTTTTCTCCAGTGTTTTGTTGTGTTTTTTTATTAGTGCAAGTTTTTCCTATGAGGGCGTTCTTGATTCAAAGGAAACGCTGATTCCGTTTCATTATGAAGAATCAACGGTGTCCGACCTATATATTTATGAAACAGATGAAGATCCTATGACAGAAGAAGTCATTGATGATTTGGATGTAATGGAAGGATATGAGAATTCAGAGTTTGAAATTTTGGAAGAAAATGAAACCTATAGTATAGAGGAAATCTTAAAAGAAAATGAAACGGATTTAAGTGCCGAAACATCTCAAAGTCAGCTAGAAATACAAAAAGATGATTGGAGATTATTGCTTATTAATAAGCAAAATCCAATTCCAGATGAGTATTCTTTTACACTTGGTACAATTAAGGGTTCAATGAAATGTGATGAGCGCATTATTCCTGATTTATTAGAGATGCTTCAGGGAGCAAAGGAAGATGGTATTTCGCTTGTTATTTGTTCGCCATACAGAGATTTAAATCGTCAGAAAGTTTTGTTTGATCGTAAAGTGAGTATTTATAAGAAAAAAGGGATGTCCCATATGCAGGCTTATCAATCGGCATCAAGGACCGTAACTGTTCCAGGAGCTTCGGAGCATCAGGTTGGACTTGCTTTAGACATTGTATGTTCTTCATATACTGCTCTAAATGAAGGATTCGGTGAGACGCAGGCAGGGACTTGGCTTGCCAAGAACAGCTATATCTATGGATTTATATTGCGTTATCCATATGGTAAAGAAGAGATTACTGGAATTCAATACGAACCATGGCATTTTCGCTATGTAGGTAAAGACGCGGCCAAAGAAATCACAGATAATAATTTGACGCTAGAAGAATATGTATCAACATTGAAATAATTATAGAAATGAGGATTTTATGTATCGCATTATAAATCAAGACGGGCTAGCAAAATCCGCAACGTTTCAGACGGTTCATGGAGAGATTCAGACTCCCGTTTTTATGAATGTAGGTACAGTTGCTGCAATTAAAGGAGCTGTATCAACCAAAGATTTGTTGGATATTGGGACGAGTGTGCAATTATCCAATACCTACCACCTGCATGTTCGAACGGGTGATAAATTGATTCATGATTTTGGTGGATTACACAAATTTATGGTTTGGGATCGCCCGATATTAACGGATTCTGGAGGATTCCAAGTGTTCTCGCTAGCTGGACTTCGCAAAATCAAGGAGGAAGGCGTCTATTTTTCATCCCATATTGATGGTCGCAAAATCTTTATGGGTCCAGAAGAAAGTATGCAGATTCAATCAAATCTTGCATCAACGATTGCAATGGCATTTGATGAATGCCCACCTAGCAAAGCAGAACGAGATTATGTGAGACCTTCTATAGAAAGAACTACAAGATGGCTTGTTCGTTGCAAGGATGAAATGAAACGACTAAATCAACTTGAACAAACCATAAATAAAAACCAATTACTGTTTGGAATCAATCAAGGTGCTATCTACAATGATTTAAGAATCGAGCATGCAAAGCAAATAACAGAGTTAGATTTGCCGGGATATGCACTTGGTGGTTTGGCCGTTGGTGAAAGCCATGAGCAGATGTATGATGTATTGGATCACACGGTTCCATATTTACCAAAGGATAAACCGACTTATTTGATGGGCGTTGGAACTCCTGCCAATATTATTGAAGCTGTTTCGAGAGGCGTTGATTTTTTTGATTGTGTGTATCCATCACGTAATGGACGACATGGACATTTATATACAAAATATGGAAAAATCAATCTTTTCAATCAAAAATATGAGCTTGATGCAAGACCAATCGAAGAAGGCTGTGGTTGCCCAGCTTGCAGGGATTATTCAAGAGCGTATATCAGACATTTGTTAAAAGCAAAAGAAATGCTTGGAATGAGACTTTGCGTTCTTCATAATTTATACTATTACAATCATTTAATGGAAGATATAAGGGGTGCAATTTTAGAAAATCGTTTTCAGGCTTTCAAAAAGGAAGCACTCGATAACTTGCAGTATTACAATAAGAACTCATAGGAGGGGCAGTAAATGGATGACCGAAGAAGAAGTAGACGAATCGAATTGGGTTCTAAGATAATTATCAAACGTTTAGACCAGCCACTAGTAGCGGATCACGAAACGGATGTTGAGGTGATTGATGTATCCAAAAATGGACTGGGTTTTATCTGTTCAGATGTGTTACAAATCGGATCAGTATATGAAGCATATCTAACCATCTGGACCAAAGAAGTCATTCATGCTTTTATTGAAATTGTCAGGATTGTCAAAAAAGAAGATGGTTTGTACGAATATGGAGGCATATTTATTGGAATGCCGGAGATGGATACAGCAAGAATTGCAATCTATGAAACGGTGAGTATTGAATTGAATAAGCAAGGATAGAATATAGCGTCCAACGGTTTTGTTGGGCGCTATATTTGCTTTTGTATGCATTTTTACAATGTTGTTGCAATATTACCACTTATAGTGTAAAATTACACTATAAGTGATTTTGTTATATTACGGAAAATATAAATGAAGGTATGGGGTAAAAAATGGAAGAGAATAAAGATGAAATTATGACAAACTATATGCAGGGGGGTATATCCCATATTTGTATATAGCATTTATAGCATTATTTGGCTATCAAGCTGGTTGGTTCGGTTCGACGGAGACAGTTTATGGATTTAAAGCTGTAATGTGGTTTATATTAAATTTTTTAGCTGACACTGCAAGCCATCCGATACTCAGTGGTGTTTCGATAATAATTGTTGTTCAGATGGTTTCAACTATAATACTGTTATCATCAAAAAAAATTGATGAAATACAAAAGAAATTTATTATTAGAGAGTTGGTTGTTATAGGAGGTTCAATTTTAGGTGCATGCATGTTTCACTTGATGATTCAAGCTCCGTTTGTGTTTGTATTAATTATTATTATTGTTGTACCTATTTTTGGTGTTGGGTACGTAATTGGTAAAAAAATATAGAATTAAAAATACGAGGGGAATATAAATATGGATTTTGAAAATAAGAAAAAGAAAATTGTATCAGGAAATGGGATGAGAAAAATATATGAAGGATAATAAAAACATGAGTTTGTCAAAAAAAATAATCAGTTATACAATGTATTTTTCATTACTATTGAGTTTTATTCCTTATTTTTACGCGGGATATGAAGCTCTGTTTGGATATACAAATGTTTGGATGTTTTCTGTGGTTACTGTTTATGGATTGGACGCATTATTGCTAATGTTTATAAGTTGTATTTTTCCAATACCAATTTTTCCGATTTTAATAATTATTCAAGGTAGTTTTATATCATGGGTACTGATATTAGATAAAAAAAGAATGGATATTTGGCAAAAAGTTGTTCTCATAATTGAGGTTGTTTTGTTAGTGATTTTCCTAGTATTTGCATGTGTGTTTCATTACTTCGTTAGCCCGGTAGAAAAATCGGAAAATAGCAAAGAGTTTATGAAAAAAGGACTGTATTACTATGTAGAGAATACTGATTATATTGGATCGAAAATACAATTAATGCGAGGAGTATCACCGAATTGTGATACTGAAAACAATCCGGCTGATGAATATTATGAAGATGTCTTTATTAAGTTAGTTAGAGCTGAAGTTGGATATGAATTACCATCTGTGCGAAAAAACAAACTACTTGATTTAATGCTTCAGCACGGAGCGGATGTTAATAAAGTGTATAGATATGAGGATTATGATTTTTATGATGGGAATGAAAAGCCATATATGGTTCCTTCATCAGAATATACTCCTTTAATGATTGCGGTAGCTAGATCAGATTATGATACAGTTCAATTATTAGTAGAGCATGGCGCAAATATGAATTTTGTTACAAAAGATGGTTGTAGTGCCTATATTATTGCGTCTTCTAAAGTCCAACATGTTGCAGCGAAGCAAGTACTTGACTATTTAGTAGAAAATGGTGTAGACACATCTGTTACCTATCAAGATTACTTGGATGCAAATTTTGAAAAAGTTGACGAATTATATTATTCCAAAGCAGAACTAGATGCATTAGAGACACTATCTAAAGAGAATGATAATTTTAAATTTGATCGAAGCGATCCTTATAAATATCCAGGAGTTGAATTTGAAAATTGTTATAATAATGAAATGTACGTTGTGTATTTGGTTTTGGATTCTGAGAGTGAAGTAATCGACTTGACTTCATTCAAAGTGTTAAATGATTATGTTTTAAGAGGAAGTGCAAAAGAGCTTAGAGTACCTGTTGATGGACGGGTATATCAAATGGGCTTCGTTCAATTGGAAGGATTGGAAAAAATCACGTTGCCTTCAAATATTACTTTTATAGAGTCTGGAACTTTTACGAACTGCCCAAACTTAACTGAAATCAAAATAATGGGTAAAAATGTCACAATTGACTCAGAAGCGTTTTATGATCTTATAAATGATGAGGGCATTGTGCATATGGTTACAATTCATTGTCAAAAAGATGCTGAGATTTCAAATCCATACTATGATGATGAATCTGAAGTACGGTTTTTTGAAGATAGTGTAGATGTGCATTATGGAAAAGTATTGAAATAAAGTGGATTTTAATAGATACCTTTCGGGATATGTATTAGATTAATTTTTTAGGGGGAGAGAGTATGTATTTAATTATCTTTGCAAGCATAATCCTATTGGGTGTTTTGGGATTAGTACTATTTGTGGCAGGAGTTGTGAAAAATAGAAAGAATGAGAAAGATCAGTCATCCTATAAAATGCTGATGATATCGGGTAATTCATTAGCAATAGTTCTGATACTTAGTATATTTGGTGCTTATAATTATGGGAAATTTGATGACTATACGTTAAGAGGAAAATATTTAGGAATATCGTTGGCATATTATTGTGATGAAAATGATATATTGGGAACAAATATATTATTAAATCTTGGAGTATCTCCAAATTGTGATGAGAATAATCGCATCGCAGGAGAGTATGCGGAAGATGTATTTATATTTGTTCTTAATAAATTGTGCGAAAATCCTGAATCTAAGGAATACAAATATTTGGTAGAAAAAATGATTCATCATGGAGCAGATGTTAATAAACTATATAGACAAACAGACTATGATTTAAAAGAAATAATTGAAGGTGACATGATTTATACTGAAGTTACACCGCTCATACTTTCTTCCGGATATACGCCACTAATGCGAGCTACTGAGGCATCTAACTTTGAAATTGTTAAGACCTTAGTAGAGAATGGAGCAAAGTTGGATGCAACTTCTGAAAATGGACTTAATGCATATATGATTGCTACTTCAAAATCAAGTGATGATGAACAGGCAAAAAAAATTGCAGACTATCTGAAAGAGCAGGGAGCAGATACCTCTGTTACCTATGAAGATTTTTTGAATAAGAATTATGAAAATATTGATGGAATATATTATTTAAAAGAAGAACTAGATTTTATTGAAAAATTAGCAAATGGAAATAAAGAGATTACTTTTGATCGAAGTAATCCGAACGCAAACAAGGGAACTGGATTTGGCATTGAAGTAGATGAAGCAGATCAAGAAAGCCCATATGAAAAAATAGTACCAATAACTGATGAGATACAAGAAAAAATAAAAAATGATTCTAGCAAACCATTCACGATTGCCTATCTTCAATATCTGCATGTAGATATAGATGATGAAATAATCGATTTATCTTCTTTAAAACATTTAGAAAATTTTACTCTAGAGGGAGAAGTTAAGGAAGTGACGTTCCCTGAGTACAACTTTTATGATCGGACGGGAACTCTTATCTTTCATCGTGAATTGCCGAAATTGGAAAAGATTACTGTGCCATCAAAAGTCAGTCGAATTCTGATTGTACCTACTGATAGTGGTGGTTTTGATGATTGCACAGAAATTGAAGCAGATACAATTTATATTCATAATGATGTAATTAATCAATTTGAAAAATCGTTTACAATAGGCTGTTCTAAAAACATCAAAATTGAATATTATGGTGATAGTAAAAAACAATCAAAATTTAAAGATAATGTTGTTCTTGAGTATTATGATAAATAACCGATGATAGGATGGAGGATAAACGATGAACTTTCTAGCAGTTAGCTTTTTGGTGAGTTTGGCGGGAGTGTTTATAATTAGCATTATATTGCGAAAAAAGGGGAAACGACTATGTGCTGATAAGAACGAGATAAATAGTATGGATTACTACAAGGATGTGTATTATTTTGGAACGGCCATGTTTGTACTTTCGTCTATATTGATAATTATTTCGGTGGTAATAGTATTTATTTTTGAATTTATGTTATAATGATTTTTGAATTTTTGGAGGGAAGTATTATGGTAATGATTAGTTTGGGGATTGCGATGATTATATGCATTTTGATAGTGATTCTTTTGGCTCGAAATGTGCTTAAGAGAATACAAAATAAGGAAAAGATATGGAATGCAAATTTAATATTTGGAATACTAATTTTTATTTTATTTTCTATTTCTATGTGGTCTAAATTCGATATTTATAATTTGATAGTTGGAAATTCCTCAAACATAACTACTCTAGATTATTATGTGAATCGATATGATACTGTAGGAGCAAGAATATTACTAAGTCTAGGAGTATCACCTAATAGTGATTCACATAATCAACCAGCAGAAGAGCATGTACAAGATATTTTTCATGATTTAATTCAATCTTATAGGTACGCATCACCTCCTAATGATGAGAGGTATAAAATGCTTCGATTGATGATTCAGTATGGAGCAGATGTAAATAAAGTGTATATTTATGATGATGCTGAATTGAGTAATGGGATAATTGAGCCAGCTTCAGAGTATACACCGTTAATGCTGGCTGCTTATTGTGGGGATTATGAAACCGTTCGCATACTAGTTGAGAATGGAGCTGATATGAATGCAGTTTCAGAAGATGGTCGAAGTGCCTATATTATTGCCTCTTCAAAGGGTGAAGGAAATGTAGGTGCTCAAAAAATAGTTAAGTATTTAGTTGAACAGGGTGCTGACACATCTGTTTCTTATCAAGATTATTTGAAGCATAATTTTGAAGAAATTGAGGGATTATATTATTCTAAAGATGAGCTAGATGCATTGGAGAAACTGACTAATGAAAATAAGGAGTTTGAATTTGACAGAAAAAATCCTAGTGAATCCAAAGATGTTATATTTCGTCCTGTTTATGAGGAAAATAATGGCTCAAATAGTAATGAATTAATTACGAAAGAAGTATATGCCACTGATCTGGAACTTGTATCTGAATGTGATGTAATTGATTTGACTTCGTTTAAATGTCTTTATTCGTATAAACTATGTGGAGAGGCAAAAGAGGTCAAGTTACCTATTGATGGCAGGTCATCGCTTGTACCAATGTATTCATTTCATTTATATGAGCTTGAAAGGTTGATTTTACCACCAAATGTCGATACTATTCATATTGCAGCATTTAGCAATTGCGAGAACTTGTCGGAAATAACAGTTCAAGGAAAGAAAATATTAATTCATTCGCAAGCATTTTATTGGGAAGAAGGTTCATATATTAATAGTGTCAAGTACCCGTTCACCATTCGTTGTTCAAAAGACACTAAAATTCTATACACGAATGATTGTAAGAATGTTCCTGCTTTTCGCGAAGACCCAATGATAGAATATATTGAAAGGTAGAATTATAGATGCCAAAAGGAAATAAGAAGGATGTAATTGTATTAGTAATAATTGTAGTTTCGATTGTAGTATCGTTAGTATTATTAGGAGCATTGGCGTTAATAAAAAAGCCAGTAGCAAAAGATTTGAAAACTGAGAATCAAACTTCAAGTTTATCTTCGGAAGAGATTGCAGATAATTTTCCGGAAAAAGTTTCAGTTGAAAGTGAGTCTGAAAATTCATTTACGCAACCAAATGAATGTGAAGTTCTGAGACAATTCGCACTACAAAATAATAATAATGATATTCTTTGTTGGGATCTTGATGATTGCAGTACATGGGATGCGGTACAATTTGATGAGAAGGGTTCTGTTATTACGATTGATTTTATTAGTAGAAATAGTGAGCTTGAGGGTGAATTGGATGTAAGCGGATTTAAAAATCTGATTATACTGGATTGCAAGAATAATAATATTTCAAAACTGAATGTCAACAACTGTGAAAAATTGAAATTTTTATTCTGTAATAGTAATAATCTGGATGAATTGTCAATGGATAATTGTGGTTTGTTGAGAGAGTTATATTGTGGTAGTAATAATCTGAAATATTTGGATTTATCTGAATGTAAAAATTTGGAAATAGTTGATTGTTCTAAAAATCTTTTGAGGGATATTATATTACCGATGGAAAGCAAAGTTAATTTTTTCCATTGCGAATATAACTACCTTCAAGATTTGTCAAAAATCCAAGAACTTGAGGGTAATAATGTTTATTATGAATTTCAAAAGGTAAGACCGGGTAGTAAGATTTCACAATATGATGAAGAAGTGTTACTCAAGCTTATTCAAATGTCATCAAATAAAGACGAGCAAATAACAGACAATAAAGTTGAAACTATTTCTGGAGTAGGGTGGATTTATCGAGATGGTGAGTATTATATTAAATCACTTGAATTGAATGAATTAGAAATAAAGTATAATTTCATAACGCCTAAAAAAGTTAAAATATCTAATTTAGAGGAACTTACTGATATTGATTTTATGAATAGTCAGATTGATAAAATTGAAATCAATAATTGTACAAAACTAGAAGAACTTGATTTAAATCAATGTAATTTGAAAAGCATTCAATTATCAGGAATACCTAAGATTCGAAAAATTAATATTAGTAATAACAATTTACCTACATCGATGAAAAATGAGCTGAGAAAAACATATGATGTTGAGGGGATTGAATATCTTGATGAAGTGTATACGATTGATTGAGAATAATGATGAAAAAATCAGGCGCCTAACGGTTACGTTAGGCGCCTGTGTCATTTTCTAGTGAATATAGTGCATCAACAATCAAACAATATTACGAGTTATTGCACAAGTGAATTTAAATCTTCATAAAAGTTAGGATAGGATATGTTCACACACTCACTTCCTTGAATCGTAGTAGTGCCTTCGCTTTGTAATGCGCAGACTGCAAAACTCATGGCAATGCGGTGGTCAAGTTTGGAATCTATGGTACAACCGGTAAGGGTAGCGCCACCTTTGATAATCATTCCATCTTCAAGCGCCTCAATTGTTGCACCCATTTTAGATAGATTATCAACCATAACATCAATTCGATTTGATTCTTTGACCTTTAATTCAGCGGCATCCTTAATAATTGTAGTTCCTTCTGCAAAGGCCGCCATGATAGCAATAATTGGGATTTCATCAATTAAAGTTGGGATTATGGCACCATCTATAAGGGTTCCGTTCAGATTACTTGAACGAACGAGTAAATCAGCACATGGTTCACCACTGGCAGATGATTCGTTTAACAGGGTAATATCAGCGCCCATCTTACGACATACTTCTAAGATTCCGGCACGTGTTGGATTAATGCCAACATTTTTAATCAGAATTTCTGAATTTGGAACGATGAGGCCTGCGGCAATAAAAAATGCGGCAGAAGAGATATCCCCAGGAACAACGATGTTTTGAGCAACCAATGTTGGCTCGGGCTGTATGCTGGCGGTTGTGCCAACTGTTTCAATTTGAGCTCCAAAATGAGAGAGCATAATTTCGGTATGATTTCTGCTGATAAATGGTTCGGTTACTTGAGTGACCCCATCGGCATACAGACCAGCCAGCAAAATCGCTGATTTCACCTGGGCAGACGCAACTTTTGAATGATAATGGATTCCGGTTAACGCTGACCCTTCAATTTGAAGAGGAGCGCATTGGTTGCCGCGAATACTTTGGATGTTAGCTCCCATTTGCGTGAGGGGATCTATAATGCGTCCCATTGGGCGTTTTTGAATGGATTCATCCCCTGTTAGTTCACAACTAAATGGCTGGGCACAAAGGATACCGGAGATCATACGCGTAGTTGTCCCACTGTTTCCAGCATCTAAAATAGAATCAGGTTTAGACAAACCATGTAATCCTTTTCCGTGGATGAGAATTTGTTCTTGTGTATTTTCAATTTGAATGCCTAGTTTCCTAAAACAAGCAATGGTAGATAAACAATCAGCGCCTTGAAGGAAATTTGTTACCTGAGTAGTTCCTTTTGCAAGAGCGCCAAACATGACGGCACGATGTGAGATTGATTTATCACCGGGAATGGTAACACTTCCTTTTAACTTGGATACCTTTTGATATTCCATAATCATTTCCTTTCGTAGATGGTATAAGCATGATCTTTCAGTGTTTGAATGGCTTCAAGAGAAGATTGCTCATCATAGAATTCAATGCGCAAAGCCCCTTCTTCGTACTCACGGTTATGCATGATACCAATATTTTTAATACTAATAGCCTTCTTCGCTAGCAATGTGGCAGTGGTTGCAATTGCACCTGCTTCATCTGGAATGTCTAAATAAATAGCAAAGGATTTTTTGAGAGGTCCACTAGAAGCATCGGCAAAGGAGTCCCTGTAGTTTTTAGAACGTTCAAAAAACAAATATAGGTTGCTTGAGTCTTTTTGCTCGACATGTTCTTTAATGGTTTCAAGGGCCATTATATAACTCTCTAATAAGGATACAATGTTTTCTGAATTATTTAAACAAATTTGTTGCCACATAGTTGGATTCGAAGAGGCGATTCGGGTGATATCTTTAAAACCGCCCGCAGCGATTAATTTCATTTTTCCATTGTCATCATCACAATCATTCACAAGATTAACTAATGAAGATGCGATAACATGGGGAAGATGACTAATTGCTGCTGTGATGTAATCGTGTTCTTCATAGGTCATTTGAATTGGAATGGACCGAAGATTTTGTATAAATGATTGAAAAAAAAGTATTTGATCCTGGCTGACATCTGGGGTAGGCGTAAAAACATAAAAAGCATTCTCGAGTAAGAGCGGATTCGAATGAGCAAATCCACTTGTTTCACTTCCTGCCATCGGGTGCCCACCAATAAAGTGTTTTGACAATGAAGAATTCTGAACCGTTTGGTGGATGCTTGATTTTACGCTTCCAACATCGGTAACAATTGCCCCTTCTTTGACATAGGGAGCAAGTTCCTTTAGCAGATGGTTGTTATGTGATACGGGTGTACAGAGAAAAATCAAATCACAGTTGCTTAAGTCTGCACCTACTTGCGTGCAGACTTGATCAATAATATTGGTTTGTAAGGCCTGATCCAAAGAATCCTGATCAAGGTCATATGCAATGATTTTATAGTCTGGCATAAACTTACGGATTGCCTTTGCAATAGAACCACCAATGAGTCCAAGGCCTATAAAACCACAAATGGAATCAGACATAGTGCGCCTCCAAAATAAATAGTATTCGAATGAAAAATTAAAATTCCCGTTTCATAAGTGCTGCAAACGGACGTAGTTCTTGACATAGAAGGTCAAAGTTATCAAATGTTAGTGATTGAGGACCATCAGATAGAGCATTTGCAGGATCGTTATGTACTTCAATCATTAGTCCATCTGAACCAGCAGCTACAGCTGCTTTTGCCATTGCAGGAACATAACGGTAATCACCTGTAGAGTGTGATGGGTCAACAATAATTGGTAAGTGTGTTTTTTCCTTTAAAACAGCAACAGCACTTAAGTCAAGTGTATTACGTGTTGCAGTTTCGTAAGTACGGATACCGCGTTCACATAGAACAACATTTGGATTACCAGCCGCAATAATATACTCAGCAGCATTTAACCACTCATCAATGGTAGCACATAATCCTCTTTTTAGCAAAACAGGAAGTCCACAACGACCAGCCTCTTTTAGAAGTTCAAAGTTTTGCATGTTTCTAGCACCAATTTGAATCATATCTACATATTTAACAGCAGCGTCAATGGCTTCTTTACTGGTTACCTCACAAATTGTCCCAAGACCGGTCTCTTCCTGAGCAACTTTCATATAGCGAAGACCTTCTTCTTCAAGTCCTTGGAAAGAGTATGGAGAAGTTCTAGGTTTATATGCACCGCCTCTAAGAAATGTTGCGCCTGAAGCTTTCACGTGATGTGCAATCGTCAGTAATTGTTCCTGTGTTTCAACAGCACAAGGTCCAGCCATAATACACAAAGTATTTGGTCCAATGATTGTATTCCCAACAGGAATGATACTTGGATCAGGATGTAACTTCTTATTGGAAAGTTTGTAGGATTCTGAAATAGATACAATTTTTTCTACATCATCAAAAAGTGTAATATTATTGCTTGGAAGTTTGCTCTTATCACCAATCACACCAATAATGGTTGTTTCTTCACCTTCAGATAGATGTGTATGCAAACCATATTGTTCAACGTAATTACGTACAATACAGATATTTTCTTTTGTAGCATTTGGTTTCATAACAATAATCATAATGATTTCCTCGTTTCTTCTTATAAAATTGATTTATTTTGTGTAATTCACAATACTGTATTATATTAACGTAGGAATAGAATCTATGTCAACACTTTGTTGCTTTAAAGTATAACACTTTAAAGCGCTAAACAATTAATCTGATAATATTTACAAAAAATTCTTGTAATCAGTCTTTTCTTTTAGTAAAATGTACACATGGGGCATGGTTAAAAGTGGGGAAAAATAGAAATCTTTGACAAAGTGTCCAAAAAATAGCACAAAATTGGAGGAAAACGTATGAAGGTTTACACAACTGATAAGATTCGCAACGTAGTGTTACTAGGTCATGGGGGAAGTGGAAAGACAAGTTTACTAGAAGCAATGGCCTATTTGTCGGGACTTACGAGCAGAATGGGAAAAGTAACCGATGGCAATACGATTAGCGATTATGGCAAAGAAGAGCAAAAACGCAAATTTTCCATTAACACATCACTAGTAGCACTTGAATGGGATGATATAAAGATTAATGTGCTAGATGCACCGGGCTATTTTGATTTTGTAGGAGAGGCGCAGGAGGCAGTTGCAGCAGCGGATGCAGCAGTCATAGTTGTAAGTGGTAAATCAGGTATTGAGGTGGGTACTGAAAAAGCATGGGATTTATGTGAAAAATATAAATTACCGCGTATGTTTTATGTATCTGAAATGGATGTTGATAATGCTTCATTTCGACAGGTCGTAGAAGATTTGACGGAAAAGTATGGCAAGAAAATCGCGCCATTTCATCTACCAATTCGTGAAAATGAAAAATTTGTCGGCTATGTTAATGTAGTTAGCCAAAATGGAAATAGATGGCAGGGAAAAGACGTGGTTGAATGTGAAGTTCCTGAATATAATAAGGAAAATTTGGGAATTTGCAGAGATGCGTTAATGGAAGCGGTTGCTGAATCTTCAGAAGAAATGATGGAACGCTATTTTGGTGGAGAAACATTTTCGGATGCTGAAATACGTGCAGCGCTTCGAGCAAATGTAAACGATGGTTCCATTGTTCCATTAACAATGGGGTCAAATACACTATGTCAGGGCGTGTATACGTTGCTAGATGATATTGTAAAATATATGCCAAGCCCAGAGAATCGAAAAGTTGCTGGTATTAATATGAAGAACAAAGAAATCTTTGAGGCAAACTATGATTTTTCAAAATCAAAATCTGGTTTTATTTTTAAGACAATCGTGGATCCGTTTATTGGCAAATATTCATTAGTTAAAATCTGTTCAGGTGTATTTAAAACGGATGACATGCTTTTAAATAGCGAGCGGGATATTGAAGAAAAAATTGGTAAATTATATGTGATGCAAGGCAATAAAACGTTTGAAGTCGCAGAGGCACATGCAGGTGATATTATTGCACTTGCCAAACTATCAGATGCGCAAACAGGGGATAGTCTTGGAACAAAAGCAGCTCCAATCATGTACACGAAAGCTGATATTTCAAAACCATATACTTATAAGCGTTATTATGTTAAGAATAAAGCGGATATGGATAAGGTATCTCAGTCATTACAAAAAATGACGCATGAAGATTTAACCCTACGAGTTGAAAATGATGCTGAAAATGGACAGATGTTATTATATGGAATGGGTGATCAGCATTTAGAAGTGGCAATCAGTAGGTTGCTAAATGAATATAAAGTCGAAGTTGAACTAAAAGAGCCAAAGATTGCTTTTCGTGAAACGATTCGAAAAAAATCAGATGTTGAGTCAAAGTACAAAAAGCAATCAGGTGGTCATGGTCAATATGGTCATGTGAAAATGCGATTTGAACCATCCGAAGAAGTCGATAAACCATATGTGTTTGAGCAAGTAGTGGTAGGTGGAGCGGTTCCAAAAAACTATTATCCAGCAGTTGAAAAGGGATTACAGGAATCAGTCTTAAAAGGCCCGTTAGCAGCATATCCAGTTGTTGGTGTAAAAGGTATTTTATATGATGGTTCTTATCATCCAGTGGATTCATCGGAAATGGCATTTAAGAAAGCTGCTATTCAAGCCTTTAAAAAGGGATTTATGGAAGCATCACCAGTATTACTTGAACCAATTGCTTCATTAAAAGTGGTTGTTTCGGATGATTATACAGGAGATGTAATGGGAGATTTAAATAAGAGGCGTGCGAGAGTAATTGGAATGAACCCAACCAATAATGGTAAGCAGGTCATTGAAGCTGATATTCCGATGTCTGGATTGTTTGGATATTGCACTGTTTTACGTTCAATGACGGGTGGAAGTGGAGATTATTCGTATGAATTTTCAAGATATGAACAAGCGCCAAGTGATGTACAAGAAAAGGAAGTTGCTTCAAGAGCGGCCAAAGTAGAAGAACAAGGTGACGAAGACTAAAAAGTTTAGTAAATATTTGTGCTTTAGCACAATCAATTTAACCCTCCCAACTGTTTTGGGAGGGTTGAATTGTGTATATTTGTAAAAAAATGCTACAAAATAACAAATTATGTATACAAAACAGAGAAAAAATATTACACCGTTAACAAGGATTGCGTTTCAATACTCTTTCCTATAAAATGGAGAAGATGATGGGGAAGGAGGAACTATGGGTAATAAGAGAATTTTAGTAATCGCAATCGTCATTTTTGCGGTTTTTTTATTGGGTTACTTGGTATTCTTCCTATTTGGGAGAAAAACCGAACTTGGAAATGAAACAGAATTGAAAAATGGAGCAAATACAGAGAAATCTGAATTGTCAGAAGAATCCCCCCAAGGTTCTGAAGAAGTTTCGGATAATCAAGTTGCTATGACTGCTTTTTATTGCGAAACAAAAGATGAGTTAATTGTAGATGAAGTTGCTAAGTATTATGAAGCTAAGACGTTGAGCTTTGAATATGGTATTGCAACATTTGAAACAAATTTGACAATGGATGAATTGACCACAAAATCAATTCAGGCACCAAGTGAATTACCACCAATTTATTATAATTCAACCAATGTGATTCAATAATCATGGTTAGAGAGTGGTATATAAAGAAAGGGATAGAAAATGAATAACAAAAAAATCAGAGTATGGTTTCAGAAAAGTCTTGCAGTTGTTTTGTCTGTAGCATTTCTAGTAACCAGCCAGGGGGCAACTGTATTAGCAAGTTCAGCAGATTCTGTATCACAGAATACCAGTGTTGAAATTAGTAAAACAAGTGTTAGTGAAAATGAAGTAAGCGATAATCATGTAAGTGATAATGATATAAATGAACAAGCAAGTGATGGAATTGGTCAACTACCAGTAGTACTTAAAAAAGAGCTGACAAATGAAAAAAAACAGTTATCTGCTACATTAGATGGTTTTAGTGATTTAGAAGCAGGTGTGGATTATGTGGCGGATGAAGTACTCTGTGAAGTTTCTTCTTATAAGGATGCGGTAGAAGTAGCGTTAGATTATGATGCTAGCGTTCAAGCAGTTCAAGAAGGAGTAGCAGTTTTAAAAATATCTGAAGATGTAGAATCGGTATTAAATGAGTCGATATCTTTAGAAAATGATAATCAACCAGTTTATCCAAACTATATTTATACACTTAATCCAATCTATAGTGAAGTGGTTGAATCAACAATTGAACAAACACAGTCAAGCATGAACTCAGCAAGTGAGAATTCTGCAAGTGAAAATAGTGTTAGCGGAAATGATGCTTCCATTCAAGCAATTTCTAATGATCCATACATAACAGGTGATACGCAATGGTACCATAATTTAATTGGGTCTAAGTTTGCTTGGAAACAAGGAATTAGAGGCGCGAATGTTGCAGTTGCAGTACTAGATACAGGTATTTCAACAACGCATCCGGATTTGTCAGGAAAATACACGTTAGGTAAAAGTTTTGTGCCAAATAACAGCTCATATGAAGATGATCAAGGTCATGGAAGTAATGTATCTGGAATTATTGCAGCAAGTTTAAATAATGGTAGTGGTGGTTCAGGTATCGCACCATCATCTACAATTGTACCAGTTAAAGTCATGAATTCAGCTGGTTCTGGAACAACTGCAACGATTACACAAGGTGTTCGCTATGCGACCACAATATCCAGTGTAAAAGTTATGAATCTAAGTTTGGGTGGTTATAATCAAGATATTCTCTATAGTAATGCAATCAGTGATGCAACTGATGCAGGTATCTTGGTAGTTGTATCAGCAGGAAATGAAAATACATCTTCGATGGCATATCCAGCAGGGTATAGAGATGCATTTGCAGTATCTGCAATTAGTGAAACAAAGAGAAAGTCATCTTATTCGAATTATGGGTCACATATCAAAATTGCAGCACCAGGTGGTGATGCGAAAATCAGTGCAAAATATAGCGGATTTATGGAAATCAGAGGAATTACATCATGTAATATGGGAACAGGTAATGTTACAATGATCGGAACTTCACAGGCAGCACCTATGGTTTCGGGAGCAGCGGCGTTAGTTTATAGTCAATATCCAGAATTAAGAAGTAACAGAAACCGAACTTCAGTAAGCACTGTTAAAACAAAATTATTAAATGCAGCAACATATATTGGGGATGCAAAATATTATGGTAGGGGAATGCTAAATATTCCGAAAGCTTTAGGAATTAGTTCAACGGTTGCTAAACCAGTTGGGTCAGTTGCGTCAAAATCGGTAGTTGCATCTGGGACGAGTTTAGCTCTTACACATCCATTTGGAGACGATGCAGTCATTTATTATACGACGAATGGATTGTCACCAGTGGGTAAAGTTGTCGATGGTAAGAACTTCAAGTATTCCGCTTCAACACCGATTGTACTTAAGGGAAGTAAACCAATTACAATCAAAGCCGCAGCATATGCTTTTGGCAAAAAGAGTGAAGTCGCAACATTTACTTATACTGTTCAAAAGGGGTTGGTTTCAAGCATTACAGTCAATACGAAAAACGAATATAGCTATTTGGCAAAAGGTAAAAGTGTTCAAATGGTTGCATCGGTTTTACCAGAACATGCAAAAAACAAAGCAGTTACTTGGAGCGTAAGTGACAAAACAATTGCTAAAATTTCTTCAACCGGAGTTTTAACAGGCGTAAAGACAGGAAGTGTTGTGGTTACAGCAACGGCTAAAGATGGTACAACTAAATTTGGTGCAAGAACGATTAGTGTATCAAATCCTGTATACTCTCTTAAATTGCTAGATAATGACAAAAAGATTGTATTAAACAGAGGACAAGCAAGAACCTTACTAGCGCCTACAATTATTGCAAAAGATGCGACTCTTGGAGCACCGGCAAAAGGTGTGACATTTAAATCATCTGATCCAAAAGTTGCTTCAGTAGATACAACAGGAAAAATTGTTGCACTTAAAACTGGTAAAACTGTAATTACAGTTACTGCAAAAGATGGGACAAAAAAATATGATACATCTACAGTAACGGTAAAGACGGTTGTATCATCATTATCGATTGCTGCAGACCAAGATAATGCAAAAGTTGCAATAGGAAAAACAAGAAAAACAAAACTTACATTTAATGGTGGCAGTTCAAAACCAGATAATAGAGCAGTGACTTATACGTCTTCCAATCCGGCGATTGCAAAAGTATCAAGCACGGGTGTAGTTACTGGTGTGGCAATCGGTAGTGCAACGATTACCGCTATATCAAAAGAAAACCCTACAATTAAGGGAACTATGACGATTTCAGTTGTAAAAATTACAGAGGGTATTACATTATCCATTGCAACACCTACATCGAGTGATCCATTTACGATTCCTTCTAAACAAACAAGAAGCAATAGCATTTCTTGTTCTGTTGAGCAGTGCGAAGTGAGCGGAAGTTTTGGAGCAACGGAACAAATCAAATTAAATATGGTGGTTACCCCAGCAACAGGAACAATGGGCAAATATAGTTATTCAAGCTCTAACTCTTGGGTTGTTTCTGTAAACAAAGATACAGGAAAATTCATCGTTCTTAATAATGGTACGGCTACAATTACGGTTAAGGCAATGGATGGATCAGGGAAAACCGCAAGTTGTAAAATCAAAGTCAAACAAGCAATTAATAGTGTTGCAATCAGAACTTCGAATGGAACAATGGGAGTTGCTGGTGGTAGTAGCCTTCAATTGAGTAAAGTGACATTGCCATATAATGCAGGTCAAAATGCAGTTTATTTCTTTTTAAGTGGAAGTTCATTGTTGACTGAAATGAATGGTAATAAAATAACAAATTCAGGTTTATTAACGGCGAAGACAGTTTCTATACCTACAACAGTGAATGTCTGTGTACTTTATAATTATACGGTTACTCAAAGTTGGTTTAGAAAAACATATAATCCGGAAATATATAAAACATATGCGATTACAATTTATCCGGCAACCAAATCGATTAAGTTTGCTACTAGTCCAGGATCTTCTTTTAAAATGACAGCAGGCACATCAAAAGATTTGGGAGGATTGGTGTTTTCACCAAGCAACTGTCAAAAAATTGTTAAATACACGAGTTCCAATTCAAAAGTAGCTACAGTGGACTCAGATGGAACCATTCGAGCAATCAGTAAAGGAACTGCAACCATAAAAGTGACAGCGGTTGATGGAAGTGGTGTTTCAAAGAGTACTATCGTTACAGTGACAAATTAATAGAAGGGGACATAAAATGAAAAGTAAAAAGGTAAGATCGTGGTTTCAAAAGAGCCTTGCAGTTGTTTTATCGGTGGCGTTTCTTGTAACTAGCCAAGGCGCAACAGTATTAGCAAGTTCAACAAATTCTGTGTCACAGAATACTGGTTCTGAAAATAGCGAAACGAGTATTAGTAGTAATGATGTGAGTGATAATGAGGTAAGTGAAAATAATACCGGAAATCAAGGGGATCGAGAAATTGATAATCTCCCAATTCTACTCAACAAAGAGATTGCATCTGAAAAAAATCATTTGTCGGCTACATTGGCAGGATTTGACAATTTAGAAGCAGGCATCGATTATGTGGCAGATGAAGTTCTATGTGAAGTGTCTTCATATAAAGAGGCAGCGCAAGTAGCACAGGATTATGATGCAAGTGTTCAATCTGTACAGGAAGGGCTTGCGGTTCTAAAAGTTACTGAAGAAGTAGCAACCGTATTAGAAGAGTCCGTATCCTTAGAAAATGATCATAAACCAGTTTATCCAAACTATATTTATACGCTTGATCCAGTCTATAGTGAAGTAGTAAGTGATAGTGTTGTATCAAAAACAGATGAAGATTTAATCAGTGCTAATGATGCCTCGACCCAGGCGGTTATTTCGAATGACCCTTTTGTTGATGCAAATACCCAATGGTATCATAATATGATTGGGTCTAAGTTTGCATGGAAACAAGGCATAAAAGGTGCTGATGTTCAAGTAGCAGTTCTTGATACGGGAATTTCAACGACGCATCAAGATTTAGTAGGACAGTATGTTCCGGGAAGAAATTTTGCACCAGATAATAACTCAAATGTAAATTCTAATTTGTATGTAGATGATAATGGACATGGAAGTAATGTTTCAGGAATTATTGCCGCAAAGCTTAATAATGGTGTGGGTGGTTCTGGTATTGCTCCAGATGCAAAAATTGTACCAGTAAAGGTTATGAATGCAGATGGAAGAGGTACATCAGCTACAATTACGCAAGGTATTCGCTATGCGGCAGGTATCTCAGCGGTCAAAGTTATGAACTTAAGTTTAGGTGGATACAATCAAGATATTTTATACAGTAACGCAATTAGTGATGCAACCGACGCAGGAGTATTGGTTGTTGTATCAGCAGGTAATGATAATACATCAGCAGTAGCTTATCCAGCAGGATATAAAGATGCACTCGCTGTATCTGCTATTGGTGAAACAAAGAAAAAATCTTCTTTCTCAAACTATGGTTCTCACATTAAAATTGCTGCGCCAGGTGGTGATATTAAGTTAAGTGCAAATTATGATGGATTTCAAGAAATCAGAGGAATCACATCATGTGATATGGGTACAGGGAATACTACTATGATTGGAACTTCACAAGCAGCTCCAATGGTTTCAGGAGCAGCGGCATTAATTTATAGTAAATATCCTGAATTAAGAAGTGCAAATAATCGTACTTCGGTAGGAATTGTTCGTTCTAAATTACAAAATTCTGCAACCATTATTGGTGATGCTAAATATTTTGGAAAGGGAATGTTAAATATTCCAAAATCATTGGAGATTACGGAAAAGATTGCCGCTCCAATTCCAAGTGTTGTTTCTAAATCAGTTGTTGCCGCAGGAACTACGTTGCAATTCACACATGAATTAGGCGATGATGTAACTATTTATTATACTATGAATGGGAAAACACCAGTTTATAATGCAAATGATGCAACAGGTATTTTTTATTCACCAGGTTCTTCCATTGTATTAAGCGGAAACAAACCAATTACGATTAAAGCAGTTGCATATGTTTATGGTAGAAAAAGTGCAGTTGCAACGTATACCTATACCGTTCAAAAAGGATTGGTTTCAAGTATTACAGTGAATACAAAAAATGAATACAATTCTCTTGCAAAAGGAAAAAGTGTTCAAATGGTTGCCAATGTTTTTCCAGAACATGCAAAAAACAAAGCGGTTACATGGAGTATTGTAGGCGAGCAAACAATCGCAAAGATTTCTTCTACTGGAGTTTTAACTGGTTTAAAAACTGGTACGATTGAAGTTAAGGCAGTAGCGAAAGATGGATCTGGTGTTGAAAGTAGTGTTCGAGCAATTACAATTACCAACCCAGTATATTCACTTAAATTGCAAGAACCAGATAAGAAAATTACTATGTCAAACAAAGATACAAGAACTTTGGCTGCACCTACGATATCGGTTAAAGACCCAACATTAGGTGTTCCGGCTGCAGGTGTGACTTACAAATCGTCAGAACCAAAAGTTGCTACAGTGGATGTAAATGGTAAAATTACAGCGCTAAAAAGTGGGAATACAATCATTACTGTGACAGCAAAAGATGGAACAAAGAAGTATGACACATGTACCGTAACCGTAAAAACGGGTGTTACTTCAATTGATTTTGCATTTGATCAAGCAAATTTTAGAGTTGGAGTAGGAAAAACCAGAAAAACAAAGATAGCATTTAATGGTGGATTAACAAAACCTGATAATAGGGGTGTGATTTATACGTCGGATGATCCAACAATCGCCAAAATATCATCTACGGGTGTGATCACAGGTGTTTCAAAAGGAAATACAATACTTACTGTCACCTCAAAAGATAATCCAGCAATTCAAGATTGGTTAGTAGTAACTGTCGTTGATTTAACACAAGGAATAACACTGTCAATTGACGCGCCAACGTCAAAAGATGTGTATACGATTCCAACGACTCAAACGACACCAAAAAGCAGTATTTCTTGTACTTTATATGAATGTGAAGTGCCAGGAAGCTTTGATTCATCGGAGTATCTTGCACTAAACATGGCAGTTACACCTGCAACAGGAACAATGGATCTTTATTCATATTCAAGCTCAAACTCTTCGATTGTATCCGTGAATAAGGAAACAGGAAAGTTTATTGCACTTAAAAATGGTACGGCGATAATTACGGTGAAAGCATTGGATGGATCAGGAAAAACTGCAAGTTGTAAGATTAAAGTAAAACAACAGATTCATGATGTTGCGCTACGTACTTCGAATGGGACGATGGGTGTGGCAGGTGGAAAGAGCCTACAATTAAGTAAGGTGACGTTGCCATATAATGCAGGTCAAAATGTAGCTTATTTCTTTTTAGATGGAAGTTATCTAAAATCTGAGTTCGGTGGTAATAAGATTACAAATACCGGATTATTAACAGCAAAATCTGTAAAACAGCAAACAACGGTAGATGTTTTGGTAATGTTTAACTATAAGATTGAACAAGGTTTCTTTACTAGTAGATATGTTCCGGAAGAGTATAAAATTTACCCAATCACAATCTATCCTGCAACCAAATCCATTGCATTTGCATATGATCCTGGAAGCAAATTTACATTAGCAAAGGGCGCAATGTACAAATTAACAGATAATGGGGATTCCTTAATCTATAGTCCAGCAGATTGTCAGAGAATTGTAAAGTATACAAGTTCTAATCCAAAAGTAGCAACAGTGGATTCAAATGGAACAATCAAAGCTCTTAGTAAAGGAACCACAGTAATTAAAGCAACTGCAATTGATGGAACAGGCGTATCAAAAAGTACGACATTAACAGTTACTGAGTAGACGATTTTCAATGAACTTTTTTAATAAGAATGTAAACGCGGAAGAACCTCTAAATGAAATGAGGTTCTTTTGCTTTCTTAAGATTTCTAAAGAGCATAGTTTACATCTTTTCTTGTAGTTACTAATTGCGTATAATTTAGTAGCAAATCATTTGAGTGGGAGGATTTTATGAGGAAAAAAATGAAACGGTATGTGGCACTATTGGTAAGTATTGTATTATTAATAGCCAATACAGCAGGAGTACAGGCGTCGAATGTAGCAAATGATTCCAAAAATGTTTTAGTAGATAGTTCGAAGGTTTATTCTTCTAATTCATTGCTTGAAAATAAGCAAGTTTTAGCGAGTTTCTTGCCAGAAATTCAAGAGTTAGATGAGGGCGTTGATTATGCAAAAAGACAACTTGTTTTCTTGGCAGATTCTAAGGAGGAAGCAAATCAGATTGCTGATTCTTATCATGCACGATTAATATCCTATGAGTATGGGGTTGGAGTTCTATTATTAGGACAGGAGCAAAGTGTTGTTGATACCCTGATTATGTCAGCAAATCCCTACAATCAGTTGCCAGTTTTATGGCCCAACTATGTAAGTAGACCAGCGGGTAATAAAGTATCTGATAATAATATTGTGGTTGATCCATACATGGATAAGGATGTGGAAAATGCGTATGATTACTTTCAATGGCATCATGATATAGTTGGCTCAACGTATGCTTGGAATGCGGGATATATGGGACAGGATGTTGATGTTGCTGTTTTAGATACAGGAGTGTTGACACATAATGATTTGAAACTGACATCAGCCAAGGCTTTTTTAGAAGCCCATTCAGATGCTTATCCTGAAGAATATACAGAAGATAATCAAGAGGATCCACAGGTATCCAGTAATGATGTATCTGATAATGATGTGTCTGATAATGATGTATCTGACAATGATGTAAAAGACCCAACACAAGATGTGTTTGGTCATGGAACACATGTTGCAGGGATTATTGGTGCCAAACTAAATGGGAAAATGGGAGCAGGTATTGCACCAAATGTAAATCTTCATAATATTAAAATAATTGGTGATAATGGATATGGACTTGATTCTGATATTATGGCAGGAATTAATTATGCATCCCAAGTTCTAGATGTGGATGTCATAAATATGAGCTTGCGTACAACAGAGTACAATGCTCTATATGAAGATGTGGTTCAAGAGGCAATTTCAGAGGGAACCGTTTTTGTGGTTGCGGCTGGAAATGAAAATAACGAATCGAAATGTTATCCAGCAGCCTTTAAAAATGTAATCTGTGTAGCAGCAACGACAAAAACCAATGCTAGAGCTGATTACTCAAATTTTGGATCATGGGTCGATGTAGCTGCACCGGGCAGCGAAATTAGTGCAAGTTATATGCTGTCTGAGAATAATTATATGAGGCTTTCAGGTACATCTATGGCAACACCTGTTGTTGCTGGAGAAGTAGCAGTGTTGCTTTCTGCCAAAGACAAATTTCCTGAATTAAAGGATAAACAAGGAAAAGATCTTGTTCTGGCTGTCGAAAAAATCGTAAAGAAAAGTGTAATTCCAGCAAGAGGAACCAAGATTGGAACGGGAATTCCGACGTTACCCAAACTTTTGAATATCAAAACCGTTGGTGAAACACCAAATGTACCAGTGCTTTCTCTGAAATCAGGGATATACAACATTCCGTCAATAGATGTAAGTGTAAAAGCGGACAAGGGGTCTAGAATCTATTATTCGTTGGATGGGAAAGCACTAACTTATAAAGAAGGAAAATTATCACCAAATGCAATCCCTTATAAAGGAGTAATTTTGATTGAGGGAGCTAAAAAAGTTACGCTAAATGCCATTGCAATTAATCGTAATCAGTTAGCAAGCAAGGCGGTGACCGCAACGTATCATTTGAAACCAATGATTTCATCCGTGTCACTAAATGTATACGATCGCTTAGTGGCAGGCAATATCATGAAAGTGAAAGCAAGTATCACTCCATCCTATGCAGCCAATCAAGTATTAAAATATAGTGTTGCACCAGCTAAAAAAGGGGTGACGATTGATCAGACAGGATTATTAAAATCCTCAAAAACAGCGGTATCTGGTAATTATGTTGTGTCTGTTGCAACAACAGATGGATCTAATATTGTCACATCAAAGACTATTCAGGTTGTGAAGGCTGCCATGATTCGAAGTATTGGATTTCAGAGTACGACCTATCAGGAAACGCGAAAAGAAACTAATTTAGAGAAGGATTTTGCAAAAGAATTAAAGATCACTTACAGCTCAGGTGGACCAATTTCAGGAAATGATTTGATTTGGGAAAGCAGCAATGAAAAAGTGGCTACAATTGACAAGAGTGGAAAAGCAACTATTGCTGGACCTGGAACAACTACAATCAAAGCAACTACAAAAGATGGGTCACAAAAAAAAGCGTCCACAAAACTTGTTATTAAACAGGCAGTTACAAGTATTGATTTTGTCATTGATAATGAGGGTGGAAACCTTTATTATATGGCACCTGGAACAAGTAAAAAAATTAATGTTACAATAAATAAAAATGCTCCAAAAGCTACAAATGAAAAGGTTGAGTATAGTGTATTTCCAGAAAACCAAGGACTAAGTATTTCAAAAGATGGTGTTTTAAAAGCAACCAGTAACATTGTAAAGCAGGACTATACAATTACAGTAACTGCACAAGATAATCCAGCAGTTGAAAATAATGTATCCGTATTTCTTTTGCCAAATAAGGCTAAAGCACTTACATTGAGTGGAAATTCTGTAAATCTATCTCGTGTACGACCAGGAACAAATCTTGGGATGAATGTATATCCAGCATATATGTCCTCCAATATGTATATAGAAGTAAACCTAGTAGGAAGTACTGCTGAAACCTACAGTGCCATTAAAATCATTAACCATAATGAAAACTTGGTAGAGCTTGAAACAAACCAAATACTTAATGGAAAGTATGTATTTAATGTACGAAGTACTGGAAATGGAACTGGAACAGCAAAAATCACGGTTCAAACGACGGATGGAAGTAATCTTAAGAAAACCATTTCAGTGAAAGTAGTAAACCCAGTATCAAATATTGTGGTTTCTGAGGAGGGGGGACGATCTAGTTATTTAGCAGCAGGAACAACTTGTCAGTTAGTTGCTACTGTTCATGAAGATTATGGCCCAGTTGATACCAAGAAGGTGGAGTGGTATTCAACGAATCCCAATGTGATGAGTGTGGATCAAAAAGGAGTAGTAACATCAAAATCCACAACGGAAGGAGCCTTGATTGTAGCAAGGGCGATGGATGGAAGTCAGGTTGAGGGTATGTTTTATTTAAATGGTACACTACCAATTAAGAACTTTTCATTTAAAACACTTGATTACAAGATGCCGATGACATATATTCCTCTTGGATTCAAAAGAGTAGGTGGTTATCCACTAGATTATCCAACATTTGAGTATCAATATGGAAAGGTTAATCCATTGGATGAACAAGGTTCTGCGTATCAGGCAATAGACTGGTATATATCAGATCCAGACATGGTTGCTGTTCAATTCAATTTTGTTACAGGGTACGTAATTGTTCCCCTAAAAAAGGGTAGATGTTCTATTACCGCAAAAACAATGGATGGGACGAAACTATCAAAAACATATCAATTGTTTATTTATTAACAATTATTGATATAGAGAAACTTATTTGGGAGGAATATATGAGAAAAAAAATAAAGCAATATTTGGCATATTTACTAAGCATTGTATTAGTATTTGCAAATACGTCAGTTGTAAATGCAGCGACCTTATTGGATAATAAAGTTGTAGCAAGGATGGATATTGGTGAGAATGAACCAATCAATGAGTTGTTTGAAAGCAAACAAGTTTTAGCAAATCATTTATCAAAGATACAAGAGTTAGATGCTGGAAAAGATTATGCAAAAAATCAGTTAATCTTTTTGGCTAAATCACAGGAAGAAGCTCAAAAGATTGCAGACTCTTATCAAGCAAGGTTACTATCCTACCAATATGGAGTTGGCGTACTTTTGTTAAGTCAAGAACAAAGTATGTATGATACACTGTTGTTTTCGGCAAATCCGAACAATCCATTACCTGCATTATGGCCAAATTATGTGAGTAAAGCTGCAGCTAAACGCTTAGAAGATCCATATATGATGAGTGATCCTAAAAATCAAACACAATTTTATCAATGGCATCACAGTACAGTTGGAACTTCATATGCATGGTATGAAGGTTATATGGGGCAGGGAATTGATGTCGCAGTATTGGATTCGGGAGTGGTATCACACAATGATTTAGAAATTGCTACATCAAAAGCATTTTTAGAGATGCATGATATGATAAATAATCCAGGATATGATTATGAACCAGGTTTTGGCGATAACGATGTTTCCGATAACGATGTATCTGGAAATGATGTATCAGGAAATGACGTATCCGATAACGATGTGTCTGAAAATGATATTTCAGAGAATGACACGGAAGTTTCAACTTCTGATAGTTTAGGGCATGGAACGCATGTGGCTGGAATCATTGGTGCGAGGCGAAACCAATTAATGGGTGCGGGTATTGCGCCAGAAGTTGCGTTGCATAATGTTAAAGTTATAGGAGACGATAGTATTGCATATGACTCAGATATTATGGCTGGAATTAATTATGCGGTCAAAGAATTGGGAGTAGACATTATTAACATGAGTATTGAAACCCCCAATTATAATGCGCTCTACGAGGCGGTAGTACAGGAAGCTGTTAACAAAGGTACTATTTTTGTGGTTTCAGCAGGTAATAGTAATAGTGAATCGAAGTGTTATCCAGCAGCCTTTAAAAATGTGATTTGTGTTGCTGCTAGTACCAAGGGAAATACGAGAGTTGATTTTTCTAACTTTGGAAATTGGGTAGATGTTTCAGCACCTGGTGAGAGTATTTATTCGACCTATATGGATTCAGAAAGCAGCTATGATATTTGGTCGGGAACATCTATGGCAGCACCCATTGTTGCTGGTGAAATAGCTGTACTTTTGTCAGCTAGGGATACTGTTTTGGAATTAAAAAACAAGCAGGGTATGGATTTGTTCTTAGCTGTTGAAAAACTCGTTAAAAAAAGTGTTATTCCTGTTAGTGGAACAAAAATTGGAACCGGAATCCCAACACTTCCTAAATTATTAAATATTAAAACATCTGGGGAAGTTCCAAACATGCCAGTGATATCATTACCATCTGGAACTTATAAAGATTCGGATTTAGAAGTGACATTGAAAGCAGAACGGGGTACAAGAATCTATTATTCACTAGATGGAAAAGCACCTACCTATAAAGAAGGAAAACTATCACCCAATGCAGTTGCATATAAAGGTGAAATTATTATTCAAGGAGCTAAAAAAGTTAGTTTAAATGCCATTGCAGTGAACCAAAATCAGATTGTGAGTAAGCCTGCAAAAGCTATCTACCATTTAGTGCCATTAATTTCCTCCGTATCCTTGAATGGATTTGAACGCCTAGTGGCGGGTAATGTCATGAAAGTGAATGCTAACATTACACCAAATTATGCGGCAAATCAAGTGCTTAAGTATAGTGTTTCACCAACAAAGCAAGGAGTGGCAATCGATCAGACCGGACTTTTGAAATCTACAAAAGGGGCAGTGTCTGGTAATTATGTGGTATCCGTTGCAACGACGGATGGATCAAATATGATAGTTACAAAAACGATTCAACTTGTAAACGAAGCAATCTTAAAATCAATCGTATTTAAAAGCACTCAATATAATGAAGTTAGAAAAGACACTATTATTGAAAAAGACTTTGCACAAGAATTAAAGGTAACATACGTATCAGGAGGTCCAATTTCTTCTAATGATTTAGTATGGAAAAGCTCTGATGAAAAAGTAGCAACGATTGATGCTTATGGAAAAGCAACGATTGTTGGACCAGGAACGACGGCAATCCAAGCGATTACCAAAGATGGTAGTCAAAAGAAGGCTGTTACAAAACTCGTTGTCAAACAGGCGGCAACTACTATTGATATTGGATTTGATGACCTTTCAGGTAATCATTTCTATATTGCTACAGGAACTCGTAAAAAGCTAAATACAGTCATTAATAAAGAGCTGCCAAAAGCGGATAATGAAAAACTTACCTATGCGATAGTCCCTTCTGATAAAGGCGTAAGCATTACCTCAGATGGAGTGATTGTGGCGAAGTCAAACGCAGCTCCAGGTGAATATTTTGTAAATATGAGCGCGAAGGATGGATATGGATTAGATGCATCGATTAGTATTCATGTTCTTTCTGGAAAAATGGAAAAAGTATCGATTAGTATGAATTCAACAAAGTTGTTTAGAGTGGATTCTGCAAAGGGAATATCTGGAGATACTCCGAAACGAATGAAAATTGACATTATGACATCGGGTAGCGAGGGATATAACAAGGGAGCTTTTGAAATTATCAATCATAATAAAGAGTTAATCGATATGTACATAGAAAATGACTTAAGTGGAAGCTCATTTATTCAGGTACAAACAACTGGAAAAGGTATTGGAACAGCTAAAATTACAGTTCAAACAACGGACGGCAGTAATCTGAAAAAGATTATTACACTCAAAGTGGTGAATCCGGTTTCTAGTGTAGTAGTGTCATCAGATGTGCCTAGTACAAAAAATTTAGCTGCTGGGGCGAAGTGCCAGATGAGAGCAACTATTTTACAAGATTATGGACAAGTTGAAACCAAAAAGGTTAAGTGGTATTCATCTGACCCAGATGTTATGAGTGTAGATCAAAAAGGAGTGGTTACTTCAAAGTCCATTAGTAAAGTTGCATATATTTATGCTATTGTGCAGGATGGAAGCAATATTATGGGCGGTTTACAGGTGAATGGATCATTACCAATTAAGAATTTTGAATATGATACTTTATCGGATAAAGTTCCATTTAATTATATTAATATTGGCTTTAAGGAAATGGGCGGATATCCAATTAATTGGCCAATGTGTAGCTATGATTATAGTAAAGTCAAGGAAGAAGATTATCAAGGTGAAGGATTTAATACTTATGAGAATTTGAATTTGTATATATCGAATCCTGATATGATTTCGATCCAGTATGATAGCTTTTGGGGAATGGTGATTGTTCCACACAAAAAGGGGCGTTGTTCCATTACTGCCAAAACAATGGATGGAACAAATCTTTCTAAGACATATCAAATACTAATTTACTAACAGTCTTTTCGCCTTTTGTTTCTTGACATTTTAATAGGGCAAGTATAAAATTATCACTAGTGTTATTGGACATTGGATTGAAATAAAACAGAGTTGAGGTGTTGAAATGGCGATATTATATAATCATCGTGAAATTGAAACAAAATGGAAGAAAAATTGGGAAGATAAACCAGTAAATGTGAAAGATGAAAGCAAACCCAAGTATTATTGCTTAGATATGTTTCCGTATCCATCTGGAAATGGAATTCATGTAGGGCATTGGAGAGGGTATGTAATTTCCGACGTGTGGAGTCGCTATAAAATGCTAAATGGAAATCATTACATTATTCATCCTATGGGATGGGATGCATTTGGTCTTCCAGCAGAAAACTATGCTATTAAAATGGGTGTTCATCCTGCAATTTCTACAGCAGAGAATGTTGCTAATATTAAAAAACAAATTCATGAAATAGCAGCGTTATATGATTGGGATATGGAAGTAAATACAACAGATCCTGATTTCTATAAATGGACACAGTGGATTTTTGTTAAAATGTTTAAAGCAGGTTTGGCATATGAAAAGGAAATGCCAATTAACTGGTGTCCTTCTTGTAAAACGGGACTTGCAAATGAAGAAGTGGTGAATGGAACCTGTGAACGTTGTGGAGCAGATGTAACAAAGAAAAATCTGAAGCAATGGATGTTGAAAATCACACAATACGCAGACCGTTTATTAGCAGATTTAGATCAACTAGACTGGCCTGAAAAAGTGAAGAAAATGCAAGCGGACTGGATTGGAAAATCCTATGGTGCAGAAGTTGATTTCACAGTGGATCAATCGTCAGAGAAAATCACAGTATATACAACTCGTCCAGACACTTTGTATGGGGCGACATTTATGGTATTAGCTCCAGAACATGAGCTTGCAGCAAAGCTTGCAACGAGTGATCAAAAAGCGGAAGTGGAAAAATATATATTTGATGCTTCTATGAAATCCAATGTAGATCGTCTACAGGATAAAGAAAAAACAGGCGTATTTACTGGAAGTTATGCAATTAATCCACTGAATAAAGCATTGGTTCCAATCTGGATTTCGGATTATGTATTAGCGGATTATGGAACGGGCGCAATTATGTGTGTTCCTGCTCATGATGACAGAGATTTTGAATTTGCCAAAAAGTTTGCTATTCCAATTGTTCAGGTCATTGCAAAAGATGGCGTTGAAATTGAAAATATGGAAGAGGCTTATACGCAAGCAAGCGGACTGATGATTAATTCTGGGCAATGGAATGGAATGGAATCAAGTATCTTGAAAAAAGAAGCTCCATTGATGATTGAGGAGATGGGATTTGGCAAGAAAACAACGAACTATAAATTAAGGGACTGGGTGTTTTCTAGACAGCGTTATTGGGGAGAACCAATTCCAATTATTCATTGTGATAGTTGTGGTTGTGTTCCAGTTCCGGAAGAAGAATTACCATTATTACTTCCGAAAGTAGAATCTTATCAGCCAACTGGAACAGGTGAATCACCACTTGCAGATATTCATGAGTGGGTCAATACTACTTGTCCAATTTGTAACAAACCAGCCAAGAGAGAAACCAATACAATGCCTCAATGGGCAGGATCATCATGGTATTTCTTAAGATATGTGGATTCTCACAATTCAGAAGAATTAGTAAGTAAGGATAAGGCTTCGAAATACTTACCAGTAGACATGTATATTGGTGGTGTTGAACATGCAGTACTTCACTTATTATATTCAAGATTTTACACAAAATTTTTGTATGATATCGGTGTTCTTGATTTTGAGGAGCCATTCCAGAAGCTATTTAATCAAGGAATGATTACCGGAAAAAATGGTGTGAAAATGTCTAAATCAAAAGGGAACGTAGTGTCACCGGATGATTTGGTAAGAGATTATGGCTGTGATGCATTAAGGATGTATGAACTTTTTGTAGGTCCACCAGAATTAGACTCTGAATGGGATGATCGTGGAATCGACGGTGTGTATCGATTTATTACAAAATTTTATAATCTTGTAATGGAACAAAAAGATCAGAATGTGGAAGAAACAGCGGAACTTAAGAAAATCAGAAATTACTTGGTTCAAACAATTACGCAAAGACTTGAGACATTTAGCTTAAATACAGTTGTATCTGGATTTATGGAATATAACAATAAGTTAATTGATTTTGCTAAAAAAGGTGGAGTGGATAAAGAAACATTAAAAACCTTTACGATTCTTTTAGCACCGTTTACACCACATTTAGCAGAAGAATTATTTGCTGAATTAGGTGGTAGTGGAAGTGTATTCCACCAAGCGTGGCCAGTTGTAGATGAAAGTGCATTGGTTGAAAATGAACTTGAAGTTGCCGTTCAAATCAATGGAAAAACAAAAATTGTAATTACGATTCCGGCAGATGCATCTTCAGAACAAGCTGTTTTGGCTGGTAAAGAGGCACTAGGGGATCGTTTAGTAGGAACAGTAGTGAAAGAACTCTATGTTCCAGGAAGAATTATTAATATTGTTGTAAAACCATAATTAAGAATACTGAATTATGCAAAAAGGGCGAAAGCCCTTTTTTGTTGTAATAGACCAATATCTAGTTAAACACTTGAATTTATTCCGATATATAGTAAAATGTAACTATATAGAAAGTGAGAAGATTTTCATGGAACAGGATAAAGCAAGGCTTAAAGATCAAGAGCTTATTCGTAAGTTGAAAAATCAATATAATCTATCAGATGATACTCAAGTTCTTAAGCTTTATCAGGAAATTGAGTCTGGCAACATTCAGTTCTATTCCCAGATGGGTAGAGATTTTGATGATCAAATTTTTGAACGGGTTTCAATGCTTAAACAAGTTAAGCGTATACGTGATGTCAGTCAAGAAATGAGCAATCCAAATCGTGAAAAATCGAGAGAAATTAATGACATTGAGGGAAGCAAGGACACTAGCGAAAGCAAGGACACTCATAAAAATGTTGAAATTCCTGCCAAAAAACGTTTACTTCATCGTTTAGTGAAAGCAATTGTTCTAATTGGTGCGATTTTTTGTTTGGTTTATTTTGGGGTGTATGCATATGAAGCATATCAAAGTGATATAAGAGCTAAAAAAATGGCGAATATCAAGGATAACGAAACGCTAAATAATATGTATTCAGATCAGGTGATTGAATCCATTGATGAGAAAACCGGTGAAAAAAAGTATTATAAAATACTAGATTCTTATAAAAGTTTATATAATCAGAATAAAAATCTAATCGGATGGCTCAAAATTGACGATACTATAATTGATTATCCAATTATGCAGACGCAGAACGAAGATTACTATTTGTCACACAATGTAAATCAAGAAGAAGATAAGAATGGTGCATTGTTTATGGATAGTGAGTGCGATGTGAAAAAGCCAAGTACAAACTTCATTATTTATGGTCATAATATGAAGTCGGGCAAGATGTTTGGCAGCTTAACAAAGTACAAAGATCGGGATTATTACCTGAAACATAAGGAAATTCAGTTTGATACAATCTATGAGACTGGTTCCTATGAAGTGATGTATGTGTTTCAATCAAAAGTATTTCGAAAAGATGAAATTGTATTTAAGTATTACGAGTTTATAGAAGCTTATAATGAAAAAGAGTTTAATGCATATATGAAAGAAATGGAATTGATTTCTATATATAATACGGGTGTAAAAGCGAACTATGGAGATCAATTATTAACATTATCAACTTGTGATTATGAAGATGAAAATGGAAGATTTGTTGTAGTTGCAAAAAAAATGAAGTGATGAGGATATGGACATGAAAAAAGTGAAAAGCCATAAAAAGAAGAAAAACAAACTTCAAAGAGTCGTTTTTGGAACATTATCAGCCATATTTATGATTAGTGCGTTGATTGTTGCAGCAATCCCCGTACAAGAAGCAAAAGCCGATTCCTTTATTGTGTCGGCGGACCCAGATGCTGTTATTCCAGTCTATACAGATCCTACGACTCCAATATTTGCAGATAAAGATGGGACTTATCGAATTGCATATGTTCAAAAAGAGGCCGAATACACAGGTGTATTGGCGTATTATAATGTCGATAATTACATTTCATCAGGCTCATTAACAATTCCATCTACAATTAAAGCTTTTCAATTTGATGCAAGTGTTGGCGCACTTCGTGCAGTGTGGGAAAATGGAAAATATTTATCCTTTGTTTCGGGTCAAATCGAATCACGAGACGCGGATGGAAATTTACTCAAAGATGAAGCAGGTAAAACCATTATGGTGGATGAAATCACACCATGTCTTGGAAGTAATTACAATTTATGGAGTAGCAAGAAACTGTTTGATAGTTTAGATACAGTTGTTCGTACTGAGAAGAAACAAATGGATGTTAAAGTCCAGTACGTAGGTAGTAAAAAATATATTCCAAATGCCTCTGGTGGAGGAGCGTATGATGAAACAGGTCTTGGAGTATTTGAAGGTGCTAGAAACTTCACAGGACTTGTTATTCCAGATCATATTTTAGCAATCGGGAACAATGCATTTAAAGGTTGTCAGATGAAATCGATTTCGATTGATACAAATGTTAAATCCATTGGAAACTATGCGTTTTATAACTGTAATCAACTTACAACAGTAACGATGAAGGAAGGAACAAACTTAAGGGAGATTGGTGCATATGCATTTAGTAAGTGCGCTTACTTAAGTTCTATTAAGATTCCTGATCAAGTTGAGAAAATAGGGGATTATTGTTTTTCGGAATGTCCAAAACTGACTGCAGTGAATATTTTTGGAGTTAATAATGATGGAAATACTAGCTTGAATCAAATTGGTAGTGGGGTGTTTTATGGTTGTTCGACACTAAAACAAATGTCACTGCCAGATAATATTACTAATATAGGTGCGGTGGAACATCTGTTTAATGGATGTGTTTCCTTAGAGTACCTTGCATTAACGAAGAATGCAAAAGATACGGATATATTTAAGGCAAATAATGTCATGGGTTGTTCGTCCTTAATTACGGTTAAGATGCCAAGCAAATTACTTGCATTCGAATGTAGTCATGAAGGCGGAGCAAAGGATACATTTGATCCGTTAAATCTAGGTGCATATGAAGCTTTTCCAGAAGATTATAAAATTTCAAATTCGTTTGTAATTATTGGTTATAATATCTCAAAAGCACATACATATGCCACCAATCATGAATTATCGTTTAGTTATTTAGATACGGGTTATACAGATTTATTTGAGAAAATTGTAAATGGATATTTGTATTGTGTTAATTCAAAGAATGAACTGACTATTTTCAAAAAGATATCAGGGGATGGAAAAGATGTGATTTTACCTGAAAATATTGGTAAATATTATATTGCTGCAATTAATTCTACAACATTCAAAAACAATACGACAATCGAGACCTTATCAATTCCTTCGACCGTCAACAAAATTGGTGCAGAAGCATTCTTAGGATGTAAGGCACTACGATATGTTGAATTTAAAGATTCTCTAGCAATTGACGCCATAGGATCAAAGGCGTTTTATACGCAGGTTGATGACGCTTCCACACAGCTTACTTTTGTAGGTGCAATTTCAACGGAAAGTGAACCATATAAGTATGCTATGGATGTGAATAATAATTATAATTCTGTAGATGCACCAACACAGTATATAACATATTTAAGTGGATTTCCAAATAATCAAGAAGTTGTTTTAGATATTAAAAAACATGAAACAACGGGTGCAATTGTTTCATCGATTGCAACTCTTACAAGCGCTCCAAAGATTGAAGATATAACGGGCGGTAGCTATTCGAAATCTCCATACCCATTGGTAGCTGCCAAAGAAAATGAAATTGCGCAAAGTGCTTATACCAAATATATCAATAATTTAACATCTTCCAACAAACTATCCTATACAGAAGCAGAAGAAGCTGTTATGAATGCAATTGTTCACCCAATCATTCCAAAAGGAGTCTATGCAATCAAGGAGGATTTGTATTTGGAAAATCCATCCATTGAAAGTATTAATCTAAAGTCAGTTGTAAAAATTCCTACGTTGGCATTTTCAAATTGCCCAAGACTGATCACTGTTAATATGGAAAGTTCTGGATTAGAGGGTGGAGAAAGTATTCTAGATCGTGCATTTGAAAATTGTGATGCGCTTGAAAATGTTGTATTACCTAAAACTCTCAAAACAATGGGTGAATTGCCATTTTATGACTGCGATTTATTAGAAACTGTTGATTTTTCAACAAATCCTAATTTTGTATGTGAAAATGCGATTATTTTTGGAACAGCAGATGGGAAGAAAACGTCAATTATTGAGTGTTTAAAAACAAGGGGAGTGTCTATTGGAACAGGTAAAATCCGTTCTGAAGAAATGGCAGATGTAACCTCCATTCGTGATAAAGCGTTTATGGATTGTACTGGAGTTACACAAGTATATTTGTCTGGAACAAAAGTAACAGGAGTACCTGTATCTTGTTTTGAAGGATGTACCAATTTATCATATTGTGAAATTGGTGATTATTGTAAGCGTATTGACGACTATGCATTTAAAGATACTGCATTAACCGATGTTAAGATTCCAGCAAGTGTTGTTTATATCTCGGATAAGGCATTTACAATTGAGAATACAGATGGAAGTTTGTCCATGATAAAGGGTATGAATATTCAATGTGAAGAAGGATCAGCAGCTCATGAGTATGCTTTGAAATGGGGATTTGGGACAGCAGATAAAATTCCAAGAAAGTTTACGGTTTACTTTTATAATTATGATGCAACGGTTGTTCTTGACAAGCAAATTGTAGAAGAAGGAAAAGACGCAATTCCACCAGAAGCACCTGCACGTACAGGATATACTTTTGTAAAATGGATTCCAAGCTATAAGGAGGTTGCATCAAATTTAACAATTGTAGCTCAATATAAAGAGAAGACAACGACAAAACCGACTACGCCGACAACTCCAACAACTCCAACAACTCCAACAACACCAACAACACCAACAACACCAACTCCAACAAAACCGACTACGCCAACCACAGGAACTGGAACGGGGACCACTGGAACCACTGGAACAACGGGCACAACTGGAACCGGAACAACCGGAACTGGAACAACCGGAACTGGAACGACTGGAACCGGAACCACCGGAACCGGAACAACCGGAACAGGAACCACCGGAACCGGAACCACAGGAACTGGAACCACTAGTACTGGAACGAGTAAAACGACCGTGGATTCTAGCAAGGCTGGTATTTCTAATGTAGATAAAATGGTTGCGAGTGTAGCAGGAAGTACAGACAATTATGTTGTTAAGATTGCAGATAATCAAACTACCAAGACGGAAATGGAAAAAGCTCTTCTTAATAAATATGGTTCTCTAGAAAACATCAAATATTTTACAATGGATATCAGTCTCTATGATCAAACAGGAACTTCTAAAATCGAAGACACGGCTGGAATGAATGTAAACATTACGATGCCGTTACCAGATGCTATGGTTCCATATGCAGGAAACAACAAAGTTGCAACAATAACAAATGGAGCATTAGATGAATTAAATGCGAAATTCATTACCATTGATGATGTTGCTTGCGTGTCTTTTACTGCACCACATTTTTCACCTTATGCTGTTTATGTTGACACTACGAATTTGAGCGCAGGTGCAGTTGCAGATACAACTCCAAAGACAGGGGATGGTATTCATCCAAAATGGTTCTTATCCATTGGATTAGCATTATTATCAATTTTTATGTTTCTTGTTAAAGGGTCTTCTAAAAAAGTAGCGAAAGTAGTTGTATAATATGAAAAGTAGAAGGACACTTGCTAAAAAAATTGGAGTTTTATTTGTGATCATAACAGTATTCGTTTTTCAGTCCAATATAGTCACGGTTTTTGCTAGTAATAGCACGAATGACTTTGTGATTACAAACAACACATTGATTAAGTATACAGGCACGGCTACCTCCGTGTCTGTTCCTGATGGAGTGGTGAAGATTGGTTCAGAAGCATTTGCAAATCAACGTGGGATTTCTGCCATATCATTTCCATCAACATTAAAAGTGATTGAACGTGATGCATTCTATAATTGTGATTCTTTATATAGAGCATATCTTCCAGATGGATTTACGACTTTAGGGGATGGTGCATTTTCTATGTGCGATACACTTGCAGATGTAAAGTTAGGAGCAAATATATCTAGTATTGGTTCTGGAGCCTTTGCGTCCGCATCAAAACTTAAAACAGTTTCAATTGATTCCAAAAATTCGTATTTTTCGCATGCAGATGGAGTCATTTATTCAGCGGATAAAAAAGAAGTAATACAGATGTTAGCCGGAAGAGAAAAGTCGGATTATAGCATGCCATCAACAGTTGAAGCAATTCATCAATATGCTTTTTGGGGATGTAAGAACTTGGAAAGTATTGGATTTAGTTCAAACCTGAAGAAAATCCCGGCCTATGCGTTTTCGAATTGTAGTTCATTATTACAGGTTGCAATTCCTTATTCGGTTCAGTCAATTGATATTAAAGCGTTTGAAAATTGTTCGAAATTGACTAAGGTAGTCATTCCTGAATCGGTTAGAAGCATTCACCCAAGCGCATTTGATGGATGTGTTAGATATGTAATTGAAGCACCTGTTGGAAGTAAAGCTTATGAATTTTATGAGGCGCAGGATCGAAGCAATACAGAAATCGCACTGCAAGAAGATGAATTAGTGGAAGAACAAACAAAAGAAAAGGTAGTTGAAACAAGTGAACTGTCTAGTGAGCCAAGTGTAACAAGTGATTTTAGTGGACAAATTGTAGATGGGGATTTAATTGGTCAGACACAAATTGTTACGAAGCAAGCATTAATGATGGTGGACACCAAAAAAATTGAAGTATTTGATGGTCAGAAACAAAATCCTTCCGAGAATACTGTAAGTGGAACAGACGCATCTTCTGATCAGATGATGATTGCAGATGCAAAAGATTCCTTAAATATTGATAAAACAAGAATAAAAGAGCGAGCTTTTTATTTGAATTCACAGATAAAAGGTGTTACAATTCCGAATACAGTTGATACATTGGGGGATTTTTCCTTTGCAAGGTCTACAATTAAATCAATTCAGCTGCCAGAATCCGTGAAGCATATTGGCGTGGGAAGTTTCTATTATTGTAAAGAATTATCTTCTATTTATATTCCAACAACTGTCGAAACGATTGAACCAGATGCGTTTACAAATACAAAGTGGTATAATAACTGGCGAGAAAATGGTGATGTAGATCCATTCCTTATAGTTGGCGATGGAATTTTAATTGGCTATAAGGGAAACAACTCAAATTTGACAATTCCTGATAATGTAAAGAAAATTGGTCCTAAAGTGTTTGAAAACAATGATCAAATTCAAAAAGTTACCATTCCGGATTCGGTTCAAGTAATCGAAGAAGCTGCGTTTGCTAATTGCACAAGCCTCAAATTGGTTTCAGGTGGTGTTTCTGTTACAGCAATTAAGGATCGAGCGTTCTATAATTGTCCGCTTACGGATATACGAATTCACCCATTGGTGGAAACCATTGGATTAGGAGCATATTACGATACAACTCAAAAAGCGGCATACAAAACCATACATTTATTGGGAAGTAAGATTCCAAAGATTTCTTATGAAAAATCAGCAAAAAGAATTGCAAATGTGGATTATCGTATCCCTGTTTTTAATGAAAACACAAATGTGATTGTATCAGGTACGGTGGCCGATATGAAAGAAACAATTTTTGATTCGAGCAAACTAGGTCATAAGGGTTGTATTTATGAAGTGCTAGAACTTCCTACAAGTGGGACGACAGGTTCGCTATCATGGATTGGTGATTTGAGAAATGATACCACTAAGAATCTTGCGAAAACAATTATGATTGATGGACTTCCCTATCAGATTGGCGAAACAAACTTGAGTTTAAAGTCGGAGTCGGTGAGTCAAAATTCTAATACGAACTACGAGATTGTCACAACACACCCGCAGATATCACAAAATTCTGTGATTATAAAAGGATTAGATACTTCTTCAAACTATATTCTTGCAATAAATCCGTCTGAGGAGGCACTTAATCAATTATCTGTTAGGATTCAAGATAAATATGGAGCATTTTCAAAAGATGCATTTGTGGCAATGGACCTTTCTCTAATGACACAAAAAGGAGAGGTTCCCATTGAAAAACTTGGGAATTCTCCAATAGAACTTCATGTGAAGGTACCAGAGTCGTTCCTTTCACAACTTGATCGTAAAGAATTGTGTGTTGCCACAACAAATGCCAACAATGATTTGGAGATACGATTTGTCAACTTATATCAAGAAAATAATGAGACCTGGTTTAGTGTTTCACTTGATCACTTTTCTTCCTATGGTATCTATTTGGCAGATGGTGAGTTGAGTCAATTATTGGCAACTAAGAAAGGTCAACAACTGAAAGATGCAACGCTTGATGATACTCCTGATACGGGTGAACAAGTAGATCCAAAATGGATTTTAGGTGCAGGGTTCTTTTTACTAGCAGCGTATTTGATTATCCGTAAAAAAATGAAGTCATAATCCGAAACATGAGCGAGTAGAAATATACGCTCATGTTTTTATTGACAAGTAAAGTATAATTGTATACAATAATGCAGTAAATAATTGTGTTTGACATTGAGATCAATATTGATTATGATGATTAATGGCATTGTACGGAGGACTACATAATGAGTGAAAAAACATTTGAAGAACGAAAAATCACATTAAATGAGAAAAACAACCTTTTAGAAATTGAGGAACACATCTATATTTTAGACGATGTGGAAAAACCCAACGTTTTTAGAAATATGTTTCCCTATTCCGAGGTACCAATGATTCCATTTAATGATCGAATTGTGCCACACAATATGCCAAAAGACATATTTATCACGGACACTACTTTTCGAGACGGGCAGCAATCTAGAGAACCATATAAAGTAGAGCAGATGGTTACAATCTTTGATTACCTTCACCGACTAGGTGGACCAAATGGAATGATTCGGGCAAGTGAATTCTTTCTATATAGTAAGAAAGACCAGGAAGCTGTCTATAAATGTATGGAAAGAGGGTACAAGTTCCCGGAAGTAACAAGCTGGATTCGTGCGAGTAAAGAAGATTTTAAATTAGTAAAAGAAATCGGTATGAAAGAAACTGGTATTTTGGTAAGTTGTTCAGACTACCATATTTTTCTGAAATTAAAGATGACGAGAAGACAAGCAATGGCGCATTATTTAGGAATTGTTGAAAGCTGTTTACTCGAAGGGATTAGTCCACGTTGTCATCTTGAAGATATAACAAGAGCTGATATTTATGGATTTGTTGTTCCGTTTTGTATTGAATTAATGAAATTATCAGAGCGATACAACATACCAGTAAAGATAAGAGCATGTGATACCATGGGATATGGAGTGAATTTCTCGGGAGCAGTTATTCCAAGAAGTGTGCAGGGAATTATTTATGCTATTCATAAAAATGGTGGGGTTCCTCATGAGATGATTGAATGGCATGGTCATAATGACTTTTATAAAGCAGTTGCAAACTCTACAACCGCTTGGCTATATGGTTGCGCGGCTGTCAACACATCACTGTTTGGAATCGGAGAAAGAACTGGTAATACACCATTAGAAGCGATGGTATTTGAATACGCTCAGTTAACGGGACATTTGAATGGTATGGATACAACTGTTATTACGGAACTTGCTGAGTATTTTGAAAAGGAAATTGGATACGAGATTCCACCAAGAACACCATTTGTTGGAAAACATTTTAATGTAACACGTGCAGGTATTCACGCAGATGGATTACTAAAAAATGAGGAAATTTATAATATTTTTGATACGGATAAGTTCTTAAATCGTCCAGTGCTTTGTGCAATCTCGAACACTTCAGGATTGGCTGGAATTGCACATTGGATGAATACATACTTTAAGCTTTCGCTAGAACAGCAATACGATAAAACAAATCCACTTGTTCAACAGCTCAAACAGTGGGTGGATGATGAATATGATCAAGGTAGAGTAACCGTTATATCGGATGAAGAATTGCTTCGTAAAATCAATGAAGTATGTGAAGAATTACAGATTGTTAAACCACAGGACATTTAATATTAGAAGATTGCCAAGGGGGTATTTTCATGAGCGGTTATAATGTAAAAGACGAGGTTTCGGATAAATATTCTTTGCGTGGTAGAGTGTTTCACAAAATACGTGAAGATATTCTTAGTGGAAAATACAAACAAAACGAAGAACTTAGAGAAGCAACCATTGGTGAAGAACTAGGTGTTTCAAGAACGCCTGTTAGAGAGGCTTTCAGGCAACTAGAGTTGGAGGGATTGTTAACAATCATTCCCAACAAGGGTGCCTATGTAACGGGTATTACGGCTAAGGACGTACAGGATATTTATATGATTCGTTCATTGTTAGAAGGTCTATGCGTGCGTTGGGTAACGGAAAATATTTCAAAAGAATTAATGGAAGAATTGGAAGAAAACATATATTTGTCTGAGTATCATGAAGAAAAAGGACATCTTGAACAGATTGCAATCTTAGACAATCGTTTTCATGAAATTCTATACGATGCTTGTGATAGTAAGATGTTAGAACATTTATTACGAGATTTTCATCAATATGTATACCGCGTTCGTAAATTGACATTGGCCAATGTGACAAGGGGAAGAGAATCAACTAGTGAACACAAGCAAATTGTTGAGGCCATCAAAGAAAAAGATGCTGCAAGAGCTGAATCACTAGCAAATGCACATATTCTAAGAGCCTATGAAAATATGTTAAAAAATGGTTTGGAAGAAGCATTTTTATAATTGTTAAATATGGAATAATTACTATAAATTAGGAGGACTTACTAAAATGTCAAAGATTCAAATGAAAACCCCTTTAGTTGAAATGGATGGAGATGAAATGACACGAATTCTTTGGTCAATGATCAAAGACGAGCTATTATTACCATTTATTGATTTGAAAACAGAGTACTATGATTTAGGACTTGCTTATCGTAATGATACGGATGATCAAGTGACGATGGACTCAGCATTGGCTACTAAGAAGTATGGAGTAGCTGTAAAATGTGCTACTATCACACCAAATGCAGCTAGAATGGGCGAATATAATCTAAAGCAAATGTGGAAGAGTCCAAATGGAACAATTCGTGCAGAGTTAGACGGAACGGTTTTCCGTACACCAATCGTTGTTAAGGGGATTGAACCATGTGTTAAAAACTGGGAACAACCAATTACTTTAGCACGTCATGCCTATGGTGATGTTTATAAAAATGCAGAAATCAAAGTACCTGGAAAAGGTGTTGCAACCTTAGTTTTTACAGCAGAAGATGGAACCAAAACAGAAGAAGTGATTCATACATTTAAAGGACCTGGAGTTTTGCAGGGAATGCATAATACGAATGAGTCTATTGAAAGTTTTGCTAGAGCATGTTTTAAATATGCCTTAGATCTTAAACAAGACCTTTGGTTTTCTACAAAAGATACAATTTCCAAAAAATATGATCACACCTTTAAAGATATTTTTCAAGAAATCTATGAGAATGAGTTTGCAACTTTATTTGAAGAAGCAAATATTGAATATTTCTATACGTTAATTGATGATGCAGTAGCTCGCGTAATGAAAGCGAAGGGTGGTTTCATCTGGGCATGTAAGAATTACGATGGAGATGTAATGAGTGATATGGTTTCAAGTGCCTTTGGTTCACTTGCAATGATGACTTCTGTATTAGTTTCACCTACTGGCGTTTATGAGTATGAAGCGGCACATGGAACTGTTCAAAGACATTATTACCAGCATTTGAAAGGCCAAGAGACGTCTACAAATTCCGTAGCTACCATCTTTGCATGGACAGGCGCGTTACAAAAGCGTGGAGAGTTAGATGGCATTGAAGAGCTTATAACCTTTGCAAAAAAGATGGAACAAGCCACATTAAAAACAATCGAAGATGGAAAAATGACAAAGGATCTTGCGTTGATAACTTCACTAAAAGATGTTATAGTTTTAAGCAGTGAAGCATTTATTAAAGAGGTAAGGAATACATTCGAGGCATTATAATATGGAATTAATATCGTTTTCATTTTTATTTTTTGTTTTGATTGGAGTTATTGTCTATTATAGTATACCCAAAAAAGTGCAGTATTTATGGCTGCTCTTTTTGGGTATATTTTTTTATGCAATGAATGCAAGGGCAATTCCAATCTTTTTGATTGCAGGAGTAATTAGTTCTTATCTTTATTCAAGGTGGTTGCGAAATAAAATCGGACTTATTATTGTGACGTTATTCAATGTTATATTGCTATTTGCTTCAAGATTCTATGTGAGTAGTTCGATTGCAAGAGAGAGCAGTGGATTATTAAACAGTTCCCTTCTTGTGAATCTAGGAATCTCATTCTATACATTGCAAATCATCGCATATTGTGTAGATGTATATAAAAAGAAATATGAGCCGGAACAAAATATTTTGAAATTAATATTGTATATCACTTATTTTCCGCAGATTTTACAAGGTCCAATCCCAAGATTTGAACGCCTGCATAATCAGTTTTTTAAACCTCATAAATTTCAATACAAGCAATTTGTATTTGGTTTTGAATTAGTGCTATTTGGACTTTTTCAAAAAATGGTTATTGCTGATCGCGCGGCAATTGTTGTAAATCGTTTGTTTGGGGAATATGAGTCCTATAAAGGCCTTTATGTCCTAGTGGCAGGTGTTTTATATAGTATTCAGTTGTATGCGGATTTTTCAGGGTGCGTATGTATTGCAAAAGGTGTTTCGCAGATGTTTGATATTCAAATAGAGGACAACTTTGACCACCCTTACTTTTCAATATCCATTAAAGATTTTTGGAGACGTTGGCATCGCTCCTTTAGTGATTGGCTAAAAAACTATATCTATATTCCACTTGGCGGAAATCGTCAGGGTAAGATTCGTAAATATGTAAATGTACTAGTCACCTTCTTGGTGAGTGGTGTGTGGCATGGAATGGGACTTCACTATGTAGTTTGGGGACTGCTTCACGGACTCTATCAGATTCTTGGGGAAATATTCCAGCCAGTAAGGGATTTCCTTGTTACGAAGGGGAAATTAGATCGCAATAGTTTTTCACACAAATTATTTAAACAAGCAGTCACCTATTTTCTAGTTGTCATTGCTTGGATCTTTTTTAGAGCGGATAGTGTGCGAATCGCACTTAAAATGATTCGAAATCTGTTTGTAACCTTTAATCCACAAATCTTTCTTACGGATGAATTATACATGCTTGGACTAAATGCTAAGGAATTTCAATTTTTAGTTGTGTCAATTTTCATGTTTTGGGGCATTAGTTATTTGCAGACGAAAATCAAGATTCGTGAGTTTGTATATAAACAACATCTTCTTTTTCGATTTTCGATTTTGTATATTGTAATTTTTATGATTTTGATATTTGGAATATATGGTCCTGGATATGATGTGGCACAGTTTATCTATGGAGCATTTTAAGGCGGGGCGTTATGAAGAAAAGAACAATCTTTATTCGAATTGCATTGTTTTGTATTGGCTTATTATTGTTGCTTGTTTATTTTACACAAGTATTCAAAGATAAGAGGGTGGAAGGCGAATACAATGTAACTACAAAGGTAAGAGGATTTTACGAAGAAGAAAAAAATAGCTTGGATTACCTATTTTTGGGTTCTAGCCAGCTTTATTCTCATATCGCACCAGGTGTGTTATGGAAAGAATATGGAGCGACTTCCTATGATTTTGCAGCGAATGAACAGCCATTATGGATTACATATTATTATTTGAAAGAAGCATTGAAGACGCAACGACCAAAAGTGATTGTGTTAGAAGTATTCACGGTATATGCGGATGAATTTGAGGATGAAGGTGTAAATCACATTAACTTAGATGACTTACCTTTTAGTGTAAATAAAATCATGGCAATCCGTGATAGTGTACCAAGAGATCAACAGTATTCATTTTATTTTGAACTTGCAAAATATCATTCTACTTGGAGTGGTTATTACCCAGAAAAATATAAGCAAAGTTTTGTGTACGAAAAGGACCCTCTTAAAGGGTATTCACCATTTGTATTTGCAAGAACATATGAAGATTCAGCGAAAGCAGAAGTGAAAAATGTTTCACGGGTTACCCCAATTGCTCCAAAATCAAAAGAATGGCTACTTAACATTATTGAACTTGCCAAAGACGAAGAAATACCAATTCTTTTATTGAAAACACCGAATGGAAATGCAGAGCGTCAAAGCCTATATCTAGATGTTGAAAAGATTGCAAACGAGGAAAACGTTCCATTTTTGAACCTCAATGAAATTCTAGATGGTGAAGCGCATGTGAATGTAATTCAAGCGGAGAAGATTACAAAATATGTAGGCGAATATCTTACCCAAAAATATCCAGTCAAAGACAAGCGTTCTGACAATGCATATGAAGAATGGAATACGGATAGCGAGCGCTTTTATCGTTATTTAGCAAAGTGTGAGCTTGCAAATGCGGTTACATTGGAAGACTATATGCGTGCACTTCGCAATAATCGCTATATTGTAGCTTGCTCTGGATATGGGAAAATGCCAAGCGAATTACAAGCATTTGGAATGCTTGGAGAATCTGTTTCTACCAATGATATCAATGTCAATGAACATTATTATATTAGCGTTTTTGATGGTGAGAATGTTTTGCTTGAGACAATTGATGATGCTCCAATTGAAGAACGAATCTTGGTGAATGAAGCCGAATACTTGATATCCGCAGCAAAAGATGAGAGTCAGGCACCAAAATTTAAAATCATGTGCAACAATGTTGATTATAGTATAAATACAAATGGCTATAACCTATTCATCTTTGATCCAGTGTTAAAAGAACCGATTGAAATGATTGCAATTGATGAGGAAGGGAATTTCCTTAGGCGGTAGCGAAAATTCAAGTGATATGTTTTGGGGATTTTTTTGTGAAAAAGGAAGGAAATTATGAAGAAAATGAGTTGTAAAAAATCGCGTATAGAAACAAAAAAGCACTTAGCAATGTTACTTGCAATTTTAAGTATCCTTGTTTTGCTATCAGGATGTGTGGAAAAAAAACAAAAAACGGAAGTTCCAGATTCAGATGATTGGAGGGACATGCAAGTCATCATGCATGGAGTGCGATTGAAAGACGTTGAGAATATGACGTTGGATGATTTGCTTGATCTTGGATTTAAAAAGGATTTAAAGGCAAGTTTATTATTCTACCCTAGACGTTTAGAAGCTGGGGATAAAATTAGTTATTTCTTTCGTCCAAAAGATGGATCAAAGGAAGTGTATGATGTCTTTGTTAGAAATTTTTCTGACGAAAAAAAGTCTACCGACAAATGTAATATTTTTGGAATTAGTATACTTGAGCCAGAGGAATCTAATGGTTCAAAAGATGCAATTGTGTCTGCAACAGATGTATATCTTGCGAATGGTGTTGGACTGGGAATGAAAAGTGATGAGGTTCGAACAATTATGGGAGCGCCAACGAATGAATATGATCCGAACAATGATATGTTTTCCAAAGTATACGTATATAAAGTTGATGGTAAAAGTAATAGAAAATCAGATAAAGTTACAATTGCTTTTGGAGAAGATGATACAGTGAAGTACATTGGTTTGATTTACTGGCCAAAATAGTAATAAATGACTTGAACTTGCTCAACTGCTCAACTTTTTCGTTGAAAAATGATTGAATTTCACCTTAAAATCCAATGTAATAAGATTAAGAGGTGAAAATATGATAAAAACAACAGCTATGATACTGAATGAATTGAATGAATACGCTAATCCAGCAGATAAATTATCGCGAATGGTAAAAAGTGGTGAGTATATTCAAATTGTAAAAGGACTTTATGAAACGGATAAGTCAACAGCTGGTTCCCTTTTGGCAGGAAGCATATATGGACCATCGTACTTATCGTTTGAGTTTGCTTTGTCATATTACGGAATGATACCTGAGGCTGTATATACATTCACGTCGGCAACATTTGAAAAAAGGAAAAAGAAAAATTATAAAACACCTTTTGGAACATTTACTTATAGGGATGTGCCTTCGGCTGCTTATAATTATGGTTTAATTATAAAAAAAGAAGGTGATTATTCGTATATTATTGCATCTCCTGAAAAGGCTATTTGTGATCAATTATATAATACTCAATTGGTAAAAAATTATAAAGAGCTGGAAAGTCTATTGTTTGAAGACTTAAGAATAGATGATATGTTAAAACGATATGATGTGCAAACAATCTATGATCAAAAAATGCAATGAAAGAAGTAATTCAAGAAATTGTTCTTTGCGGATTAAGTAGAGCTGGATTTTTTAATAAAGTTGCTTTTTATGGTGGAACTGCACTTCGAATATTTTATGGGCTTGATCGTTTTTCAGAAGATTTAGATTTTTCGTTGATGCAAGTTGATAAATCGTTTGATTTAACAGAATATTTTCCGATATTGGAAAAAGAGGTAAGAGCATTTGGTCTAAATGTGATTATTGATGAGAAGGATAAGGTGAACGATACTGATATTCGGTCTGCATTCTTAAAAGGAAATACAAAAGAACACCTTATGCTTTTTTATTCAAATGACTCTGAATTCTTAGGTGTACCCAAAAACGAAATGATAAAGGTAAAGTTTGAAGTAGATGTAAATCCTCCCATCTATGCAACATTTGAGAGAAAATATTGCTTGCAACCAATGCCATATGAAATTAATTTATATGATAAATCTTCCTTGTTTGCAGGAAAAATTCATGCAGTACTAGGGCGTTCGTGGAAAAATAGAGTAAAAGGAAGAGATTTGTATGATTATGTTTTTTACCTTTCAAAAGGAATACCCGTTAATCTAAAGCATTTAAAAGAACGTTTAATACAGTCAGGGCACATAGATGAGCAAGTAGATTTTACTTTAACTTTTGTTAAACAAAAGCTGACTGAGAGGTTTGAAAATATTGATTTTATTCAGGCCAAAATGGATATTAATCCTTTCATTCGAGATGCATCTATGATAAATCTATGGTGTTTGGATTTTTTCATACAAATTACTATGGGATTGAAAGAAACATAAAAAACATGGGAAACCTACATCAGGGTTTCCCATGTTTCATATAATGACTCAAGCCGTGTACTAATCGCTTGTTCTTCTTTGGTGAGTTCTTGTAGTTTGACGCTACTTGATGCAATAATAGGATCTAAGAATTTCTCATGAATTTCGGACTGCCTTGCTTCTAATTCCTCAATTTCTTGTTCTGTCTTTTTGATTAAATTTTCGCGCTTACGTTGTTTTGCCTGTTCTTCTTTTTGCGCCTGCCAATCAAGTTTGGTAGACTTATCTGAAGAATTATCCTCGTTTGAATCGGATACTGTATTTGATTTGGAATCAGAATTAATGGTAGGTCGGTTAATCACCTTTAACTGGTTCCTAGATGAAGTGGCGTCTGGTTCTGACGCTACACTAATTGACGATTTTTCCAGATAGTAATCATAATTCCCATCATATTCATTAAGTGAAGTGTCTTTGATTTCGACGATTTTATGAGCCGTTTTATTGATAAAGTAACGGTCATGGGATACATAGAGCAAAGTACCTTGATAATTTGATAGAGCCTGTTCTAGGATTTCTCTAGAATAGACATCCAAATGGTTTGTAGGCTCATCGAGTATCAAAAAGTTGGCATTTGAAAGCATGAGTTTCGCGAGTGCCACGCGGCCTTTTTCACCGCCACTTAAATCTTTAATTCGTTTGAATACATCATCATTTGTGAATAGAAAAGCAGCAAGTGTATTACGAATCTGAGTATTCGTTAAATTAGGATAAGTATCAGCTATTTCATCAAAGAGTGTCTTATCAAGATTGAGTACGCTATGTTCCTGATCGTAATACCCAATACTAACTTTGGCACCAAGTCTAATGGAGCCAGCATCAGAAGGAATGAGGTCTTGAATCAGGCGCAAAAGTGTGGTTTTTCCAGTTCCATTGGCGCCTAGTAGAGCAATATGTTCTCCACGTTTTATAGATAGGTTAATGTTTTTTAACAAAGGAGTGTCGGAAAAGGATTTTGACAAGTCTTCAATTTCTAGGACATCTTTACCACTTTCAACAAGGGGTTTTAATTCAAGTGCCATTTCATTCTTGAATTCTAAGGGTTTGTCAATGACTTCTATTTTTTGTAAGAGTTTTTCACGGCTATCTGCGCGTTTAATGGATTTTTCGCGGTTGAAGGAACGAAGTTTCGTAATGACTTCTTCCTGGTGTTTAATTTCACGTTGATTATTCATGTAAGCGTGATATTGCGTGATGCGAAGCTGTTCTTTTTTAACAACGTATTGGGAATAGTTTCCAACAAAACTAGTGATTTGCGCGTTTTCAATTTCAACCACTTTTTGAACCACTTTGTCAAGAAAGTAGCGGTCATGGGATACGATAATAACGGCACCTTTATAATTTGACAGATAGTTTTCTAACCAGGTTACAGCCTGAATATCTAAGTGGTTTGTAGGTTCGTCCAAAATAATTAAATCAGGATTCAGATAAAGCATTTTACCTAAAGCTACACGAGTCTTTTGACCTCCAGAAAGCGTGGATACGGGGGTTTCAAATTCTTCTTTGCTAAACCCCAATCCTTTTAATACACCAATCAATTCACTTTTGTAAGCATACCCATTTTTTTGTTCAAAGGTATGTGTGAGCTGATTGTATTCGTGAAGGTAATCCTCCATTTTAGAGACTTCAATATGCTTCATATTTGCTTCCATTGATCGAATTTGATCTTCAAGTTCAACAAGATCTTGTCGCATCATTAAGAGCTCTTCGTATATGGTATGTTGGAGTTCGAGTTGATTGTGTTGTGCCAAGTATCCAATGGTTTTACCTTTCGATATAGATACTTGCCCACTATCAGCTTCTAATTCTTTGGTGATAATTCTTAAAAGGGTTGTTTTACCAGCACCATTACTTCCAACGATAGCAACTTTATCAAAATCCTCCATATGAAATGAGGCATCTTTTAGTACGGTTTGTGTGATAAATGATTTATTTATGGATTGACAGGATAAAATCATGATTACGACCTGACCTTTCTTTATACATAGAAGATATTATATGATAGAATGCTCTGATTTGGCAACTAAATAGGATTGAAAGAAAAGGATATTTTTGCAAAAATGTGACCAAGTTTAACTATGATTGTCGTAATCGTTTGGTACAAGCAGGGGATTATTACTGCGAATACAGGGGGATGCGGGAATTTAATTATTCACTTTACGAATTATATAGAGAACCTATTGAATGCATGGCGTAATAATGATAAATTTATGATAAAGAAGTAACGGAATATCGGTTTTATATAAGGAGGAGATTTTTATGATACAAATCAGACCAATTTCGGATCTAAGAAATAAGTTTACTGAGATAGAAAAAGAAGTAAGCAAAGGAGAACCCGTATATTTGACTAAAAATGGATATGGAACTATGGTTGTTATGAGCTTGGAAAAATATTCTGAGCTTACGGATGAAATTGAAATGAAGTTAGATGAAGCGGACAGATTTGCTGATGAATCCAGTGTTAGATATTCAAATGATGAGGTCTTTGGAGGTTCAAGGGGGGTGTTGTATGGCTCAAAAGCGATACAAGGTTAGTTATCTCCCTATATTTTATGATGACTTGTTGAAAGCAATTAATTATATTACTCTGAAGCTAAAGAATGAACGAGCAGCATAGCAACTATGGAAATTCGTAGATTTATATATAATAGACGAGATTTTAATAGAGAATTATAAGAATTGTTGTATGGGTGTATTTTTGTTTTTATTGTGTGAGGTACAAGGTCTGACAAGACAATCCAATCGCCTTTTTGTATAATGGACAGTTATGTACATGGGAATCCAATTCGCTTCTCGGATCCGTTTGGATTATTTCCAGATGGGTCGGGCGTTGCAACTCCGCAGCTCATCGTGAAGTAAATAGGGCTATAGATGCAATAAAACAATCCTATAAGGATATGACATCTCCATAGCGCGAACAGGCTCCACACGATACATTGTACCTACAATCCAGAAACCAAAAAATATACAATGGTATATCAAAAAGTCATAAGATATATGGATGTCATGATGATATTTTTTTTGGAAAAAGGGAGATAAATTCGTTCCTTATTATTAAAGTATGAGGTGAGTATGAAGCAAAAAACAGATACTAATCAGAGCAGTAAATTAGAAATACTTTTTATTCGAATAGGTGTTGCAGTGATAATCATAGTGTTTTTTTGGATGCTATGGGATGGATTTTTGAAAAATGTAGTACCACATACAAGAACCTATTTTTTAAGTTATAGTAGTTTTCGCAGGGAAGAACAAGCAGCCTTTTTCCCCGATCAATTACCAGCTAGCACTAAAAATGTTCGCTATTATTGTTATCGAGGGAATCAAGATTCAAAAATCGGAGTTGCATTTATTATAGAAGACGACGATGAATATAATGAAATGAAGGCGTTCTATAGAGAACAGTATATCGGCTCATCGCCAGAAGATAAAGAAGAACTCTATCAAAGATACTTGATGAATCAACCATTGACCGTTCAATTCATGGATGAGAACGATCTTGTATTTATCGAAGAATTGTTATTAAACGACGTGAGCAATTATAAAATAGTCGGATCTAAAAATCTCAAGCAAGATATTTGGAATCGTATAGAGGGGGTAGTGTGTAATGATGTAACTCAAGAAATTATTGTTTTTAGATACGTCGATGCACACAACTAAAGAGAAAGCGCTTAAGAACAATTGTTTTTAGGTGCTAGAAGTAAATGTTTAAAATTATAAATGGTCATTATTCATTATAATCTCCAACGCTCGATTTTTTTTAAATCTAACACCGAATAAATCAGCCAGACTAAATGTCGTTTACACCCCACATCAGTTGAAAAGGATATTTTTGCTGGCATTGACATAATTTTCACAAAAAGATATAATAATACATTGAAATGCAAGGAGGTATTGACAGTGGATATGAAAGAAATTTCGCAGGCGGTAATTAGTCGTTTGCCACGTTATTTTAGATATTTAGGGGAGTTAAGAGATAAAGGAGTGGAACGTATTTCCTCTCAGGACTTAAGTGAATTAATGAAAGTGACGGCATCGCAAATACGCCAGGACTTTAATAATTTTGGAGGGTTTGGACAACAGGGATATGGTTATAATGTAGAATATTTATACCAGGAAATTGCCAAGATTCTTGGTTTGCACAAAAAACATCACCTGGTTATTATAGGATCCGGTAACTTAGGACAAGCGTTAGCAAATTATGTGAATTTTGAAAAAAGAGGATTTATTATATGCGGCGCATTTGATGAGAATCCAGAGCTGATTCAAAAAAGTATTCGTGGCATTGAGATTAGACCGATGGAAGAACTAGAAGAATTTGTTGTTTCAAATAATATTGATATTGCAGTATTAACCATTCCCAAAACAAGTGCAGTAATGGTGGCAGATCGTTTGGTGAGTTGCGGAATACGCGCAATCTGGAATTTTGCACATGTGGATCTAAATGTTCCACCCCATGTACAAGTTGAAAATGTACATTTGTCCGATAGTCTTATGAAGTTATCCTACAATATTAATCGATACGAACAAGGAACATTAGAACAAGAATCCTAAATATAGAAGTATTGTGAAAACAAAGGGGTGATTATGTGAAACCGATTATGACGGCGTCACAAATGAAAGAGTACGATGCAAGGACAAGTGAAGAATTTTATGTGGAACCCATTGTATTAATGGAAAAGGCGGCAATGGGAGTGGTTCATAAAATCAATGAACTAGTAACTGGTAAGGAACCAATATTAATTGTCTGTGGTACGGGCAATAATGGTGGTGATGGATTTGCCATAGCACGTATTTTGTGGGAACAAGAGATACCCGTTTCGTGTGTATTGATTGGTGAAGAGGGACGTATGAGTCCTGAAACCAATACACAGTTGAAAAGTCTAAGGGCGTACCAAATTCCGATTTATGATTCCTTTGATGGTTTAAATCTCAAAGACTATTGTTTAGTCGTAGATGCATTATTTGGGATTGGACTAGGAAGAAGCATTGAAGGTAATTATAAAGTTGCAATTGAAATAATAAACCAAATGAGTGCAATCAAAGTTGCCGTAGATATTCCAAGTGGGGTTGATACAGATACGGGAAATCTTTGGGGAACCGCTGTAAGAGCAGATTATACGGTTACATTTGCAGCTATGAAACCTGGACTTTTAAGATATCCTGGGCGAGCGTATGCAGGTGAGGTTACAATCTGTAATATTGGAATCACAACACAATCTTATTCAGAAAATAAGCCGCTTGGATTTTATTTTACACAAGAAGATCTTAATTTATTACCAGTTCGTGCAGTGAATGGACATAAGGGAAGCATGGGAAAAGTTGGTTTCATTAGCGGACACGATACGATGTTTGGCGCAACAATGCTTTCTTCAAAAGCAGCTTATCGTAGTGGCGCGGGATACGTACGTGTATTTACCCACGAGAAAGGTGTTTTGCCAATTAGTGTTCATGTTCCAGAAGTACTTATAACAACCTATCAGGATACAGATACGGTTCAGCAAATAAGCGATTATTTGCATGAATTCACTAAGCAACAAGCCACATTTGTGATAGGTCCTGCAATGGGAACCGACGTAATTCACCAAAAGATACTAGAGCAGATGCTGATCAGTGAAGGGAATAAGCTTGTTTTAGACGCAGATGCCCTGACGTTAATTGCAAATCATGGAGAGTTAAAGGCCTTATTAAAAAACCGCAAGATAAAGAATGAAATCACAGTTTTGACACCACATCCACTAGAATTTGCAAGGCTATATGATGTATCTATGATTCCAAATAAAGTGGCATTGGATGAACTGTTTCGCAATATTATGGTGATTGGAAGTGATTTTGCCAAAGAATACGGTGTATATCTTGTCTATAAGGATGCAGCAACAATCGTATTTCATCCAAATGGGCGCTATTATATCAATACCAGCGGAAACAATGGACTCGCGACGGCAGGATCGGGAGATGTGTTAGCAGGAATGATGGGGGCATTTTTAAGTGCATCTACCTGCCACATGGAATACGAACAAATTTGCCTGAGTGTGTATTTGCATGGGCTTTGCGCAGACCAAGTAAAAGAAGTATCCAACGAGTATGCATTAAATGCAAGTGATTTGTTAGATGCCCTAAAAAGCATTTTGAGAAGAACATAAAATAAATAATGCCACCGCAAAAAACGGTGAAATGGAGAAAAAATGAAAGAGTATGAAAGAGCTAAAGTCATTGTAGATCTTGATGCAATCAAACAGAATATTCTTGCAATTTCAGGTGCTCATAATCCAAAAGCAAAGATCATGGCAGTTGTGAAGACAGATGCCTATGGTCACGGAGCCAAAATCATTGCACAGGAAATTGAACCAATGCAAGAAGTGTGTGGATTTTGCGTTGCAACAAGTGAAGAAGCAATGGAACTTAGAGAAGCGAATATTCAAAAACCGATTTTAATTCTTGGGTATACGTTTGAATCGAATTTTGAGGAACTGATTCAAAATAATATTACCTTAACAGTATTTAAGAAAGAGACCTTAGAAGCATTAGAACAAATTTGTTCTAAATTAGATCAAACGGTTGCAATCCATTTTAAAATTGATACAGCGATGTCTCGAATTGGAATTGCACCTTCCGATGAAGCCATTGAATTGATTCGATTTGCAAGTAACCTACCACATATTAAGGTGGAAGGCATTTTTTCACATTTTTCAAGAGCAGATGAATTAGACAAAACTCATGCAAATGAGCAATTGGAACGATTTTTGAACTTTGTCTCGAATGTGGAAAAAAAATGTGGATTTGAGTTTCAATTTAAACATATGGGTAATAGTGCCGCAAGTATTGAATTGACAAAAGCTAAATTAGATTTTTTGCGGGTGGGTATTTCAATGTATGGAGTATATCCTTCAGATGAAGTTAGTCAGACAGCAATAACCTTAAAGCAAGCACTTTCACTAGTGAGTCAGATTGTGTTAATCAAAACCATTCAAGCAGGTACAAGCGTAAGCTATGGTGGTACGTTTACAGCTCAAAAAGAGATGAAAGTAGCAACCATTCCAATCGGTTATGGGGATGGCTATCCAAGAAGCTTATCCAACAAGGGATATGTCCTAATCTGTGGAAAGCGGGCACCTATTTTAGGCCGGGTTTGCATGGATCAATTTATGGTAGATGTTAGCAATATTGATGAAGCACGTGAAGGTAGTGAAGTGGTTTTAGTTGGAACGAGTAAGGACGAAACACTTTCCTTGTTTGAGATTGGAACATTAAGTGATCGTTTTCATTATGAGTTTAGCTGTGATATATCAAAACGAATTCCAAGGGTTTATCGTTCCGGTGGCGAGCTGGTTGCAGCTGTTGATTATTTTCACCACATCTAGTATTTGTTTGACGTAGTAGCTACAAAATGTTATATTTTAGATGATATTTTTTATAGAAGGAGTGTAATAATGGAGGAAGCAAGTCCCACTATTAAGATAGCGGTGTTTACCTTTTTGCTCATCATGCATATGATTGTATATGCATTTAGCGCAGCAATTCAGGTCGTAAGTGATACCGTTATCAAAGAAAAAGCAACAAAGAATCCAACCAAAAGAAGTGCGTTATTGCTGAAAATGAACGACCAGCCAGATCGGTTTATGATGACATTGCAGTTCTTTGGAACAATAACCAATTTATATGCAGGTTTTATCATGATTCCATTGTTTGCAAAAACAATCGACAGACAAGTACTGATGTTTTTGGGTTTGGTATTTGTGATTATGCTTTTTGGAATATTAGTTCCACAAAAACTAGCCTATAAGCATGGAGAAATGGTTGCGTATACATTTGTATACCCAGTCGCATTTTTAATGATTATCAGTCGACCAATTACTTGGATTACTTGTGGTCTGTCTGCTTTGATTGCCAAATTATTTCACGTTAAATCGCTTGATCAGTTAACGGATGTTACGGAAAAAGAAATTTTGTCCATGGTAAATGAAGGTCATGAACAAGGTGTATTACAGGCGTCTGAGGCTCAGATGATTTCTAATATTATTGATTTTACAGATAAAGAAACAAAAGATATTATGACAAACCGCGCCAATATCATTGGGTTAGATGGCGAGATGTCGCTGCAAGAAGCGGTAGAGTTTATGTTAAAAGAAAAGAATAGTCGATATCCGGTATATCTAGATTCCATTGATCATATCATTGGAATTATTCACATAAAAGATGCTTTTAGTGCCTTGAATCAGGGCGTGAATGGAGAAAGACCTTTAAAACAGCTGAAAAAGTTGTTGCGAGAAGTGAAGTATACTCCTGAAACCAGAAATGTAGATGCCTTATTTCGTAATATGCAATCGATGAAAGTGCATATGATTATTGTTATTGATGAATATGGACAAACAGCCGGTTTGATTACAATGGAAGATATCTTAGAAGAGATTGTTGGAAGTATTTTAGATGAATATGATGATGAAGAAATATTTGTTGAAAAGACGGGTGATAATCGTTATGAAGTTGAGGGACTAATACCTCTTGATGAATTGGGTGATCTTTTGGAAATTGATTTCTCAGATGAAGTCTTTGAAACGTTAAATGGGTTTATTATTTCGAAATTAGAGCGCATTCCAGAGGATGATGAAACCTTCGTCATAGAATATAGTGGGTACCAATTTGATGTTATTGCTATTGAACATAAAGTTATTAAAAAAGTGGTTATTTCAAAAACTGAGACTACATTGAATTTGGAAGAAACACCTGAAAACGCATTATAAATACAATATAAAGGAGAGATTTTAGTTTATGTCAGGACATTCAAAGTTTGCTAATATCAAGCATAGAAAAGAAAAAAATGATGCCGCAAAAGGTAAAATATTTACCATTATTGGACGTGAAATTGCAGTTGCTGTAAGGGATGGAGGCGCTGATCCTTTAAATAATTCAAGACTTGCGGCGGTGATTGCTAAGGCAAAAGCAAATAATATGCCAAATGATACAATTGATCGTGGAATCAAAAAAGCTGCTGGAAACTTGGGGGCAGTAAATTATGAACACATCACCTATGAAGGCTATGGTCCAAACGGAATCGCAATCATTGCTTCTGCACTTACTGAAAACAAAAATCGTACAGCGGCTAATGTAAGAAGTGCTTTTACCAAGGGGAATGGTAGTATCGGAACACCAGGATGTGTATCTTTTATGTTTGACAAAAAAGGGCAAATCATTATTGATAAATTGGAATGCGATTTAGATAGTGATGATCTTATGATGCTTGCACTTGATGCAGGTGCTCAGGATTTTGTAGAGGAAGATGATTGCTATGAAATTTTGACAGATCCAGAGACGTTTGATGAAGTCTATGATAAATTACAGCAACATAAACTTTCGATGATGTCAGCTGAAGTCACCATGATTCCACAAACCTATGTAGAATTAACGGATGAAGCTGCAATCAAATCATTACAAAAAACCTTGGATTTATTAGATGAAGATGACGACGTAGAAGCAGTGTATCACAACTGGGATGAATAGAAGAAAATGGAGCTGAGTATATGAAGCAAAATTATCATTTGGACACGGTATGTGTTCAATCGGGTTGGAAACCCAAAAAAGGCGAGCCTAGAGTGCTTCCAATCTATCAAAGCACAACTTTTAAATATGATACAACAGAGGAAATGGGTCAACTATTTGATCTTGAGGAAGCTGGTTATTTTTATACTAGACTACAGAATCCTACCAATGATTTTGTTGCAAAGAAGATTTGTGAATTAGAAGGTGGTGTAGCAGCAATGCTTACAGCATCTGGTCAGGCCGCAAATTTTTATGCCGTTTTTAATATTTGTGAGTGTGGCGACCATGTGGTTATGACCAAAACGGTTTATGGTGGAAGTTTCAATTTATTGACCGTTACAATGAAGAAGTTTGGTATATCAGTTTCGTTAGTGGATGCAGATGCTCCAATCGAAGAATTGCAAAAGGCATTTCAACCAAATACAAAATGTGTGTTTGCTGAAAGTTTATCGAACCCATCGTTAGTTGTATTAGATATCGAAAAATTTGCAAAAGTGGCGCATGATCATCAAGTTCCGCTGATTATTGACAATACATTTCCAACGCCAATTCATCTACGCCCTTTTGAGTGGGGTGCAGATATCGTAACGCACTCAACCTCTAAATATATGGACGGACACGCAGTGAGCCTTGGTGGTGCAATTGTGGATAGTGGTAAATTTCCATTTTCAAGCTATCCGGATAAGTTCCCAGGATTATGCAAGCCAGATCCATCTTATCACGGAATCATTTATACGGATAAATTTAAAGAAATGGCCTATATTCAAAAAGCAACGGTTCAATTAATGCGGGATTTGGGAGCGCAACAATCTCCACAAAATGCATTTTTACTGAATTTAGGACTTGAAACACTTCCACTAAGAGTTGGGAAGCATTGTAGAAATGCGGAGCAGGTTGCTTCCTTTTTAGAACAGCATGAACTCGTTGAAAGTGTTAATTATCCTGGATTGAAGAATCATAAGTATTATGAACTTGCTCAAAAATATCTACCAAATGGAAGCTGCGGAGTCATTTCATTTCAGTTAAAGGGTGGACGAGAAGCTGCTAACAAATTCATGAATTACTTAGAGTTAGCTGCAATTGTAACGCATGTTGCAGATGCTAGAACAAGTGTATTGCACCCTGCAAGCCATACGCATCGTCAATTAAGTGATGAACAACTTAAAGAATCTGGAATTGATCCTGGAATGATTCGATTATCGGTTGGAATTGAGAATGCAGACGATATTATAGAGGACTTAAGACAGGCTCTTTCAAAACTTTAATAGAGGGAGAACTCCATGAATAGACTAGCAATTGTCGTTCCTTGTTATAACGAGGAAGAAGTGTTGGATATCACGACCACTGAATTAACAAAAGTGATTACAAAGTTAATTGAATCAGATAAGATCTCAAAAGATAGTTTTGTATTATATGTGGATGATGGAAGTAGGGATGCAACTTGGTCCATAATAGATAAACATCACAAACAAAATCCATTGATTTATGGACTTAAACTGGCTGGCAATGTTGGTCACCAATACGCACTGCTTGCTGGGTTAATGGCTGCAAGCGATTTAAGTGATGTAACAATATCCATTGATGCAGATTTACAGGATGATTTAAATGTTATAGAAGAGATGGTAGACTTGTTTCATTCTGGAAAAGATATTGTGTACGGGGTGCGTAATGATCGAAAAAAGGATTCTTTTTTCAAACGAACTACTGCACAGGGTTTTTATAAGCTCATGTCCTTTATGGGAGTAAAATCCGTGTATAATCATGCGGATTTTCGTTTAATGAGTAAACGGGCTGTAAAGCAATTAGGAGAATTTAGAGAAAGCAACCTTTTTCTAAGAGGAATGGTTCCACTAATTGGATATGAGACAGCATGTGTATATTATGAACGTGGTAAGCGTGTGGCGGGTGAATCAAAGTACCCACTTAAAAAAATGTTTGCACTTGCATGGAATGGCATCACTTCATTTAGTGTAAAACCAATTAGCCTAATATCTTTTCTGGGTGCGATGATGATTGTTTTGAGTATTTTGGCAGGCATATACGGTATAATATCGTATGCTCTTGGACGTGCAGTCCCTGGATGGACATCCTTAATCTTGTCCATTTGGTTTATTGGCGGTGTACAGTTGGTAGCAATCGGACTGATTGGTCAATATATTGGGAAAATATACATGGAAGTCAAACAGCGACCACGATATAATATTGAAACACTATTGGTACATTCATCTGAAGCGAAACAATAGATAAGGGATACAATACGATGATGCAAGAAAGCAAAAAAGGAAGAATCTATTTGATTACAGTTCTTATAATGGGGGGCATTTTAGCTCTCTATTTCTTGCGGTATACTTTATTTGAGTATTCTATACAAGGTGCGAGCGAATGGATGATTGATTTTAGGGAATGGAATATAGTGGATAAGCCTATTTTAGAGCAGGTTTACGCCTATTTGCTTAGAACCTTCTTTTTGTTTGTAGGTGTAAAGCAAAGTACTTTTTTAGGATTGCACTTTCTTCTTCGTTTCATTTCATGCATTCTTGTTTTTTTTATCATGCAGACAGCCGTTTCAAGACATGGGTCAAGAGTGGCAGTTGCAGTATATGCCCTTGTTCCCTATCAGATTATGGCACTCGAGTATGCTGACTCAAGACTACTTCAAGAGTGTTTGATTCTGGGGTTGATTCTATTGATGGTTAAAACGTATCAATATTGTTCAACAAGTTCATCGGAATTGCGAAATTATTTTTTGGTTGTGGGAACAGCAGTATTGTTAGGAATAAGCACAATGGTTCATTATGTTGCTGTTTGTCTGTTTTTAGTAATGGTAGTTTTATTACTTATTAAAAAGCTACGATATGGAATTTGTTTTCTGATTAGTTTTATTTTATCAATGGGAATTGGAAGTGCAATGGTAGCATGGAAAGAAAATTATAACATTCTAGGTTGGATAACAGAACGAATCCTATCAATCATTCAAAGAAGTTTTGTATTTCAATCCATGCAACAAATGAACGATTACTGGAACTTGCTTTTAAAGGAACTTAATCAGGAAAACCTTCTCTTATTCGGAATTAGTCTCGCGCTTGTAATCATTGGTTACGTTGGAATCTGGTTTTATAGTAAGCACAAAAGACAACCCCATATACTACTATGTGCCACACTACCAATTGCGATGATCATGACAGCTGGAATTGTGTCATATACGAGTGTTTCGAATATGTTGATTGCATCTATTTGTTTAGGATGTTTAACCATTGCTTCATTTGCTACGAGTATAGCAGAACACAAAGCCATGGTACTATCGATTGAAGCCGAAAACCAGGATCAAATTAAAAAGGGGATTGAAGTGACACTATCCGAATTAGAACAAAAAGAAAAAGATCTTTCGCAGACATTTGATATGTCAAAAGGAGTCAAGTATCTTGATAATCCTTTGCCGGTTCCTAAACGTAAGGAACGAAAAGGGATGGATTATGATTATGAGGTTCCACAAAATGAAATGAATTTTGATGTTGATTTAAATTCGTCAAATTCTGAATTTGATGTGCAATAGAATGCTTGTTAATGGAGATAATAATGGCGACAAAAAGAAAACGTAAGAGCCCAGCTAGAAAAAAACGAAATACCAATACACCTCAAATCAAAAGCGAAATTAGAAGTGAAGTACTATTTTTCGCTTCTTTAGCGTTTGTTATTTTATTGTTTTTGTCGAATTTTCAGATTACAAGCTATGAGGGTGTGAAGACCAGTATTATTGGAGCATTGGGAGATTCTTTACGTGGTATTCAGTTTGGATTGTTTGGAGTAATGGCCTATCCAATGGCGTTTATAATCTTTTTCTCAATCTTTTTTGGGATTGTAAACATTGAAAACAAACTGGCAATTTTAAAACTGATTTGTGGAAACATCTTAGTGATTATGATTACAATTAGTTGTGCGCTCATAGGAGATATCGATAAAGCGGGTACTACGATCAAACAATACTATCTATATTCAATGGAATATAGTAAAGGTGGAGGAGTTTTAGGTGCTTTGTTAGGCAAGGGAATGGTTTCGTTTTTGGGAACCATTGGAACTGTCATTGTATTAATTCTACTTAGTATAATCTGTATTGTTATCATTACTGAAAAATCCATTTTATCAGGTATGAAAAAGGGTGGTTCGGTTGTCTACGAAACTGCAAAACAGGAAAGCATGCAGCTGCGAGATGCAGTTATGACAAGGCGGGAGCAAAAACTTCTAGCCCCAAAAGAAGAGAAAAAACCTCGACGTGAAAAACATGTAAAAGGTGTTGTATTAGATACGAAGATTGATAAAAATGAATCCGATGAAGATATGCATGAGATTATAACTCAAAATGAAGAACAAGTAACACTTGAGGCGCTTGATCACATCACATTTCGCGGTGAAGGATTACAGGAAGAAACTACAAAGGAAGAACCTGCAAAGGGAGAACCTGTTAAGACAAAACCAGCAAAAGAAGAATCTAGTCTAGATATGACAAGGGGCTTGGCGGATTATTCAAATTATAAGTTTCCACCAAGAAGTTTGCTCCTAAAGGGTGCTGTAGCCAAAACAGATAGTAAAAATCAGCTAAAAGAGACTGCTCTAAGATTACAGCAGACGTTGCAGACGTTTGGAGTCAAGGTAACGGTAACCGATATTTCACAAGGACCTGCTGTGACAAGATATGAATTACAGCCAGAAGTTGGTGTGAAGGTGAGTAAGATTGTCAATTTGGCAGATGATATAAAACTCAATTTGGCAGCAACGGATATACGAATAGAAGCACCAATTCCGGGTAAAGCAGCAATTGGTATTGAAGTCCCTAACAAGGAAAATTCAGCGGTATGTTTTCGCGACCTAATAGAAAGTAAAGAATTTGAGAGCTTTTCTTCGAAACTTTCCTTTGCAGTGGGAAAGGACATTGGAGGCAAAATTATTGTTGCTGATATTGCCAAAATGCCCCATATGCTAATTGCAGGAGCCACAGGTTCTGGTAAGAGTGTATGTATCAATACATTAATTATGAGTATCTTATATAAAGCACATCCAGATGAAGTTAAATTAATCATGATTGATCCTAAAGTGGTTGAACTAAGTGTTTATAACGGGATTCCACATCTAATGATTCCGGTTGTAACAGAGCCTAAAAAGGCTGCAGCTGCCCTTCAATGGGGGGTAAGCGAAATGACCGATCGCTATAAAAAGTTTGCTGATTTAAATGTCCGTGACTTAAGTGGATATAATAAAAAGGTAAAAGAAATGACACAGAATGATGGAAAAGTGATTCCTGACTTATTACCACAAGTTGTCATTATTGTAGATGAGCTTGCAGATTTGATGATGGTAGCGCCAGGAGAAGTGGAAGAATCCATTTGTCGTTTGGCTCAGTTAGCAAGAGCTGCTGGAATCCATTTGATTATTGCTACCCAGAGACCGTCCGTAGATGTCATAACGGGACTAATCAAGGCAAATATGCCTAGTAGAATTGCATTTTCAGTGTCTTCAGGAGTGGATTCGAGAACCATTCTAGATATGAATGGAGCTGAGAAATTACTAGGTAAGGGTGATATGCTCTTTTATCCACAAGGAGTTTCAAAACCATCAAGAGTTCAGGGTGCATTTATTTCTGACAAAGAGGTATCCGATATTGTTTACTTTTTAAAGAAACAATGTTCAAATACAACCTATAGTAAAGAGGTAGAAGAAAAAATTGCGCAAAGTAATGCAGCTGGAACAAGTAGTATTTATTCGGATGCTGGATCAGGGCGTGATGAGTATTTTGTGGATGCAGCGAAATTTATCATTGATAAAGATAAGGCTTCGATTGGAATGCTTCAAAGAGTTTTTAAAATTGGTTTCAATCGTGCGGCTAGAATTATGGATCAATTGTATGAAGCTGGTATTGTTGGGGAAGAAGAGGGTACAAAACCAAGAAAAATTTTAATGACTATGGATGAGTTCGACGAATTAATGGAAGAAATCCTATGATCAGTGGAGGAGATTTATGAAAACAGACATTCAAATTGCTCAGGAAGCAAAGATGCTGCCGATTGCAGACATAGCTAGTGGAATTGGCCTTACAATGGACGATATTGATCTCTATGGAAGGTATAAAGCAAAAATATCAAATGAAACAATTCAAAAATTATCTGATCGACCGGATGGTAAATTGATTTTAGTAACAGCAATCAACCCAACACCAGCTGGTGAAGGAAAAACAACGATTAGCGTTGGTCTTGGTCAGGCAATGTGTAAGCTTGGAAAGAAAACAATCATTACACTTAGAGAGCCTTCACTGGGACCGTGTTTTGGAATTAAAGGTGGGGCCGCTGGCGGTGGTTATGCGCAAGTTGTTCCAATGGAAGATCTGAACTTACATTTCACAGGTGATTTTCATGCAATTACGTCGGCAAATAATCTATTGGCAGCACTGATTGATAATCATATTCAGCAGGGTAACGAGCTACAAATTGATACAAGACAAATCGTGTTTAAAAGATGTTTGGACATGAATGATCGAGCACTGCGAAATGTCGTAATCGGACTTGGAAACAAAGCAGATGGAGTTGTTCGTGAGGATCATTTCTTGATTACAGTGGCATCTGAAATTATGGCAATTCTATGTTTGGCGAAAGATTACGTGGACTTAAAAGATCGTTTATCTAGAATTATTGTTGCATATAATTATAAGAATGAACCAGTAACAGCAGGTGAATTAAATGCAATTGGTGCAATGGCCGCATTGCTAAAAGATGCAATGCTTCCAAATCTCATTCAGACCCTTGAAAATACTCCTGTTTTAGTTCATGGTGGACCGTTTGCAAATATTGCGCATGGATGCAATTCTATTCGTGCAACCAAGACAGCTTTAAAACTAGCAGATTATGTTGTTACAGAAGCAGGATTTGGAGCAGATTTAGGTGCTCAGAAATTCTATGATATTAAATGTCGTATTGGAGAACTAAAACCAGACGCAACGGTTCTTGTTGCAACAATCCGTGCACTAAAATATAATGGACTAGTTCCAAAAGACCAACTCAGCACACCAAATGTTGAAGCTTTAAAAAAGGGCATCGTTAATTTGGAAAAGCATATTGAAAACATGCAACTATACAAGGTTCCAGTAGTTGTTACACTAAATGCTTTTGTAACTGACCATGAGGATGAAATCGCATTTGTGAAAGATTTCTGTGAGCAACGAGGTTGCGAATTTGCTGTGGCAAATGTTTGGGAACAAGGTGGAGAAGGTGGACTTTTACTTGCCCAAAAAGTCATTCAGACATTGGATGAAAAGCCATCAAACTTTGAGGTTCTTTATAAAGATGAATTGAGTATTCGTGAGAAAATTGAAGAAGTTGCCACCAAAATTTATGGTGCGAGTGGTGTGCGATATTCTTCTGTTGCGAAGCAACAAATTGATCGGATAGAGTCTCTTGGATTTTCCAATCTCCCTGTTTGTATGGCGAAAAATCAGTATTCATTATCAGATGACCCATGTCTTTTAGGACGTCCAACGGATTTCACCATTGATATTCGGGAGGCATATGTGGCGAGCGGTGCTGGTTTTGTAGTTGTTTTAACGGGAACAGTAGTAACCATGCCGGGATTACCAAAAAGTCCAGCGGCATTTCGTATTGATTTAGATGAATGTTGTAATATAACTGGTTTATTTTAAGATGAGAGGTATTTATGGCTAAAATAATTGATGGCAAACAAATTTCAAGTGTGATTAAGCAAGAAGTCAAAGAACATGTTATGCAACTAAGTAACGATGGAACAACCGTTACATTGGCAGTTGTTCAGGTTGGTAACGACCCCGCTTCAAGTGTATATGTCAAAAATAAAAAACTAGCATGTGAACAAACAGGAATTCGTTCTCTGTCCTTTGAGTTAGAGGAAGAAACAACGCAGGAGAAATTACTTGAACTTGTCGAATCCTTAAATAATCGGGATGATGTGGATGGTATTTTAGTTCAGCTTCCACTCCCAAAACACATGGATGAGGATGCAGTGATCTGCGCAATTGACCCAATGAAAGATGTAGATGGATTTCATCCACAAAGTGTCGGTAGGCTTTGCATTGGCCAAAAAGGGTTTCTTTCTTGTACTCCTGCTGGAGTGATTCAGCTACTAAAGAGGAGTCAAATAGAGATTGCTGGAAAAGAATGTGTAATTATTGGTAGAAGCAACATTGTTGGTAAACCAATGGCATTATTAATGCTTCGTGAGAATGCGACAGTAACAATTGCACACTCAAGAACAAAAAATTTAAAGGAAATTTGCAAAAAAGCTGATATTTTGATCGTTGCAATTGGAAAACCAAGAATGATAGACAGTTCCTATGTAAAAGAAGGGGCGGTTGTGATCGATGTGGGAATTCACAAAGATGAACACAATAAATTATGTGGAGATGTTGATTTTAGTAGCGTAGAACCAATCTGTAGTGCAATTACACCCGTACCAGGTGGTGTTGGTCCAATGACAATTGCCATGTTAATGAATAACTGCTTAGAGAGCAAATCCTTACGTTAGGAGTACAAAAATGACCATTTGTCCAAAATGTAATACTCCTCTCAAAAAGGGGCAGGTTTATTGTGGGAAGTGTGGGAATGAGTTACAATTTGTAGCGGATTTTGAACCAGAAATCGAAGAAAGTATTCAAGAAGTACTTACAAATATTGTGGAAGAAATATCAGAAGATGGGATTTCAAATGATTGGATTTCGGAAGATTCGATTACCATAACGATTGGATATCATAACGTGGAGGAAGCTCCTTTCGAGTTGTTAGATTATGAAAACCCCAAAAACCAAAAGCAAAAATCTACATTTCATATATTTAAGACGTTTATGATTTCTCTTTTGGGAATTTTTGGTGCAATTTTTATCTTGATTGTGTTTATGGTTGTTCGAAACTACAATTCATATGATTATCAGATGCAACAGGCAAATCAGGAGTATGTGAATCTGACATTCGAGGAGTCAAAAGAACATGTATTAAGGGCAATTGAATTAGCACCGAATTCTTCGGATGCCAAGATGTTGTTGGCACGTATCTATTTGGCTCAAAATAACCAACAAAAAGCAATTCAAATGTTGGAAGGATTATTATTAATAGATCCAAATTATGAACAAGCCTATGACGAACTGATTCCCATCTATGTTGGCAAAAAAGAATATGAAAAAGTAAATGCATTATTATTAAAAAGTACAAAAGATTCGATTGTCAAACGCTTTAGTCAATATGAATCCAAAATGCCAATGGTTGAGACCCCTGGTGGAGAGTATTCGGATGTTATTTTCTTGAAATTTATTGCATCTAAAAATGGTAAAGTGCATTATACTTTGGATGGATCACAGCCAAATAAGGAGAGTCCAATTTATTCAAAACCAATTAGGCTTGATAGTGGGGATTATCAAATTGCAGCCATTTTCATCAATGAATTTGGTGTTAAAAGTGATGTATTAGCGGTGAGTTATTCAATTACTATTGATAAAATTGAAGATCCAAATATCACGCCGGAAAGTGGAACGTATGACCGTCCAGTGACAATTGCTGCATTTGTACCGGACGATTGTGTATTATATTACACAACAGATCATTCAACACCAACCCAGGACAGTAATTTATATCAGGGACCAATTCCAATGCCGTTAGATAATAGCGTCTTTCAATTTTTACTCATTGATGAACTTGGAAATCCGTCCAATGTAATCTCTGTGGAATACACGTTGCAGATGCAAGTAAATTTAACAATTGAGGATGCCAAAAACCTATTGATTCAATCGTTAATCCAAAAAGGAGAGCTGTTGAATCCCCAATTAATCACACCTGATTCTGGTTTGCTTAAAGAGTATGTATGTGACTCAGCATTTTCTCAAGATGATCAATCCTTTTACTTGATTACCGAGTATCAGATTCAAGTCGATGGTAAACGCTCTAAAACTGGAAACGTATATGCAGTCAATGTTCTCACAAAAGAACTCTACAAAGCAACGACCAATTATGAGGGTTATTATGTGGTAGAAGCTTTCTAAAAAGGATTGCGTTTTTTGAATAAATCATATAATATAAGGTGATGTAAAAAAGTAGATAACGCACAAATGGTTACTATTGTGCTATTTTTGGAGGACTATATGTATAAAATAATCGAGGCAAGAGAATTGACGACAAACATTTACTCGTTTGAAGTATTGGCACAACGTGCGGCAAAAACTTGTTATCCAGGACAATTTGTAATTATTCGAACAGATGCAGATGGGGAAAGAATTCCGCTTACCATTAGCGATTATGACCGTGAGAAAGGTACAATCACAATTGTTGTTCAGGTTTTAGGAGCAGGTACGGCCAAAATGGCATCCCTTAAGACTGGTGATTATATTCATGATTTCTGTGGACCGTTAGGACAACCTTCAGAGTTTGTGCACGAAGATCTTGAAGAACTGAAAAAGAAAAAGATTGTTTTTGTTGCGGGTGGACTTGGTACAGCACCAGTATATCCACAAGCAAAATGGCTATATGAGCATGGTGTAATGGCAGATGTCATTATTGGAGCAAAAACAAAAGATTTATTAATATATGAAGATGAAATGTCAAAAGTATGTGGTAATTTATACATGACGACTGATGATGGATCCTATGGTAGAACAGGGCTTGTTACTACAGCATTAAAAGACCTTGTTGAAAAAGAAGGCAAAACATATGATCTATGTGTTGCTATTGGACCAATGATTATGATGAAATTTGTATGCTTAACAACGAAAGAATTAAATATTCCAACAATTGTATCTATGAATCCAATTATGGTAGATGGAACGGGAATGTGTGGTGCTTGTAGAGTTACAGTGGGTGAAGAAGTGAAATTCGCCTGTGTTGATGGCCCTGAATTTGATGGGCATTTAATTGACTTTGATCAGGCAATGAGACGCCAACAAATCTACAAATCAGCAGAAGGAAGAGCCGTATTAAGAGAACAAGAAGGTTCAACACATCATGGTGGATGCGGAAATTGTGGGGGTGACGAATAATGGATGTATTAAAAAAAGTTCCTGTGCGTGAGCAGGATCCAAAAGTAAGAGCAACAAATTTTGAAGAAGTTTGTTATGGATATAATCTTGAAGAAGCAATGGAAGAAGCGACAAGATGCATCAATTGTAAAAATGCAAAATGTATCGCGGGATGTCCAGTTTCAATTGATATTCCTAAATTTATTCAAGAAGTTGTAAAAGGAGATATCGAACAAGCATATCAGACAATCAGTGAATCTTCTGCATTGCCAGCTGTATGTGGTCGTGTATGTCCACAAGAAAGCCAGTGTGAAGGTGTTTGCATAAGGGGAATTAAAGGAGAACCTGTTTCAATTGGAAAATTGGAGCGTTTTGTTGCTGATTGGGCAAGGGATAATAAAATTAAACCAACTGGTGCTGCAGCTAAAAATGGTAAAAAAGTTGCTGTTATTGGTGCTGGTCCAGCTGGATTAACAGCAGCAGGAGATTTGGCAAAGTTAGGATATGATGTTACTATATTTGAAGCATTACACGAGCCAGGTGGAGTTTTGGTTTATGGTATTCCAGAGTTTCGTTTACCAAAAGAGAGTGTTGTAAAAACTGAAATTGACAATGTGGTTGGATTAGGTGTTAAAATTGAGACAAATGTTGTAATTGGTAAATCAACTACAATTGATCAATTATTAGAAGATGAAGGATTTGATGCTATCTTTATCGGATCAGGAGCTGGGCTCCCAAAATTTATGGGAATCAAAGGCGAACAGGCAAATGGAGTATTCTCAGCAAATGAATACTTGACTCGTTCAAATTTAATGAAGGCTTATAAAAAAGAAGAAGCAAACACACCAATTATGGTTGGTAAAAAAGTTGCAGTCGTTGGTGGTGGAAATGTTGCTATGGATGCTGCAAGAACTGCTTTGCGTTTAGGAGCACAGGTTCATGTAGTGTATCGCCGTAGTGAAGCTGAATTGCCAGCAAGAGTGGAAGAAGTACACCATGCCAAGGAAGAAGGCATTATTTTTGATTTGTTGTGCAACCCGGTTGAAATTCTTAGTGATGAAACTGGTTGGGTAAGCGGAATCAAATGTGTTAGAATGGAACTTGGTGAGCCAGATGAATCTGGAAGAAGAAGACCTGTTGTGAAAGAAAATTCAGAGTTTACAATTGATGTTGATACTGTTATTATGTCGCTTGGAACTTCACCAAATCCATTGATTTCTTCAACGACGAAAGGTCTTGAAATCAACAAGTATAAATGTATTGTTGTTGTAGAAGAAACAACAGGACAAACCACAAAAGAAGGCGTTTTTGCAGGTGGTGATGCTGTGACAGGTGCAGCCACTGTTATTCTTGCAATGGGTGCTGGAAAAGATGCTGCAAAAGGAATTCACGAGTATTTATCACAAAAATAGGAGGATACCACTTTGATTAAGCATTATGTATTTTGGAATTTAGACAAAGAACTTAGTGTAGAAGAGAGAGCTAATGCTGCTATGAAAATAAAGAGCGGGTTAGAATCCTTAAAAGATAAAATCGATGGAATTATTGATATAGTGGTTGTGATTAATGATCAAGATAGTAGTACACGCGACATTGCCCTTCTTTCGGAGTTTTCTTCAAAAGAAGCTTTAGATGCGTATCAGATACACCCAGAACACAACAAAGTTGCAGGTTTTATTAAGAGTGTGACCTGTGAACGTGTATGTTTTGATTTTTAGATATTTGGCGCGTAGCTTACGCGCCTTTCTTTGCTTTTTATTGTAGGATTTTAGGAGGGTTTTAAGATGGCATTTTGCCCAGTTTGTAAAAATGAATATCGACCAGGTTTTACAACTTGTAGCGATTGTAAAGTAGCACTAGTAGATTCCCTTGAATTAGCTGCACAGGCAGTAATTATGGGAGAAAAAGCGTTGTTAGATGAGATTACCAATCATTTAATTGAAAATCAGATTATGTCCGCAAAGGTAATCTTTATTACCGAACAAGATGCTTATCAGTTGTTTTTAGATCAAGTAGATTTAGAAAAAGGAATCCCAATTATTCAAGCATTTTTGAGTATGAAACAAGAAGAAATGGAAGATAATAGTGCGCTTTTTGGATATAGTGGACGTCAATTATTAAGTCCTAGAAATCATGGACCTTCCTCTTCAGAGGGACAAGAGGTTAAACAAACCACCGTTTTTGTTGACAAAAAGAGCAAGGCTACCGAATACAAGGGAAGTGCCTATGTCCTCTTCTTCACAGGACTGATTGGTAATATATTGTTAGTATTACATGGTTTTGGATTATTACCAATCTATGTAAATCCAAATGCCAAAATACTGGTTTATTCTGTACTTGGTCTTTTATTTACAATATTTATGATAGTGGGAATAACATCCTATAAAACTTACAAGACTTTGAGCAATGAAGTAGGTGAAGAAGCGACTTCAATGGAGCAAATTAAAAACTTTCTTACAACTGAATTTTCAATGGATAAAATGAATCAAATGAACATTCCTGACACACTTTCAGAAGAAGAAAAATATTTTTTCAGAATGGAACGTGTTAAAGATATGACGATTATGACCTTTCCAAATAGTGATGAAAGTATGTTGGAAGAATTACTCGATGATTGGTATCACGGTTTATATGAGAATTAGAATAATTACTGTTGGAAAGATCAAAGAAGCATTTTATAGGGATGCAATGAAAGAGTATTTGAAACGCTTACAAAAGTATGCAACAGTAGAAATTGTTGAAGTTGCAGATGAAAAAACGATTGAGCAGGCAAATCAGGCTCAAATTGATAGTATCAAACAAAAAGAAGCACAAAGGATTTTGCAACAAATCAAAGAGAATTCTTATGTGATTGCACTTGAAATCAATGCCAAGCAGATGGCCTCAGAAGAATTGGCGGAGTATATTAGGGAACTAGGAATTAGGGGGAAAAGTTCGATTGTATTTATCATTGGAGGCTCCTTAGGTCTTCATGATTCAGTTCTAGAACGAGCTGACCATACATTAAGTTTTTCAAAACTAACCTATCCACATCAATTAATGCGTGTTATTCTTTTAGAGCAAGTATATCGGTGCTTTCGAATTAATTCGAATGAGCCATATCATAAGTAGAAATTATTCAGAGTGTTAATTACACAGAACGGAGTGAACTATGTCGGTATTATCATTTGCTGATGTTAAAATTCATAATGAAATTGAATTTTGTAAAATTACTGATTCAAGCTTTCGCAAAACCATTGAGAAAGCTTTTTTAGAGAACAGTATTTCTTATTATGAAAAGTGGGATGAACCAACATTTTTGGAAAAAATCTTTGGTATCAAATCAGAGATTTCTTGTACAATATGTATTAACTTATTGCAACAAGATAAAGCAGAACGAGTATTTAATGAAATACCTGGAGCAAAAGAACATGCAGAGCTGATATTAAGAAAAGTTGACAAAATGTTTTTTTAGGAGGTCTAGACCATGAGAATGTATGACTTGATTAGCAAAAAGAGAGATGGACTCAAACTTTGTAAAGAAGAAATTGATCACGTGGTAAACGGTTATACATTGGGCGACATTCCAGATTATCAAATGTCGGCTTTAATGATGGCGATTTTTTTTAATCACCTAGATGAGGAAGAAACCATTAATCTTACATTGGCAATGGCAAATAGTGGGGAATTATTAGACCTTTCAGGAATCGATGGTCTGAAAATAGATAAGCATAGTACAGGTGGCGTAGGAGACAAAACCTCTATAGCATTGGGTCCTTTAGTTGCATCCGTTGGCGTTAAAGTTGCCAAAATGAGTGGAAGAGGACTGGGACACACGGGCGGCACCATTGATAAACTAGAAAGTATTCCAGGATTTCATACAAATCTTGATAATGATGTATTTATCAAACAAGTCAATGACATTGGTATCGCAATTATGGGACAAACAAAGACCTTGGCGCCAGCAGACAAGAAGCTTTACGCATTAAGAGATGTGACCGCAACGGTCAACGAAATGTCATTGATAGCGTCCTCCATTATGAGTAAAAAATTAGCTGCGGGAAGTGACAAAATTGTATTAGATGTAAAAACGGGTAGCGGTGCCTTTATGAAAAGCTTTGATGATGCACATCGCCTGGCATCAGAAATGGTGAAAATCGGGAACGGAGCAGGCAAAGAAACGGTTGCAATTATTTCAGACATGGATCAACCCCTTGGAAACAATGTTGGTAATTCTTTAGAAGTGATTGAAGCGATTATGACCTTGCGAGGGAAAGGACCTAGAGATTTCACTGATTTATGTCTGGAACTAGGATCGCATATGGTTGTTCTTTCAGGAATTACGCAGTCTCTATCATCTGCAAAGGAGTTGTTATTAGAAGCAATCGCTAGCGGTCGTGCCACTCAAAAGCTGAAGGAGTTTATAAAAGCTCAGGGCGGAGATAGTTCTTATATTGATAATCCAGAGCTGTTTCCAAAAGCAAATTACCAAATTTCAGTTCTTTCAACCAAAGAAGGTTATGTTCAACAAATTGATTGTGAAAAAATTGGTTTATGCTCACTCATGCTAGGGGGTGGACGTCTAACCAAGGATAGCGAGATTGATTTAAGAGTTGGTCTTGTATTACACAAAAAACGTGGAGAGTTTGTAGAGGTTGGAACACCACTATTAACAATTCATGCCAATGATCCTAGTAAATGTGATGAGGTTCAAAAGACCGTATTAGAATCTTATATCATTGAGTTAGAACAAGTTGAAAAGTCAGAATTAATCAAAAAAGTAGTTACAAAATCATCCTAGGAGGTTACTTGATTGAGTGATTTTACAATGATTATGGAAGCGGATGCCGTTCATATTAGGAATGTTTTTGGTGAGTTTGATTCAAATATTCAAGAAATAGAAACAAGTTTACAGGTTATTATTATTGATCGCGATGGGAACTTAAAGATTACAGGTGAGAAGGAGAATGTTCTTAAAGCCTATAAATTACTGAAAGAATTAATGTCATTATCGCAAAAAAATAACCAAATTGAGGTGCAAAGTGTTCATTATGGAATAGAAACAACTCAGGAATATGGTGCATTAGAATCACAAGAAGACACTTTATTGGAATTGGATTCTAGTATTATATGCCATACGATTCAAGGTAAGCCCATCAAACCCAAAACACTTGGACAAAAAAAGTACGTCGAAGCAATGCAAAAGAATATGGTTGTATTTGGACTTGGACCCGCAGGAACCGGGAAAACCTACTTAGCCATGGCAATGGCAATTACAGCATTTAAAAATAACGAGGTAAGTCGAATCATATTAACTAGACCAGCGATTGAAGCAGGTGAAAAGCTTGGATTTCTTCCAGGTGACTTGCAAAGTAAAGTGGATCCTTATTTAAGACCACTCTATGATGCACTCTATCAAATCATGGGAGCTGAAGGATTTGTTAAGAATATGGAAAAGGGCCTTATAGAAGTTGCTCCTTTGGCATATATGCGAGGAAGGACTCTGGATAATGCCTACATTATACTTGATGAAGCGCAAAATACGACAGAAGCTCAAATGAAGATGTTTTTAACACGAATTGGATTTGGCTCGAAGGTAATTATTACTGGAGATGGGACACAGATTGATTTAGCAAAAGGAACCCGCTCAGGACTAGACATTGCACATAGAGTATTGAAAAATGTCGATGGGATTACTTTTTGCGAACTCACAAGCAAGGATGTGGTAAGACATCCGTTGGTTCAAAAAATTGTAAAAGCTTATGAGCAATACGAAGCGTCCACAAAAATCAGGAAGAAGAGGAGCAATTAAGATGGAATCTGCAACAAAATCCTATAAAAATTACATTTTTGAAGTGCTCATTATAATTTTTACGATTTTTGTTGCTTTTTTAATGTGTTTCATTCAAAAAAGAACCGTTGAAGAGTATATTCGAAATATTATATTTGCTTGTTTAGGAAGTGGTATGATTGTGTTATCTGTTTCAAACGGACTTTCCAAGAACAGTTTTTCTTTTTCGAATAACATGCATTTAGAACGTTTTTTTGCTGTCTATTTGCTGAGTCTTGTTGTAACAATATCTACACTTTTTCTTCCAGCTAAATTATGGATCATGTTACCAATAGCATTGGGTTTTACTTTGTATAGTGATTTGGCAATTTCGTTTACATCCTATCTAACCATTATGTTTATGTCGGTCATTAATCAGACGACGGTTGATTATGGTGTATATTTCGGCTATTTTTTTTCGGGTATGATTATTATTTTGCTTTTTCAGACACTGGATCAAGAATATAGAGTCGTAAAAGATTTGATCATGGGAATCTTTATGCTGATGGTTAGCTTAACGGGGGCCATCGTATTATTTGAAGAACCTGTTAAAATCGACCAATTTGCACTTGTATTTATGAACTGCTTCTTATCATTTGTAATATCATTAATTCTTTTAAAAGCGTACAGCTATTTTATTGTACATCAATATAGAGATCGATATCAGGAACTCAATGATCCGGAATTCATGCTTTTATCTTCCCTAAGGGATCATTCCCTTAAAGATTATTATTATGCAGTTCATACAGCTTATTTTTGTGATAAAGTATCCAGAAGAATAAATGCTGATACTCAGTTGGCAAAATCAGGAGGTTATTATCAGCGAATCGGACTTGTTACGCATCAAAAAGAAAGCCTAGACAAGGAAGACATTGCACAGATTGGCAGCCAATATCTATTTCCGCCAGATTTAATTCATTTACTAGAACAATGTCAAATAAATTCCAAATCCATTGTAACAAAAGAAGCTGCCATAGTTGTATTAGTGTCTTCGGTGGTATCAACAATTATGTATTTGTTTGAAAAAGATCCAAATGCAAGTTTAAATTACCAACAAATAGTGGATGCAGTAATTAAAAAAAAGATAGCAACCATCTCGCTAAACAATTCGCAACTTTCATTTCAGGAATTACAGCAGATAAAACTAGTTTTAGGAGAGGAAAATCTATATTATGACTTTTTACGTGGAAGAAAATCTGGAGTCTGAATGTGCATTTGAATTTGATTTGACTGAACTTGGTAAGAAAATCATTGAAAAAGTATGTGAAATGGAGCAATGTCCATATGAAGTTCAAGTACAACTGACCCTTACAGATGATGATGAGATAAAAGAATTAAATCATACACATCGGAACGTTGATAAAATTACAGATGTTTTGTCTTTTCCAAATGTGGATTATACAAAGCCGTCTAATTTTGAAAATGTTGACAGACACAAAGAAATGTATCTGGATCTAGATACAAATGAACTTTTTCTTGGAGATATCATTATTGACGTAATGCAAATGAAAAGACAGGCAGTGCTTTACGGACATAGTGAGCGAAGAGAAATTTCTTTTCTTATTGCGCACAGTATGTTACACTTGTTTGGATATGACCACGAGAGTGAGTCACAAGAGAAAGTGATGTTTGAAAAGCAAGAGCAAGTTTTGAATGCATTATCAATATTGAGATAAAGATTAGAAAATAAGATTGGCAGGATTTGAAATGAAAAAATATGTTGCAATAATATTACTTACAATTTCAGTGTGTCTATTGAACGGATGTAATAGTGTAAAAGCAGAGGCGTCACAAAGCGGTAATACTGCAAGTGTGTCAGACGACACACAGGAACTTGTTCCTTTTGAACGAGAATACAATGATCAAGGTCAAGTTCGTAGCTTCCTTACTGGTAAATTTGTGGATAAGAAAATTGGTGAAAGAAGACCAGTCGCAATTATGATTAGTAATATCAAAGCTGCGCAACCAATGTCAGGGATTTCTAATGCCGATGTTGTATATGAATGTCCGGTTGAGGGAGAATTAACCAGATTCATGGGTATTTTTGAAGATTATGATAAATTAGAAAAGATTGGATCGGCTAGAAGCTGTCGCGATTATTTTGTATATTGGGCACTTGAATTTGATTCTGTGTATACACATTTTGGTCAGTCATCCTATGCAGTAGAAGTCTTAGAACGTGATTATGTAGATAATTTATCTGGATTATCCGGAATTGGATCAACTGTTTTTTATCGTACGGATGATCGAGAAGCTCCGCATAATGCGTATGCAAGTGGAAAAGGTATTAATGAGGGAATTCGAAAATCCAAATTTAGAGAAACTTATAGGGAACATTATACGGGCAAGTTTAAATTTGCGAAAGACGGTGAAACCTCTTCATTAGAGGAAAATAGAGGAACTTATATTGCACCAGGTTATGTTATCAATAAACCTTGGTTTGAGTATAATTCACAAGATAAAAAGTATTATCGTTTTCAGTATGATGGCCCACAGATAGATGAACTTACAGGTGAACAACTTGCATTTACAAATGTTATTATTCAGTACGCAGATTGGCTTCAAAGAGATGAAAAAGGGTATTTATCATTTGATTGTCACAGTGATGGATATGCTTTGATTTTTACAAATGGAACATTACAAGAAGCACATTGGTATCGCGAGGGTGATGCTGATGATGGTGTAATCCGATACTACAATATTGGGCTTACAGAAGAAATTACATTAAATCAAGGTAAAACGATGGTTTGTGTTGTTAAAGATTATGTTAATGATCAAGTAAATACATCAGTTGAATTTCACTAAGGAATGATTGGAATGACGAATGATAAACGTATAAAAAAGAAGAATTTTATTATGCAAAATGCACCTGTATCCATTGGTGCAATTTTGTTATTATTGCTTGAAATAATTAGAAGAATATGGACCACAAACTTAGTCTCAGATGTTGGAAATGCAGTATATGCAACTGTCATTGAGTTCTATTTTGTGATTTATTCAATTCTTGGAATTGGAATTCCTTGTATCATTGAAAAATTAGTTTCCAATAGAATTTCAAAAGGACAGTACAAAAATTCCGAACGTCTTCTTTACTCTGGATTCCTATTTGCTGGGCTTTTTGGAATTGTATCAATGGTATGCTATTTTGCAATGTTACCTTATATGATTGAAAAAATCATGTTGTTTTCGTATGCAAAATTAGCCATTTTTTGTATGCTTCCAGCCATTCTTTTTTCAGGGTTTGCTGGTTGTATCGAAGGGTATCTGCTTGGACTCAATAAAAAATCACCGGTGGCTATTTCCTATGTTGTAAAGGGTGTTTCGTTTTTATTATTTTCAATTATTTCAATCTCACTTTTATCCGGTCACGGAGCAAAAATTGGTTCGTTTTTACTCAACGACAATTACAAATATTATTACGGTGTGGCTGGTGTGTTCATTGGACTGACGATTAGCACAATCTTCCAATTGTTATTTTTATCTTTTGTTGCATTTATGTTAAAGAGAGCAATGTATTCTCAAATTTCCCATGATCCAACAAGAATTTTTGAGCATTTTAAAGAACAAATTGCGTTCATTCTTCGTGGAATGGGTTGCTTTGTTTCATTAGCACTATTTGATGCGGTTCTAACCCTTGTATTTCAAGGAATTTTTTATCGAACATTCATGGAACAATCTGGAATTTATATTTGTAATTTGTATTACGGTGTTTTCTATGGGAAATACAAGTTCATTGTTTATTCGGTGATTGCATTTGCAATGATTTCCTTTCCCTATGTTCAAAATTTTCTTCGTTTTCACTACAAAAAAGAGGATTATTATCAGGTGAGGCAAAAAATTGGGCAACACACCAAGTTTTGCGTGATTTTTGTAATGCCATTGATAACGAGTTTGCTGTCCTTATCAAAACCGATTTCTGGCTTACTATTTTATGGTGAGATTAATATGCTATCCAAAATGCTGGTTTTAGGTAGTGTTACAATATTGTTTTTGATAGTAGCTCTGAATTATAGAAATTCATTGATTGCAATGGGAAAAGAAAAGTTGGTTTGGTTATATACCATAATTGTTAGTATTATTCAGATTATAGCCGTTATTATTTCATTCTCATTTACGGATGCACATATTTATGGAATTGTATATGGTATGTTGGGGGCCTCTGTATTACTTTGTATTATTTTCATGTTTACACTATCAAGAATCGTTAATTATCGTCAGGAATTGTTCAAAACCTTTCTATTTCCAATTGCATCTTCATTGATTGCAGGTGGCATTGGATATATGCTATTTCAGCTCTTTTCATCTCTTGTAACAACCGAATTAGCATGTATTATTAGTTGTATAGTTGAATGGATTTTGTTCTATCTTGTTGTTATTGCATTTGGAAGTTTAAAAAAAGAAGATCTTACAATGTTTCCATTTTCCGGGATATTGATTTCGTTTGGGACGCTGATTCGTAGAATTTAAATTGAGAAAGAAGTGAAAAAAATGGTTCAGACCATAGCCATTATAGGTGCTGGAGCCTCAGGATTATTTGCAGCTATTACAGCAGCAAGAATGGGTGCGAAAGTAACTGTATATGAAAAACAAAGTAAAGTTGGAAAGAAAATACTTGCTAGTGGTAATGGAAAATGCAATTTTACAAATTTAACTCTTTCAAAGGATGATTTCAGATGCAGTCATCCTTCTTTTGTTGCAACAGCGCTTCAAATATTTAACCAAAAAGATACCTTGGAATTTTTCACAAGTCTTGGCGTAGCTTATAAAAATCGAAATGATTATGTGTATCCCGTCACCAATCAATCAAGTACCATTCAGGAAATTTTACTCGCAACTTGCTTGCAATATCAGGTTCAAATAGAGCTCGAACACGAACTGATCAAGCTAGAATTTGATCAAAGTAAGAATCAATTTAAACTCCATATTCAAGATGTCTCTAATCTAGTCGAGGGTTTGTATTTTGATAAAGTGATTCTAGCAAATGGTTCAAAAGCAAGCGACAAATTAGGCGGAAATGAATCGGGATATCGTATTGCAAAATCTATGGGACATAAAATTGTGCCGATTGTGCCAGCGTTAGTGCAATTGAAAAGCAGTTATAGGGACTGTAAAAGTATTGCGGGTGTTCGATGTGATGGAACCGTTAAGCTCTTTGTTAATCAGCAGTTGAAATCTACACAGACAGGTGAACTCCAATTTACAGATTATGGCATTTCTGGAATTCCAGTGTTTCAATTGAGTCGAATTGCTGCATATGCTTTAAGGGATCTATGTTCCTGTAGTTGCAGTTTGGATTTACTGCCGACACATTCTGCTGATGAAATTTATAGGATTATACAGTTGAAATATGCTACCTTTCGTCCATGTAGCTATCATGAGTTATTTTCAGGGATTATTCATGCAAAACTGCTAAATAGTATACTGAAAAGGTTGAGTATCCATTCAAATACGAAAGTCGTATCGCTACAGGATGAAGTACTACAAAAAATCATCTCAACAATCAAGGAATTTACAATGGAAATAGCTGATACAAATGGCTTTAGTAATGCACAAATCTGTGCAGGTGGAGTAGATGTATCTCAAATTTCAGATACAATGGAATCAAAAATTAGGAAAGGGTTATATTTTGCTGGAGAATTGATGGATGTTGATGGGATTTGCGGTGGATACAATCTGCAATGGGCGTGGACATCGGGTTATTTGGCAGGATTAAATGCGGCAAAATAGGATTGTGAAAAATATGATTGTTATTGAAAACTTAAAATGTCCACTAGATTATTCAAATCATTATTTGGTGCAAAAAGCTTCCAAAATACTTGGCTGTAAAGTAGATGATATTGTTGGTATTCATAGACTTAGAGAATCTCTTGATGCAAGGAAAATCACTCAAATTTACAAAGTGGTAACCTATGAAGTGGTTTTGATCAACAAAAACGTGATTCAAAAAAAGAAATTACCAAGTGAAGTAAAGTTTATAACAAAATCCGAATATCAATTTCCACAACATGGTGAGCAGGCTTTGGCAAAGAGACCATGTGTTATTGGAGCTGGTCCAGCGGGTCTTTTTTGTGCATATTACCTTGCAAAAAGTGGTTTTGCACCAATTCTAATCGAACGAGGAGAAGCGGTAGAAAAGAGAATTCAGAGTGTGGATGTTTTTTTTGAAAAAGGAATCCTAAACCCAGAATCCAATGTTGCTTTCGGAGAAGGTGGTGCAGGGACTTTTTCAGATGGAAAATTGAACACATTAGTGAAAGATAAAACAGGTCGAGTAAAAGAGGTTTTACGTTGTTTTCATCAAATGGGAGCCAAAGAAGAAATTCTTTATCAACAAAAACCCCATATAGGTACAGATATTTTAGTGAAAATTGTACAAGAAATGAGACGAGAAATCATAAACCTTGGTGGAGAAGTACGATTTGAAACGAAAATGCAATCTTTCAAGATACGAAGTGGAAAAATCTGTGGTATACTATTAGAAAATGGTGAACAAATGGATACCGATATCGTTGTTTTGGCAACTGGGCATAGTGCTAGAGACACCTATGAACAGCTGGCTTTACAGCAAATCGAACTTCAGGCGAAAGCTTTTGCAGTTGGTTTTAGAGTTATGCATGACCAGAATTTCATCAATCATGCAAGGCTTGGTGAGTTTGCAAAGGTTTATAATCAGGCAGCTGATTATAAGTTAACCGCCAAAACAAGTTTGAATCGAGGTGTTTATTCTTTTTGCATGTGCCCAGGAGGATATGTTGTAAATGCTTCAAGCGAAGCAAACCGACTGGCCATTAACGGAATGAGTTATAGTGACCGTGCTTCGAAAACCGCTAATAGCGCTATTATCTTAACAATTGAACCAAAAGATTATGACGAAACGCTGAGTAATCCGCTTGCAGGAATTGCATTTCAAAGATCTTTGGAAGAAGCAGCCTATAAACTAGCAAATGGCAAAATACCGATTCAAAAATACATCGATTTTAAAAACAATCAGCTTGGAAATTTAGATTCAAAGGTTACCATTGTGACAAAGGGAGAGTATGCCCCCGCTAACTTACGATCACTCTTAAAAGAAGAGTTGAATGATGCTTTTATAGAAGGTATGCAGCAATTCAACCAAATTATCAAGGGATTTGCATCAGATGATACGCTTTTAGCAGGCATTGAAAGTAGAACGTCTTCTCCTGTTCGAATTGTTCGTGACGACACACTACAGTCCAATATTAGGGGATTATATCCTTGTGGAGAAGGAGCTGGATACGCAGGTGGAATTACATCTGCTAGTGCAGATGGATTAAGAGTAGCTGAAATCATAGCCAGTATGTATCATCCAGACTATACATTATAATATTTTTTCACTTTTAAATAGGAGCTATTATGAATATTAGAGATCATTTCAAAAACAAACAAAGAATTGTTGTGAAAATAGGTTCTTCCTCATTACAACACGAGGAAACAGGGGATTTGGATTATATTAAACTTGAAGTCCTTGTTCGAGAACTATGTGATTTGAGAAATCAAGGCAAAGACGTAATATTGGTGACTTCAGGAGCAATCGCAGTAGGACGAAAAGCTGTTGGTATTCCTAAGAACGAAAAAAGTATATCTGTCAAACAAGCTTGCGCAGCGATTGGGCAGGCGCAATTAATGATGATTTATCAAAAATTATTTTCAGAATACAATCAGGTTACGGCGCAAGTTTTAATGACAAAAAATACAATTGTGAATGATTTGAGCCGTTTTAATGCACACAATACATTTTCAGAGTTGTTGCGCCTTGGTGTGATTCCAATCGTAAATGAGAATGACACAGTTGCAACCTATGAAATTGAATCCATTGGAGATAATGATACTTTATCAGCCATTGTTGCATCCCTTGTAGATGCGGATTTATTGATTTTATTATCCGATATTGATGGACTTTATACGGATGATCCAAATCAAAATGAGAAGGCTGAATTTATTGAATTTGTTGATGAATTAAATGAAGATTTATTGACAATGGGTAAGAACTCTTCAAGTAGTGGCGTTGGAACCGGAGGTATGAATACGAAATTAAGTGCTGCCAAAATAGCAACAGCCTCGGGAGCAGATATGGTTATTGCCAACGGAAAAGATGTTCGCATTTTACATCGAATCATGGATGGAAGAAATTATGGAACATACTTTAAAGCCCATAAAGAAGAAGATTTCTTTTTAATCGATTATATTGAAACCGTGTAACATTAAATGAGTGATTAGAATTAGAGGAACCGATGAACGATCAAAAATTAGCAAGAATTAATGAGTTATATAAGAAAGCAAAATCAGTAGGGTTATCCAATGAAGAAGCAATGGAACAAGCTGGTTTACGCAAAGAATATATTGAAAATGTAAGAAGAAATCTCAGAGGACAGTTAAATAATATTTCAGTTGTTGAACCAGATGGAAGTATTACACAGTTAGGTGAGCAGTATGGATGTGATGAAAACACAACTTCGGAAACAATTAAGAACCAAGAGAAACTTTCTTGAAAAGGACATTCAATTTGATAAAAGTTACACCATTATGGAGACTGTAGTTGCTCATTTTGAGTTTTTACAAAGCAAGCAGGTTCTTTGTTATCTTTCTTTTCAAAGTGAGGTGGATACAAAGGGGATTATCGAATATGCGTGGCTGTTAAATAAGTCTGTATTTTGTCCCAAAATAGTGGAGAACGAAATACGTTTTTTCAAGATTTCAAACTTTGACGAACTCGAATTACATCCCATGGGATTTTATGAACCACGTGTAGATGAAACGTCTATTGAGTGGACGCAGCAACAATCCACTCAGTATCAAGCAACCCACCATCAAGCAACCCACCAACAAGCAACCCCGTATCAAGCAGGAGAAGAAACAATCGCAATTATTCCTGGACTTGGTTTTGATTTAAATGGAAATCGAATGGGATATGGCGGCGGATATTATGATCAATTTTTGAGGAAACACCCCTGTGTTATTAGAATGGGAATCTGTTATGAAGAACAGATCCTTGAAGAACTATCTGTAGAAGAATGGGATCAACCCATGCAGTATATTATTAGCGATCAACAGAGTTTAGATTTTTAGAAGGAAATGGTGAATATTATGGGACAAGAATCACAAAATCTATTGAATGATTTAGGAAAACGTGCCTGTGTTGCAAAATATGAATTGCAGATGCTTACAGAAACCAAAAAAAATGAAGCACTTACAATTATTGCCCTACAGCTTGTGAAAGATACCAAAAAAATTATTGCTGCAAATCAAAAGGATCTGGCGTTGGCAAACGAAAATGGCATGCATCCGGGTCTCATTGATCGACTCATGCTAAACAAAGACCGAATCAAAGCGATTGCAGATGGATTGTTACAGATTACCCGCTTAAAAGATCCAATTGGTGAAGTGCTAGAAACCATTAAACGGCCAAACAAACTTATTATCAAGAAGAAACGTGTTCCACTAGGAGTTATCGGAATCATCTATGAATCACGTCCAAATGTAACAGCCGATGCCTTTGGTCTATGTTTCAAAACAGGGAACGCCGTTATTTTAAAAGGGGGATCAGATGCCCTTTATTCCAATAAAGCAATCTGTGAAAGCATCCAAGAAGGACTTGGATTTGCTAAGATCACTCAGGATGCAATTCTACTCATTGAAGATACCAATCGCGAGACAACCAAAGAATTTATGAGACTTAAGGAATATGTAGATATACTCATCCCTCGTGGAGGAGCTGGTCTCATACGCGCAGTTGTTGAAAATAGTACAATTCCAGTGATTGAGACAGGAACTGGTAATTGCCATATATACATTGAACAATCGGCTGACTTTGTACAGAGTATCAGTATAATTGTTAATGCCAAAACACAACGAATTGGTGTATGTAATGCATGCGAATCATTAGTCATTGATGAAGCAATTATGAACGAATTTCTTCCTATGCTTAAAAAGAGCATGGATGAACACGGTGTGGAGTTACGAGTTGATGAGACAGCAAAAACTATATTGAAGGATGAAATTTTGGCAACAGAAGAAGATTTTGCAATGGAATACTTAGATAAAATCATTTCTGTTAAAATTGTTTCTGGTGTCGTGGAAGCCATTGAACATATTAATCGGTACAATACAAAACATTCCGATGCAATCCTATCAAAAGACAAAAAAGCCATTGAACAATTCCTAAATTGCGTTGACAGTGCTTGTGTATATGCAAACGCATCTACTCGGTTTACGGATGGATTTGAATTTGGATTTGGAGCTGAAATCGGTATTAGTACACAGAAACTACATGCCCGAGGGCCAATGGGATTGAAAGAATTAACGTCTTACAAATATACAATTGAAGGGAATGGACAAGTACGTCCATAAACAGGAAAATGATACCAAATACGGAACCTGAAAAACAAAATTACTATATTGAAAAATTGCATGAGATGGTGGATTCTTTTATAGAACAAAAGCACAGAGCACCAACCTTTTGCATTGTGACGTTTGGGTGTCAGATGAATGCCAGAGATTCTGAAAAAATCACTGGGATTTTGAATCAAATTGGATATGTTGAAACCCTCAGTGAAACAGCGGATTTTGTGTTATATAATACCTGTACAGTCAGGGATAATGCGAACCAAAAAGTATACGGGCGTTTGGGGGCACTTCAATCGAAGAAAAAGAAAAACCCAAATATGAAAATTGCAATTTGTGGATGCATGATGCAAGAAGACTCTGCAGTTGAGAAAATCAAGAAAAGTTATCGACATGTGGATTTGATTTTTGGTACACATAATATCTATAAATTTGCCGAGTTGTTTTATTTAACATTAACCAACAAAAGACTTGTTATTGATATTTGGAAAGAAGCTGACAAAATTGTAGAAGATTTGCCAGTAACTAGGAAGTATCCTTTCAAATCAGGAATCAATATTACCTTTGGATGTGATAATTTCTGTAGCTATTGTATTGTTCCTTATGTAAGGGGAAGAGAGCGAAGTCGTCTACCACAGGAAATTGTAAAAGAAATCAAGAATCTTGTAGAAGACGGGGTGGTTGAGGTTATGCTCCTTGGCCAAAACGTGAATTCTTATGGGAAAAATTTGGAGGAATCTATTACATTTGCACAGTTATTGCAACAAGTAGAACAGATTGAGGGTCTAAAGAGAATTCGATTTATGACGTCCCATCCTAAAGATTTGTCGGATGAATTAATCGATGTAATGAAGCATTCAGATAAAATTTGCAAACACTTACATCTTCCGATTCAATCCGGTTCGACTAAAATATTAGATAAAATGAATCGCAAGTATACAAAAGAGAAATATCTTGAACTAGCTCTTAAAATCAGAAAAGAATTACCGGATTATTCTATTTCAACCGACATTATTGTAGGATTTCCTGGTGAAACAAAAGAAGATGTATTAGAGACAATGGATGTGATTAGACAAGTGGAATTTGATCATGCATTTACATTTATGTATTCAAAGCGAACAGGAACACCCGCTGCTAGTATGGCGGATCAAGTTTCCAATGAAGAAATGAAAGAGCATTTTGATGAATTGCTAAATGTCGTACATGAGATTAGCGCAAAACGATCGAAGCGTTTAGAAGGTACTATTGAAGAGGTTCTTGTGGAAGATCAAAATTCCCATGATGATGCTTTGATGACTGGTAAACTGTCAAATAATTCCATCGTTCATTTCGCGGGAGATAAGAGTTTGATTGGACGTTTTGTAAAGGTTCGTTTAGATGAAAGTAAAGGATTTTATTATATGGGAACAATGCTTTAAGCATCGTTGTTAGAAGAGGCGTATTATGGAAAAGTTAAAACCAAAATTGTTTTCAGTCATGAAAACATATACAAAAGAACAATTTATAAAGGATATTATAGCAGGAATCATTGTGGCAATCATTGCACTACCGTTATCCATTGCACTTGCACTTGCATCTGGGGTAACTCCTGAAAAAGGTATTTATACAGCAATTATTGCTGGATTTGTTATTTCGTTTTTAGGTGGTTCTAGAGTTCAGATCTCTGGACCAACTGCAGCATTTGCTACCATTGTTGCAACTATCGTTGCAAAAAGTGGTATGCAAGGGTTAATGATTGCAACCATTATGGCAGGCGTATTTTTGATAATAATGGGATTATTCAAAATGGGGAATCTAATTAAATTTATACCCTATACAATTACAACTGGATTTACTTCAGGAATCGCAGTCACAATCTTGATCGGTCAGCTCAAAGATTTTCTTGGATTAAGTATTCCATCAAAAGAACCCATTATTGAGACGGTTGAAAAATTTGAAGCTGTGGTTCGTAATATTGGAAGTTTTTCGCTGCCAACATTTGGAGTGGGAGTTCTGTCACTTGCAATTCTAATTTTTTGGCCAAAGATATCCAAAAAAATACCTGCGTCTTTAATAGCAGTAGTGGTTGGTATTTTTGTGGTCAAACTGACAGGTATAAGAGTGAATACAATTGGTGATTTATATACGATCACAAGTGCATTACCAAAATTTTCACTTCCAACAACGACCTTTTCACAAATTTATGAGTTAATACCAGATGCTTTCACAATCGCTGTTTTGGCAGGAATTGAGTCGTTATTATCCTGCGTAGTAGCTGACTCCATGGTGAAAAGTAAGCATCGTTCCAATATGGAACTTGTGGCACAAGGGGTTGGTAATATTGCGTCTTCACTATTTGGTGGAATTCCAGCAACGGGAGCCATTGCAAGAACCGCTGCCAATGTAAAGAACGGCGGTCGTACGCCAGTTTCAGGAATGGTACATTCGATTACTTTACTTTTAATTTTAGTGGTGTTAATGCCCTATGCATCCTTGATTCCAATGCCAACAATTGCGGCCATTTTATTTATGGTAGCCTATAATATGTCGGAATGGAAAAAATTCTTGCATTTAGTAAAAACTGCTCCCAAAAGTGATATCATTGTATTGGTTGCAACCTTTGTTTTAACAGTAATGTTTGATTTGGTCGTTGCGATTGAAGTTGGACTTGTTATGGCCGCCTTTTTATTCATGAAGAGAATGAGCGAAGTGACACAGGTGGAAGGTTGGAAATACCTTGATGAAGATGAGGAGAATAGCGATCCTGATAGTATCTTTTTGCGTGAGGTACCCAAAAACACCTTGGTATATGAAATCAGTGGTCCAATGTTTTTTGGTGCGGCAGATAAAATTCTAGACATTTCCGTTGATGCAAAAGATGATGTTCTCATCCTGCGAATGAGAAGTGTGAGTGCAATTGATTCAACTGCCATGAATGCGTTAGAACAACTCTACAAGAATTGTAAAAAGAATAAAATCACTCTAATGTTGACACATGTAAATGAACAACCGATGAATGTGATGAGGAAATGTGGATTTGATCAAAAAATTGGTGAAGAGCATATTTATGATCACATTGATGATGCTTTAAATGCCGCCAAACATTTACATTAATTGAATAATATGGTATATTTTTAAGCAGGTCAAAAGGCCTGCTTAAAGTTTAGTTGGGGGAGAAAAATTGTGACAGAATTAACACCAATGATGAAACAATACATGGAAACAAAAAAACAATATCCCGACTGTATTTTGTTTTATCGCTTAGGAGATTTTTATGAAATGTTTTTTGAGGATGCAATTGTCGCTTCAAAAGCATTAGAAATTACACTGACTGGTAAAAATTGTGGACTTGAAGAACGGGCGCCCATGTGTGGAATTCCATACCATGCTGTTGAAGGGTATCTCAATCGACTGGTTTCAAATGGACATAAAGTTGCAATCTGCGAACAGGTAGAAGATGCGAAGTTTGCAAAAGGACTTGTTAAAAGAGAAGTTGTCCGCATTGTAACACCTGGAACCAATATAGATTCACAGGCTCTTGAAGAAGCAAAAAATAATTATTTAATGTGTATCGCATATCTTGATGATGCAATTGGAATCAGTATTATAGATGTATCTACAGGTGATTTTTATTTAACCCAGATGGAAGATATCCGAAAATTAACAGATGAAATTTATAAATATACCCCTTCAGAAATTCTTTGCAACGATCAATTTCTGGTAAGTGGTTTTGATATTGAAGATTTAAAAAATCGATTTCAAATTACGATTTCTCATTTAGAACCATGGTACTTTGATGATTCGATTACAATTCCACTAATCTATAATCATTTTAAGGTGAAGAGTTTAGCGGCATTATCATTGGACGATTTTGGCGCGGGCACGCTAGCTGCTGGTGCAGTTTTACAGTATTTGTATGAAACACAAAAAAATTCTTTGGGACAAATTCTTAGTATAACCCCTTATTTATCCGAAAAGTTTATGCTTCTAGATCATTCTAGCCGTCGTAATTTAGAACTCACAGAAACCCTTCGTGAAAAACAAAAACGTGGCTCTTTATTATGGGTTTTAGATAAGACGAAAACCGCTATGGGTGCTAGAATGCTACGTTCCTATATTGAACGCCCCCTCATTGATCAGACGCAGATTTGTATGCGTTACGATACGATTGAGGATCTTATGAAACAAATGATTGCAAGAGAAGAATTACGTGAATATCTAAGCTCAATTTACGATCTTGAGAGACTATTGACTCGAATTACATATCAACATGCCAACCCACGAGACTTGTTGGCATTTCAAAGTTCGATTCAATTTCTGCCGGCAATCAAAACCATCCTCTCGGATTTCAAATCACAAATCCTTGTAGATTACTCGAATCAATTAGATGACCTTTCAGATTTATATCAACTAGTGAAAACGTCCATTGTTGAAGAAGCTCCCATTAGTGTCAAAGAAGGTGGAATCATTCAAGAAGGTTTCAACGAAGATGTGGATGGCTTTCGACAAGCCAAAACAAAGGGTAAAGAATGGCTTGCAAAACTTGAACAAAAAGACCGTGAACGTACAGGTATTAAAAATCTTAAAATTAAATACAATAAGGTATTTGGATACTATTTTGAGGTGACGAATTCTTACCAATCACTTGTTCCTGACGATTACATTCGTAAACAGACACTCGCCGGAGCAGAACGTTATACCAATCAGGAACTAAAAGAGTTAGAAGATACTATTTTGAATGCAGAAGATAAATTATATGCATTAGAATATGAATTATTTTGCTCTATTCGAGATGAAATATCGAATCATACAAAACGAATTCAAGAGAGTGCTAAAATTATAGCAACCCTAGATGTATTTGCTTCTTTGGCCCATGTATGTGAGCGAAATAATTATAAAAGACCAATTTTAAACGAAAAAGGATTGATTCATATTAAAGATGGTCGACACCCCGTAGTTGAACAGATGATTGATCACGATATGTTTATTCCAAATGACACTTTATTAGATAATAACGATCAACTCATTTCGGTTATTACAGGTCCGAATATGGCTGGTAAGTCAACCTATATGAGACAAGTAGCGTTGATTGTTTTGATGGCACAAATTGGATGCTTTGTTCCAGCGAAAAGTGCAGAAATTGGAATCGTAGATCGCATTTTTACAAGAGTAGGAGCTTCCGATGATCTAGCGAGTGGTCAAAGTACCTTTATGGTTGAAATGAATGAAGTGGCCAATATTTTGAGAAATGCAACCTCTAAGAGTCTTTTGATTTTAGATGAAATCGGAAGAGGAACATCTACCTTTGATGGGTTATCGATTGCATGGGCAGTGATAGAACATATTAGCAACAAAAAACTACTAGGTGCGAAAACACTATTTGCAACACACTATCACGAATTAACCGAGTTAGAGGGTAAAATTAATAATGTTAACAATTATTGTATTGCAGTCAAAGAAAAGGGGGATGATATTGTATTTTTAAGAAAAATTGTAAAAGGTGGTGCTGATAAAAGCTATGGTATTCAAGTTGCGAAACTAGCAGGTGTGCCATCTCTTGTGATTGAACGAGCCAAAGAATTGGTAGAACAATTAAGTGAACATGATATTACAAAATTAGTTCAATCCATTTCTATATCAGACAAGTCCGATCCTAAAAAAAGGGTGAAAAAGTATGATCAGGTTGATTTAGAGCAAATGACTCTTTTTGATACGGTTAAAGATGATGATATTATCAATGAATTAAAAGAACTAAATTTATCAAATTTAACACCAATTGAAGCATTGAACACACTTTATCGATTGCAAAACAAAGTTGTTAATCGGTGGTAATTTATAATAGGGAGGTTATATGGGGACAATTCAAGTATTAGATCAATTAACAATCAACAAGATTGCAGCAGGAGAAGTTGTTGAACGACCTGTCAGTGTCGTAAAAGAACTTGTTGAAAACTCTATTGATGCAGGCGCTACAATGGTAGCTGTTGAAATAAAAGATGGTGGAATCAGCATGATTCGCGTTTCGGATAATGGTGGTGGAATCGAAGCCCCACAGATTGGAAAAGCATTTTTAAGACATGCAACCAGTAAAATTCAAAATGCAGATGATTTATTACATGTTCGAAGTCTTGGTTTTCGAGGCGAGGCATTATCCAGTATTGCTGCTGTAAGTCAAGTTGAATTAATCACAAAAACAAAGGATGCAATGACGGGGGTTCGTGTACTTTGTAATGGAGGTGTATTAGAAGAAGCCGAAGAAGTGGGCGCTCCAGACGGAACCACCATCATTGTTCGTAATATCTTTTTTAATACTCCTGTTCGTAGGAACTTCTTAAGAGCATCTATTACAGAAGCGAGTTATGTGACGGACGTTATGCAGCGTCTTGCATTAAGCAGACCGGATATAGCCTTTAAATTTATTATTAATGGCCAAACAAGATTCTTTACTTCTGGAAATAATGATATGAATGAAGTAATCTATAATATTTATGGAAATGACATCACCAATCAAATGATTCACTTTGAAGATGAACAGGATTTTATCAAAATTGATGGATTTATTGGAATGCCTTCTTTGAACCGCTCAAACCGATCTTATGAAAACTTTTTTGTAAATGGAAGATATGTGAAAAGCGTTGTTATTTCAGATGCTGTAGAAGAAGGATATCGACATTATTTGATGCAACATAAATATCCATTTGTAATTCTGCGTTTCACAATAGATACCGAACAAATTGATGTAAATGTACATCCCACCAAAATGGATATCCGCTTTGCAGAGCCTGAGGAGTTTGTTCGATTTACAATGGAATTCATTCAAAAGGCCTTGAAAACCACAAGCCTTATTCCAGATGCAAGATTATCCACAGAAAAGCCATTAACAGCAAAAGAAATTGCTGCCAAACAAAAACTACTTACAAAGCAAGTGCCAGAACCATTTGAAACAAAAAGACCAAAGTTTAATGTCGTTGATAAAGCAGATTACTATGTTAATGAAGATCAAAAAGAAATAAGACGCGCATTTCAGGGTGTAACCGTGTCTGCTAATGATAATAGAGTGTTTGATTCAAGTGTCGCTGCAAAAGAAGAAGTTGAAACAACTGCAAATACCGATTATAGCGAAATTATTTTACAAAAATTGCGCCATTCCGATGATGAAAATACGGTTGTTCAACAAAATACTGCTGGCAATGTAATCAAGCAAAGTAATCAGGTGATTGTTGAAAAGCATGATCAAATGGAACTATTTGGACAAACGGACTTTGTAACAGATGCATCGGGCGTTCAATACGAAATTCTTGGACAATTATTTAAAACCTATTGGTTATTAGCACTACAGGATAAACTCTATATTCTTGATCAGCATGCGGCTCATGAGAAGATTAATTATGAAGCGATGGTTAAAAACCTAAATGAAAATACGACACTTTCGCAAATGATTATGCCCTGTGTTGTTGTATCGCTAAACGATCGGGAATATGATACCTATATCCACTATAAATCAGTGTTTGATAAAATGGGGTTTGAAGTGGATGCGTTTGGCGGAAATGAATTTACAATTCGTAGTATACCAACTAATCTGTATGGAAGTGATCCAAAAGAGTTATTTTTAACAACACTTGATCAACTTGTGGATTTTTCACTTAAAATTGATCCAACTTTAATCTATGACCGTATTGCTGCAATGGCTTGTAAAGCAGCGGTTAAGGGAAATACTGAGCTTTCTAGGCAAGAAGCAAAAGCCCTAGTGGATACCTTGTTTACACTCGACAACCCATATGTTTGTCCGCACGGAAGACCAACGATTATTGCTATGTCAAAATATGAAATTGATAAGAAGTTTAAGCGGATATTATAAGGACCTTAGTTTATGCAAAAAATCATTATACTTACTGGACCAACAGCAGTTGGAAAAACAAATTTATCGATTCGACTAGCAAAAGAAATTGGCGGAGAAATTATCTCCGCCGATTCTATGCAAGTTTATAAGGGTATGGATATTGGTACAGCAAAAGTTACTGTAAAGGAACAAGATGGAATCAAACATCACCTAATTGATATTCTAGATCCCTTAGAATCTTTCAGTGTTGCTGATTTTACGAAATACGCCACACATTCCATACAAGATATTGCAAGTAGGGGAAGCATTCCAATCATCGTTGGTGGAACTGGATTCTATATACAAGCGCTGTATAAAAACATTGATTTTGTTGAAACCATTGAAAATTTGGAACTCGTAGAGAGTCTTGAAAAATATGTGCATGCTCATGGCCCCATCGCCTTACACAATCGTTTGAAAGATATCGATCCGCTTTCGGCAGACGCAATTCATCCAAACAATGTCAAGCGAGTGATTCGTGCAATCGAATATTATGAAACAACCCAGCAAAAAATGTCGGATCATAATCTGCATCAAAGTCAAAATGAACCGGTTTATGATATGTTATACTATGTTCTTACGATGGATCGCTCCAAACTCTATGAGCGAATTAATTTCAGAGTAGAGCAAATGCTCGAACAGGGGTTGATTTTGGAGGTAACGTCCTTACAAGCGAAAGGACTATCGAAAGAGCACCAATCCATGCAAGGAATAGGTTATAAAGAATGTTTGCAATACCTAGATGGGGAATGTAGCTATGAAGAAATGATTGCACTTATAAAACAAAACTCTAGGCATTATGCAAAACGCCAACTTACATGGTTTCGCCGCGAACCTTATAAAGAATTTGTCGTAAAAGAAGATTTTCAGGAGGATGATAATCTGATTTTACAAAAAATATTAAAAGATTGGAAAAGAAAAAATAATGATTGAACATACCTTAGCAATCTATAAAGTAATGGGAATTGAAGAATCCGTTTTGCGCTTTTGTGAAGAAATATTACTTTCACTCAACAATCGTTTTGAAGAAATCGATAGTATTAGTGAATATAATCAAATAAAAGTCATTAAAGCAATGCAGGATGCCAAAATTAGTGAAGCGTGCTTGCACGGTACGACTGGTTATGGCTACAACGATCTTGGGAGAGATAAATTAGAGGAAGTATATGCAAGCGTATTTGGAACCAAGGACGCATTAGTAAGAGCACAAATTACTTGTGGTACACATGCTCTTGCACTTGCGTTAATGTCTAATTTGAGGCCAGGTGACGAATTATTATCTCCCGTTGGGAAGCCCTATGATACACTTGAAGAAGTTATTGGAATTAGAGACAGCAAGGGATCCCTAAAAGAGTATGGGGTGTCCTATAAACAAGTTGATTTACTAAGTGACGGTTCTTTTGATTACGATGGAATTCGTATGGCAATTAATGAAAAAACGAAGATTGCAACTATTCAACGTTCGAAAGGGTATCAAACTCGTCCCACCCTCAGTGTTAGTCAAATTGGAGAGCTGATTTCATTTATTAAATCCATTAAGAGTGATGTGCTCTGTCTAGTGGATAATTGCTATGGAGAATTTGTTGAAAAACTAGAACCAGGTAATGTTGGAGCCGATATGGTGGTCGGGTCTTTAATTAAAAATCCAGGTGGCGGATTAGCACCTATTGGAGGCTATATAGCCGGAACAAAAGAGTGCATCGAGCAAGCTTCCTTTAGACTCACATCTCCTGGACTTGGCAAGGAAGTAGGTGCCTCTTTAAATGTATTGCCATCTTTTTATCAAGGTCTGTTCCTGGCACCAACCGTGTCAGCAGCAGCTTTAAAAGGGGCTATTTTTGCAGCTAACCTGTATGAGCGATTGGGCTATTGCGTCATTCCAAACGCAAGTGAGCCAAGGTATGATATTATTCAGGCAATAACGCTCCAGTCAAAAGAAGCAGTACTTGCATTTTGCAGAGGAATTCAAAGCGCAGCGCCTGTGGATAGTTTCGTAACCCCTGAGCCATGGAATATGCCAGGATATGATAGTGATGTCATTATGGCTGCGGGTGCTTTTGTGTCCGGATCCTCTATTGAATTATCAGCAGATGCTCCCATCAAAGAACCCTATAATGTCTATTTTCAGGGAGGTTTGACGTTTCCACATGCAAAATATGGTATGATTAAAACAGTACAGGAAATGAAGAACGCTGGGTTAATTGATTTGAAATAGGTATACACTGGTGTTGATTTGTGTTAAAATATTTTAGGCTGTTGCAAGAAAAAGGTTAACATAATATTCCTTATGTGTCCGGAGAGACCAAAGGAGATGCATTGAATTATTTACCTTATGAAAAGTTTGAAACATATGGCGCCGAAGCATTGTCAGATCATGAATTATTAGCAATTATCATTCGAACTGGAACCAAATCTAAAACAGCACTTATGATTGCATCTGAGATTTTGAATCTCAGAATAGGAGAGAATAATCTACTGAATTTGTACCATTTATCTCTTGAAGAGCTCATGGGTGTGTCTGGAATTGGACGCGTTAAGGCCATTAAATTATTATGCGTTGCTGAATTATCAAAACGAATTTATACAACTGAGGCATCTAAGAAGTTGACGTTTTTGCAGCCGGATACCGTCGCAAACTATTGCATGGAGAAATTCCGGCATTTAGAGACAGAATGTATCTGCATTTTGTATTTAGATGCAAAACTAAGATTGCTACATGAAATAATCTTGTCAAAAGGAAGTGCAACTGCCTCGCTTGCATCCACACGTGAAATATTTCTTAGAGCACTAAAATGTCAAGCTGTTTCAATTCTTGCGATCCACAATCATCCGAGTGGAGATCCAACTCCAAGTAAGCAAGATCAGCTATTAACACAAAAATTAGTATCGGCTTCTGAATTAATGGATATAGGACTTATCGATCACCTGATTATTGGTGAGCATTGCTATTATAGTTTTAAAGAGCATGGCAAAATTTGAATCAAAAAATTATGGAACTTGTATTTGAAAGGAGTAAATCATGGCTGCTTCAGCATATGGAATTGACTTAGGAACCTGTAATATTAAAATATACGCAAAGGGTGAAGAACATATTTTTTGTGAAAAAAATATGATTGCAATTGAAAATAAGAAAACACTATTTGCTTATGGAGATGAAGCTTTTGAAATGTATGAAAAAGCACCACGAAATTTTCATGTCTCCTATCCATTATCAAATGGAGTTATTGCGGATATTAACAACATGCAGATGCTAATCAATCGCTTTATCACTGACTTGTCAAAAAACAATGTGAAACCTGCCGATTATTATGTTTGTGTTCCAACTGATATTACCGGTGTTGAAAAAAGAGCGTTTTATGATTTAATCAAAAACTCAAATGTGAAAGCAAAGAAAATCATGGTTGTTGAAAAAGCAATTGCAGATGGTCTTGGTCTTGATATTGATGTGAAAAACTCTCAAGGCGTTCTCATTGTGGATGTAGGCTTTGATACAACTGAAATATCAATTTTATCACTTGGTGGTATTGTATTAAGTAAATTAATTAAAACAGGTGGACAAAAGTTTGATGATGCAATCCGCAATAGTGTTCGTAAAGAGTTTAATTTGGTGATTGGCGGAAAAACATCTGAACATATCAAGATATCTTTAAAAGATTTGGAAGAAGAAGGAAAAGGAGCTGTCGTTTATGGACGAGACATTGTGACTGGTTTACCAGTTGAACGAGAAATACCAACAGCTTTGATTGATGAAACACTGAAAGAGCATTTTGATACGATTATCGATAATATTAAAGTAATTTTAGAGAGAACTCCACCAGAACTTGCTGCTGATATCTTCAGACATGGTGTTTATCTGACAGGTGGTGCATCTGCAACAAACCACTTCAGTGAATTAGTAAGTAAGGGAATTGGTCTAAAAGTGAATATGGCAGCTTCACCAATTGAAAGTGTAGCACTAGGGCTTGCAAAAATCATCCATGATGATAATTACAAATCGGTTGCATATTCTATTGAAAGTGGAAAAAAGTAAGTCATTAGAGGTTATTTCGCATGAGAAAACGTGGATTCATACGCATTACGATTCCAAGTAAATATTTGTTATTAATGCTAACACTTGTATGTGCAATTGTATTATCTGTATCGTTTACGACAGATATTTTTTCAAAGCCACTCAACAATTTCGTTGGTTTTATTGTTACGCCCTTTCAGCAAGGCGTTAGCTTTGTCGGAACATACCTTTCAGATCGAGGGGAAGAGTTGGTTCAGATTAAAGCACTCTTAGAAGAGAACGCCAAGTTAAAAGAACAAGTAAATCAATTGACCACGGAAAATAATTCATTACAGCAAGAGAAATATGAGCTAAATAATCTTCGTCAATTATATAAACTCGATGAGCAATATCCTGACTATGAAAAAGTAGGTGCCCGGGTGATTGGTAAAGATCCAGGCAACTGGTTTCATACCTTTGTTATTGACAAAGGAAGTGAAGACGGTATAAAGCTTGATATGAATGTTATGGCTGGAAGCGGACTTGTTGGCAGAGTTGTTTATGTTGGACCAAACTGGTCAAAAGTAATATCTATTATTGATGATAAATCCAATGTAAGTGCAATGGCTTTATCGACTTCAGATACAATGATTGTTTCGGGTAATTTGGAATATATGAAAGATGGAATGATTACGTTTTCACAGCTCATTAACACGGATGAAAATGTAAAAGAAGGAGATAAGATCGTAACCTCTTCGATTAGTGATAAGTATCTCCCTGGAATTCTAATTGGATATATTTCTTCTATTAAGCCTGATTCTAACAATCTTACTTATTCGGGCATGCTATTACCAGCAGTTGACTTTGCACACATTGAAGAAGTCCTTGTAATTATCGGTAATAAGCAAAGTACTACCATTACAACCACTCAGACAGATTCTCTTTCCAAAGAAACCGTAAGTGGCAATTAATCAGCCAAACAAATACAGAAAGGGCTGAACGTTTTATGAAAAGATCCGCTATTATTTTATGTTTCATTATTTTTGCATATATTCTTCAAACCACAGTATTTGGTGGCGAGTTGTTTGGTGGAATTAAACCCAACTTATTAATTGTAATAGTATCCATGTTGGGATTTATGAGAGGAAGAAAAACAGGTCTGGTAGTAGGTTTTCTTTCGGGACTAATCGTGGATATTTTCAGTATGGAAGCAATTGGATTTTATATGCTTTTCTTTATGTATATTGGATTTTTAAATGGATTGTTTCATCGACATTTTTTTAGAGAGAATATTAAACTTCCGTTATTACTGATTATAGCAAGCGACTTCATACTAAATTTGGCAATATTTGGGTTATTCTTTTTGCTAAGAGGACGCTTTGGCTTTGTCAACTATCTGACCAATATAATGATTCCGGAAATTTGTTATACTGTACTTGTTGCATTATTTTTGTATCCGCTCTTATTGATTGTTAATCATCAATTTGATTCGGATGAAAAGAGGAGAGCTGGTAAACTTGTTTAGAAATTTACGTGATTCGCTTATTCAACTAATTTCATCAAGAGTTTTTATTCTTATGATTGCCATTATTATCATGACATCTATTTTGATTCAAAGAATTTTTTCGCTTCAAATCGTGAATGGTTCTACCTACTTAGAAGATTTTAAACTAAAAATCAAAAAAGAACGAACAATCGCAAGTGCACGCGGAAATATTTATGATTATAAAGGAAATCTATTAGCATTTAATGAGCTTGCATACTCTGTTACGATTCAAGATGTTTATGAATCCGGAAAAACAAAGAATAGTGATTTAAATCAAACAATCTATAAATTAATCCATATGATTGAAAAAAATGGAGATAAATTAATTAATGATTTTAAAATTATCATAAATCGAAATGGGCAGTATGAATTTGTTGAAAGCGGTTCAGCACATCTTCGTTTTCTTGCTGACATTTATGGTATCAAATCCGTAGAAGACCTTTCTTATGCGCAGGAGACTGCAACTGCTGAGGAAGTCATTATGTACTTGGCAGACCGGACAAGATATGGCATTGGAGAATATCTAGATCCTGAAGATCGTACAACCTTTCAAATAGGAAAAGGGTTTACTAGGGAAGATATCCTGAAAATTGTATCCATTCGTTATGCAATTGGCTTGAATAGTTATCAAAAGTATATCCCAACTAAAATTGCTACCGATGTTTCTGATCGAACAGTTGCTGTTATTATGGAAAACAGTTTTGATCTAGAGGGTGTGTCCATCGCAGAAGATACGATTCGAAGATACGTAGATAGTGTCTATTTTTCTCATATTATTGGCTATACTGGTAAAATTTCAAAAGAAGAATATGATGGTTATGTGGACCAAGGCTTTGAGTATTCCCTAACAGATGTTGTTGGTAAAGCTGGAATTGAACAAATCATGGAAAGTGATTTGCAAGGAGTAAAAGGTAGTGAAACAGTCTTTGTAGACAATCTTGGTAAAATTATTGAAAGTACGCATCGTATAGAACCAACGGCTGGTAATGATTTGTACCTAACGATTGATAAAGATTTGCAAAAGGCGGTTTATTCACTATTAGAACAAAAAATTGCCGGTATATTAGTTTCAAAAATCGAACCAATCAAAACCTATGTACCGGCACCAAACGCAACCTCAAGTGCCATCAAGATTCCAATTGATGATGTTTATTTTGCCCTTATCAATAATAATATTATTGACATCAGCAACTTTTCCAAAAACAATGCAAAAGAAGTGGAAAAATCCGTATATGAAAGCTTTATAACAAAAGAAAACTTGGTTATCCAAACACTTAAGAATGAATTGTTTGATTATTCCACGCCTTATTCAGAGCTTGATCAGGAATATCAGGTGTATCAATCCCTTCTTGCCAACCAACTCCAAGAGAATGGTGTATTAGTACCCGAACTAATTGATAAGAACAGTGAAGTTTACGCTGGGTGGAAGAATGAAACCAGTAGCTTAAAGGAGTATTTGACTGGTGCAATTGCAAATAACTGGATTGATATCAAAAAACTATCTTTGGATAGTCAATATCTAAGTGCTGATGAGATTTATGAAAAACTCATTGAGTACATTGAAAACGAAATTCGTACAAACACAACTTTTTCAAAAAAAATGTATTATTACATGATCCAAGAAAATAGGTTGAGTGGAAAAGATGTTTGTTTGATTTTGTTTGAGCAAAAAATTATTGATGGTACGGATGAAGAAAAAGATGCTTTGAGAAATGGATCTGTTTCATCCTATCAATTTATGGTTGATAAAATCAGTAAACTTGATATTACACCAGGTCAACTTGCACTTGATCCATGTAGTGGTTCCTGTGTTGTGACCGATGTAAATACCGGTGAAGTAAGGGCCTTAGTAACTTATCCAAGCTATGATAACAACCGTTTGGCCAATACCATTGATTCGCAGTATTATGCGCAACTTTCCACTGATTTATCAAAACCACTATGGGACTATGCTACGCAACAACGTTCGGCACCGGGTTCTACTTACAAAATTGTCTCTTCAGTAGCTGCACTTGAAGAAAATGCAATATCGCCTGGAGATATTATTGAGTGTAATGGAACGTGGACCACTTTAGAAGAACAAAACCCACCAAAATGTTGGATTGCACCATCAAAGCATGGTGAATTGGATATTGAAGGGGCTATTGAACATTCCTGCAATTATTTCTTTTTTGAAGCAAGTTATCGTTTGGGCAAAAAAGATGGCGTATATAATAGTGAGTACGGACTTGAAAAACTTGCTTATTATGCAGACAAATTTGGATTATCAGAGACATCAGGAATCGAAATTACAGAATCCGAACCACAGATTTCAGATTCGGATGCAATTCGTTCAGCAATTGGTCAAGGAACTAATAACTTTACAACAATTGGTCTGGCAAGGTATATTACAACGGTTGCAAATGGAGGAACTTGCTATGATTTATCACTCATTGATAAATTAACCGATTCTTCCCAAAGAGTTTTGATTGATTACAAACCAAAGATTCGAAATCAGGTTGAAATCAAGCCTTCTACATGGACTGCCATTCATAATGGTATGAGAAGAGTGGTCTTAAGTAAACCATACTATGAAGACTTAGGTGTCAATGTTGCTGGTAAAACAGGTACAGCACAGGAGAGTAAAAGTAGAGCAAACCATGCGCTATTTGTTGGTTATGCACCTTTTGAAAATCCAGAAATATCTATTTCTACACGAATCGCATTTGGTTATGCATCGGATTATGCTGCTGAATTATCAAGAGACGTTTTTAAATACTATTACAACCTGGAAGCAAAAGATGATTTAATTACAGGAACTGCTGAATTACCAAGTGCTCAAGTAACAGCAGGCGACTAATCGATCATGGAAGATAGAAAGTAGGCAATTATTTTGAAAACAAACAATGTAATTATTAAAAGCTTACCAAATGGTGTAAGTGTTCATTTACAAGATGATGTTCCAATGGCGGAACTATTAGAAGAAGTTGTCTTTAAATTCAGAGAGTCTGCCCGATTTTTTAAAAAGGCTAAGATTGCACTTACCTTTGAAGGAAGGCCTCTTTCTAGCGAAGAAGAAATCGCAATTATACAGGCAATAACAAGCGTGTGTGACATGCAAATTATGTGCTTGGTTGGAAAGGATGACGAGACCAATCAAATTCTATATAAAGCGCTTCGCCAGTTGAAGTTTGACAAACTCGAGCAAACCGCCCAAATTATTGAGGGTGATTTAAAAAATGGTGCAAGTATTGAACTGGAATCAAATATCCTTTTGCTTGGAAGCGTAAATCCAGGATGCAAAATCACATCTTCTAGAAATATCATTATATTGGGTGGATTGTATGGTAGTGCAGTTGCAGGAACGTCAGGTGAGGAACATTTCATTTTCTCACTCCATTCTTCGCCAGAATATTTACAAATTGGAACTGTATGTGATCAAACGCTAGATAAACAATCAAAATGGCCTATCAAGCCAAAACCATCTCCAAAACTTGTCTATGCAAAGGATCAAAAACTTATAACAGAAGAAGGTAAATTCACACCAGAACTTCTATCTAAATTTTTTTAAACTTGTAACAACAAAGGAATTGAGCGGGCTGAGTGCGCGTTAGAAAGGCAACAAAGGTGATTGAGCCCATGTTAAAAAGATATCGAGTCAGAGATTATAATTTTAGGTTGGTCCTATTATTACTTACCGTAACCATCATTGGAATATTGGCAATTGGTAGTGCAGACCAAAGCTTTCAAAAAAAACAAATTCTTGGATTATTAATGGGTTTCTTTTTAATGGTCGTGATTTCTCTATTTGATTATAGTTTTTTTCTAAACTTGCATTGGTTTATTTATGCGGCGAACCTAGTATTATTGCTTTTAGTACGGTTTATGGGGCATAAAGTGAGTGGTGCTACACGCTGGCTAGTCATCTTTGGAATTCAATTTCAACCATCCGAATTAGCCAAAATTTTATTGATTTTATTCTACGCACAGTATATTATGAAACATAAGGAACATTTTAATACTTGGAAAAATTTGTTATCCATGATTGCATTATTAGTTCCACCAGCAGCACTTATTTATTTACAACCAGATTTAAAATCCACTATTATTATTGGAGTGGTTTTCATCGTCATTATGTATATGGGTGGATTGAGTTATAAGATTATTGGAGCCGTGTTATTGGTTGTCGTTCCACTTTCTGTGATCTTGTTAATGCTTGTCATTCAACCGGATCAGAAAATCATTGAGCCTTACCAGCAAGATCGAATTTTAGCATGGCTAAACCCTTCAGAATATAAAGATTCAGAAGGATATCAGCAAGAAAATTCCATTACCGCAATTGGCTCCGGACAACTTCATGGTAAGGGCCTTAACAATAACGAGATTGCCTCCGTAAAAAATGGAAATTTTATTTTAGAACCACAAAACGATTTTATTTTTGCAATTATCGGTGAGGAATTAGGCTTTATTGGTGGAAGTGTAGTAATCATTTTACTGTACTTAATTGCATTTGAGTGTGCGTTAATTGCAAAGCAGTCAAAAGATTTAGGTGGGGTCATTATTTGCTCTGGAATGGCCGCCATAATTGCATTTCAGAGCTTTGTGAATATTTCAGTGGCGACTGGAATTTTCCCTAATACAGGTGTTCCACTTCCTTTTGTGAGCAGTGGACTAACATCACTTGTAAGCCTATATATTGGAATGGGATTTGTCTTAAATGTTAATTTACAACGAATAAAAAAATATAGTTAGGAGTGGGTTAAATGAATATAGCACTGATTGCACATGATGCCAAAAAGAAGTTGATGCAGAATTTCTGTATCGCGTATAGGGGGATTTTATCAAAGAATGAATTGTATGCTACTGGTACAACTGGACGTCTTATAGAAGAGGTTACAAATTTAAATGTTCACAAACATCTTGCAGGACATCTTGGTGGAGAACAACAATTAGGTGCTCAAATTGAGCATAATGAAATTGATTTAGTGATTTTCCTTAGGGATCCACTAAATCCTAAGAAACACGAGCCAGATGTAAATAATGTAATTGTTCTATGTGACATGCATAATATTCCATTAGCAACAAATCTTGCATCTGCTGAATTACTAATCAAGTCTTTAGATAGAGGAGATTTAGAGTGGCGTGAAATGTATAAATAGTAAACGAATTCTAGTATTCCTATTATTTAGTGGTTTACTTCTCATCAGTGGTTGTTCCGGCGAAAAATATAAAATGGCCTATGATGTTGATTCTTCCGTTTCAAGTTTTCGCTTTGCACAATATGGAAGTCTTGATAAGGCACATGGATTTGCATATGATTTGTGTGTGACGGACACGGATGTGATGGAAGAAACAAATGTAAATACCAGCGAATCTGCTACGGCACTTTTATGTGATGTAAATAAAAAAGATGTGATTTTTGCAAAAAGCATTCATGAACAAATGGAACCTGCTAGTCTGACGAAAGTATTAACAGCATTAGTAGCTCTAAAACATGCGGATTTAGAAGATCAATTAGTTGCTTCTTCAAATGTTAAAATTCAGGAGTCTGGTGCCTCGCTAATTGGCTTAGAACAGGGCGATGTAATGACCCTTGATCAAGCCTTACACGCACTCTTGTTGCCTTCTGGTAATGATGCTGCTATTTTAATTGCGGAGAATATTGGTGGCAGTGTTGAGGGATTTGCGCAAATGATGAATGATGAGGCAAAACTTTTAGGTGCAACGAATTCTCACTTTGTCAATCCACATGGGCTGACACAAGAAGGGCATTATGTTACTGCTTATGATTTGTATCTCATCTTTAATGAAGCAATTAAGTATGATAAATTCACAGAAATTATCAATACAAATGAGTATAACACCATTTACAGGGATAAGAATGGAGATCCTAAAGAGTTTTCTTGTTCATCCACAAATCTCTATTTAAAAGGAACATATAATGCACCTGAACATGTTACTGTAATTGGTGGAAAGACAGGTACTACCAATTCTGCGAGAAATTGTTTGGTACTTTTAGCAAAGGATGGTACGGGCAGTCCTTATATCTCAATCATACTAAAATGTAAGGAACGTGGCATCTTATATGAGGAGATGACAGATTTATTATATGAAATAAATTAGGTTGTTTTTTTCAACTAAATACACTATAATATTTTTATCACAGGGACATTCATTGTGATAAATGACTACAATATTCTCGAGGAGGGTTTGCCATGGTGCAATTAATCATCGGAAACAAAGGTAAAGGAAAGACAAAACATTTACTAGACAAAGTAAATGCAAGAGTAAAAGAAATATCTGGTAATATTGTATATTTAGACAAGAATGCAAAGCACATGTACGATTTGAACAACAAGATTCGACTGATTAACATGTCTGAGTTTGATGTATCTAACCAAGACGAGTTTGTTGGATTTATCTATGGTATTATTTCACAGGATAATGATTTAGAAGAGGTTTATTGCGATAGCATTTTCCAGATCGCAGAATTAGACAAAGATGATTTATCCGATTTTATTCAAAAACTTGAAAGCATTAGTGAGAAATATAAACTGGATTTTATCATATGTGCAGGTGTTGATTCCGATGAATTGCCTACGTCATTAGAATCGAATGTGGTAGTATCTCTATAATGTTAAAATAAGTTTCATATGCCTCGGTTGCGCCGGGGCTTTTCTTTTGAAGGAGATTAGGTGTGGCAAATAGAGAGAGAGGCGTGGTTACGCCTTATAGAAAACCGATTAATTTGAATATTGGCTTGATTATATTTAGCATCATTTTCATATACATTATTATTGGGGTTTTTATGTTTTTCACATCCAAGCATGTTATTGGATATGAGGTTAATACGGGTGCATTAAGTGAATCCAATATTTATACAGGAATTGCTCTTAGGGAAGAATTAACCGTGTCTGTTAATGGTGCTGGATACATTAATTATTTTGCACGTGAGGGAGAGCATGTTGCCGTAGGTGATTTGGTCTATACACTTGATGAAACAGGTAGTTTGTTGGATTATCTTGAAGAGTCCTCTGAAAACGCTTCTTTTTCTGATAAGGATTATTCGGAGATCAGAAGTGAAATCACGAATTTTCAACACTCTTTTAAATCCGTTGAGTTTAAGCAGTTATATGATTTTCAATATCGCATTAAGGGTACGGCACTGAAATTATCAAACTTTAATATGCTTCAAAATATGGATGGTACAATCAGTGGCAATACGGTTGCTGTGAATTTTTGTAAATCTACGATTCCTGGTGTTGTCATCTATAATTTAGATGGTTATGAGAATTTGACGCAGGAGACAATCCATAAAGACATGTTTGAACAAAAAAAATACAAAAAGAATGATTTGCTTGGAAATGAATTGGTTGCAATGGGAGACGCTGCTTATAAATTAGTAACTTCCGAATATTGGTCCGTGATTATTCCAATAGACTCAAAACGCGCAAAAGAATTAGTAGAAGAAAAGTATGTTCAGGTCAAATTTTTGGATAAACAGTATTATTCTTGGGCGGCAGTCACTTCTTTCGAGAAGGATAAAGATACCTACCTAAAACTTGACTTTAATAATTCTATGATTGCTTTTGCTGATAAACGTTTTTTGGAATTAGAAATCATTTCAAACCAGAAAAAAGGATTGAAAATACCAAAAAGTGCAATTATAGAAAAAGAATTTTACCTGATTCCAAAAGACTATGTTGTAAAAGGCGGTATGAAATCTCGTGATGGCGTAATGCGTGAGACCTATAAAGAGGATGGCTCAAAATCAACAAGTTTTGTTGAAACAACCATTTATTCTGAAACGGAAACAGATTATTATGTGGACGGCGATATGTTTGAGATTGGTGATCAAATCGTGAAGCCAAATAGTACGCAGCAATATGCAATTAGCCGAAAAGGCACTTTGGTTGGTGTATATAACATTAATAAAGGCTATGCCGACTTCAAAGAAATCACAATTCTATATTCTAACAATGAGTATTCGATTGTAAAATCCAATACGATTTATGGACTGAGTGTCTATGATCATATTGTTTTAGACGCTGAGAGCGTGAAAGCAGATGACTTTATCTATGAATAGGAGTGACTAACTTGAATGAATTAAGAAATAATGAACTTAAGAATAATTATGAGCATGTTCTTTTAATGATTCAGGATGCTTGTAAGTCTGGCCAAAGATCCCCAGAGGAAGTGACACTGATTGCGGTTTCTAAGACGTATTCAGCAGATGACATCTGGATATTATATGATTTAGGATGCAGACATTTTGGAGAAAACAAAGTGCAGGAATTAACTCAGAAACAGGACATTCTTCCAAAAGATATCTGCTGGCATATGATTGGACATCTGCAGACAAACAAAGTGAAGTATCTTGTGGGCAGAGTGGACATGATTCATGGTGTAGACTCCCTGAAATTAGCTCAGGAAATTCAATCCAAGGCGCAAAAGGAAGGCATTGTCCAAAAGATTTTGCTTGAAGTCAATATAGCAAGAGAAGATACGAAGTATGGTCTTGTAGAGGAAGATGTTTTAGATCTAATCAGAATGATCCACTCCTTTGAAAACATATCTATTCAGGGCTTAATGACGATTGCTCCATACGTTACAAATGCGACGGAAAATCAGAAACATTTTCGCAAGCTAAAGCAATTATCTGTTGACATAATGAGGGAAAACATTGATAATGTAAGTATGAATGTTCTTTCTATGGGAATGTCAGGGGATTACGTAGTAGCAATTCAAGAAGGTGCAACAATGGTTCGCGTTGGCACTGGACTATTTGGAAAGAGAAATTATAATATTTAAATGTTTACATAAGGAGAGTTAATACTATGGGAGTAATGGATAAGTTTTTAAATGCCATGAAATTAAACGACAATGATGACGATCAATACGATGATGATTATTATGATGAAGAAGATATAGAGGAAGTTCCTAAGAAAAAATCCGTCAAATCACAAGATGATTTTTATGAAGAAACTCCAAAAGCAAAACCACTCGCAAAGGTTGCACCATTAAAACCTACTAAAAAATCAGGAGGAAGTGGAATGGAAGTTTGTGTTATTAAACCAACTACCGTAGAAGATGCAAGAGAGATTACCGAAACATTATTATCAAATCGTACGGTTGTGTTAAATATGGAAGGTCTTGACGTTGATATTGCACAAAGAATTATTGATTTTACTTCTGGTTCATGTTTTGCGATTTCTGGTAATTTACAAAAGATTTCTCATTACATCTTTATTATCACTCCTGCAAGCGTTGATATTTCCGGTGATTTTCAAGAAATACTATCTGGCGCATTTGATGTAGCATCTTTTAATTCGCCAATCTAGATTCAAAAAAACTATAAAACTTCCGCTTATGTCGGAAGTTTTTATTCATAATACTGATAAATGAGGAGTAATATGTAGATGAAAAAAATAACTTGCGTTGATCGAATGACCGTACACTTTGAAGAAAAACCATGTTACGACATTCTATTTCAGACTGGGTTTGAAGCATTAGCAAAGGAATTAGAGTGTATTGATCAACTAAACAATAGGAAAATCGCAATTATTAGTGATTCAAACGTGGCACCACTATATGCAAATGAAGTCAGTGAAGTCCTCAAACCGATTTGTAAGGATGTAGTTGTATTTACATTTGAAGCTGGTGAGAAAAGCAAAACTTTAGCAACGATTCAAACTATTTATCAGTTTTTGATCGAGCACAGCTTCCAAAGAAGCGACTTATTACTAGCCCTAGGTGGTGGAGTTGTTGGAGATATGACCGGATTTGCAGCTGCAACCTATTTAAGGGGTGTGGATTTCATCCAGGTTCCTACATCCGTACTCGCTATGGTTGATAGTAGTGTAGGTGGCAAAACAGGCGTAGATTTTGATCAATACAAGAATATGGTTGGCGCATTTCATATGCCAAAATTACTCTATACGAATTTTGATGTCTTAAAAACTTTACCAGAACGTGAATTATGTGGTGGAATAGCAGAAGTTTTAAAAGCTGGACTGATTAAGGATGCAACGTTCTATGAGTGGATTATCAATCATTTTTATGAGATTCTCGAATTAGATTCTCAAACAATTCATTATATGATTCAAAGAAGTTGCGAAATCAAGCGCGATGTTGTTGAAAATGATCCTTTTGAAAAAGGTGATCGAGCACTTCTTAACTTTGGGCATACGTTGGGTCATGCTATTGAGAAAGCAAGTCATTTTGAATTATCCCATGGTGAATGCGTTGCACTCGGAATGGTAGCTGCTTCCTTTATTTCTTGGAAGAGAGACTATATTATAATGGAAGAGTACTACGAAATTCGCGATATGTTTGTACCATTTTCACTTCCAATTAGTATTCAGAATATATCTTTTGATCAACTACTAGATAATATGAAATCAGACAAGAAGGTAGTGAACGATTCGCTACGGTTTATTCTTCTAAAAAAGGTCGGAGAAGCAATCATTGATTCAACCGTTACAAAAGATGAGCTGAAAGCCGCTTTTGATGAATTAGAATATAAAGAAGAGGACTAAATTAAATCATGAATAGAAAAAGAATCATCCAGCTTCTTATGAGCTTTTTAATCTCTATTACACTTGTTTTTGCAGATCAATTTGCAAAACATTTGGCAATTCTTCATTTAAAAGATAAAGCAGCAATTGTACTTTGGGATAAGGTGTTTAAGCTTTATTATCTTGAAAATCGAGGTGCTGCGTTTGGTATTTTACAAAACCAACGACTCTTCTTTGTATTTGCAAGTATGGTTATGTTGAGTGCGATTGTTTATGTATTCATCAAAATGCCAGATACCAAACGATATTATTTGGTGAGAACGTTCTTGATTATGATTTCAGCAGGTGCACTTGGAAATATGATTGATCGCATAAGACTTAATTATGTTGTGGATTTTTTATATTTTGAGTTGATTAATTTTCCAATCTTTAATGTTGCTGACATTTTGGTGACAGTAGGAACGATCTTAATGCTAATCAGTATCTTATTTGTATATAAAGAAAATGATTTTGATTTTTTAAAGTTCAAGGTTAAAAATGGAGAGTCCTGATATGGAACACCCTAATATGGAACGCCCTGATATGGAACATTGTAAGATTCTTACATGGACTGTAACAAGCGAGCAAGAATCCGATCGAATAGATAAAACCTTGGCAGATTGCATTGGGGATTATTCAAGATCCTATCTTCAAAAATTGATTAAGGATCAATGTGTCCTTGTAAATGGAAGCGTTGTGAAGCCCAGTTATCTTGTGAAAGAAGCTGATGTTTTGACGATTTATTTGCCAAATAGCATCGAACTCAATATTCAACCACAAGATCTTCATTTAGATGTATTATATGAGGATGATTCTGTTATTATTATTAATAAACCCAAGGATATGGTTGTTCATCCAAGTGCAGGTCATTTCACAGGTACTTTGGTAAATGGCATACTGTATCATTGTAATGGACAGTTATCTGGCATAAACGGGGTATTAAGGCCTGGAATTGTGCATCGAATTGATAAAGACACCACCGGATCAATCGTAATTTGTAAAACAGATGAAGCCCACCAAAGCCTAAGTGATCAACTAAAAGTCCATTCTATGACCCGCGTATACCATGCAATCGTAATGGGGCACTTGAAAGAAGAGGAGGGAACTATTCACGCAGCAATTGCGAGGGACCCAAGAAATAGGCTTCGAATGGCGATCAATCCCTTAGGAAAGGAAGCAATTACTCACTATAAAGTGATTCAGTATCTTAAAAATGCAACCTACATTGAATGCCGACTTGAGACTGGAAGAACACATCAAATCAGAGTTCACATGAGCAGTATCCATCATCCGCTCTTAGGCGATGAATTATATGGTGGTACAAATATGAAATTCTCATTGAAGGGTCAAACGTTACATGCTAAAACACTTGGATTTATACATCCAGTGACCAAAGAATATCTAGAAGTGGATGCACCATTACCTGATTATTTTACTAAGATTATCAATCAATTATCATAGTTACCTAATAAAAAAGGAGAGTGGAGAGTATGGATACAATTATTTGTATTGGACGTCAGTATGGAACGGGTGGTCGTGAAATAGGAAAGCAATTAGCACACGATTATGACATTCCATTTTATGACAAAGAATTACTTACCAGAATTGCAAAAGAAAGTGGATTTAGCGAAGAAATGATTGCCTGGCATGATGAAAAACCAACGAGCAGTTTCCTTTATAACCTTGTAATGGACACATATTCGTTTGGTTACAACTATAGTTCTGTTGTTGATATGCCACTCAGTCAAAAAATCTTTTTGGCAGGATTTGAAACTATTAAGAAAATTGCTGGTGAAGGTCCATGTGTTATTGTTGGGCGTTGTGCCGATTATGCCCTAGCAGATAACGAAAAGATGTTAAGTATCTTTTTACATGGACCACTCGAAGAACGAATGAATAGAATTATGGAAGTGTATTCTATGGATGATAAATCAGCCAAAGAAACCATATCCAAAAAAGATAAACAAAGACAAAGTTATTATAATTATTATACGTCCAAGAAATGGGGAACCGTTGAGAGTTATGACTTATCAATTAACAGGTTCAAATACGGAATGGAAGGAACTATCAAACTAATCAAAGACAGTGTAACTGAATTTGAAACTATTCGCAAAAGACAAGTTTAACGAATAGATGTATCGGAGTCCAATATGATTGTAAATGGTCCATCATTTACCAAGGAAACCTGCATATCTGCTCCAAATTCACCACTTTCAACAAGATACTCTTTATCACGAATATAGTTCATAAAGAATTCATACAGGTCATTCGCTTGATCAGGTTTCATTGCCTGAATAAACGATGGCCTGTTTCCTTTTCGACAATCTGCGCATAAGGTAAATTGTGAAATAATTAAAAAACTGCCACCAACATCGCGGATGGATAAATTCGTTTTGCCATCTGCATCTGCAAAGACTCTTAAGGCACATAATTTGTCCGCCATTTTGGTAGCAATTTCGCGTGTATCATCCTGGGTAATTCCCAATAGAACTACAAAACCATGTTTAATTTCGCCAACCACTTGTTGCTCAATTGAAACATTGGCATTTAAAACTCTTTGAATTACTAATTTCATGAATCTTCATCCTCCATTCATTACTTGTTTTGTTTGTTTTGTTTGTTTTGTTTGTTTTACTTGTTTTTCATTACTTGTTTTGTTTGGAATTTTTACTCGATTTTTTTAGGCATTGATAGCTATTTTTCTTCTCAAATGCCTAATTTCAGGTGTTTTTCGGCCTTTTTAGGCATTTGAACCGGATTTCTTACAAAAAAGCCTAATTTTCGGCATTTGTCAGTTATATTTAGGCATTGGAGATCATTTTTCTGTTCAAAAGCCTAATTTCTAACACTATAATTTACACCGAATACCTCTTTGAAATAAATCAGAAATCTTCATCCTCCATTAATTATTAATTACTTATTAATTACTTCTTGAATTGACAAAATAATAGATTTCTTTTATTCTATCAAAAAGACTGTTTTTCAAAAAAAATTTCTAGAAAGTCAGGTGATTTAAAATATTCTACCAACAAATGCTTAAGCAACGTCACTTCTTACAAGTTCAAATCGAAAATTTGAAAAACAAACTCGCTAACTACCCCAAAGAACATCTCATACTAAAACACCACGGTCCTTATGTGAAATGCTATAAAAGCAATGGTAAAATCTCCACGTATATACCAAAAAAAGAAAAGAATCTTGCTATAGAACTAGCTCGAAAAAAATATAATTCCCAACTTTATGAAGATTATTTACTAGAATTAACACTCCTCAATTCTTTTATTACAAAATATCAAAAGTTATCGAATAAGTCTGCATTACTTCTTAATGATGAAGCCTTTCTCAAACTTTTCTCAGATTTTTCCTCTATTCCAGCCAACTTCAATTCGCATTCCCTTTTATCACCTAATACGTATCAAAATTGGATTTTTGAAAAATATGAAAAGAATCCTACATATCCCGAGCAATTGCAACACAAGTGTCTTTCCGGCGAATATGTTCGCTCCAAATCAGAAGTTATTATTGCCAATACACTATTTACACATCATCTTCCCTATCGATATGAATGTGCCATGACACTTGGTGGCATTACTTATTATCCTGATTTTACAATTCTAAACCCTTCTACCTTACAAATACTCTATTGGGAACATTTTGGAATGATGGATATTCCAAATTACTGTGATAAGACCTTTCATAAATTAAAGCAATTTAGTCATTACGGAATCATCCCAGATATCAATCTCATCACAACTTATGAAACACTGCAACATCCCCTTGACTCGAAACGAATACAATGCATGGTAGAAGAATTATTTGAATGTTGATTTTCTATTTTACATAGTATTTTTTGATTCGATTATACAATACACTTTTAGGCATTAGCGTTTCTATTCTATCTCCAAAGCCTAAAATCGCAAGACCTTTTGAAAATATTAGGCTTTTAGTGCCACTTTTCTTAAAATATGCCTAATTTCAGTCATATTAACCATTTTTTTAGGCATTGAGGATTCTTTTTACCTTTCAATGCCTAAAATTATTTTATTCCCGTTATTTTTATATATTCCAAACAATTTACTTTTCATTTTCTATCATAGTTTCTTCAGCAATGTCTTCTAGATTTTTCTGAAAATACTCGCCCTCTTCTATGCGTTCAAGGTTAATATAATCACTTGTGCTGACTGAAAGAGACTTTTCTTTTAATTTGTTATGTACCCTACGCTTAATAAATGCATAGATGACTGCAAAAGTCGGTACACCAATGGCAATTCCCACAATTCCAAAGAATCCACCAAAGATTGTAATGGAAACAATAACCCAAAAACTTGATAAACCAGTTGAGTCGCCCAAAATTTTAGGTCCCAAAATATTGCCATCAAATTGTTGTAGAGCAAGAATAAATATCACAAAATAAAATGCTTGAATTGGATTTACCATTAAAATCAAAATTGTACTTGGGATTGCACCAATAAATGGTCCGAAAAATGGTATTACGTTTGTAATTCCGACAATAACACTGACCAAAATCGGGTATGGAAATTGAAATAAATTTGCGCATATAAAACATAGCAACCCAATAATAATGGAATCGATTATTTTACCAATAATAAATCCACCAAACGTACGATCAATAAAACGAAAATCCGATATAATATTATTAGCCCGTTCTGTCTTGCAGATAGAATAAATGGTTTTTTTCAGTTGGCCTGCAAAAAGTTCTTTTTGGAACAACACATATACGGAAATAATCAAACCAATGAGTGCATCTGATAAAGATTTAATTAATGCAATAATACTCACTGTAACCTGTTGCACTACCACATTTAGCTGTGGAACAATGCGGTTATTAAGTAGTTCATAGATTTTTTCGTAAGATAAATCTAATAATGAATTTACAATTTTCTCTAACTCAAGATTATCGGACAATAGCTCCTGAGTCCACTTTTGAAGATTATTAGCATAACTTGGAAACTGCACAGTAATGCTTCGAATACTTTTAATCAGTTCTGGGATAATTAGAGCAAAAAATCCATATAAAAACAAAGCAACTATAATCAGTGTGAAAAAGATTGATATACCACGCACTAATTTCTTGATTTTCGTTTTTGTAAGGTCTGCCTTTGCCTTTTTGAATAATGGAAGTAAAATCTTCTTCTCTATTTTATTAACAATTGGATTCATTAAATAAGCAAATACCAGGCCATAAATAATTGGCATTAATATATTGATTAAACCGTCAATATTGTTTTTGAGATTTTGAGCTCGAAATAGCAGATAATAAAAAGATAATCCTCCGATAATCACTAATAGTGCCGTTGTACCCCAGTGTAGAAATTTTTTGTCCCATTTATAGTTCATGAAATAGCTCCTTTTCACTAGCAAAATATCTAATTGATTATATCACAGAAGCCATAAATTATGCTATACTATTAACAATCATATAAACAGATTGGATTGGAATACAACATGAAATTACAACAATTATTAAGTTATACAAGAAAAGCAGTAGATGATTTTGCAATGATTGACGAAGGCGACCGTATTGCTGTTGGCATGTCAGGTGGCAAGGACAGTATTGCATTATTACATGCTCTGAATGGTTTGAAACGTTTTTATCCTAAGAAATTTGAAATCCATGCGCTCACTGTTGATTTGGGCTTTCAAAATCTTGACTTAACCAAAATGCAGGCGCTATGTGATTCGCTTGGAGTTGAATATACAATTATCAAAACGGATATTGCTTCCATAGTCTTTGATCAGCGCAAGGAATCTAATCCTTGTTCTTTGTGTGCCAAAATGCGAAAAGGGGCATTAAACGAAGAAATGAAACGCCTTAATCTTAATAAGGTAGCCTATGGCCATCACAAGGATGATGTTGTAGAAACTATGCTCATGTCTTTGATCTTTGAAGGTAGATTTCATACATTTTCTCCATATACCTATCTGGATCGCATGGATGTAAGCGTTATTCGCCCTCTTCTATACATCAACGAAATGGACATTATTGGTTTTATTAACAAGTATGAATTAACAGTATTGAAAAGTCCCTGTCCAGCAGATGGAAATACAAAACGAGAATATACGAAACAACTTTTAAAGCAACTGATTACAGAGAATCCTGGAGTAAAAGAACGCATGTTTACAGCAATCAAAAACTCAGGTACGAAAGGTTGGAATGATCTTGAAGGAAAAATCGAACAATTATCACAGCAAAGTAAATGATGCCAATACGCTGAAGCTTCGCTCACTACTTGACACTCTTCCACCGTTTTGTAAGCAGTTTTTTAGAGGAATCGAGCCTACTACTTCTTCTAGAACCAGACTCGGATATGCTCTAGACTTACGTATTTTTTTTGAATTTGTTAAACAAGCAAATCCTTCTTTTAAAAATACGGACATCACCTCTATGAAACTTGATATTCTGGATTCACTAAAACGTGATGACATCGAGGAATATCTAGATTATTTGAGTTATTATGAAAAAGAAGATCGGGTTTATACCAATGACGAACGCGGAAAAGCAAGAAAATTGGCTGCTTTAAGAAGTTTTTATAGTTACTTTTATACAAGTGAACTCATCGAAAAGAATGTTGCTGCTCTCGTACCAATGCCTAAGCTTCACGAAAAAGAAATTATCCGTTTAGACCCAGATGAAGTATCCACTCTTCTTGACTTGGTTGAAAGTGGTGAAAATCTTTCGGTAGCAGAACTTCGTTTTCATAAGCTGACAAAGGTTCGCGATTTAGCAATCTTGACGCTTCTTTTAGGAACTGGAATTCGTGTTTCTGAATGTGTTGGTCTAGATCTGAATGATGTGGATTTTAAGAATGAAGGAATTCGTATACAACGAAAAGGTGGTTATATTGCCATTGTTTATTTTGGTGATGAAGTGAAAGAAGCGTTATTAAAGTATATGGATCAGAGAAAACATATCATTCCTGAATCCGGACATGAAAATGCACTGTTCCTATCACTTCAATACAAACGTTTAGCAGTTCGAAGCATCGAAAAATTAGTTCAAAAATATGCTTCTAGAGTAACTTCTTTGAAAAAAATTACTCCCCATAAATTACGAAGTACTTATGGTACGAGTTTATATAAGAACACTGGTGACATTTATTTGGTTGCTGATGTATTGGGACACAAGGATGTTAACACTACCAAAAAACATTATGCAGCGCAGTCTGAAGAACGACGAAAACAAGCGGCAAATAAGGTCCAATTAAGGGGAGATTAGGGGGAGATTTAGGATGTTATTGGTTTCAGGTTTGATTGCTTATTTCATAAATATGTATCTTGTTGTAATCGTTTTATTATGTGCAGTCAATTTAATTCTACTCAATATTGCTGTTTTATTAATCATTAACAATATTCAATCTGCATATGATTATCTGCGTGGAGAAAAAATCTTAGCACACATTATTTGTACACTTCCAGAACATAATGTCTATCTTTTCAGGACACAAACATGCAATTTATTTGATGATGGATATACGGATATCGATAATATTTGGGGTATGCCTCGAATGAGTAAAAAAAACAGACTCGCTGTTTGCCCAGTCTATTATGTATCATTTATGGTAAATGGAGTTGAATATAAAGATTATTGTGTTGTAGATAACAAACAACGTTTTAAATTTATGAATGAACAAGTGGAAATCACATATCTATATGATTTAAAAACGCACAAACCGATTCCTCAATCTCCGATTGGTTATGAAAGAATTATAGCCGCTATCTTTTGTATCGTCATGACATATTGTATTCCTATATTTGTATTTATTAATTTTATGTAGTAATACATTGTTATTATAAACACAAAGGACTCTCTTTTCGTAAATACATCCGAAAAGGAGTCCTTTTATATAGTGTTATTATATTAATTCAAACGATTGGAGATTGTTAACTAATAAATCAATAATTGGTACGTTTTATTAATCTTCGTTCCATCCATTGATTTGGCAGTTATCGAACAACGTCCTTTTTTCAGTGGAACAATAACATAACCTCTAAAGAAGTCATATTGAATAGAAACCATACTCGGATCTGACAGATACCAATCAATTGTTTTATACGTAACACTGTATTCAGTTATTGGGTAACCACACTTTAGGTTTTCCACAACAACAGGATAACCGACCTCATAGCCTCCTAAAGAATTATATCCCATACTGATATAATTCATTGGTATTTTTTGTGATAATGAACGAAAATCAAAATCCTTAATCGGTAATCTTCCATTCAGATAGTATACGCCTTCAACTTGACTTCCATCTAGCGATCTGGCATAAATAAGTGCTCCATCCATTGTAGATTTTGATGTAACAACTCCTTTTTGATCCACACTCATGATACTTGGATTACTTGAATACCATTCTACTTTCTTAGTATCAACTGGACCATAATCTTCATGAACAGTCGCAACTAACTGACAAGTTGTTCCTGCTGCTAAAACGCTTGAACGTCCTCCCTCTTCAGAAACCACAATCTTTGATACTGGGTTTACTACTTTCACGGAGATAGTTTTCTTAAGATTGCTTCCATCCGTCGTTTGAACGGTGATTTTTGCTGTTCCAGTTCCCTTTCCAGTGCTTTGTACAGAAAAACCATAATAATTATGATCAATCTTTATCAAATCTTCATTATGATTCGTAATTTTAATAACATTTTCTAATTCATCAATACTGCTTCCCTCTAAGTTAACTTCTACATTCATATATGTAGGAAGATATTCATCAGAAAAGGCAGTCGTTTCTACTCTAGATAGTTTTGTTTCATTTGCACTCAAAGTAAGTTTATTTATTTTATTCGGTAATATTTCTACGTCACTTGCGTAATAATAATCCGGATCATCTTGTGAAGTTACATTAATAATATAGGATTGAACCACAATGTTTTTTGATGCTTTTAGTACACCATCCTTCGTTATGCTTAGGCCGTTATTTTCAGGCCATACACTATAATTCACCTTTTCATTGCTAGCTTTTGGCGCATTCTTGTTGATCACAATATTGATTTTCTTGCTTGTTCCAGGTGCCATATAGTACATGAAATTATAATCATTATCAATAATAAAATCAATACTTGTAACTGCCTGTTTAATAATAAGTTTTGTGGAAGCCACTTTTTGTGCCCCATCTTTTGTAGTTGCTTTGATTGTGGTTGTTCCAGGTCCAACAATAGTTGCTTTTCCACTCTTGTCAATTGTAGCCACTTTTTCATTACTACTTTCCCAAATCAAATCATTTCCTGAAATTGGGCCTCCTGAGATGTAAGTGATCTTTAATTCTTTTGTAAAATCCTTCTCTAAATCACTTTCTCCCCTAGTCTCCCGATAAGTTGTATTCAAAAATCCAATACTTCGAATCATGGCAGCCTTCACAACCTGAATAGTCTTTGATGTGACAATATTAGATCCATCTGTTGTTACAACAGACACAACATAATTACCAGATACCGCTGTTTTTGCGGATTTTAATAATCCTGTCTTATCAATCGTCACCCCTTTTTTAGCTGGTGCAACACTATATTTTAATACTTGATTTGCTGCATAAAAAGGCGTGATCTTTGCTTTCACTTTCATCACATTGCCTGCCACTAAGCGATCATATCCGTTAAGTGATACAGATGAAATCATTGGTTTCAAGTGATATGTTGCGGTCACCGCCTTGCTTGCTAACTGATTACGATTAATTGCAATGGCATTTAGCGTAACTTTTTTAGCTCCCTCAATCGAAATTACTCCATTATAAAGAATTGCATTCGGTGATAATTTTCCTTCTTTATAGGTAGGCGCTTTTCCATCCAAAGAATAGTAGATTCTAGTCCCTTTTTCTGCTTTCGCAGTCACATCCATCGATGGAATGTTATATATGCCAGATTTCAGTGAAAGGCTTGGCGCATTTGGAACTTCACCAACAGTTTTGATATTCAAAAGTTTTGGTAAAGTCGGAATTCCCGTTCCAATCTTGGTTCCTCTTGCTGGAATTACACTTTTCTTTACAATTTTTTCAACAGCCAGAACAAGATCTTCTCCTTGTTTATCCTTTAATTCAGGAAATTTGTCTTTGGCAGAAAGTAAAACCGCAACTTCCCCAGCAACGACTGGAGATGCCATGGATGTTCCTGAAAGTCTTGTATAATTATTCTCCGACTCATTATAGCTTGCACTGATTTGGTCTCCAGGCGCTGCAACATCTACCCATGAACCAAAATTTGAAAAATCAGTTCTAGCATTGGTTTGCGTCGTTGCAGCTACACAGATTACATTCTTAAATGCTGCAGGATAAAACTTTGATTCACAATTTTCATTTCCTGCTGCAACTACAACTACTGTTCCACCTTTTACAGCATCTTGTATAACTTCCTCATATAATGCGCTGTACTCGGTACCTGATATACTCATATTGATGACATCTACATCTAATACTTGGGATGCATAATTAATACCTGCCATAATATCAGAATCAAATCCATAGCCAGTATCACCAAGTATTTTAACATTATGAAGATTTACCTTTGGAGCAATACCTGCTCCCATTTTCCCATTTAGTTTGGCACCAATAATCCCTGCAACATGAGTTCCGTGACCAACCACATCTTGCGTAGGATCTTTAATATCATTATCTGAAACATCGTTATCCGATACATCATTGCTTGACACATCATTCTCTGACACATCATTATCCGATACCGGTGGATCCTCTTGGTCATTTTCCGGAAAATATTCTGAATAAGCTTCTAAAAATACCCTAGCTGATGTAAGTTCCAAATCATTATGCGTTAATACTCCTGAATCTAAAACAGCCACATCAACACCCTGTCCCATATATCCAGCATTCCACGCATAGGTGCTTCCAATGGTATCATGATGCCATTGATAATACTCGTACGCATTTTCAAAATTTGAATCCATATATGGATCTATAATGATATCATTATCAGATATTTTTTTGCCCGCAGGTTTACTTACATAATTGGGCCATAGAACTGGCAATTGATTGTAGGGATTTGCTGACATAATCAGGGTATCAACAACACTTTGCTCCTGACCTAATAAAAGAACACCTACTCCATACTCATAAGACACTAATTTTGCATGATAAGAATCCGCTACCTGATTTGCTTCTCCCTTAGAATCTGCCAAAAATACTAATTGATTATTTGCGTAATCGGTTCCTTCGTCTAGTGTTTGAATCTTTGGTAAATAGCTTGCAAGAATTTGTTTGTTTTCAAGTAGTGTATTAGTAGAATAAGTCTTAGCGCTATCAGCTAAAACATTCTTAGTTTCATTTACTGTATTTGCCGCCTGTGCTACCGTTGCATTTGACAAAACCAAAACAAGGATTAGTAATAGCGCAACATATTTTTTTATTTTATTATTCATATCGTTCTCCCTCGGAATTATTAGTCTAACAGTATAAAATTGATGATTAATAAATAACTAACTGATAGGTATTGGAGCATTTGCTTCCATCCATTGCCTTTGCTGTAATAGAACATTTTCCTTTTTTACGAGGCATAATAATATATCCAATAGATGGATTATATGTAATTGTCACAATATCCGGATTTGAACAATACCAAACAACTTTGTCATATAACGTAACGTTATCATGGCCTACATCATCTAGCTTTTTCAAATCATAATTAGGTGTCATAAAACCAATCTTATATCCTCCCATTTCAGAAAAACCATAACCAATATAATTGACAGGTATTTTATTAGAAAGTGTTGTAAATTCAAAATCTTTCATAGGGAATGCCCCTTCTATATAGCAATCGTATCCATTTTCCAAATAGCTTCCGTCTTGAGCAACAGCAAAAATAAAAGCACCTTCACGGTATGATTTTGATGTTACAACACCTTTTTGATCTACACTCATTATATCTGGATCACTTGAGTACCATCTTACTTTTTGGGTATCTACTTTCCCATAAGCTTCCTGAATAGTTGCAACTAACTGACGTTTTGCACCTTTTGCTAGATATTCACCACTACCAGTTTCTTCAGAAACGATAATTTTAGAAATTGGGTTAATCACTTTAACACGAATAGTCTTTTGAAGATTACTTCCATCAGTTGCCATCACTGTAATTTTTGCTTCACCAATTCCCTTTCCTGTAGATTGTAACCACAGTGTCAAATTCCCATTTTCATCCACCTCTTGATTAACACTAAGAATCTTATCATTTGAATTTTTAATTTGTATTGGAAGCAGTTCTTCTGAATAGTTTACTCTTGACTTCATTTGAACTTCAACTCCCATACTTGTTGGTGTATAACCACTATAATTTAGTATGGTTGATTTCACACGAAAGATTTTAGTTGTATTTGCACTCAGCGACAATTTTTCCATTTTACTTGGAAGAACGGTAATACTCATTGAAGCATCTAATCCATAACCATCCTTCGCACTCATGTTAATTACATAAAAACCCGGTGTTGCATTTGCCTTTGCAATAACTACACCATCTGTTGTAATACTTACGCCTTGATTGGATGGTACAATTTCATAAGTGAGTGTTTGATTTGTAGCTTTTGGCAATTCTTTATTAATCGTTGTTTTCAATTTTTTACTTGTACCTAAAGCCAAGTAGAAATTGTTTCCTGAAATATCATCAAATACAATATCAATCGTTCTAGAAGCTTGTTTGACTACAAGTTTTGTAGTAGCAGACTTTAGACTTCCATCCTTTGCGGTTGCTTTAATGACTGTCGTACCAGGTCCTACAATGGTTGCTTTACCAGTATTATCAATCATTGCAACCATTTCATTGGAACTCGTCCATATTATATTATTGGTAGATATTGAATTGCCTAATCCATCGGCTATCTTTAATTCCTGAGCAAAGTTCTTCTCAAAATCCGTATCAACCCGCACTTCATTATATTGCTTACTCTTAAATTCAATGGTTTTTACAATTGCAGCTTTTACAATCTGTACATTTTTCGTAACCACAATATTGGAACCATCTGTAGTCGCTACTGTCACCACATAATTACCAGGCAAAGCCGTTTTTATGGTTTTCAATAGTCCGGTCTGATCAATGGTTACCCCCTGTTTTGCTGGAGCAACACTATATTTTAGAACTTGATTAGCAGCGTATGATGGTACAATAGATGCTTTCACTTTCATAACATTTCCAACCACTAAACGATCAAATCCATTCAACGAAACAGACGAAATCATTGGCTTTAGTTGATAGATCGCTTTACTTACCTTACTTGATATTCCATTACTATTTACCGCAATTGCATTCAGTGTTACTTTTTTTGCCCCTTGAATAGTGATTGCATCAGTATAAAGAACTGCATTTGGTGATATATTTCCATCTGTGTAAATTGGTGCTTTCCCATCTAATGAATAATAAACGCTCGTTCCATTATCTACCTTCATCGTCACACTAATAGATGCATCATTATAAACGCCTGAATTCAATGAAAAAACAGGTTCTTTTGGTGCTTCACTTAATGTCCTAATATTCAAAAGTTTAGGTAGTGTTGGAATTCCAGTACCTATTTTTGTTCCCTTTACAGGTATTACACTCTTTTTCAATAGTGTCTCAACTGCCAAAACAAGTTCTGCTCCTTGTTTATCCTTTAATTCAGGTATGTTCTCTTTGGCAGAAAGAAGAACCGCAACCTCACCTGTAACAATAGCAGATGACAAGGACGTTCCGGATAAATATTCTCCAAAAGAAACTTCAAAACCTTGATCCACAAAAGCTACTTTTGTTGGAATCACATGTTGTCCATAACTATTATTTGAAAGTCCTAGCGTTGAATTGATTTGATCTCCAGGCGCTGCTACATCTACCCAATAACCAAAGTTTGAAAAATTTGCTATTGTATTATGCATTGTTGTTGCCGCTACACAGATTACATTCTGAAAGCCAGCCGGATATAGCTTTGCTTCACTATTTTCATTCCCTGCTGAAACCACAAAAACAGTTCCCTTTTGTACCGCATCCTGTACCACTTCTTCATAAAGTGGAAAGTAAGAAGGTGTTGTGAAGCTCATATTGATAATATCAACACCTAATTCATCTACTGCATAATTAATACCTGCCATGATATCAGAAGATAAGCCATAGCCTTCATCCCCTATTACTTTAACATTATGCAAGTTCACTTTAGGTGCTACTCCAGCACCTAGTTCACCATCTAGTTTTTCTGCAATCATTCCAGCAACATAGGTCCCATGTCCAAGAACATCTTTTGTTGTAGGCGCATACTCATTATCGGACACTTCATTCCCCGAAACTACATCCCCCCAAATAAAGGCTCTTGATGTTTTAATATCCAATCCGTTATGTTCGTTGATTCCAGTGTCAAGGACAGCTACATCGATTCCTTGTCCCATATATCCGGCTTCCCACGCATAAGTAGTTCCAATCGTTTCATGGTGCCACTGATAAGAATCTATTGGATGATTAGGATTATTAATCATATACGGGTCTAATTCTATAGAATTCTTCGACACTTCAAAAGCAGGCTTACTAACATAGTTAGGCCATACTACTGGTAATTGATTGTTGGGATTAGTGGACATCAGCATTGTATCGTAAACGCTTTCTCCTTCGTTAATCAAAAGGACTCCAACACCGTATTCAAACGAGCGTAGTGTAGCGTTATAGGAAACTGCGACTTGCTCTGCCTCCTCCCTAGAATCTGCCAAAAACACTACTTGATTGCTGGCATAATCCGTTCCTTCTTTTAAATTTTGAAACTCTGGCAAGTAGCTTGTCAGTACTTGTTTGTTTTCTTGTAAATCATTTGTCTCAGGGACACTAGTTTCCTGAATACTAGCCGCATGAACACTTGGTGTGTTCGCAATGACCATAAACACACTTAAAAATAATGCTAAATACCTTTTTACTTCTTTCCACATAAATTAACTTCTCCCTCATAAATTTCTATATTTATTTTATTTCTTACTAAAAAACCACTGAAAAATCCTTGGTAAAATTAAAAATCGTATTTTCTTCGTTCCGCCATAATATCCAGTTCCAGTTATGGTCATTTCACCGTATCCAATGTTTGTATTGTTGCGATAGGTTACAACATAATCATAATCTGCTTCTAAAACGATATTACTTGTTTTGTCCTTCACTATAATTGCAGGTTTTAACTCTTTACCTGTGTAAAGCTGCGTTGCAATCTTAGAAAAACTAAGCTGTTCGATGGACTTTGCATAGATTCTATAATTCTTACTAAAACCACCTGAATAGTTTCCAATTCCAGCAATTTCAACACGTGGTGCCTCATCAAATTGCGCATTTGCTTCTGCAACCTTTGTGTAATTATAATAATTCAGTGTATAATCCACATCTTTTTTCAACACTTTATTGCCCACTTTGATGCTCACCTTTGAATACCTAGGTTTGTCATTGGCATAACAAAGATCCGTTGTTGTTACGGTGATATCACCGTCTTGGATGCGAACATCGTTTAATTCATATGGTGCGATGGTATAGGTTCTTGCAATGGTTCCTTTGAAAGTACCCATTCCAGTAATCTTGATTGTTGGTGGTTTTGCACTATTATCGAGTGCTGCCTTCACGGCATTTAGATAACTCACTTTATAATCCACATTTTCCTGTAAAGATGTTCCATCGTAAAACACATCCACATCTGGATATACTATTTTCCCTGTATAGGTTTGTGGAGTTACATTGTCAACGGTTATTTTAGGGTCTGATAAATCAATAGGTCCAAGAACTTGGAAGGTTTTATCCGTACTTCCTATATAATTTCCAATCCCTAGAACACTCACTTGGGCCACTCCAATCTCGGTATTATTGGAGTACACTAGTTTATAATCCTTGTCCAATTTAAGCTTTTTAGAGCCATCCGTAACAATCACTTCCCCCTTCACAGGTTTTTGATTATTATAGAGTACATTACGCACCGTAATGGATATGTCTGGATCATCTATTCGTTTCGGCGATATTGTAAAGGCATAAGATTTACTTCCTGAATAATTACCTTTTCCTTTGATGATAAACGTTGGTGGATTCTTACTCGTCTTATCTCTTGCATTACTTGCGTTCTTTAAACTGATCGTATAATCATTGCCTTCTGTCAGCGTAATCATACCATATCTAACTTCAGCAATAATAATTTGCCCATTCACCAAATAATCATAATCATCATAAGCAGTAATTGTAATATCCTGATTTGAAATTGGTCTAGGAACAATCTTAAATGTCACGGTCCTTGTTCCACTGTATTCATTCATTCCAGTAATCACTGCTTTTGCTGTTCCAAGACTGGTATTGTTCACATAGTTGACTTTATAATCTCCCTCTTTGGTAGCTGGATTATATAATTTCAGTGGAGTCGTTGTACTTCCATTTTTATATGAAATCGTAAGTTCTGGCCTAATTTCCTCTGGAGAATAAAGCTGATTCTCAATTTTGGCAACAATTGCTTTTTGAATAGTCTTTCCAAAGATCTTATAATGGATCGTTCGTGTTCCTTCAAAATTTCCTTTGCCCGATATCTTCACTTTGACCTGTGTTGTCTCATCCTTGATTCCTACGCAATTTGTTCCATCTTCATCTATATATTCAAGTGTATAATCCTTATTAAGAATGAGTGTTTTACCGTTCTGTTTAAGTACAGGTTTGGCTCTATTAATCTTACCCGTATAGACCACGTCACTTATTTGAGCCGTTATATCAAACGATTGGATTTTCTGAGGTAAGATTTCAAAATAAGAGGTTACACTTCCCTTATAATTTTTAATTCCTTTCACAATTATCGTTGGAGGCTTTTTAGATATACAATTTCCAACATTTACAGTATTTTGATACTGCACTTTATAATCTTTATTAAGTTCTAATAAAGTTTCTCCATCATATACCTTAAGTTCTGGTTTGATTGAGTTGCCTGTATACACTTGGTCTGCGACAGGTTCAATCCACAATCCATCAATGCTTGAAGATACTTCCACCTCGCAGTTTTCGATTAAGCGTTCGTCTACTGTAAATACATAGACATATGCTTTCCCAATTCCATGCGCCGTGACAACACCATTTTTCACACTCATAATACTCGGATCGCTAGATCTCCAAAGAAGATTGCCATCCACACTACCCTTTGGAAGTGCTGCTGCTTTCAAAACTGCAGTTGAATTTGGAACCATTTTGAGTGTCTTTTGACTGATTTTAATGGACTGCGCAGTAATCGGAAGTTTTTGGTTGATTTTCACTACTTTGAATCCATAATCATTGTTTATGTCATCTGACTGAAGGCGAACTCTTATCATGTCCCCTTTTACCTTCACTGTTTTACCAGCTAGTTGAGTGCCTGTGTATGTTCCAACCACAGTATTTTTTTGATCATAAATAATAATGTAATCCCTATTGTTTTCAACTACAGTATCACTACTAAAAGTCACTGCAAGATCTTTAACACCCTTAATTTTCAATTGATAAATTTCATTACAATCATCATTATAATTATGGGCACTTTGAAATTCATCCAAATTCGCTACGTTATATAAATCACTTACAACATTTACAATACAAGAAGCACTTTCGAAACTTCCATCATTTGCAAACACTTTTATAAGCGATTGCCCTTTACCCTGTGCTGTAACACGGCCAAGCTGATCGATGGTTACAGCGGATGGGTTCCCTGATTCCCATGTGAAGCGATCTCTAGGAATATTATCAGGCAATGTTGTTAGCTCAAGAAGTTTACTTTCTCCACTATCCATATTGATAGGAGATTCTGTAAATGCTAACGATTGTACCTTTTCATTTACCTCAATTACACAAGTTGCCTGTTTTGTACCTACCGTAGCGGTAATGGTCGCTGATCCAGACGTATATGTATACGCCACGCCATTTGCGTCAACCTTTGCAACTGCTTCGTCACTTGAGGACCATGTAATTGGATTTGTGCAATTACTAGGTATCACGTCCAGTATTAATGCAATATCACTGCCTTTATATGTCGATAGTTTCTGGTCCGCAAAGCTTACCTTTATCGCCGGAATGGAGTCGTTCTCCAATATTTCGTAATTAATTCCATATGACATTGCATGCTCAATTGCAGTGGAATCTGAATAGCCATATATTGTCAGATTATTACTAGATGAAAATGGTGTGCCTGTAATGGTCGTCACACTTTTCGGTATATACGCTTTGAATAACCCCCCACATCCAAAGAAGGCTGATGTACCAATTGCATTGGCTTTGTTTGGAATTACAACTTCTTTCAAACTTAAACAATAGTAAAATGCTTTTGTTGGAATGAATGGAATGCTTGTACCCAATGTTACTTTCTCCAAACTTTCGCACATACTAAAGACTTCTTCACCGAGACTAACTACTGAATTAGGGATGTTTATTTCCTTCAAACTGCTGCAGTACTTAAAGGAAGCTTTTTCAATATGTTCTAGTGAATCAGATAATTCTATCGTTTCTAATGAAGAACACTTATAAAATGCCTGCGAATTGATACGCCATAGATTTTCTGGCATAGTAACATCTTTTAATTTTATGCAATAGTTAAAACAATCCTGTTCAATGATAGATAAATTCGTAGGTAAATATACTGTTTCAAGTGATTGACAGTTTCTAAAGGCTTCTTTTCCAATACTTGTAACCGAATTAGGAATGACTACATTCTTCAATTTGTTGCAACCAGCAAAAGCGACTAAATGAATAGCGGTAAGTCCTTCATTAAAATGAATTTTTTCAAGATTACTTGCTCCACAAAAGGCTCCTGTATTGATTATTTCTATAGTGGATGGTAATACTATTTCTTTGATCCCATTGCATCCATAAAGCAGAAAACTTGGAACAATCGTTGTTCCCTGTTCAAAATATACGTTCTTAAGATTTCCACAATTTATAAATGGCCCTAATGTAGGCTCATCAACCTGATCCCCAATTGGCTCCGTATCCCCTAAACTCTTAGGAACTAGTATACTATCTAAATTACTGCATGCCATAAATGCTCCTGATTTTAGTTTTTCAAGTTTATTGGGTAAACGTACATGCTTTAAACTTGTGCAAAATGCAAAGGACTGCGCTCCAATCTCCTTAATCGAATTCGGTAGTACAAGATGTGTCAAAGAACTGCAACTTCCAAATGTATGAGTTTCAATTTTAGTTATTTGGTTTGGTAATTCAACTCCTAACAAATTATTACAACCATAGAATGCTTCTGATCCAATGCTAGTTACCGAATTTGGAATGACAACACTCATCATGGCCCCATTTTCAAAAGCCTCACTTTCGATTGTTTGGACGGTATCTGGAATTACGACAATTTTCTTACTGCCTATGTATTCTATTAAAGTACCTTCATCTACATCAAAATCATTATTTTCATCATAATAATTAGGATCTGGATCCGCATATAGTTCATCATAGTTACTAGCTCTTAATAAACGAATGCAATTTCCTCCACTAAATGTAATTGGATCAAACAATAATGCGAACTCATTGTAAGTAATATAATGTTCACTTATTAAATCCTGTGAGTCTTTATTAAAATCACAGTCATATACTAATACATTATTTTCTGTAGCATTTACAACCACCATGTAATGGTTTGCTTTACGAGAACCATAAGCTTCAATAATATCCCCACGCCTTGCTTGTTGCATCAAATCCTTCACTTCATTTGAAGTAAAATTCCGATTCGACAATTCGCCTATTGTCTCTCTGCTAAAGATGTCTTCCATTGATGAATTATACAAACCTGCGAATATTGAATTCGCAAATGCATAACTTGGATTGTCACTTACCTGTGGATTCGTATAGGAATTACCAACATTTGGCAAGAATTCATCCCTTATCATCAAGAATTCTAGTCTCTCATACATACTTCTCTTAACCGTTAAACGATCTGGCTCCATATTCAGATCTTGATTATTTTGTGAGATGATTTGCGGATCAGAAACGGAGGTCTGCACATCCGACTCACTTACTGATTCCTGTGTCATTACAGGTTCTGGCATCTGTGCACTTGCAAATACCTCCATCGGAATTGCCTGTAAGAACATGAATAAACATAAAACAATTGAAACGATTCTCTTTTTTGTAACATTACGCATATCTTTTCCCCTTTTCTTCGCTATTACTGCGATACATTCCTGCTTGAACATTCCACATTTTCGCATACTCACCATTTTTTTGGATAAGTTCATCATGCGTTCCTTCTTCAACGATTCTTCCGTGTTCTAGCATCACAATTCGATCAGCATCACGTGTGGTTGACAATCGATGGGATATATAAAACACTGTTTTGTTCTGCGCTGCAGCACGCATAGATGCATTCAAATTGTATTCTGCAATTGGATCAAGCGCACTTGAAGGCTCATCCATAATAAGAATATCTGCTTGTCTGTAAAAGGCTCTAGCAATCGCAACTTTTTGACCTTCTCCACCAGATAGATTCACTCCATTTTCTTCAAACTCGTTTGTGATTGGCGTTGAAAGCCCCTCTGGTAAACTTTCTAATCGTCTTGAAAAGCCACTATTATGTAAGGCCAAAGTCACCGCTTTTACATCTTCAAGCTCATTCTTTTCGTAATCTAATACCACATTTTCTAGCAATGAGGCTCCATATAGTTTAAAGTCTTGAAAAACAACACCAATCTGTTGATGGTAATGATTCAAATCATAGTTGCGAATATCTTTTCCATGATAGAGAATTTGACCACTCGTGGGATCATAGAGCCTCATTAAAAGTTTAATTAAAGTTGTTTTACCAGCTCCATTATACCCAACAATCGCAATTTTTTCACCTTTATTTACCTTTAATGTTATATCCTTCAACACATTTTCAGATTGCTCGTCATAGCGAAAACTAACGTTTTCTAGGCAAAACGCACCTATTCCAGAAGGAACTTTATCTCCAATCCCATATTTAATCTCTGGTTCATAGGATAAAAAGGTGCGAATCTTATCAATATAGAGGCTGTTTTCATTCGCCATTGGAATGATCTGTGCAAATCCCTCCATACCATCTCGAAGACTTCCTGCATTGTTAAATAGAATGACCGCCGTACTATAATCAAGGGTATGAAGGACTGTCACTTGGAAAATGATATATGCCAGATAAAGTCCATCTAACAAGAAATTTCCCGATAAATATCTTTGTGCAAATGTTAATCCAATGCGTTTGCCTGCGACTTTTCTATACTCACCAATGATTGCTTCATTCGCTTCATCATATTCTTTTTTTAATAGGTCTCCTACGCCGGTATGTAGTCTAAGTTCTTTGGCATAATCACATAAATAAAATACGCGACTCACATAATTTCGCTTGCGCTCATGCGGATTTACTTGCAATCGAACTTGATAATTTACTTTGTTGAGAATCTTTCCAATAACAATATTGAGGACCAAAGAGAGAATCACAAATAAGATTCCTTCCTTATTCTTCACTAAGAAAAATGCGCCTGCTGTTATTACAATTGTAACACACTGCCCAATTCCATTTAACAGTTGTAAAAAACGATCAATGGATTTTTCTGCTTCAGCAACAGCTAGTACAAATTCATTGTAATAGTTTGGATTATCATAACAAGATAAATCAATTTCAGCTGCTTTTTCATACATTCTCTCTTTTAATGCTTGATAAATCTTGGGTTTGGCTCGAAGAGTCATACTATGGATAAAATATCCATCCGGTACAATAATAATCATATTGAATAATAAAATTAACCCAATCACAATCACTACTTTATAGAATGGCTCGCCATATTCAACACAGTGGAGCACATATCCAATTCCAATGGTATGTTCTAGAAAAATCATCACATGTAGACGTATGGCATCATAAATCAAAAAAATCATATACCCCGGAGCCGTTGAAAAACAAATCTTCCATAAAAAAAGATGATTATCCAATATTTTTTTCATTCAGCGACCTCCTTAAACGTAGGTAAAATACTTTCCTTTACATCATAATGAGAGACCGCCAAATAATTCTGCGCTTGTTTTTCATACATATTTGCGTAGCTACCCTGTTGCATTAACAAACTATGATGTGTTCCTTCTTCAATGACCTTACCGTCTTCTAGCATAAATACCCAATCAGCATTCTGTACGGATGATAATCGATGGGAAATGAATACCATGGTCTTATTCTGACCACTCTTTAAGATACTATCAAACAGCTGATACTCTGCAATTGGATCTAGCGCGCTAGAAGGTTCGTCAAAAATTTTGAATGGGCTGTTCTTTACAAATGCTCTTGCCACTACAATCTTTTGATACTCGCCACCTGATAATACTGCGCCATTTTCATCAAATTCTTTGGTTAAAATCGTGTGAATTCCATTGGGCAATGACAATACCTTATCATAAACACCCGCCAATTTAAGCGCTTTTACAACCATTTCCTCATCTTCTAGTTCTGCTTTTCGCATCAAGACATTCTCGGCTACCGGCAAGGAAAATATTTGATAATCTTGAAATGCCGTTGCAAATAATGCTCTGTATTTTCTCAAATGATAGGTTTTAATGTTCTTCCCATTCAGCAAAATCTCACCTTCACTTGGATCATAGAACCGCATTAGCAATTTAATGATGGTTGATTTGCCCGCTCCATTATGTCCTACAAGTGCATAGGTCTTATCACGTTCAATTTTGAACGTAAGTCCACGAATCACTTCATCCTCTCCATAAGAAAACTTCACATTTCTAAATTCAATACTCTCAATCTGATTACCCGGATCCTCACCATCATAATCTTCTGGAATCTTCTCCTCATACTCTAAAAATGTACGAAGGTTCTGTAAAAACAATCCATTTTTAAATCCTGTCATAATGGCTTGCGTAAAACCAATCAAAATCCATGTAGAAGAAACCATCATACTGGTAATAACAGCCAGTTCTGCCAGCGATATTACCTGAATTACCAGAGCTTTATAAGCTCCATAAATCAACAATCCCTCAAAAATAAAGCTAAACGTAAACATAACTCGAAGCCAGTGGAATATGACGGCTTTTCTTGTATATTTATGCGTCGTATTGACAAGACCATCAATTGCACTTCGGTATTGCTGTTTCATTAGAGAAAAGACATTGGTAAGTCTCATTTCTTTGGCATAATCGGCCATGTACATCACACGATTGATATAGGCTATTCTTCTGTTAAATGGGGTCATCTCAATATTGCGGTCGAATTCTATTTGGCTTAGTACTTTGTTAAATACAAAATTTCCAATGATTGGAAGTGCCACAAATAATATTGCTATCTTATCAATTTGAAATAGAAACCCAAACGATAAAACCGATGCAATTGCACCCAACACAATTCTCCAGATCACATCGATGGTTTCGATCAATCGCTCGTCTGCTTTTTCCATGGCAAGTGTATATTGATCATAGAATTTCGTGTCTTCATAACAGGAAAGCTCCACATTGGTTGATTTATCAAACAACTTTTTACCAAGGGTGTTGTTGATGATTACGCCTGTAATCGGAATTACCTTCCCATCCACATAACTATTGTACAAAGAAATACTTCCAAAAACAGCAACCGTTATTCCAACAAAAATCATCATATGTGGAAATGACTTCTCTTGTTCCAGTGAATGAATGACATATCGAACTAAAAATGCACTAAAAAATAACCATTCAAAATAGCCCAAGCCACGTAAAATGGCTTTGTGTATCACATGACTTGGGCAAATGTTCCAAATAAGTCGTAATGCGTATATATTGTTGATCAATGCTTTGGAATTTTTGTTCATACTATTTTCTTCCCGTCTCAAAAGAACCATTTAAATATCTTTGGTAAAATTAAGAATCGTATCTTCTTTGTTCCACCATACGTTCCTTTACCAGTGATAATGATCTCGCCGTAACCGACCTTGGTATTATTGCGATAAGTTACTGCATAATCGGTTCCCTCTGATAGATAATAATCTTTGTCATAGATAATCACTGGTGGCTTCAATTCCTTTCCAGAATAAATCTGTGTCGCAATTTTAGAATACTTTAATGATTCAATCGGTTTTGCATAAATGCGGAAGGTCTTTTGAATAAATCCATCAAAATTACCCTTTCCTGTAATCGTAACGGTAGGTGAACCCAAGGTTCCTGCCTCGTGTATATCTTTATTATTATCATAATGAACGGTATAATCTACATCTTTTTTGAGTAAGCGACCATTAAAATCAACCGTCACTTTGGATAGTCTTGGCTTACCTTGATCGTAGCAAACATCTGTCGTTGACACATCAAATACACTATTCTCGCTCATGGTAAATGGACGAATACTATAATTAACTATAATAGTGTCTTTGTATGCACCCATTCCAGTAATGATTAATTGTGGTGGCTTTGAACTATTTTTATCCCCCGCATTCACTGAATTTTTCAAGCTTATTTTATAGTCCAAATTTTGCACTAATAGGTCTTTATCGTAATAGAGCTTAAAACCTGGTCTTACAGATGTTCCATAATACATACACTCGCCCAAATCACGGACTTCAATATCTGGATCCTTCAATGAAATAGATTCTATAACTTGGAATTCTTTGATTATACTTCCACTATAATTACCAATTCCCTGAATGGTTGCCTGTGCTGTTCCAATTTCTTGATTATTACTGTAAGTAACGGTATAATCCCTACCAAATTTAAGACTATCATCACTATACTTATCCTGAACAATAATCTGTGGTTTCACTGGCTTGTGATTATTAAAGGCTGCATTTCCTACATCAATCTGATACGAGGATTCTGTTATATGAATTGGTCGAATTGTATATGTAAATTGCAGTTTCCCTGTGTAATTGCCAATTCCCTTAACAATCACTGTTGGTGGATTCTTAGACGTTTGATCACGAGCTGCTTTGTCATTCTTATAAGAGACAACATAATCGATACCCTCTGTCAGCTCTCGTTCTTTATGCGCTATATAAATAACTGGATGTTCCTCCTCGAGCGAATACATAACATTATCTAATTCCGATGTATCCACAGTAATTTCAGCGCTTGTGACATCTTTTGGAACGATCTTAAACGTTACCGTTTTACTTCCACAATATTCATTCACACCAGTAATTGTTACCTGTGCAGTCCCTACGTTTTGATTCTTCTTATAGGATACTTTGTAATCCCCGGTATTAGTGGTTGGATTGTAGCGTTTTAACGTTGTTGTACTCTTTCCTTCTTTATAAGTCACTGATATCTCTGGTTTGATTTCAGCGTCCGTATACACCTGATTTGCAATTTTTACAATGGTTGCATTGTTCAGTGACTTTCCTAGTATGCTATACTTGATCGTTTTGCTTCCTGTATAATTTCCGATACCCTTTAGTACGACTTTGATTTGCGTTGTTTGATCCTTTACTCCAACACAATTCGTGCCTGATTCGTCAATATACGTTAGTGTATAGTCTTTATTCAGTACGAGCTTCTTATTGTCAAACATAACCGTTGGTTTTGGCTGGTTTTTCTTTCCGATAAACGGAACATTATCAATTTGTGTAGATATATGAACAGAGTTGATTTTCTGAGGCAGAATTTCAAAATAACTCTTTATTGTCCCTTTGTAATTTCCAAGTCCCGTAATGATTGCTGTTGGAGGCTTTTTGCTAAATATATTACCAACATTGATATTGTTTTTGTATGCGACTTTATAATCAACTCCGTGCACTAGCAAATTGTTTCCATCATATACTTCGCAGCTTGGTTTGATCTGCGCACTCGTATAGACCATAGACGCAATGGAATGAACCCATAGACCATCTATAAAATTAGAAACAATTACGCTACAAGTTGCGCTTGTTTTTTTGTCAAATGAGTATGCTGTTATGGTCGCTTTTCCTATACTATGAGAGGTCAGTACGCCATCCTTTACCGAAACAATATCTGGATTGGTGGATTCCCAAAGAACAGACTTATCGATACTATTGCTTGGCGATACTGTTGCCTTTAAAATCGTATTGGTACCTGGCTGCATCTCTAGACTTGTTCGGTCAATCGTTACCAAAGTTGGGTTTACTGGTATTTTAGGTGTCGTTGAAAGGATATCAAACCCATACTCATTACTACCTGAATCTGTAATCAGTTTGACCCGAATGGTATCTCCTTTCACGGTAATCTTTTTGCCCGCAAGTTGATTGCCCGTATACTTTCCAACTTCTTGATTCTTATTATTATAGATATAGATATAATCCTTGTCTGCTTCAACAAAGGTTTGATTGCTAAATGTAACCGCAATTTCCTTGGCGCCTTTCACTGTAAGTGTATACAAATCCCTTGTTCTATTTTCATAAGGATGTTTACTTTGAAAGTCTGCTAAGGTTTTCACGATAACTTCATTGCCAAGTACTTCAACAACACACTGATCGCTTAGATTCGTGCCATCGGTTGTTCGTACGGTAATGGTGGTATCTCCCTTTTTCTTACCGGTAACATTTCCATGTTTGTCAACTGATACAATTGTTTCATCATCTACGATGTATTCAAGGGATTCTCTTGCAATTGAATTTGGTGAAATTGTTAAATCAATCTGCTTAATCTCTCCTGGCTCTAGCGACATCATCGGTTCGTTGACTTTAAGTGAAGCTACAAGATCAAGTACTTGCACCTTGCAGGTTTTCGTTTTACCACCAACGCTTACTGTAATCGTTGCTATCCCAGATGAAATAGCTTCCACTTCACCAAATTGATTCACGCTAGCAACGTTTGAATCAGAGGAGGTAAAAGTCACATCCTGTGTGCAATTACTAGGAACTAAGTTTAATTGTAATCCCTCTTTTGAACCTTTTAATAACGTAAGATTTGTCTTATTTAGGTTGATCTGTTTTGCTGTAATTGTATTGTCACTAACAATACTATAATCAAGATCATACTCGATTGCATGTTGAATTGCCGCACTACCCTCATGTCCGTAGATTGTGACATTCGGACATTTGTAAAATGCATTCGGATGTACAAAATTTACACCCTTTGGAATATAGACCTTTTCTAATCCATTACAGAAAAAGAATGCATAGTTTTGAATACTTTCAACACGATAAGGAATAACAATCTCTTGAATGCTTGGACAATTTGTAAATGTTAAGTCAGACAGCTGTCGTATTCCTGTTCCAAGTGATACGTTTACTAAACTTGTACAATTTTGAAATGCATTATAACCCAATAAAATGACTGAATTTGGAATTTCTACTAATTCCAAACTACTACAATCTTGAAATGCAGACCCCTGTATAGTAGTTAATGACTCCGGTAAATCAATTGCTTTTAGTGAGGTGCAGTTTACAAATGCAGCGAAATCTATTTGTTTTAAATTGTATGGTAATATAACGTCTTCTAAAGACGTACATCCATTAAACAATCCCTCACTGATGGTATCTAGATGTTCTGGCAGATATGCACGCTTTAGACTGCTACAACCATTAAACGCGTCTTGTCCAATGCTTGTAACTAGGTCTGGGATTTCGATTTCTTCCAAACTTAAACAATCCTTAAATGCCGTATTATCAATTGATATAAGGTTCTTCGAAAAATATATCTGGGCAAGGTCAAACGAAGCTAAAAATGCATTATTATGAATCGCTGTGACAGTATCTGGAATCGTAATTTCCTCAAGTGAACTATATGAAAACAAATAACTTGGAATGATTGTAGTTCCCATCTCAAAGGTTACATCTCTCAATTCGTAACAGTTCGAAAATGGACCTATATTCTGATTATCTGGCTTATCATTATCTCCTAACGACTTTGGAATAAATATACTTTGCAATGTAGCGCAATCACGAAATGCAAACCTACTTAGAAATTCAAGATTCTTTGGCAATTGAATCTGTTTAATGGAACTACATTTTTCAAATGCAAACATGCCAATTGATTTGAGTGCTACTGCCTTATCAAATGATACATGCCTCAAATTACTACAGTTTGCAAAACAACTAGCTGCGATATTCGTTGTCGATTTTGGAATCTCAATTCCCAATAAGTTATTACATGATTCAAATGTAAATTCTCTAATATCAAGCAATTCATCCGGTAATACAATGCTATTTATAGTCTGATTTCCCTCAAACGCACTAGAATAAATCGTATGAATACCCTCTGGTACTACAACAATCTTTTGGGATCCATTATATTTGGAAATTGCACCATTTGTAATTACAAAATTAACCGAATCGTCATAAAATCCAGAATCGATTTCTTCAAAATAATCCGAATAATAATTCGACCTTAATAGGTTGATTTCATTGAGACCATTTTGATTTCGTTGTCCAAAGTAGTACACAAAATCATCGTAGGAGATATAATGCTCCTGAATCAGATTCTTGGAGTCTTTATCAAAATTACAATCATACACAAGTGCGCTCGTATCGGAGGCACTGATCAATACCATGTAATGACTTTCTTTCTTCGCACCCGTGGCATAGATTACATCCCCTAGTTGCGCATTGTCTAACAAATTTTTGACATCAATTGCCGTAAATGCAACATTTTGTAATGCTCCAACACTTGAAGAATTACTCTCTATATTAAATACTAAATCTTGGGAATCATGTAAAAATGAAAACACTTTGGTAGCCAAACGATAGCTTGCCTCTTCACTGTAGGAGTTACTCGATATGGTATTTCCAATGTTTGGAAGATACTGCGCCTGCGTCTGAAATGAATTGAATTTCAAATACATACTGGTTGTATTCTTCGATATCGTATCTGGCGTAATTTGTGGAGCAGAATCCAACTCCTGCACATCCCCTGCACTTACGCAGTCCTGCGATACTGCAGTTTCTAATTCAACTGCAGGCGTTTGTGCACTTGCAAACACCTCCATCGGAAGTGCCTGCAAGAACATACTTATACATAAAATGATTGAAATGATTCGATAACGTTCCATTTTTTTCATATGAATACTATCCCTTCTATCCTAAGAACCATTTGAAAATTTTTGGTAAAATCAAAAATCGTATTTTCTTTGTGCCACCATACGTTCCTATACCAGTGATAATTGCTTCACCGTATCCAACATTCTCATTATTATCATAGGTAACTGTATAATCAATTCCTTCAACAAGTGTTTTATTAGAAGTCTTATCAATTATATTGGTGTATGGTTTGATTGCCAAACCTGTATAGAGCTGCGCTCCAATCTTTGAAAAGCTTAATTTTTCAATAGACTTTTCATAGATTCGATAAGGCTGTGAATAACTTCCACCAAAATTACCAATTCCAATAATTGTAATCGTTGGAGGATTTGGAGCATCTGCCTCTCTGATTTGTGTATTATCCTTATAACTAATTGTATAATCTACGTTCTCTTTCAAAACTGTAGTACCAAATTTCACCGTTGGCCTTGGCTTTGCTGGTTGCCCAGCAACATAACGGACATCACTCATATAGAAGCTCATGGCTCCAAACGGCAGAAATGCAAATTCTGACATTTCAAATGGTTTAATGGTATATGTTTTGGTAATCGTTCCCTGATAAATTCCCATACCAGTAATTTTGATTGTAGGTGGCTTCGCACTTGATGCATCAGATGCTTTGACTGTATTCCTATAACTCACTTTATAATCAACGTTTTTCGTTAGCGTAGCGCCCATATAGGTCACATCAAAATCTGGTATTTCTGATTTAGCAAAATAAGTTTTATCGGTAATTCCGACTACATCAATCTTTGGATCGCTCATTTGAATTGGTTCCGACACCTGGAATTCTCTTTCAACTGCTAAACCATAGTTTCCACATCCTATGATAGCCACTTTCGCTGGTCCAATATTGCCATTATCCCCATACATCAATTTGTAGTCTTTATTTAACTTTAGAAGTTTGCCATTATCCTTGATTATTACCGATCCCTCAGCTGCCTTCGTCGTACTGTATAAAGCATCGCGAACTTCTATTGTTATAGAACTATCTGAAATCGGTTTTGCCCATAAACTAAACTCAAGTTTGCGTTCTCCTGTATAATTTCCTTTTCCTTTGATGACTACAGTAGGTTTATGAGTACTACTAATTTTTGTTATGTCCGTATTCTTATAAGAAAAGGTATAATCCACTCCATTTGTTAATAAAACTCCCTTGTCATAGATTTCAGGGAACCCATACAAACCATCTGGTGAGTAAGTCTGGTTCGCTGAAACAGTAGTTGTCACATCTAAATGACTCATTGGTTTTGCTTTGATTTTGAATGTAATTGTCTTACTTCCACCATATTCATTCTTGCCCTTGATCATCATCTTGGCAGTTCCAACTTGCGTATTTTGAAGGTAGGTAATTGTATAATCGCCTTGCTTCGTAATTGGATTATACTTTGTCAAAGGCTCTAACACCTTACCATTTTGATATTGAATAACAGGATCTGGTGTAATTGCTGAACCCGTATATACTAGGTCCACAATTTTGGAAACACTGGCATTTCGAACATCTTTCGCAATAATATTATATGCTATTGTTCGACTTCCAGAGTAATTCCCCTTTCCTTTAATGACTACTTGAATCTTTGTTGTTTCATCTTTTTGTCCAATACAATTTGTATCATATAAATCAATATATTCTAAGGTATAGTCCTTATTCAGAACCAATTTCTTGTCAATAAACATAACCTCTGGTTTAGACTGATTCACTTTTCCGGTATATTTCACATCGTTAATCTGTGTCTTTACATCAATTGAATTGATCCTAACAGGTTGGATTTCAAAATAACTTTTTACACTCTTTGAATAATTTCCAATTCCTTTCACAAGGATTGTTGGTGGTTTCACTGAATGAATATTACCAACATTGACATTATTAAAATACTGTAGTTTGTAATCCTTACCCAATGTAAGTAAGGTCTGTCCATCATATACTTTTATTTCTGGTTTGATTGCTTTGCCAGTATATGTTTGAGAAGGAATCTCTTCTACCCACATACCATCCACTTCCTTCACAACTCTGACAGTACAGATTGCGTAATTCATATCTCGATATCCGAACACCCAAATCGCTGCAACTCCTTCTTGCTGAGCCGTCAGTACTCCATCCTCCACACTCACAACACTTGCATCGCTAGATTCATAGCGTACACTTTTATCTACACTATTCGACGGAAGAACGGTTGCATTTAAAATAGTCTGTGTATTCGTTTTCATGATAAGATTTGTGTAATTCAGATTAATTGATGTTGGTAACACTGGGAATGGTTTATTCGCACCTACAACACTAAATCCCCAACTGTTTCCATTTCCTTGTACAACCAGTCTGACTTTAACCGTATCGCCTTTTACTTTAATCGTCTTTTTGGATAACTGAGAGCCTGTATATTTGCCTACTTGCTTATTGTTTTTATCCAAAATATAGATATAGTCTACCCCATCCTCAACAAAGGTTTCCTTGCTAAAGGTAATACTTACTTCTTTTGACCCCTTTTGAGTGTATACATAACTTTCATTGGTATCGCTGGCATAAGGATGGGAACTTTGGAATTCTTCTTTCGTATTTACGTGGTATTCCATTCCCACAACATTAATTGTGCAGATCACAGATGCATTTTTTGCATCTTGAGATTGTAGTTTTACATTGACTGTTCCTACTCCCTTCGCAGTCACAACGCCCTTTTCATCCACACTCGCAATACTCTCATCCATGGACGTAAAGAAGAGATTGTCGTGGCTTGTTTCAGGGATAATGGCGTACTCGATTATCGATTTCTCACCAACATAGAGCTCAATATCATCCTGGATTAATTGAATATCATCAATTAAACCTACCACTGTCACTTCCATTCGCGCTTGCTTATTACCAACCGTTACTAAAATTACCGTTTTGCCCTCAGCTACTCCAGTAATAACTCCATAATTATCAACACTTGCGATTGTATCATCCAATGATGACCATACCACGTCTTGTGTACAATTGGTTGGTGCCAAATCGAGTTGAAGTGGCAATGATTCATTCACATAAAGATTCGCTGAACGTTTATTCAATGATACTTTCTCAGCTTCTACAACATAGTCAACTTGATCCTCAATAGTTTGATAAATGATACCATTATCATGTGCAAAGCCAATGGCATACGACCCTATATAGCCTTCAATACTAAGTGAAGTACAGCCCTCAAATGCGTCATCCTCAATGCTAGTGGTTGACTTAGGAATACTAACAGTTTGTAAATTGAAATTACTTCCAAACGCTCTTGAACCAATTGATTCTAAACGATATGGTAATACAATGTGACGTAAACTATTGCAAAATGCAAAAGTTCCTGTTGATAAACTTTTAATTCCAGTTCCTAAATTGACATTCGTCAATGAATCACATTCTGCGAACGCTTCATTTCCTAAATTTATTACGGAGTTTGGAATATTGACAGTCACTAACGCATTGCAATTATGAAATGCATAATTTCCTATGGAAGTAATGGTCGTTGGTAAATCTAGTGTCGTTAATGAATCACATTTTGCAAAGGCCTTTACGTCGATTTCTTCCAACTTATTTGGGAACACAATTTCTTCAAGGCTAGTACAAGCTTCAAATGTCGATTCACTAATTCCCTCAAGTGAGTCTGATAGATACAAAGATTTTAACTTGCTACAACCCTTAAACGCTTCTATCTGGATTGAAGTAACACTATTTGGTATCTCTATTTTTTCAAGACTTATACAATCTTGAAAAGCACGCATTCCAATTTCATCCAATGTCTCTGGTAAGCTAATTTTCTTTAAATTAACTGCACCCTCAAATGCACTTTCTCCAATATATTTAATCGTACTTGGAAGTGTAAGTTCTAAAAGACCTTCACAGTTTTTGAACAAATAGGCCGGGATATTGGTTATATTTTTTTCAAAACTAACTTTTTTCAAGTTAGCGCAGTTCTGGAAAGGTCCCATACCCATGTAATCTGAAGGCGCATATTCGGTATAAATTCTAGGAATATTTACGGATTCAATACCTGTGCATTGGAAAAATGCACCATCTCCAAGTGATTTCAAATTAGGTGGTAACACAACCTCTTTCAGACTGGAACAACCAGCAAAGGCTAGTGTTTCAATTTTTGTAACCTTTTTTGGAATGTTGATGAATTTTAAGTTTTCCAAATCTGCAAATGCAAGTTTTGGTATTGCCGTAATTTTATTTGATAAATGAATATACGATACCTGACGTGATTCTTTGAACATATTCTCCCCTAGTTTTATAACCGAATTCGGAAAATATACTCCACTTAACTGTGGACAATACTCAAAAGCATTATTATCTACAAATGTCACAGAACTAGGTATTACTAATGCTTTCATCGTCTGATTTGAACTGAAAGCTTGTTGATCAATATACTGTACTGTTTCTGGAATAACGACAACCGGTTGATTTCCTTTGTATTCAATCAACAATCCCTCATCTATGTCAAAATTCAAGGTATCATCAACAAACTGTGAATCCACCTCTTCGTATAATGATAGATAGTTATTAGCACGAAGGATACGAATATAATTCATATCATCCATCATATTGGGATACGAGAAATAATTAACTAACGTATCATAGGATATGTAACGTTCTTTAACATCATTCTTTCCATCTAAATCATTCATGCAATCATAAACTAGAACACTTTGATCGGTTGCTTTGATAAAAATCATATTACAATTTTCGTACATATCTCCATGTGCCTGAATGACATCACCCATTTTGGCTTGTTGCATGAGATTCTTCACATCAATTGATGTAAATTCATAATTCACTAGTTGATCCACAATATTGGAGTTACTAATATCCGAACCGTAAAGTTTTGAAAACACAAGTTTTACGAATGAATAACTAATATTATTCATTACGATTATGCCATTAAATGTATTCCCAACATTTGGCAGCATACCTGGCGCTTCCTGTAATTCCTTGAGTTCTGCAAACATACTCAACTTATCACCTGAATCCTGATCTAGACCCATCGGATCATTGGTAATCTCACTTGGTGCAATCTGTGGATCCGATACGGAAGTCTGCACATCCGATTCGCTTACAGATTCCTGTGTCATTCCTGTCATCTGCGCACTTGCAAACACGTCCATTGGTAGTGCCTGTACAAACATAAAGACACATAGCAAAATGGATACAACTTTGTAACTTTTCATTTTTCTCATACTATTTTTTCCCCTTCTCAAAAGAACCACTTAAAAATCTTTGGTAAAATAATAAATCGTATCTTCTTCGTTCCGCCATAGGTACCCTTACCCGTAATAATAACTTCACCATATCCAACTTCTGTATTTTGCAGATAGCTAACTGTGTAATCCGTACCTCTAACAAGTGTCGTATTCGTCGCAGTATCTCTCACAATGATTTTAGGGTGAATTGCAGATCCTGTATAAAGCTGCGCACTAATCTTTGAAAAGCTTAATTTATCAATCGATTTTTCATAAATTCGAAACGGTACGGCATAACTTCCTGTATAATTGCCAATTCCACTAATTGTAATTGTAGGCGGATTGACAGCATCTGCCTCCCTGATTTGTGTGTTGTTTGTATAATTAATTCTATAATCCACGTTCTCTTTCAGAATCGTAGTACCAAATTTCACAATCGGTTTTGGCATTGCTGGTTTTCCAGCTACATAACGGCAATCTTGTATATTGATAGACATTTCTTGATACAGATTAAATGAATTATCTGTCATTTCATAAGGCATAATCGTGAATACTCTCGTTATTGTTCCTTTATAAATTCCCATACCAGTGATTTTGATTGTAGGTGGCTTTGCGCTTGATAAATTGGCCGCTTGGACTGTATTCGTATAACTCACCTTATAATCAACTCCTTTTGTAAGGTCTAGTCCCTTATACCGAATATTAATATTTGGTATTTCAGATTGGCCTGAATAGTATTGATCATCCACTCCAAATACCACAATATCCGAATCACTCATTTGAACTGGTCTACATACTTGGAAATCCCTTTCAACTTTTGAACTATAGTTACCCACTCCTGTAATAACCACTTTGGCTGTTCCAATTTGCCCATTGTCTTCATACATCAATTTATAATCTTTGTTTAGCTTTAGAAGTTTACCCCCATCCTTAATGACTACTTTCCCTTCAACTGTTTTATTGCTATTGTATAAGGCATTTCCTACAACGATTGACATCGATTGCTTGGTAAGCGGTTTTGCATATAAATTAAAAGTAATTTCTTTTTCACCCGTGTAGTTTCCTTTTCCCTTTATCACAACCGTTGCTTTTTTAGTACTGGTAATCTTTGCTATATCTATGTTTTTGAACGAAGCTGTGTAATCAACACCATTCACTAATTGGACACCATTATCATTGATATTCGGAATAGTATATAACCCATCTGGTGAATAGAATTGATCATCTATAACATCCGAAACGACTCCTGGAAAACTCATTGGTTTTGCTTTGATTTTGAATGTGACTGTCTTACTTCCACCAAATTCATTCTTTCCCTTGATGATTATTTTGGCAGTTCCAACCTGAACATTTTGCAGATAAGTAAGCGTATAATCTCCTTTTTGAGTAATTGGATCATACTTTGTCAAAGTCTCTACTACTTTACCATTTTTGTATTGAACTGCTGGCTCTGGTTTTAATGATGAACCAGTATAAATTTGATCTGCAATTTTTAATACGCTTGTATTTTGAACATCTTTAGCGATGATGTCATAATCTATCGTTCGACTTCCTACATAATTCCCTTTTCCTTTGATAACTACTTGAATTTTAGTTGTTTCATCTTTCAGTCCAACAAAGCTTGTATCATATAGATCCATATATTCAAGTGTGTAATCCTTGTTTGGAACTAATTTTTTGCCTTTATAGGTAACCACTGGTTTTGATTTGTTCACTTTTCCAGTATATTTTACATCTTCAATCTGCGTATTTACATCAATCGAATTAATTCTAATTGGTTGAATTTCAAAATAACTATTCAAACTGCTAGAATAATTTCCTATCCCTTTGACAATAATCGTAGGTGATTTCACAGCGTAAATATTTCCAGCATTGACATTATTTTGATACTGTAATTTATAATCTTTATTTAATGTTAGTAACGTTTTTCCATCATATACTTTTGGTTCTGGCTTGATCGCTTTGCCAGTGTAGGATTGAGAAGGAATATCATCCACCCACATACCATCTACTTCATACGCTACCTCAACAGTACATACTGCATATTCCATATCGCGATATCCATAAGCCCAAATATTGGCATATCCCACTTGATGAGCTGTTAGAACTCCATTTTCCACACTTACAATTCTAGGATCTGTGGACTCATAACGTACACTTCTATCAACACTATTTTTAGGAAGAACTGTCGCTTTTAGGATAGCTTGCGTATTTGTTTTCATAACAAGATTTGTATAATTTAGTTTAATCGAAGTTGGCAAAACTAAGAATGGTTTGTTTGCACTTACAACACTAAAGCCCCAACTACTTCCTGTTCCTTGTGCAACTAGTCTGACTTTGATAGTATCCCCTTTCACTGTAACTTTTTTCTTAGAAAGCTGAACACCTGTGTATTTTCCTACTTGCTTATTATTTTTATCAAGAATATAGATATAGTCTACACCATCCTCAACGAAGGTTTCCTCACTAAAAGTGATACTTACTTCTTTGGATCCTTTTTGAGAATATACATAACTTTCATTGGTATTGCCAGCATAAGGATGGGCGCTTTGAAACTCTTCCTTAGTATTTATATGATATTCCATTCCCACTACATTTATTCTGCAAGCAACAAAAACGTTATTCGAATCATTTGCACATACATATATAAAAGTACTTCCTGATGACTTTGCTGTAACGATTCCTTTATCATCAACACTAGCGATATTATCATCCCCAGAGTACATGAATATATCGTCATGGCTTGACTTAGGTGAAATCGAATAAAGAATCGAATCGGTCTCACCAATATAAAGATTTTTTACTGTTTGCGTTAATTGAATATCGTTGATTAAATCTTTCACTATTATTTTAATGTGCGCCTGTTTATTACCCACTGTCGCAAAAATGGTAGCTGTTCCACTTTTTATACCTGTAACAAGTCCTTCGTCATTCACCGATGCAATAGAATCATCGGATGACGTCCACACCACATTTTGAGTACAATTCGCTGGCGCTAAATTAAGTCGAAGCAAATATGTTCCATTCACTTTTAGCGTATCTGAACTTTTATCAAAAGAGACTTTCTCAGCTTCTACAAGATAGTTTGCCTGATCTTCAATTATTCGATAATTAATTCCATTATCAACTGCAAATCCAATAGCCTGTGAACCTCTATATACTTCAATTGTAAGTGCATTACAATCGTCAAATGCAGTCAAATCAATATTTGTTGTTGATTTAGGGATTCGAACGGTTTGTAAGTTTTGATTACTTGCAAATGCTCTAAACCCAATTGCTTTAAGTTGATAAGGTAATACAATGCTTTTCAAGCTATCGCAAAATGCAAATGCCTCTCTTGATATACTCTTAAGTCCAGTTCCAAAAGAAACATTTGTCAATGCATCACACGCTGAAAATGCTTCATTTCCCAAAACCTCCAAAGAGTCTGGGAACTTGACCGTCTCAAGAGTGTCGCAATCATAAAATGCATTATTATCAATGAGTGTAAGTGTTTTTGGTAAATCAAGTGTCTTTAGTGAATTACATCCTTTAAAAGCTTCGTCCTCGATTCTATCAATTTTTTGTGGGAAAACAACTTCCTCAAGACCACTACACCCTTCAAATACAGAGTCCGAAATTTCATCTAATGACTTTGGTAAATATACAGATTTCAAGCTAGTACATGCGCTAAAAGCTTCATCGTAGATATTCGTAACGCGTTCTGGTATATTCATTATTTCTAGTCCATCACAATTCTTAAATGCACGCGTTCCAATAACTATCAATGATTCTGGCAAATTGATTGTTTTTAAATTATCAGCATTTTGAAACGCACCTGAACCTATACTCTGAATCGAATTGGGAAGCGTAAGCGTTTCCAGACCGTCACAACTTTTAAACAAATATTCCGGTACTCTCGTCACATCTTTTGCAAAATGCACCTTTTTTAAGTTCGAACAGCCTTCAAAACGACCAATTTCTGCTCCCTGTATAAAAGCGTACTCAGCATAATGTTTCGGAATAAATACAGATTCAATACCGGAATTATAGAATGCTCCTTCCCCCATTAAACTTAATTCTCTGGGCAGTGTGATATCTCTAAGACTTGAACACTCTGAGAAGGCATAAGCTCCAATACTATCAACACTATTTGGTATATTTATTGTGGTCAAAGACCTCGCCCCAGCAAATGCATATTCTGGTATTGATGTGATTTTATTAGACAAGCGAATATATCTCATCCATTCTGAACCTACAAACAGCTCCCTTGAAAGATTATCGGTAGCATTCGGGAAAGTAACCCCTTTTAATGCTGTACAATTCTGAAAAGCTTGATAGTTTACACCTGTCACAGAACTCGGTATTACAACTGCTTGCATCGTCTGATTATTCAAAAAAGCTTGAAGTCCTATATAGCTTACTGTCTCTGGAATCACTACAATTGGTTGATTTCCATTGTATGCAATTAATGTTCCACCCGAAATCGAAAAATTAGCTGTATCATCAACATACAGAGCATCCACTTCCTCATATAATGAAAGATAATTATTTGCGCGAAGAATACGAATGTAATTCTCATCATCTGCACCAATAGTAGTAAACATATCTGCCAGCTGAACATACGAAAAATAGTGTTCTTTTATTAAGTACTTTCCATCTAAATCATTAATACAATCGTAAAATAAAACACTTTGATCGGTTGCTTTGATAAAAATCATATAGTAATCGCGATTCTCACCATGTCCTTGAATCACATCACCCATTTTAGCAAATTGTATGAAATTATTTTTTATTGTATTTGCAGTAAATTTCCAATTTTCTAATTCTGATACAATATACGAATTATCTATATCTGTATCAAAAAGTTCTACGAATACTTGGTTCGCAAAGGAATAACTAATACTATCCTTTTCGATATAACCATTGTATGTATTTCCAACATTCGGTAGCATTTCTGGGCGCATCTGCACGTTCTCTAGTGCCACATACATACTCCTAGTGCCACCCAAACCCTGATCCGGACTCATCGGATCATTATTAATCTCACTTGGTGCAATCTGTGGATCCGAAACGGAAGTCTGCGCATCCGATTCACTTACGGATTCCTGTGTCATTCCTGTCATCTGCGCACTTGCAAACACGTCCATTGGTAGTGCCTGTACAAACATAAAGACACATAGCAAAATGGATACAACTTTGTAACTTTTCATTTTTCTCATACTATTTCCTTCCCTTCTCAAAAGAACCACTTAAAAATCTTTGGTAAAATAATAAATCGTATCTTCTTCGTTCCGCCATAGGTACCTATTCCTGTAATTATTGCAGAACCCGTTCCAACACTTGTATTCTTCGTATAGGCAATCGTATAATCTGTTCCTTCGACCAATACTGTATTTGCTGCCTTGTCTTTGATCATTACCGATGGCTTAAGTTCTTTACCCGTATAGATCAAGGACGTAATCTTTGAATAACTCATAGTGCCAATATCTTTTGCATAGATCCGATAATTTCGTTCAAGGCTTCCACTGTAATTGCCCTTACCAGTGATCGTCACGGTAGGTGGATTAGGATCATCCACATCAGCAACCTGCGTAACATTTGCATAACTTAAGGTATAATCCACGTCCTTTACAAGTACTTTACTGCCAACTTTAACGCTCACCTTGGAATATCTAGGTTTACCTGCACTATAGAGAAGGTCCGTCGTTGTCACCGTAATAACCCCGTTTTGGATTCGCTCATCGCTTAATTCATGTGGCACAATCGAAAAGGTTTTCACGAGACTTCCCTGGAAGGTTCCAATGCCCGTGATTTTGACTGTTGGCGGTTTAGAACTACTGCTTTGGGCTACTTTTATGTTATTTGCAAAACGCACCTTATAATCAATGTTTTCTCGCAAGATAGTTCCATTATAGGATACTGATATGCTTGGTTTGATTGCTTTCCCCGAATAAGTAGCATCCGCGATTTCTTGTACAACAACCTTTGCATCCGTAACCAAAATTGGCTCTAGTACTTGATAGGTAGCCGTTGTTTCACCTTCGTAATTTCCAATTCCCTGAATTCTTACTGTTGCAGGTCCAAGATCAGCGTTATCTGCGTAGAACAATTTGTAATCCCTATTCTCTTTTAACAGTTTGCCATCCTCTTTTATAATCACTTTGCCTTTGGCAGCCTTTGAAGGATTATATAAAGCATTTTGCACATCTATTGAAATGTCGTTATCTGATATCGATTTTGGAACGATGGTGAATTTGATTGTTTTTGTACCATTAAAATTGCCCTTGCCTTTGATTACAACGGTTGGTGCATATTTACTCATTTTAGCTCTCGCCGAACGATTGTACTTGTAACTCAAGGTATAATCTTCGCCTTCATGTACCGGTTCATGATTATTATATATGTGTGGCTTTGGTACCACTCCATCTTTCGAATAAACATGCTCCCCTATTTCTGCGAACACAAAATCCGAGTCTGTAATTGGCCTTGGAAGAATTTTGAAATATGTAGTTTTAGTGCCTCCAAAACCATTTTTTCCAGAAATAACTACCTTCGCTTTTCCAACATCCACATTGCGATAATAGGTGACTTTGTAATTCCCTTCTTTGGTTGCTGGGTCATAAGGTTTTAGTGTTGTAATCTTTCCACCGCTCTTATAGGTAACAGTAAGTTCTGGCATAATTCCATCATATTGATAGATTTGATTTGGAATCTTTTGTATTGAAGCATTGGCAATGGTTTTTCCAACGATTTGATAGTTTATCGTTTTACTTCCTGAAAAATTCCCTTTTCCCGTTACAATAACCTGAATAACAACACTATCCTCTTTTCGACCAATCAAGTTTGTCTTTTCTGAGTCCACATATTGCAATGTGTAATCTTGATTTTTCACTAGTTTTTTAGTACCTAATTGTATTACTGGTATCGCTATCTTTTGCTTACCACTGTAGACTTGGTCCTGAATACTCATCAAAATATCTGCAGACGAAATTTTCATAGGAACAATATCAAAACATGTCGTTACTGTTTTATTATAATTACCAATTCCAGTAATCACTGCTGTTGGTGGATTTTTAGAATAAATAGTACCCACCTTAACATTGTTCTTATACTGAATTTTATAGTCTTGATTCAACGTTAATAACGTTTCTCCGTCGTAAACTGCTACTTTTGGCTTAAGTTGCTTACCTGAATAGACGGCCTCATGAATTGCTTTCACGCATAGTTCATTGACAACCTTTGACACTTCTACATCGCAAGTTGCTTTCAGATCTCCCGAATTCGTATAAGCAGTAATTGTTGCTTCTCCGATTCCATGCGCACTCAACACTCCATTTCTAACTCCAAGCACAGAGTCATTAGAAGACTCCCACCGAACACTTTTATCGATACTATTGTTTGGTAAGACGGTCGCTTTTAGAAGGGTATTCGTATTTGGCAACATTTTTATATTGGTCTTATTTAGTTTGAGAGTCGTTGGTATTACTGGTAATTGAGGGGTCGTTGCGATTACCTTAATTCCATAATCCACACCCTGACCATCCGTTTGAAGCCTAATTTTTAGGGTATCGCCTTTCACTTTAACGGTTTTACCTGCTAGCTGCGTTCCTGTATATTTACCAACCACCTGATTTGCTTTATTATAGATAAGGATAACGTCTTGATCCATCTCAACACTAGTCTCTTGACCAAATGAAACTGAAATCTCTTTTGCACCTTTTTTGGTTAAATCATATCGAATATTCGAGTTATTACTATATGGATGACTACTTTGTAAATCATCCAATGTTTTAACCTTGATCACATCACTCATGACATCTACCAGACAAGTATCAAAAAGTCCACTTCCATCCTTTGCTCTTGCCTCAATCGTCACACTTCCTTTTTTCTTCGCGCTCACGACTCCCTGGCTATCAACGGATGCAATGGATTCATCACTGGATGACCATTCTAAAAGGTCTCTAGGGATTGAATCTGGCACTATCTGAATGGGAATCTGGGCTGTATCAAGGGCTTCCATTTCCATTTTCGGTTCATCAAAATCAATGGATACAATCTTTTCACGTACAATCACCTGACAACTTGATTCTTTGTCTCCAACCTTTGCAGATATGGTAGCTGTCCCTGATGCGATACCCATTACATAGCCATTACTGCTTACTGTGGCAATGGCTTCATCGGATGAAGACCAAGTAATTGTTTGTGTACAATTGGTTGGAATGATTGCTAGCTGTAATTGCTGAATTTCATTGGCAGAAAGGGAAAGTGTAGATGGATATAACCTTACCTGATTGGCTACGATCGAGGATTCCTCCAATACTTTATACTTTATTCCCTTTGCCTTTGCATATGCAATTGCTGCTGAGTCCTTTTTGCCATAAATGGTAAGACGAACACATAGATAAAATGCACTTGCATCGATTGTGTGAACCGTCTCAGGTATATAGATTTCAGTCATTTCCATACAATCTGAAAAAGCATTTTTATCAATCGTATGAACAGAATAAGGTACCACTATTTTTTGCAGATCATAACAACTAGCAAACATAGACTCTTTGATTTCTTGAATACCTGATCCAATCGAAATCGTTCTAAGATTCGCGCAGCCATAAAATGCTTCCTTTGCAATTTGATCTACCGATTGTGGTAATTCCAAACACGTCAACGCTTGGCAGTACCTAAAAGCTCCTTCCCCTATGGTTCTTAACGATTTAGGTAGTTCTATACTGGCTAATGACGTACACCCCATAAATGCAGATTCTTTTATATGCAATAGATTCGAAGGCATCTGTACCTCAACTAAACTATCATTTCCTCTTAAAACTTCTTTCTCAAGAGTTATTAAAGAATCTGGAAGTTTGATTTTTTCAAGCTTTGAACAATACGCAAAAGCACTAACGCCGATTGAAGTGACTGAGTCTGGAACATCCATCTGTGTAATCTTATCACAACCTGCAAACGCTCGTTCCTCAATCGATACCAAATGACTTGGAAGCGTCACACTCTTTAATGATGAATTCATTCCAAAGGCTCTCGCACGAATACAGGTAACCGATTCAGGCACTACGATTTCTTCAATAGAAGCACGATAAAATAGATACGCCGGAATGGAACGAATACCCTCTTCATAATAAACAGATTGTAATTTCGGACAATTTTCAAAATACCCGTAAATTGGAAAAACAGCCGCGTTATCCCCTAAAGCACTGGGAACGAAAACACTTTCAAGATTATCGCAATCCATATAAGCTCCATAACCCAATGAACTTAGGTCCAAAGGTAGTATCAGATTTCTTATTTGGTCACAATTTTGAAAGGAGCGCTCTCCTATCTGTGTTATTTTTGAAGATAATGAAACAAATGCCATATTGGTACAATTACAAAATGCATAACCATAAATTTTTGATATGCTTTCTGGCAAATCAATGCCCATTAAATTCAAGCAATTTTCAAAAGCATTTGGTCCTATATAAGTAGTACTTCTTGGAATTACTACACTATGTAACGATTCATTTCCCTTAAATGGATTATTTCCTAATCCTCTTACAGTATCCGGTATCACTACGATTGTCTGATTGCCACTATAGGATCTGACTACATTATCCGTAATCGTAAAGTTCAAAGAGTCATCATAATATCCTAAATCTGCGCTCCCATAGCATTCAAGATAATTGTCGGCTCTGAGTAACTTGATTCCATTGGTACCCTGCTCATCTGCCTGTCCAAAATAGCTTACCCACTCGTCATAATAAAGATAGTATTCTCGTATGTAATCCTTTGAATCTTTTGCGAAGTCACAATCATAAACCAAGACACTATTCTGCGTAGCTTTCATAAAAATCATATAATGATTTTCTTTATTGGCGCCATGTGCCTGAATGATATCGCCCATTTTGGCTTGTTGCATCAACAACTTTACATCCGAAGTCCCAAAGCTTTGATTGGATAGTTCACCCACCACACTGGAATGTTCTTCGATCGTATAATCTTGTGCTAGCTCATTCTCTGACGGACTCATTACAGGCTTATATAAATACGAAAACACCATCTTCGCGAAAGCGAAACTGGCGTCGTCACTTAGTTCATTATTTCCATAGGAATTCCCTACATTGGGTAAATAAATATTCTGTGTCTGCAATTCTTGCAATGTCAGATACATACTTTTAGTAGGAACCCTCGTATCCTCACTCACTTGCTGACTAGCAAACACCTCCATCGGAAGTGTCTGCAGACATAATAACACACATAACATAATTGATATAAAACGTGAATTTCCCTTAAACATATAGAATTGTCCCCCCGACAACGTATTGTGATTCATACCAAGCATACTCTCATAGAATTATAACACAATATTATTCTAAAACCATCAAAAACAATCCGTATTTTTCAGACTGTAGACAAGATTTGTTAAGAATTAATTCAGAGTTGATCAAAAATTCGTACGCCCTCAATTAAATATCCATATGCTTCCAACTTTATTTTCTTTATATATGAAAATTTTGCATATTTTTTCATTGTAATCTGAGCATCAATATATTCTTCTGGGTGTTCAATATGTATCATATCATCTTTATCCGCAAGAATATATGCAGCTAGACAAAAAAACCTTACATGCCTGTAATGTTGCCTTTTCTCCAGAATATTTATCTGCGAAAATATGATTACGAATACCTTTTGCACCAATCGGAAATCCTTTCACTGCACCATTGGCAATAAATGTACTGCAACCATAAAATTCATCAAGATAACTTGCTTTTCTTTTACCATCATATGTAAGATTTATTCTATATATTAGGGGATTTCTACAACCAAACATGATGTCCCAATTAAACTCCTTATCTTTCATAAATGATTGTTCATTAGGTTCTTGAATGATTATATACGTGAACTCTGACGCACTTTCATTTTCCAATAACAAGGATATATCAATCTCTATCTCATTATCATCCGAAACTTTAAATGGATAGGACATGTATTCCTTTCCTTCAACAAAGAATTTATGTTGCTTATAGTCTAACATCGTAATTAAAATATAGTTATACTCTCCTTTTAGATTCTGTTGAAAATCTACTTTCCCCTCAATTTTATTACCAAGCACTTCATATTTAGCTAAATTATCAATTCTATTTCCAGATTCCTTCTCTATAAATCCATTTGCTACATATCCCTCGCTCAAAGTAATTGTACCATCTTCATGATATACCGGGCCACGATCCTCGTTCATAATAAGACTAGACCTATTTTCATTTTCACTCAGAGAACATCCACAAAGATTCACTAATAAAATAATGACACAAAACAGTTTAATCATTCTACTCATCGTTGTTTTATCGCTAACTTTTATATTTTTAATTTATTTCTACTCCTGTGTCACAACAATTTTTTTAATTTAAACTTACCAAGCCCACTCTTTTCATTGTACTCACCATAGACAGTGAAATTATGCAGCAAAAGGAGTTCTTCTCGTTCCTCATCCTCATACCCTTCAATGCAACCATTGATGATGATTTCATTCCCCTCTACTTGGTAATCAATTAGCCTCGTATAGGACATTACATCTCCAATGTCTCCATATGGCATTATATAGGAACCTCTGTTTCCTCTAAATAACTTAATTGCGATAAATCATCTGTCATTCCTTGAAAAAGAGGTGAACTATCTAAATTTCCAGTGGTGTAAGTGTTGACTGCATCACTGTAGGTTTTTCATTGCATTACTTCACATAAATGCCCAAACAATTTCAAAAGCTTTTGTCTGGGCATTTATTCTTATCCTTGAAAATATTTCAATACTTTCATCACCATAGTTCAATCACCTTGCGCGCCACAATCTTAAAGGTTACTGTCTTGATTCCACCATAGGTTCCAACACCTTTTAAGGTAATTGTTGCAGTTCCTTTGTTGGTGTTTTTGCTATAGCCAATGATTTCATAATCACTTGCCTGTAATGGAATGGTCTGTAGTCCATCTCTCATGGTAACCGTGATGTCTTCTTTATTTACATTGATTTCTTTTCCAGTAAAAACTTGATCCCTGATGACTACCTTGGTATTTTCTAACAGATTAACTTTATTAAGGACTCTAAAACTTGCTTCTGCTGATCCTTCATAACCTCTTTTTCCAGTTGCTCTAACAATAATTGTAGTTCCTGCTGGTACATTATCGGTCTTTGTTAACTGGATTCCATTCAGCCAATAGGTCAAGGTCTTTTCATAATCCACATCGGATACAAGTGCTTTTCCATCTAGGTCTACAAGGCTAATCGAAGTTGAGAATCCATTTGCTTTTCCAGTATACACACGGTCTTTTGCGGTCATCGTGAGTGCACTCATTGGTGCTTTTTGGATTGTGAAGAATACTTTCTTGGTTCCTCTGTAATTGCCTTTTCCACTAATAATAATGGTTGGAGCCTTGGTTGAGGCTTTATCTAAGCATACCGCTTTGTTGTTTACATAACTCACACTATAATCTTTTCCTTCTTGCAAGATCACATCATTTAAACTAACACTAACACTTGGCTTAGCTCCTGCTTTGCGATAGATTGCTACATCGTTGTAGTTTACATCAGCATTCGCTATTTCTTGGTTTGGTAGGATCTTAAAGGTTTTTTTGATGCTTCCACTATAACCCTGCTCCTTAATTCCTGTGAAGATTACCGTTGCCGTTCCAACACCTTGATTCTTTATGTATAGGACGCGATATGCGTTATCAGAAACAACTTCCACTGGAACTTTTGTAGATGTTTGATAAGAAAGTGTAAGTGGCGCTTGTGTGTAGCTGGTTTTTCCTGGTACATATAGGAACGAATTCACCCAACCATTTGTTACTTTCACATAACGCATGTCTTTTCCTTGAATCGTAAAGTTTACTGTTTTGCTTCCAAAGTAATCGCCCTTACCTTTGATTGTTACACTTGCAGTTCCCACTGCTAAGTTATTCTTGTATTCCAGTGTATAATCTTCGTCTTTTACCAAAGTCGTACTTCCATATTTTACAGTAATCGCTGGCGTGATTTCAATTCCGGTATAGGTTTGTTTTGCAATCTTTGAAACACTTGTCTTGCTCATCAGTCGTTGATACGCTTTATCTAAAATGGTTTCAACCACTTTGATACTGCCTGAATAGTTATTGGTTCCTGTTACGGTAATCTCATATTTTCCTGGTTCTTTGTAAGAAGAAGCATCATTATAGGAAACTGTATAATCTTTCTTACCGTATTTATTATAAACCATGTTTTTTCCATTGTCTTTGAGCGTTGGAATGGATTTAATCACTTTTCCATTCTCAACCACTAGTGGACTCGTTGCTACAATATCCACACTCGTCAATGGTTTCTTGGTAATATTAAAATGTTCAAAATACGTTCCGGTATAGTTACTTTTGCCTTTAACAATTGCCTTTGCTGCTCCTACATTTTTGTTGTTTTCATAGAGAATTGTATAGTCTTTATTCAGTGTTAATAAACGATTCTTATAATACACACGAACTACTGGCTTAATTGCAGTTCCAGTATACTCGTAAGACTCTTCTAATCCTGCAATCCACATCTGAGATGGAATAAACGCTTCTGGAATATCCTGTGGAAGAATCTCTCCTAGCAAGTCAACATTATCTTCTAAAATATACGTAAAGGTTGCAATTCCACTTTTTTTGAAGCCCTCTTTGGTTGCGATTGCTTTGATTGTTAACACCTGGGTACCGGGTGCCAATTTTTGAATACAAATCTGATCTTGATAACGCAAACTGTCTTTTGTAGGTTCTGATTCATCAAGGGTATAATAGATCACTGTATCGGCTTCCTGGGTAGATAATTTTACCAAGGATTGGTCTAATAATGTTTTATTGCTTGGATAATTAGCAGTTGGAGCGCTCAAAATTGCTGCTTCTTCCCAACGTGCAACATACGTCTGACTGCTACGAACAGGATCTAATAGATTAAGCATACTCTCTCCTGCATACCAACCAGCAAAGCTGTACCCCTCTTTCACTGGTTTCGTTATTAAACTAGTATCTAAATAATCCCCTTTATAGAGTACTTGTTCCTGTGGTGCATTTGTACCACCATTCGCATCAAAAGAGATGGTGTATGTTTTTAAATCATATGTAAAGGTTGCTGTTTCACTTGCTTCATATCCACTCTTATAGGCTTTTGCCTTAATCGTCATTGCTTTTGATATCGTAATCGGTGCTTTATAAACACTGGACTTATTACTTGGCTCACTTCCATCTAATGTGTAATAAATAATCGCAGATGGTGTTGCAGATGTAAGCGTAACTGTTTCCTGTTTATCAATTGCCCCACCAAGTGGAGATGGTGTTGCTTTCACAGTCTTAACCTGATCTGTAACCGTTACCTTGCAAGTAGATGTGAATACTCCACAAGTCGCGGTAATTGTAGCACAACCCACTGAAACGCCTGTTACTGTACCAGTTGTGCTCACAGAAGCCACATTTGAATTGCTACTTTTCCATGTAACTGCTTTTATGTTACTTGCATCCGCAGGTGTATAGGAAATCTTCAACGGTTGTGTCTGTTTTAACTTAAGATTTGCTGTCTTTGGACTGATAGAAATTGCTGTTAATGGAACCTTCTTTATTTGGCTAGTATCTAAACCAATGCATAGCTTTGAAAAAACAAAACTTTTTCCAGTTTTATCCGTTACAACAAGATCATATAAACGATCTTTATTTGGCAACATATTCATAAATGTCTGTGTAAAAAGAACATTTCCTGCATCATTTATTTTTGTTGCACTCATGGTTGCAACTGGATCTGTATCATAAGGAATATACGCATTTATAGTTATTGGTAGGTTACTTAAATCACATAAAAATCCAACTGTTCTTGTTCCATTAGTAGTTGTATATATATATGAACTAGAAACCGAATTATTAAGACTTAGATACTCTCCTTTTACATTATCATAATAACTCTTACCATTTCCTTGGCTATATGGTTCACCGAGCGTTTTATGTGTAACCTTAACCCAGTATTTTCTATATGCATTCGCTTTATCAATACCTGTAATATTGTAATAAATAGTATTCAAATACTTACTATCTAATGTAACTGTTAGATTTGGTACAGGATTTCCTTTTGGATCAAATACTTCTATCGTATAGTCATCTGTTTCAGATGTGTTTGGAGTTTCAAGTCCCAATTGAATGACTGTTTCCTCATTCCAACTTAACCATTCACTAGCTAAGTAAAACTTATCATTCGAAACAACATTAAACTCATAGGAAGTTATCTTGTTTTCATTTTCTAAGATTTGAATGGTATATGATCCTGGCAATAACTCATTTGTTGATACAGAACCCATAATCATTAGTTTGCCATCTAAATCATCAAAGTCCAAATCAATATTTTGAATGACTTGATTATCGCTTAAAACTAATTTTCCTGATAAAGCATTTTGTTCACTCACTGTATCGTAATCTTCATATTTTAGAATACTTTGGCATTGAAAAACACTTGATGGATTACCCTCTAATACCGTATCACCTGATTCAAAATACCAAGACGTTTCATCATTGTTACTATATATTCCATACTCTTTAAATTGATTAACTAATTGATTATCAAAATATATCAAATATTGATAATAACAATCTTCAAACTTTGGTGTTTTTCCAGCATCATCTAGAAGGGGGATTTTCACAAAACCATCTTGTATGGTTGTCGTTTTACCGGATGCAAATGCAGTACCTTTATCCATATCATTGTCTTCTAATTTATTCACTTGAACACGAACTTCACTTGGAGAATAGTCGCTTGTATATGCAAGTTCGACATTTGAATGTTCGATATCTACTGCCTTATAAAAAATTCCACTTAAAGGATATACAGAACAAGAAGACTCTTGAATAATAACATCATATCCATCTTTTGCTGATATAGAAACACGCAATTCCTCATTTTTTAAATATGACCAATTATTTCTTTTTAACTTAACAATATATCCATCATATGACATTTTTGAAGACACATATTGAACAGACAGCGGAGCTCCATCACAAGTCACTGTATAGTCCAGTTTTGATGGATCCAAATAAACACCACTCATGTCTAAATATATGTAATCTCCTGAACCATTATAATCAGAAGCCCCATAGACGCTTTCTAAAACAGGTTTATTAGTACTAACCTCCATTACATCTTCTAAGACAGTTATTGTATTGCCACTTACTAACTGAAGATCGTAATTTCCACTTGGCAAAACATCATATACTGATTCAAAAAAATAGGTGTGATTATAAATACAATATAGATTTTCTAAATTATAACTACTTCCTTTTCCGATTACTTTATATCGTTCATCAGAATAATCTTCATTCCAATAATAGTCATTTAAGTATGCAACTTCAACCGATTCATCAGAACTTAATACTAGCTTTGCCTCATCAAAGTCTTCATAAATTGAATTGTCACTCAATATACTAGCAATTCTAAGACTAATATAATTTGAATTTGATTCTACAATCTTTTTATTATAAAATACATCTTGTGACTTCACGGAAAATTGCTTACTTACAGTACTTCCATCAATGGATACGGATAGTGTATGTGCACCTTCGCTAAGATCCTTACTTTGATATATCCATTTTGAATTAAAGCTATTATCACTTACAAAATGAACCTTGGTATCATCAATCGAAAACTCAACCTTATGTTCCCCAACTACCCCCTTAACTCCTTCTAAAAGTACAATAATTGGAACCATATCATTCACTTTATAATATGTATCTTCAGCAATCAGAACATAACCATTCGTTCTCTGATTCGAAGCGTAGAATGAACAGTTTCTTGGTAGCGTGTTACGAATTTGTTGAATCATACTAGCTGTTAGCATATTTCCACAAAGATTTAGTTCGTTCAGAGAACTTGCACCTGAAAAATCAGAAGCAGTATTAATATTATTACTGGTTAGTTCTATATACCTTAGAAACTTTAGTTTATTCCATTCAATTGTGCTTATATCGGAAATATCATGATTTCCCAATACTAATTGCTCCAAAGATGTTAAATACTCTATTCCATCTAAAGATTCAATGCTTTGAGATATTGTACTGTCTTTTGCTAAGTTTAGGTATTCGATGTTTTCAAGTTGCTCTTTTGTGATTGTCTGTGCATCTTTTTGAATGGAACCATTTTCAATAATTAGATTTCTTAAGGCCTCGTCTGGTATAATCTGCGAAAATATATAGGTCTCATTGCTTGTTGTTGTAAACTCTGGAACTGGAATGTTTTGCTCAAATAACACTTCTCCCTCAACGTCTTCAACATAAATTCTCATAGAACCATGATATGTCGTATTATCTGATAAACTTCCTAGCATTAACCTTCCCGTTATATCATATCTACTTACAAACATTGACCCAACTATTGTTTTTTCATTGTTTTCTTCATCTAGAAGGTTCATTGAAACCATTATCTGTTCGCTAGATCCCTCTGAATTTGCACCAAAATTCGTCACACTCCAAGGAACGGTAACAGAAGCCGCACCTGTACTGAGTGTCCCAATTTGAAACGTTGGTTGCGTTGTTCGTAGTTCTCTTTCGAACTCCTGTGATACATAAATCTGATCCTGTGCGTCATTCTCAATTGCCTTAAACCGAATTGTAGAGGTGTTTTCACAAATTGGAACTGAATTATAGAGTGTACAGAATTCTGTCGTATGCTCATATACTCCCAAATCATAAGTACTAACCAACTGATTTTCACTATCATACTGTTCCATAAAAATACTAGAATGTCCATTTTGCTCTGAATTATTTGGATAATAGTTGAATTCAAAATTTACATAAAACTGTCCCCAACTTAAATTAAAAAAATCATAATTTCCCACTGTATTTCCACTTAGTTCATTTACAACTTGTGAAGTGATTCTACTTTCATCGGATGTTTCCTGAATGACTTCATTGCCCGAAATTGCGGCAATCATCTCGCCACTTCCACTTGGTACTTTTGCTGTTACTTCAGATGCCATAACTGGCATGGAAATGCTTTGTATCAACATGGAAATCATTAAAATTCCCGCCATCATTTTTGTTAACTTTTGCTTTAAATATCTCATCATACTCTACCCCATTATCTATTTATATTTTTTCAACTTACATCTCGCTAAAACATCCATTTAAAGATCCTTGGTAAAATCAAAAACTTAATTTTCTTGGTGCCACCATAGGTTCCCTTACCAGTGATGATTACTTCACCATAACCAATATTTATATTATTCTGATAGCTGACCATATAGTCTTTACCATATTCTAAAACTGTATTTGTCGACTTATCTTTGACGGTTATATTTGGTAATATTTCCTTCCCTGTATATACATATGCTCCGATTTTCGAAAAACTTAATGTAGATAATTCCTTCTCATAGATTCGATAATTCAAATTTATCGTTCCAAAATAGTTTCCAATTCCATTAATGATAACCGTTGGTGGATTCAAATCTGTCACATCACGAACAGCAGTATTATTAGCATAACTTGATATATAATCTACACCTTCTACCAATGTTTTCTTACCATATTTTAGGGTCACTTTTGGACATGCTGCTTTACCAGATACATACTTTACATCTTTCACATCCAAGAGATTATTCATAAAAAAGAAATCCGAGATTATGATTTTATACTTCTGAATTGTGTATGTTTGTGTGATCGTCCCTTGATAAAATCCAATTCCAGTAATAATGATTGTTGGTGGTTTCTTACTTGAAGGATCACCCACTTGAACTGTATTTTTGTAACTCACTTTATAATCCACGTTTTTTGTGAGGGTCTGTCCCATATAGGTTACATCAAAATCCGGTGTTACAGATTTTCCATTGTAAATTGGGCTCGTCATCCCTTCCACTTTTACTAACGGATCACTCAATGAAACTCGTCCTAATACGTTGAAACCATTGCTTAACGAATCCTTATAATTTCCGATTCCCTGAATGACTACTGTGGCAGTTCCGATTGCAGAGTTATTAAAATAGAATAGATTATAATCTCTATTTTGCTTTAACAGATGTGTTCCATCTTTGACAACCACTTTTCCTTCTGCAGATTTTTGATTATTCACTAACACATTGTCAACTTTGACACTAATCGTATTATCTAATAAAGACTTTGGTGTAATCTTAAAGGTTTTCTTAATAACACCTGAATAATTTTCTTTTCCGGTAATAATTGCGATTGGATCTTTGGTGCTGTTTGTTCCCGTTGCCACCTTAGCATTTTGATAACTCACCGTATACTCATAATTTTCCGATAGCAATACTCCCTGATCATAAATCGTTGGAATAGAATATGCTCCATCAGGAGAATATATTTGGTCTGCCATGGCACCACTCGTAATATCTGCATGTGTCAATGGTTTTGGCAGGATTTTAAATGTAATGATTTTCTTACCTGCAAAATCATTCACACCCTCCACCGTAATCTGTGCCGTTCCTGGATATTTATTGTTTGTATATGTAAGCGTATAATTACCTTTTTGGGTAATTGGATTATATTTTATTAATGTTTCTTTTGATTTATCCCCACTATAGATTAACGTTGGTTCTATAACAATTGGTTCACCTGTGAACACTTGATTTGGTATGTTAACTTCTACTTTTGTATTTTTTATGTCTTTTGGAACAATCTTGTACGAAACAGTTCTTGTTCCCTTATAATTACCTTTCCCCGTTACCTGTACCTTGATCGTTGTAATGGAATCCTTTAATCCCTTACAATTGGAACCAGACTCGTCCACATATTGCAATGTATAATCTTTTCCAAGTTTTAACTTCTTATCGCGAAATATGACAATCGGCTTTGACTGATTTGTTTTCCCATTATATGCCACATCATTCGTATCCATTCGAACATAAGCTGAATGAAGTGTTTGTTGCTTGATTTCAAAATAAGCATTGACGCTCTTTTTATAGTTTCCAATCCCTTTTACAATCACTGTTGGTGGATTCTTCGAATGAACATTTCCAACATTTGTATTGTTCTTATAACTAAGCTTGTAATCTTGTCCAAAAGTAAGGAGTTTCTCACCATCATAAACCTTAAGTTCTGGTTGAATTGGCTGACCTGTATAAATACTCGAAGGAATCGATTCCACCCACAGTCCATCTATTGAGTTTTCTACAGATACCATGCAAATATCTACTAATGTAGCGTTATATCCCTGTGCAAAAATCATAGCAGTTCCAATATCCTGAGCTGTTACTACTCCATTTTCAACACTTACAACACTTGGATCTGAAGTCACCCAATGTACACTTTTATCATAACTGTTTTTAGGTAAAACCGTAGCCGTTAAAATTGTGCTCGTGTTTGGAGTCATCGTTAGTGATTTTTTACTGATTACGATGGATGTTGGTGTTGCCTTTAATGGCTTACTCGTTGATATTACACGAAATCCTGTATCCATAACTTGATCATCTGTTTGCCAATCTGTTACTAACCTTACATCAAGGGTGTCCCCTTTTACTTTGATGGTTTTGTTAGAAAGCTGCGTGCCCGTATATGTACCAACTAGCATCTCGTTTTTATCATAAATTCTAATATAGTCCTTATTCTCATGAACATAAGTATCACTGCTAAATGTTACACTTACCGTTTTTGCTCCTTTTTGAATATAGACATAACTATCATTGAGATTGTTGCCATATGGATGTTCACTTTGAAACTCTTCAAGTGTATTGACAATTATTTTCTTACCTAACACATGTACTAGAAAAGACGCCTTTTTCTTATTCGCATCTTGAGCTATCAATTCTATCTTTGCCGTTCCAACTGACTTTGCCGTGATTACTCCTTTATCATCTACACTTGCAATTGTATCGTCAGAAGATGTAAAAAATACATTATGATTACTTGTTATAGGTGAAACAGTATAATCAATCGTCTGGTTTTGCCCTATATATAAATCAATATCAGAGGATGCCACTACAATGTCATCCACATTATCCCAAACCGTCACTTCACACTGCGCTTGTTTATTTCCAACGCTCACTGTAATCACTGCTGTTCCTGCAGTATATCCGGTCACATTGCCTTGTCCATCCACATCTGCAATTGAGCCATCTGACGAAGACCAAATCACATCTCTTGTGCAGTTCATAGGTATTAAATCTAGTTGTATGCCCTTCGTTTCTTGAATATATAGATTCATCTTTTTTTCATTTAAGGATACCCGATCTGGTTCCACCACATCACTTGGCTGAGCATCAATGATTCTATATGGGATCCCTTTATTGATTGCATAGTTTAATGCCTCGGATCCTGTATATCCTTCGATTGTCAGCACAGAATCACCTTCAAAAGCAGTATTGCTAATCGATGTGACTGCTTTTGGAATGCGCACTGTTAATAATCCAGGATTATTTCCAAATGCTCTATCATCCATTTTGTACAAATAACAAGGAAGTACCACATTTCGTAAACTGCCACAGGAATCAAATGTATCGGCCGCGATCTCTCCTAATCCTGTACCAAACGTAATATTTCTAAGTCCATCACAACCCATAAAAGCACCTGTGCCTAGTGAGCTTAACGAATTTGGAAAAACGACTGTCTCCAGGTAATTACAGTCATTAAATGCATATGCATTTATTCCAACAAGCGTATTTGGAAATTTAACTTGTGTTAATGAATTACAATTTTGAAATGCCCGATCATCAATTGTTTCCAATTTCTTTGGAAATACTATTGTATCTAGAAATAAACAGGATTCGAATGTAGAAGTACTAATCCCTTCCATCGAATCGGATAGATAAACCGATTGTAAATAAGTACAATTCTTGAATGCTTCCGGTTGAATTGTAGTTACACTGTCCGGTATATCAATTGCCCTAAGGTTTGTACAATTCTCAAAGGCAGAAAAACTTATTTCATCCAACCTATCTGATAAATGAATCTTCTCTAGATTTGTAGCACAATAAAAAGCTTCCCTATAGATTGCGGTGACCGTATCTGGAATCGTAATATCCTTTATACCAGTACATCCACTGAATAAAGTAGCTGGAATGATTGTAGTTCCCTTTTCAAATCTGATATCCACCAATTTATCACAGTCTACAAACGGACCAATTCCAGAAAGATCTGTAGGAACTGAATCCGTATATTTCTTTGGAATATAGATGGATTCTAGATGAGTACATAATTCAAATGCTCCACCTCCTAGACTTTCAAGATTCTTGGGTAATCGAATATTGGTAAAAGAACGGCACCCCATGAAAGCACGAGAACCTATTGTCTTAACCGAATCTGGAAATTCAATCTGTTCCAAATTACTTAAATCCGCAAATGCAAGATCAGGAATGGTTTCAATCATACTTGGTAAATGTACATACTCAACATAACGTGATTCCTTAAACATAAACTTGCCTAATATATCTACAGAATCCGGAAAATAAATACCTTCCATACTTCCACAATAGTTGAATGCATTATTCCCAATCGTAGTAACAGAATTAGGAATTACAATACTCTTCATTGTTATATTATTTTCAAATGCATTATCTCCAATTGCTGTTACCGTATCTGGAATGACTACGATCTGCTGTGTTCCAACATAGGACACTAATACATTCTGATTAATCGTAAAGTTAACAGAATCATCATAAACTTCTGGATCGATGAAACCATATTGTGCCTCATAATTATTCGCGCGAAGGAGTCTAAGTGTATTTCTTCCGCTGTCTCCAACATTACCAAAATAATTCGCAAATTCCTGAAACGTAATATAATGTTCACCAATATAATCATTTTTGTCGTTATCAAAATCACAGTCATATACAAGTACACCATGATTTGTTGCCTTGATAAAAATCATATAATGAAGCTCTTTGTAATCGCTTCGTCCCATAATCACATCACCCATTAGGGCTTGAGACATCATCAAGGACACTTGATTTTGATCAAAATTGCTATTTGAAAACTCGTCAACGAGTTCTCCATCTTCAATCTTTTCATTGAATAAATAAGAAAAAACATTTTGTGCAAATGCATAACTTGCATTTGCCTCAGATTCAGCAATGAAGTATTTATTACCCACATTTGGAAGATACTGTGGCATCGTCTGGAACATTTTCAATGTTGTATACATACTCATAAGTGGATCAACTTTATCAGTATTTAGCTTGGTTGATTGCAAAACCCCTGGTCCCTTATTATCAGATACCAGTTCCGTATTTCCTATTGTATCTGTATCATTATTCGAGAGTACTTGATTGACAGACGTTTTATTTTGTTCTAATAACGCACTTGCAAGCACTTCCATTGGAAGTGCTTGCAAGAAAATAATAATACATAAACTAATCGATAATATACGACAAATTCTTTTACTCATATCCCTTTGTCCCCCTGACAAGTATGCGTTCACATTTATATGTTTTGATGATTTTTGATTCCTACTCCTGTGTCAACACTATTTTCTTAATCTGAAAATTCCCTATATCACTATATTCATTGTACTCACCATATACGGTAAAATTATGCATCACAAGGAGCTCTTCGCGATTCTCATCCGCATACCCTTCAATGCAACCTTCTATAATCACTTCATCACCAACCACTTTGTAATCGATTAATCTCGTGGTCGTTAGTGGTGCCCCAATATCTCCCATTGGAATTAGATAGCCATCCGCTGTGGCTTTGACAAACTTGTTCTCACCTAACGTCGCCAAATCAAATGGCAGGCACTGTGTAATCGCCACATTAAAATCTTTGGTAAAGACCCACTCCCCTTCGGCAGTTGAATCTTTGATATAGGAAGAAGAATTAAACATACCACCTGCGAGAATTGAAACTATAAAACCCTTCTCATCTTCCGTAAGATTCTCTAAGTCTACAAACTCTTCATTATTCAACACCTGTCCCACATAATGACTTGCAAATACCAGGGTATTAATTTCTTCTAAACTAATGTCAAGATAGGTAGGTTTACTATCCTCTTGAACTTCTTCATCGGTTGATTCTGTGTTTTCCTCGGTTATTTCTGTAGGTTCAACCTTTACGCTCTGATCATCACTCTTACTATTGGAACACGCTGTAAGTGCTAGTGCTATGATTCCTATCCATAGAATACCAAATCGCCTTAACTTCATCCTTTATACCTCTTTCTTAGGCTTTACTAAGAAAATAACTGCAACTAATATCGCCACTAAGACTACAATTGCCGGAATCAGGAATTTCTGAATGGTATTGGAAGATTCTACGTTTGACTTAATTGGCAGCGCATTGGATGAAAGTTCATCGGAAGAAACGGTATCATTCTCAGAGAGGCCAACTGTCAAAATCTTTGGTACTTCATTGGCTGATACGGTTTGATTGTTTGCATTGTCGGATACTGTATTGGAAGATAATGCATTTGCAGAGATTGAATCACTGTCCTTTAAATCACCTTCCGTTGAAGACACCTTGTCTGTTTTCGCCGAAGCTGACAAATCCTTGGCATCTTTATCGTCTTCTTTATCTTTATCGTCCTTTGGTTCTGGTTTCTTAGGAGCATTTGGATCTGGTCCAATTTTGACCATATAGCCCGAATTCACAGCTGCTTCTGGACTTGATGTGAACTGACTAATCATTCCATCTGCTTCACCATCTGACAGATTCACTCCATCTTTGGCAAAATACTGTGCTGCCGCATTAATCGCAGAACCAGATACGCCCCAAAGATATCCATCATACGACACAACAATCGACATCGCGCCTAATACTCTTGATTCAGCTGAATTAATCTCACCAGCATATACCTTACTTGGAAGGCATAGTAGCAAAATCGCAACTGCCAAAAACAAAACAACTTGTTTCTTTAATAACTTTTTCATAATTTTGAATCTCCCTCACACATTCACTGCTACACGTTAAAACAGTACGAACAATTATCGAAGAAGAAGCATCCTCTTCGATTTAAACGTTCATACTGTTTCATAATTGTCAAAAAGTCTACTATTTTTTCTTTTTTTCTTTTTTAATGATTGGAGGTTGTGTAACAACCTGACTCATTGTTGAAGCTTTTGAACCTGATGTTTCTGCTGATTTCTTTGGTTTCTTTGTTTCTTTACGAATTGTTTTCTCACCCATATTGATTACCACCTATCTATTTTTGATTGATTAACCTACTACATATTATACACCGAATGAAGGGGGATTAACAGCGTTAATTTCTTAAGGATTTGGAGGAGAAATTACATTTTGCTCAGTACACATATTCACTAATTAGCTTTTCTTATCCTATTTATTAATAACGACCTAATCTCATTCTTTTCAGTAATGAGTATGAATAAAAGAATGATCAGAGCTATTCCCCAACGTGCAAACCATATATTAACAAATAGATAAAATAAACCTGCCATACACAAAACCACAAATAAGGGAATGCTAATCTGAATTAATGGAAACAATTCTTTATTTAATTTTCTTGCATACATATAGTGCAAAACCAAAGATATTATATAAGAAATCAGAGTTGTATATGCCGCTCCTACATAACCAAATTGCTTAATAAAGAAGATGTTTAACAATATATTTGATGCTGCCGCAATTACTGTATTCGCAGAAATAAAAACCGTCTTCTTGTGATAATGTTCAATCCCAACATACAAAGTATATAGAAATATCAAGTAATTTGATATTACAATTGGTGGAATAATGATAATACCCTCCCAATATTGTTTGGGAGCAAGTAACTTAATAACTTCTGGTGCAATCATAACAACTCCAATAATTACAACAGTCATCAATTTAATGTATTTATCACAATACTTATTTATATCCGAATATGCTTCTTCTTTCATTTTTTTTAAAAAATATGGAATCCATATGCCTTCAAATGCAGTTGTAATTACAGTTGCAATCATACTGAAATTATATATAAGTCCATAGATTCCGTTTTCCGTTGTATTTCTAATTAAAGAAATCATAGTTCGATCCGACTGTGACAAAATATTCAAAGCAATTCCGTGTAAAATAAGTGGAAGAGAAATTTTTAGAGCATATCTAATATATTCACGGTTAAACCTTGCTTTTGAAGCACTAATTACATAAATATATACGATCACACCAACTATAAATGTGACAATTACATTTGGAATGATTCTTCCAAAGTATAAATTATTGCTCATATAAAGTTTAATAACAATAATCGCAATAATAGTTGAAATAAAGTTTGGCAAAATCATAATAGCTGTTCTTGATTTATATTTGTAACTCATCATAAAAAACATTGATGCACTTTCAATTAATGCACTTGCAAGAGATTGAATTAGGCACAGTACAATAAAACTGATATTTATCGAAATTGGTAGAATATATGCAATTACTATAATAAAAATCGAAAAAACAACTCCATATATCAAGGTAAACGTAAATATTACTGATAGAAAATCATCAATACTTTCAGTATAATCAGTAAATGCTGATCGTACCGCCATATATAATGCTAAACTCATGATTACACTTAGAATAACTGTCCATGAGTTATATGTTGTTACAATACCATAATCTGAAACAGAAAGAATTCTAGTGAAAATTGGTACTGTAATAAACCCAATTCCTTTATTAAACAAGGTGCCAACTAAGTAATACGAGCTTATTTTTTTTATGTCTAAATTATTACTACCCATCTTTATACTCCAAATTATCTTTTTTCATCTTTTGTAAAGTTGTTTACGGAAGTCCATTCATTAAGAGTAAAATCATACTGCTTAATAACCCTAGCAGGAACTCCAGCTACTACAGAATAATTTGGTACATCTTTTGTTACAACAGATCCTGCAGCAATAATACAATGTTCGCCTATTGTTACTCCAGACAAAATATTACATCGGAATCCTAGCCAAGATCCACGTCCTATTTTCACAGGTCCTTTTTCATATATTCCTTGACCAATAATTGGCATCTCAATGTTTCTAAACTCATGTGAATGATCAGTAATATGAACATATGCCGCAAATAATACATCATCTTCAATAATTATACTATTGCAACAAGCAAATCTATTATAGGCTCCTATATATACATTATTTCCAATTACAATTTGTGGATTATAGTTTACCCCATTAACTTTATTTACAGGTAATATATCTACATCATGATCAATAGTAACATTATTCATCATCTTAATTCTATTGCCATTTGTAATTACAACCCTTTTTGAAATCCTAAGTTTTTTTAAAATATTTTGATTTGTCTTAATCAAAAAATACTTCCCCCTAATATGACCAGCAATATCGCCACACACTTTGATTTTTGTAACTATTACATAACCACAGATAAACCACAGAAGAAAAACCAGTATACTAAAGACTTCCATTGAATCTAAATGAATCAATATTGTAGTTATGAATACGGGTAGGAATAAAATATACATAGCGCAAAGTAATAATTCCACCATTTTTTTCAAGAGTACTACTCCTTTCCGATAATTTGTATCGTGCAAACATCAATTATTACCTTAATGATTCTTTAAAATATTTTTTAAAGAGTCATATTTAGATTCTCCAATTATCCCCTTTACAATTTTTTTTGCAAACTTTGTTTTATCTTCAACAAGTTCACATATAATGGTATTTGCTAAATCTTCATCAATAGGATTAACCTGTGCTTCAAATACAATTGGTTTTAATAAGTCTTCAGTGTTTATAAAATAATTTAGATTATTCATGTATTCCTGCTTACTAGATGCCGTCATATAAACACAGCCAAAATCTTCCACAAAATGCTTTACTACCTGACTATTACCCTGTCCGTAGTGTCCTCCTGCTGCAATAAAATCATCTTCATTCACACCAAATTCTGATGCGATTTTATGACCTAATGTAAATGAACCATGCATTTCAAAACCAACAGCATTATTAACAAGTAGTATTCTAATATTTGCAGGAAAATGACGATTTCCAAACACACTCAAATCATAAAAAAATGCCAAATCACCTACCACACAAAAAAATAACTTTTCAGGACTTGCTAAAGCTGCACCAACTAATGTGGAAACACATCCATCTATACCAAATCCTCCCGTATTTGAAAATTCTGATACCGAGTTGGGTATATCAAAAAAATTCCATGTTTTCAAACTATTTCTAATTCCCAAATGAATCACTGCATTAAGTGGAAGTTTATTTGAAGTCACCTCAGCCATCCACAGACTAGAGAATGGTAGTTCTGGAATCTTATTATATAAATCCTCCACTTCGTTCTTGCACTGTTGAAAAAATTCGTCTTTTTCTACCATATCATGACTATATGAATTAAAAAAATCTGTCTCATTTAGTTCAAATACATATCTTAGTTTTCCAAATGTATCTCTTAATTCACCATCTGGATTTACTCTCCAAACCTCTTTTGGCAACAAATCAACATCAACCGTTGATACCTCTCCAATATGAATTAGTATATCCAAACCATGCAATGCTGATTTTCCTGAAAACTGAGAACATAATAAACTAGGACAAATTCTATATATACCTTTATAGTTACTTGTATGATCACATAATACAACCGCATTATTACTCTTACAAAAGTTGTCAATTGAGACGGTTAAATACTCATCAAGTGGTTGATGGTTCCCCACAAAAATTGCGATTTTATCTCCTATTAACTTTGGAAAAGAATCTCCATAAGTATATCTCTCTATGCGCCTAACAAACTTAATCTCATTCACTGTTGATTTACTATAAATTGTTTCCAAATTAATATGAACCGGTCCACCGCCACGATGTCTTAATTCTAAAATAGCTTTATTGGCATTGATAACACATTGCCATTCACTAACTTCATCATGTACTATAGGCATTTGAACGCTAAGGTTTGCTATATCATTTGGCAACTTTGTTCTATCTGTTACCTGATGCATGTTGTGACCAATATATGCATTTCTTCTTGAAGAAGTTATAGCAAGTATCGGTAATTTTCTATAGAATGCCTCTGTTAATGCAGGCATATAATTTCTTGATGCAGTAGCTCCAGTACAACTCAAAACAACAACTTCACCTGATTCAGCAGCCATACCACACGCCATATAAGCTGCGGATCTTTCTTCTGGAGCAGAATATACCTCAAAAAAAGAATCCCCTTGTAAACTGGCCACAAAGTTGGCATTTGTCGTTCCAGGACTTGCAATAATCTTCCTTATTCCATTATCCTTTAGAAGTTGTATTATGATTTGCGCATTTCTCTCACTAGTATATACTCCCATTCATTTTCTCCGATCTTCAGAAAAATTATACTACACTATTTCAAAAAAGTGTTTTAATGATTTTATAAACATTAGTTCTAAATTATTGATTTTTTTAAGCGAGATACTTTGCTGACTTCTCAAAACATTTTGATTATTAATATAATATTGCAAGCTAGTCAATGCATCTTCCATACTTTGCTCCCTTGCATTAATAATAAAACAATAATCTAAACTGTTATATAAACCTTCAAATTTTCTACTATATGATATTGGTATAGTTACTATATTGGTAGAAAAAGCTGCAATTGTTGAATGCATTCTTGCACCAATAAAAATATCCATATTGGCAATATAACTTTTAGCTTCAATTGGATTATTAAATGAAGGAGCACATATCAACTTATATTCGTTACTAAGTTGTAAACAAATTTCAAAATCATCATCATGCTTTAAACTTTCAGTTGCTATAACATGTGGAATCAAATGGATTTCATAATCTAATTTTAATAATTGATCAATAACTTCTCGCATAAAATTCTGATAGTCAAATTTTAAATTGAATTGATTATTATTTGAAAAACCACCTTTCCATAATAATCCCGATATATTTAATCCAATTTTTTTTCCCACTCCTAACTTATATAAATCTTTATTATAGGGAAGGAGAAATGCCAAATCTGTTACTGTAACTGGTTCTCTACTAGCAATTTCAGTTGCATAGTCACTTGATAACTCATCTCTCGAATATACAAGAGCAGATTTCTTCATTATATTTACTGCTCTCTTTTTTATAGCTGAGTTTTCAAAAGGTCCAATGGTTTGTGGCGCTAATATTAAGGGTTTTTTTAATAATAATACTATCTCTTTATATAATGTTGTTCTTCTAACAAATTTCAAATCATATAAATCCGAAAAGTTGTCTCCATATGTACAGTCAAATACATAATCACATTTTTGTATATTCATAATTGCCGACAAATATAAATCAGCTTTACTAAATTCACTCCCTTGAAACGCTATATTCGGAAAATTGCTTTCTATTTTCCCTAATTCTTTTCCACACAAACTTATAATCGTTAGATTTTTTTCGAAAATTTGCGATAGAACGGAAACAAGTGAATATGTTAATGCTTCGCACCCTTTATTTGAATCTGAAAACGGAAAACCTAATAGACCAATTATCATGTCAAATCCTCATATTTATATTTTATTAAAATTCATTGTTTTCAATCAGAGCATCCCTTAAACTTTCAAGATATCCATATCCGAATTTTTCGTCAGGCTCCATATATCCCGCTTCTGCCCATTCATTCCACGCAAACAAAAAAATGTAATCTTTTTTATAATTTTCTTTTGCATTTTTAATTTGTAAAGAAAAGTATTCTTTAAATTTTTTAGGAGTTGCTCCTTCGATAACATAGCCCCGTTCTTTTTTTCTTGCCGTATTATCCCAATCGACAAAAGCCCCTGGAACTTGCTTTTCGTTTTGAATAGGAATACTGAGTATCTTATTCCAAATATCTTCATAACTATATATTGGTAACTTTTGAATTTTTATACCTTCAACATCTATCTTAAAGTACTTTCCTAGAAAGGATTTAATACATTTTTTTATCTTTTTCATTAATGGGTTTCTTGTTTTTGTCATTTCAATATATACATTCGTAGGTTGATACTCAATGTGCATATCAAAACAGGAATTTACTTCATCTTCTGGTTTTAGCTGTGCAGCAAACGTTATACCCATTAATCCCTCTTCTTTAGCAAGCGTATCCCAATACTCTAACATACTACTTATATTGGGGAAAAGATCTGGTTTATATATAACCAATAATGGCTTATTATTTTCTCTAATATATCTCTCATCTTTAAAAAATGGCAAAAAATAATCAAAATGCTCCTTCCACTGTTTTTTGTCCCCCTCTTTTTGTCCAATAAGAATTTGGGGCTTTTTAGCTGCCCATCCATTTGTCCAATTTTCATTTGCCCAGCATAGACAAAATGGCAAATCCAGTTTTTTGTTTTCCAAATAGATATTTACTGGTTTGTCTAAAAGCATTTTTCCATCAAACCAATAGTGATAAAAACAAAAACCATATAGTCCGTATTCCTTAGCAAGTTTAACTTGCCAAAACATCGTTTCGGGATCTAACAAATTATAATAGTTTTCATTCAAAGGAATTCTTGGCTGATAATGTCCACTATATAATGGTTTTGCTTTTTCAACATTTACCCATTCAGTAAACCCTTTACCCCACCATTCGTCATTTTCTGGAATACTATGAAATTGTGGTAGATAAAATGCTATTGTCTTCATTCTGCTTCTCCATATTTATATGCTGTTGTTTCCAAAATAAACTATACATTAGTCCAATCATTATAAAATAAATACCAGAGGAATTTGGGCTTAATGCAACTTCATTAAACGCGATGTTCATAAATATACTAATAATTAGTGAAAAATAGAAAATTTTTTCTCTGCTCGGTAGGCTTATTCCTCTAACTACCACCAATATTTTTCGAATGAAGAACAAATATATTAACAAGCCTAGAACCCCTAACTGCCCTATAATCATTCCTAGACCAGATTCCATAATAAGATTATTTTTCGTGATTCCATACCTTGCAGCTAAAACACCTACATTACCAACGCCTAGTCCAAATGGATTTTTAATAAGAACTGGAATTGAATGAATCAAACCATTCATATGTGAAAAAACACTCCCTGTTGATGACGCTGAAGAAAATTGAATAAACAGTATTCCAATTACCGTAACAACAATTGTTATAATCGAAAAAAACAATTTATCTTTAAATCTATACAACCCATATAGACAAATAAATATTAGAAAACCTAATAATGCTCCTTTACTAATAGTTAACACACAAGCAAGCATTGTTATAACGAGCATAAAATATTTTTTTTGATACCAAGCTATTAGGAATATAGCAAATAAAAATGTACCCAAATTTACTGGATCGGCAAAAGTAGCCGTCATTCTTCTGACCTGATTTCCGCCAATAATTTCAGATGAGTAGAAATTATATGGAATACCATAGATATTGGTTCCAATACCTTTCTTATTCCATAGTTCACCAATATTTAAACCAATCCAAATAGAATTACCAATAATATACTCATATATTCCGAATACAATTACACAAAATGAAATTAAAAGCATTATCTTCATAAATTCATTCTTATTTACTCTTCTACTTAATACCGCTCCAAATAAGAAAAATATGAATGGCGAAAAAATATTCCTAAAAGATGCAAAAAATGTCAAAAACATTGTATGCGTAAATATCATTAATATAAAAGCGTAGGCAATTAAACATGCTAAAAAAATCAAAATATCTTTTACAAAAGCGTATTTTGTATTGTAATTAATGACTAACAATAACAATGTCATTCCAAGAACAAAAATAAAGTTTATGACCAAGTAAATTTGTAATTGAAAACCCGTTATATTACTAATAATCATTCCCAAATAAACATTTTGAAAGGCAGATAACATAATTGGAATCGCCAGTATTGCAGATGCTTCGTAATTTTGTTTCAGTTTTATTATTGAGTAGAATATAATAATCATAGCAACACTTAATATCAAAACAATAAGCACTGCAACATCTGGTCTAAATAATAAAGTTACTCCAATAAACAATGCAATATACATACAAAATATGAATAACATTATATTATTTGCAAAAGATAGTTTGCTGATTTTAATTTTCATAATAAATAAGATCCATTTCTTTTAGTTTTGATGATTCAATATTGACAAATATATCTTACTTATTTTCAACGCGATCTCTTCCCAAGAATACTTATCTTTTATAAACTTGTATCCACACTCACCATACTCATCTAAATCTCTTTTTGTATTGTATGCCTTACACATTGCCTCACTAAATGAATCAATGTCATTTACTTCAGCAAGAAAACCATTCATGTCTTCTTCTACAATTTGAGTAAATGCTGGTAATTTTGATGCAACAACAGGCTTTTTGTAAGCATAACACAGTTGAATAACACCACTTTGATATACATCTTTATATGGAAGAACGCAAACATCTGCAGCCGAATAAAAGTAGTCTACTTCTTCATCAGGTATATATTTGATATGCGCATGAATTCGGTCTTTACAATAGGATTCATCAATTAACTTCTCATATTGTGAATATTCATCTTTCCATACGCTCCCAGCAATTAACAGTAAAATATCTTGATTTTCTTTTGCAAGAGAACTAAAAGCCTTTATTAATATATCCAAGCCCTTTACTTTTTTAATCTGCCCAAAGAAAAGAAAAACAAACCTATCGTTTTCTATATTCAAATAATCTCTTGCAGATTTTTTATCCATACCTTTGGCATAATCCAAAAAATGTCCATGTGGAATATTTGAAATCTCGTTATCATTATTAGGAAACAATTCATGAAACCTACTCACATTATCTTCTGCTTGTACAATTATGGAATCTGCCATATCATAGATTTTTTTGTGAAAATAGTAATCATACTTTTTTTCATTAAAAGGCAATATGTCATGAATCGTTACAACTAATTTAACACCCTTTTTTTTGCATTTTCTCAAAAATAAATAATCAATCGGTGAGAATATAACCCACTGTGTGTGTAACACATCAATATTATCTATTTTAATAAGTTTAAGTAATTTTAGATAGGATTGAATATAATTGATTCCTTTTTTTAGTTTCCCAATATTTTTGTCTGCCGTATTAAACAGGTTAATTGGTTTAAAGTTTAAATCTTGATTATCCATTTTGGAATCAATTACAAGTTTTAAATCGATTTTTTGATTTATTAGTGCATTGGCTAATGAATAGGTATACTTATAATTCACTTTTGCTATTTGGTCAATTAATAATACTTTCACTTTTCATCCCCTTAAACATTTCTTCATAAGAATCACATATGTAACTCCAACTATAATGATTTAAAATTCGTTGATCTGATAGTGTATTATATTGAAGATTTTTTTCGGTTGGAAGTTTTTCCACCTTCTCAATCACACCAGCCAAATTCCCATCTTCTTTGTTCCAATAGATTGCGCCATCTTCGGCTACTTCACGGTTAAAACCTACATCATGTAATAGATTCAGTGAAGTACTTCCCAGAGCTTCTAAGAGACTTGGATTGGTTCCGCCTACCTCGTGCCCATGAAGATATGCATAAGCATTTTCACGTATTTTCTTAAGTAGCTCCTGTTCGTATACCGTCCCAACGAATTTAATCCGTTTGTCTAGATGAAAATTGGTACTGCTTTTCAACTTATCATAATATGGATTATTTTGAACTCCTGTAATAATTACAAGATCCTTATTGGTATTCGAGTTCATAAACTCCTTGACCATAGTCTCATAGTTATTCTCAGGTACAAACCTTCCCACGATGAGATAATACTCTTTACTTTGTATACAGTGTTTGCCAAGGAAATCTAGATATTCTTTGGAATCATCTGGCAATGTTGATTTGGTTACATCTGCACCATAAGATATATAGGTGGTTTTTGGATGGAACTTTGCATAATCTTTTTGAATATATTGTTCAATATTTTTGCTGTCACAAATGAGTAAATCAGCGTACTTAACCATCCATCGCTCTGATAGTTTCCAGTATTGTCTCACAAAGTAATTCCATTTTGCTCGCTTCCACTCATGCCCATCTGGATTCACATAGAGTGTGATTCCAAGTTTCTTTAATATGCTTTTATAATAAGGCATAAAAGGTCCAATCCTACATGCCAGTATATAGATGACAGCGTCTTGTATTTTTTGCTCACGAATTTTTCTAATAGAATAATTTAATGCTTTCAGGTCATAGGTAATCGCTTTAGCTGAACCTATATTTCTGATAAATATATTAAAACACTCTGCTTGATTGTATAGAAACGATTGCTCTTTCTCTTTGCGATTTGAATAATCTTGGATACACGCCACATGATAGCGAATTTTTTGATTGGTATTACGAAATGTAAGCTGCTCTACAAATGATTCAAACCCTCCATAACACGCTGGTATACCCTTTGAACCTATAATAAATACATGTTTAATCAACTACATAACCCCTTTCATACCCAAAACTACTAATACCGTCTTTAATATAATCTTCAGATCAAGACCGATACTCCAGTTCTTGATATACTCATTATCAAGTCTCACCACTTCTTCAAAGTCCGTAATGCTATTACGTCCATTGGTTTGCCACATACCAGTTAGACCTGGCTTAATCGATAGTCTGCTTTTGTGGTGAAGTTCGTATCTCTCATACTCATCTACGGTAGGTGGTCTCGTTCCAACCAAACTCATATCACCAAGCAATATATTGATAAACTGTGGAAACTCATCCAAACTTGCTTTTCGGATGAATTTGCCCACTGGGAAGATACGTGGATCATTATCCATTTTGAACATATGCCCCTGCATCTGATTATGCTGCATCAATTCTTTTTTACGCTCTTCTGCATCAAGATACATGGAGCGAAACTTATAGATCTTGAAGATTCTACCATTCTTGCCAACTCGCTCTTGGCGAAAGAAGATTGGCCCTGGAGACTGTATAAAGATGAGTGGACCCAGTATGATTGTTAGTAGAATGGTAATCATAATGCCCATCAATGCGCTTACAATATCAAAACTTCTCTTTAAGAAGATATGTACATCATTCATTGAGTTAATACTCGTGGTAAGTACCGTCATTTCATTGACTTGATTAATACTTGCATTGGGAAAATGGATAATATGTTCCATGCTGATATGTACAACGATTCCCATAGTAAGAAATTTGTTGGTAATCTCTTCTCGTTCTTGTGGCGATACATGCAATAGAACCTGATCAACGATATTTTTACGTGCGTACTCATACACTTCGTGCATATTGCACAAAATTGGTAGTCCCAAGATTTCTTCGCCTTCCTTCGCAAATCGATCCGTCAGCACAATCCCTTGAATCTCATAAGATTTATACGCACTTCCAGTCAATTTATCCAGGATTTCTTCTACATCTTCATGTCTTGATACAACAACTAACTGTGGCATATTTTTATTGATTTTGGCGGATTTCTTTAACCATGTCTTGTATAGAACCCGGATCGGATAAAGTCCAAATATAATCAATAACGCCATGACAAATAAGGATATTCTCGAATATTGACTAGCTGTATGATTTCCAAACATGTAGATAATGATACAGGAAAACATCATGATTCCATATTTGAATACAGCAACAAATTCTCTAAAATACCCTCTTCGAAAAATATCCAAATAACTATTCTGTGTAATCACCACAAAGAAATGAATGAAAATCATTACAATCGCAAGATTTCGATACAAACTATTTTGATACATCTTGAAATCATGATGACGTACATAATATGCAACTAATAGAAATAACTCAACACAAATTAGATCTATTATGAAAAAATTGACATTTCGATTCCTATGATTACTACTAATTGATTTCACGCTTTTCCCCTCACTTCACAGCACAAACTACTCATCCCCATAATGATCATATTGTTTGTACTTACCATACTTGCCATAGCGACCATATCTTCCATAGCGATTTGACTCTGTGCTTACTTTATTGAGTACAACTCCTAGAATACGAACGCCTGTAAGCTCTAATTGCTTCTTGACACTCTTTACAAATTGATGACTTACTAATTTACTCGTAATAACAAGAATTGCGCCATCACATTTAGGTGCGATCACCGCCGCATCAATAACACTACCAAGTGGTGGACAGTCAATCAATACAAGATCATACTGATTACGCAGTTCCTCTAACATCTTATCAAAATGCGACTTTCCAAGAAGTTCTGTTGGATTCGGAGCCAGTGGTCCCGCTAGAATCATATCTACATTTGGAATAGTCGTTTCATAAATCACATCACTTAATTTCTTTTGTCCTGATAATAGATGGGACAATCCTAAGATTTCATCCTCACAGTGAATTGCATATCGACCAACCAATACCGACTTACGTAGGTCAGCATCAATCAAAATCGTCTTCTTACCATCTTCACCCAGTGCCCTTGCAAGTTCTACACTGATTGTAGACTTTCCTTCATTCGGCATACAACTGGTAAACATAATGATCTTCGTATCATCCCCACAAAACTGGAGGTTGGTTCGAAGTGAATTGAAGGCTTCGCGTCTGGCATATTCTAACTTATCCAAATGCTCAATCACTAATTTATGATTCATGAATTGTTCCTTCCCTTCTGTTTGGATTTTGATTTATTAATCTTAGTTTCTTCTGATTTCATTGGAATTGAAGCAAGTGTATTCATACCAAGGTATTTCTCCACGTCTTCTGCTGTCTTAATCGTATCATCTAATAGATGAATCACAACAACAATACCCATTGCAATAATCATACCAAGCAATCCACCAATCACGATATTCTTCATGACATTGGGTGATACCGGTTGTAGGGAAGAATACCCATACTCTACAATACTTGGCTCGTCGGTTCTCATGATCTTCGAGATACTAATTCTTGATACATCTGCGAATTCATCTACGATTGCTTTGGCAAGCTCTGGATTGGTATCGAGTGCCGTAATAGATAGAATTCTCGTACCTGTTGGATTGGTAATTGAAATCTGATCTAACATCTGTTCATAAGTACGATCTAATTTTAGATTCTCAATCACTTCTTCTACAACCGGTCTACTCTTAATCAGTTCCATATAATCCTGCGTAAGGGAGGTTCCCACTTGAATATCTGCAAGGGATGTAATCGATGTTGATTTGGTGAGAATATAAAGCTTTGCGGTAGAACTATACTGGGACTCAATCGCAACTTTGGAATAGATTCCAGTCAAACTTCCTAGAATAATCATCGCCAACACAATAAGGATGATTCTCTTCTTCAAAACATATAGAATTTCGATCAAATCTATTTCTATGGTATCCTGGTTCGTATGCATGCTGTCTCCTTAAATAAATTGATTATTAAATATTTTCTGTGGATTCTGATAATAGATTGCATCCATATAGTCTTGATCATATCGATCAAATAGTTTATCTTGAATCGGCCTCATTACAGGCATTCGGTAATCACTTCCATGACAATCACTTGCCACAAAATGTACCATTTGATTCTTTAATAACTTCTTAACAAGCTGTGTTTCTTTCTGAAAGAATGTTCCAGACAAGGTACTCACATTCACTTGCAAAAGACATCCCATATTCAGCACTTCTTCAATAGCACTCCACTGCTTATGAAAGAGATCGTATCGTTCAACATGAGCAATAATCGGGCGATAGGAACACTGTAACAGATCTACAATATTCTTTTTCATCTTCCCAAAATCAGTAGAATAATCAAACTCCACAAGTACATATCTAGATCCCGCAAGTGAAATGGCCTCTCCCGATTTAAGAGCTTCCATCATTCCTTCTCTTGCATAGACTTCATTTCCAAGTGAGAGTGTCATATCTGGAAGATTCGTCGCAAAAGCCTGCTTCGTTTCTTCATAGACCTGATTAACAAGGCTTCTCGCTACATTCCTTCTACCTGGATAATAATGCGGTGTTGCAATCATGTGCCGAACACCTTGTTCATAAGCAATCTCAGCCATCTGAATAGATTCTTCTAATGTTCTTGCCCCATCATCAATTCCTGGTAGAATATGCGCATGTATATCATAATACTTATCATTCATGGAATTTACCCTTACTATTCATTCGGTGAACCAAAACACTAATGATTCCAATGACTAATAGTATAATAACAATCATTTCGATTACTACGATTGGATTAATACTTTTTTTAGGTGCCTCTTCCCCCGAAAAATCTTTCGCTGAATCATTCTTTTGCTGATTGTCGCTAAGAACCTGAGTTGTTCCTTGACCTAGATTGTCCTCATCATCCACATTTATAACTGAATTGCCAGAAACCATATTCTCGGATACTGTATTCTGCGATATACCTGGTACTTCCCCACTTTCTGCTAACATTGCAAATAGGTTCGAGTATTCTGAATTCACTTCCTCTTTGGAGGAATCCCCATCATCTGGCTTAACTTCCACTACAATGACCGCATCCTTCGGTGGTGCCTGCGTTGGAATCGGCGTTGGTGGTGTCGGCTGCACTGGGTCCGTCGGCTTGGTTGGATCAATTGGTGGATCCGTCTTAACCTTGCCAAGATACACCATATAGCCCCCATCAATAGCATCCTTTATATTACTAAAAAAACCTTCAATAAATCGATCTGCGTCCTCCATTGAAAGGTCTACAGAGTCTTGTAAAAAATACGCTCGTAGTCTTCCATAGGAAGCATCCGACAATCGATAAAGCTTTTTGTCATATTCAACTTTCACGCTAACGGTATCTAAAACTCTTTGCTCCTGCTCGTTCAAACTTCCAGCATAGGACTGTAGTGTTGATAGCAGTAAGCAAATCATAACCCCTGATAAAATCACTAATAATTTCTTCATATCTCATTACACCCATCTACTCCCGATCATACCAAGGAGTATACATAGATAAAACCGACTCAGCCTTACGCCAAGTCGATTCCATCCATATTTTATTCTTTACTTTTGTATCTTCACTATATTAATTTGTTTCAGCTACTCTAAAATATACCTTATAAGTAAATTTTGTTCCCATTACGGTTTCCATTGTAACGGTTGCAAAGCGTACTTTATGCCCATACTCTACCTGCGAGAAATTGGTTGTTGCAACTCCTACCAATGCATCGGCAATCTGTCCTGCCGATAACGTAGCAATCTTAGTTTCATCCCACGTAGTTGTAACACTTGCTACTTTGCCATCTACTGTTGGAGCTGATTGAACGGTAACTTTCTTAGCTCCAAATAGATTAAAGGCTTCTTTTACGAAGTTAACAACTCCACTATTTTCAAGCTCACCATTCATAACTGCATCATTACCTGAAAGTGTCGTTACCCATACTTCGTTGGTATCTGGGCTGTAAGCTACATTGTCAGAAACGCTTGTATTTGCCTCAGCTTCTAACAAATATTCATCTACATCTCCATCAGAAAGTGCTTCGAATGCGTATTTTACTTCGTATTTCATAGTTGCAAGTTTACCACTTGCCATCTTGTAAGTTACTTCAATTCGTGAAGATGTTCCTGCTAAATCTTTGAATTTAAGTTTGGTATCAAATAATGCTAATCCCAATGTGATTTCGCTGATTCCTTCCAATTGAGCCTTGGTTAGATTCGTAATTTTACCAGTTGGTGCTACCACTTTGGCAGACTCTACTGGGAATTCCTGATTATTGATTACATTATTAAACATATTAAATAATCCTGAATCTCTAAGTGTGATTACATCTTCTTCCATATTACCTGTTTCAAAGAAGGTATTCGTTACTACATTGGTTGAAGCACTGTAACTAGATTCACCAAGTTCATCCATATTCGTATTTAAATCTACTAATGCTGTTTCAATAACCTTATCTAATTTAGCATCTAATACTTTTTCGGTTACAAAAAACTTCATTGTCTGTGTTGCCACACGATTTCTTCCACGATATGCATCTACATCGTTGAATGTAAAGATAATAACAATACCATCTGTCTGACCAAGTTTGGTAATTGAAGGATTCTTATCCGCTGCTGCTTGTACGAATTCTCCAAAGATATCATAAATTTCCACTTGTCCATCATACGACTTCTCAAATACTACCTTGTTGGTTCCTGAATACAAATCAACCGCTTTAACATGTGCACTTGTGCAGTTAACATTAAAATCATTACCTGAAAGTGACTCATAAATTCCTGCAAGTGATTTATCTGCATTATTAATTTCAAACGTTGTTGTGTTAGAAGCTTCATCATAGGTTGCTTGTAATAAACCTAATTCAGTTGCTTTTTGATTCACATCATCCACATACATCATTGGTTCTTGATCATCTAACATTGCTTGTAGCCAAGGAGCCATTCCAAATACTAATTTATGGTTATCATAATACGTAACTGCTGGTGTTCCAGATTTCTTCATGGAAGCTACCGTTACAACCGTTCCGTCCAGTCTGTGATAGTCTGCTGATTTATGATTTGGATACTCTGCATTCACTAAATCTTCTAAAAACGCATCCATACCCAACATATCATACTCGCCAAATGGAACATTATTCTTGGTTACAATTACTTTATAATTTTCTTTTGTTAATACATACGTATTTGTTAGTCCGTTTTGGTACTTGTCATATACAATTGTTGCTTCTTTGAAATCTTTCTCATAAACCGAAGTTATGATGGATTTGATTCCAGTGTTTGCAATATCAAGTACATTCATCCAAGTTGCATTTACTTCAATAAATAAATCATTATTTACTTTATCATAACTTGGTTTCAGTCCTAACCAATCACGGTTTTCACTTGAAATTGCTGCTACAATCTTTGTATCATTTACAGCTGATTGTGTTGCATCATCATTCACAACCGTAACATTATAAGTAACATACTGTCCTGTTGCAAGTTTTGCTTTTACAACTGCTGTTCCATTTTTCACTGCTTTGATTGTAGCTGCTTTGTTTCTAGCTACGGATGAATCAAGTACTACACTTACAACTGCTTTGTTTGATGTTGTCCAAGATACGATATCTTTGGTTGCAATACCATTTCCTGATACATCGGTTGCTACTTCAAGTTTAGCACTTATTCCTTTTTTAGCAGTAATACTTGCTACGCTAGGAGTTGCTTTGCTAATTGCAATATCATTAGAAGAGATTGTAGAATTATCGCTAATTGTATAGTTAGCGTCTGGAATTACGTCCGCTACATTATATACATTTACAAATACGCTTACATCCTCTGTATTCGAACGTGCTTTATCTTTTGCCGATACGATTAGTTCCACAGGTTGGTTTAAAGCAGTTGCTTTCAACGCTGTAATGGTTCCATTTGTATTGACTACTACAACGGTAGGTTTTGCTGATTTAATGTTCACACCAGTGTTTGAAGCTTCAGCGTTGGTAGACGCACCAATATTAAAGTTTTGTCCTTTGGTTAAATCAACATAATAATCATTGCCACTTAAGGTCGCATTCTTAACCGTAATTTCATCTGATAATACAACACTTGTTACTTTAATACTTGCTTTCTTACCGCTTCCATCTTGAGCTGTTGCAGTAATCACTGCACTTCCCTTACCAGATACAGTAACAATTCCATTTACATCAACCGTCGCTACATCTTCATTGCTTGAAGAGTATGTGACAGCTGCATTCGCTACAGTAACCAAACTATTTCTTGGTTTTACAGTGGATAATGTTGTAAATACTTGTGATCCACCTGTTGGAGTTGTAACAGTTACTGATTTCTTATCAAGAGCTACTACAAAATCAGGTTTAACAGTTGCTGTCGTAATAACTGTTGAAATCGAACCAACTGGCTCAACTACAGTTACACTGATTGTCTTTGTTATAAATGGAACGGAAATAGCACCACTTAAATAACTTTGTGAAGTTCTCACTTCAACATCTGCTGTTCCGCCATTTTTCGCAACAATTTTGCCATCAGAAGCAACTGCCAAAACAGTCTTAGTTGTCAACGTGTTAACGATTGGAACTTGATTTAATACCTTATAGGTAACCTTTTTGTTGCTAGCATCTGTATTGGATACTTTACCTGCTAACGCAAATGATTGACCTGCTAACAATTCTAATGCATTCTCACTTCCAAGTGCTGTTGTAAGTCCTTCTACATCTGTTGTAACACTTACAACAACCTTAGCAGAAGCACTATTTCCAAGTACTGGATATACAGTAATGGTTGCCTTACCATTGCCTTTGGCAACGACTTTACCGTCTTCATCTACGGTTGCAACATCTGGATTGCTAGTCTTATAAGTAATTGTGCTAAGATCTGTATTATTATAATAAGTTTTCAAACCTACTTTATATGCATATTTGGTAACTGCATTGATTTGATACTCGCTTGTTGAAGTAGATTTAGGATCTTTATCTGCTTGTGGATTGGTCTTCAACGCAACAGACACTGCAGATACGTCTCTATTATTGGTATCTTTAATACGAATCCAGTTGGTATCTACCTTCTCTACTGTAACTGGAATAATCGCGGTCTGTTTCGAGCCATCTTTCGCAGTTGCCAGTACATAGCCAAATGAACCATTTGGTGTTTCTTTTTTACCCTTTACAACTCCTGTTGAAGAAACTGAAATATAGGAATTTAAAAGGACTGGTTTTCCGGTTTGATCACATAAACGATAACTAAGTGCTCCACTTGTAGCCATATCATCTGCCTGAGCATCCACTTGCATACTTCCGCCCACACCTACGGTGCATCCAGATACAGTGATTTCGCTTACATAAGTTTTCACTACCACCTTCAAAGTTTTATATCTTTTTGGGTTTAATGTGTCCTTGATTGTAACGGTTGCTGTTCCAGGTGTCTTTGCATTCACTGTTAATTTATATGTTTTTGCATTAACAGGAGCAAGTGTAACATCTGCAACACTACGATCAGATATACTAGATACTACACTTCCAGTATAAGTAATTGTGCTAGTAGGTAGTTTAAGTCCCATTACCACATTAAACTCTGCACTATTCTTAGAAACCTCATTCTTTGCAATTTGGTCTGCTGTTCTGTTCGTATAAAGTGTTACACTCGATACAGCTGTAGAACCTGATTTGATTGCAATTGCAGTAAGTGGCGCTGCTTGACTCTGAGCTGCATATGCAGTCATTGGAATACTAAATAGCATCACGAACGTAAGAACAACTGCTAATGTTTTTCTTAATCTCTTCATTCCTTATCTCCTTTTCCCGTTTATCACAAAATCCATTGTACAAAGTTCATACAAAATTTATCTTATTTTATCACTTTCACACAATTAAGTAAAGTTTTTGCCAATTGTATACATGTATTTCTTTATTTGTTAAATTGACAAGTCAATAAATATTTTGCTTTTAGTGTGACTTTGTCACAGAAGGTTCCTTTTTTATTTGTTATAGTAAACACATGAAGAAGGTGATTGAAATGGTACACTCCAAACATACAAACAAAAAGTTCATAAAAATCTTGTTTTCCATCATCACAATTACCGGAATCTTTGCACTCTCTGGATGTGCTAAGGAAGATACCAAGGTAGTTGCCAAGGAGCAAGCTTCTTATCAAACGATTACTGCAAGTGAAGCAAAAGAATTAATGGAAACCCTTGATTCTTACACAATTGTTGATGTAAGAACATTAGAAGAATATAACGAAGGTTATATCGAAGGTGCCATTCTTCTCCCGGACTACGAAGTAAGTGCTAAGGCATCCGAAGTTCTTAAAGATCCATCTGCTAACGTCTTGGTGTATTGCAGAAGTGGTCGCCGTAGTAAACTAGCAGCTCAGGCTCTCGTTGACTTAGGATATACAAATGTATACGATTTTGGTGGCATTATAGACTGGCCATATGAAACAGTTAAACCTTAAGATTATTCCCCAAATTGCCAAACCCTCCCCCTCACTATATATACGATAAAAGACTGGAACCGCGAAAGCGACCAGTCTTTTATCGTATATACTTTATACAGCATACATTATACTTTCATAACTTCTATTGAAATTCATAAGAATAGTAAGGAACAACAATGTTATTACCCGCTACTAAATCATCCGGGTCTTGCAAATGGTTGATTTCACACACTTCTTCAATATAGGACTCATAATCTGTTGCATCTAAATTGCAGTATCTTGATGCAATAGTACTTAAACTATCGTTATAGTTTACGATAATACTATTGTAATACTTATAGAGCGTCTGTTCATTTGATTCTTTCGCCTGGGACGTAAATGGGTTAAATAAAAACAATGCTGAAAATAAGACTGCAATAACACAAATAGAAATGATTAGTTTCTGAGTTGCAACAATTTGCTTTCTTCTATTATTAGATCTTCTTCTATTATTAGATCTTTTTCTATTTCCATTCATACTCTCTACAAGTTCTCTCTTCATAACTTACTCCCTTCGAAATAATACGAACATCTGTTTGTTTCATTCTATCGAACATACATTCTTTTGTCAATAGGTTGGCGTCAAAAATCGAACAAATATTTGGAATATATGTTTGCTTTTTCAAATTTGGTATGCTATGATTATTAAAAATCAAGTCCTAGGAGGTTTTGTCCATGAAATTTGGGAAAATCACGAATAAGCAACAAGAAATATTGAATTATATTAAGGATGAAATATTATCAAAAGGGTATCCACCTGCGGTGCGCGAGATCTGCGAGGCTGTGAACTTAAAGTCAACTTCTTCTGTTCACTCACACCTTGAAACCCTTGAGAAGAATGGATATATAAGAAGGGACCCTACCAAGCCAAGAGCCATTGAGATTATGGATGACAGTTTCCAGATGGTGCGCAATGAAATTGCAAGCATTCCAATTATTGGTACTGTTGCAGCTGGACAGCCAATTCTTGCTACTGAGAATATTGAAGGATTTTTGCCAATCCCTGCTGAATACGCACCCAATAAAGATTCGTTCGTTCTTAAAGTGAAGGGTGATAGCATGGTGAATGTTGGAATCTATGATGGGGACCAGATTTTTGTAGAATGTTGCAACACTGCAAGAAATGGGGATACAGTTGTTGCCTTGATTGATGATTCTGCCACTGTGAAAACCTTCTACAAAGAATCCGATCACATTCGTCTTCAACCGGAGAATGATTATATGGCTCCAATTATTGTAAAAGATTGCCAGATTCTTGGTAAGGTGTATGGCGTTTTCAGATTATACCACTAGTTAAAAAAATAGCGTGGATTCTCACATTGTCATTGACATTGATTGAATCCACGCTATTGTTATATTGATTTATAATGATTTACATTCATTCCTAGTTACTTTTCTTTACTTATTCAAGCTCACTTGCGTTCCATCTCTCCAGATACGTTCTAAGTTATAATAAGAACGATTCTCTTTATCAAAGATATGAACAACTATATCTTTGTAATCCATTAAGATCCAGTTTGCATTATCATAGCCTTCTGTTTGTTTTTTCGAAAATCCAGCTTTTTCAAGGATTTCATCTACATAATCTGCCATTGCCTGAACTTGATTACGGTTGTTTCCTGATGCAATCAAGAAATAATCTGCTAAGACCGATACTTTGGAAATATCTATTAACTTAATATCCTCAGCCTTTTTTTCCTCTAGTGCATCTACTGCAGCAAGTACTGCTTCTTTTATTGTCATTGAATGGTTTCTCCTTTGTAATAATCGTAAGTTTCCTGTGTCAACGGGTCAATCCCTGCTGCATTCTTGTTAAGGTACTCCAAACTACTATGCAGTATTATTACCAATGCCCGATTTAAATCTTCAAATGCTATTCTTCTAACGTCCTCAAGTTGTGGCAACTCGCTTCTATTTGGTTCAATATAATCGGCAATGTAGACTATTTTCTCAAGGTCACTCATGTCCGGTCTTCCAGTTGTATGATACGCGATTGCATTCAGAAGGTCTTCATCTTGCACATCGTAATCTAGTTCACAGATTTTCGCGCCCAATACCGCGTGTAATAGTTCTGGGTTGTCATATGCTACACTTTTCACTTCTAATTGATATTCGTGACAAAGTTTGATTTTATAGTCATTATCAATTCCTTTGGCAATATCGTGAAATAATCCTGCAAAGTAAGCTTGCTCCATATCAACACCATATTTCATTGCTAAGCAGGAAGATGTATAAGCCACGCCTAAACTGTGGCGATATTTCTTGGAATCCAATTCCTTTTTGATTACTTTTTCCCAATATTTCATAGAATGGTCTAAATATCGCATAATAGGTCCTCTACTTATTAGTTCGTGTCCGTATTTTGATACAGTTGCATCTTCTTAATATATTCAATCACTGGGTCTGGAAGCATGTATCGTACACATTTGCCAGCCGCAATTCGTTCCCGAATCATTGTAGAAGAAATGTCTACTCTAGGCGTTGCTAATAATTCGATTTTGGCTTGATACTTATGCACCAGATAGTTAACGCGGTCCCTCATCTGTTGCTGATCATAATCATCTCTCACGGCAACTAACAACGTGCAATTCTTCATTAAAATCTCTGGATTCTTCCAAATCTCAACATCAAATAAGGAGTCCGCTCCCATAATAAAGTAATAATCCGTATCTGGATTGCTCTTCTTTAGTTCTTCTACCGTCTCGTAAGAATAAGAATTTCCTTCCCGATCAATTTCAATCGTGGATAATGCAAAATTAGGATTATCTTCAATTGCTATTCCAGTGAGAGAAACTCTCGTCTTCTTATTCAGCACTTTAGAAACATCCTTGAGCCATGGAATACCACTTGGAACAAATAAAATTTCGTCTAATTCAAAATTCTCAAGCGCCATCTCTGCTATGATTAAATGTCCATTATGTACAGGGTCAAAGGTTCCACCCATAATTCCAACTCGCTTACCCATATGATCACCTTGCCTTTCAAGTCTAAGTGTGTTAATTTTTTATCATTCTAGTCTGATAATATTATACACACATTTTTCTTATAAAGGCAACCTAATAATTGGATTATTTTTATTTTCCTTGTATAATACGATTTTCTTGCCAATTACCTGAACGACTTGAGACTTGGTTCTCTCTCCTAGCATTGCAGCGATCTCCCTAGGGTCATCCATGCAATTTTTCAGTACAGCAAGTTTGATCAATTCTTTATTATTGAAAACTTCTGAAACTGCCTGTGTTACTTCTGGTGTTAATCCAGATTTTCCAATTTGAAAAACTGGCTCTATTGTATTGGAAAGGCTTTTTAAATAAGATCTTTGTTTACTTGTCATAGAATACCTTCTTCCTTATTTGTAATATTCAAAGGTTAAACCATACATTCTTACAGTTGCGCCCTCTTCAATTTCTAGTTTCTCTAATTCTACTAAAACGCCACTTTCTTTCAAGAATTTCTGGAAGAATACAAATCCTTTTTCGGATTCTAAGTTGGTGTAACCAAGCATTTTCTCGATTCTTGGACCTTCTACCACATACTCATTTTCTTTTTCATCATAGGTAACACTAAACGTTCCTGCATCATACTTTGCCATCTCGGCTGGATTAAATTCCTGCTCAAAAATGGTTGGCTCTTCATGAATACTTTTCAATGTTTCGTGTGCTTTATATAATAATTCCTTCAAACCCTTACCAGACACCGCTGAAATTGGATATACGCAGTATCCCTGTGGTTCAAATTCCTTTTTTAGGCGTTCAATAATGTCATTCTCTTCATCATAAATCGCATCCATTTTATTGGCCGCAATAATCTGAGGTCTTTTTGCAAGGTCCTCGTTATATTTGGACAACTCCTGATTAATAGCATAGATATCTGCGATTGGATCACGACCCTCTGTTCCCGCAGCATCCACCATGTGAATGATGACTTTGGTACGTTCAATATGTCTTAAAAACTCATGTCCTAAGCCAATACCTTCACTAGCACCCTCAATTAGTCCCGGAATGTCTGCAATTACAAATCCATTCTCTTCATCTAAATCAACAACACCCAAATTCGGATTCAATGTTGTAAAATGATAGTTTGCAATTTTGGGACGAGCATTGGTAACCCTTGAAAGAAAGGTTGATTTACCTACATTTGGAAATCCTACAAGTCCAACATCCGCAATCACTTTGAGTTCTAACAACAGATTTAATTCTTTAAAAGGTTGTCCTGGCTGAGCGTATTTTGGTGCCTGCATTGTACTTGTTGCATAATGCTGATTACCATTACCGCCTCTTCCACCGGTCAACAAAACATATCGTTTGGTATCTCCCGACATGTCAATAATGACTTTCCCAGAAGCTTCTTCTTTGACAACTGTTCCCGCTGGTAATTTTAAAATGATGTCTTCACCATTCTTACCATGGCAATTGCGTTTTCCACCTGGTTCACCATCTTGCGCATTGTATTTACGTTTGTGTCTATAGTCCGTGAGTGTATTTAATCCTTCATCCACTTCAAGGATGACGCTTCCACCTTCACCGCCGTCTCCACCATCTGGTCCCCCATTTGGCACATATTTTTCTCTTCGAAACGAGACATGTCCATCGCCACCTTTACCGCTTCGGACATAAATTTTAGCTCTATCAGCAAACATGAGCTCCTCCACTTTCTTTGTTTAAAAAGAGCCCCAAACGAAATGTTTGAAGCTCCCTGTGTACTCGTATTATTGTTGTTCTACTGGATAAACGGAAGCTTTCTTTTTATCTCTTCCCATTCTTTCGAATCTCACTACACCGTCAACCAATGCAAACAAAGTATCATCTCCACCACGACCTACATTCGTTCCTGGGTGAATCTTTGTTCCACGTTGTCTATATAAAATATTACCGGCTTTTACGAATTGTCCGTCAGCTCTTTTTGCACCAAGTCTTTTTGATTCAGAGTCTCTACCGTTCTTTGTAGAACCAACTCCCTTTTTATGAGCAAAAATTTGAAGGTTTAATTTCATCATGTTGTTACACCTCCTCAAAATTGAGTTTTACATACTTATTGTATTGTTTTGCTAAGTCTTTGCATCCTAGTTCAAATGCTTGCAATAAGACATCTGCCTTATCGTCCATTCCTTTATCAAAATTGCACTCGACTCTAGCGCCTTTTTGCTTCACATTCTTCTTCGAATGAAAATCCGAATCCGTCAATGCTTCAATGGAATTGATTGTGTTTGTTGTTAAAAATGAAATAGCGGCACACACGATGTCAGAACCCTCGCGCGCATAACCAGCATGTCCATCTATAACAAATTTGCTTATTTGATTATTCGAATTCTTATAAATGGTTATATTCGTCATCAAAATGTCCCAAAATTATAAATTGATTTTGTCAATTTTAACTTTTGTGTAAGATTGTCTATGACCATTTTTCTTATGATATCCAGATTTTCTCTTGTATTTGTATACGATCACTTTTTTCGCTCTTTTTTGAGCTACAACAGTTCCAACAACTGTAGCTGTTGCTACATCAGAACCAACTTTTAAATCTTGATCGCTTACTGCGAGAACTTGGTCAAATGTTACAGTTGCTCCTTCTTCTAAATCAAGCTTTTCAACTCTAACTTCTTCACCTTCAGAAACTTTATACTGTTTTCCACCAGTTGCAATAATTGCGTACATATAGGGCACCTCCTATTATCAATCTCGCTAACATCGGTGATTTTGACTAGAAAAAATAAGATTTTAGATCTTCTTTTCAAAATACTTGTACCTAGTTATGCGGCATACTTGAAAATGATATCACTTATCAACCTCGAAGTCAATAGCATTTGCAAAAAAGTACGCTGCTATCTGACTTCTGCTTGAGAACTCCTTGGTTTTTAGCATTTCTTTGATTTCATCCTTGGAATAAAAGGCTGCCGAAATCTCTTCATTGTGAGAAGAATGATCTGCAATCTCACCCTGCGCTTCAACAAATGCAATATTGGTTTTGATGTCAGAAATAGCAACTGCTGAATAGGATGATGGCAGGATTGCCTTGATTTCTTTGACCTTTAAACCCGTTTCCTCATACAGCTCCCTTGCAATGCATTCTTCCATTGTCTCACCATGTTCAATCATGCCCGCACATAGGTTGTAGATACTTTTATTAATTCCCATACGAAATTCTTTGAGTAAGAGCATTTTTCCATGCATGGTCACCACCATGGATACGCCGCTTGTCTTTTGACCAAGTTGCTCAATGCTGTCAATGCCACTTCGGCTTACGATTTCATAATGCTTTTCCTGATTGGCTTTGTTGAGATAGGTCAGAGTATAACTCTTTAGATATCTACCATCATATTCCTTTTTCAAACCAATGAGTTTCATACGTGTACACGCTCCTTTATTTTCTCACACAGTGGCGTATCGGTTCGCTCCCTTGTGATCTCAACTAGTCCTAATTTTGTAATTCCCATTACAATGGTTTTGACGCGGTCTTTTGAGAACACTTGCTTGCAATGCTCAAGCATGGTTTCAACAGATTCTTCCTTACCTAGATTAATGAAATCAATATAGATAATTCCCGATAGATTGCGAAGTTTTAATTGTCTTCCAATTTCATCAATCGCTTCTAAGTTAATTCCCAAATGATAGACTTCCCGCTCTTTGGATGAGATGTTCTTACCTGAATTTACGTCAATCGCCGTCAGTGCCTGGGTTGATTCAATATAGAGATAGGCTCCTGATTTCAGATACACTTTATCCGAAAGCACTTCCTTTAATTTGCCCGGAATATTATAAAGAACTGCCAGACTTACTTTAGAATCTTGATATAATACACACTTTTCTTTGAACACTGAGCCAAATTTCATGATTTCTTCATAGATGGCGGGGTCTTCTATTAAGACACGATCCACCTTTTGAAAATCAAGGGCTGTAAATGCCTGAAAGAAAAAGGATTCATCATATAATACAGTGTGCACTTTTCTGGTTTTTGATTTCTCAATGATCTGATCAAGTTCGGTCGTTGTGGCTTCAATTTCAGCTCGAAGCAGATCCTCTAACGTACCAGAAATGCTGGGATTCCCATGTTTCTCAAGAAGCGCAGCATTGGAGCGAATGACAATCCCATAGGGATAATCTTCCCCATAATTTGCTTCTATGAAATCCCGCAGATCTGCTGTTGCTCGCTTGCTAAGTTGTTTGGAAAACCCGTGTTGTTTGCGACCGACTGATAGCATCGTAAAGAGCTTCGGTAGTACAAGGTTGCAGGTCAATACACAATCTTTTGAACGATAAGCTTCTTTCTTGATTTGGACAAGAACCTCGTCTCCTTGGCGTAACTTATTCACATCCATCCCCTGACAGTTTGCAAAGGGCAAAAATCCATTTTCATGCTCTGAAATCTCTACAAATGCAGCTTGTAATGATTTTTGAACCTTAACTATTTTTCCTACAATAATTTGATTAACGCTTCCAACATGGGGATTGATCGTATCCACATACACACATTGATTGTCCTCATAGATTAGTTCAAATGGCTTTCCCTCAAAGTGTGTAAATATAACTGTTTGGCTCATTCGAATTCCTTTCCAGCAGCTAAAAGCGAAAGAAATGGACCTTCCTCAGATTCTCTCATAAATAAATCATCCCTCGTATACACAAACGTAAACGCACCACATTCTTTCCCTAGGCTCTCATAGAACGCTTCCATGATCTGATTTGGTTTAATATTCACAACACTTCCAGCATCCACTAGAACATAGGCCTGATTGCCCGTGACACGGTAGTCATGGATGTGTTCCTTTAAATCCATCTCTTTTTCACTTTTCTTTGTTTTCTTGATAACTAGGATTTTGTCTTGTTCCATGAATTTCGTAAATTCTTTCTCAAAATCAAAATCTGGCTGATAGCCCTCTCGGTAGTCCACATAATAAGATGCACCAGCTACGCTTGTCATTGCATTTTTTGAGTCTTCATCTAATTCTACAACGCTTACAATGTCTACTCCCTCAGCCATCTGGGCCCCAAGTGCCTCTACAAAATCTTTTGATGAGGTCACGGAATTCATGGTCACGTCCATATATTCTCCATTACTCTTCACGCCAACACCAAGGGGCATTGCAAACGACATGACTTGATGTGGGTTATACCCTTGCGAATAACGAATATCTAATAATGATCTACGAAATGCTTTCTGAAAATATCGTAACAGGTCTAAATGTCCTACAAAAACCATTGCGCCTTCTTTGCGAAATTTAACTCTTATTTTCAACGCAAATACCTCCTTTAAAACGACTGGCGCCACATGCCTGGCAGGATACCTTACAATTTGGTGAGACTTCTTCACTCATTGCATGATTCCATTCTCTTAATAAGAATTCTTTAGTCACTCCGCAATCAATGAAATCCCACGGAAATACTTCATCTTCTTCACGTTTTCTTGTGGTATAGAAAAATGGATCCACTTTGGCTTCGTCAAATGCTTCAAGCCATGCATTAAATTTAAAATGCTCACTCCATGAATCAAACATACATCCTTTTTCATAAGCGATTTCAATCACTTTTGACAATTTTCGATCTCCTCTAGCAAAAACACCCTCTAACATGGATAAATCTGCTTCGTGCCAATTGTATTTCATACTCTTTTTATTCAGCATCTGATTGAGCGCTTGTCTTACCTGACTTGCTTTTTCCTCAAATTCTTCTTGGGTATTCATAATCGCCCATTGAAATGGGGTGAACGGCTTTGGAATAAAGAAGGATGTACTAAGTGTAATCGCCACTTTCCCAGTTCTTTGCTCTTTGGGCACAGTTTCATAATAGACTCTTGCGATTTGATCGCCAAGCCAAGGAATCGCTTCAATATCCTCGAGGGTCTCCCCTGGTAATCCTAACATGAAGTAGAGTTTCACACGATTCCATCCACCTTCAAAGGCAAGTCTCGAACCTTCTAAAATCTGTTCAAGGGATAATCCTTTATTAATAACATCTCGCATTCTCTGGGAACCTGCTTCCGGCGCAAAGGTTAGCGAGCTTTTGCGAACATCTTGAACTTTTTCCATAACATTTAATGCAAATGCATCAATTCTTAATGAAGGAAGCGATATATTAATCTTTTTCTCATTGCATTCTTCAATCAAGAATTCTACCAATTCCTGCAGCTTGGTATAATCACTTGAACTCAAGGAGCTTAATGAAATCTCCTCATGCCCTGTAGCCGTCAGCATTGCAGTTGCATATTCTTTGAGGGTATCAACATCACGTTCACGAACTGGTCGATACAGTTGTCCCGCCTGACAAAAACGACATCCTCTGATGCAGCCTCTTTGAATCTCTAACACAACGCGGTCCTGAGTAACCTTAATAAATGGAACCACGGGTTTCATTGGATAATAGGTATTGGTTACATCCATAACCACTTCTTTTAAAATAGTATCTGGAATTTCTTCGTATTTCTTGGTTCTAGATGAAATCGTTTGATCCTCATTGTAAACAACCTCATATAGGGATGGGCAATAAATTCCCGGAATACAGGCTGCTTCTCTCAAAAACGCCTCTTTTACATACCCTTTTGACTGGTGTTTATGATAAAGGTTTAAGAGAGTCTCAAACATGGTCTCCCCTTCGCCAATATAAAAAATGTCAAAGAAATCTGCAATCGGTTCTGGATTATAACTACATGGTCCGCCACCAATAACAAGGGGCTGCGTTTCATCACGGTCTTTGGCATATCTGCTAATCTGTGCCAAATCAAGAACCTGCAAGATATTGGTATAACACATCTCGTACTGTAAGGTAATTCCAAGGAAATCAAACTCTTTGATTGGATCTTGTGATTCAAGAGCAAAAAGAGGAATCTTCTCCTCCCTCATAATCTTATCCAAATCAACCCAAGGTGAATACACTCGTTCACACCAAGTATGTTCAAAGCTGTTGATCATATCATATAGGATCTGAATTCCTAGGTGGGACATCCCTATCTCATAAACATCCGGAAAGCACATGGCAAACCGGATGTCTATTTGTTCAATGGGTTTTGTAATCGTATTTACTTCCCCGCCGATGTAACGGGCTGGTTTATCAATTGTTAATAGTATTTCATCGCGTAACGCTAATTTTCTCATAATCACCACTTCTATCGATTTGCTAGTTCCGTTGTAATATCATCCCAGGTAATATCTTTTTCAACCATGAGTACCATCATATGATACAAAAAGTCTGATATTTCATATTTGATTTCTTCCGGGTTAGGGTTCTTAGAAGAAATCACGATTTCCGTTGCTTCTTCTCCTAGTTTCTTCAAAATCTTGTCCACACCCTTTTCAAACAAATAATTGGTATAGGAACCTTCTTTTGGATTCTCTTTACGATCTTTGATTACACCTAATACCTGCTCAAATACTTCTAAATTTGCCTTCTTATCCGAATCTGGTTCTTCGATAATTGGCGTAAAGAAACAAGATTTGTTGCCGGTGTGACAAGCTGCACCCACCTGCGTTACTTTGGCAAGCAATGTGTCTTGATCACAGTCGATACTTAAAGATTTGACATATTGGTAATGCCCACTTGTAAGTCCTTTAATCCATAATTCCTGTCTACTTCTGCTATAATAGGTCATCTTTCCAGTTTTCAGAGTCATCTCGTAAGCTTCTTGATTCATATATGCCATCATCAACACTTGATTCGTCAAGACATCTTGAACGATTACTGGAACAAGTCCAGCGCTATCTTTTTTGAAGCTTTCAAATGCTGGTCGTTCTTCCTGACTCTTCACTGCAAGTCCTTTTTCCACGCAAAGGGTTTTTAGAGCCTGAATATCCTTTTTGTTATCATTCACAATTTCTCCTGTCAGTCCAAGAACGTATTCTTGTTCTAAAACAGCAAGCATCTTGTCTGGCATTACGGAAGGGAACATAATAAACACAGGAATATCACTGATTGCACCCACACTCTTCCATAATTTCTCATCTAATACCCATACTTCACTGGCGTAGCTTTCGATTTCTCCGAGATTATTCTTAAGATCATCTAGTTCCATAATGGAAACACCGATTTTATCTTTTCCAAATTTCAAAGAAACTTCTTCTAAAAGAGATGTGAAATTTTCTTTGGAAGCATTGAGGATTGCCTTTTTACATCCTGCATATAGAACTTTTTTAGGATCTTCCATTCGCTTCAAATTACCTGCTGCATAAACTGGAATATTCACACTTGCAGCAATTCTTTTAATGGTTAAAATTGCATTCTCATGTTCGTCGTCGGTTTGTGATAAATCAAAAATCATAATACCGTCCACGCCACTTCCTGCGTATTCTAGCGCAAGCTCTAGGGCATCTAATTCTAATTCAACTGCTTGATTAAGTCCTTTGACTGCTTGTTGATTCTTGGATAAATAAATACTAGCAAAAAAATTCTTTTCCATCATTATAAGAGACTTCCTTTCGTACTTAACACGCCTGTGATTCTTGGATCATAACTTGTTGCCTCATCCAGTGCCTTGGCAAATGCTTTAAACATTGCCTCCACTTTGTGATGATCATTGTCCCCTGAAAGCATCTTCAGATGCAGATTCATTCCTGATGAATAGCTTAGTGCATAAAAAAACTCTTTCACTAATCCTAGTTCAAATTCTCCCACTCGTTCCCCACCGAAACTACAATCAAATGCAAAATAAGGTCTTGCTGAAAGATCAATTGCACACAGTGCAAGCGAATCGTCCATCGGAAGCAAGAATTGACCAAATCGTTTGATTCCCTTTTTGTCAGCAACCGCTTTTTTAATCGCTTCGCCAAGTACAATCCCTGTATCTTCAACTGTATGATGCCCATCTACCTTTAGATCACCATTTACACTGATCTCAAGGTCAAAAAAGCCATGTTTTGAGAAGCCCTCAAGCATATGATCAAAGAAACCAATGCCTGTTTGAATCGAATTTTTACCACTTCCATCTAAATTCAGTGAAACTTTAATATCCGTTTCATTGGTTTTACGTTCCACAACCGCAATTCGTTCCATCTTTATTCCTCCTCAAAGCGAATTCGTACTGATTTCGCATGTGCGCTAAGACCTTCTTGTTTTGCAAAATAATCAATTTCTTTGTATTCGCGTTCTAAAGCCACTTTTGAATAGGCAATAATGCTTGATTTTTTGGTGAAATCATCTACGTTCAATGGGGAGAAAAATTTAGCTGTCCCATTGGTTGGTAATACATGATTTGGTCCTGCAAAATAGTCGCCAAGTGGCTCACTTGAATACTCGCCGAGGAAAATAGCTCCGGCATGTCTGATTTTCGGTAATACTTCAAATGGATTGGCCGTCAAAATTTCCAAATGCTCTGTCGCGATTTCATTAATTACATCCACCGCATCGTCTTCATTTTGACAGATTAATATATACCCATATTGGTCAATGGATTTGCGAATAATCGCTTCACGATCCGCTTCTTTTGTAAATTGCTCCACATAATCCGATACTTGCTTTGCTAACGCTGCATCCGTTGTTACTAGAATGGAGCTTGCCAGTTCATCATGTTCTGCCTGAGATAATAAATCGGCAGCAATGTATTTTGGATTGGCTGTATGATCTGCGTATACCAAAATTTCACTTGGTCCTGCAATTGAGTCAATACTTACATGACCATAAACGCTTTTCTTGGCAAGGGCCACGAAAATATTGCCAGGTCCCACAATTTTATGTACCTTTGGAATGCTCTGTGTTCCATACGCCATTGCAGCGATTGCCTGAGCACCACCTACTTTGTAGATTTCATCTACACCGGCGATTCTAGCAGCAACTAATACTGCTGGATTGATCTGCCCTTCACTGTTTGGAGGAGTCGTCATAATGATTTTACGAACACCAGCGACCTTGGCAGGTACCACACACATGAGGGTAGAACTTGGATACACCGCTTTGCCACCTGGTACATAAACTCCCACAATATCCAGTGGTGTCACTTTCTGCCCAAGAATCGTTCCATCCTCTTTCATATTCATCCAACTTGTACGAAGTTGCATCTCGTGATATTCACGAATTTTGCCAGCTGCTTTCTCCATAACCCGAATCAGTTCTGAATCAACTTTTGTAAATGCATCATCGATTTCCTGCGTAGTCACTTTGATGTTGCGTGCTGACAATGCAAACTTATCAAATTTCAATGTATAATCAAAAATTGCTTGATCTTTACGTTCTTTCACATCTTTTAAAATGTCTTTCACCACTGCTTCATATTCTTCATATTGATCAGGACTTCTTTGTAAAAGGTTTTCCAAAAGATTTTGCTTTGTTTCTTCATTTAATGAAAGTATTCTCATTCTAAACGCTCCTTTAAATCGGCGATAATCTTCTTGATTCTTTGCGCCTCCATCTTCATACTCACTTGATTTACAATCATTCTAGCTGATAATGGACAGATCTCTTCAAGCACCTCTAACCCATTTTCTCGAAGTGTTGAACCAGTCTCAACAATGTCCACAATCACATCCGAAAGTCCTACAATTGGACCTAATTCTACGGAACCATTTAATTTAATAATGTCCACCGTCTGATGCTTCTTATTAAAGAAATAATCCTTGGCAATCTTAGGATATTTACTTGCCACTCGAATCATCTCGTTATGCATTAATAATTCTTTGGCACTACTAGGTCCACAGACGCACATACGGCATTTGCCAAATCCCAAGTCTAGAACTTCATAAGCTCTTCGGTCTTCTTCTAGCAAGGTGTCTTTACCTACTACACCAATATCCGCAACCCCGTATTCCACATAGGTTGGAACATCCGGTCCCTTGGCAAGAAAGAACTTAAGTTTTAGCTCTTCATTTACAAAAATCAGTTTTCTAGAATCTTTATCCTTCATTTCTTCACAAGTAATTCCAATTTCTTCAAGCAATGCCAAGGTTTGTTTGGCAAGTCTTCCCTTACCTAACGCAAATGTTAAATATCTCATTGATTATACCATTTTACATGTAAAACATGTTCCTTTCAAATGAATGTTTAGTTATTTTACAAGAATCATTTCCTTATAAGCTGTGTTGGAGTATTGTTTTATAAATGTAGCCTCATCCACTCCACTTGGAAGATACACCATTTCTACACGCTCTTTTTGACTTCTCAGGAAATTGGCCTGCGTAATTGCCTGTTTCAGATTTTTTTGTTGATAAATGATAAGGGTCACTTTTGGCACCAAATTCATCTCAATCTTTTGGCTTGCTATTGCTACAAGTAACTCGTCTACAGCAATCACAAATCCGATTGCAGGGGATGTTTTTCCAAAATGGGATAATAGATTATCATAACGTCCACCCTTCAGGATTGCATCTCCAACGCCGTAGGTATAAGCCTTAAACACAACGCCCGTATAGTAATTGTACATACTAAGCATACCTAAATCAAAGGATATATATTGTTCTAATTCATACTCACATAACAAGTCATAAACACCTTTCAAACGATCCAATGCTTGAAGTGACTTCTCATTATGAATATATTTTTTTGCCTGTTCTAATATTTCAATTCCACCAAATAGATCCGTTACGCTCAAAATCGCTTGAATATAGTTTGGTGCAATCATCTTCTCATTCAATAACTCTTCGGCTCCAAAATAGTTCTTAAGGGAAATGAATTCTCGTAAAGCAAGTTCTGTTTCTTCATCTAAACCAGCTTCCTCACATATTCCTTTAAAATATCCCATCTCACCAACACTAATTTGAAATTCTTTGAGTCCGGTAGCACGAAGTCCTAACGCCGCAACCTGAATCGCCTCTGCATCCGCGTAAATGGAATCATCTCCAATAATTTCAATTCCTGCTTGGGTGATTTCCTTTAACTTGCCCTGAAGCGTTGAGGTATTGGTAAATGTATTGCCAAGATAACTCAAACGAACTGGAACACCCATTTGCACAAAATATTTGGATGCACATCTTGCCATGGACGGTGTAAAATCCGAACGAAGCACAAGGGTATTGCCTTCTTTATCAAAGAACTTAAATAGTTCATTGCTTCTTGTTGTCCCAACTTCATTACCAAACACATCAAAAAACTCAAAGGTTGGTGTCTGAATGGATTGAAAACCAAACAACGAAAAATGTTCATGCAAAATTGTCTGCAAACTCCACTTCTTCTCATATTCCTGACCATATATGTCACGCACACCTTCTGGTGTATGGATTACTTTCTTTTTCATACTAATACCTCACACTTTCTGTTTTATGCGGCACTTCGTCGCGCATTCGACGCTTCATCGCGACACAGTGCTAATTCATTATCATGCTACTACGACAAACTATTAAGAGTATACAAGAGGATTATCTATTCTGTCAAATGAAAATATTGCAAAAGGATGAATGTATTCATTCTTTTCAGACTGTATATAAAGGTTCTTATAAGAAGGTCTTTGGATTTTTTCACTGGATTTATTTTAGGCTTTGATAGCTGTTTTTCTTCTCAAATGCCTAATTTCTGGCGTTTGTCGGCCCTTTTTAGGCGTTGGAACCTATATCCTTACTAAAAAGCCTAATTTTCGGTATTTATCAGTTATATTTAGGCTTTGGAGCCCATTTTTCTCTTCAAATGCCTAATTTCTTTTCTAATACCGAATACCTCTTTTTCTACAGTTTGGAATGAATATAATCACTCTTTTGTAAATCAGTTTCGTTAGGGTATGCTACTTTTTCATTATACACTTTTACTAGTCTCTATAGTGACAATTATTGCACTGATCTTGTCACTATAGACTTTTTAGTCGTTCTATAGTGACAATTCCCCATATTTTGTTGCAATTACAACGTAATATCGATATTTTTTGTCACTATACACATAGAAACTTCATTTTGCTACGACAAATGTGTATCACACCAGAAGCAGATATCTTCACACCAGAAGCAGATATCTTCACACTAGGAGCAGATATCTTCGCATTGGGAGTTGCTAGCTCTAGTTTACTCCGTTTTCATAGACATATACATCCACGAGTACGCGTTCTTTTCCGCCCCAATTATGCTCTTCTTTTTGATCCGTTTGCTTAACAAATCCGTTCTTTTGTAATACTTTTCCTGAATATTGATTTTCTGGCATTACATAAGCATATAAAGATTTTATTTGCTGCTCTTCATGCAAGTAATCCATCATCCGTTTTACCATTTTGGTTGTAATCCCTTGATTCCAGTAAGCTTCATTTATCATATAGCCAATCGTGATCTGGTTTGCACGTTTGGAATAGTCAAACATTTGGGCAAGACCGATTAAGTGATCTGGATTACTTTTTAGATATACACCTGCAATAATTTTTTTCTTCTTTTCAAAATCTCTTCCACCCATATGCCCAATTGCTGTTAATAGCACTTTTGAGCTTTTTTGGTATAGAAACGGTGGAATATAACGATAGATATTCTCATTCCACGATATTTCTTCAAGTGCTGCAAGATCATTTTCTGTCATTTTTTGAATAATGAGTGTGTCATCTTCAAGATATGGGAAAGTATCAAATAAGGCCATCTCTAAAGGTCTCCTTTGCTTATAATTATTGCCGCCTAATCCGGACGATGTTGTGGCAATGTAATATACCATCGAACACCAAATCGATCCATTACAGTAGCTGCCAAAGGACTCCATGGTAATTCACAGATTTCCATTATAACTCTACCTTCTGTTTTAAGACTATTATAAATTCGATAAAGATCATCTTTTGTATGAACGGTATAACCCATCTCAACAGGGTTACAATAGTCTGAGGTTATACTTTTATAAAGATCCACATCATTTGACTGTGCAACCGAAAGAAACAAAATTACTCCCCCTAGATTGTACCATTCTCTCTACTCAAATGAAATAGCAAAAAGCCGTACTTATGTACGACTTTTGCTTTTTACTAGAATCTTTCAGGTTGAATGATCTCTTTTGATATAATCTTAAAGCTTACTTTTTTGATTCCTCCATAAGCACCTACACCTTGCAGGGTAATCGTAGCTGTTCCCTTGGCGAGGTTGTTGGTGTATCCAATGATTTCATAATCATTGGGTGTTAAAAGAATCGTTTCTTTACCCTTTTGAACACTGATTGTGATGTCTTTTTTTTGTATCTTAATATACTCACCAGTATATATTTGATCCGGTATGCTTACCTTTGCACTGTCAATGAATTGTTGTTTACGAATTACCTTAAACGTAGTTTCTAGAACTCCTTCGTATCCATTGATACCTGTTGCCGATACAATAATAATGTCTCCATCCGCTACTACATCTGTTTTCGTAAGTACTTTATCATTGATTCTATACTGTAAGTTTTTATTATAATCCATACCCGGTACCAATATTTTACCATTTTGATCGCAGATCGTTACTTTGGTAGAAAACGCATTCTCTTTTCCGGTATATTCACGGTCCTGCGCATTCATTGTCATATCTTCCAAAGAAGCCTTATGAATCTTGAATTTCACTTGTTTACTTCCCTTATAATTGCCTTTTCCTTGAATAGTAATGGTAGGTGCTTTGGGGGAGGCTAGATCAAGACATACTGCTTTATGATTCGCATACTTGACGCTATAATCCCTTCCCTCTACCAACGTTACATCATTGAGGCTAACACTTATCTTTGGATAGCATCCAGCCTTTTGATAAGGAACGTCCTCTGGAAAGATGATGTTTGCATTTACAAAATTTGTGTTTGGCTTGATTTTAAAGGTCTTTTTGAAACTTCCGCTAAATCCAAACTCAGGTCTTCCTGTAAAGATCGCTGTTGCTGTTCCAACCCCTTGGTTCTTTAGATAATGAATGGTATATGCTTTAGATGACACTTCTTCAACTGGATCCTTAGCTGATTTTTGATACCCAAGAATCAGTTCTTCTTGCTCATATGTGGAACCACTTGGATCATACTCATATTCGCTTACCCAACCAGCTGTTACTTTGACATAGTGCATATCCTTGCCTTGAATCTTAAAGGACACTAGCTTCTCTCCATGATAATCACCGATTCCTTGGATCAAGATGGTTCCTGTTCCAACCGCTGTGTTTTTAGCATAACTCAATGTATAGTCTTCATTGACAGTGAGTTTCTTCTTGCCATATTTGAGCGTAAGTTTTGGTGTTATTTTATTGCCCGTATAAGTCTGCTTTGGAATGCTTGCAACACTTGCCTTACTGATCATAAATTGTGTTTGCTTATCCAAAATGGTTTCAACTACATCAATGCTACCCGTATAGTTCTTCGTTCCAGTAATCGTAATCTTGTATTTTCCAGGTGCTTTGAATAGATTCTGGGCTTCAATCGCAGATGCATCTTGTGAAGCACTTTGATAAGTAACTACATAATCTTTCTTGCCATCTTTGTGGTAGGCTAATTTTCTGCCACGGTCACTGACTACTGGAAGGCACTTTTGGATTTTTCCAGTTTCGTGAACCATTGGATTCGAAGCAATAATGTCATCATGTGTCAATGATTTCGGATGAATTGTATAGTCATGGATTCGAATTCCTCTATAGTTTCCTTTGAATTTGATAATGACTTTTGCGCGTCCAGCTTCTTTATTGTCCCGGTATGCAATTGTGTAGTCCTGATACATTTTAAGTAAACGCTTACCGTCATATACGCGTACCGTAGGTTTAATAGTTTTTCCCGTATATACAAATAATTGGTTTAACCCAGCAATCCATAGATTCTGATATATTCCCCCATATGGAATATCCTGTGGTAATACATCTCCAAATACAGTTTCATCCTCTCTCAACATATAGGTAAATGTTGCCACCGGACTGTTAATATATCCTTCTTTAGTTGCTATCGCCTTGATGGTAATGGCTTGATCCCCTTCTAAGGTTTTATCAAGAACAATTCCTTGATGATAAATTATACTATCTTTGGTCGGTACGCTTCCATCTAGCGTGTAATATATAATTGAATCTTGTTCTTGTGCATAAAGTCTGACAATGGAGCCCTCTAGCAAATCTTGGTTATGAGCATAATTGGATCCCGGTGCATTTAATTTATCCGCTTGCGTCCACCATGCTTCATAATACTCATTTTGACTAATTGGTTGTAATGGATCAAACAGCACATCACCTTTATACCAACCTAAGAATCGATAACCTTCCATAACAGGTTTTACAAGCGTGCTTAGATCAACATAGTCTCCCTTATATAAGGTATAGTCTTGAAGAAAAGGAGTATCTGTCATTGCATCAAAGCTAATTGTATATGTTTTGATTATATAATCACAACTCACGACTTCACTACTTAGATATCCTTTTTTGTAGACAATTGCTTGAATTGTTGTATCTTTTGTCAAACGAATTGGGCTCTTGTATACACTCGACTTCGGATTTGGTGTTGTTCCATCTGTTGTGTAATAAATGGTTGCACCTTTCATCTGCGTGCTTAGTGAAACTAGAGTGTTTCGATCGACCATTCCGTTCTCAACAAACTGTGACGTTGATACATCTACTTGTTCTAATTGTCCTATTTGTTGTGAATATCCTTTTATCGTAGAACTTTCAAACTCGTTATAGTTGTCATCACCCATATACTTCGCCGTAACATCAAACCACTGTCCAATTGGGACACTCCACTCAAATGTCGCTACTTGATTCTGTATGTTTGCTTCACCAATCAGTTCCCGATCCTCTGAACCACTCCAAAACTGCACTTTACCCGTTGGAGAGTTTGCACCCTCTTTGCCTTGAACAGCCGCTGTTAATGTAACCATACGGCTTAATTGATCTTGTGAGGTTTCCTCTGAAACGCTGTACTTGAGTGCCACTGTTGATTCTGTTTTCTGAACCACTAGAGGAATTTTTTGTTTTATGATTTCCATACCTTCATAATTTAGCTCTGAAATAGCATTTGGCATAAACATCACTTCATATCCATTATTGGATACTGTTGGAATCTCATCCGGATTTGACCACTCAAAAGTGCCATATTTTGTAGATCCAAAAGCCAAACGACTCTCCGACAATTTATCTCCATAAGTAATGGGTGAGGCAATCGGAAAATGAATGAGTGGTGTAGGTGCTTTATTGATCTCAAAATTTCGTTCCACAGTACCTATATAATTCCCTGTACCGGTAATTATTATCGCTGCGGTTCCAGCGTTTTTATTGTCCCTATAAGAGATTAGATAGTCCCTATTTTCTAGCATACGTTCATAATATTGATTAACTGGATCATCATAGCTAATCACGATTGGGGCGACTTTAATGTCTTCACCTGTGTAGGTTTGATTTTTAATCGCACTCATTTCATCGATTAACATATTGGATCCACTTATATCTTTAGGGTTTACATAACATGCTATTTCATCCGACACATAGTCGTTATAATTCACTTGATCATCTGTAGCCATGTATTCAATTGTCAGATTATGATTGCCTGTACTAGCAGAATCCCAGCGTAAATGCCCGATCCCTTCACTTAGTGTGTCCGTAGCGATGACCGCATTTTCTTCCTTCAGTATAATCGTACCATTCAAGGCCTCTTCACTGATACCAGTCACTTTTAGCTCAAACTTAACAGGATTTCCATAAACTAAATCCGTAGAATTTGAGCTGACAATCTCAAATGTTGGATTCACTTTTTCTACTGTAAAAGAAGTGCTTTGACTTTTTATAGTATATCTTTCACAAGAAACCAAACAGTAAAAAGAATACGTTCCTGCACTAAGACCTGTTGGTATCTCAAGTGTGTTTGCATTTGTACCAACAGCTACGTCACTTAGTTCTTCTCCATGTTTTTCTCGATACCATTGATACGAAATAGTGCTATCGTAAGGTGCAAACATCGTCAAATCAGCATATAGCTGCACACTTGGAGACGATGAATAACCATAAATATCATTTGCCACTTGATTGGGCTGCACCAATATTTGAATCGATTCGCATTTTACGCTTACATCGTAAAATACATTCCTATCTAAATCTGTAACTTTTGACCCATCACTATTATTAATCAATATATATCCCGGTCTTATTGCCTCTATTATATCAGGACATTCTATACTCGAATAACTTCCAGCTTCAAGACTTACTAATTGTGGCAAACTAGTTTTTAGAGCAATATATCCATCTGATGTTATACAGCCTCCCCCAACACTATCTGTAAAAATAACATTGGGTAAAACAGAACCACTGTTATCTATAAAAATAGCTGGCTCATCAATACATGTGCTGTGCCATGTTTTTCCATTTAAATCTATGCAAAACATTCCAGATATGATATCTATACAAGTCTCCGTTTGCACATCTTTTAATAACTTTACAGTACAATCAGTCGTACCTTTCACTGCATCAATTGCCTCTTCGATGGTATCATAATAAGTGAATGCTCCTATTATATCACTGACCTGTGCTTCAGGGTTCTCGTTTTCACTCGCCTGCACATTGACTAATCCATTCAAATCAATCACGGAAGTGAGCATCAAGACAGATAATACGAATGCCAATAATTTTTTGAATCTCTTACCGTTTGTTAATCTTCCCTTTTTTTCCATAGAATCCTCCAACTCAAACATAATCCTTTTTCTCTTAAAAAGGTTATCATGGAAGCATCTAAAAAGCAACTACCCAAACGGGTAGTTTGGGTAGTTTTGTCGTTCTATTCTATTCATTTCTTTTTACAATTTTAAAATACGCTTTTGCTGTAAACGAATAACTAAGTATATAGAAAACTGCAAATGCAACAATGACAATTCCTGCGCAAATCACTATAACATGCGTCTCATAGAGATTAAGCGCATAGAGCAGGTTAATCGTTAAGTTTAGTCCTGCAAAGGTATGAATAATTGCGGCAATGAGTGGCATAAAGAATACCAGCATGATTTGCCTGTGAATGGTTGATTTCACATCCTGTGTATCCATTCCAACCTCTTGCATAATCTCAAAATTTGCCTTATCTTCCATTCCTTCTGAAATTTGCTTATAGTACATAATTAGAATCAAACAGATTGAAAAAATGATTCCAAAGAAAATACCAATGAATAACAAACCACCACTCAAAGATCTAGATTGCTGCTTGAAGTCAAGACTGTTTTTGCTGCTATCAAAATTTTCTATTGTCTTACAAAACTCATCAAACTCTGTGTAAAATGCCTGGACATTTTGATTTTCGCCGGTCACATCAAATTGATAGGATTCAAAAAAACATCCTATATCTCGATATGTTAATTGAGGTTTCAATCGGTTAATTGCTTCTTGATCCTTCACAATAATATATATATTATTGTCCATGTAACTATGAATTTCTTTCACATCCACTCCGATTTCTTTAATCTGCTCCTTGATACCATAGGTTTGTCCATCGATTGTGATGTCTTGGAACGGATAGTCTTCTTTGGTTGTGAAAATAATAACTTCGTTATTCTCTAACTTGGATTGTGTAAAATTCGTTGCAGTGTCGGCTGTGGTGTCGGCGGCGGTGTCGGCTGCCTCATTGGCTGTCGCCCTTACAATGGTCTCATAGTCTTTGAGACTAAGAACTTTAACAGATAATGCTCGATCACTAATTACCTTAACTTTATCCAAATCAACCAACTTCTCTTTCTGATCTTCATTTGGATTTTGTGTGAAAAACTGATCATCCATCTGATAGGCATCTATTGCTAAATAATTGAAGTGAATCTCATTTGAAATTTTCACACGATGTTCTTGGGCAATCTTAGTATACGCGGCTTTGATTACAGCCTCATCCGTATCATTCGTTCCTAGAAATGCATACACTGCATCAATTGGATAATTATATCGAATTGCGCCATCTTCCCCAAGGGTCAGTGCCAGTGTACATAGCAATGTAATAATAATCATCGTACTAAAGATACAGATATTCGAAAGGCTTGCTGCACTTTTCTTCATGCGATAAAGCATTCCCGAAATGGTTACATAGTTTTCTTTTTTATAATAAAATTTTTTATTTTTGCGCAATGATTTTAATAATGCAATACTTCCAGATGTAAATAAGAAATACGTTCCAACAATTACAAGAAGTACTGCAAAAAAGAAATTAATAAATACCATACTATCCACTTTAGCAAAAAATGCAATAACATATCCCCCTCCAAGAAATCCAATTCCAACAATTGTATTCACGATTAAGTGTTTTGGTTCTTTTTCACCCTTCTTGGTTCCATTTAGTAAATCTGTTGGATTCGCTTTCCCCAAGGTCCATAGATTTGTTACAAGATTCATAAGTGCAATGATTCCAAACAAAATACAGGCTGATGTAAAGTTGGATACTTTCATATCCATGGACGTATGTACTGGCAAACCACTAATATTTAATAACAATAGAAACACAATTTTGCCAAAAACAATTGCTGCTACTGAACCTAAAATAATCGTAGCCACATAAATAATTCCTGTTTCTATCAATAAAACAACACCAATTTGCTTTTTGGTAAGTCCCAAAATATTGTATAAGCCAAATTCCTTTTTTCGACCTTTAATCAGAAAGCTGTTGGTGTAGAATAAAAATGGAATAAAGATAATACCAAGTAAAAATTTACCCACTAGCAACAACATAATGACATACTCTGAATAAGGAACTTTTTCGAGCATCTTATTTTGAATAATACTACTAAAAATAACAAATACTGCAATTGCAAATGTCATCGTTAAAATATAGGGTAGGTACATTCCGCCATTTTTTCGGATTCCATTCACCGCCATTTTGGGCAATAATCTATGATTATTCATAATCCCCCTCCTCGGCCTGCAATACCGTCAAGGTATCTGTAATCTTCTTGTATAATTCATCATCATTTAATGTACCACGATAGATTTGATGGAATACATTGCCGTCTTTGATAAACAATACTCTTCCAGCTTTTTTAGCTGCCTGCACACTATGTGTCACCATCAAAATTGTCTGTCCCTGCTCATGGATCTTTGAAAAAAGAGACAATAAGCTATTCGAAGCCTTTGAATCAAGTGCTCCTGTTGGTTCATCCGCCAAGATAATCTTAGGTTCTGTAATGAGTGCTCTTGCAACCGCTGCGCGTTGCTTTTGACCGCCAGACACTTCATATGGATATTTATTCAAAAGATCGTCAATTCCCAACTTTTTCGCAAGCGGTTCCATTCTTGCTTCCATCTCTTCATACGTTTTACCTTGCAAAACAAGGGGTAATAAAATATTGTCTTTGATGGAAAAGCTATCTAGTAAATTAAAGTCCTGAAACACAAACCCAAGATTGTCTCTACGAAATGCCGAAAGCTGTTTTGATTTGATATTAGAAAACGATTTGTTTTCCAGTAAAATTTCTCCCTGTGACGGCTTATCAAGGGATGCTAATAGATTCAAAAGTGTTGTCTTACCAGACCCTGATTCTCCCATGATGGCAACATATTCACCCTTTTCAACGCAGAAATTAACATCATCTAAGGCCTGAACCTGTGTTCCTCCAAATCTTGTTGTGTATACTTTTCTCAAATTTTTCACTTCTAATAAAGCCATTGTTTCACTCCTTCTGTCTTTTACAAAACATATGTATTGATTCCTTATTGATTTCTTATTGATCATAACAAAAAAAGAAATGCGTTGCCTTTACATAGGCTTACATTTCTTTTTGTAATCTTACATTTTTGTAAGTCTAAATGAAAATAGTAAATTGTGTCCCTTTTGAGACCTGGGAGTGCACTTCGATTTTCTTTCCAAGTCGATCAAGAACTTCCTTACATAGATACAAGCCAATACCCGTTGAATGCTGGTCAATACGACCGTTAAGACCAGTATAACCTCGTTCAAAAATTCTCGGAATATCTTCTTCAAGTATCCCAATTCCAGTATCACGAATCATCAATTTGCATTCTAGCCCCTGTTCTTCATAACAAATTGTGATGGTTCCTTTGTTCGTGTATTTAATACAGTTTGACAAAATCTGCTCTACCACAAAACCAAACCACTTTTCATCTGTAACAAATTCTTTATCAAATTCTTCAAATTCCAAAGAAAGTTTTTTTTCAATAAAACTAACACTATATTTCTTTACTTCTTTCTTTACGATTTCGTATAAGGAATATTTTTTCAAAACAAAGTCCGAGGACATACTCTGTAAATGCAGGTAATGAAGTGCCATCTGTGCATATTGCTCAATTCGAAAAAGTTCCTGTTCTAATACAAGTGAATTACGTTCACCTTGGGAATCATTCTCGCTTTGAGAACTCCTAGACTGGAGTACCAAGCGCATTGCTGCGATTGGCGTCTTAATCTGATGAATCCATAAAGTATAATAATCCTGTTCATCCCTCTCCCGCTTTTGAATCTCATAATAGAGCCTTGATCGGTCTTCATAAAGTTCTACTATTCTTGCAAGATATTGTTCCTCCATTTTAGTTGAAGGTTTAGGCAAAAAATCAAGTGAATTCGCTAACGTTTCCTGTGCACACATCAGTTCTTCATAGCGTTTTTTATACTTATGAATCGAAATTACGCTCATACACATTCCAATAAACGCAAATAAAATGTAACCATATAAAATCGGGAAAAGACTGATTTTACTTAATTTTGAAAGAATCACGCAGATGACTACAAAAAAATGAACCAATATAATTTGCTTTTTATAATCATGAAACCAAAATAATACGATCTTGCTCAGTTTCGTTGGCTTATACATAACGTTTGCCCCCTCTAGTCACATTCACGATTCAAGTAGATATCCAATCCCCTTTTTGGTCGTAATAAATCCCGACAAACCAACCTCTTCAAGTTTCTTACGTAGTCTGGTTAAATTAACGGCAAGCGTATTATCATCAATAAAACAATCTGCATCCCACAAATGCCGAATAATGGCATCCTTTGATACAACCTCACCCTTATGTTCAAATAGAATCTGCAAAATACGAAACTCATTCTTGGTTAATTCGACCTTATTATGATTGACCTCCATTGTCGCATTGGAAAGATTCAAAATCACACCATGGTGTTCAAGCAAACTTGTCTGCCCCTGAAAAGAATACGTTCTTCTAAGAATTGCAGATACTTTTGCAAGCAAAATATCAAAATCAAAGGGTTTGGCTATGAAATCATCCGCTCCCATATTCATTGCCATAACAATACTCATCTTCTCACTTGCAGACGATAGAAAAAGGATCGGCACTTGGGACAGCTTCCTGATTTCCTGACACCAATAAAACCCATTATAAAAGGGGAGTGAAATATCTAATAACACAAGCTGTGGTTCCTTGTTCACGAAGGTTTGCATCACATTGTGAAAATCCTCTGCTACATATGCATCATATCCCCACCTTGTGAGATATTCTTTGGTCTGACTGGCTATCACTAAATCATCTTCAACAATTAGAATTTTGTAATTCATACTCTTTTACCGCCTCAATAAAGTGTTTTGGATCTTCATAAAATGCCCGGCTTCGATAATCGGTATGTCCATAGGCAACATCTAAAGACATCATTTGATATAAATTAGCAAACATTTCATAAGCAGCATCTTCTAAGGGAACTGTGTAATGAGCTCCACTTACTAATGCAAGTACCATCGAACTATTATTTTGAGATCCCGAATACATTCCATTTGTATAATTAAAAACCACTGTGTTTGATTTGTAAATCCAACAGATTTGAGAGTTCTCAATAATACTTAAGTCTTTTCCATCATAATAATAGCTATTCTTTTGACCAACACAAATAAAATCCTTGAAATCTTTTCTAAAAAATTTACCATTCGTAAAATCTTTCTGTAATTGATTCATGTCATATCCAAAGCGTTCAATCATCCCAAGAGCCTCTTTATATCGAACTCCTAATAGTGCATACACAAATGCAATAAACATCCCTACTTCAAGACCTATAAAAAGTATATTGTACATAAATGTATACTGTGCATGATCTACTGCTGCGATAATATAGAGGGAAGCAACCAACAAAGATACAAATAGAAATCCAATCGATATCTGAACGAGAGGAGTTGTATAAATCTCCTTTTTAAGGTCACCATGATTCGCCGACTTTAACTGAATTTTTTGAAGCCGCTCATTGTATCTACGCTCGTTTTTATTATATTCCTTGGTTCCTGGTGTATTTAAATTATGTTCTTTTTCTTTTTCTCTGAATTTGGATGTGATTTGAAATACCCCTAATATTCCAATGACTGACAATGCAAGCATTGCAATAATAATATATTGTTTCTCTTCATTCGAAGTAAACAATGCATAGATACAATAAAACTCACATACCAAAAAAAACAGAATGCAAATAGCTCCAGTTATAATACTATTAATCAAACTGGCTTTCTCATAATGTTCAATTGTTTTTTCTTTCTTCTTCCACTTCATCTTATTCACCCTTAATGCTCCCTTGATTCGCCCTAATTCAAACTAATTTTCCCCATGTCGCTCTAGCAAATCTGTTTGCAAAGCTTCTAAATAGGGAATATAGTATTCCATTTTTCTAGAAATTACAAATCGTTCATCTAACTCATCTAAACGAAAGCTTTTACGTCCACCATTTTGAGCGCGATCCCAAAACACTACTAAATCTCGAAATGGTAGGTAATAGAAAATTTCTTCTTTTGTAAAATGAATCAATATAAACGATATCCCCTGCTGTTTTTCAAAATCCCTCATAAATTCCACTTGGTGGGCATGAATATTTTGCATTGTAAACGTCTTTGTAGCACACTCTTTTGCATCAAAACAGACTGGTATTCCTTGCACTAAACCGATGTAATCCACTGTACTTTTTTGTTCAAAATAGGCCAATGTGATATGTCTGTTTTCTTTATCTATTTGTATGGGCGTAATTGGTGTTGGAACCTTTTGAATAAGCGCTAGACCACATTCTCGATAACGCTCATTAGTACGATTCAAAGACTCCTCCAAAAAAGAGCCCCTTAATCCGCGTGTTTTAAACGAACTCATCTGTTCCCTCCATCTAGAATTTTCTCATATACAGCTGGTTCTTTGGCAAGAATTTCCATATTTGATAAATACTCAAATGGTTCTGAAAGCTTTGGAAAAACCAACTTATAGGAATGTAGCAACTGACTTTTCACTTGATAATTTTTTGAATACTCTTGATTCACTGACTTTAGTCCATATTTGTAATCGCCAATAATAGGATGATTGATGGATGCCAAATGTGCTCTGATTTGGTGTGTTTTCCCCGTTACAAGTTCTACTTCAAGTAAGGTTGTTCTCTCATTATGTTGAATTGGTACTAATTTCGTTTCAATATAGCTAGAATCCTTGGAATTCTCAGTTGAAATTGTTACACGATTTGTCTCTTCATCCTTTGTCAAATACCCACGAAGTTCGATTGGGGTAAGAATCCTTCCCGCCACAATACAGTGATAATATTTGTGAAGCGTTCGATCTAAAAACAATTGATTCATTGTCTGTAATCCCAAAAGACTTTTTCCACATACAATGAGACCTGTTGTATTACGATCCAAACGGTTGCAAATGGAAGGCATGAATGTATCAAGATCCGCAGGTGAAATCTTTTCATTTTTTAGCAAATAGCCAATGAAATACTCATTCAAAGAAACCAGGTTGCTTGCATCCTTTTGAGATAGCAAGTTGACTGGTTTATTAAATACTACAATATGTTCATCTTCATATACAACTGGAAGTGGCCCCTTATAATCCGATATAATTTGGTCATATGCATCCTCGTATATGGACATGTCACGCTGAATCCCCACAAACTTTTGAAACGTTTCATCCGATAGATAAAAAGTCACTCTATCTTCTTTTTGAAGTTTTTCTTTTCCATCCGCTTTTTGTTGGTTCAAAAGGATGTTTTTCTTTCTAAGCATCTTATGAACAAATGAAGATGGCGCTAATTTAAGTACTTTTAACAAGTATTTGTCAAATCTTTGTCCTGCCTCATTATCCTGAATAATTCGTTCAACCATAATTCTTATCCTATGTCATTCGGTGTCATTAATACGTATTTCTGTTCATCGTTAAATTGATAATAGTGATAATTGGTGCATGATTTTATCTTCTTTGCTTTGTGAAGTTTCTCGCCCCTCTTCAGATGATTGCTTAACTTCACCGTTTGTGTCTTTCTCACTTAATTTTTGGATAAATAATGTCTCGTCTATAAATAGTAAGACCTTAATTTGAATCCCATTTTGTTTGAGAAGTTGAACTAAATGCTGTTCTAAGCGCTTATAGTCCTTATATTCTTTTAGCAACAGGCAATATACAAATTTATCCCTGATTGCAACAACCGGAACCTGCATATTGAATTCTTCTGACGTAAATGCAAATTGATATCCTATCTTAAAAATGGTTTCGTACTCTTTGGCTTGTTCGTATAATGCAGGCTGAATTGCCTTGGTTTTTAAAAACATAATCAAAGATACTGCACTTTTGCTTGCTGGCAAAAATCCCAATACAGCAATAATTGTCAACAAATTAGCCTTTGTATGCGTTGTTGTATATCCCACATAATAGATTGCAATTGGAAGAAGAAACAATCCAATCGTCTTAATTAAATGATACTTTTTCATAAAGGGCAAATAGTCTTTACTGCCTTTTATTGGAAATTTCATACAAGTACCTACCCTTTCAATTTTGTAATAAGTGTAATAATGACACGATGTGGAACGATTTTTGCCAGCACCCTAAGTGCCTTGATTCCACCACCATAAACCGCCATTTCTTTACGATTAAACGATTGCACCAACGCATGATTGGCAACTTCTATTGCGGATTTCATAAAATATTTTTTGAAGAATAAGTCGTTTCCATCTTTTAAAGCGCGATCAAAAAAGGCTGTCTCAACTGGCCCTGGACACACGCAAGTAACAGAAATCCCAGCTTTCTTTAGTTCTTGATTTAACGCTCTTGAGAACGAAAGAACATAGGCTTTTGATGCCGCATATTCTGACAAACCAGGTTGTGGAAGAAAACCAGCGCTTGAAGCCATCTGAATAATTCTCGCACCCTTACGCATATAGGGAAGACAGATTCCAGTGATTGCAGTCAAACCAGTACAATTCACCTGTGTCATACCAACCTGATCTTCATATTCCATATTCGCAAACGAATCAACGATTCCATACCCAGCACTATTAATCAGCATTCGAATATCGTATGCATCTTCTGCTAACAAGTCTTTCAACTTTGTATATTCTGACGAATTCGTCAAATCCATCGTCAAGATTATACATTTTGTCTCAAGTTCATTCTCTAATGCTTCTAGTGCTGAAAGGTTTCTTCCAATCAAAACAAATCTGTCTTTCTTGAAATTACTTTGGTCTAATTGTAGCGCAAATTCCCTTCCAATTCCCGATGATGCTCCTGTTATTATAATCGTTCTCATCATTTTGGCTTCCTCCTCGTTGTATTCTTAGAGTTGAATGTCTTTGGCTTTGCTGCTGGCTTTGCTGCTGGCTTTGCAGTTGGCTTTGCTTTTGGATTTTCCATTGGTTTAAACTTTGGCTTACCTACTGGCTTACCCGTTGGCTTCCCTGTTGGTTTACCTGTTGGCTTTGCCGTTGGCTTTGCTGCTGGCTTTGCAGTTGGTTTCCCTTTTGGTTTTGCCGTTGGTTTTGCCGTTGGTTTACCTGCTGGTTTCTCAGTTCCACTCGCCTTCGACTTCTCTTTTCTAAGGACTCTTGGTTTAATGAAGCATTCTTGCCCAAATCCAATTAAGTCTGTACGACCTGCTTTTTGCAGTGCTTCCATAACGAGCTCACGGTTTTTCGGATTACGATATTGAATCAATGCTCGTTGCATTGCCTTTTCATGTGGATTTTTCTCTACAAAGACCGGCTTCATGTTTCTTGGATCGTATCCCGTATAATACATAACCGTTGATAATGTAGATGGTGTCGGATAAAAATCCTGCACCTGTTCTGGCATATAACCAATATCACGTAAATACTCGGCAAGTGCAATTGCATCTTCACTGGTTGAGCCTGGATGTGAAGACATCAAATAGGGAACAACAAACTGATTCTTGCCCAATTCCTCATTGAGTTGATGATATTCTTCTAGAAAATCTTCATACACTTTTTTAGGCGGTTTGCCCATTCTAGCTAGTACTGCATCACTAATATGTTCTGGTGCAACTTTTAGCTGACCACTAATATGATGTTCTACTAACTCTTTAAAGAACGTCTTGTCTGGGTCACATAATAAATAATCAAAACGAATTCCTGAACGCACAAATACTTTTTTAACTTTTGGCATTTCTCGTAATTTGCGAAGGAGTTTTAAATAATCACTATGATCCACGGTTAAATTTTTACAAGGTCTTGGATAAAGACATTGTTGCTTTTTACAAACACCTTTCTCTAATTGTTTTTCACAAGACGGCATTCGAAAATTCGCTGTTGGTCCACCAACATCATGAATATAACCTTTAAATTCCTTGTCTTCTATCAATAATTTTGCTTCATCAATGATCGATTCGTGGCTACGAACCTGTATGGTTCTACCCTGATGATAGGTAAGCGCGCAAAAACTACAACCACCAAAACAACCACGATTACTAATGAGCGAAAATTTTACTTCTTTAATAGCTGGAATTCCACCTTCTGCTTCATACATTGGATGATAGGTTCTTGCATAGTCTAATCTATAAACCTCATCCATTTCTTCCACGGTTAATGGAAAAGATGGGGGATTTGCAACAACATAAATCTGATTTGGGTACTCTTCTACTAATGCATTGGCTGTGTGTGCATCCGTGTTCTCATATTGAATCAAGAAGCTTTTTGCATGTAATTTTTTATTCTCTCTTGCACTTAAGTAATCCGGCAAAATTCGACCATCATATACAACATCTACCGTTTTGGTTTTATAAACAGTACCCCTGATATAAGTAATATCCTTGATATCCATACCGCTATCTAGTGCTTCTGCAATTTCTACAATGGATTTTTCTCCCATCCCATAGGATATTAAATCTGCTCCACTATCTAACAAAATAGATCGTTTAAAGGAATCCGACCAATAATCGTAATGCGCAAAACGCCTTAAACTTGCTTCAATTCCCCCAATGACAATGGGCGTATTTCTATATTTTCTTCGAATCATATTGCCATATACTACAGTCGCATGATCCGGTCTTTTGCCCATGACACCACCAGGACTATACGCATCTGTCTGTCTTCTTTTCTTAGAGACATAATAGTGATTCACCATGGAGTCCATATTTCCGCCACTGATTAAAAAGGCTAGCCTTGGCTCGCCAAATACATCAATACTATCTAAATCTTTCCAATCAGGCTGTGCAATTATACAAACACTATATCCCTTGGCTTCTAATAACCTGCTGATAATGGCTGGTCCAAAAGACGGGTGATCTACATATGCATCTGCAATTACAAATACAAAATCAGGTTGCGTGATGTTACGTTCAAGCATTTCACTTTTTGTTACTGGTAAAAAACTATTCATATAATTTTTCTAACTCCTCTTTGGTAAGTTCACGATAGCTTCCTTTTGCAAGGTTTTCATCTAACGATAGTGACTTTATCTGGACTCTTTTTAGGTACGTAATTTTGCACTGAACACTGGATAGCATTCTCTTCACTTGATGAAACTTGCCTTCAACTATCTCAATTGTAGCTTTTACAGTTGCCTCATCCTGATCTAGCACCTCTACCTTAGCAGGTTTTGTCATTATTTCTTCATTCTCGAGAAAAATGCCTGTTTCTAGTCTTTCAATCTTATCTGAGTCTAGCATTCCTTCAGCTTCAAAATAGTATTTCTTGGTAGCATTTTTTTTGGGACTCATAAGCATATGCGAAAAATCGCCATCATTGGTAATCAAAATAAGTCCTTCTGTATCAACATCCAAACGTCCTACTGGAAAATACTGATCTTTTTTGCCAAATGTAAATTGATCCATTACGGTTTTATAATGTGCATCTTTATTTGCACTTACTTCACCAGCAGGTTTATGGTACATATAATAACCAAACTTCTTATAGGTAAGCTCTTGTCCATTTACCGTGATTTGATCTGAATTTGGATCAATCGAAACACCAAATGATTTGATTTTCTCTTGATTCAGTAAGACAATGTTCTTTTTGCAGTAGTCTTTTACCTGACTCCTTGTAATGCAAAATTGATCCGCTAAAAATTTTTCTAAACGCATGTGCTCTCCTCACGATAAAATGTGCTACATAAACAATGTCCATGTAGCACAAATCAAATCTATGATACTTAAATAATGTCTAAGGATACTCTGCCATCCTCATTGGCTATTTTTTGTTCCTGTCCCTCAATAAAATTCATTTCTTCAACAGGATATAATTCCGATCTGTTTGCCGTTACTACTTCATGGCAAGACTGTAAAGAAGTCATTAAATTTTCATATCTAGATGCTGCCACATCAATGGAATGTGCCAAAATGCCTTCTAGATTACCTAGTAAATCATCTGTATATTGAATTGAAGCTGTTTTGATCTGATTCGCTTCTAACGTTGCATTATCAAGAATCTCCTGAGCTTGTCTTGTTGCAAGACTTACAATTTCGTTAGCCTGAGCGTATGCAGCCTGCATAATCTCATGTTCATTAATGAGCTCATTGGTATGAACAGTTGCTTCATTAATGAGGGATTCTGCTTTTTCTCTGGCATCTTGTAAGATTGCTTCTTTATTACTGATGATTTTCTGATAACGCTTGATTTCATCAGGCGTTTTCATCCTTAACTCGCGCAAAAGTTCATCAATCTCTTCTTTTACAACAATTATTTTTGTACTTGAAAGTGGCTGGTATTTGCAACTATCAATATATCCTTCGATTTCATCAATAATTTGTTCGATCTTTGTGCTCATAAAATTCTCCTTATTATACTCTCCACTTAACAGTTTCCGTACTTATCATCCATCAATTTCGCTACAAATTCAGGAACACACTGAGATACATCTCCTCTGAATTTACTAATCTCTTTGACACTTGATGAACTCAAGTAAGAATACTCAAGACTCGTTGTCAAAAATATCGTGTCAAGCTCACCGTTTGATAACACTCGGTTTGTCTGTGCAATCTGTAACTCAAATTCAAAATCAGTAATTGCCCTTAATCCCCTAACGACAACCGAAATATCTAACTCTTTAGCATGATGAATTAACAATCCGTTAAATGAACTGATTCGAACATTTGCAATATCCTTGGTGGCTTCCTGTAATATTTTAACACGTTCCTCAGTAGAAAACAATGCAGTCTTATTCACATTATCAAGTACACTCACAACTAATTCATCAAATATCTGAGCACCCCTTTTAATAATATCTAGGTGACCATAGGTTACTGGATCAAAACTTCCTGGATAAATTGCTCTCATTACCTCTCCCCTTTTTGAATAAACACATGTTTATTATTCTTATATTTCTTTTCTTTGATGATTTCATAGCCTAATGATGACAAATAAGAAAAGTCCGTATTAAGTGCCGCTTCAACAACAATCAGCGTATCCTGCGTAATAATACTGGACATGGTCAAGTATTCTAAAACCCTTTGTTCTAATTCTTTATTATAGGGTGGATCCATAAACACAACATCAAATGTTTCCTTAAACTCAAGGAATTGTAAACTTACAAAAACATCTTGTCGTAGCACTAATGATTTATCCACAAATTTGGTATGCTCTAAATTATTTTCAATACAGGCTAATGCAGTTTTTGAATTTTCAACGAAAACAGCCCGCTTAGCTCCTCTGCTCAATGCTTCAATACCAATCGCTCCACTTCCACTAAATAAATCCAAAAAATTGCAATCCGGTAATTCATCCTGCAATACATTGAATAGTGTTTCTTTGGTTCGATCTGAAGTTGGTCTTGTATCCATTCCTTCTGGCGCACATAATTTTAAACTTCTAGCAACTCCTGCAACTACTCTCATTTTTTTTACCACGCCTTCCTTTTATAAACGAAGTTTTGTTCCCTTCGTATCTCTTTTTCCAAGCTTAATTCGTCCATAATCAATTTCTTTTCCTTGATATTGAATGGTTGAATCTAAACCACTATTCATTGAAAGTTTGTACCCCTCAACATAGTCTTTTGCACTTAACTTCATTGCACGAACACCAATTGCTGCTTTCTTTTTCTCAGGCACTTCAGACAATAAAAACCTCGCAAAATAGCCATCCTTTGTTTGCATTACAACTTGTGTATTCTCACCAATATAAGAAACAAAACAAAGTTCATCATCTTCTAAGAGTTTTGCTCCTAAAACAGTTCGTTTTGCAACATCAAATTCAGCTCCATTTACAACTTTAATCATAGCCAGCCTTGTTGCAAACACTAGATTGTTTTTGCTAAGTTCCTTTTGTGTTGTTATAAATACAATCTGCTCTTCAAAAGAACTGAAATTACTGATATTGTCTATCGGAACCCCTTTATCTCTGAATTTACCATATGGTGTATCCGACATTTTGATGGAGTGAAGATTCCCATTGTTGGTAAACAAGAAAATTCTCTCCGTATTTTTACACTGCAAAATGTATTTATTTTCTGCAATAACAGCCTCTTTATTTCGTTCATAAGTGGATACATCAATACTCTTTACATATCCAAAACGATCCATTATAAATACAAGATCAATTTCTTCTGGTTTGGCTTCTTCATACTCAATAATTTGGGCATTTGTAATAACCGTCTTACGTGGTTTTGCAAATTCCTTTTTAATTTGATCAAGTTCATTGATAATAACAAGTGCCATTGAATCATGTCTTGCAAGAATATCCTGATATTCATAAATATTTGCCATTGTCTGATCATGATCAGCCAATAATGCTTCTATTTCCAATCCAATTAGTTTATATAATCGCATATCCAAGATAGCATTTGCTTGTTTTTCCGAAAACAACAAGCCCTGGGCCATAATTTTGGATTCTTTGTATTTAAATTTAACACCTGTTGTATCCCCATGAATCAAGCAAGCTTTTGCCATGTTGCGATCTTTTGATCCACGTAAAATCTCAATAATTAGGTCAATTACATTGCAGGCTTTAATTAAACCCTCTTGTATTTCCTTGCGTTCTAATTCTTTTTGTAAAAGGTTTTGATATTTTCTCGTTGTTATTTCAAATTGAAATTTGGTACAGGCTTCTAAAACACCTTTTAAGCTAAGTGTTTCTGGCTTTTGATTCGAAACTGCCAGCATATTTACCCCAAATGTATCCTCTAGACGTGTTTTCTTATATAGTAATTGAATAAACTTTTCAGTATCCGCATCCTTCTTCAATTCAATTACAAAACGAATTCCATCCTTCGAAGATTGATTCGAAATATCAATAATATCCGTTGTTTTCTTTGTCTCGGAAAGATTTGCAACATCCATTAAAAACCTGGAAATCCCTGCTCCAATCATTGTATATGGAATTTCTGTAATGACAATATTTGTTTTTCCACCTTTTAGCTTCTCAACATCTACCGTTCCACGAACCTTGATTTTACCCATTCCAGTTTCATAGATCTCAAGCAAATCATCTTTGTTACATACGATGCCCCCTGTTGGAAAATCAGGCCCTTTTATATGTCGCATTAATTCTTTGGTTGTGATGTCAGGATTCTTCATATAAGCCTTTAAAGCATCTATAACTTCCCCCATATTATGTGGCGGAATACTCGTTGCCATACCAACTGCAATACCTTCCGCTCCATTAATCAATAGATTTGGGACTTTGACCGGAAGTACGCTTGGTTCTCTTTCTGTCTCATCAAAGTTTGGAATAAAATCCACAACATCTTTATCTAAATCACTCAGAAAATTTTCTTGTGTAAATTTGGATAATCTTGCTTCTGTATAACGCATTGCCGCTGCGCCGTCGCCTTCGATGGAACCAAAATTACCATGTCCTTCAACAAGGGGCATTCCCTTTTTGAAATCCTGGGACATCACCACTAACGAATCATAGATCGAACTATCGCCATGCGGATGGTATTTACCCATGGTATCGCCAACAATACGTGCACTCTTACGAAATGGCTTATCCCATTTAATTCCCAACTCATACATATCATACAACGTTCGACGCTGAACTGGTTTTAAGCCATCCCTTACATCTGGAAGAGCTCTTGCAATAATAACACTCATCGCATAATCTATGTAGGACTTTTCCATCACCTCGGAATACTCGGTTTTAATTATTTTTTCTTCCATTCCCTTACTCCTTACGATGTGTTAGACGTCTAATAATGCTTCATGCGCATTCTCATAAATAAATGCTTTTCTTGGAGCCACTTCTGTTCCCATCAGAATTTCTGTCACCTGAGAGGCTAATCGGCTATCTTCTATTTCAACTTGTTTTAGAATTCTTGTCTCAGGATTTAAGGTTGTCTCCCACAATTGAGATGCATCCATTTCTCCTAATCCTTTATATCGTTGTAATGTGAATGAACCTTTTTGCTTTTTGCGATATAGCTCAAGCGCCTTATCATCGTATAAATATTCTTCTTTTCCTTTACTTGGCATCGCTTTATAAAGTGGTGGCATTGCAATATAGACATGCCCCTCCATAATTAGTTCTGGCATAAACCTGTAAAATAGCGTTAGTAACAGCGTGGCAATATGTGACCCATCCACGTCTGCATCGGCCATAATAATAATTTTGTGATAACGTAATTTGGACACATCAAAGTCATTCCCAAAACCTTCTGAGAACCCACATCCAAATGTATTGATCATCGTCTTAATCTCTGCATTTGCCAGTACCTTATCAATGCTTGCTTTTTCCACATTCAAAATTTTGCCACGAATCGGCAAGATTGCTTGATAATGCCTGTTCCTAGCCGTTTTTGCACTTCCTCCGGCAGAATCTCCCTCTACAATAAATAACTCACACTTAGAAGGATCTCTCGATTCACAGTTTGCTAATTTACCATTTGAGTCAAATGAAAACTTAGGTTTTGAAAGTAAATTCACCTTTGCCTTCTCTTCATTTTTACGGATTCTTGCAGCTTTTTCAGCACATCCAATAACATTCTTTAACGCATCTAAATTACGATCAAAAAACCTTGTGATTTCCTCACCCGTAATCTTACCCACCACTTTAGCAGCATCTTGATTATCAAGCTTCGTTTTTGTTTGTCCTTCAAATCTTGGATCAGGATGCTTGATTGATATCACCGCCGTCATTCCATTTCGAACATCCGCACCCGTGAAATTCATATCTTTTTCTTTTAGTATATTGAGTTCCCTTGCATAGGAATTAATAATTGTTGTAAATTGAGTTTTGAAACCTGTTAAATGAGTTCCTCCCTCAGCATTATAAATATTATTACAAAATCCTAACACATTTTCATGAAATTCATTCACATATTGAAACGCTATTTCAACTGTAATCCCATCGCTCTCGCCTTTAAAACTAATCACCTCATGAATCGTATCTTTTGATTTATTCAGGTCTTTAATAAAACCAACAATTCCCTCTGGTTCATGAAATGTAATTTCTTCAAACGTTTCTTTGCGTTCATCCTTAAAATGAATTGTAAGGTTTGGATTCAAATACGCCGTTTCATGTAAGCGGCTCTTTATTTCATCTGCTTTGAAAACTGTCTTATCAAAAATAGTGTCATCTGGTATGAAGTTTACATAAGTACCCGTTTCTTTCGTTTTTCCAATAATTGGAAGTAATCCATCCACTAAATCAATGGTCGGAATTCCACGTTCGTAACGATCTTCATAAATCTGTCCATTTCTTTTGACACGAACAATCAAGGAACTTGAAAGAGCATTGACAACTGACGAACCTACCCCATGTAAACCACCACTTGTTTTGTAGGATGAATCATCAAACTTTCCACCAGCATGTAACGTTGTGAAAACGAGACGTTCTGCACTCATTCCTTTTTCATGCATCTCTACAGGAATTCCGCGTCCATTGTCAGTAATTGTAGCCGAACCATCTTTCTCAAGAATAACTTGAATATTGGAACAATGTCCCTCAAGGTGCTCATCTACAGCATTGTCAACAATTTCATAGATTAAGTGGTTGAGTCCTTTTGTCGAAACACTTCCTATATACATTCCCGGTCTTTTTCGAACTGCTTCAAGACCTTCTAATACCGTTATACTTGAAGCATCATACGTACTTACTTTTCCCATGGACAGTATCCTCTTTCGTTCATTTCAATCATAAAATAAATTATAGCACATATCTTTCATAAATCAATAAAAAAACACATGATATAGTAAGTACAAAACCGCGATTACCATATCATGTGTATATAAAACAGATCATCCTTATACGTTTTGTGTGACTGCGATTGCCAATGCACCTGGTCCAATATGACACGCTATACTAAGTGACAATGGTTGAATATTAATTATATGCCCAGGAAATTCTTCACTAAGCTCCTCTTTTAACTTCATTGCTGCGTCTAAATCCTTGGTATATGCAACATGGAGTGTTACATTTGGTGGTGTAACCATGCCTCCAAACCGAGTCTGAATATCATTCTTAATGGCATTCATCATGGTTGTCTTTCCTTGATTAGTCGTTCTTGCCTTTGCAAATGCGTCTAATTTTCCACCTTGAATTTGCAAAATGGGTTTGATTTTAAGCAATGTGCCAAGTGCTGCGGCAGTCGCTGTGATGCGCCCACCCTTTTTTAGATAATACAGTGTATCTACCATAATATATACGCTATAGTTCAGGCTATCAGCTTCTAACAAGTCTTTCACTTCTTGTCCTGATTTTCCTTGCTTAACATACATCAGGGAATCTTTAATTGCCTGTGTCTGCAATACTGAGATTCGCTTATTATCTACAATATATACTTTGCCCTCATACTCTTCTTCTCTAGCTAGAATCATTGCTGTTTCACATGATCCGCTGAGCGCCGAAGACATTGGTAAATGTACGATTTCATCATACTCTTTGAGAATTTCATTCCATAAAGTCATTACAGATTCTGGTGAAGGCTGACTTGTAACAATATCAAGTCCATTCTCTTGTTTTAAGAAAAATTCTTCTTGTGTAAGTGATATATCCTCAAAAAAAGTTTCTCCTTCCACCATAAATGGCATCGGCAAAACAAAAATCCCCAACTCGGAGGCCTCTTTTTGTGTAATTCCCGTATTACTGTCCGTCATGATTGCTACTTTTTTCACTTAACATACCTCCAAATCATTCTTTTGCTAGTATAACAGAATTATCACCTAAAATGCTAGATAATATTTATAAGTCTTCGCTCATATCCATTTTCAAGCTCTCTTCTTAGTGCGCTAAACTCATCACTTGATAACTGATGATCCTTTGCTAGAATCTGCTTTACATCTTCAAACGCCTGATATAGCATATGCGAATCCCTATAAATATCCGCAAATCGAAATGCCAGCTCACCACTTTGAAAGGTTCCTGCCAATTCACCCGGCCCACGTAGTTCCAAATCTTTTGCTGCGATCTCGAATCCATCATTGGACTGATTCAGTATCTCTAGTCTTTTCGGAACTTTGCCAGATTCATTTTCACCATTACTATATACAAAGATGCAGTACGATTGCTGATCGCTACGTCCAACCCGTCCCCTTAACTGATGAAGCGTCGCCAACCCAAATCGCTGAGCATTCTCAATCATCATTACGGTTGCATTCGGAACATTAATTCCCACTTCAATAACAGTTGTAGATACAAGAATATCAATTTCACGATTTGCATAACGACTCATAATCTCGTTTTTGAGACCTGGCTTCATTTTGCCATGTAGCGTTTCAATTCGGACTTGTGGTGGAAACAGTTCCCTTAGATTCTTCGAGTAGTCTAGCACATTTTCAAGTTCATCTAGTTCACCACTTTGAATCATCGGGCAGATAATATATGCTTGATGATTCATAGCCACTTGTTTTTGAATAAACTGATAGGCTGTTGATCGATAGGAAATGGGAACAACACAATTCTTAATTGGTAAACGATTGCTTGGAAGTGACTCAATCGTTGAAATATCCAAGTCTCCATAGAGTATCAGTGCCAGTGTTCTTGGAATCGGCGTTGCACTCATTACTAACGTGTGCACATCGTCTCCTTTTGAGGATAAAAGTGCCCTTTGCTTCACACCAAACCGATGTTGTTCGTCCGTAATTACAAGTCCAAGATTTTGAAATACTAAATCTTCCTGAATAAGTGCGTGCGTTCCAATCACAACATTGTATACACCCATCAATATATCTTCTTTAATCCTCATCTTCTGCTTTTTGGGAGTCATTCCCGTCAAAAGAACTGGTCTAAATGACAAATGATATTTTTGGGTATACTCTGAAATTGTATGAAAGTGTTGCGTTGCTAACACTTCTGTTGGTGCCATAAATGCTGTCTGCTTTCCATTTTCCACACACATCAACATCGCTAATGCCGCAACCAATGTTTTTCCACAACCCACGTCCCCTTGCAATAATCGATTACTTTTAATTCCACTTTCATAATCAGCTTTCAGTTCACCCCATGCCTTTTTTTGTTCTGCTGTCATTTCAAATGGCAGGGCCTCTTCAAATCGTTTGATCATTGCGGTTTCGATAAATGGATCTTTTCGTTTATTTTGTTCATATTGTTTATGATAGTGAATCGCCAATAAAAACCAAAAAAACTCTTCATATGAAAGTCTTTGTCTTGCTTTTCGTAACAATTCTTCACTTTGTGGAAAATGAATCTGCTCAATTGCCTCATCTAGTTTGACTAAATTTGACTTATGAACCATGGAAGTTGGAAGATGATCTTGTAACTTTATTTGCTTTAAGGCCTGTTTGATATATTTTCTTAAAATTTCATCTGAAATTCCCTTTGTTTTAGAATAAATAGGTTGAAGTATTCCTTTTTGCTTTTCATAATCCTCCACCCGAATCAGCTTGGGGTGTTCAAAAACCAGGGCTCCTCTTTTCTCAACAAGTGTTCCGCGAATTACATAAGTTTCGCCTTTTTGAATGGTTTTCTTAAGGAAGGGCATGTGGTAAAAAGTTATTTTGACCTGACCCGATTCATCAAATGCCTGAAAAGACGTCGTAACTGTATGTCCAAATTTTTGATTAATTCCTGCATCTAGAATCGTTGCCACAATTGTATTGATTTGATATGCGACTAGATTCTTAATTGCAATTGGCTCCTCATAGCACTCATAGCGATTTGGGTAATGTTCTAGCAAATCACCAATACTATGAATCTCTAATTTTGAAAATAATGCGCTGTACTTTTCGCCAATCCCTTTTAATGACGTAATGCTATCCCTTTGCTCCATTGTTACTCCCACCTACCTAGATAAAAGGATAACTTCTCAAAACAGACATTTTGCCTTTTTGAGAAGTTATCAAATTATTCAGCCGAAATTACATAATAATAAATAGGTTGACCACCTGATTGCAATTCCACATCACAGTCTGGATATTTTTCTTCCACCGCTTCTTTCAGTTTCTCTGCTTCTTTCGCAGTAACATCCGCACCATAGTAGATACTAATCAGTTCTAAATCACTACCCTTCAACATCTCATCTACGAGTTCAATCGTTGTCGCCATAATATCCTGCCCAACCGATAGAATTCCCTGATCACCAATACCCATGATATCATTTTGATGAATCGTTTTCCCGTCAATTTGTGTATCTCTAACCGCATAGGTTACTTGACCTGTTTTGACACGCTCAATCTCGTTTGTCATATTCTCGATATTCTCATCAATATCTAAATCCGGTAAGTAATTAATAATTGCAGTAATTCCCTGAGGAACGGTTTTGGTTGGTATTACAACTATGCGTTTATCTTCTACCAAGGAACTTGCTTGATTCGCAGCCAAAATAATGTTTTTGTTATTTGGTAATACAAAAATAGTATCCGCATTTACTTGATCTATTGCTGTCAAGATGTCCTCAGTACTTGGGTTCATCGTTTGTCCACCCTCGATAATACAGTCAACACCCAGATCCTTTAGGATCGCATTTATTCCTTCTCCGATGGATACACTAATAAAACCAACTTCTTTTTTCTCTCCACTTACTTGTGCCATGTTCTGTGAAGCTTCCGATAACGCCTGCGTCTGTTGTTGAACATTTGAAGGGCTTTGAGCATTTGCAATACTTGATGCGTTTTGAATCAAACGTTCTTCATGCTCAAGGCGCATATTATCAATCTTCATATTCGACAAAAATCCGTATGTTAAAGCTCTTTGAATTGCAATTCCAGGATCATTGGTATGCACATGTACTTTGACAATTTCATCATCTGCTACGACTACGATGGAATCCCCAATGGACTCTAAGAACTCTTTAAAAGCGATTTCCTGCTTCATCGTAAACGTTTGTGGTACCTGAATAATAAATTCTGTACAATATCCATACTTAATATGTTCCATCGATGATAAATCTGCAGTGACGGTTCCACCTTGCTGTGAAGCACCTGCTTTTCCTGCAAATTCACTTGTATCAATCTGAATTTCTTTACCCTGGAACACAAGAACACATCCACGTAATACTTCAATCAGTCCTTGTCCACCCGAATCCACAACGCCCGCTTGTTTTAATACTGGAAGCATCTCGGGAGTAGACGCTAAAACTTCTTCTCCATATTCCAAAACGCTTGTTAGAAACAGTTCCATATCGTCACAATCCGATAACTCCTGCCCCTTTTCAAAAATTCCCTTTGCAACTGTTAGTATGGTTCCTTCTTTGGGTTTCATAACTGCTTTATAAGCACTTTCAACCGCTTTTTCAAACGCACATGAAAGTGTGAAAACATCTATATCGTCCACTTCCGCAATAACCTTGCAAAAACCTCTAAATAACTGAGATAAAATAACTCCTGAATTTCCTCTCGCACCTCTTAACGAACCAGATGAAATTGCTTTTGCCAAACTTGCACAGGTAACTTGATCACCTAAGTTTGTAACCTCTTTTGCCGCAGACATAATTGTCATTGACATATTTGTTCCAGTATCTCCATCTGGTACAGGAAATACATTCAATTCATTAATCCATTCTTTTTTTGAAGTAAGGTTTTGAGCTCCTCCTAAAAACATCTTTGCTAATAATTGGGCATCAATAGTGTTAACGGCCACGCTTTTGTCCTCCTAATCGATTACTCTAACGCCTTCAACATAGACGTTAATTTTTTCAACACTTTGTCCTGTAAACTCTTCCACCTTATACTTTACATTACTAATTAAATTATCTGTAACAGCAAGAATATTCACTCCATAAGCTACTATTAAGTGAAAATCAATCTGCAACTTGGAATTCTGAGAACTAACCTTGATTCCCGTTGACAGATGCTCCATTTTAAGCAAACGAACTAAACCGTCTTTTAAATTAACATTGGCCATTCCTACCACACCAAAGCATTCCACTGCAATACCGCCAGCATATTTGGCAACCACTTCATTGTCAATCGTAATGTCACCCAAGTGCGTATTCATTGTACTAGTCATTTTTTTACCTCCTTGGACATATAATAATCAATATTATAACTGTTTTTATAAAAAAAAGAAACAAAAATATATAAAGAAATACTTGCAATAGTATTTTTAATCTGATAAAATACTCATGTTGTGAGTCTACGGACTAAATATATGTTAGGAGGTGTCGGTATGGCTAAATGTGATATTTGTGGAAAAGGCGTTCATTTTGGTAACGCAGTGAGCCATTCTCATAGAAGATCCAATCGTATTTGGAATTCAAACGTGAAGAGTATTAAATGTACAGTAAATGGAAACACAAAGAAGTTACACATCTGTACTTCTTGTATCAAAACAAATAACAAAGATGGACAAGCTAATAGCTTATTCGTAAGAGCTTAGTTAGAAAGCTTCGTCAGAAAACTTAGTTAGAAGAACTTAAAAGTACACCTTGTCAATGACAAGGTGTTTTCTTTGTGCCTCATTCTAGTTGTTTGCTCGTTTGATCCAACTCATGCTTTTTTTAAGTTCTTCATACTCGTTTGTAATCTGAACAACTGCCTGGCTATCACCACACATATTATCTGGATGGAAAATTTTGATCAAATCTTTATATCGCTTTTTCAAACCCAAAATATTGGTAACTCCTTTAAAATAGGGTGAATCTTCAACATTTTGCGACTTACGATATTCACTCAACGTATCATGCTTTATCTTCTCTCTTTGAAATGTTTCACGATCACCTGCTAATTGTTTGAAACCCGTTTCCAATATTTTAAACTTTTTATCAAAAAACATTCTTTCCTGTTCAATTCGCATGTTTTCATGTTTGATTCGATCCGCTAGCTTCTTGGACTCACGTATTAGTTCTTCTTTCTCATGTTCTAATCTCGTACGAAGCATCTCAAGTTCACGTCTCTCATTCTCAATACGAACACTTTCCTTGAACAAAAACACTTTTTCATCCGTTAATGGTTCTTTACAACCATCCACCAACAAATCATCATCCATCAAATCAAATAAATCGTTCTTCATAAAAAACCATCCTAATACTCTGTAGGGAAAGCTTTATCCAAAGCTTCTTCATCGCTAATTTCAGGTTTCATATTATCTGTAAACTTATCAACTAGATCCGGTATCATATCTATAATCTTAGTAATGGTATCTTGGTTCTTGATATTCACCAATTTTGTTTGACCATTATGAATTACTAACACAGCACTTGGTGACATTTTCCCTGTCATTCCGCCGCCGCCGCCATTCTTTCCTTCATTTACAACAGCTCCAGCACCTACTCCAAATGTTACATCAATAAGTGGTAAAATAATTGTATCCCCCACTTGTGTAGCTTCTCCTACAACCGTTTTCGTAGTAAGAAAACTCTCCATTCCCTGCATTAACGACCCCACTACGTTGCTAAAATTATTTTCACTCATTTTACAAAACCTCCCTGATTACTTTTCTAAATAATTGTCTGATTTTCTTATCTATAATTGCAATGAATGTCAGATATAGGAATACAATCATTTGCATGCGACCCTTAATAAACAAATCTCCATCTAATATTTCTTGATCATAATACGTAATTAGCTTCACATGACTACTATAAATCGGATATAGTATACCATAAACTGAACACACCTGTCCCATCATGTATGGATTATCTTCAAACCCAATCCGCAAATTCATTTGAAGTTTCTTTGGTTTTACGTGCTTCAACATTTTAAAAATGATTTTCTTGATTTTATTCAGGCAATACTTTGTATCCTCCTGCCCTAACAGATCAAGGTAATACGCGACCAATTCTTTTTTGCTTTGAAAAGACTTTCTCCATCGCATAAATGACCGCTTCAATTCTCTGATTTTTCGTTGGATTTTTTGAACAATTGTCCGTTTTTTTGGTCTCTTAGAATCCGGTGTAGCGTTTGTTTCATTGTCTGTTGTTTTGTCTGCTGTTTTGTCTGTTGTTTTGTCTGTTGTTTTGTCTGTTGTTTTGTCTGTTGTATCGGAATTTACTTGTTCTTGATGCTCTTGATTGTTTGGCTCATCCAAAATTGTATCCACTTTATCTGATGGCTCTTTGAGCGAAGAATCTATGTTTGATTTATCTGAGCTCGATGTCTCTTCCCTTGATTTCTTCTTGAAAATCGAAGTGGATTTTGGTTTTTTAACGTTTTCCGGAAATAGTTGTTTGACCTTAATTCCAGCCACTCTAATATTCACATATAGTTCTTCATTATATAAAACCTCAACTATTAAAAAGTTGAAAAACATGCTCATTATTCCACGTGCGCTGACTTTACTTCCATCTTTTTTTGCATTTATTTTATATCCGACTGGCACAAACAACGTTGCAAGTCCAAGTAGTAAGAATACCAATAAAAGGACTACTATAATTGTACCAATTACTTTTAAAATATCTAAAATCATCCAATTATACTCCTACTGTGTAACTACTTTTAATAGATCTGCCTCTATGAAAGAAGACTTATGCCATTTTTTACGGAAGCACGATTGCTCCATCTTTAAATCTTTGGAAAAATCAATTGTATTAAATTTCTGATAAAAATATTCTACTAAGACACCTGCCAACTGATACGCCGAATTCATATCCGATGTAACCCCATAGATTCTAACATTTCGATTCTGATAATATCCTTCTTTCAACTGATCAGAATGCACAATATCAAACAAATCATTCCCAATCTCTGATCTGATAATTACATAGCACGAAAGTTTCTTATGCTGTTTTAAAAGCTTTTTGAAAATCTTAATCCTCTTTTTGTATAGTTTAGGTTCCATCCAAATCTGCTCATAAAAAAGTAACATTTTTTTACCCTTATGCCTTCATTAGAAATATTTTTTATTTCCCCATAAATTACTCTTTTTTAAATCCAAATACTCTTGATATGCTTTTTCAAGGATTTGCTTTTCATTTTGAAATTTGAGCATGTGATATGCCTCATGATATTTATAATACCCCGAATCTACAAAATATTCTTCACGTTGTGGTTTACTATAATAGCTATCCGCCATCATCAAGTACCAATGAACTTCCTTACTCACTACATCATCCGGAATGCTAAATGAATATTCGCTAATTCCAGCATATTTGATAATCGCGGCTTTCACACCTGATTCTTCAAACACTTCTCTCAATGCTGTATCTTTGTATTCTTCACCTTGTTCAACGGTCCCTTTTGGTAATACCCATCCTTCATACTTTCCCTTAATATTTTTGTATAGAAGTAAGATTTTACCTCGAAAAATAACCACACCGCCACAGCTTGTTGCTTCTATCATTGCAATTCCTCCCGTCATGGTGTGCGAAAACTTACCCATAGTATACTTTATTTTGTTGATAATCGCAATAAAAAGAAATGCCGGTTGCATGCCCTGCTAGTGCCCACGATTGCAAGACACGTTTCCACTATTTGCCGGTTGCATGCCCTGCTAGTGCCCACGATTGCAAGACACGTTTCCACTATTTGCCGGTTGCATGCCCTGCTAGTGCCCACGATTGCAAGACACGTTTCCACTATTTGCTACTCATTGCGCTACATAAGAACGCAAAATACGCGTTCTAAGTAGCGATGGTAGCAAAAAGTCTTGCAATCGTGGGCACTAGCAGGGCATTGAGAACAAAGCATACAGAAAAGCATATTATAATTTTAACAACACACCATATCAAGGATGATTAGATATGCTTAAATAATTGCAAATACCTAGCGCATTTTTAAATGTTTTAAGGTCCAACAATTCAGGCGCTGTATTTATATGTGAGGCCCTATACAACTGTCTAGACCTTTTTTTGCCATCGCTACTTAGAACGCGTATTTTGCGTTCTTATGTAGCGTAATGAGCAAAAACGAGTGCAAACGCGTCTTGACAGTTATATAGGGCCTCACATATCCTGCCTCTCACCTAATTGTAATGGCAAAAACGAGTGCAAACGCGTCTTGACAGTTGTATAGGGCCTCACATATCCTGCCTCTCACCTAATTGTAATGGCAAAAACGAGTGCAAACGCGTCTTGACAGTTGTATAGGGCCTCACATATCCTGCCTCTTACCTAAATTGTTATGGCAAAAATGATAATGCAAAAAAGGCTTCGCACTAATTTGTACGAAGCCATGTATACTGTCTATTTAGTTAAATAACCTATCGTTTAAGGACTATTCCATTAATTTTGCAATTACTTCAATGATTTCATGTTGGTCAAATGGCTTTGTTAAAAATTCATTTGCACCTTCTTTAATACATTCAATCATTTTGCTTTTTTGACCAGCAGCAGTAACCATAATTACTTTTGCATCTTTATGCATCGCTTTGATCATTTTTAGAGCTTCCACACCATCAACGATTGGCATTGTAATATCCATAGTAACAATGTCAGGCTTCGTTGCTTGATATTTCTTAACCCCTTCTTCTCCATTTATTGCTTCATCTACAACAACATGTCCATTCGTTTCAAGAATTGAACGCAACATTTTTCTTGATGTTCTTGAATCATCTACAATTAAAATATTAGCCATTACTCATTTCCTCCCAAATTATTCTATCGTCAATTCTTCATCCACTGACACAATAAAACTTACATTATTGTCTTCAATTGACATCGGAAAAACACAAAACTTATTTCCCTTAATAGTAACTGATTCATCATAAAACAATGGAGGTAACATATCGATTTCAATATTTTCTTTGCTTAAATCTGATGCAAACAATCCATTAATACAGTTTGTAAACTCTCCAACCGCATCTAACGCATCCATATCCACACTTGCAAATTCTTCTTTTGCAAAAGGAACTGCAATGGATAATAGGCTGTCATCTGCTCCGGCAAATCCAGAAACCACTTTGAAATCTCCATCCAAATGCTGAATTGCTAAATTATCAGCGTAAATCTCATCAACAAGAAATGCTTTTGATACATAGGCACCTGAATGAATAATACGAATCAATGTTCTTACAGCAATTCCACACAACTTCGAATACATTGTGTTGGCCGTAGGTAAGAACAAATTCACTGTTCTTTCAATATCGCCACTTACTAAATCATCCATATCAGTAGCGGTGAATCCCATTGATTGCTGGTACTCAGCAAGCGCCGCTTCAATATCAGAAAGTGTCAATAAATCTTTGTCGATTAACGTTTGAACAAAAATTAAGTAAATATTCCCCTGTTTTTTTAACAACTGAATCACTTGTTCTTCAGTTAAATATCCTTTTTCTACAGCAATGTCACCAAATCTTCTATCCATAATAGCTTGTAGGTTGTTGACTTCATCTGCCTGTTCTGTTGTCATCAGTTTTTCAGCAACAGCAATTAATCCAAGCTTAACACGAATCGTATTTTCAATCGCGATAACATCTTTCAATTGTTCTTTTGTGATTCGCTTTGTAGCAACCAAATAATTACCAAATATCTGATCAAACATGTATAACCCTCCTACAAATTCCTTTTTCATTATTTTATAACATTTTCACAAAAAAGAAAAGAGTTACTTCAAAAAATATGTATCAAATATACGTTTTGCAATCGGAACTGCGTAATCTCCTCCTGAGCCCGCCCCTTCTACAATAATCGTCACGCATATTCTAGGATTTTCAACTGGCGCGTATCCTGTAAACCAAGCATGGCTCTCGCCTTTGATCGAACCAAACTCAGCAGAGCCGGTCTTTCCAGCCGCTGAATAAGGCTGATTTTTTAATTTTGTAGCCGTTCCGTTTTCAACCACGCCTACCATGAGTGTTTCCAAGAAATCCGCTTCCTGTGTACTCATCATTTTCTTGTATTGATTTTGAGAATACTGCTTTACAATCTCACCCTTATAAGTCTCAATTCGATCAACAAGATACGGTGTCATGAGCTGTCCATTATTTGCAATTGAACTCGTAATCATATTTAGATGCATCGGCGTAATCTGGGTATTCCCCTGACCAATCGACGTCTGCATGACAAGATATGACTTTGAATCTTCTGGCAAATCGAACTTGCTTTTATTATACGCCATCTGAACTGGGTGATTTCTATTAAATAATAAATTTTCACAAGTATTTTGAAGTTTTTTCTTATCTAATTGCGTTCCAATATTTGCAAAGGATGAATTGCACGAATGCTCAAAGGACTCCTGCAAGTTCACTTGCCCATGGCTTTTCTTATGATAACACTGAATCTTGCCATCTTCAAAATTAAAAACCCCATTACACTTAAAACTATATTCACCATATGTTTCTCTATTTTCGCGAAAATACTCTAATGCTGTAATGATTTTAAAGGTTGATCCTGGAGGATACAGTCCCTGCGTAGAACGATTCAGCAAATATGCATTTTGGTTATCGTCTTTGATGGCATCCCAAATTTTGTCAATTTCATTTGGATCGAAATCTGGTTTTGAAACCATTGCCAGAATTTTACCCGTGGATGGCTCTGTCACAATAATGGTTCCTTTGTAGATTCCAAGTGCATCATAAGCAGCTTGTTGCAAGGATACATCCAGTGTTGTAACAATTGTATTTCCCATATTTTTTTGAGCCGCTAGCTCATTTTGGATTTTTTCGCCTACAAAGGTTGAAGACGTAAGCAATTGTATGTTGGACGAACTTTCAATTCCCATTTTACCTTTTGCTGAATACCCAACCACATGCGCAAAAAGATTTCTATAAGGATAAAATCGCTTTTCCCTTCCCGTTTCATCCGTTCCCGTTTGCGCTAACACGGAGCCATCCGAAGCCAAAATTTTGCCACGAATATTGTTTTGCGCAAGCAACTCCTGTCTTTGATTGTAATTATTATTAATTACAACATCACTTTTAAAATACACATAATAAACCAAATTTACGATTAGCCCAAGCATCATCAATGAGCAGGTGATTGTTACAATCGTAAGTGGCATTTTCTTTGCTATTTTCACTAATTTATTTAACTTAATCATTCCCATTTCCCTCTTTTGCCTGAACCAAATACAATCCCTGAATAATAGAGAATACTACAATTGTTGACAAAACGCTGGTTCCCCCATAACTAACTAGTGGCAATGTAACTCCGGTAAGAGGAATAAACTTAGTGCCTCCTCCGATCGTCAAAAAGATTTGAAAGATATAAAGAATCCCCAAACCAAGACCAACATAACGATAGAATTCATCCTTTAATCGATAGACTACCTGTATAACAACAAAAAAGCTACTTAGACATACAACAATCATCGCAATGGAAAATATTACACCAAACTCCTCTGCAATCGCCGAAAAAATAAAATCAGCCTCGACATATGGAATAGTTGTTGGATTTCCTTGATATATTCCCATTCCAAACCATCCACCCGTTCCAATTGCAAATAAAGATTGTGCGATTTGATAACCAGCTCCGTCAATATGTCCCCAGGGGTTTTTGTAAGCCAATAGTCGAACTCTTACATGCGAAAATAATGTTGCAGCTACTACTCCTGCTGCAGTCCCACCAAGCATTCCCAAAAGCAAATACAAATAATTGGAAGTTGCCACAAATAGCATTCCAAGATATACCACAAAAAAGATTAATGCACTTCCTAAATCCTTAGACAATACTAAAATCATCACATGGATTCCTGCAATTGTTGTCGCAATTACGACATTCAAAAAACTTTTTGATTTTGCCAATATTGATGCTACAAAAAAAACAAAAATAATTTTAACGACTTCCGATGGTTGAAAGGATACTCCCAAAATGGAAAAAGATAATTTCGAACCATTTGTAACCGCCCCAAGCAAAAATACAATCCCTAAAAAGCCTACACCGACAGCTGCGTATATCCAATACAGCTTTTTTAAAAATGTTAGTCGCTTCACAAAATAGGGGATAAATAGCCCGATCAATATTGATATTGCTACAATAACTACTTGTCGAACTGCTTTTTGAAAAGAAAGCCTTGTCAATACTACAAATCCGATGCTCAAAAGCAAGCACATATTATTCACTAATAACCGGTTTGCATCTTGATATACCACTCTAAATAGTGCCACTGTAGCAAATAGAAGAATCTGTTGAAATCCGTAAAATATAATGTTTGTGGCATCCGATGTTTCAAGGCAAATTGCCGCAAATCCAACAAAATGAACAACAAACATGCAGATGATTTGTCTTGTGTAAACGCCATTTTTTATTTTTTCAGATTTGTACTTAAAATATAATATACTCTCTAGTGCATAGATTGTCATAAACACCATAATGATGTATTTCGACAAATCCGAAATGATCATTTCCATCTCTTATCTCCTATAAAATTCCCCTTTTGTAATGTCCCTTTGTAAACTCTTTCAATAGACTAGTATCTTCGTTATTAAGTCTACCCTTATACAATTTGGTAAAAAATCCCATAATTTTTTTCGTTTGTTCTGAATCTTCTAGCGTAAATGAAAGGATTTGGTCAAACCCTAATTCAAGTACACTTTCATATTCTGTGTGAAGTGCTAGCGGAACACAGTTGTAGATTGTATTCTCACAGCGGTCGTGGTGACATAGCACTTGGAATTCCTTATGATAGCGATCCTTTAATGCAAGTGGACCCGATGCGTCAATCTTATGGTGTTGTCGATCTTTACACAAGCCCATTGTCTGGTATACGCAATTGGCAGTCTCCATTAATGGAATATAACCATAAATAATAATTTTACCACTTAATGATTTCATATTTCGTAGTTTCTTCTCATTCAATTCATAAGGAGCAACGAATTCTTGAACCGAATAAGCATTTAAAAATTTGTATGCTTCTGAGTTCATCACATATAATGAATAGTCACTGATCAGTTCGCCACTTATAGCATACGTTTGAAGAAATTGATTTACAAACTGCAGTATTTCTAAATTACCCACCAAATAACCTTGAGGAAATAGATTCCTATTTTTGCATTGATTCATGAAATCCTCAACCGATTTTATCACAAATTCCCTTGCAATAGGTGGAAAGAAAACATAAATATTTCTTAAATTTATCGTACGAGTCTCCTTAAGCAATTCATTTGCCTTGAAAAACAATGTAAACGGAACATACAAGCGATGTCCCATCCCCTCCTTTGATTCGATACTAGAAATACACGCTTTTAGTTGCTCAAGATTCGATATTTTAATTTCAAAACTCGGATTCTTATTGAGTGCATCATTCTTCTCGTGCACACTATTCTTGTTAAGTGCATCATTCTTCTCGTGCAGGTCGGTGTCGCTGGTACCTGGTAGTATTTGACCGATTTGGTCATTGCTTGGTTTGCCGATTCTGTTCTCGGAAATAGCTAATCCACTATATTCTTTGATAAACGTATCAACCGCTAATCTCCTAAGCTCATTGAGTTGCTTTACACCCATAAATATATGGCTATCGCAATCAAAACTAATCTCCTTTATTGCAACACCTGTTCCACCTGATTTACGAATTTGCTTTTCGATATCCTGATTTATCAATGGTCTGTTCCTAGCTAGCAAAACTTCATCCGTCTCAACCGTAACGCTATATTCATTATTATAAATTGTTAATTTTGCATTGTCTTTTAGTTTAAGACAAACATGTGCATTCACCGAAATACTAGGTTCTTCTATTACAAATGTACTTTTTGTCGTTTCTTCGTTATAATCCACGCTTGACGAATAAGCAGGGCTATTGATAGAAATCATACTTTTACTACTATGTTTATCAAAATAACCTGTTTCCACACCACTTCTTGTATATAATTTTGACAGCCTACTCACGGAAGCCTTCACTTTCTCTTGATTTTTGACAAAATATTCTTGATCTTTTAGATATGCATCTACTCCTTCACGATAAATTGAGGTTACCATTCCAACGTATTCTGGACTTTTCATTCTTCCCTCAATTTTAAAGGAATCTACCTTTGCTTCTATTAACTGTGGAATAAACTCATATCCACATAAATCTTTCATACTAAGCGGATAAATATCTTTGGTTTGATTCAATTGCATTGGTAATCGACAAGTCCCAGCACACCGTCCTCTATTTCCACTTCTTCCACCCAACATACTACTAAATAGACATAATCCTGAGTAGGCATAACACATCGAACCATGAACAAAAACCTCAAGTTCAATATCTACTTGCTTTTTGATATTGTCTATTTCAGTCAATGAGAGTTCCCTTGCAGGGACAATCCTTGAAAATCCATAATCCTTTAATAATACAGATGCGTTTGCTCCTGTAACTGCCATTTGTGTGCTAGCATGAAGTTCTAAATCCGGAAAATTGTCTTTGATGATTTTAGCAACCCCAAAATCCTGTACTATAATCGCATCAATTCCTGCTAAATAGAGTGGCTCCACATAGTCAACCACATCATAGATTTCTTCTTGAAACAACAACGTATTAAGGGTTAAATAAACTTTAACCCGAAAAAGATGTGCGTACTGAATTGCCCAAATAAGTTCATCCTTTGTGAAGTTGTTTGCATAAGCTCTGGCACCGTATTTCTCTCCAGCTAAATAGACCGCATCACATCCCGCTCCAATTGCTGCTTTCAAACAATTCACATCACCTACCGGGGATAAAATTTCAGGTCGTTTAATTATTCTATCATTCATATTGTTTTACCTATAAGAAAAAGGCAATCGCATAATATGATGCAACGCCTTTTATACTTACTATCGCCTTTTATACTTACTATCGTCTTTTATCTTTTAGTTCTGTTTCTAATCGAACAATTTTCTTTCCTGCTTCAGTAATCTCTTCCTGCATCTTCTTCATCGTATTCTCATTGGAATCAATTTTGATTTGGGAAGTAATTAATTCATGCTTTAGGTCATAGATTTCTTTATCTTTAATTTCGATTTCTTCTTCTAATAACGCGAGTTGCTTTTTGGTTTTATACAAGTCATCTGCAATATTTAATTGCAACAAAACACTCTGTGTTTCAACAGGTTGTCTACGAAACGAATCCATTTTATGATATTCGGCAATTTTATTATTGATATATAGTGCAACTTTTTGTAAATATTCTTCACTCTCATAACCGCATAATGTGAATACTTTGCCACCAATAATTACTTCCGTATCTGTCTTCGTAGTCATTTTGCCACCTCTGCCATTGCTTTTTATGTTACGCAACTTTCATTATAGCAAAAATAATCGAGAAAACAAGAGGCTTTTCCGATTTAATATAAATCCAACCAAAAAACCTAATCACATTTCAAATACGGTTTATGTAAATGTTGATAGGCAAGTTCACAAACAACTCTACCTCTTGGAGTTCTTTGAATGAATCCATTTTTCAACAAAAATGGTTCATAGACATCTTCAAGTGTTCCTGAATCTTCCCCTAAAGTTGCCGCCAAGGTCTCTAGTCCAACTGGACCACCTTGAAATTTATCAATCATTGTACATAATATTAAGCGATCAATTGTATCTAGTCCCAAGCGATCTACATCTAGCAAATCAAGGGCATCACTAGCAACCTCCTTGGTAATCCTGCCATCATGTTTAACCTGAGCAAAATCTCGAACTCGTTTCAGAATTCGATTGGCTAGTCTTGGAGTTCCACGACTACGCCTAGCAAGCTCTTTGGCTCCTTCCATATCAATCTCAACACCCAATATATTCGAAGAATGCAGAACAATCTGCATCAATTCTTCAACACTGTAATATTCAAGTTTGTGAATTACGCCAAAACGATCTCTAAGAGGTGCTGTCAACATTCCCGCTCTGGTTGTTGCTCCTACAAGCGTGAATTTGGGAAGATCTAATCTTACAGACCTAGCAAGGGTTCCTTTTCCAATCATAATATCAATTGCATAATCTTCCATTGCGGGATATAAAACCTCTTCAACCTGACGATTCAGCCTATGTATCTCATCTACAAACAGCAAATCTCCTGGTGCAAGACCACTCAAAATGGCAGCCATCTCTCCGGGCTTTTCGATTGCTGGTCCACTAGTCACTTTCATATGTACGCCCATCTCATTAGCTATAATTCCTGCCAAAGTTGTCTTGCCAAGTCCTGGTGGTCCGTAGAAAAGAACATGATCTAAACTGTCACTTCGTTGTTTAGCCGCTTCAATATAAATTTTAAGAGTCTCTTTTGCCTTTTTTTGCCCAATATAATCATCTAAACATTGAGGTCTTAATGAACCTTCTATGATCACATCTTCTTTTAAGATGTTTGTTTCTATTACTCTTGGCGTCATTGTTCAATAACCTCCAGCTATATCAAATTTTTAAATGCTTCTTTCAGCAATCCATTCACATCACTGTAGGATTCTTTGTCCACTTTTCGAATACCGTCTCTCGCCTGTGAATAAGAATAACCAAGCGCTGTCAAGGCATCTAAGGCATCTTGCATCACTGAATCAAAAGACTGTTCAACCTGATTTGCTCCAGCAACCGTCGAAAGACTCATTCCCTCATACTCTAAGACACCTAATTTATCTTTTAGATCAAGGATTAACCTTTCTGCTGTCTTGAGCCCAATTCCAGGTGCTTTTGCAATTCCTTTTGCATCCTTTTGTTGAATCAATGTACAGAGTGTTTCAACACTTAATACGGATAAAATAGCCAAAGCTCCTTTAGGTCCTATTCCATTGACCGTAATTAACATTTTGAAAAGCCTCAATTCTGTTTTAGTAGAAAACCCATAAAGTGCGATTGCATCTTCTCGAACATAAGTATATGTATAAACAAATAGTATTCCTTCTTTGATCTGCATGCTTTCAACAAAACGACTATGCACCTTCACTTCATAGCCAATACTATTGACCTCTAAAACTAATGTATCGTCCACACATTCAATCATTGCTCCTTTTAAGTAGCCAATCATACAAATACCACTGCCTTTCAAACAATATTTTTCTTTAATAAGAAGCTCGTCAAATTTCCAACCAATAATCCCATAATGACTGCCGATATCATTAAGTACGGAATATATATCCAAACAGTCTGAAAGGATAATAATATTCCGGCAATCAAAATCTGTCCGATATTATGAAATATAGCTCCCAACATGCTTACACCTGCAATGCTTAACCACTCCTTTTGATAGAGCAGGAACATCGCTGCAATGGAACAAGCTGCTCCACAAAGGCTGTACATAATTCCAATTGCATTTCCGAACAATAGCCCTGCTAAAACAATTCGAATGATATTACAAAGCAGTGCCCATCTTAATCCAAATCGATATAAAACCATTAAAACTAATAGATTGGCTAGTCCTAACTTAATTCCAGGAACTCCTAAAACAACTGGTATCTGACTTTCAACATAGGAAAAAATCAATCCAAGTGCAATCCAGATTCCCATCTTTGCAACCCGTTCACTGGGCAATTGCATCCACTTCAACCGCTTTACCTCCTTCAATCTGAATTGATAATCGATGGGGTAAACAGACAATCCGTTCACCCGTTTTGCTTATCTTCCCCGTTTCAACACAGATCTGATTATTACAATTTGAGGATTCAATAAAACACTCACCATTTTGAATCACCAAACTATTACTCTCTAAGGCATGAGGTTCTAATTGAATACTTTGATTCATTGCCAGCTCATATCTTGCCATCTCTTCTCCATTTATGTAAACCACTACTTCTTTTCCATCTTTTTGGTTCAACTGTAATAATACAATTGCTACTAAACTAATGATTACTACCATTCCACCAATGAGAATCGTATTCTTTGTTTTTGTTTGCATATACTTCCTCAAATATCGTTCTTTTTAATCTGTTGCAAGTATAACACAATCGAACATATGTTTCAAGTAAAAAGAAGATGCACGTATTTGTGCACCTTCTCCAATATAGATTGTTTGAAATTATTCTGCTTTTTGGTTAATATAATTAATTAATCCTTCAGCTGAAATGATTTTTTGCATAAATTCTGGGAATGACTGACCTTGATAGGTTTCATTCTTAGTTTTATTTGTAATTAAACCAGATTCGAAATCAACTTCTACTTCATCCCCTGCTTCGATTCTTTCAGATGCTTCTTTGCATTCAATAATTGGCAGTCCAATATTGATGGAATTACGATAAAAAATTCTCGCAAACGTTTCTGCTATTACACAACTTATTCCTGAGGCTTTGATCGCGATTGGAGCATGTTCTCTTGATGATCCACATCCGAAATTTTTGGTTGCAACAATCAAATCTCCTGGTTTCACTTTGTTTACAAATTCCTTGTCAATGTCTTCCATACAATGCTTTGCAAGCTCTGCTGGATCTGAAGAATTAAGGTATCTTGCCGGAATAATTACATCCGTATCTACATTATCACCATATTTTAAAACGCTTCCTTTTGCCTTCATAATATCCTCCATTCATACTCAATTATAATGTTTCTGGGTTCGTAATCTCGCCTGTAATTGCACTTGCAGCTGCCACACTAGGGCTTGCAAGGTAAATCTCAGAAGTAACATGACCCATTCTTCCAACAAAATTACGATTGGTTGTAGAAACGCATCTCTCGTTCTCTGCCAAAATACCCATATAACCACCCAAACAAGGTCCACAAGTTGGTGTAGATACAACCGCACCCGCTTCAATAAATGTCCGAATATATCCCGCTTCCATTGCATCTAAATAGATTTTTTGAGTGCCTGGAATAATAATGCATCGAAGTCCTTTTTTCACTTTTCTTCCTGCAAAAATTTCAGCTGCTACTTTCAAATCATCCATTCTACCATTGGTACAAGAGCCAATTACAACTTGATCAATTACAATCGACTGATCAAGTTCATCTACCGTTTTGGTGTTCTCTGGTAAATGAGGAAATGCTACGGTTGGACGAATGGTTGCTAAATCAATTTGAATCACTCTGTCATAAACTGCGTCCGCATCTGCTTCGTAGATGGTATAAGGACGTTTTGAGTGTTCATTCATATAAGCAATTGCTAACTCATCTACTGGGAAAATACCATTTTTAGCGCCTGCTTCAATTGCCATATTTGCTACTGTAAAGCGATCATCCATGGTCATATTTGCAACGCCTTCACCCACAAATTCCATAGATTGATAAAGAGCACCGTCCACTCCAATCATTCCTATAATATGTAAGATTAAATCCTTACCACTAACCCATTTCGTAAAGGTCCCTGATAATTCAAATTTGATTGCTCCTGGAACCTTAAACCAAGCTTTACCAGTTGCCATTCCAGCCGCCATATCCGTACTTCCAACACCCGTTGAAAAAGCTCCTAATGCTCCATAGGTACAAGTATGTGAATCTGCTCCAATAATCACATCTCCAGCAACTGTCAAACCTTTTTCAGGAAGTAAGGCATGTTCAATTCCCATTTCTCCGACTTCAAAGTAATTAGTAATATCATGTTTTGCAGCAAACTCACGTACACATTTACAGTGTTGTGCAGATTGAATATCTTTGTTTGGAACAAAATGATCTGGTACTAATGCGATCTTATCTTTATGAAATACATTGGTTAGATTCATTTTTTCCATTTCTTTGATTGCAACTGGACTTGTAATATCATTACCAAGTACCAAATCCAAATCCGCCTCTATTAATTGTCCAGCTTTAACCTCTGGTAAACCAGCATGTGCTGCTAATATTTTCTGTGTCATCGTCATACCCATAAAATAATACCTCCTTATTTTTTTTAGGCTAATTCTTTATTATTCTGATATCATATCACACTGCTTGCTATGAAAAAAATACATATTATTTATATTTACCATAACATCAAGTTATGATAAGATGAGTCTAGAAAGAAGGTGGCTTATGGAACAACATTTAAATCTCTATTATATTTTCTTTACCGTTGCAAAGCACCAAACTATCTCCGGTGCTGCCAAAGAACTTTATATTAGTCAGCCAGCAATCAGCAAAGCAATCTCTAAACTAGAGCAAAACTTAGATACCAAACTATTTCTCAGAAGCTCAAGAGGTGTTAGCTTGACGCAAGAAGGCGAACTATTATTTCGTCAAGTCAAAACAGCTTTTAGTGCTATTCGTCATGGCGAAAATCAGCTCAAATCCAAACGGGATCAAAAAGAATCTAAATTGTCCATTGGTGTCAGCATTACCCTATGTAAGTACGTGCTTCTACCACATTTAAAAGAATTCCTAAAGTTACATCCTGATATACTAGTAACCATTACTTGCCATCCATCCCTCGAAACAATCCGGGATATCGAAAAAGGAGTGACGGATATCGGACTCGTTGGAATGCCTTCGAACTGTGCCTTAAGTTATCTTCCAATTGGCGAAATACAGGATACTTTTGTTGCTACCAAACAATATCTTGATTCCTTAATGAGCGATAAAACAAGCGATCATACGGACTTACTACAAAATGCCACCGTTATGATGCTTGATAAAGAAAACATTTCACGAAAATATATGGATCAATATCTTTATGCAAATCAACTTGATCTTCATCAACTCATTGAAATCAATACGATGGATTTATTAATTGAATTTGCTAAAATGGATCTTGGGATTGCTTGCGTCATCAAGAATTTCGTTAAGTCTGATCTCGCTCAAGGAACACTTGAAGAACTGTCGCTGATTCAACAAATCCCTAAGCGAAAAATCGGGTTTGTATATGGGGAAGAATCTGGTATCACTCCGGCCATGAAACAGTTTCTCACCTTTTTCCAAGGAAAGTCCTTGCTTGCGTAGTATTCATTTCCAACGCCTTCTTTTCCACTCTCATACAATTATGCTTCAAATAATGGTGTTGAAAAATAGCGTTCTGCAGTATCTGGAAGAATCGTCACAACGGTTTTTCCAGGTCCTAGCTTCTTAGCCAACGCAATCGCTGCTGCAACATTGGTTCCACTGGATATCCCACACATAATTCCTTCTTTTTGGGCCAAGTCTTTGGCTGTCTGAATTGCTACATGATCCGATACAATATATAGATCATCATAAATTTCTTGATTTAAATTCTCAGGAATCAGACCATCCCCTATTCCCATCTGCATATGTGTTCCAATCGTTCCACCTGCCAAAATTGCCGCATGTTCTGGTTCAACAGCCCATATAATCAGGTCTTTATATTGCGCCTTTAGAGTTTCACCAATTCCACTAATCGTTCCGCCCGTTCCAATTCCCGAACAAAATCCATGAATGGGTCCAGCCACCTGCTCAAGCAGTTCAAGCCCTGTATGGTGTTTGTGAACCATTGGATTTGCTGGATTTTCAAACTGTTGGGGAACAAACACTCTAGGGTCTTTTTCTGCCATTTCTACAGCTTTTTCAAGGCACTTTTCAATGCACTCCCCAATATTTCCTGCATCGTGTATTAAAATCACTTTTGCACCATAGTGTTCTACTAATTTTCGTCGTTCTTCGCTGACAGAATCGGGCATAATAATGATTGTTTCATACCCACGCACTGCTCCCACTAGGGCTAATCCAATCCCTTGATTTCCACTTGTTGGTTCTACTATAATTGAATCCTTCTTAATTAAGTGTTGTTTCTCAGCTTCTAAAATCATGTTGTATGCAGTTCTTGTTTTAATACTACCACCAACATTTAGCCCTTCAAACTTCACTAAAACCTGAGCTGCATTTTGGGGAACCATTTTTCGCAGTCTAATCACAGGTGTATGTCCAATTGCTTCTAAAATTGAATTGTAAATCATAATTTTCTCCACTTCCACTAAAATAGGATTATTATATCACAAACTCTTCACAAAAAATAGACGTGGAATCGGTTGTGTGGTATACTTCTTTGGGATTTATTGATTACTTTTTTGGAGGATTTAGATGAGTATTTTAACAGTTGAAAAATTAACACATGGTTTCGGAGACCGCGCTATTTTTGAGAATGTTTCCTTTCGCTTGCTGAAAGGTGAACACATTGGACTAATTGGAGCAAATGGCGAAGGTAAATCTACCTTTATGAATATTATTACAGGTAAATTAATGCCTGATGAAGGCACAATTGAGTGGGCTAAACATGTCCGTGTTGGCTACTTAGATCAACACACTAGTTTGGAAAAAGGAATGACCATTCGCGATGTCTTAGCGAGTGCCTTTGACTTTTTATATGATATGGAAACAAGAATGAATGAAATCTGCGACAAAATGGGGGAAGCCAATGATGAAGAATTAGAACTCTATATGGAAGAACTTGGAACCATTCAAGACCTTTTAACAGTTCATGACTTCTATCTCATCGATTCTAAAGTGGAAGAAATTGCAAGAGCACTTGGACTTATGGACATTGGTATTGAAAAAGATGTCACTGAGCTAAGTGGTGGTCAAAGAACAAAAGTATTGCTTGGAAAACTTTTACTAGAAAAGCCTGACATTTTATTACTGGATGAGCCTACTAACTACTTAGATGTTGAACATATCGAATGGCTCAAACGTTATTTGAATGACTATGAAAATGCATTCGTTCTCATTTCCCACGATATTCCATTCTTAAATAGCGTGATCAACTTAATCTATCACATGGATAATCGCGAACTCAATCGCTATGTTGGTGATTATGATAAATTTATGGATGTTTATGAAATGAAGAAATCTCAACTCGAATCTGCTTATCAACGTCAGCAAAAAGAAGTTGCTGAACTTAAGGACTTTGTTGCTCGTAATAAAGCCCGCGTTGCAACCAGAAATATGGCTATGTCCAGACAGAAAAAGCTTGATAAGATGGATATGATTGAACTTGCAGCAGAGAAACCAAAGCCAGAATTTCATTTTAAAGTTGGGCGCACTCCAAGCCGTTACATTTTCACAACCGAGAATCTTGTTATTGGTTATGATGAACCACTTTCCAAACCTCTGAACCTTGAAATGGAACGCAATCGCAAAATCACTCTTACGGGTGCCAATGGAATCGGAAAATCAACCTTATTAAAAAGTATCCTCGGAATTCAAAAACCACTTTCTGGAAGTATTGAACTCGGAGAAAATCTTGCAATTGGATATTTTGAACAAGAGATGGATCAACATGTTAAAACAACCTGTATCGAAGAAATCTGGGCAGAATTTCCATCCTATACCCAATATGAAGTACGTAGTGCCTTAGCAAAATGTGGCTTAACTTCAAAACATATCGAAAGTCTTGTCCGTGTCCTTAGCGGAGGCGAGCAGGCAAAAGTTCGTCTTTGTAAACTAGTAAACCGCGAAAGCAATCTCCTTGTACTCGATGAGCCTACCAATCACCTCGATGTTGATGCCAAAGCTGCTCTTAAAGAAGCTTTAATTGCTTACAAAGGAAGTATTCTCATGGTATGTCATGAACCGGAGTTCTATGACGGAATCATTACCGAAGTATGGGATTGCAGTAAGTGGACTACGCGATTGATTTAGATATCGATTTGGATTTAGTTGTTGATTGAAATTTTCTTCCCCAATGCATTATACAAAAACGCTACCATCTGAAAATTGCGAACTAACACGAAATCGCATTCAGACGGTAGCGTTTTTATATTTTAAATGTAAACTATTAATTGAAATATAAAATTGCCGAAATTATGAGATAAATTATAATTAGCAACACCTTAATCAACTTTTGTCCTTTTTCCCCAATGCCTAATTTCTCATATGGCAAAAATAATGCTAATCCCATTACTAATACTGATAGCAACGCTAAAATTCTGTGTGTAGTAATATTCATAAAATCACTTCCCTCCCCTCATGTAGGTATTATTGAGAAAATACCCCAGTAAAAACTAAAGGCGTAACCGGAGGAGCATAGTTAAATCTTGTATACGTTCCTCTCCCAGCTGCGTTAGCATAATAGTACAATCCTGAATTCACTCCCAAACACACAGCCACTGCTTTTGAAAGCGTTAAGTCTGGAATTAGTATTGCTAACACCCCTAATATACCACTACCAGCAGCAATCTTATTTGAATTTTTACTATTAAGGTATACTTTAAAACCCCACCAATACCAAACAACTTTATTAAGATTAGCTGCAGCTGTTACTGACTGTAAAGACGTTGTTTGGCTATTTTCCAGATATATTGTACTGCCTACTGATTTCAACTGATCATTTGAAGATACATATTTTTGAGTAACAGTAATATTGAAATCCTTATCACTTCTTAGATATCCCTTATCTATCATTTGATTTGTTTGTTTTACACCTTCAAGCAATGTATTGTAATTTGCTTCACCAATTTCTTTAATTACCTTTTTGGGAGCATTTAATACAATATTTCCATTCTTTGTCAATTTTAAATATCTTTTAAGTGTTTTAATCGCTTTGTCTTGTACTTGTATATTTTTTGTTGATTGCTCTTGTTTTTGATTATATTCTGCTACGTTAATACTTGCTTTTTGAGTGGTTGCTGCCATTACTGGCACTGCAAAAGATGTGCATAGTAATACTACGCATAATAAACTTGCTAAAAACTTTTTCATATTTACTTTTTCCTTTTCTTTTTTATTGTATTACAGCTTTGCCGGCTAAAACTGTAGCTACCAATTTAAGGCGTGACAAAGTGCATTACAAAAAGAAAAATTACAATAAGAATGTTCTCATTGTAATTTGGTCAGTAAAATATGTGCATTATTAAATTACCCCTATAATAAGTAATTTTACGTAAAAATATTCTCTCCCCGAATACATCTACTCTTGCTCAGATTCCCCAATCCAAAACTTTTTGGCTGTTGCCACTTTTCATATTATATATATATATATTAAATGTCAACTATCATTTGATAATTCATTTAAGTCTTCATTTGATGTTATTTTTGATTCTTCCTGTTCCTTATAAAATTCATCAATCTCACTACTTAGTATCTCGTAATCTTGCTTATGTTTTTCTTTTAAACCTGGTCTTGGATGACTTACCTCTCCAAAATATATCCCCGCTATAACTAGTACAATTGGCATACACATAACTATTATAACAACTATCCATGCTAATATCTTTGTACCCATATCCGATACATTCTCCTTTTACAAAAAGGGAAGTCTTTCGACTTCCCTCTAAATTACAAATTATTTCTTAGTTATCGATTAATTTATTTCCATCATTCCAGCTATATAATTTACGAAGTTCTGCTCCAACTTTTTCTGAAGGGTGATCAGCGCCTCTTCTTCTCATTGCTAAGAAGTTTGGACAATTTACTGCATTTTCTGATAACCAGTTACGAGCAAATACACCTTCTTGGATGTCTTTTAATACTTGTCTCATCGCATTCTTTGTATCTTCTGTGATGATTTTAGGTCCAGTGATGTAATCACCATACTCAGCAGTGTTTGATACGGAATATCTCATTCCAGCAAATCCTGATTCAAAGATTAAGTCTACGATTAATTTCATTTCATGGATACATTCAAAGTATGCACTTTCTGGTTCATATCCAGCTTCTACTAATACTTCAAATCCACATTGCATTAATGCTGATACTCCACCACATAATACCGCTTGTTCTCCAAAAAGATCTGTTTCTGTTTCTTCACGGAATGTTGTTTGTAATACTCCCGCTCTAGCTCCACCGATTGCTAATGCATAAGCTAATGCTTTATCATGCGCTTTACCAGTAGCATCTTGATGTACTGCAACTAAACAAGGAACACCTTTTCCTTCTTGGTATTGTCCACGCACTGTATGTCCAGGTCCTTTTGGTGCGATCATTGTAACGTCAACATTTTTAGGTGCAACGATTTGATTAAAGTGAATAGCGAAACCATGAGCAAACATAATCATGTTTCCTTCTTCTAAGTTTGGCTCAATACTATCTTTATACATTTTAGCTTGTTTCTCATCATTGATTAAGATCATGATAATATCTGCTTTTTTAGCAGCTTCTGCTGCTGTATACACTTCGAATCCCTGTGCTACTGCTTTATCCCATGATTTTGATCCTTCATAAAGTCCGATGATTACATTGCATCCTGATTCTTTTGCATTTAATGCGTGTGCATGCCCTTGGCTACCATAACCAATAACTGCGATTGTTTTACCTTCTAATAATGATAAATTACAATCTTCCTGGTAAAAAATTTTTGCCATGTTTCTTTCCTCCTATTAAATACCTCATTTTATATTGTGAAAGTTAGTTTACTAACTAATCCTCCGAAACATTAATCTAGATATGTTACATTATCCGTTCCTCTTGAAAGACCGGCAATACCGGTTCTTGCAAGCTCTAGAATCTCATATCCATCTAACAAACTTACAAATGCTTCTAACTTAGCTTGATCACCCGTCAATTCAATGATTAAGCTTTCCACTGCAACATCGATGACTTTGGCTCTGAATATATCTGCAACAGCACAAATATTCTGTCTTTGGATTGGATCTGCCTTCACCTTAATCATCATTAATTCGCGGTAAACACTAGAACCTGGAAGCAACTCTTTGATATCTCTCACATCTTCAAGTTTTGCAACCTGCTTCTCAATCTGATCTAAGATATCTTCATCTCCACATGCTACAATCGTGATTCTTGAATATCTAACATCTGCTGTTATACCCGCAGTAAGACTCTCAATATTATAGCCTCTTCGACTAAATAAACCTGATATTCTGCTCAGTACGCCAGCTGTATTATCGACTAATAATTGAAATACTTTTCTTTGCATAAAAACCTTCTTTCTGCCAAATAATTGACATCCATAAGAACCATTTTAAAATGTCCCACTTACTTTGTCAATCTATGAACGCCTTTCATACTTTGTATAACTTTTTGTTATGGCAAAACATGTTTCATTTACTCTTCGTTATACTTATTCACTTATTCGTTATCACCACATTTTTGCAATGCCAAGGTTCCCGTTCTTGCAACTTCTACAATATTCACATTAGAGAACATGTTAATCAGCAACGCGATTTTATCTGGAACATCACATATTTGTATTGTCATCTGAGTTTTTGACATATCCACAATACTTGCATTCATGATTTCACAAATTTCCATGATTTCTCTACGGTTATTCTTTGTATATTTTACTTTAATCAGCATTAACTCCCTAGATACACTACGAATCTCATCGAACGTCTTAACTTTGATAATATCAATTTTCTTATTTAATTGTTTTTCGATCTGCTCTAGTGTTCTTTGGTTGCCACTGCTTACAATCGTCATACAGGAGATGTCTGGATCTTCCGTTTCTCCGACTGCCAAGGAATCTATATTAAAACATCTTCTAGAAAACATTCCAGCAACTTTACACAAAACTCCTGAGCGATTTTCTACTAATACGGAATATATTTTCTTCATCATTCACTCTCTTTCTTTGCTAGTATAAGCAAAAAAACAATATTAACGTACCAAATCCATTGGATCTACCAAGCATTCCATTAATACGGATTGATCGGACTTTAAAAATGCATCCATCTTTTCCTCTGCTGACTCCATCGTCTCCATTTTGATATATGTCATGCCATAGGCCTTTGCAATATATTCTAAGTCTGGAGAACCATCTAAATTTACTACGCTGTAACGATCATGGTACGTATAATGTTGATACTCGCGAACCATTCCAAGCACCTTGTTGCATAGTACGATTAATTTTGTCTGAATATGATGTTGTCGCATGGTCGCTAATTCCATCATTGACATCTGAAATGATCCATCTCCACACATTGTAATAACTTGTTTGTCTTTACATCCATATTTGGCTCCCATTGCTGCTGGAATCGAATATCCCATCGTTCCCATTCCTCCTGATGTTAAGAACTTACCTTCTTTTACAATATGATAGGCACATGCCCACATTTGGTTTTGTCCAACATCTACAACAAAGATTGCATCATCATCCATTTTCTCTGACAATCTAGAGATCAAAACAGCGGGATCTACAAACGCTGGATTGGGATTTCTTTTTGGCTCCATATTATGTTTATAAAGATTCAATGTTTCAATCCATGCCTGATAATTCTCATCAACACTGTACTCCAAAAGTTCATCGAAAATATGTTTAGCATCACCAACAAGTGGGATGTGCGCTCCAACATTTTTTCCGATTTCTGCTGAATCAACATCAATATGAACCAATACCTTATTATGAATGATCAGCCCTGGCTGACTAATTGCACGATCTGCGACTCTTGCACCAACCATAATAATTAAATCCGATTCATTCATCGCACGATTCGCGTAGGGTTTCCCATTATTTCCGACCATACCAAAATACAGTGGGTTCTTGGTTGGCATTACACCAATTCCCATCATTGTAGATACCACAGGAATTTGATTTTTGTCAACAAACTCACGAATCACGGATTGTGCATCTGATAATAGAACGCCACCACCTACACAAATAATTGGTTTCTTTGCTTTTTCAAGTTCCTTAATGACTTTCTTGATTTGAACAGAATGCCCTTTAACAGTTGGCTTATACGTCCTTAAATTCACTTCCTGAGGATACTCAAACTTTGAAATTTCTTTATTTTGAACATCAATTGGAATATCAATTAATACAGGACCTTTTCTTCCAGTATTGGCAATATAAAAGGCTTCTTTGATAACTCTTGGCAACTGTATAACATCTTTTACCAAATAGCTGTATTTTACAAACGATTCTACAGCACCGGTAATATCCGCTTCTTGGAATACATCGCTGCCAAGTAATTCACTATTTACCTGACCTGTAATGCATATTAGGGGAATACTGTCCGCAAAAGCTGTGGCAATTCCAGTAATCACATTGGTGGCTCCTGGTCCTGAAGTCACTGCACACACTGCAACTTTTCCAGTCGCACGGTAGTATCCACTTGCTGCATGTGCAGCATTTTGCTCTGTACGAACTAAGATACTTTCTATTTTGGAATCTAATATACTATTATAAAATGGAGCAATTGCAACACCCGGATAACCAAATACCGACTTTACTCCCTCTTCTTCTAAACATCTAACGATAGCGTCTGCTCCTATCATCGTTTTCACCAAACCTTTCTTAACCTGCACTACTACTCACTTTTAAGCAATTTTTTGGCAAGTTTTACAGCATCTGCTGCATCTTTTGAATATCCGTCAGCACCGATTTCATCAGCATATTCCTGTGTAATGACAGCGCCTCCAATGATGATTTTACAATCAAGTGATTTTTCTTTTGCCGCAACGATTACTTGTCGCATTTCCTGCATTGTTGTAGTCATAAGTGCAGATAGCGCAATAATTTTTGCATTTTCTTTGATTGCCGCTTCTATAATTGCTTCTCTTTCAACATCTTTTCCTAAATCAATGACTCGGAATCCATGGTTCTTAAGCATCAATGCGACGAGATTTTTTCCAATATCATGAATATCACCTTTTACTGTTGCAATCACAATTGTCTCTTGCTCTTGATCTGCATGATTTTGCATCAGCATTGGTTCTAAATACTCAATCGAAAGTTTCATAGCTTCCGCACTTTTGATTAATTGTGGTAAAAAATAGGTACCCTTATCAAACAAATCTCCTACTTTGTTAATTGCAGGCAATAGAATCTGATCTAACACTTGTTTTGCTTCAAGGCCTAACGAAATCACTTCTTTTGTAAGGGCAACAATTACAGTTTGCTGACCTTTTAGTACCGCTTCCCTCAGTTTTTCTTTTGGATCAAGTTCCACCTTAGTCTGTGAAACAACAATTGGATCTGCTTTCTCTTTGGCAGCATTCATCCGCTCAATATATCGTAAATCAGCAGATTCTTTGTTTAATAATAAATCGGATGCAAATGCACAATTCATTAACAAATCCTGACTTGGATTGGCAATCGCACAAGTTAAACCTGCTCCAATGGCCAGGGTTAAAAATGTAGTGTTAACATATCCCCGCTCTGGTAACCCAAATGAAATATTGGATAAACCACAGACGGTTGCAAGTTGATTTTCTTTGCAGTAGCGAATGGTTTCTAAAGTCTCAAGGGCTGCCGTTTTGTTGGCTCCAACCGTTGTTACCAGACCATCCACCATAATGTCTTCTCGTTTGATACCATAAGATAATGCTTTTGTAACAATCTTATCAATAATCTCAATTTTCTCTTCTAACGATTTTGGCAATCCCTCATCAGATAGTGGAAGTAAAACAAACATTGCTCCATAGTGACTCGCCAGTTTGAGAAGTGGTTCACATTTAGATTCCTCCAAGGAAATCGAGTTTATCAATGCTTTTCCGGGATATGCACGTAATGCTACTTCCATTACTTCTATATAACTTGAATCAATGCAGATTGGCAATGAAGTTACATTGGACACTTCTTCTAAGGCTCTAAGCATAGTAGCCTTCTCATCCACTCCACTCATACCCATATTGACATCTAATACACTAGCACCCGCTTCTTCTTGCTGTGTGGCAAACTCTGCAATAATATCATAATCTTTGGCACGAATTGCTTCTTGAAATTTCTTTTTACCCGTCGGATTAATTCTCTCTCCAATTACAAAAAATCCCGAATCCAACGTGAAATCAAAGGTCTGTCTTTCAGACGCTAAAAATCGTTTGGTTGTTAGTTCTTTACTTCGAATTTCAAGAATCTCAGATGCACTAAGTGATTTGGTTTGTTTAACCAAATGATAAATATGCTCTGGCGTCGTTCCACAACATCCGCCCAAAACAGTGGCACCACTCTTATATAATTCTACCATCTGAACCCCAAATTCTTCAGGTCCTAGGTTATACTGTGTCATTCCATCTTCATCTAAATATGGTAGTCCAGCATTTGGCTTTGCAATAATTGGAAGCGTTGTCCCCTTGGCCATTTCACGAATCACTTCCTTCATTTGATCAGGACCTGTAGAACAATTGGTTCCAATCGCAACGGCTCCAAGAGATGTTAATACGACTGCCGCCGTGAGTGGGTCTGTTCCATAAAGGGTACGAAAATCAGACTCAAATGTCATCGTTACAATGACTGGTAAATCGGATACTTCTTTGGCTGCAAGTAATGCCGCTCTCGTCTCCTGTAAACTCATCATGGTTTCAACAACAAGTAAATCAACACCTGCAACTTCTAGTGCTTTAATCTGCTCTTTATAGACTTCAACAAGTTCTTCAAATTGAAGTTTTCCCATTGGTGCTAACTGCTCACCCGTCATTGTTAAATTCCCTGCAACATAAGCCTGACCATTTGCAGCCTCTTTGCTATAGGAAACCAATTTTTGATTCATTGATATTAATTGGTCTTGCAGACCATACTCGCTTAATTTGATGCGATTCGCTGTAAATGTAGGCGCATATAGAATATTGGTTCCAGCTTCCACATACTTTCTCTGAAGTCCCACAAAAATATCTTTATGTTCTAAAATCCAAGCTTCTGGGCATACACCTGAAGGCATACCGGCTTTCATTAAATTCGAACCCGTTGCACCATCTAAATAGATTATTTGATTTCTAGCCAATTCTATAAATTCTTGTTTTGTCATAAGCATCCTCATTCCCATACATATTTGTTGATTGATACATGTAATTTTGTTGTATTAGAAAAGTTTACTCACTATAATAGCACATTTTGATGAATGTGAAAAGTCATATACAATACTTAGTTGAAAAAAGGTGGTGTCGAATTTGGCAAAACCCTTTGGCGAAGCCCTTTGTTTGCATTAGGCCAAGGACTCATTGGTTAGAATCATAGCAATTTGCAAGTTCACCCTCTATACGCATACTGACAATCATAGCCAAAATTTTCCCATAAATAAAAAAATCCAAGGTACTTAGCCTCAGATTTTTCCAATTGATTAATAACTTCTCTACCCACTATCATATTTACAAATCCAAGTTCCATGAAGATTTTCAAGTGTTAATTCTAGTTCCCCTTTCACCACATGAACAAGTTATTACAGAAATGTGGACTACCAATGCAAGCTATTGCTTAATATAGGTGGTATCTAGTTCATTTGGATCCCAATTGTCAAATGTCAAGCGTTTATTGGTTAACAACACTTTATACTGCCTAATTTGACCATCCTCTTCGGAACAAGTTGTAAAGTTATCTCCGTCAATCTGATAGGTGAAATTCACATTATATTCCGAAACGTCTTCGCCAATTTCTACTACTAGATTCGACATCATTGTTAGGTCTTTATTAATTACATATGTACTAATAATTTTATCACCATTATCATAATTATTCTTTTCGACCCAAGTTCCCTCAAGATTTTCAGGTGTCCGTTCTAATTCTTTCTCTTTCCCCAATGAACACGCCGTTAATGACATAATAGCTATCATTGTAATGATAATCACCATAATCTTTTTCATAGACAATTCCTCCCCTAAGATTAATTATAATCCGCTAAACTATTGTCTATCATAAACTTTTGTTTCATTACCTTTTGTCATTGTCATCTGGTTTTCTGTAAGTTCTATTTCATACTCCGTGTAGGCCTTATATTCAGGATTATATGTTATTAGTTTATTTCCCTCAAGCTGATACGTATATTTTGTATCAAAACTTAATGTAGTCGTTTCTAGTGGAGCATATAATGAGTCCACCATTGTCAAATCTTCATTGATTTCAATCGTATCGGTTGCATCACTATATCCCTTTTCCTTAATAACACGTACCCAAGTTCCCGCCAAATTCTCTGGTGTCAGTTCTAATTCTTTCTCTTTTCCACATGCTACAAATGACATCATACAAATAAATGCTAATAATATTACAATTCCTTTTTTGAAATAATTTCCCTTTTTCATAAATTCCCTCTTCCTCACAATATTAAATAATATGCCCTTTGGGGTTATCGCTCAAAGGGCATATCATTTATTTTATACAATTTAATTTATACAATTTAATTTATACAATTTAAAACTACTACTGATTACAAGTTCTAGTCGTTTTCTTAGAATTTGCCAGCTGTTGCTGCTTCTTCGATGGAAACTGCTACAGATACAGTCATACCAACCATTGGGTTGTTACCTGCTCCGATTAGTCCCATCATTTCAACATGTGCTGGAACAGATGAAGATCCTGCGAACTGAGCATCTGAATGCATACGTCCCATTGTATCTGTCATACCGTAAGAAGCTGGACCAGCAGCCATATTGTCTGGGTGAAGAGTACGTCCTGTACCACCACCTGAAGCTACTGAGAAATATTTTTTTCCTTGTTCAATACATTCTTTTTTGTATGTACCAGCAACTGGATGTTGGAATCTAGTTGGGTTCGTTGAGTTACCAGTAATGGATACGTCTACTTTTTCTTTGTGCATGATTGCAACACCTTCTGTTACATCATTTGCTCCATAGCAATTTACTTTTGCTCTTAAACCTTCTGAGAATGCAGTTCTATAAACTTCTTTCACTTCTCCAGTATAATAATCCATCTCTGTTTCAACAAATGTAAATCCATTGATTCTTGAGATAACTTGAGCTGCATCTTTTCCTAATCCGTTTAAGATAACACGAAGTGGTTTTTTACGAACTTTATTTGCTTTTTCTGCAATTCCGATTGCACCTTCTGCAGCTGCAAATGATTCATGTCCAGCTAAGAATGCGAAACATTCTGTTTCTTCTTCTAAAAGCATCTTTCCTAAATTTCCGTGTCCAATACCAACTTTACGTTGATCTGCAACAGAACCTGGAATACAGAATGCTTGAAGTCCTTCACCAATTGCTGCAGCAGCATCTGCTGCTCTTCTACAATCCTTTTTGATTGCAATAGCAGCTCCTACAATATAAGCCCATTTTGCATTTTCAAATGCGATTGGTTGAATACCTTCTACTTGTTTATATACATCAAGACCAGCATCTTTTGTGATTTTTTCAGCTTCTTCAATTGAGGCAATCCCGTATTTATTCAATGCTTCGTTGATTTGTTTGATTCTTCTTTCGTATGATTCAAATAACGCCATTTGATCAAATCCTCCTTATCAATTTTCGCCAACGCGTATATTATTCATGTCTTGGGTCAATAATTTTAACTGCATCAGCTACACGGCCATATTGTCCTTTAGCTTTTTCCCATGCAGTATTTGCGTCATCACCCTTTTTAATGAAGTCTGTCATTTTACCAAGACTTACAAACTGATAACCAATAATCTGATCTTTGTCATCTAACGCAATACCAGTTACATAACCTTCAGCCATTTCAAGGTAACGAGGTCCTTTTGCTAATGTACCGTACATTGTACCAACTTGTGATCTCAAACCTTTTCCTAAATCTTCAAGACCTGCTCCAATTGGTAGTCCGTCTTCTGAAAACGCACTTTGTGTACGTCCGTAAACGATTTGTAAGAATAATTCTCTCATTGCTGTGTTAATTGCATCACATACAAGGTCTGTATTTAATGCTTCTAAAACAGTTCTTCCTGGAAGAATTTCTGAAGCCATAGCAGCTGAATGTGTCATTCCTGAACATCCAATTGTTTCGATTAATGCTTCTTGAATAATACCTTCTTTAACGTTTAATGTAAGCTTACATGCTCCTTGTTGAGGTGCGCACCAGCCAACACCATGTGTAAGTCCGGAAATATCTGCTACCTGTTTTGCCTGTACCCATTTTCCTTCTTCTGGAATTGGAGCACATCCGTGATTCACGCCCTGCGCTACCGGACACATTTCTTCCACTTCTTTTGAATAAATCATGTGAAATCTCCTTTCAATTCGGTTCATTATCTTTACTTCCAAAACATTTTCATGTCTGTTTTGTCTAGTCACCGTTCCTATTTTCGCATATTTATCATAAAAAATCTAGTTCTTTTTCCTAACTATTATCACAAATTTAATTTCTATATCCGCTTATAATTTGTTCATAACGGCATTTTTTGATTTGTAGATTGTATTTTCGCGAATGTGCCCTCGCACTGAGTTCAATGGATAGATACTGACATTCCTTCCAATAATCGTTCCTGGATTCAATACACAGTTGCATCCTATTTGTGAATAATCCCCTATAATAGCACCCAATTTACGCATATCTGTCTTTAATTCGCCTAACGGAAATTTTATGACTACGTTTGTTTTGTCATTCTTAATATTAGACGTAATCGAACCTGCACCAAGATGTGCTTTAAACCCTAAAATACTATCACCCACATAATTATAGTGTGGAACTTCCACTTGATTAAACAAAATAGAATTTTTAAGCTCTGTTGAGTTGCCCACAACTGCTCCTTTACCTACAATTACACTTCCCCTGATAAACGCACAATGCCTAATATCTGCATCTTCATCAATAATACAAGGACCTTTTATATACGCAGATGGCGCAACGGTTGCTGATTTAGCAATATATACATCATCCCCCTTATCCTCAAATAATTCACTTGGAAGCATTGGCCCTAGATGTTTGATATAAATATCCAAATTTGGTAGCACTTCCCACGGATGCTCAACCTGGTCAAATATATGTTTGGCAATAGTCTCATCTGTATTGACCAACTTATCATTTCTAAAAATAATCATTTCTCCTCCATTCCGGCTTTTGAATCGCTCTATCACTTATTTTTGATATAAATTTACTACTTGTTTCAAAGACTGATCCAAATGCATCTGTTTCCCCATATCTCTAACATAACTTGTTCTTCTTACTATAAAATCATTTAATTTAACCATATATTCCGCTTCCGTAATGGAACCTTCCGATACCATTGTCAATCCCTTTTCCCAGCTTGCAGTAAGGGATGGATCCAAAAGTGGTTTTATGGAGTTTTTCACAACTTCATAGATCATCTCCCCTAAAAAAGCAGGCGTAATGATTTGATTCTTTTTATTCAGTGATAGATATTGATTTTGAACTAATTTGTTCAAAATCTCTGCTCTAGTTGCGGAAGTTCCAATTCCACTTCCTTTCATCTGAGCCCTTAGTTCTTCATCCTCAATGAATTGTCCTGCATTTTCCATTGCAAGGATAAGCGTTCCCGAATTATATCGCTTAGGAGGTGTTGTTTCTCCTTCTTTCACAACAATACTTTCATAGGGTAATGACACACCTTTTTTAAGCTTTGATAGACTCTCCAAAAAAGCCATATCACATTTTAAATCTTGGTTTGGTGCTTCATCTTCCTCCGCTTTTTTTTCAAAAAAACTGTATTTCATAGCCTTTAAGTATCCTTCTTCGGATAGCACTTTGAAATTCGAGAAAAACTTTTCATTCATTAGACTCGTGGTTAAATTAACTTTATGATAAATGGCTGGTGGAAGAAAAATAGCCAAAAATCGCCTTGTGATTATTTCATATACATTTTGGGATAATGCTGGCAATTGTTTTACTTGATTGGTTCCTTGCCCAGTTGGAATGATTGCATAATGGTCCGTAATTTGCTTGTCATTCACATATCTTGATTTCTCTAGCTTTTGATAAGATTTCAAATGACTAATTTCACTTAGTACCTCTTTATACTCAGATAGTGCTTGAAGGCCTGACAAATTCTTTCCAATTTCTTTTGCAACTGCTGTGGATAAAACTCTTGCATCCGTTCTTGGATATGTTACCATTTTTTTCTCGTAAAGTTCCTGTACAATTTTCAAAGTGTCCGATGGACTAATTTTAAAATACTTTGCACAGTCATTTTGTAATTCTGCCAAGTTGTAAAGTAGAGGAGCATTCTTATTTTCTTTCTTTTTCTCAACCTGCTCAACTTTCATATCTTCATTCAATGCTAACAAATCCTGTATGAATGCCTGCGCATCTTCTTTTTGTTTGAATCCATTCTCCTTATAAAGAAGTGGTGAATTCTCATATTTTGATCCTTCTACTGCTCGAAATTCCCCTTCAAATGATTGTTCTGCCAATGATATATTGCTAATCACCCTGAAAAATGGTGTTTTCACAAACTCTCTAATTTCGCGTTCCCTGTTCACAACCATTCCAAGTACACAAGTCATTACACGCCCAACTGAGATAACAACATTCTTATTTCCATTTTTTACATAATTCGTAAGCTGTGTTCCAAACTTAAGTGTTAATAGTCTAGAGAAATTAATTCCCATTAAATAATCTTCTTTTGCTCTTAAATATGCAGAAGCACAGAGATTATCATATTCCGACAAGTCCTTTGCTTCTTTAATTCCTCGAATAATTTCGTCCTGTGTTTGGGAGTCAATCCAAACTCTTTTACGTACTTTACCTTTTACACCTGCGAGTTGTTCTACCAAACGATAGATATATTCTCCCTCTCGTCCCGAGTCAGTGCACACATAGATCGTTTCTACATCCTCTCGATTTAGAAGCTTTGATACAATCTGAAACTGCTTTTTAACTCCATCAATCACATGGTATTTGAACTCACTTGGAATAAAGGGCAGTGTTTCCATGGCCCATCTCTTATATTTTGGATCGTATGCGTCTGGATAACTCATCGTAACCAAATGTCCCACGCACCATGTAACAATTGCTTCTTCTGATTCTAAGTAGCCATCTTGCTTTTTTGTTTTTAATTGCAGGGCACTAGCAAACTCTCTTGCAACACTAGGCTTTTCTGCTATATATAATTGTTTTGCCATACTTCCTCACTTCACTCAAATTCATTCAAACTCATTCATGGAAACTAATACAATATTTTTTTTCATTCTCGCTTCCAATGTAATCTTCTCATCAAATGATGCTACTGAGCATAAATAAATTCTCCTTGGTTCAATTTTGGCTTGCTTAACACAATATAGAAACCACTCGTAATCTTCATAACTCATCATCTGTTTTTCATAACTACAATACCCAACAAGGTATTGATCGTCATCATTCTTTGAAATAATATCAATATTTCCTACTTTTCCTACCCATGTCCCAATTTTCCCAAATCCATTTATACCGAGATCACTTTTGATCTTGTTTTCTAAATATTCTTTACAAATTTGAATAAATACAGGTTCCACAAATTTGCGAAAGGTTGGTTGAATCATCCATTCATAATACTCTTTCGAATTGTATTGTTCTAAAAGATAATGATTTGAAAACAAATACTTATAATAGAACAACAAGAATCGATTTCTGATTTGATAAATTCCCTTTTGGGTTTGTTCCACCCCAGGTGTATCATAAGAATAGACTTTTTCAACTACTTCAAGTTCCATTAGATTTTTGAGGTATACACTTATCTTTGCTCTAGAGTACCCCGTATATTGATAAAGATCATTGAGTTTATAATATCCAGTTGCAAGTGCATACAGGATTGTGTTGTAAACTCCATGTTCCCTTAAATTCAAACGAATATAACGCTCTCCTTCTAAAAAGAGCATTCCATCTTTTATTAAAATTTTCTTACAAATATTAGCACTTGCCGTTAACATTGGGTCCATTTGATTCCAATAATAAATATTTCCACCTAAAACAGCATATAACTCTAACACTTTTTCAATCCGAAATTCCGGAAATAATCTTCTAATTTCTAAAAAACTGAATTCTTTTAATTTTAAAAATCCGGAAATATATGCAGCATTTTGACCCATTTTATCAACCAATGAGTTTTCAACAAATTCAACTAAAGAACTGCATAACAAAACCATCCAATCCTGCTTTATTTGTAAAAGTGCTTCAAACCAATCTTCACTACTTTTTACAAGGTTTTGAAATTCTTCAATGACTAGAATCCCTTTTCCCTTAAATGATTGACAGGTTCTTTCTACTAACTCAGAATAAGACGATGGTTCCTCTTCTTTATATACAGAGGTACTATTTAATTGTTGGTTCCAAAAAAAACGCTGTTGTCTATCAGACACCTCTTTGGCATCAAAGACAAATACTTCTTTATCCTTTGTGAATTCTTTAATCAGAGTTGTTTTACCACTTCCCTCTTTTCCATAAAGAATAATTATTTTGTTCTCCCTCTCTTGAAAAAACTGATTCAGGTAAGACAGTTCTTTCACTCTACCAATAATCATTTTATTCCCTCATTTACCGTTTGCTTTTCAGAAGTTCTTCAAAATCTGATGCTGGCATCGGTCTCCCCAAATAAAACCCTTGAATATTATCACAATTAATTTCCCTTAAATAGTCGTACTGTTCCTTGGTTTCAACACCTTCTGCAACCGTTTCATAACCAAGTTTACGAACCATGCTAACAATGGATTCCGTAATTACTTTTGTACTTTTATCCTGTATAACCGTATCAATAAATGACTTGTCAATCTTCAACGTATCGATTGGAAGCCCTTTTAAATAGGACAGTGAAGAATACCCCGTACCAAAATCATCAAGGGACAATTTGACACCACAATTTTTTAGTATATGAAGCTTGTTAACAACTGTATTAAAATCTTCAATCAAAACACTTTCCGTTATTTCAAGCTCAATATCACTTGGACTCACATCATAATCTTCAATGATTTTCAAAAGTTGACCCACAAAATCAGCTTTTCGATATTGAATTGCGGATATGTTTAAAGATAGAATCAAAGGATGTTCATAATTCTTTTTCCATTTTGCAAACTTGGATATTCCTTCTTCAAGCACCCAATTCCCAATTGGAATAATCATTCCACAGCGCTCTGCTATTGGTATGAATATAGATGGACTAACCATTGTGCCATCCTCATCCTTTAAACGAATAAGTGCTTCAACACCGCGCAAAGATTTTGAATCAGAATCAAATTGAGGTTGAAAATAAAGTTCGAATTTATTGCCTGCAATTGCGTCTTTTAATTTTTTTTCAATATTAACCGTATCAATAAAGTCTTTCATAATTGGTGGTTCATAGTAGGATATTCCATTTTTACCAAGTGATTTGGCTTTAAACATAACAATTTCAGAAGCATTTAACAATTCCAAAGAATTTTTTCCCGCTTCTGGATATTCAGCAACCCCAACACTTGCAGAAATATTGATTTCCTGTCTTCCAGACAAAATAAACGATTCAGACAATCTTCTCTGAATAGATTCATAAATAACTTCTACATTACAATTATAAGACGGATCATAAATTGCAAAATAGAATTGATCATTATTAATCCTTGCAATAATCATATTATCATTCTTTAACTCTTTGAAAAAATTGGAAATTAACAAAATCAGTTCATCGCCATAGACCATTCCAAGTCCATCATTGACACGATTGAAATTGTCAATATCTAAACACATAACCGAAATAAGTGCCTGTTCATCACTTGCCTTACGAACCCATTCACTCAGTGTTTGAACAAAATAATTTCGGTTATATAAACCAGTTAACGAATCGTAGTAAGCCATGATGGTTAATTCTTCGTTCTGAAGTTTATACTTCGAAATATCTCTAATTCGAATCATCTTATCAATTGGTTTTCCAGCATGATCGTATTTTACATTCACTTCAAAATCCAACCACGTAATTTGATCCAATAAACAACACTCAAAGTTGCTACTCTCAATACCCATCCGTTCAATACTAAGCTTTTCGGATGCAACTTCACGAATGCTTGGTTCCATAAAATTAATCATTAAATAAATGTCATTAATATAATTAACATCCACGTCAAATATTTTTCTGAAACACCCCAATACATTGATTGAGCTATTATGAAAATTACAATATAAAAAGGCGTTAGTAGTGGTTCCGCATATCATATTGAGCATTCTTTCATTGATTGACAATCTCTTGTTTAGAGCCATCAACAAATCTTTTTGATATTGCAATTCATCCATACTAACACCTCTTCAGTTATCATTTTATGATTCTATTTTTTTGTAATATACCCTTGTGCCTTTAAAAGCTCAGCACATAATACCGCTCCCCCTGCAGCCCCTCTTACTGTGTTGTGTGATAGTCCAACAAATTTGAAATCATAGATTGAATCCTCACGAATTCTTCCAACAGAAACTCCCATTCCATTTTCGTAATCTACATCCGCTTTTACCTGTGGTCTATTATCTTCTTCTAAATATTGAATAAATTGTTTTGGTGCACTTGGAAGTTCTAATTCTTGTGGAACTCCTTTATATGCTCTAATTCTTTCAATTAATTCTTCTTTCGTTGCTTTTTTTCTAAACTTTACAAATACAGCAGCCGTATGTCCATTCAATACTGGAACTCGGATACATTGACAAGTAATCTTTGGCTCACTTGCTTTCACAATTTCTCCGTTTTCAATCGTTCCAAGAATTCTTAATGGCTCTTGCTCACTTTTTTCTTCTTCCCCACCAATGTATGGGATAATATTTTCTACCATCTCTGGCCACTCTGAAAATGTTTTTCCAGCTCCAGATATTGCCTGATAGGTTGTCGCAACTACTTCATATGGCTCAAATTCTCTCCATGCATATAGAACTGGTGAGTAACTTTGGATTGAGCAATTTGGTTTTACTGCAACAAATCCCTTTGTTGTTCCCAAACGTTTTCTCTGATATTCAATAATATCTGTATGTTGTGGATTGATTTCCGGAATAATCATCGGAACATCTTTGGTCCATCTATGCGCTGAGTTGTTTGACACAACTGGTGTCTCCGTCTTAGCATATGCTTCTTCAATTGCTTTGATTTCTTCTTTTGTCATGTCAACTGCTGAGAATACAAAGTCTACTTCGGCAGCAACTTTATCAACTTCATTCACATTCATCACAACTAATTTCTTTACTTTTTCTGGCATAGGAGTATCCATTTTCCAACGATCTCCCACCGCTTCTTCATACGTTTTTCCCGCTGAACGAGGACTTGCGGCAATTGTTGTTACTTCAAACCAAGGATGATTCTCAAGTAACGCAATAAATCTTTGTCCTACCATTCCAGTTCCACCTAAAATTCCAACATTTAATTTGTCGCTCATTTTCATTCTCCTCATTAGATTATCTAATAGTATTTATGCTAATGTCATAAACATGACGATTAACCCATTAATTGAGTGATTCTTTTGATAAATATTCTTTCTCAATCTGAATCACTTTCTTCATCGCTTCTTTTCCTGGTGCTCCAATTGTAAGTCTTTTTTGAACGCAGGTCTCTAGTGATATTGCATCAAATACATCTTCCTTAAACACTTCACTAATCGTTTCTAATTCCTCGATTTTGAGTTGATCGATTGAGGTGTTTTTTTCAATACAATAAAGTACTAAGCGGCCAATGATTTCATGGGCATCTCTAAATGCAACCCCCTTATTCACAAGATAATCCGCAGCATCTGTTGCATTTGTAAAGCCCATCATAGCACTTTTGGCCATTCCATTCTTATTGTATTGAATGGTAGCAATCATTCCAGTAAATAGCGTCAAACAATTCTTTACGGTTACAATTGCGTCAAAAGCGCCTTCTTTATCTTCTTGCATATCCTTATTATAAGCTAGTGGCAAACCTTTCATGGTGGTTAGTATAGCCATCAGTGATCCGTATACACGTCCTGTTTTTCCCCTAACAAGTTCTGCAATATCGGGGTTTTTCTTTTGAGGCATAATACTGCTTCCAGTAGAATAAGCATCATCAAGTTCAACAAAACCATACTCATTTGAATTCCAAATAATAATTTCTTCACTAAATCTTGATAAGTGCATCATTATTGTTGAGCAAGCGCTAAGCAATTCAATAATATAATCTCGATCTGATACAGAATCCATACTATTGAGTGTTGCACCTTCGAATCCTAATAAGGAAGCCGTGTAATTACGATCCAGATGATAAGTGGTTCCAGCCAAAGCTCCAGATCCTAATGGGCAGTAGTTCATACGTTTGTAGCAATCTGTCAATCTGAGTCGATCTCTTTTAAACATTTCAAAATATGCGCCTAAATGATGTGCAAGAGTAACCGGTTGCGCCTTTTGCAGATGCGTAAATCCTGGCATATAGGTATCCAAATGTTCTTGCATCGTTTCTATCAGTACTTCTAATAATTCTTTGATACGCTGATCTATTTCAATGATCTCATTACGTACAAATAATTTCATATCCAAAGCGACTTGGTCGTTTCTGCTTCTTCCAGTATGAAGTTTCTTGCCCGCTTCACCAATTCGCTGAATTAAATTTGCTTCTACAAAACTATGAATATCTTCATACTCATTGCTGATTAGCAATTTTTTACTCTCAACATCCTCGCGAATATCTGTAAGGCCACACACGATTGCATCTTTCTCAATCTCTGTAATAATCCCTTGCTTTTCTAACATCACGGCATGCGCTATGCTTCCTTCAATATCATATTGAAATAGTTTTTGATCAAATACTATGGATGCATTAAAATCATAAACCATCTGATCCGTATCTTTTGTAAATCGACCGCCCCATAATTGAGCCATTGAACAATCCTCCATAAATTAAATCTGAATTTGATATTATCATAGAATGAATGGTTTTTCAACAAATTCCAATGATTTTGACAAAATCAAACGACTCACATTTGCTTTCTGACAACCTGATATTCATCTTCACCCGAAAAAAATGGGCATACCATATTTTGAGATTGATAAACTCTCCCATAATCATCTTCATCCATATTTACATCACATAAATACGCTTCGTAATCTTCATCATACTGATAATGATTGCATTGTTCACATAATATTGTATTCATTTACTAAAACTCCTTGCAAAAGATTGTATTTTTGATTATAATGATTTTCGATGATTTAATTGCTGAAATAGCTCAGTCGGTAGAGCACTTCACTCGTAATGAAGGGGTCGTCGGTTCAAATCCGATTTTCAGCTTCTTTAAAACAGGGTCTGCGATGCAGGCCCTGTTTTTATAGGATCATCTCCTATATCTATTTTTATCATATGGATCATAAAAAAGATTTGCCTCTGTTTTTCTCTTCATGGCATCCGCAAATTTATCTGATGCCTGTGCTCCAAAATACCCCTCTACAAAATCAAAATCCTCATCCCCATCTTCTCCCACTACTTTAGCCTTCGGTTGTTCTGGTGCAACTACTGGAATCGATGTAACCACAGGTGCTTTTAGAATTGGTTGAACTGGAACAGCATCCCCTAAACTAACTTGATGTAATAGGTCCTCACTTATATTCTCCGTCTTCATAACTTCCGCCAATGCCTTTTTATAAATATCAGCGTACATCTTACGATATTCCTCACTATATTCTTCATGTTCAGGACTCACTTCTATTTCTGAAGAAGCTGTTGCACGATCATCAAAATCATCTGCTGACATTTCAACAGGTCCCTGATTCATATTCGCCCTTGGCTTTGGAACTGGTGCCGCCCAAGGATTATTGGCAGCATTGGAGCTTTCTTTTGCAAGTTCCGCTTGATTGATAATTGTTGTGTTTAAACCATTTTGCTTGTTTTCCTCCTTATTTGCTTCCTTATTACGAAATGTATGTAAGTGAGCAAACGGATCTTCCTGCGCTTGATTTGATTGATTTACTTGATTTGTTCGCTGCGCTTGATTCGATTTCGTTGTTGTATTTACATTCTCTTTTGGTTTATTGCGATTTTCAATTTTTGCTCCCATATCCAATTCATCTAGCTTTTTATCTCCTTTGTCAAAATCTTTGACAATTGGAACAAAATTGTCCATAGAACTAACAGGCGTTCCAATCATTTGATGTAAAAACATACCAATTAACAAAAACCCAAATGGCACGATTTCTAATACCGAAGACAATACATTCACTGTATCCATATAGTAAAACACAATGATTGGTAATATCACCATACACGGAACAATTGCTGCGAGAATACTAGCACCAAATAATTCTCCAATACGAATTTTGAATTTAAACAACCATGCAATAAAACGAACAATGAGTGCTCTTATAAATGCTGTGAGATAAAATACGAGCGCAAACAAAATAGTTATTAATGCCAATACTCTAACGCTAAACAAGTAATTAACCAAATAATCTTTGCTACTAACCAGTAAATCAATACGATTTAATTTTGTTATGTCAAATTCGGCCGCTAATTTATCAAAAGGCACCAACCTAACACGCGGTAAATCAACCTTATCGTTGTACCTTATAAACAATGCTTCTTTACTTGTAACAAATATAACCCCACTATTTTCCGAAAAATCATACCGTGGAAAACTCTCTTCATAAGTTCCCATAGTATCCACAACTAATCGAATGGTTCCATTCACTTTATCTTTAGAATCTCCAGAAATAATTATATCCATCTTTTCCATCTTCAATACACCATCACTATACAAAAAATCCGGTACATGTTCTGAAATAGTATCTTGAATTTTCTGCGAATTCATACTAATCAGTATGTAAAGCGATAGCGTAATTGTCAAATGACAGACTACTAGTGGCAACAGAAAATGCATAACTAATTGTAAACCAGCTGATTTTCTACTAGTGTTAAAAAATGCTTTTGGATAAAAAACTCCAATGATTGGTGCAAAAATTGCTTTAAACATGACGCCCCCCATATACTACCCGATTATTTTTTGGATTTTTTATGAATAACAACTTGTGGATAAGGTATCTCTATCTCGTTTCGCTCAAAATCTAGCTTGATTTCTTCTAGCAGTTTACATTTAACCATGAAATAATCTTCATTGTTTACAAAACACCGAATCCCTAATATGACTGCGCTATTCCCCAGTTCGTCCACATACACAAACGGTTCCGGATCTTTCAAAATACGTTCATCCTGATTCATAATCTGATTAATTGCATCCTTTGCCTTAACCAAATCTGCCTCATAGGATATCCCAACCTTTACTTCAACTCGTCTTTGCTTTGTTGTTGTCACATTGGTTAAGCTCGTATTTGCAAGTGTTCCATTGGGCAATACTATAATCTTACCATCAAAGGTCTCTAGTTTTGTATAAAATAATTGAATCTGTGTTACAATTCCTTCATTTTTTTTGCTATCTTCAATAATATAATCCCCGACAACAAATGGTTTTAAAATTAGGATTAGGATTCCACCTGCAAAATTGGACAAACTCCCTTGTAAGGCAAGACCAATTGCTACACCTATGGAACCCAAAATCGCCAACACACTAGCTGCATCTAACCCAAATCTCGTGGCAATTGTAAAAACCAGAATGGTATACAGTATTGTTTTTAAGAAAGAATCCGTAAACTGAATAACACCTAAATCTGCCTTTGCTCGTTCTAATGATAACTTCACAAGTTTTCTTACAAATTTAATAAAATAATATCCAACAACAAAAGCTACAAATGAAATAAGCACACGTAGACCAAATGCCATTGCATTGTGCGGCAATTGGTCAAAAAATTCTTTAAATACATTAATTTGTTCTTTTGAAATAACAGTTTCTACTGCTTGTTCAAGTTCTGCATTATCCATCTCTTCACCCGTATATGCTATGACAATTCTTTTGAATCAGCAATTTTCTTCGCTTTTTTTAATAACTCATCTGCTTTCTTTGCCTCTTGAACTGCTCGTTTTTTTGCTTCTTTGGCAATTTTCTCTGCCTCTCGTGCATTCTTTTTAGCTTCGCTTGCTTCTTCTTTTAATTTTTTTTCTAACTCATCTAATTGTCTGATTCGTTCTTCTTCAATAGCCTTTAATCTTGCTTCTTCTTTCAATCGCTCACGTTCTATTTTTTCTTCTAACGTAAATGGCTGATATGAAAAAACTTGTGCACTCAGCGCAGGCATTTTGAATGTGATGGATTGTTCCTTATCGTCCCATGCTTTTTCTTCACTTGCAATCAAACGCAAGTTCTGCATGTTAGAACCACCATACTTCTTGGCATCTGAATTAAATAATTCTTTGTACTTTCCTTCAAGTGGAACTCCTACTTGATAAGCGGTTCTTGCAACATTTGCAAAATTACATACAACGAGTAGGAACTGTTCATCAACACTTGATTTTCTTAAAAACACAAGTACATTTTCCTGCGCAGAAATACTGTTAATCCACTCAAATCCCTCTAAATCATAGTCAAGATCATAAAGTGCCGGGTTTTTTTGATAAAACTGGTTTAACTCCTGATAGAAAAATTTCATATTCTGATGTTCTTTATACTGCAATAGATCCCATTCAACCTCTTTGCTTGAATCCCACTCATTAAACTGTCCAATATCTTGGCCCATAAATAGCAATTTTTTGCCTGGGTGAAACATCATATACGCATATGATAACCTTAAATTAGCATATTGATCGGCTAGCTCTCCCGGCATTTTGCCAATCATGGATGCTTTTCCATGTACTACCTCATCATGTGAAAATGCAAGAATAAACCGTTCGCTATAAGCATAAATCATACTAAATGTTAACTCTCCATGATGATTAAATCTAAAATATGGGTCCTTACGAATATATTCAATATAATCATTCATATATCCCATATTCCATTTAAAATCAAATCCCAATCCATCCATTTGGACTGATTTTGTGACACCTGGCCAAGCCGTAGATTCCTCTGCAATCATCATCACTCCCTTATGCTCCTTTTTTACAAGGCTATTAAGGTGTTTGATAAACTCAACTGCTTCTAGATTTTCTTTTCCACCATACATATTCGCAATCCACTGACCATCTTCACGTCCATAATCTAAATATAACATGGATGCCACTGCATCAATTCGAATTCCATCTACATGGAATTCTCGAATCCAATAAAGTGCATTCGCTATCAGATAATTTTTTACCTGGTTTCTTCCATAATTAAATATCAAAGTGCCCCAATGAGGATGCACACCTTTTCGTGGATCTAAATGCTCATAAAGACAAGTACCATCAAAATTAGCTAATCCATGAGCATCTTTTGGAAAATGAGCTGGTACCCAGTCAATAATTACTCCAATGCCCTCCTGATGCATTTGATCCATAAAGAAACGTAAATCATCTGGTGTTCCATATCTTGATGTTGGTGAGTAATACCCAATCACTTGATATCCCCAAGATTCATCATAGGGATGCTCCATGATTGGCATCAATTCAATATGTGTATAACCCATTTCCTTTACATAGGACGCCACAAGTGGTGCTAACTCTCTATAATTATAGAATTGTTTACCACTTGACTCTGGTGGTCTACGAAACGATCCAAGATGCAATTCGTAAATACTCATAGGCATTTTGTCAAATTCTTGTTGTGGACGTTGTTCCATCCAACTTTGGTCATTCCAATCGTAACAATCCATTTTGTATACCACAGAGGCATTATCTGGACGTAGCTGTGAATAATTTGCATATGGGTCCGATTTCAAAACCGTTAATCCGCCCTTAATCTTGATTTCAAATTTGTATAACTCAAATTCTTTAAGCTCCGGAATAAAGATTTCAAATACTCCCGAGTCAAGTCTTCTACTCATTTGATGAATTCGCCCATCCCAATGATTGAAGTCACCAACAACACTTACACGCAAAGCATTTGGTGCCCAAACAGCGAAATGAACTCCTTCTATTCCATTGATTGTTTTCAGATGTGCTCCTAAAACATTGTAAATCTCATAATGAACTCCATTCTCAAATTTTGTTATGTCCGCCGCATCAATACAAGGCTTAAATCGATATGGATCATCTTTGATTTCTTCTACTCCATCTTCTAGATAGCGTTTTATTCGATATTCATTCTTTACACTTTTAGGCAATAGTGCTGCATAAAATCCTTCTTCATCCACCATTACCATCTTATACTCATCATTTTTCACAACAACACTTACATTTAGCGCATTTGGTTCAAAAACCTGTACTAAGACCCCACCACTAACGGGATGAGCCCCCAATAATTCATGTGGTTGATCGCTTTCCGAATAAATAATTGCTTCAATCAGCGGCCAATTCATATGCTTGTATAATTTTGTAATCATGATTGTTCATCCTTCCGTATTGAGTGAATAAACAAGCCACTTCTTAATTTTGGTTCGAACCATGTGGATTTTGGAGGCATTAGTAATCCTGCATCCGAAACATCAAATAGTTCTCCAATGGATGTTGGATGCATAGAAAATGCCACAACACAATCTGTTTCAACTCGTTTTTCAAGCTCCATAAGTCCTCTAATTCCACCCACAAAATCAATTCTTTGGTCCGTTTTTGGATCCGTAATTCCGAGAATTGGTGCAAGCAGATAATTTTGCAAAATAGATACATCTAAGCCATCTACTGGATGTTGATTACGAATCGATTGCTTTGCGGAAAGTTTATACCAAGTATTATCAATATACATACCAAAATGATATTTGGCCGTCGGAGAATAAGCATCCATATGCCTGTTCTCAACAATAAAATGCTCTTGAATCTGTAGCAAGAAGGTTTCAATATCCAAACCATTCAAATCTTTCACAACTCGATTGTAATCCATAATCATTAGTTGATCATCTGGAAAAAGCACGGATAGAAAGAATTGGGATTCATCTTTTATTGAAAGATTCTTATCTTCTTCCCTTCGCTTAAGTGCTACTTTCACTGCAGATGCACATCTGTGATGCCCGTCAGCAATATAAATATCTTTTACGTCAGTAAATGTGTTTTGAATGATTTCGATTTGATCCTTGGAATCGATTACCCATACACGATGTCTGATACGATCTGATGCAACAAAATCATAAAGTGGTTCCTCTAGTTTCTTCTTATTAACCACTTCATTAATTTCTTCTCTACTTCTATACGCGAGAAAAATAGGGCCCGTTTGAGCTTCTAAAACATCCACATGTTTAATGCGATCTATTTCCTTGTCTGCTCTTGTATTCTCATGTTTTTTAATTACATTATTAATATAATCTTCAACACTGGCACAACCAACAATGCCGGTCTGACTTCTTTTATTCATCGTAAGTTCATATACATAATAAGCTTCTGATTCTTCCATTACAAACTTTTTCTCAGAAACCATATTCCAAAAAACTTCTTTTGCTTTTTGATAAACCTCATCTGAATACATATTGTAATCATCGGGAAATAATGTTTCAGCTCGATCAACCTTTAAAAATGTATCTGGTTCCTTTGAAACTTCATTCTTTGCTTCCCTTCTATTGTATACATCATATGGTAATGCTGCTATTTTTTGCTCTAATCCCTTTGTTGGACGAATTGCTCTAAACGCCTTAATATTTGCCATATTGACCCCCTTATTATTCATTGTAATTGTACTAAAACTCATACAAATTTATCATAACAAACTTCAAACATCAAAACAAGGCTTTCTTTGACATCATCGGATAAAAATGCTAGTATAAACTTGTTAAAAATTCAGAAAAGGAAGTGATATTAATGACAGAACAAGATAAAGTTTTTTTAGATCGAATCAATGGATATGCTGCTGATTATCTACCAGACCTAGACCCAGAAAAAACTCAAATATCAGTGCAGTTAGAATTACTCAAGCCCATAATGCAAGAAATTGCAACCGAAACAAACGAATCGGTTGAATCAATCTTTATACGCTACATGGATTTAGCTTCTTTGGCTTCTTTAGAAAAACAAGCGAAGTTCAAAGATGATTTCAAAGATTTAGATATTCAGATTCAATAACAATGCATTTACTATCAAAAAAGGGGGACGCACTAAAATATGCGGCACCCTTTTATTTTCATGATGTTTATAATATAGTGTGATAACAAAAATAGCGTAAGATTATAATCCATAAAGAGACCTTTTGCTGCCATCGGTACTTAGGTTGTGGCAGATGTACTTTTCTGTCACAACCTTATGTACCGCTATGCGCGGCAACTGAGTGCGAACGAGTCTCTGTTGGATTGATAATCTCACGCTATTTATTTATTTCACAGTTATAACTCTAAATACTCCATCAATTGATTTAATCTTCTCAACAAAATCTTGTTTAACTTCTGAATCAATATCCATCATTGTATATGCAACTTCGCCTTTTGACTTATTTGCCATATCTGTAATATTGATTCCGCAATCACCAAATGTTGCTGTGAATTTTGTAATCATATTGGCGATATTTTTATGGAAAATTGCAATTCTACCTTTTGAAGTACAATACCCCATATCAAGATTTGGATAATTTACACTATTGATGATATTTCCGTTTTCAAGGTAATTCATCATCTGACTTACCGCCATTTTAGCACAGTTATCTTCTGATTCCTCTGTTGATGCACCAAGATGTGGAATAACAATACAACCATCCTGTCCTGCTGTAGTCGGATTTGGAAAATCTGTTACATACTTTTTGATTTTTCCAGCTTTAATTCCTTCCAACACATCTGCTTCATTTGCCAATAAATCACGAGCAAAATTAAGGATTACAACACCCTCTTTCATTTTTGCAATAGATTCCTGATTAATCATTCCTCTCGTTGCATCCATCAACGGAACATGAATTGTAATATAATCACAGTTTTCATAGATTTCATCTACACTCAGAACATGCTTCACATCACGGCTTAAATTCCATGCAGCATCTACAGAAACATATGGGTCGTATCCATATACTTCCATTCCAAGATTTTTGGCAGCATTCGCAACTTTAACGCCAATTGCTCCCAATCCAATAATTCCCAATCTTTTATCTTCTAATTCCGTACCGGAAAACTTACTCTTTTCTTTCTCAGTAGCCTTTGCAATATCTGCATTGTCTTTATTTGCAAGTGCCCAATTAACTCCACCTACAATATCTCTTGCTGCTAATAACATACCCGCAAGCACAAGTTCTTTCACACCATTTGCATTCGCTCCTGGTGTATTGAATACAACAACGCCCTTTTCTGCTAGTCGATCTAATGGAATGTTGTTAACACCAGCTCCAGCACGTGCTACTGCTAATAAAGAATCTGAAAATTCCATATCGTGCATAGCGGCACTTCTTACTAAAATTCCTTCTGCATCACTTACTTCTTTTGTCTGCTCAAAATTTGCTCTAAATTTATTAAGACCAACTTCTGCAATTGGATTTAAACAATAATACTTAAACATAACTTCCTCGATTCCGCATTTATGCATTTTCTTCTTCAAACTTCTTCATAAAATCAACTAATTTTACAACGCCTTCTATTGGCATTGCATTATAGATGCTCGCACGCATTCCACCAACTGAACGATGTCCTTTCAGATTTTCAAAACCTGCTACTTTAGCTTCTTTTACAAATTTAGCATCTAATTCATCATTACCAGTAACAAATGGAACATTCATTAATGAACGATCCTCTTTCCTTACAGTTCCTTTGAATAGTTTGCTTTGATCTAGAAAATCATATAATACAGCAGCTTTTTCTTCATTAATTTTTTTCATTGCTTCAAGTCCACCAAGATTTTTAAGCCATTTAAATACTTTTCCGCAGACATAAATACCATATGCTGGTGGTGTATTATATAATGATTCATTGTCTGCGTGGATTTTGTAGCGCAACATTGTAGGTGTTCCTTCTAAAACGTCTTCTGTAATTAAATCTTCGCGAATAATAACGATTACAACTCCAGCAGGTCCAATATTTTTTTGTACTCCACCATAAATCACACCATATTTTGATACATCAACTGGTTCAGATAAAAAGCATGAAGAAACGTCAGATATTAATAATTTACCTTTTGTATTTGGTAATTGATGGAACTTTGTTCCATAGATTGTATTATTTTCACAAATATATACATAGTCTGCATCTTCTGAAATCGGAAGATCTGAACAGTCTGGAATATAAGAATATGTTTGATCAGCTGAAGATGCAATTGCATTTGCTTTTCCATACATTTTAGCTTCTTCATACGCTTTCTTTGCCCATTGTCCTGTGATGATATAGTCAGCCACTTTATTTTTCATTAAATTCATAGGAATCATTGCAAACTGCTGACTTGCACCACCCTGCAAAAATAACACCTTATAATTGTCAGGAATATTCATTAATTCTCTTAAATCTGCTTCTGCTTCATGAATAATGGTTTCATAAGGTTTTGATCTATGACTCATTTCCATAACTGACATTCCGGTTCCACGATAATCCATCATTTCTTCTGCAGTTTCTTTTAAAACTTCTTCAGGTAAAACTGCTGGACCTGCTGAAAAATTATAAATTCTTGACACTGATTTATCCTCCTGATTTCTATTCCTAAAATTCATACTAGAATTGATTGTACATTTTCAACTTTAATGCGTCAATGAAAAAATTAAGTTTTTTCATAGTTTAGTGGAAAATCATTACCGGTGTGCCAATTTCCACTTTGTCATAGAGCACTTTTACATTTACGATTGGTGTATTGATACAACCATGAGATCCTGCAGTTTTATAGATTTGACCACCAAATTTACTTCTCCAATTGGCATCATGGATTCCAATTCTTCCAGTAACTGCCATCCAATACTTCACAGGTGTTGCATAATCTTCACCACGTAGAATTCTGTTTTTCTGCTTAAAATATACATAACACGCTTTGGCTGGTGTGGAATTACCCTGACTTATATTTCCCGTTACAATTGGACTTTCAACAACAATTTCACCTTCATAATGATAGTACAATTTTTGCGTTGTCAAATCCACTTCAATATACGTGTCGCCAATATCATCGAGTCCTGTAGCCCAAGCTTTTTGAGAATAAGCTGGTTCATGGACTAAGGATCGTTTTTCCTTCACGGCGTTTAACAAAAACTCAACTTCCTTCTTTTCGTCTATTTTATTACCATAGGACCCCGGCGGAACAGTTACAATTTCACCCCTCGTTGCGAGAAGTTTTCTTTCTTTTTTCACCGTATCATATTTATCACATAAACTCATAACAAACTCTTCCATTTGTTTTTCATCCAATGTGAGGTCTCCCTTTTCATCTAAAAGCGGCTCCTTAAACTCATCTAAAACAATCCACTTTGCAAGGGTTTTTTTATCTAAAACTTCTTTATCTTCGCCAAACTGATACTCAATCACCATACTTTGGTAATGATTCACTTTTTTCCATAGTTCAAATTCATTTTTCATTTCATCGGTATACGTAAATGCTTTATAACATCCCTGTTCTTCCAAATTTACACTGTTTTTTGATTCTTGGATTGATTTTCCAATTGTATCTACCGCTTTATCATAATCAATCAGATACTGCGTCTCATCAATAAAAACAAAACCATCCTCTGTTTGTTTCATTTCTACCTGAATTGAATTTATATCTTTCTTTTCAATTAGCAATTTCGACTTTGCTAATAAATTGTCAAGTTTTTGCTCATCAAAATGAACAGCTGGTGAGATTTCATACTCTTTCATTTCACCAACAGAAAATAGCCAAAAAAATGGATTGTCGTTCTTTTTGATTTTACGAATTTCATCTAAATAATCAATCGAATAGCCTATGTCTGAAAGCACTATTTCCTGACTATTTCCCTTTTTGTCAATCATTGTAAAATTACTGATTGGGGTGCTCGCTACTAAAATCTCATTCACTTGCTCAACACTAAGACCCGTTACATAATTCCCATTTATAAAAACACCTTGGGAGAATGTATCCGAATAATAAAATGAAAATCCAACGTAGACAGCACCCATCAATAATCCAATGACTAGAATTGTTGCAAAAATTGCAATGACAATCTTTTTAATCATACTAATTCATTTCCCTTATTTCCCCTGATTTTTGTTTTCTAAATCTTTTTCATCAAATACTTCATCTATTGGTGCCCCTGCAGGAACCATCGGAAATACCTTGTCATCACAGTCAATCATGCACTCAATAAACATAGGCTTTTTTGCTGCAATCGCCTTTTCAATTGCTGGCAAAAATTCTTCCTTTGTTGTAACTTTGATTGCTTCAACACCCAATCCTTTGGCAACTAAGCAAAAATCCACTCCATCATCTAATACAGTGTGTGAATATCGTCCTTGATAAAATAATGTCTGCCATTGCCTTACCATTCCTAGTACGTGGTTATTCATAACCACCTGAATAATTGGAATCTGATATCGAGATGCAGTTGCTAACTCATTCATGTTCATACGAAAACATCCATCACCAGCAATATTGATTACGATTTGATCAGGTTTTCCAACCTTCGCTCCAATGCTTGCACCCAAACCATATCCCATTGTACCTAATCCACCAGAAGAAATAAATGTTCTAGGCGCCGTATATTTGTAGTATTGGGATGCCCACATTTGATGTTGTCCAACATCCGTCGTAATGATTGCTTCGCCCTTTGTTGCTAAATCGATCTGCTCCATTATATAAGGACAGGACAATCCAGTTTCATTATAAGCAAGCGGAAACGTTTCCTTTAAATCCAAAATCTTAGCAACCCATTCATCATGATTTTGCTGTTCTAATTTTGCGTTGATTCTTGATAATACTTCTTTTAAATCACCCACAATTGCTGCGTGAGTACGAATATTCTTGTTAATCTCTGCAGCATCAATATCTATTTGAATGATTTTAGCGTGGGATGCAAATTTCTTGGGATTACCAACTACACGATCGCTAAATCTAGCTCCAAGTGCAATTAAGAGATCGCACTGTGAAACCCCTAAATTGGATGGCTTGGTACCATGCATACCAATCATGCCCGTGTATAATTTATGATTACCATCAAAACTTCCTTTTGCCATTAATGTGTCACAAACAGGTGCATCAATTAAATCAGCAAATCTTCTTACTTCTTGTGAGGCCTCTGATAAAATAGAACCTCCTCCTAAATAGATAAAAGGTTTCTTAGAAACTTTTATATATTGAATAAATTCATCAATCTGATCATCCGTAACTGGAAGTGTTCGAACGATTTCCTGTGGTTCTTTCTTTTCATATAAGTATTTGTTTGCCGTAACATCTTTTGTAATATCTACTAATACAGGACCAGGTCTTCCACTTTTTGCAATATAAAAAGCTTTTCGAATGGTATCCGCTAACATTGCAATATCCTTAACGATAAAACTATGCTTTGTAATTGGCATTGCAACTCCAGCAATATCAATTTCCTGGAATGAATCCTTACCAAGTGCTGGTAAATTTACATTTGCTGTAATTGCCACAAGTGGTACGGAATCCATATAAGCCGTTGCAATTCCAGTTACTAGATTCGTTGCACCTGGTCCACTTGTTGCCATACAAACTCCCACTTTACCGGTTGCCCTTGCATATCCATCAGCTGCATGTGAAGCACCTTGCTCATGAGATGTCAAAATATGGCGAATTTCATCACTGTGTTTATATAATGCATCATATATATTCAAAATCGTGCCGCCTGGATACCCAAATACTGTATCAACGCCCTGCTCTTTTAAACATTCTATTACGATTTCTGCTCCAGTTATCTGCATAAATACCTCCTATACTTCTAATATTGCTCCTCTATTACCACTTGTTACCATTGCGCAATAACGCTTTAAATAACCAGTTGTAATGCTAGGTTCCCGTTCAACCCAATTTGCTCTTCTTTGCTTCATTTCATCATCGCTTACGTCCACTGTAATTGTATTATCCGGTATGTTAATTGAAATAATATCTCCCTCTTGGATTAATGCAATTGGTCCTCCAACCGCTGCTTCTGGTGATACATGTCCAATAGAAGCTCCTCTAGAGGCACCTGAAAAACGACCATCTGTAATCAGCGCAACGCTTTCATCTAATCCCATTCCTGCAATTGCAGAGGTTGGATTTAACATTTCTCTCATTCCCGGACCACCTTTAGGTCCTTCGTAACGAATAACGACAACATCTCCCGATACAATTTTACCGCCTTTAATTGCTTCTAATGCATCATCTTCACAATCAAATACGCGAGCTGGTCCTTTATGAACTAGCATTTTTTCGCACACTGCTGAACGTTTAACAACACAGCCATCTGGTGCAACATTTCCTGTAAGTACGGCAATTCCTCCTACTTGAGAATATGGATTCTCAATTGGTCGAATTACACTTTCATCCAAATTGACACATCCTGCGATGTTTTCTTTGATTGTTTTACCTGTAACGGTTATTAAGTCAGTGTTTAGTAACCCTTTTTTGTCTAACTCATTCATTACCGCATATACGCCACCAGCTTCATTTAAATCTTCCATATACGTATGACCTGCGGGTGCCAAATGGCATAAATTCGGTGTTTTTGCACTAATTTCGTTGGCAATTTCCAGATTAAGATCTACACCTGCTTCATATGCAATTGCTGGTAGATGGAGCATTGAATTGGTTGAACATCCTAATGCCATATCAATTGTAAGCGCATTATGAAAAGCTTCTTTCGTCATAATATCCCTAGGCTTAATATCTCTTTTTACTAGTTCCATAATCTGCATACCTGCATGTTTTGCTAAACGGATACGTTCTGAATAGACTGCTGGAATGGTTCCATTTCCTTTTAATCCCATTCCTAATGCTTCTGTTAAACAGTTCATGCTATTTGCCGTATACATGCCTGAACAAGAACCACAAGTTGGACAGGCTTTCTCTTCATATTCCAAAAAATCTTCCTCTGACATTAATCCCGCAGCATTTGCTCCAACCGCTTCAAAAACACTTGATAAGCTAGTCTTACATCCTTTTACTCGACCAGCAAGCATTGGACCACCGGATACAAAGATTGTTGGAATATTCACTCTTGCAGCTGCCATTAATAAACCTGGTACATTTTTGTCACAGTTTGGAATACAAACCAAACCATCCAATCCATGTGCCATTGCCATACACTCTGTACTATCTGCAATTAAATCTCTTGTTACCAGTGAATATTTCATCCCAATATGTCCCATTGCAATTCCATCACATACTGCAATTGCTGGAAATACAACTGGCATTCCTCCTGCCATAGCAACACCCATTTTAACTGCGTCTGCAATTTTATCTAAATTAATGTGACCTGGCACAATTTCATTAAATGAACTAACAATACCAATGATTGGTCTTGACATTTCTTCTTTTGTATAACCGGAAGCATTGAATAACGATCTTGAAGGTGCTTGAACTGCACCATTTTTTACTGAATCACTTTTCATAATTATCTCTCCTTTATTTGATCTTACTTACAATAATATCTCCCATTTGCTTACATCCAACAAGGTTTCCTTCATTTGTCATAATATCTTTGGTACGATATCCCTCTTGCAATGCCAGTTTTACTGCTTCTTCCACTGCATCAGCCTCTTGCTGTAAATCAAATGTATATCGTAACATCATCGCTGCTGAAAGAATGGTAGCAATTGGATTAGCAATATCTTTTCCTGCGATATCAGGTGCTGACCCATGACTTGGTTCGTACAATCCAAATCCCGTTTCATTTAAAGATGCCGATGCTAACATCCCAATGGATCCAGTTACCATACTTGCTTCATCGGATAAAATATCACCAAACATATTCTCCGTTAATATAACATCAAACTGGCTAGGATCTTTGACTAACTGCATTGCACAATTATCAACTAACATGTGTTCTAATGTAATATCTGGATAATCCTTTGCAACTTCATTTGTCACGGTTCTCCAAAGTCTTGAAGAATCAAGAACATTTGCTTTATCTACACTTGTTACTTTCTGATTGCGGACTCGAGCAATCTCGAATGCACGAATTGCAATTCTTCGAATTTCATGTTCATCATAAGTTAATGTATCAACTGCCTTACGAACTCCATTTTCTTCACTGGTATGACGTTCTCCAAAATAGAGTCCGCCCGTGAGCTCTCTCATAATCATCATATCAAATCCCTTAGCTGCTATTTCTGCTCTAAGTGGACATGCATCTGCTAATTCTGAATAAAGAATCGCTGGGCGCAAGTTCGCAAACAAATTCAGTTCCTTACGAATTGCTAACAATCCAGCTTCCGGGCGTAAGTTTGGAGGTAATTGATACCATGGTGAAGTGTTTGTGTCTCCGCCAATCGAACCCATTAGTACTGCCTGGGATTGTTTTGCTATTTCAACCGCTTCTTTGGTGAGTGGTACTCCATGTACGTCAATCGATGCTCCTCCCATCAAAATATCCTGAAATGTTATCTCGTGATTATATTTTTTTGAAATCTCTTCTAATACCTTTTTGGCTTGTGTAATAATTTCAGGACCAATTCCATCTCCTGAAATACATGCTATTTTCATTTCCATAAATTTTCTCCAATCTTGTGTGAATTCTTATTCATCATATCGTACTTTATGTAAAATATCAACAAATTTCATAGCAAGCCTTTCTTCCATTCCTGCAAGTTATACCACATATGAATATAAGTTATTTTTTGATAAAAAAAAGCGACTCCACTAAGGAATCGCTAATGATTTTACGCTTCTGCTTTTTCTACTTCTGCAATTGCGGTTGCTTTGATTGGAATTCTACAATTCTTATTATTTCCAAACTCAACGATGACTACATCATCACTAATATCAATAATGATTCCGTAGAAACCACTTGCTGTGCAAACACTATCGCCAACTTCCATAGAAGCAAGCATCTGACTCATTCTTTGCTTTTCCTTTTTATTTGGACGAATAAACATAAAAAACACAAAACCGATCATTGCGACGGCATATAAAACGATTCCAATAATACTTGTTGTACCTGCTCCAGCTTGTGCATCTGTAGCAATCACTGATAAAAATTCCATAATTTAAATCCTCCAATTCATCTGACTATAAAGTATCATACACAATTTTGCTTCCATATACAAGATATTTATCATTAAATAATCAACATTGCATCTCCGAAGGAAAAGAATCGATACCTCTGAAGAACAGCCTGTTGGTAAGCATTTAGAACCTGCTCTTGACCCGCCAAAGCACTTACTAACATAATTAATGTTGACTCTGGAAGATGAAAATTGGTCACCAAACCATCTAAAATCTTAAATTGATAACCTGGATATATGAAAATTTGTGTATCACCATTTTGAGCATGCAGTATACCCGAATCATCCGCTGCGCTCTCAAGCGTTCTGCAACTAGTCGTTCCCACTGCGATGACTCGTTTCCCATTTTGTTTTGTACGATTGACTAAATCCGCCGTTTCTTTTGGAACTTCATAGTATTCTGAATGCATATGATGTTCATATACATTGTCTACCTTTACAGGACGAAACGTTCCAAGTCCAACATGCAGTGTTACATACCCGATATGAACCCCTTTTTCAGCGATTTTGTGCATCAGTTCATGGGTAAAATGAAGCCCTGCCGTTGGTGCTGCTGCTGACCCTTCGTACTTTGCATAAACGGTTTGATACCGTGTCTGATCCTCTAACTTGTGTGTAATATAGGGTGGCAACGGCATCTCACCTAATTGATCCAATATTTCTTCAAAAATTCCGTCGTACTCAAAACGAATCATACGATTTCCTTCTTCTAAAACACTTAGCACCTCTGCTTTTAATACACCATTTCCAAAATCGATTCTCGCACCAGGCCTTAGTTTTTTTCCAGGTCTTACAATTGTTTCCCAACAATCTTTATCCGTTCTTTTCAAAAGTAAAACCTCAACACTTGTTTGAGTGTTTTCTTTGACTCCAAATAATCTAGCCGGAATCACTTTGGTATTGTTCAAAATCAAACAATCACCTTGCTCAAGATCCTCTAATAAATCCATAAAATGTTTGTGTGTAATTTCCCCACTACCCTTATCTAATTTTAATAGACGCGAAGAACTTCTATCTTCTAAAGGATCCTGTGCAATTAATTCTTCTGGCAAATCATAATAAAAATCGGATGTTTTCAACATAACAACTCCAGTTCTACTGTCTTAATTCAATGGATAATGCTTCTAGTCCACCTAAAATCTTTTTCATTACATCATTCACTTCTTGTTCATCAAGGGTTTTATCTTTTGCTCTAAATTTAAGGTTATATGCTATTGATTTGAATCCTTCCTTAATTTGTGCACCCTCATATAAATCAAAAAGTTCACAACTTTCCAATAATTTACCACCACATTTTTCCATTACCTGCTCAATTTGTCCAGCTAAAATAGTCTTTGGTACCACCATACTCAAATCTCTTGATACAGCTGGGTATTTCGGAACGCCTTCATATTTTCGATCAAAAGATGCAAATGGTTCCACTTCCTTCATATCCAAGACACATACATATGCTTTTGCTCCCAAATCGTAATTGTCAAGAACTTCTGGATGTACTTCTCCTAAGTATCCTACAATTTGGTTATTGTAGTAAATATCTGCCTGGCGACCAGGATGCAAAAATGGATATGCTTGATTATTCTGATACATTGGTTTTTGCTTCATACCAATACTTTCAAAGAAACTTTCCACAACACCCTTTAATGTATAGAAATCACCATCTCCATAAAACCCTAATGTAAACTGCATTCTTTCATCTGGAAGTTCTACTAGTGGTAATTCTTTTGCAATATAGATATTACCCAATTCATATAAACGAACATCTTTATTTCTACGGTTATAATTGGTTGCTAGCGATGTCAAAATTCCATTTAAAGAGATGGTTCTCATAACAGAGAAATCTTCTCCAAGTGGATTGGATATCACAATTGCCTGACGTCTTTGATCTTCTTTTGGCAAAATAAGTTTGTCAAAGACCTTAGGACTTTCAAATGAATAACACATTCCCTGACTAAATCCATAGTACTGTGCCATATCTTTTGCTTTTTCTTCAATCCGTAATTTGAATGGCATTTTACCCGTAGTTGCTTCACCCGTTGGTAATGTTGAAGGTATTTTATCATAACCGAAGAATCTTGCTACCTCTTCCGCTAAATCTGCAATTCCTTCTAAATCCTGGCGAAAAGATGGGATAATCACCATATTTGAAATTGGATCTACTTGAAGCTCTAACTGCATGAAAATCTTTGTCATTTCTTCTTTCGAAATAGCGGTTCCAAGTAATTGATTGATTCTGTTTTCTTCAAAAGGTATCTCACGAAGTTCTTTGAGTGGTTGACAAACATCTACCATTCCACCCACAACTTCACCACAGCCTAATTCCATCATTAATTGACAAGCTCTATTAATTGCTAGTTCTGCATTTCTAGGGTCTAACCCCTTTTCAAACTTACCTGATGCATCCGTACGAAGACCCAATCTTTTTGCTGATTTACGTATATTTACGCCTTGAAATGTTGCCGCTTCAAATAGAACCGTCTTCACTTCGTCTGTAATTTTGGAATTTTCTCCACCCATAATACCAGCAATTCCAATCGCTTTTTCCTTGTCACAAATCATCAACATCTCTTGATCCAGTACACGCTGTTGCCCATCTAGAGTTTGAAATAGTTCACCCTCTTTTGCACGTCTAACAATGATTTGATTTCCACTAATTAAATCTAAGTCAAATGCATGCATTGGTTGTCCAAATTCTTCCATTACATAATTTGTTATGTCAACCAAATTATTGATTGGACGAATACCACTTGCTACAAGTCTTCTTTGCATCCACTTTGGAGATGGTCCAATTTTAACATTTTTGCAGACTCTGGCAATATATCTAGGACATAGATCAGCATCTTCAACCGCAACCTGAATATAATCCGATACTTTTTCGTTATTTTCTAAAACTTCTATTGCAGGACTATGGAATGCCAGTCCAAATGTTGCTGCCGCCTCTCTAGCGATTCCTAGTACACTATAGCAATCCACACGATTGGACGTAATCTCATATTCGAACACACTGTCATGTAGTCCAAATGCCTCGATCGCATCCATTCCTACTTCAACGCTTTCGTCGAAAATGTAAATTCCATTTTCTGGTGCTTCTGGATAAGCCTCTCTTGTTGTTCCAAGTTCTTCCACAGAACACATCATACCAAACGATTCAATCCCACGAAGTTTACCTTTTTTGATTTTAATGCCATCTTTTGGAAGCGCTTCTCCACTGTGTCCACCAGCAACTTTTCCGCCATCTAATACAACTGGCACCAAATCATTGACATTCACATTGGATGCTCCTGTCACAATCTGAACGGTCTCACTTCCTATATTCACTTGACATACGATTAACTTATCAGCGTCTGGGTGTTTCTCAATGGTTTCAATTCTACCCACAACGATTTTTTCTAAATTTCGATCTAACTCTTCATATCCTTCTACTTTTGTACCAGTTAATGTCATCGCATCCATGTATTCTTGATTTCTACAGTTCAAATCTGGTACATATGCTTTAATCCAAGATAAAGCTGTTTTCATTCTCGTAATCCTGCCTTTCTCTCTTAAAATTGTTTTAAGAAGCGTATATCATTTTCATATAATAGGCGCATATCATCAATTTCATATTTTAGTAACGCTATTCTTTCTAATCCAATTCCAAATGCGAATCCCGAATACTGTGTTGGATCAATCCCACTCATCTTCAAGACATTTGGATGAACCATTCCGCATCCTAAGATTTCAATCCAACCACTTCCCTTACAGAAACGGCATCCGCTTCCCTTACACTTAAAACATGATACATCTACTTCTGCAGAAGGCTCCGTAAAATTAAAATGATGTGGTCTGAATTTTACCTGTGTATCTTCACCAAATAATTCTTTGGCAAATTCTGCCAAGGTTCCTTTTAAATCTGCAAAGGTAATATTCTTATCGATTACTAATCCCTCGATTTGGTGGAACGATGGTGAATGTGTTGCATCTACTTCATCTGAACGAAATACTCTTCCCGGCGCCACCATACGAATTGGCAGATTTCCTTTTTCCATTTCGTGAACTTGCGTTCCAGATGTCTGAGATCGAAGCAAAATATCTCCATGAATATAAAAGGTATCTTGTTCATCTTTTGCGGGATGATCCGCTGGTATATTCAAAGCTTCAAAGTTATAGTAATCACGTTCCACTTCTGGACCTTCTACCACTTCATAGCCCATTCCAATAAAAATTCTCTCTACCTCTTCCATTGCTAGGGTATTGGGATGTCTATGCCCAATTTTTTGTTCCTTTGCAGGCAGTGTTACATCAATGACTTCTAATAACATCTGTGCATCTCTTTGTTTCTTGGTTAATGCTATTTTAGCATTTTCTAAAGCTGTCTCAATAACCTGTCTAGTATCATTTACATATTGACCAACCATTGGTCTTTGTTCTGCAGATACATCTTTCATTCCTTTTAATACAGCAGTTAACTCACCTTTTTTTCCAAGATAATTGACTTTTACTTCGCTTAATTGTTCTAACGTTTCACACGCAAGAATTGATTCTAATGCACGCTTTTCAATCGACATTAATTGATCTTTCATGGTTTTGCCATCCTTTCTTGATAAAAATCCCATCAACATATAAAAAATCCCTTACAGAATTACTTCTGTAAGGGACGAATGTTTTCCGTGGTACCACCCAAATTCCCGTAAACGGGCACTTTACACGTAACGAGTGTAACGTTCTAGCTTATCCTTTGCCTCAATTCTAAACGATTAGACGTTTAATCCATGGTACAAAGCGTTCTGCCAGACTGCTCCAGTGGGAAATTCAGTTTACATAAGAACTCAAGGAAGCTTTCAGCCGGTGGTTTCCTCTCTCTGATAGGGTATGTATTCCTACTTAACACTTTCATTGCATTTATCTTTGTCCATTTTAGTAAAAAAGAAAACATCTGTCAAGAATCAGTTTTCAATTTTCGAAAATTTGAACGGTATTGCCCTAAATAGATTCCTTGCAACGTAACACCTGATTGCATTCTGCAAAACATCCTATTGCACTCTCTTTTGGGGCAGTTCCCCGTTTCATTACTGGTTACACTCAGCACACCAATTGCCAATGCAACCACTACACTCCATACTGCAACATACTTTATAATCCCTTTTTTCACACTCACTGTAGCACCCCTTTTTAACCTGCAAAAAATAATCCTTCAAATAAATCCCATGGATAATAGGTATTACTTTTTACTCCAAACCCAATACAATTCGACTCACTAATCCTCAAATAGCCTTTTTCACCCGATTTGACATCACGAATTCGAACCCAGTCCTTATCGTTTGTTCCCTCGACAACAATCTCATCTCCAACGTTTAGAGCAATTCCTCCATTCATACATGCTTCATCCGAAAAAAGAGTGATCTCTTGGAGTACTTTTGCATTCGTATTATGCTCGTAAAAATCTTTGGAAATTTCTTGCACACTTTTATTTTCATAGCTATAGTTTCTAGTTATGATCATGGTTTGAAAGAATTGGGATAAGGTTTTGGCTTCAATTTGTCCATCTTTCATCTCAATTTCATTCGAAGGTATTTCTCCCACTTTTACCAATGATTTGCCATCATATTCATAAATATAAGTCATTTGAGCATCGCTATATCCGTATTGATGCACCATTAATTGAATTGTTTTTTGATTCAAGCTAATTGCTTCGATGCTTGGTCGCACACCAATTCCTTGCTCACTGTCAATCTCTACATCTCCAACTTTCAATGTGAAGTTGTCATAATCACCGTCTAAATCCACGCCATTATCATTCCCATTATTTGCTCTTAAGAGAATTCTATCGCCTTCTCCGTCTTGATTTAAATCAAGTACATCATCCGTCATTAGAATTGCTTTTTCTCCATTTAAAATACTCTGTTCTGTTATTTTTCTCGTTTCTACAAAAACATAATCATCATAACTTAAATCATTTTTATTGGTAACATCATCCGTCCAAAATCCTATCCAAGTGGTTGTATCCGCTGTCTTTACTCCCACTCGCAAATAAGCCGTCAGCGAATCCGTAAATCGTAAAGTATCATCATATATAACCTCTGCATCCTCTTGAAGTAATTCAGGACTAAGACTTCCAGAATATAACTGCATCTCATTTCCAGACGCATCCGTGAACACAAATGAATAGCAATTCATATCTCTCATCTTTACTGGTTCAGCTTTTTTAACTGTTTCAAATGCATTCCAATCACTTCTAAGTTCTAGCGTTTCTAAATCAACACAATATAGTTGTCCGCTTATATAGGGAACATTCAAAACTTCTTCTTCATCTTTTGTCTTTGTTTGGGGCAAAATAATATAGAGTTCATCCTTCATTGTTGTCATATTACGATCAATTTTTACAATTGGATCCTCATCACTCAAATCATAATTTAGTGCAAACTCCTTGATTTGTTCGCCACTCTTAACAATTACTTTTTTATCTTTTAATTGATTCGTTGGTAGAATGCTCACTTCAATACCATTATCAAACGAATACTCATAAACCTTATCGTTCTCTCTTTTTGTTTGACTATCCTCTTGCTTCCCAGTAAAGGTACAAGCAATCAAACACATTGCAAGAATCACCGCAACCAAACTTCCAACAATTAATTTTCTCGGTTTTTTAATCAGTAACTGAATTCTTTCTTTGGTACTTTTAGGATCGGATGACATCGTTGTTGTTAGTTGAAACAAGGATTCCTTTTTCTGACACAATTCCATCATCTCGACCAACGTATTTCCATACTTTATTCGTTCCTGCTCACCAAGTCGCTTAATTACGCTGTCATCACAAGCAATTTCAGAATCTCGTTTTGAAAAGCTAGCTGCAATCCATACAAGTGGATGGAACCAATAAACCACAACACATACACAGCGTATCAAACTAAATATATGGTCCAAATGCTTATAGTGTGTATCTTCGTGCAGAATAACATGGTGATAGGACTCTGAATCCTTTATAACATGATCCGTCAAATAAATACTTGGTCTTACTACTCCAAAAATACAGGAGGTTGAAAGCCATGCCACTTGATATACTGGTCGGCTCGTTAATTCGCAGAGCACTCGCTTGCGTGTTCTTTTTAATTTGAGATAAAAATGGAGGTTCGTCACTATAAATAGAGTGGCTAATAATACCATCCCAGTAATCCATATGAATGGCAACCATGCTCCAACTTTGGCCAATACTCCTGTACTAATTTGATTTTCACTAGTAACCTGACTAACCTGATTATTCGTTCCCGTTTGTTTATTCGTTTCCGTTTGTCTATTCGTTCCCGTTTGATTATTCGTTCCCGTTTGATTATTCGTTTGTGCCTGATTGTTAGCTACAACTGTAGTATTTTCTTTCACTTCAGTTGAAAGTACTGTCCCATTATTTTCATTCTTAACACTATTCACTAATTGTTCTGAATAAATACTTTGTCCCAAGTCTGTCACATCTGCATAATTCATGACACTTAGTGGCGATGCAATCCAATCAAATGGAACGAATAGCTTAATAGCTACAATCAACCACAGTGCATATTGTAACTGCTTACTAATTCTATTTTTTAATAGTTTACGAAGCACTACTATAACCAAAATAATAATCGATGATGTAATAATCTGTTCAATCATACTACTCCCCACTTTCCCTCTCTGCTTGCTCAATAATTGCATGTAATTCACGAATTTCTTCAGGTGATAATGTTCGATTCTGAACAAATGTATTAAGCATCATCCCAACACTTCCATTGTAGATTTTATCAAGGAAATGGTTTGTCTCACGAAGAACTGCTTGCTCCTTTTCCACTGCTGGATAGTATAACTTTGCCTTTTCACCTTCTTCAACAATTAAGAATCCTTTTTCTTCCATTCTCTTAATGGTTGTAGTTGTGGTGCTTTTTGCCCAATTCATAGATTCATTTAAAGACTTCACTAATTGCATAAGGCTTTTCGGTGATTGTTCCCACAATGCCTGTAGCACATACCATTCACTATTACTCAATTTAATATTTTCTTTTTCCATTTTACTCCTCTTTTCAAAAAAATGGTCTACATCGTAAACCAAATATATCACCGTCGGTCTACAGTGTCAACCATTTTTTTAATTTGCTTATTAATGAGTGCTCCCGTCAAGAATAAATGCATGCATAAATATAGCCAGATTAGCAAAATAATCAGTGTTGAAAGCGTTCCGTACATTGAAATCCAAAACACCTGATCCACATATACCGAAAACACGAATGATAAAATCGACCACGTTACACCAACAAAAACCGCTCCCACTAATTGATTTACAAAATGAAGTTTCTTATTTGGAAGCAGCGTATACATTCCTGCAAATACAAGAATCATGATTAGAATAAAAACCGGATAGCGAATATTAATCCAAAATTCCACAATATAATGAACTCCCGGTATTTGCTCTACCACTACTCCTTCAATTCGCTTTCCAAATACCATGAGCATCAAGGATACCACTACAACAAACAACAGTAGCAAGGTATAAATACAGGCTCTTAACCTGACAAGGAAATATTGTCTTGTCTCATTCACTCCATGAACCACATTTAGTCCATCCATCAATGCCATCATCCCTTTGCCAGATGCCCATAAAATTGTAATTGCAGAAAAAGAAAAATTAGCAAACGACTTCCCATATACCTGCAATACTAAATCCGCCAAAAATGACTGTGTACTTCTTGGAAATAATTGATATAAAAATGCCAAAAAATCAGCTTCTTGCAATCCTGTAAATGGCAAAATCATCACCACCAAAATAACTAATGGGATAATCGATAAAAACATATAAAATGCCGCACTCGATGCGTATGCACTGATATGATTAATCAACATTTGATGTTTCAAAAATTCAAATAACTTGAGTACACTTTTCACAACTTGTCTCTTATTTGTTTTTCTACTTGATTTCATATGCTATTCCCTACTATCAATCGATGTTAACTCCGTATTTTCATAAAAGAATTGTAATATTTCTTGGTAGGTATATGAACTTTTCCCCATCTTAGCAGCACCGCTTTGACTCATTCCAAGCCCATGCCCAAATCCGCCTCCAAACACCTGATAGGATTGCATGATTTCTCCATCATAAGTTGGTTTAATTACACAAAATGCACTTGGAATCATTGCACCAGTTGCATACTCCCTCTTATTATTCAAAATCACCGTCTTATCTATATTTGCTAAGATATAACGAACATTATGTTCTGTTTGAACAAGATATGTAGCATCTTCTCCTTCAATAAGCAATTCATTGATGCAACCACCAAGAACACGATTTCTCACCTGAATGGAATGGATCTTTCCAAGCTTCGTTGGCTCTTTCGATACAAACTCACCATTATCGTTACGAATTAGTATTTGATCACTTGCCACCTGATACCGTTTGATTAATTGCTCAAGCATATAGTTCTCATCCAAGGTTGTAGCGTAAGTCCAACGATAGAATGAAGTATCCTGCTCATAATCATTTTCATTTGTTTGAGTAATATAATTTGAAAACCATTCTTCATCCGTTGTATTCATAAGATCTACTTCTTCTGGCTGAATGGAAATCTGCTTTGCTACCAAATGACTCGTATTTTCATCGGATGCACCCCAAACCGATGCATTTGTTCCAAACCCGCATGAGGTTGAGTAATAATACGCTCCAGCGAGTTCTTTATCAAGTAATAGAACTTGATCTTTCGTTGCTTCAATAGCCTCATTCGATGTTTCATTACTCTCAATATTACCATACACCTGATAAGCCGCACTATCATCAACATGTGCACCTAAATTCATAATATTGGAATGAAAAATTTTACTATATACATATGTTCTCGCCGCAACACTTTGGGCTTTCAAAGCTTCTAACCCAAATGCCTGTGGCATCTCACTTGGCACTACCATTCTTAAATACCGCTCAACTGCCAACTCATTTGATATGATTATTTTATTTTTTTCTTCAAAATAACAGATATCCAAATCGCCCTCGTAGATTGCTTTTGCTCTTTGACGCTTCAAAGAAGATACCGTATATCTACCAGTTTCACTTGACTTTACAAATCGAATTCTAGGATATCTTCCGACAAAATCTGATGCCCGAATCAGAACCTCTTCATTGGCATTTACCGTTTTCAACAATTCATTTTTCTCATATATTTCAAATGCAACATCACACGAAATCTTTGCTTCATCTAAATATACCGTACCTAATTCATAATCTTTAAGCATAACTCGAACATTTCTATAGGGTATCAATGGTTGCTCAATCATTCCAACAATTTCATTCCTTTGTTCATCAATTGCGTAGGAATAGTTTTCTTGTCCAATATAAAAATCAGGGGTTTTTGTTGAGATTTCCTTTGTTTCAAGATCCAACACTTGGCATTTCTTTTTGTCATAAATTCCATCCATCAGTTCAATCTTAGAATCCTGCACACGAAATAGTTTTGAAGTGATTAGTGGATACTCAAGAACTCCTCTAAACCCGGTCTCATCAAAATCTATTTTGTAAAAGCCGTAATCCTTTTCCGATTTTATAGCAAATTGTTCCACCTGTTCTTGATTAAACAGGAAATTTACTTCCTCAGATATAAAATAGCGCCAATTTGCTTGTTCTTTATAAAAACACGCTGTAAAATCATGTGGTTTGGATTGATTCTCACCTGTATTTTCATTCATACTTTCACTATTTTGAATAATGAACAGTTTTGTATCATCTAGCCAAATACAAGTGACAGATTTTCCCATAAAAAAGGGTTTGATATTTTCTTGCTCCAATCGAAGAACCTCAAACAAACCCTCATTCATAAACAAAAGTTCATTTTCTTTTATCTGCTCACGCCTATACTCAATGATATACTCATTCGAATTGAATACATAGCCAATTTTCTTTGCATATTCTTTGTTTTTCAAATCAAGGAATGACCTAGAATCACTGAGCAAATCCGTTAATGTCAGCTCATAATTCTTTAATAAAGTACATCTATAGAATGTTTTTCGACCTACTATTGATTTTTTTGCATCCATCTGATCATATAATTTTAACAATTGAACATAGTCCTTTGGTTTTATTCTTTGATCTGGATTTTCAAAAGCAACTCGTTCAAACTCCACCCAAATTTCATTGTTACTTCGATTCTCATCACTTATTATATACGAAAATATTTGATACACTTCTATATTGCTTACTTTATGCAAATCTTTTCCCGTATCTTTAAGAATCCAGTATCCAAACGTCGAGATCCCAATCAAAAAACAGATACTGATTATCATAAAAACTACTACCCCACCCTTAATCTTCTTACCCAACTCCTAATTCCTCCCCAACTTACACTCTATACATAACACTTACACGATTTTTTCAAACAAGATATGGCACTTAGAAATGATTCACGTAAAAAAACAGCCCGTCGGCTGTTTTTTACTACCCCAAAATGCCGTCCCGCCTTTTGACTCCTAGCAACGCTAGGTGGGTTACCGCAATTACACTTCTGCCTTCCCTTCACGAGGGCTTGACATCTATGCAACAATATAGGAATCCCGTTTAAAGTAAATGTAGGTTCAAAACAGCAAGATTATCGGTCATCTTAGGTTACTTATATTATACCAAAAATATTGATAAATACAATAGCTTTTTACTTTTTATCTCGTGTAACTCGTAGTCTTATTTCAATGTTTTGCTTCCTTGTTTCATATAATATTGCTAGAAATTGTTTTACAATTGTACGAACTTCTTCATCAACCCCTGTAATCGATTTAAGCACTTCTAACGCTTTTCTTGAATTCAAATCCTTAAGGGTTTCACGACCCGAATCATCCAAAATATAGAATATAGTATCTACAAACTTTTTCCGTTGATTAGCGTCTGTATTGTAGAACCATTTTCTTAATGATTCATCAAACGCTTTTGACTTTATACTGATATCTTTCGCATATATAAATTTTGTTCTAAGAACCTTCCAACTAAATAGATTGTGCTGCAGTAACGATATCTGATTGCTTTGAACCACTTGATAGTTATTGTCAAATCGAAGCATCATTCCGACTACAGAAAACCTAGGTAAATAGTTCCTCAGCTTATCTTTTACACCTTGGTATGCCTGCGAATCAACAATATCCTCTTGCAGTCCTGGACCGTCAAAAGAGTATACATTTCGAATTCTCTTTTGAACACTTTCTCTTGCATATACACAAGAAAAAATTGCTAGGTTTCCACCTTTTGAATGTCCACACAAAATCCACTCCCCAAGTGTTTTCTTAGATGCCTTTTCCAGATAATCTAATGCGTCTTTTTGTGCTGGTATAATATCTAGAAAACTCATATTAAAATCTTCTTTCCATCCCACAAGTGTGTCATCTGTACCTCGAAAGCTAATAACTCTTAAACCTCGCTTAATCGTTATCACAATTGCACTAAATTGCTTTTCCTCAGCAAAATCGATTTGATTTACATACCCAGACAATTTCAGATCTTTATAGCGGTCTGCTCTTGCCATTAGCCTTAACATCCGCCAGATTTCTTTAGGCATATGTGTTATACCCTTTGCAAGTTTGTAGGGTTCTTTATCATTATCACAATTAGACCAATATTGTCTTGCTGCATCTTTCATTGTAATCGCATTTGCCTCTAATCTCGAAGATACAATGTCCTCAAAATCAAAATATGAAAAAAGCGAAAAAACAGCCGCATCTAATTCACAAAATGGTGCCTGTTCAAACGTTAAATCCCCTCTCCACACAATATAATCGTTTAAATTTGCCATATCATCACCCCAACATCACTCTAATCATTGACAAAGAGACAAATAAAAGAGACAGTCTGGATTTTCCCTACTGTCTCTTTATTATATCATAATTATTCTTTACAAAACATCATTATGCACAAATCAGAATCCAATTATAATGTAGAAGCTTGATCTACAATACTCTGAATAGCTGCTGCTGCATCTTCAGGAAGTTTGTCAAATCCACCTTTTTCTGTATCCATTGATTTAACAAAGTTTAAACGATCTAACATACGAGCTTTTAACTGTGCTACATATTCAGCATCTGAAAGGTCAGGAACAAATCCTTCCCATTCCATGATTTCGATATCCGTGAATGGTCCCCATTGTTTGAAAGATTCTTTTCCTTCAACAAGCGTTTCGATAATTCCCAATGTATCAGCTGGTTTAACTTTTTTGCCCATGAAATCACCTGTATTGATGATGTAACAAGCAACGTTGTTTTTCGCTACTAATGCTTTGAATTTTTCATAGTCGTTTGCAAGAGGATATGTTCTAAATGGGTTGGCATATGGTTCTACTACGAGTGCATTAGGATCAACTCCTGGTGCAAGACGCTCTGCGCTTGATCTCTTAGTAGCTAATGTTGCTCCCATAACAGAAGCTAATGAAGCTCCACTTAATTTAACAATTGGTGGAATAGTAGGATCTTTCATAATCCAGAAGATTGCATTGATTGGTTCTTCAATCTTATCTACTCTGTTTGGTGACCATAATTTAGATTTTACAGCACGTCCATTTCCGTTACGGATATCTTCTGTAACAAGAACTTTGTTGCCGTCTTCATCCATAGTTACACCACAGTTTTGAGCTGTAACAAGGAATTTGTTATCAGGACTTGTAAGTGGATAATCCTGAGTTTTATCAAAATATGCTGGTTCTAATGCGATAGACGATCCATCTTCAGAAGAGATGATGAATGCATCATCATGAAGTACTGTGATATTGTATTTTCCACCATGTGCAGCATGTGTAATTGTTGATTTACCTGATCCTGAAAGACCAAATACTCCAGCAACATACGATTTTCCACCTTCAAGGTTATATCTTTTTTGTCCACCATGACAAGATGCATATCCGTGTCTATTTGCAACAGCCCATGCAATTGTTAAAGTACCTTTTTTATGTTCTCCAAAGTATCTCATTCCTAATAAAGAAGCACAGTTATGATTTGTATCAAAGAATGTTAATCCCATTGGATGATCTGGATGAGACCATTGTGGATCAGAGAAAATATAGATATCTCCTTCGCCTTCGATTGGTTTAGAATTTTTATACATTTTTACATATTCATCTGACATATATTGGAAGTTTAACATCCATGAATACATGATATTTTCTTCGCCTTCTGGAATAAGAAGATGCGCTTTTACCATGAAATCTTCATGTAATCCGATATACACTTCTGCATGATACATTAAACGATTACGTGTTTGATAAATTGCTTCTTTTGTTTTTCCTTCTAAATCAGCAACATTTACTCCTGGTTCCCCAGAAATTTTACGAGCTGCTGCAGCTCTACCACTAACATTACCATCATTAAACAACAATACTTTTGCGTCTTTTTCAAGACCAAGCTCTTCAGCTTTGTAAACAGGCATATCTGTTACTACTGTTCCTGGGCTGTTTTTTGCTAATTCATACGCCTCTCTTAGGGTATTAATCTTCACTACATTATTTCCATAAAATGCTGCTTCAATAATTGCGCGTGTTTGAGTAAAAATAGGATTGCTTGCGCTAATCTCAGCTAATGGGAAGTAAGCTTTTGTTGACATTTTTATTGTCCTCCTTGTTGTTTGTTTTATTGCATCTGCTTTCGCAGTATCAAACCAGAATCGATTCAGAACTAACCCCCTGATCAATCTTCTCCCTGGTTATCGCACCTTTTTTATTATCGCAAAACTAGCTTCAAAAGTCAATCAATTAAGCGGCAAAAAGAATAAAAAATCCATAAAGTGTAACCCCTTAAATTGCTCTTGTCAGTTCTAATAATAATACCTTTTCTTGTTCACTTAAAAAGTTTTTTAAGGCAGTGTAGACGGTCTCATGGTAGCTATTTATCCACTGTTGTTCTTCTTTTGTTAAGAGGGATTTTAAAATTGCTTTCTTCTCGAAAGGAACAAAAGTAAGTGTCTCAAATTGCAAAAATACATCCTTCTCATTACCCTCTCGTTCCTTACATAACATACAATTTTCAATTCGAATTCCATATTCATTTTCACGGTACACTCCCGGCTCATTTGTGACCACCATTCCCGGAACAAGCTCTGTTTCTTCCACCTCTTTTCGGTATTGCCAGCTGATTCTGTGGGGACCTTCGTGCACACTTAACAAAAAACCAACCCCATGACCCGTACCACACTTATAATCATTGCCACTATTCCACAAAGCCTGCCTTGCAAGAATATCTAGATTTCTTCCTGTACAGCCTTTCAAAAACACCGCCCTTGATAAGGCAATCATGCCCTTTAATACATTTGTATAATCCACCTTCATCTGTTTTGTAATACGTCCAATGGCAATGGTTCTTGTCACATCTGTTGTACCATACAAATATTGGCCCCCGGAATCCACTAAATAGAATCCGCTCCCTTTTATCTTCTTCGCACTCAACTTTTTTGCCTCATAATGCATCATTGCCGCATTTTCTTTAAATGCACTGATGGTCGAAAAAGATGGCTCCAAAAAATTCTTATCTTCTTTTCGAAATGCGTCTACACGTCTAGCAAGATCCCATTCTGTTAACTGTTCTAGCAATATATCTTCAAGCTCCATATTCTTCATTTGCTCAAGCCATATTATAAATCTTGTGATTGCAAGATTGTCTTTTAAAAAAGCCTCCTTCATGCAAGCAATTTCATTTAAGTCTTTTGAGGCCTTTAGTTTGGTTGTTGGATTTTTCGCAAATACAATTTTACGTTTACTAACAATTTGATAAATTGCTGCATTGATCTCCATCGGATCCATCAATACATCCTTCCAATTTTCCTCGCTTGCTAATTTTTCTAAGTGCTCATAAAACAATTCAATACTTACAATCTCTATATTTGACTTTTTCATTGTCTCTACAATGCTTTTTGAGATGGATTTCCTATTCACATACCATACTGCTTTTGTCTCGATTAGGACAAAAAAGGATAGAGCCACCGGTTGATGCTCCATATCATTCCCCCTCACACCCAAAAGCCACATAATATCTTCCGCCCTATTAATGATATGGCAAGAACAGCAATTGCGTTGCATTTGTGTTCGAATTTTTGTGATCTTTTCTTCTCTCGTAAAACTCGATGTTTGGGATGGTAGTAAAAACACTGGTCTGCATACTTTGGGTGGTCTTGTTTTTGGAAAAAGCATTTCCCAGGGCCATTTTTTATTTTGAATACATGCTTGTTTACTGCTTATGGCTAAGTTCAGCTTTTCATATAGATCAATCGTGACCATACAATAATCAAGTGCTACTACTTCTTGTTCACAAACCTGTTTGCGAATCCATTCAACTGGGTCAAGAACTCCGACCTCATACAATTTCATAAGCTGTATTCCACTATTACAAAGTTCTTTCTCAGCCTGAACAAAGTAGCGTCCATCCGTCCAAAGATACGCACCATCCTTTGCAAGAATAAATGTAGCTGCTGAACCCGTAAACCCTGTCAGAAATTTTCTAAACTGATAGTGTTCACCAACATATTCACTGTTATGCTCATCAGAAGTTGTCACTAGATAATAGTGAATTTGCTCTTCACGCATCCAGTTTTGCATTTTCTTTATTGTATGATGAACATCCAAACTTTTTCCCAAATTCATCAATAAGAACTCCCTGTTTTCTCTTCATTCCCAACTAATAAATGAACCGCCTTACTCGTTCCTATGCGGTCACATCCAAGTTCAAGAAACATTTCTAAATCTTCCCTTGTTGATATTCCACCCGCAGCTTTGATTCGAACCGCATCACCAATATACTCTTTCATCAAAAGCACATCGTCTTTCGTGGCCCCGCCCGTTCCAAAGCCGGTCGATGTTTTAATATAATCAGCTCCTGCGTTCGTCACCACTTTACAGAGTGCTATTTTTTCTTCTTGTGTCAGATAACAGGTCTCAATAATTACCTTTAACGTTTTATTTAAACATTCCTTTTTGAGTGTAATGATTTCTTGCTCAATTTTATCAAATTCTTTGTTCTTAACATGGGATAAATTAATTACCATATCAATTTCATCGGCTCCATCTTCTAACGCCTGAATCGCCTCTGCGTGTTTTACCGATGCCGTATTATATCCTAATGGAAATCCAATAACTGTACAAATCGTAACTTGCGTAGGGAATGTAGCTTTCACCGCCTTCACAAACGAAGGTGGAATACAGACACTTGCGGTATTATATAGTATTGCTTCATCACATAATTTCTTAATTTCTTCCCATGTTGCAGTTGGTGACAAAAGCGTATGATCAACATGACTTAATATTTCATTTATTTCCATCGTTACCTCCAAGCTTAATGTTTTTATTATTTTGCTAAATAATTATACTATCGTATTATTCTAATATGTTATGGCATAAAAATCTAGTGTACGAAATGTGAATATTTTGTATATATTTTCTGAATACTTTTTCAATTGTTCGTTTTTTCTTGATAGAAGGCTCATTTTTGTGGTATCATGATTAGGCTCACTTGAGTTTGTAACTATCAACTATCATTGTAACTAGATTATAGAAAGGTGGGTTGCCAATGGATCACAATTCTTTTTCAGATTTAACCCCTGAAATTATACACCTGGCAAATATGTGTGAAACAGCTAGTAATATTGATGCTGAGCTCTATACAAAATTCGATGTTAAAAGAGGTCTTCGCGATGTCAATGGAAAAGGTGTTTTAGCGGGCTTAACAAACATCTCAGATGTACGTGCAAACGAAATGGTAAATGGTGAACTTGTTCCCATACATGGTCGTTTGATTTATCGTGGATATGATGTTGAGGCTTTAGTGGATGGCTTCATCAAAGAGAACCGGTTTGGTTTTGAAGAAGCTACTTATCTCCTGTTGTTTGATAAACTTCCAAACAAAGACGAACTGACAAGATTTACTGATATTCTTAATAATTATCGTACACTTCCAACTAGTTTTGTGCGTGACATTATTATGAAAGCACCTAGTAAGGATATGATGAATACGCTTGCAAGAAGCGTCTTGACACTGTATTCATACGATGATCGTGCTGATGATCTTTCAATCCCAAATGTACTTCGTCAATGTTTGCAACTCATTAGTCTATTCCCACTGTTATCCATCTACGGTTATCAGGCATACAGTCATTATCACGACGGAAATAGTCTATATATTCATCAACCTCAGGCGCATCTATCAACCGCCGAGAATATTTTGCATCTACTTCGATCAGATTCAAAATATACCCCTTTGGAAGCACAAATTCTAGATATTGCATTAGTTCTTCACATGGAGCATGGTGGTGGCAACAACTCGTCATTTACGACAAGAGTGGTTACTTCTTCTTACACCGACACATATTCTGTTATTGCTTCTGCAATTGGATCATTAAAGGGTCCTCGTCATGGTGGTGCAAACAACAAAGTAATCCAAATGTTTGAAGATTTAAAACGTGAAATAAGCGATTGGCAGGATGAAGAAGCAATTTCCGATTACCTAAGAAGACTCTTACACAAGGATGCTTTTGACCATGCAGGACTGATTTATGGACTTGGTCATGCTGTATATTCAAAATCAGACCCAAGAGCCGTACTATTTAAAGGATATGTTAAATCACTTTCTGAAGAAAAGGGATTTTTGAAAGAATTTGCTCTCTATGATTTAGTAGAGAAACTTGCACCAAAAATCATCGAAGATGAACGTCAGATGTATAAAGGCGTATCCATCAACGTGGATTTCTATTCAGGATTTGTATACAAAATGCTTGGTTTACCAGAAGAATTATTCACTCCAATTTTTGCAATATCAAGAATGACTGGATGGAGTGCGCATCGCCTAGAAGAACTTGCTGGTAGCAGCAAAATCATTCGCCCTGCATATAAACCAGTACACGCTGATTATAAATATGTGGATTTGGCTGATCGCTAAGTCAAAAAGGTTACAAAGAGCTTCTACTTTGCTCTTTGTAACCTTTTTTATTTCTCATTTTCTTCGTTTGGCAATAACTACAAATCTTCCCTCATCCTCTTGATACGAACAAGTTGACAGTGTTATAAATTCATCCTTATACGATGCCTCAACACCAGTATCATAGATGGATAACATCTTTATGTTTTTGTAAAAGTCATCAAACTCCGCTTGGGTATTTGCTTGAAAAAATTGATAGTACTTAAATACATCTTCTTCTTCCAAATATACTTTTGTGAAAAAAGCAGCAATTAATTCGTATTCCCGTTCTTCATACAACGAATCAAAATAAATGACTCCATGTTGCAATCCGTACACCCGGTCCTTATACAATTCTAGCTCTCCAAACATCTCTCCACTTTTCATATTATGACCGTGGATAATTAAATTGGTACTAGGTTTCGTACCATCTAAATAATCTGTTTTTCTTGTTCCACTCCCAACAATGGCATCCGAATCCATAATAAAAGATCCGTTTTGACTATCTTTCTTTTCAAAATCTTTATTGAGATAGAAATTCTCATCTTCCTTAGTGAACATAACAGGACCATCAATCTTGGTATCAGGAATCTTAATCCATCCAATTAAATCCTTGTTCTTCTCAGCATATTCTTGATACTGATCTAGTACTTTCGGTTTTTCAATTATACTATTATTGGATTCCGCATTTGCATTTGCCTTCGCTTTCTCATTATCAACCGCGCTGGTCTTTGGTGTATTCTTCACATTTTCAATTTTTATACGATCAAATACCCGAATACCAATAATCAACACTAAAATGACTGCTATCATTACAACTATTTTCTTGTTTTTTGCTTTTCCAAGCCAATCAACAAAATAGCCAAAGGATACTTTCATAGATTCCATGAATTTCATCTTACTCACCTGTATTTGGAACGCTATCTAGTAGTCTTCCTTTTGAATCACGCCGTGAACTCGTTGATGCCGTTGAAGTTGTATTTGAGTTTGAAGTCGAACTGCCATCAGTAGTTCGATTCACAGGAATGGTTCTACTTGATGTTTCATTACTCAACACAGTCATTGTATATTCTCTTCCAACCTCATAATTATATCCTGATGGAACCGTAATTACGCGAACACCATAATTACCCGGAGTTAAATCTCCGAGATAAATTTCTCCATTGGAATTGGTGGTTCTTTTGATTTTCGAACCATCTGGTAATGTAATTTCAACGACTGCACCTGATATTAATTTACCCGTTCCATCTTCAATCACTCGAATTACTAAATTACCTGGATCCTTGTCTTCATCGCCATCTCCTGCATCACCAGAATTTGTGACAAGGTTTTGACAACTTGGAAATGTGCCACTTAACAATCCACCGGAATTATAGAGGCGATAGGTTACATCTCCTTGATCATCCACAACACATTCATAAATTCCTGTAAAAAGATTATATCCTGTTGGTGCTTGAGTTTCTTTCAAATAGTACGTACTACTCGCCTGTAACAAATCTCCATCAAATACTACCGTATAACCGGCATCCAAAGCTTTTTTGGTTGCTTGCACATTTGCTTGAATTACATTTGTACATGCTGCATTAGAGTATAACGTGAAAAATGCTCCTGAATTTGTTCCAGTAATTAGATTATTCTGAAAGGTCTTTATTAAAACAACGTCTTCAATTGTTATGACTTCATCTGTTTTCAAATTTGCGCATGTAGGAAAAATTGATGATAAAGAATCTCCCGAACCAAATACTCGATAGGTTACTTCTCCTGCTTCATCTACATGGCACTCATAGATTGTATTTGATAATTCATATCCTGTTGGAGCAGTTACTTCTTTTAAATAGTATGTTGTATTTAAAGAAAATCCAGTTCCTAAAACCTTTACTGCAAATGAATCCGATTCCGATACTCGGTTTGCTTCTACCTGCCCACCAACAGTTGTCAGGCAAGATGAATCTGAGTATAGTTGAAAGAATGCACCACTACTTAAACCTGAAATTTCGTCATTTTCAAAGGTTTTAATTAGTTCAATATTCTCTGCAACCGGATCAACTATAACTGCTTTTTCATTCACACAGATTGGGAAAGAATCACTAAATGGATTTAAGCTACCAAACACTCTATAATCTGCAACTCCATCATCACCAATTACACATTCATAAATTGTTTCATTCACTTCATAACTGAGTGGTGCTTGTACTTCTTTAATATAATAGGTTACATTTTTCAATAACGTTAGTTCATTAAAGTCAACAACAAATTCCTCTGAAACATTTGCTCTTGTTGCTTCCACATTTGCTTGAAGCGCGTGTTCTGGTAAGCAGTCTGAATCCGAGAACAATGTGAAATAGGCTCCAGAATTAAGCCCAACAATATCTGAGGCTTCAAATCTCTTAATGAGTGATACACTACCATTTGGAATTTCAACTACATCTGATAATTCATTTAGACAAATTGGAAATACAGAACTAAATGCATCCGAACTTCCCAACACTTTGTAAGTTACATTTCCAGTAGAATCTACCACGCATTCATAAATGGTTGCATTCAACTCATAGCCGGATGGTGCCTGCACTTCTTTCAAGTAATATGTGGTTGAAACAGAAAGGGCATCCTTCGAAAATGTCACCGTATATTCTGTTTCTCCTCCCAATTTCACAGCCTCTTTGTTTGCCGAAATCACATTTGTACATGCTGCATCTGAATATAATGAGAAAAAGGCTCCTGAATTTTGTGCTGTAATTGTATCATTTTCAAATTGCTTCACTAATACAATATCTTCTAAATTAATGACAGTCTTTACGTTGTGACAAATTGGAAATACAGATGAAAAAGCATCTGCAGAGTCTTTTATTTTGTAGGTTACATCTCCATTTACATCTACATTACAAATATAGATATTATCTGACAATTCATACCCGGATGGTGCCTCTACCTCTTTCAAGTAATACGTCGTTGACAAGGAAAGGCTACTTCCATTCACAACAACGCTAAAATCATCTGCCACATCAGCACGAACCGCTTCAACATCAGATACTACTGGTGATAAACCATTTTCATCGCTATATAATGTGAATTTTGCTCCAGAATTCAATCCAGTGATTTCACTGCCTTCAAAAGTTTTAATTAGTGTAATGTTCTCGGCACTTGGAACTACCACAGTTTTTTTTGCATTGACGCAATCGAGTGGTGTCGCACTCGGTGCATCCGCACTTCCAAACACTTTATAAGTAACACTGCCATCTAATCCAATAATACACTCATATATAGAATCTGAAAGTTCATAATCAGAAGGTGCTGTAACTTCTTGCAGATAATACGTTTGACCTGCTTCCAATGAGGTCGAATCAACATCTACCAAAAACTGATCCGTCAATCCAACTCGAACCGCTTCTACATTGGATACCACTGCTGTTGAACATGTCGAATCCGAATATAGGGTGAAAAATGCTCCTGAATTATTTCCAACAATTCCATTCTCTTCAAATGTTTTATTGAGTTCAATTGGTTCAATTACAATCACTTCTTTTTCATTATTACAAGTTGGAAAGGTGGTCGAATAGGCATCTGCACTTCCCACAACTTTATAATTAACATCTCCTGCTGCATCCACCTTGCATTCATAGATATTGCTTGAGGCCACATACCCGTCTGGAGCCGTTACCTCTTTTAGATAATACGAAGTAGATACACTTAAACTCGACTCATCAAAAGAAACTACAAAAGGATCTGACTCACTTGCCCTAGTTGCTTCAACATTTGTACATCCCGCAATTGGAAGTGTACATGCACTATCTGAAAAGAGTGTGAAAAATGCTCCTGAGTTTAGTCCAGCCACTTCGTTGTTTTCAAATGTTTTAACCAGTGAAATATCTTTAACAGATACAGGTGTTATCGTATCACTTACCCCATTAATTGGAAAGAAATGACCTTCAGCGGTAGTGTTATATACACTCTTAGCAATTACACCGCCCTCAAAATTACCTGCTAGCACTTCTACATTAGCCTTTGGTGCTACCACATGTCCTGCCATAGTATGCGTTGAGACTACAGTCGCATCCGGAATGTTAAAGATTAGCTTCATTCCATCCATATTCATTTGTCCTGTTTGAATTGCTCCAGCCATGTTTTTTAATGAATATGTATTTTGTAATGGTTCAATACCAGTATTGGTATTAATAAAAATTGGTATTCCCTCCGCTTGTATATTATAAGGAGAGGTTGCTAAATGAACTGTGGCTGTTCCAACAATATTGATTGTATATTGACTAGTCTGAAAACCATCGATTCCGATATTTTCTAGGCCATTTATTACAATTGCACATGGCCCTGAAATTAGGTCTCTTGGTATTGTTACATTCTTAACCGTATTACTGAAAGGAATGTTGACCATCGTATAAGTAATTCCGTTAAATAATGCCTTTGGCAGATTATTCGTCGATACTGTTGTCCCTGCTGCTGCTAAATCTGCTGATTCCTTAGCCAACTCACTAAACGCCTGCGTGAAATTAATATAATCCGTTCCATCTGGCCATGCAGTAGCATAAGCAGGTACATTAGATGCTGCTGTCGCATTTCCATAATAAACCTTTTTACCAATATATCCTGCATACTCTGGTATATCCTTTAAGTAATGAGAAGCTGCACTACCATTGTAATTTCCAGCAGATAATATATTTCCAAAATAAGAATCTTCTACCGCTCCATCACCAAAGTTCTTAATTGTAGCATCACCACCAATTGCAACTGCTCCAACCGTGTGCTCTGTATTAATATAACCAGTTCCTTGTACAAAAAACTGGTAATCATTTAAGATTTGATTCATTGTATAAGCTTTTCCATAACTTGCTTCTGCTGCATTAACTTCAATTGCTGTTCCTAATAATTGTTGCATTAAAAATGAAATACAAAACAAAAGCACTACAATTCTTTTAAACATTTTTCCCGGATTACTAATCTTTACCTCCATGATTTTCCCTCTCATAGTCAAACATAGTGATAGACGGGTCCAAAGAATACTTTTCAAGTCTTTATTGAATTCTTCTTTGAATCCGCCTATGTTAATCTTTATTACCCTTTTACAATCCCAAAAAATCAATCACTGCTTCCTTCATTGAATCTGTCTCTACTACCAAATCATGTAATACCTTTGCATCCATAATTTCTTCAATCGCTTTAGGAATTGCCACATTGCTTAGTGTACTCAGTTCATCTACCAACTTAAGTTCATCCTGCCCTTCATACTTTGCATCAATCGCAGTCATTACGCTCTTAGTGAATTTGTAAGGACTTGCTGTCGAGGCGATTAGACTCTTTGTCTGATCCTTTGTTTCTTTTTTATATTTTTCATATACACTCGCTGCAACAGCAGTATGTGTATCGATAACATATCCACAACCTTCATATAACGAGCGAATCATCTGAGCCGTCTCTTCTTCTGACGCATATCCCCCAACAAAGTCTTCTAATAACGCTTTCATTTCCTTTGTAATAGAATACTTTCCTCCTTTTGACAATTGATTCATAAGATTTGCATTTTCTTCTGGATTTCCTCCCGTTAATAGATAAATTAAGCGTTCTAAATTAGAAGAAATCAATATATCCATGGAAGGTGACGATGTCAAAATAAATTCTCTATTGCGATCATATGTTCCATCCCCAAAAAAGTCGTATAATACTTTATTGTCATTGGAAGCACATATTAGCTTTCCAATTGGCAATCCCATGTTTTTAGCATAATATGCAGCCAAAATATTTCCGAAATTCCCTGTAGGAACAACCACATTTAACGTTTCACCTTGGGACAATTTACCTTCTGCATATAATTTTGCATAAGCATATACATAATACACGACTTGTGGTATTAATCTTCCTATATTAATTGAGTTTGCTGATGAAAAACAAAATCCCTTTTCATCCATTTCCTTTGCCAGGGCTTTGTCCGAAAATATGTTTTTCACCCCGGTCTGCGCATCATCAAAATTACCTGTAATTCCAATTACATGAGTATTGCTACCCTTTTGAGTAACCATCTGTAGCTCCTGAATTACGCTCACTCCGTTTTTAGGATAAAAAACAATGATTTTTGTTCCAGGTACATCTGCAAATCCAGATAACGCTGCTTTCCCAGTATCTCCTGAAGTTGCTGTCAAAATCACAATCTCTTTGTCCATCTTTTGCTTCTTGGCAGATGTTGTTAATAAATGTGGCAAAATAGATAATGCCATATCCTTAAAAGCAATTGTTGCCCCGTGGAATAATTCTAAATAATAAGCATGATTTGCTTCTACAATTGGTGCAATCTCATCTGTATCAAATTTATCATCATATGCTTTCGCAATACAACTCTTTAATTCTTCTTCTGTGAAGTCCGAATAAAAACGGCTCATTACTTCAAATGCAACTTCTTGATAACTCATTTTAGATAAGTCATCCATCTCAATATCCAAACTTGGAATAGCCGTTGGAACAAATAATCCGCCATCCTCTGATAAACCCTTCAAAATCGCTTGGGACGCCGTAACTGGTTCCATTTTGCTTCTAGTACTTTTATATAATATATTCATCATCGTCTCCTATTATTTATAAGATTAATCACAATCGTTAAAATTATATCACAACACATTTTATCCTGCAATCTGATTTTAACTGATTTTAGCTGATTTTGCGAATCATTTACTTTATATTTGATTTTCCCTCATTCAATGCTATAATTTCTTTATGAAAACATTAAAAGGTGTCTATACTGCCACTAAAAAAGATGGGACCATTTATTATAGAGCTTCTATAACCGTACGTAACAAACATATTAGTTTGGGGAGTTTTACGAACGAAGACTTTGCACACAAAGCTTATCTAGAAGCCGCACTTATTCTTGATAATAAAGCGATTACCATCGATAATTTCACAACACAGGCATTACCTTTTGACAAGAGGATTTCCCTTCTTAATTTCAGAGACAATCTTCTTTATTTTCCTACGCCCATCTATATCTATTCCCACTTTTTTCATTACTACTATTCTCCCGACCTTATTCTAACGTTTGATAAAGAAGATTTGTTCTATTATGCAACACATAAAATCATGAAACGTGGTGGGCACTATTTTGTAGCTGATTATGGCATGCAAGTGAACATTCTAAATCGATATGGTATTAAGAATTATGCTGTATCTGGTGTGGACTATCAATTTATCAACGGTGATTCCACGGATTTTCGCTATCATAATGTCAAAATTCTATCTTCTTATCATGGCGTAAAACGAATTGAAAAGAAAGGGCGTTTTTACTACCAGTCTCGCATTCTTATCAAAGGAAGTTATATCATTGGTGAATTTGATCAGGAGATCTTTGCCGCTATTGCTTACAACAAAGCGGTGGATATTTTAAAACAAAAAGGCAGTCCCAAAAAATATCCTGTGAATTATATCGAAAACCTTTCTCCAAAAGAATATGCTAACATTTATTCCGACATAAGGATTTCTTCCAAAATAATGGATTATCCCTCTTACCTCAAGGAATAATCCACAAATGAAATACAGGTTTTTAAATTCTTTTGATCTCCAACGATGCTCTGATTACTATTATTCCACATCATAAATTGATATGGATACGATGGAACATCCGCAATTTGATCGAGCATAATATCATATGCCGATAATTTGCTTATGTCCATTCTCATAAGTAGTTGATATGAATCTGCGTAAATCAGAGGAATATAACCAGCACTCTTAACTTCTTTACAAAACTGTTCGCTAACAAGCGTTACTTGCTCTTTTGTCAATGATTGCGTCCTTTGGTTCTCATAATTTACACTTTCAATCCAGATTCCAATCGGATAGTCAATTTGATATCCTCTTAACTGATCCAGTATAACAGATGCTTCTTCTGACGCTTCATCTGCTGTAATTGCCTGGGTTTGGAAGAGTAATCCAACCTTTAAATCTGCTGCTTTGGCGTTTGTCACTAATTCTTTCCAATTATTATTTTGTGTAATCGTTCCCGTTGAGAAGCCTCGACTTCCCACGGTAATCATTGCAAAATCGACACCGCTATTTTTAAGTTTTACAAAATCTAGCGTCGTCGTTTCCATTGGAACAATAACCCCATATTTTGAAACCTGCTCTCCATTTACATAATATTTGAGAAGCGGACCCTGTGCCACTAAATCTTTGTAATCATAATTATTCTTCTTTAAATTCTTATCAATCAAAATCCATTCTTTTTTTCCATCCGGATAAATCACTTCCGTCTTCGTTTTCCCCTCTGACAGATCATCTTCTTTAGCCTTATTTTCAGACAGTGTTTCTTGCATAATCTGCTTTGCACGGTCTTTATATAATGAAGTTCGATTTCCATTGGCAATCACTTGCTTTTCATCTTGTTTGTACATGTTCCAAAAATCTAAATCATCTGCAGTTAGTTTATCCTCTATATTTCCCTCATCGTTTTTGCTAATGGACAGATCGTAATTCTGTGAACCATTCTGATTTTTTTGTTCACTAACAGTCTTTGGTCTTTGGTTGATATAGGCGACAAAAAGCATCAGCAAAATCAAAAATGTGATTCCACCAATTGTCATATATACAATGGATAAATTTGTATGGTTTTCTTTACCTTCCATATCTTGCGTCAGTTTCATTGCCGTCTTACCCCTTCATCGAAAACTTCTTAAGATAGAATTCATTTTTTTGATTCTCTTTAATCATTGTATCAAATTGCCCGTTAGATAGCTAGATGTAAATGATTCACTTCGAACACGCCCACAAAGTATTTTCTCCATTGTTTACATCGATATTTCATTGTGTTATTCTACTTTTGTTCTATTTTATTCGAGTTCTATTCACAAATGACAATCTATATTCTCGGAGGACTTTACTCTATGAACCATAAATTACTAATGAAATCTTTTTCTTTAATTCTAATACTACTTCCACTGCTAACTTCTTGCAAGAGACCTGTCGCTCCAATTTCAAAGTCCGCTTTTTATCTAGATACTTACGTTCAAATTACTGTTTATGACAACAAAGATCAGACAGCATTAGATGAGGCCGTAAATCTATGCGAAATGTATGATGAACTTCTAAGTATTTCCAATCCAGAGAGTGATATTTACCAAATCAATCACGCAAAGGGAGCATGGGTTCCAGTTAATCCTAAAACTTATGAGCTTCTAAAATATGCCTATGCTTACTGTGAACAGACAGATGGGCTCATTGACATCACTATTTATCCCGCAAAAATATTATGGAACTTCAAGCAAAATACGGATCAAAACACCTCCATCCCAGATGCTCAGGCGATTGCAACTGCACTTAAATCTGTTGACTACCATTTGATACAATTTGATGATCAAACACAGAGCATCCAATTATCTGACCCCGCTGCAGGTATTGATTTGGGTTGCATTGGAAAAGGCTTTATTGCTGATGAAATCACTTCCACTATGAAATCCGCTGGCGTGAAAAGTGGTATGGTTGATCTAGGAGGAAATGTAGCTGTTATCGGTAATAAACCTGACAATACGCCCTATACTGTTGGAATTCGAAAACCATTCGACTCTTCTGCCTCCTATTTAGATACTGTTTCTTGTTCTGATAAAAGTGTTGTGACGAGCGGAATTTATGAACGTTATTTTATGCATGACAACAAACTTTATCATCATATTTTAGATCCTAAAACTGGTTATCCAGCCGAAACCGATCTTATTAGTGTAACCATCATTGCTGCAAAATCTGTAGATGCCGATGTACTTAGCACTTATCTATTAATGCTTGGTGAACAAGGTGCTAAAACCTTTCTTTCAAAACATGCTGATTATCAGGTTGTACTCATTAATCAAGAAAATAAGATTATCAAAGTGAACTTCTAAATTTTTTTCTTGTCAGCTTATTTTCTGTATGTTACAATTTTAACGAGCGGTATTCATACAGAAACGGCATCAGATGAGAATGTGTCACTTTTAGGAGGTGTACACATGAAATTAGGAATTATTGGAACTGGACGCGTTGGTGTTTCCTTTGGAAAATACTTATCTTTATATGCTCCTAGCGTTCAACTGGTTGGCTACTATGGTAGAACAAAAGAACATGTTCTTGAAGCCTCCCACTTTACAAACTCTCAACCTTTTGAGACTTTATCCACACTGATACAGGCAAGCGATACCCTGATGATTGCAACCACTGATCATCAAATCAAGCACATTTGGGATTGTATGTTAAAAGAAGACATTACAAACAAACAAATCGGTCATTTCAGTGGCTCATTATCATCTGATATTTTTATCAACAAATCTAATAAAAATGTACATTGCGGTAGTATCCACCCAATGTATGCCTTCTGTGACAAATTCCAATCCTATCAACAAATGAATACGATTGCCCTTACAATTGAAGGTGACGATTGTTTTACAAAGTCTTTTCAACGTGTTTTTTGTGAGACAAAGAATCCCGTTATTACAATCAATAAAGAGCACAAAGCCCTCTATCATACTGCTGCAAGTATTGCGAGCAATCACTTTATTGCGCTTTACTCCATCTGCGAGGATTTGTTTTATAGAGCAAATATTTCCGCAAAAGATACTTCCACTTTATTGGCTCCGTTAATTCTTCAGAATATGGAGAATGTATTCGCAAACGGAAGTGTCGCTTCCCTGACCGGCCCCATAGAACGCTGTGAACCATCTACTATTTCAACACATATGGAACAACTTTCAACATATGAAAAGCAAATATATCAATTGCTAGGTACTAAACTCTTAGAACTATCTAAAGAAAAAAATCCTACTCGGGATTATCAAGACATAGAAAGGATTTTAAAAGATGAAAAACACAGTGATTACCTTTAAAGAATCAAAAACAAAGAATCAAAAACTTTCCATGCTGACTGCCTATGATTATTCCACTGCTAAACTCATTGATGAAGCTGGGGTCAACAGTATTTTAGTTGGTGATTCCTTAGGGATGGTATGTTTAGGTTACCCTGATACCCTTAGCGTAACTATGGAGGATATGATACATCACTCAAAAGCCGTAAGACGTGGTGTTAAAAATGCTTTGCTCATTACCGATATGCCATTTATGTCTTATCAAACAAGTGTCTATGATGCCGTCTGCAATGCCGGTAGACTCGTTAAAGAAGGGTGTGCTGACGCAGTGAAGTTAGAAGGTGGCATCGAGATTGTTGAACAGATCAAAGCCATTACCACTGCTTCTATTCCAGTTTGCGGGCATATTGGGCTTACCCCTCAATCTGTTCATGCATTTGGTGGATATAAAGTCCAAGGAAAAGATGAAGCAAATGCGAAAAGACTTGTCAATGAAGCCAAAGCTCTTGAATCAGCTGGGGCATTTGCAATTGTACTCGAGTGTGTTCCCGAAACACTTGCAACTTATATTACCAGTCAGATCTCCATTCCCACAATCGGCATTGGTGCCGGGCGAGGCTGTGACGGACAAGTTCTTGTCTATCAAGATATGCTTGGTTTGTTTTCAGATATTTCACCTAAGTTTGCAAAACTCTACAATGATCTTGGAACACAAATGAGAACCGCTTTTTCTCAATATGCAAGTGACGTTGCTTCTGGTGCTTTTCCAGAAGAATCCCATACCTTCAAAATGGATGACTCCATTATAGAGCGCCTATATTAAAACTAAAAAAATAAACTTATATTAAATATGAAACGAGGTCAATCAATGATTTATACAACCACCATTCAAGATGTCAGAGATTTCGTCAATGATGCAAAAAAACAAGGAAAGCGAGTGGGCTTTGTTCCAACTATGGGTTTTCTACACGAAGGACATGCTAGCTTAATTAGACGCGCTCGCTCGGAGAATGATTTTGTGATTGTTAGTGATTTTGTAAATCCAACACAATTTTCTCCAACTGAAGATTTATCAAATTATCCACGAAACATCGAGAACGATAAACAAATCTGTGAAACTGCTGGTTGCGATCTTCTCTTTCATCCTGATGTAACCGAAATGTATCCTGAAGCTTCAACTACTTTTGTATCCTTGACTGGTCCTAGCGAAGGTCTTTGCGGGGCAAGTAGACCCACACATTTTCGTGGTGTATGCACTGTCGTTGCCAAACTTTTTTTAATCACAGGCTGTGAACGCGCTTATTTTGGTGAAAAGGATGCGCAACAGTTGGCCGTTATTAAAAGAATGGTTCGAGACTTAAATTTTCCAGTTGAAATCGTCGGCTGTCCAATTGTCAGAGAGCCTGATGGACTTGCTATGAGCTCAAGAAATACCTATTTATCCAAAGAACAGCGAATAGCTGCACTCATACTAAGTCAATCTTTAAACAAAGCCAAGCAAATGATACAAGAAGGCGAACGCAATACTACTACAATAACAAACTGCATTACGCAAACCTTAGCTTCAGAACCATTGGCTAGAATCGACTATGTATCCATTGTAAGTTTTCCAGATATTAAACCAGTCGAACTTTTAAGCAACGAAATACTAGTTGCAATTGCAGTTTATATCGGAAAAACACGATTAATTGACAACTTTATTTGGAATGAGGAGGAAACACTATGTTAGTTACAATGTTAAAAGGAAAAATTCATCGAGCAAAAGTTGTTCAAGCAGAGCTTCACTATGTTGGTAGTATTACCGTTGATCCACTTTTGATGGAAGCAGCGAATATTTATGAATATGAAAAAGTGCAGATTGTAGATGTCGAAAATGGAAATCGATTTGAGACTTACACAATCGCTGGTGAACCAGGTTCCGGTATGATTTGTCTAAACGGTGCTGCTGCAAGAATGGTACATACTGGTGATCACATTATTATCATGAGTTATTGTGAATTAGATGCTTCTTTGGCAAAAGAACATAAACCATACGTTGTTTTTGTCGATGAGAAGAATCAGATTGTGAATACCGCTCGTTATGAGAAATATGGTGTGCTCAGTGAGGACTGCTTATGCTAAATGGGAAAACAGTTGTTATTGGTATTACCGGGAGTATTGCAGCATATAAAATAGCTGATTTGGTTAGCCAACTTATTAAGTTACGAGCAGATGTACATGTTATTATGACCGAGAATGCAACACATTTTATTAATCCAATCACGTTTGAAACCCTTACGAACAACAAATGCCTGATTGATACGTTTGATCGCAATTTCGAATTCCATGTTGAACATATAAGTTTGGCAAAAAAGGCAGATGTATTCATGATTGCCCCTGCAAGTGCTAACATCATTGGTAAAATTGCAAATGGAATTGCTGATGATATGCTTACGACAACAATCATGGCGGCAAAATGTAAAAAACTCATTGCTCCTGCAATGAATACAAACATGTTTGAGAACCCAATCGTTCAAGATAATATTTCCAAACTCATTCATTATGGTTACGAAATCATCGCTCCTGAATCAGGTCGACTTGCATGTGGGGACACGGGTTCTGGTAAGCTTGCTAGCCCTTCTCTTTTACTGTCTTACTTATTAAAAGAAATCGCTTTTTCGAAAGACTTACTTGGTAAAAATATTCTTGTAAGCGCTGGGGCAACAAGGGAATCCATTGATCCTGTACGCTTTATATCCAACCACTCTACTGGTAAAATGGGCATTGCAATTGCAAATGCTTGCATGCTACGTGGAGCCAATGTCACTTTAGTGGGCGCCAATTTAGCTGTTAACATTCCAGAGTTTATAAACTTCATGCCCGTAACGGATGCTAAATCCATGTTTGACACAATCACTGCCATCAGCAATGAACAAGATATCATAATCAAAGCCGCTGCTGTTTCAGATTATACTCCTAGCGTATACTTTGATGAAAAAGTCAAAAAGAAAGATGCTGATTTATCAATTCCGCTTTCTAGAACAACTGACATATTGGCTTTTTTGGGTTCAAATAAACGTTCTAACCAAGTATTATGTGGCTTTTCAATGGAAACCGAACAGTTGATTGAAAACTCAAAGCAAAAATTAATAGCCAAAAATCTTGATCTGATTATTGCAAACAACTTAAAAACTCCTGGTGCTGGTTTTGGAACGGATACAAATATTGTGACACTGATTACAAAAGAATCCATTCAGGAACTTCCTATCCTAACAAAAGACGAAGTTGCCCACAAAATAATAGATGCCATCCTCTGTTTATGAGGATGGCTTGTTTTTAATTCTTTCTTCAAAACTATCATAAAAAAGGTCTTCGTCTCGAATCTGCTTTGTAAAGTATTGCGAGAAGATTTTTGTAAACTGATTAGCACCCGGCCCATTCAGATGCGTTGAATCCATATACAAAGTATCCTCATACGAAAAATGCTCATACTTCATTAGGTTAAAATCAATGTATTCAATTCCGTTTTCTTTGGCAAAATCCTGCATTTGAGAAATATACAAATCATAATTTCCTACCATTTCCAAACGCTGATCCTGCATCGGTGTTGAGAAAAGGGTAAGCTTAATATTATTTTTTTCACAATATTGAATGATTTTCATTAGGTATTCCAAATCATCCTTTGACAACTCTCGCTCCTTGATTGGCTCAAAGGTTTTGTCTTGAATATCGGCATGATTCGTAATCCCCGCGTTCTTGTATGCAAATCCCTTCTTTGTATAATATTCATCCTCATTGATGACTGGAGCATATGTTTTATATTGTTGCGTATTTTTAATATCCCAGATTTTTTTAAGAAATTCATACTTTAAAAACCCCATGTTTTTTCTTCTTGAAAGAATAAATCCATTAATCCAGTGCTCTTTTGGACTTCCCTTTAAAATGAAAGACGCTTTATTTAAAGATGGTCTCATATAATCAGAAATAATATAGATATTTGTTAACTGTGTTCTCTCCTTGTAATTCTCACCCAATAAATAGTAATACATTTCAAGATATACTTCTTCCACGTCATTCTGCTTTTCCGCTTCTACAAGTAATGCATAAGATGCGTCAAAGGACTGTTTTGAGCTTCCCGCATTAAACGTGTTTTTGTCAAATAGTTTATCTGATATTTCCGGATTAATGGAGCGATAACAATGTGACGATCCCAAATATAAAACATCAATATTCTCTTGTGAATGATAGAATTCATGCATCATTATCCTTGTATAAGATTTCGAATCATCAATCACCATATATGCTAATACTTCATTTATCAAAATATTGATAGACACAAAGAGAACCAATAATGAACCATATAAAAGATACTTTTTATGTTTACTTTTTCTAAAATTGAAAATAGATAAATTGACTCGTGTCATAAGCTACTCCATACACTCCGAATAATATTATAAACCATATAGCCACAATATAAATAGACCATCTAAGAACAATCTTTTGTTTAAAGACATAGTCTCTTATTTTAATATTTTTTTCATGAAGATAATCCACAACCAACAATACGATTACTGCAATCAATAAAATAAACCAATTTGACTCACCCAAAATCTCTTGCGATGCACTAGACTGAAAATCGGAAACCATATTCACAATATATCCCACGGCATCTTTCAAACCATTCGCTCGGAAAAATATCCACGCAAAATCTACCATAATAAAAGTTAGAACGATTCCCAGAAAATGAGTGATTCTACTTTCTGATTTTTTTATTAATCCAGACTTAATGGTCAGATTGGATACAATCTGAAAGATTCCATGTAAAATCCCCCATGCTACAAAATGCCAACTTGCCCCATGCCATAATCCACTGACTATGAAAACAATTAGTATATTTACAAGCTGTCTAACATATCCTTTTCGATTTCCACCAAGCGGAATATATAAGTAGTCTGTAAACCAAGCAGTTAGGGAAATATGCCATCGCTTCCAAAATTCCCGAATTGAATTTGCAAAATATGGTTGTTTGAAATTATCCATTAAATCGAAACCAAGTACCAATGCACTTCCTCTTGCAATTGTTGTATATCCATGAAAGTCACAATAAATCTGAAGGGCAAATAATATTGCACCCACTGCTAAATTTCGAAATCCCAACTCGCTATAATGATCAAATGAATAGTTTACATAAATAATTGCTCTGTCTGCAATCACCAATTTTATAAAAAAACCCCATAACATCAAACACAAACCACTACGGATTGTTTCAAAATCAATTCTTTTTGATTCATGCATTTTTTCAACTTGGACTAATAGTTTTCTTGACCGCTCAATCGGACCAGCTAATATCAATGGGAAAAAAGATACAAATAGAGCATACTTCAGAAAGTTTTTTTCTGCCTTTTTATCTCCTCTATAAACATCGATAACATAGCCAATTGTTTGAAAGGTGTAAAACGAAATTCCGATTGGTAAAATTATCTGAAAAGGCAAACTATCATTTCTGCCAAATAATTGATTTGCTTGTTCAAATATCCACTGAAAGTATTTAAAAAAGAAAAGTAAACCAAGATTGGCTACTATACAAGCAATAAGAAATCGTTTTTTTCGTGTTGCCTTTTCTAAAATTAAGCCAGTTAAATAGGTTAGTAGCGTGGAAAAAAAGAGTAATATCGCATATTTAGGATGTATACACATATAAAAAAAGTAACTAGAAAATACCAGCCATATATATCTGATTTTTCTAGGCACTAGGTAGAACATAAGAACAACAATTGGAAAGAACATTAAATAATTAATGGAATTAAATATCATTACAACACACCTTCTTAGTAATTTGAACAAACATAATTATAACACAATTCATACTCTTTTTCAAAGCAAAAGGAATGATTTCAATTCATAGATTTAACTCCAGAATAAAACCATTCCTTATCGCACTAAATAGAATCTATTCTACTACTTTCACATTAACTGTCACGGTATAACTTGTACCTTCAAGAGCACAGGCATTTGGCGTAATCTTGAATTTAAGAGGATAGGTTTTTCCAACTACTAAATCAGATACTTCATGAATACTTAAGTTCAAGTTCAAAGACTTGTCTAACTTATCACTTTGATATCCCTCTAACAAATCAGAATCTACCGTGAACTCTTTAGTATAATTCATCAGTTCTACTCTTCCACCATATTGCAGAGACTCTTCTACGTATTCATTCCATTTAAGTCCTATTGGCACCGTTCCGGAATTGCCTTTTCTTGCACTTATAGAATATGTTTTATTGATTGGTTCAAGTTTACTCTTTGTTTCAATCGGTTTAAATTTGAGAGTAACAATTTCACTAATATCTGATTTTGTATAATGTATACTGTATTTTACTTTGAAATCAACTGAATATGTCTTTTTTGAATCTAGTTTATACGTTGGTTCCTTCAATACTAAGTAGTAACGATCTTTCCAAGTAGCATTCTCATAATTAAGATCTTCTTCACATACTAAATCAAATAGATACGCATCCTCTCCGCTAATCAAATTATCAATACTAAGTTCTTCCGAAGAGTAATCCATAAGATCCGCAACAATTTCTAACTGTTTGTAATCATAAGGCTTTGCAACATCTAATTTCCCCTTGAACTTCACATCTAACTTTGGTTCCTTATTGATTACTTTCAAGATTATTTCTTTTTCCGTTCCTTGAGTAACGTTTTTCTCACCCCCATAAACCGTAAATGTCGGAGTTAAATATATTTTATAGGTTCCTGGATTCACTTTTTTCTTTGCTCTTAATCTTACTGAACAAACTTGTTTGTTTTTATAATACTCATAATTTATAATAGCATCATAATTATCTTCTACATCATTCCCCTTAGCATCTTTCAACTCAACATCCACATTGTATGCACGCCCCTCTTGCTCAAAATAATCCGTTGTTAAATAGATTTTGGTTTCATCCGCTAAATACTCAACAGGCTTTTGATCATTTTGATATACATAGTAATCATTAAGTACTATTTTTGAAGTAAGGTACTTAAATTTAGGTGATTTGTTTGTCACTTTAAAAGTATAAGAGATTATAACAGGTTTTGACCAGGACTGGCTGTTCATTGAAAATTTACAGGTGCTCGATACTTTTTTAAGATTTTTGATCGTAACTTCCAGTGGTCCATAATCATCTTTTTCAACATCAAAATTGTCATCACCACTTAAATTGACAAACTCATAGTCATTTTTCCAATACACTTCATAAGATTGATTCAAAGTTGCATTGTATATATAACCTCTCACTTCACAGCTTTCAACCTTACCGAAATAAGTCCTACCATCCCGTCCCCAATAATCACGAAGCTCCAATTTATAAGCTTTATTTCTTGTTTTGATTACAACTGTTTTTTCAACCGGTTCGTAATAATCTTCTACTTGCAATAATAAAGTGACTTCTCTATCCATATCAACAAATGCTTTTTTGTTGCTACTTGGATAGATGTTATATAAATGATTAACAGAATCAGTATCATCATCCGTAATAAAGTCATACTCGATTGAATAATCCTCTCCCGCCTGATTCTTCACCGCGTAGTCAGATATATCTCCACTTTGTGAAACCATTTTCAGTTTTCCATTAAACAAATATTCATCATATAGAAGTTTACCACCAACCATATTACTATAAAATCCATTTACATCTTGCGTCTGTTTAATAGATACTACTGGTGCTTTACGAACAACAGTTACCACAACAGAACCAATTGTCTGACCAACTTTCTCGCCATAATCAGCCGCTAATGAAACCGTATACGTTCCATTTACAAATTGCTTAGCAATCTCTCCAGAATCAAATGTTATTTGATATTGATTAGCATTTAGCTTATGAATCACCAAAGAATTACTTGATATAGATCCTTTTTTACTTTGAATACTCTGAATGACTACATTTGAAAAACTTTGATCATATGCCTTTTCAATTGTAAGGACAACTCCATCGCTTTTTAGTGCATTGATTTCGACCTTTTTATCCATAATAATTGGTGTGAAGTCACGCACTTGAACAGATACTTCTCGGGAAAACACCGGGTTCACTTTCGACAGTACTACTAATTTTGTATTTCCGCATTGTTGAACTTGAACCGTGGCATGATTTTTATCTGTCTGCGTCACTTTCAAAATCTTAGGATTTTTTGCCTTAATCACTACTGCATTATTAGAATAACCAACTGTGTTGCAACTAACGCTAAATACATCTCCTGGCTGAAGCTCCTCAAGAAATTTTTCATCGAAGGTTGTAATCACGTCCCCATCATCATCTGTAAACGTATACTCCGTTAATGCTAATCCCCTATGTTTATTTACTACATTAAAACCAATCTGACTAGATATCGTTGAAACCAACTCATACTTACTAAAATCAACTTCCCCTCGATATAAATCTGATTCCGTTTCAGCAAATTCAAATGCTTTTTTACGATACACTTTTTGTATGATTTCAACCTTTGCTTTTCCAGCTTTCTCGGAATCTTTAATAAGTATATTCCCCATTGGAGTAATCAAATCATCCCCACTTGACATATTATCAAAAACCAACCCCAGCTTTGATAATTCTTTATATTCGTAATCAAATATGTAATCACTATTGCGATTGTTAAAATAAAATGGCACCCTCGCAAATACTCGCATATCATTTTTGTAAGAACCAGATAAAATTAAATCTTTTGTTTCAACAGTTTGAGTTACCTTATTAAAGCCCGTTTCCTTAATTGGATTTGTTCCCAATACAGGCTTTATAATTTTATTAATTGTAGTTCTCACAACCCCATCTCCAACGACTGTATATGGTATTTCCAGCGTTGATTCAATTGGAAGAGAACTCGTTGATGTATTTGAGAATTTTCGCATACTCATAAAAGGGTATTTCCACTTATAATCATTGGAAGAAACCGGAATTGCAAGATTTCCTAACAATTCATCATTTGTTACAAAATGATTGATTTTCAAATTATTATGTGAACAACTAACTTGCTTATAAATTTTCACTAACACAGATGCCACGATTTGTTCCTTCGTAACGGGATTTTGATAGATTGCACGAACCGTTGTTTCTCCTTCTTTCAAAGGTGTAATACTATACCCATAATATCCAGCACCAGTATCATTATTTACCCTGAGATTCTCATTATTACCAGAAATATCTACAATTTGGCCCTCAAAATATTCCCGTTCCAACAAATAATCATTTTCAACAATACCAAAACCAAAGTCTAACCTACTATAATTTACGGGTTCATAAACTAACGCTCCCTTTTCATCAACAAAGTCACCATTTTCGTTAATATAGTAAATTAGTTCATTCTCTTCAAAATAAAATTGATCCGTTACAGGATAGATGTATCCCGAAAAATACATTCTTTGATTACCCAAAAAAATGAAGCCACCTAATCCTCCTGCTTTTTGGGTATCAATTTTGATTTTTCCAGTTGCTGTATTAACAGATACGGAATAATCTTCAAACTCCCACTCCTCTAAAGATAATGTACTAAAATCTTGGTTCTCAAGATCTGCACAGCTCACACTAAGTTCGACACTCTGTCCCGCTATTACATTTAGATTATAATCACCATACTCGTTGATATACAGATCTGCATTCTCATTTCCTTGCGTAAGCGATAATGTAAACGTCGGATCATCATAACCCGTATCAAATTGCGTTGCATACTCTACAATATCATTCATCGACAATGCAGATTCCCCTGCGTTATCTGACACTTCATCGTCAGAATTTCCAGAAATCACATTTCCCGAAAGACTATTCATAGACTGTTCATCATCTAGAATACTACTATCTCCCTCAATACTTTCAATCCTTTGTTCCTGCTCACTACTTGTTGCACTCGAAAGTGTAGCTGCTGAAACAGGAAGAATTGTTCCCTCAAAAATAAGAACTGCTGCAATCAATACCGCAATCCTTCGTTTCCATAAACCTTTTAACTTACTTAACCCCGACATACTTACCCAACCTTTCTGTACTATGAATAGATCATCATAGCCCCCATAACCATCAATATCTTTCACATTATATCAAAAATGCACACCCTTGTATAGAAAGAATGTGCATAAAAAACAATGAAACTATGATTTTTGGATTGTATTTTTGGGACATACATCATAACATTTTCCACATTGAATACATTTATCCTGATCGATATAGGCCAAGAAATTTTCAATGGTAATTGCATCGCTTTCACATGCCTTTTTACAAAGGGTACAGGATATACACCCAACTTCACACCCCTTTGTTGTGTCAACCCCCTTGTCCTTTGATCGACAGGCAACCACATATTCCGCTTCATAAGGGATTAGCTCAATTAACTGTTTTGGGCATGCCTTTACACATTTACCACAAGAGGTACACTTGTCTTTATCAATGATTGCAATTCCATTTACAATATGAATTGCATCGAAATCACATACATTTACACAGTCTCCATATCCTAAACAACCATAATTACAACTTTTAGGTCCTCCATTAGGAACAAACGACATCGCGACACAGGTCTTAATGCCCGTATATGTGTAATCTGTTTTTGTCTTATCGCAATCACCTGCACACCGAACATATGCCACTTTTTTGATTACATCATTCACTTGTTCTCCCATTATGGTTGCAACCGCTTTTGCAACTGTTGCACCACCCACTGGACAAGCATCACAAGGTGCATTCCCTTTTGCGATTGCTGTTGCAAGCCCACTGCATCCTGGATACCCACACGCACCGCAATTATTCCCCGGCAAAGCATCTAAAACTTGGAGTTCCTTTTCATCTACTGGCACTTCAAATTTCATTGCAAAAAATCCTAAAAACACTCCAATAAGCAACCCTATTCCACCTAATACTGCAATTGATAACAAAATAATCGACATATTCGCCTCCATACTAAGATATGATTCTCCTTACGTTCTACAAAAGTCCCGAAAATCCAATAAAGGCAATTGCCATCAGTCCGGCTGTAATCAGTACAATTGGCATACCTCTTAATGGCTTTACAATATCATTATACTCCATCTTTTCTCGTAGTCCTGCCATAATTACAATCGCAATCATAAATCCTAATGCAGTTGAAAAACCATTTATGACACCTTCTAAAATTCCATATGATTTTTGAACGTTTACCAATGCCACACCTAATACCGCGCAATTCGTTGTAATCAGTGGAAGATATACTCCCAAAGCTTCGTAGAGTGGTTTTGCAAAACGTTTTAATATAATTTCAACAAATTGAACAAGTGCTGCAATCACCAATATGAATACCATGGTCTTTAAATATTCCAGTTGAAATGGTTTTAATAGAAATTGATAAATTAAACTCGTAACAAATGAGGCCAACGTAATTACAAATAGAACTGCTCCACCCATTCCAAGAGCTGTATTCTTCTTTTTGGATACACCAAGAAAAGGGCATAATCCCAGAAACTGACTTAGGACAACATTGTTGACAAGTGCTGCTGATACACCAATAAATAGAAGTTTATTCATGCTTATCACAACCTCCTTTACTTGCGCACTCCATACAGTTATCACTGCATCCGGAAGCAATTTTATGAACATCCTTACCCTTCTTTTGACCCCTATCTTTTGCAATATTTTGTACTATTGTCAGTATCGCCACAATAAAAAATGCTCCAGGTGCCATTACAAATATACTCGCTGGTGTAAAACTCTTTGGCATAATTCCATATCCAAACAGTTCCCCTGCACCTAGCACTTCTCTAACAGCTCCCATAATTGTAAGCGCAAAGGTAAATCCTAGTCCCATTCCCAAACCATCAAACATTGAGTAAACGACTTTGTTCTTTGAAGCATAGGCTTCTGCTCTACCTAATATAATACAGTTTACAACGATGAGTGGAATATAGATTCCAAGAGCCTCATATAGCACCGGAATATATGCTTGAAGTACTAATTCCATAACCGTTACAAAACCGGCAATGATTACAATAAATGCTGGTATTCTAACTCGATCTGGAATCCACTTACGAAGCATTGAAATAAGCATATTGCTCAATATGAGTACTACTGTAGTAGTTAGGCCCATTCCAAGACCATTCATTGCCGAAGTGGTTACTGCAAGTGTTGGGCACATACCTAACATGAGTACAAATGTAGGATTTTCTTTTATCAAACCATTGAATAAGCGTTCGCTACATGTTTTCATTTTTTGTACCTCCGATCAAATGTTGGTAATAATATAATCCCACATTTACCCCATTCACTATTGCATTTGTTGTAATTGTTGCTCCACTAATGACATCTATTTCTTCATCTAAAGTCCCTTTTGTTTTTGTATACTGAAACTGTTCAACTTTTTTGTCTGAAAACTGGGGTACTAGTATTTCTTCTGCCTGCATACCAAGTCCTGGTGTTTCCGCAATTTGTAAAAGAGAAATTTTTGAAAGTTTTCCTGACAAATCAAGTCCCATATAAAAGGTAATACTACCATTATATGCCTCACTACTCTCAACTCCAATTACATACCCAACTTCTTCACCCTCTGTATTCTTCGCAGTGAGTACCTGCGTAATCATTGAATTTGTATAACCTGCTAAACCCAACTTATTATTTATTTCATCATAATTCATATTTTCATTTTCTTCAAATGACTTTCCATCTGGCAAAACCTCTTGCCATGCTGCTTCCATTTTAGCTTGTTTGCTGACTTCAATTTGATCCTTTGTTCCAACATATGCAACGCCCAAAATTGCAGCTACAATAAATGTAATTAGAAATAGAATCAACGTGTCTTTTACAATTAGTTTCATACACGCTCTCCTCCTTTTCCAAATTCTTTTGGTAACGTAAAGGATTCAATAAGGGGAACCAGTAAATTGCTAATGATGATTGCATAGGAAACACCTTCTGCACTAGCTCCAAACAGCCTGAATAAGCCTGTTAAAAGACCCAAGCAAATTCCAAAAACATACTGCCCTTTTACAGTAATTGGTCTTGTGGAATAATCTGTTGCCATAAAAAATGCACCTAGCATTAATCCACCTCCACTAAGGTGTGCAACAATAAATCGAATATCAAGACCCTTTCCCGAAAATAGAACAATAAAAATAATAAAACTTATTAAATAGGTTGCCGGAATACGTAAATCAATCACTCTTGTGAATAACAAGATACTGGCACCTAACAATAAAGCAATCACTGAAGTTTCACCGATTGTACCCTGTATGTTACCAACAACCATATCTTTTAGTACAACTGCGTCACCCGCCTTTAATACTGCCAGAGGTGTAGCACCTGACATTGTATCCACATTAAAGTTTGTCATAATGGAAGCAAACGATATCACAAGAAAACATCTAGCACCAAGTGCTGGATTCATAAAGTTCTTACCAATTCCTCCAAATGCCATTTTGACAACAATAATCGCAAAGGATCCACCAATGACACAAATCCACCACGGAACGGTGGCTGGTAGATTCATTGCTAAAAGTAGTCCCGTTACAATTGCGGAAAAATCCCCGACTGTTTGTTTCCTTTTGGCAATCCACTGAAATAGTACTTCTGAAATTACACAACTCAAAACTGTTATAATGATAATTACCGCTGCTCGAAATCCAAAATGATAAATTCCAAAAATGGCTGAAGGTAATAGTGAGATAATTACCAATAGCATAATTAAATTCGTAGTATTTTTTGAACGAATATGTGGATTCGATGATACTTGTCTAAATTCACTCACAATACTTCCTCCTAGTTTTTGCGTTTTGATAGTATTGTTCTACGCATTGATTTAATGGATTGCGTTAAATGTCTTTTTGCTGGGCAAACATAACTACAACACCCACATTCGCAACACTCCATACCACCTAATTTCAAAAACATTTCTTCATTATTATGATCTGCATATTCCGATAGTTTACTTGGTAGAATTCTTCCTGGACATACACCTGAACACTTCCCACAACGTATACATGCTGTTGGATCATGCATTGATATTTCATCCCTTGTGAATGCCAAAAGTGCAGAACTGGTTTTTACAACAGGAACTTGCAAATCAAAAAGGGCTGTTCCCATCATTGGACCACCACAAATCATTTTCTGAGGTTCTTGTGAAAAGCCATTTACATGATCCACAATTTCTTTCAACGAAGTGCCAATTGGAACGAGGAAATTTCCACCCTTTGAAAATGCATTTCCACTAACTGTAATTACTCTTCTCGTGAGTGGTCTACCATACTTGATTGCATTATAGATTGCAATAATCGTGTCCACATTTTGAACAATACAATTTGCATCTGCTGGAAGCATTGCCGAATGAATTGCCCTTCCCGTTGTTGCATAAATTAAGTGACGTTCAGAACCTTGTGGATATTTAGTCGGCAATAACTTTATCGTCATTGCATCACCTTTTAAAATATATTTTTGAAGGTTCTTCGCGCAGTCTTTCTTATTATCTTCAACCGCAAAAATACCTTTGGCTTTAGGAAAAAGTCTCAATACAATTCGCATTCCTTCAACTAGTTTTTCAGGTTCTTCCATCATTCGCCTATAATCCGAAGTTAAATAAGGCTCACACTCTGCACAATTTGCGATGATTCGATCAATCTTTTGGGGGTTCTTGGGAGATAGTTTGACGTGAGTAGGAAAACCTGCTCCACCCATACCAACAATACCCGCTTCTTTAATGAATCCCAGCACTTCTTCACTAGATAATTCTTCTAAATCAAATCGTTCTATAAATTCTAGGCTTTTATAAAGCCCATCATTGGAAATTACAATGGATTCAACAAGGTCTCCCCCTACAACTCGTCTTTTACTAATTTCTTTGACTTGTCCTGAAATACTTGCATGGATATTGGAAGAAACAAATCCATCTGCCTTGGCAATTAATTCACCTGCCAATACATAATCCCCTTTTTTCACAATTGGAATAGCCCTTGCTCCAATATGTTGCGAAAGTGGATAGACCATTTCTTCTTTTGGGAAAAACTCTTCAATTGGAAAAGTCTTCGTAAATTCTTTTCCATCATTTGGATGAATGCCACCATGAAACGATAATTTTGCGCCCATACCCTAACCTCTTTTCGAAAATTTCTCAACCATTACTATACTATAATGTATCTTATTGTGCAAATCTATGTTAAAATAATTAGGTGCGAATTCTACACTTTTATTATTCCATTCACACAATTTGGAGGAGTTTATGAAAATTATTCAATCCGTCCTTTCAAAGGATTTAATCCATTATCCTTTAGAAAACATTGGATCTTTAGACAATCTACTATTTTTTGATATCGAGACAACTGGCTTTTCCCATCAAACCACAAGTCTCTATTTGATTGGTGTCGTTTATTATCGCGAGGGGGAGTGGAAAAGTCTGCAATGGCTAAGTGAACAATATGAAAGCCCTGCTGAAGAAAAAGAATTATTAACTGCTTTTATAGAATTTTCAAAACCGTATCAAACATTTATTCACTTCAACGGAAACACCTTTGATATCCCTTACTTAAGCGGAAAATTTCATTCAGCCAACCTTGATAACCCTTTTTCCAACAAAGATGGAATTGATTTGTATCAAAGAACAGCACCTTATAAACAATTATTGCAACTACCAAACTGTAAGCAAAAAACATTGGAAACTGTTATGCACTTTCCAAGAAAAGATGAAAAAACTCCAAAAGAATTAATTCAACTCTTTATCGAATATTCTTCTCATCCAACAACTGAGCTTGAAGATTTATTGCTTCTTCACAATCTTGATGATTTAAAAGGTATGCTGCATATATTACCAATTTTGTCTTATTCTGATTTGCTTTTACAGAAGTTTCGTGTTGTAAAGGTATACTCCAATCAATATCTTAATGAGGCAAATGAAGAGTCTAGTGAATTAATTATGAAAATCAAACTCTTTTCTGCTTTACCAATTGAAATCAGTGTAAATAATAATGGATGTTACTTAAGTAGTGATGCAAATGTTCTTCATATTAAACTTCCAATTATCAAAAAAACGTTGAAGTATTTTTACTCAAATTACAAAGACTACTACTATCTTCCAAACGAGGATACTGCTCTACACAAGTCTGTTGCGGGATTCTTAGATCCGTCTTTAAGAGAAAAAGCGACTGCAAAAAATTGTTATACCCTAAAAGAAGCTGTTTTTCTACCTCAATGGGATATCGTGTTTAGTCCAATTTTCAAAGAAAATTATGAAGATAATTGTTTCTATTTTGAATTAGAAGATGAAATGAAAAAAAGCCCCGAACTTTTTCAAAAATATGCTCTACATATACTCGACATGCTCCTGCATACCAAAAATAAGTAAGAAAAAATCCTCATTGATTTTTTCTTACTTATTTCTATTATACCCAGTTCTTTTCTATTTTGTCTGCAAATACTATTTATCTTTCTCGTAAAAAAAGGAGTTGGCACGGTTAAACTTAATATCTCGATAACTAATAATTTGTTCCGTACTGCCAATAAATAAATAGCCACCTGGCTTGATTGACTCGCTAAATTTCTTGAAAATTTCATCCTTTGCTTCTTCTGTAAAGTAGATTAGTACATTTCTACATACTAGCAAATCAATGTTTTTATCATATATATCCTTTAGCAAATTATGTTGTTTGAATTCAACTCGTTCTTTTATTTCATCTCGAATTTGATAGGATGCCCCAATTTTATTAAAATACTTGTCTTTAAAATGTTTTGGTACGGCCTCAATACTTTTTTCAGAATAAAGTCCAACTCTTGCTTTTTCCAAAACATGTTTATCTATATCTGTAGCGACTATTTTAATCTGATTAAGCGGAATGTGATTCGACAGTGCCATCACCAAAGAATACGGCTCATCTCCTGTTGAACACGCTGCACTCCATATTTTGAGGTTTTTACCAAATCTTTGAACCAAACTTGGAATAACAACCGTATCAAGTACTTTCCATTGTTCTGGATTACGATAAAATTCAGAGACATTAATTGTAAGATAGCTGACAAATTCTTCAAATAATTTCTTATCTGATTTTAGAATTTTAATGTATTCATCATATCCATTATACCCGTGTTTATTAATAAGAGTATCAATTCTTCTTCGCATTTGCTTTTCTTTATACGCATTCAAGTCGATGCTCGTCATTTGGAAAATCGATTTCTTAAACCCTTCATAATCACTAAATGGCATTTCACATCATCCCTTTTCATAAGAATACAACACATTGTCGTTAAATTAAGAAGAATAGAAAATCTATTCAATAGACCTTCTATTCTCAATTACCTATTCTGTGACTTCTTCGTCCTTTGCAATTACTTCTTCAATATCTACTGACACTACTTCGCTTGCATCTTCTTCAACTGGAAACATTGCTTTAATGCTCAAGCTAATCTTGCGATCATCTTCATTGAAATCTACAACTTTAGCAGTAACTTCATCACCAACTTTTAGTACATCGGCTGGTTTTTCAATATGATCATGTGAAATCTGTGAAACATGCAACAATGCATCCACACCTGCTTCAAGTTCAATGAATGCTCCAAAATCAGTCATTCTTGCAACTTTACCAGTTACTTCATTGTCAACAGCATATTTAACAGCTGCATCTTTCCAAGGATTTTCATTATCGAATTTTAAACTTAATGCTATTTTTGTTCCTTCAATATCTTTAATGAGTACTTTTACTACATCACCCACTTTAAATACTTTTTTAGGATTTTCAACACGTCCCCATGACATTTCTGAAATATGTAATAATCCATCAGCACCGCCTAAATCAACGAATGCTCCAAAATCAGTAACATTTTTAACAGTACCTTCAACGATATCTCCAACATGGATATTTGCAAATAACTCTTTCTGAAGTTCTGCTTTCTTTGCAGCTAATAATTGTCTTCTGTCTCCAATGTATCTTCTTCTCTTAGGATTAAATTCGCTAATTACAAACTCAATCTCCTGTCCTGCATACTTAGTCAAATCTTTTTCAAATACATTTGATACAAGACTTGCAGGAATGAATACTCTTACTTCTTCAACAACAACACTTAATCCACCATCTAATACTTGTGCAACTTTTGCTTTTAAAACTTCTTTATTTTCAAAAGCTTCTTGAATTCTTTTATTTCCTTTTTCTGCTGCTATTCTCTTATAAGAAAGAATAACCTGTCCATCACCATCATTTACCTTAACAATTTTAACTTCAAGAGAATCACCAATATTTAACACTTTAGTTAAGTCTACGTTTTGCTCATTGGTATATTCACTTCTTGTTAAAATACCATCTGACTTATAACCGATATTTAGAATTGCCTCATCTGGCTTAACATCGATAACCGCACCTGTTACTACCTCTCCATTATGTATTGTCTTTAATGATTCCTCCAGCATTTGTTCAAAAGTTAATTCTGACATAATTTTGAACCTCCTCAATAATATTATTCGGGGTTGACGCCCCTGCGGTAATACCCACTAGCCTAACAGATTTAGGTAAATCTAAATGCAAATCATCCAGTGTCTGTATATAATAAGTGTTCTCACAAATTCCTTTACAAATTTCATAGAGCTTTCTTGTATTCGAACTCTGAGTACCGCCTATCACTATCATAGCATCTACTTGTTCTGCAATTATTGCAGCTTCCGTTTGACGTTCATGCGTTGCATTACAAATAGTATTCGCAACATTAGTATCATAACCTTTTTTTAGGAAAATTTCAACTAAATCTTGAAATTTCTTATGGTTAAATGTAGTTTGAGCAACAATGTATAACTGTTTTCCTGCTAAATCAGCTTCTAACTCTAATGCATTTGCCTCTTCGTTATTCAATATAACAATTGGTGGTGTTACACTCCAACCAATAATTCCCTGTACTTCTGGATGGTTTTTGTCACCAATAATAACAATTTGATTTCCTAATGAGCTTTCCTTTTCAACAAGTTTTTGGATTTTGCGAACATAGGGACAAGTAGCATCAACACATTCCACGTTATTCTTTTTCAGAATATCAAATACATCTTTACCAACTCCATGTGAACGTATAATTACAACTCCATCTCTAATATTGTCAAGCTCTTCTAGGGACTTAATAACTTCAACGCCCTTTTCTTCAAATTGATTTACCACTTGATCATTGTGAATGATATGACCATAGGTATATATTTTTTTTCCACTTTCGATCTGCTTATATACCTGATCCACAGCTCTCTTTACACCAAAGCAAAATCCTGCGGATGTTGCAAGAATAATCTCCATGCATCTACTCCTTTATTTGATCAATGTATTCTAACATCTTGTGAATGGTTTCTTCTTGATTCATAAAAGAAGAATCAATTAAAACTGCATCCTCGGCCTGAACCAAGGGAGAATGTTCTCTTGTCATATCTCTATGATCCCTATCAGCAATTTCTTTTTCAATTGTATCAACAATGCAGTTTTCACCTTTTTCCTGAAGTTCCAAAAATCTACGTTTTGCACGAACCTGAACACTTGCCGTTAAGTAAAATTTTACATTTGCATTTTTCAGTACACAAGTCCCAATGTCCCTGCCATCCATCACAACATCCGCTTCTTTCGCGATCGCTTGCTGTAGTTCAACTAGTTTTTCACGAACACTTAGGTTTTGCGCACATATTGATGCCATATTTCCCACTTCTTGACTGCGAATGAATGATGTGACATTTTCATTGTTCAAAATCACATTTTGCTCACCCTGATCATGTATAATTCTAATTTGAACTTGCTCCAAACAACGATCCAACATGTCTTTATCCATTAGATCCACTTTATTTCTTAAAAAGTACAGACCCATTGCACGATACATAGCGCCAGTATCTACATAAATATACCCAAGTCTCCTAGCTAGTTCCTTAGCCATTGTACTCTTCCCAGCTCCAGCCGGACCATCAATTGCAATATTAAAGCTCATATTTCCTCCAATACTATACTATATTTGCAGTGCCGCACTCTCGCCAGCTAAAAATCCACTTGACCATGCAATCTGAAGATTATATCCACCCGTCATAGCATCCAAATCGATAATTTCCCCCGCAAAATAAAGTCCTTTTACTATTTTAGATTCCATTGTAGAGGGATTTATTTCCTTCACGTTTATTCCACCTTGCGTAATTATTGCTTCTTGGAAACCTGCCGTATCCACAACCTCTAATTCTAGTCCCTTAATTAGTTTAACAAATTCCATTCGCTCTTCTTTTGATATTTCATTAATCTTTTTGTCACCAGCAATATTTGATAATTGAATCATAACTGGAATTAGCTTTGAAGGAAACAAAGAACCTAGTGTATTTTTAAACTGCTTATTCACATTTGCTTCAAACTCTCTTAAAATTCGCTTATCCAATTGTTCGATTGATAGCGCTGGTTTTAAATCAATGAATACCTGAAGTGATTGCTGTCCTATTTTTTTTGTAATGTGGGAGGACGCACTCAACACTAGCGGACCACTAATTCCGTAATGTGTAAATAGCATTTCTCCAAAGTCATGATATAATTGTCGTTTTCCTTGCATAACTGTTAATGTGACATTCTTTAATGACAATCCCATTAACTCTTTGCAAAATTCCTGTTTGATTTTTAATGGAACTAGTGCAGGATACAGCGGTGTTACTGTATGACCTAACTTTGTAGCAAGTTCATAACCACTTCCGGTTGATCCTGTTAACGGATAGGACTTACCACCAGTAGCAAGTATCACAGCTTTTGCATTTAGTAATTTTCCGTTTTTTAGTTTTACTGTCGAAACTCCATTATCACCCGATAAAGAAATCTCCACTACATCACTATTAAAAATCACTTCAACACCTAATCGATCCATTTCTCGAACAAGTGCTCGAATGATATCCGATGAATGATCCGATTGCGGAAAAACCCGGTCTCCTCGTTCTGTTTTCAGTGGGACACTCAGTTTTTCAAAAAATTGCATGACTTGTTGATTATCAAATGAGTAAATTGCGCTATATAAAAATTTCGGGTTCGAAATCGTGTTTTCAAATAACGCTTCAAGATCACAGGCATTTGTTACATTGCACCTGCCTTTTCCTGTTATAAAAAGTTTCTTTCCAGGTTTATCATTTTTTTCAAGGACTACAACCTGCTTGCCATTTCGCGCTGCTGTAATTGCCGCCATCATACCTGCGGCACCAGCTCCTATTACTATAATTTTTGCCATATTATTCCTTTTTGAGTGGATGTAATAACATTTGTTCTTCATCTATAAAATTGATTTCATCATTTAGATATACTTGATAATTATTCCAGGTATCTTCTAACGCTGTTAAATTATCTTTTACCTCATTTGGGCATTTTAAACATAATGCAACCACCAAGGCATTTATTATTGAAAGTGGTGCAACCAATGAATCCACGATTGAAACCATTTCGCTTTTTGCTGTCAGGTTGCAGGAAGAGTAAATACACATTGGTGAATTATTACTATCTGTAATTGAAATCACTTTTGCATTTCTGGCATTTGCAAATTCCATTGCCTTTAGAGTTCTCATTGAATATCTTGGAAAACTAATTCCAATCACTGCATCTTCATGGTCGACTCGAATCATTTGTTCAAACAATTCGCTTGCAGATGTTGTTTTAACAAGAAGCACATCTGCACGTATCATATTCAAATAGAAGTGTAAGAAATCAGCTAATGGTTGACAACTCCTTATTCCCACAATATAGACGTGCTTCGCATTCAAAATAATCTCTAGCGCCGCCTCAAAGGCATCTGCATCCACCGATTCTAAGGTATCCACTATTTTCTGAGCGTCTTGCGTTAGGACGGACTGCAACACATCTGACTGACTGCTGTTTGCATACTTAATGCCAATTTTCTGAACTTGATTTAGTTCCATCTTAACCCAACTAGCCAATGCACTTTGAAATTCCGGATATCCTTCGTAAGACAGACCCATCGCAAATCTCACGACAGTTGATTCACTAATACCCAGTGTCTTACCAAGTGTCGCAGCAGTCATAAACGCCGCCTGGTCATAATGTTCCATAATATATTCACAAATCTTTTTATGCCCCTTACTCATACGAGGATATTTATCATTTAACCTTGTCATTAAATCCATGTTTTGCCTCCATGCAAAAACAATAATTGTAGATTATTCTTTAAAAGAGAAATATGTTTCTTCTAATAAATCAATACTTTGCTCTCTCGTCAAGTCAAATTCTTTTGTAATAATCATACAAGCTGAGCCATGAATGAAAATCCACATTTTCATAAAAACACGCTGTGGATCCTTTGCTCCATCATTCGCAGTATTTGTAATCTCTTGCGTTAAGGACTGTGCATTTCCATTGAGCAGTTCATATAAACTTTTACCCTGTACTGATTTATCTAAAAATAGTAATTGAAATAGCTTAGGATGTGTTGACGCAAATTCTAAATAAGCCATTCCTAAATTTACAAAAGGAGTTTTTGATACACTTTCGAATTGAGTAAAGAAAATATTGTAAAACTCCACTGCCTGCTCATAAACTTCATAATATAAGTCTTCCATGGATTTATATACACGAAAAATAGGCTGTGTTGAACAACCAATTTTCGTTGCAAGTCTTCTAGCCGTTACTTTATCCAAGCCTTCTTCCTTCGTCATCTCAAATGCCGCTGACAAAATATCCAGTTTTGATATGGTTTCTTTTCTTGCCATGAAATTCTCCATTTCTATAAACTAAAATAACATATGTATGATAACATATGTTATTTTAGTTTATAGCTATCCATTTGTCAAGTTATCCTTCGAGTAGAGCTGAAACTTTCTATAGATATCTGGATATTCTTTTTGGACACGAACTGGAACCATTTTGTTTGTCACAAAGCAATGTTCCGACTTTGCGGTTGCATGAAGCATCCCTGTTTCAACATGAAATATTTCATATTCCAAACTAAATTTCATTTTACCTAACTTTTCAATTTTACTGCTAATGCTGAACCTGTCTCCATATCGAAATGCTAATTTGTAATGGCAAGATACTTCAAGTACTGGAATTAAAATTCCTTCGTCCTCCATCTTATCATACGGCAGACCAATTTGCCTTAATAGGTCAAGCCTAGCTTCTTCAATCCATTTAATATAATTGGAATGGTGTACAATCCCCATTTGATCCGTTTCATAATAGAATACTTCTCTTGCATATGGTAAAACAATCTCCGTGTCAATTGTTATCAAGTCACTATTCTTACTCAAACTATCACTCCTTTTTAAAAAATCACCCCACGGAACGTGAGGCGAAAATCACCCCACGGAACGTGGGGTGATTGGAATCATTCTAAACTGGATAAGCACCGTTCTTGGTGTCTGCAATACTTACATCTACTTTTTCCTGCTGCGCTTGACGATATTTAAAGAAATCAACAGCAACTTTAGGGAATAATGCATATGTTAAAACATCTTCATCCTGTTGCTTCCATTCTTTCATTTCTTCTTCAATCTTAGCAAGCTCATTTGTAATTAAGTCTGCTGGACGAACAGTAATTGTTTCTTCTCCTGGGATAACCTTATCAATAATTTCTTGATTGAATGGCTTAACCGTTACTCCATATTTTCCACGAAGAATATCCTTTGTTTCAGAAGTTGCCATTTTATAGCGTTCACCCGCTAATACGTTGAATACAGCCTGTGTCCCAACGATTTGTGAAGATGGCGTAACAAGAGGTGGTTCACCTAAATCTTTACGCACTCTAGGGATTTCCTGTAATACATCATAATACTTATCCGATGCATTTTGCTCCTTTAATTGAGATACCATGTTTGATAACATACCACCTGGTACTTGATATAATAAGGTTTTAATATCAACACCCATCACTTTAGGATCTAAACTACCATTATCCAAGCACTCATCTCTAAGTGGTCTAAAGTAATCTGCAATTTCTGCCAATAAGTTTTGGTCATATCCTGTGTCGTACTCTGTACCACGGAAGGTTTCAACCATTACTTCTGTTGCTGGCTGTGATGTTCCCATTGCAAATGGTGACATTGCACAATCAATTACATCGCATCCTGCTTCTACAGATTTCATGTAGGTCATACTTGCAACACCAGACGTATAATGTGTATGCATTTGAATTGGTAAGTTTGTACCTTCTTTAAGTGCCTGCACTAATTCCGTTGCCTGATATGGAAGTAATAAACCAGCCATGTCTTTGATACAGAGTGAATTAGCTCCCATATCTTCAACTCTTTTTGCCATATCTTTCCAGTAATCAAGTGTGTACGCATCTCCCAAGGTATATGCCAATGCAACCTGCGCGTGAGCTTTTTCTTGATTTGTACTTTTAACAGCCTGCTCTAAATTCCTGATATCATTTAAGCAGTCAAATATACGAATGATATCAATTCCATTTTCAATTGACTTTTTAACAAAGTAATCAACAACATCATCTGCATAATGTCTGTAACCCAGAATATTTTGTCCACGGAACAACATCTGAAGTGGTGTGTTTGGACAACCCTTCTTGATTAATCGTAATCTTTCCCATGGATCTTCCTTTAAGAATCTCAAAGAAGCATCAAACGTTGCACCGCCCCAACATTCAATTGAGTGATATCCTACTTTATCCATTTTATCCAAAATTGGAAGCATTGTTTCAGTTGTCATTCTAGTTGCAATCAAGGATTGATGCGCGTCACGTAGAATGGTTTCCGTAATTTTAATTGGTTTCTTTTCTGCCATTTATTCAAACCTCCTTCTATATTATAATTCTTTAAGATACACCAAAGATTGCCATGAATGTTCCTGCTACTACCGCTGTACCAATAACCCCGGCAACATTAGGTCCCATTGCATGCATGAGCAAGAAATTGGTTGGATCATATTCAGCTCCAACTTTCTGAGATACTCTCGCCGCCATTGGAACTGCAGATACACCTGCCGAACCAATGAGTGGATTCACTTTACCACCAGTCACAGCACACATGATTTTACCAAAGATAACGCCTCCAAAGGTACCAAATGCAAACGCAATTAATCCAAGTACTACGATTTTAATCGTTGCAACATTTAGGAATGCTTCTGCACTAGTAGTTGCACCTACCGATGTACCTAAAAGAATTACTACGATGTACATCAATGCATTCGCAGCTGTTTCTGTAAGCTGCTTAACAACTCCTGATTCTCTAAATAAGTTACCTAACATCAACATACCAACAAGAGGTGCTGTTGATGGAAGAATCAAACAAACAACAATTGTAACAATAATTGGGAATAAGATTCTTTCCAATTTTGATACTGGTCGAAGTTGCTCCATTTTAATTTTACGCTCTCTGTCCGTTGTAAATAATCTCATAATTGGTGGCTGAATAATTGGCACCAACGACATATACGAATAAGCAGCAACTGCGATTGGTCCTAAGAGTGCAGTTTGTCCGAGTTTGGTTGCCAAGAAAATCGATGTTGGTCCATCTGCTCCACCAATAATGGAAATGGCTGCAGCCGCTTTATCATTAAATCCTAACAAAATAGCTCCAAAATACGCTACGAAAATACCTAACTGAGCACTTGCCCCAAGTAAAAAGCTTTTTGGATTTGCAATTAGTGGACCAAAATCCGTCATTGCTCCTACACCCAAAAAAATTAGTGAAGGCAAAATTGCCGCTTCATCTAACATATAAAAATAGTATAGCAATCCACCAGTCTCACCATTTTTGCCAATATGCGCCATAATGTCTGGATAGATATTAACCAACAACATTCCAAACGCAATTGGAACCAGTAATAATGGTTCGTAATCTTTCTTAATTGCTAAATAGAGGAAAATGAGTGCCACTACCATCATGACATAGTTTCCAACCTCAAGATTGAAAAATGCAGTCTGATGTAAGAGGTTCATTAACGTTGTTCCTATGTATTCCATTTTGTTGACCTCCGAAATTATTGTTGTATCAGAAACGACTACTCTCTGATTAGTTTAAAGTTGCTAAAACTGCTCCAGAATCAACAGAATCTCCAACAGAAACATTAATACTTGCAATTACTCCATCTTGCGATGCAACTACAGGGATTTCCATCTTCATTGCTTCAATTGTTACAACAGGATCTCCGGCTTTCACATTTTGTCCTACTTTTCCTTCAACACTTACTACTTTACCTGGTGTTCCTGCCTGCACTTTAATACTTCCTTCTGCAGACGACGCTGCTGGTGCTGCTGCCTTCGCAGGAGCAGCTACAGGTTTTGCTACTTCTTGTTTTGAAACAACTGGTGCACTTGCCACTGGTGTAGCTCCTGATTCTTCCACAGCTACTTCATATACGTTTCCGTTCACGGTGATTGTATAATTCTTCATTCTATTATCCTCCTAAAACTACTTATGCTTTTTTCCATTTACTTGTTGATACCCTCTTAATACTTCTAACTGCAAAATCATCTGCTGATAAATGTGCCCATGGACTATTTCCTTGATTATTTTGAGCATTTTCATATTCAACTATTGCAGCAGTAATAACTGCCAATAATTCTGCATCATCCGATAATTCTTCTTTTTCAATAATCTGAGCAATTGTATTGTCAACTGCACTCTCTTTCACGATTTTCTCAGCATCCTTACGCTTCATCCGATTTTCAAAATTAGATACAAGCTTTAGACTTGAAATAATCAAACTAATTAAAATCAAAACTGAAAATGTTGTTCCCATTCCAATAAGAGAATTTTGTCCAGCTCTTGGAAGCATATCAACATTATTTTTCATAGTGTCAACTGCGTTTTTCATCACTTGTGAAAATGGCAAATCTGCAGCTGCCTCAATTTTTATTGGCAACATATTTTGGTCCAGTGTAAGTACTAGATGCCCTGGATAATTTGCGCCTTCCAATAAAAAATCTATTTGCGTTTCTTTTCCATTCTTTATTTTGTATACTTCATAACTGCTATAACCCGTACATCCACCCATTTGATCAACGGCTGTTTTCCAACTCTCAGCACCTGTGTCATACATCATTACATCTTCCTTAGATAGGCCTTGATCAGTAGGAGTGCCTCCTGCTTGATTAACATACTCTAGATTACCCACTGTGCTTTCATAAATGGATCCAAGATCAGCTTTTTCACGTCCTTCAATTGGTTGTTTTGTACATGCAGAACAAACAAGTAGTGTTATGAGCATACCTAATATTAAAAAATATTTTTTCATATTAAGTTGTATCCTTTCTAAACTGTGCCATGCTTTTTACTTGGTTGCACTTCTCTTTTTGTAAATAACATTTCTACCGCACCAATTACATATTTTCTTGTTTCATCAGCTGAAATGATTTGATCTACATATCCTCTTGATGCAGCAGCATCTACACTGTTTTGAAGTGCATCATAAACAGCAGCCTGAGCCTCAACTTCTTTTGCATCCGCTCCATCATACATTATTTTTGCTGCCATTTTTGCATCCATCATACCGATTTTAGCATTTTCCCATGCAATTGTAAGATCCGCTCCAATCGCTTTTGAATTCATAGCTACATAAGCATTTCCGAATGCACTTCCAGTAATCAGATTCACTTTTGGAGTTGTTGCACTAGCAAACGAATACGTTAACTTTGCTACTGCCTTACTAATATGCTTTTCAGATTCTACAGTTGCTTCATATCCTGTTACATCTGTAATTGTTAACAAAGGAATTGAAAATGCGTCGCAGAAATTGATAAATTTAGATGCTTTTTCACAACCATCAACCGTTAATACTGTTGCAAATTTCTCTGTTTCCTTTAATGCATCATTTAATACTGCACTACGATTCGCTACACAACCAACTGTTGTTCCATTTAACTTAACAAAGCCAGTAACCATCTCTTTTGCATATGTAGGCTTTAATTCAAAGAACAGATTGTTATCTGATATTTCTTTCAATAAAAGTGCTTTATCTTTCTGAAGATCTTGAATTCCAGTATTTAACCTGTTCAATTCATCTGTACATTCTTCAAATGACATATCATCTTCATTATTTTCTGGAATCATAGAAACTAACGCTCTGATTTTATCAAAGATTTCAGATTCACTTGAAACAACATCTACAATACCACTTTCACTGCTTTGGAACTTGGCACCTGCTGTGTTATTCTTTTCAACATAATTCGCTTCAAGCGCATTTGGAGAATTTACAAATAACTTTGCATTTTTTTCTTCCATAAATGTAAAGTCTGCTAATGAAGGAATAATAGCAAGTCCACCACCACAATTACCAAGTACCGCTGTGATTTGTGGAACAATTCCTGATGCCAATGCTTGCTTCGCGTAGATTGCTCCAAAAGCATTCAGTGCATCACTTGATTCTTGTAAACGAATTCCTGCTGAATCCATTAAACCAATCACAGGAGCTCCTGTTTTCATGGCTAAATCATATAGATTGCAGATTTTTTTTGCATGCATTTCGCCAACGCTACCATTTAAAACGGCTGCATCCTGACTGAATACATACACAAGTTGTCCGTTAATCACACCATACCCTGTAATTACGCCATCGGACGGAGTTTCTTGTTGTTTCAAATTAAAATCAGTTGCTCTCGCTTTAACGCGTGCACCAATTTCAACGAAACTGTTTTCATCGAGTAGAGAAAATACTCTTTGTCTCGCTTGTGAAGAATTACTCATTTTTCAGACCTCCATACTATATTTATTTCATTTTGCACGTTACTTTTGTGAAAAATTACTTTCCACACCAATATTGAGTATATCATAATTAGTTATATTTAACTAGGGAAAAATAACTTTTTTTCACTCTTTTTACATTCAAAAATGCACTGTTTTTCTTTAGATATCTAGCTTTAATTGAATCTCATCTTCAGCCTGTTTTTTAAACTCCTCCATACGGTCCAATGTTAACTCTGGTAAATCTGCAAGGCTTTTCACTCCAAAGCATCTTAAAAACTCTTGCGAAGTGCCAAATAGAAGCGGTCTACCAGGTGCATCGAGTCTCCCCACTTCACAAATAAGCTCATATTCAATCAGCTTATTAACTGCATGATCACAACTCACACCCCTAACTTTTTCAATTTCCAACCTCGTAACTGGCTGTTTATATGCAATAATCGATAGGGTTTCTAATACCGTCTCCGTCAAAATGTATTTCTTAGGTATTTTAGCCACCTTAATAATATACTCATAATAATCAGGCTTTGAGCAAAGTTGATAGGATTCATCCACCTGCGTAAGTGTGATTCCACGATTACTATTCTCATATTCGACCTTCATATCACCTAATATTTCCTTCGTCTTTTCTTCACTTTCCTCAATCATCTGAGCAAGTTTGTATACTTCAACGGCCTCTCCCATGGAAAATAGAACCGCTTCTAAAATAGCTTCTTTTTCTGTCATTTTACTCCAACCTCTATTCTTTACAAGATACACTGCTATAAGTGATGTGAATATCATCAAACAATTCTTGCTGTTCAAGCATTATTTTTCCAACTTTCATCAATTCAAGAATTACCAAAAATGTAACAATAACATTCATTTTACTTGCCTGCATTGTTAGTAATTCGCGAAAAGAAAACGTTCCTTTTTGCTTTGCATATAGTAGAACATCTTCCATTTTTTGGTCCATATCCACTTCTTCTCTTTCAATTTTACCAAACGTACTGCGAATTGGGTCGATTTTATCACTTTGTTTTTTTTCAATGGACTTAAATATTTCATGTAATTTTTTAAGCGTTAACTCTCCAATCAGTTCCTCGTAATCGACTGGTTGTCTATAATCCGCAACTTCATCAGGAAGCGTTTGCTTTTTATACAAATACTTATGCGCACTCTGCTGCATATCCTTCAATTCAAATGACATATATTTGTACATTTTATACTCCAAAAGCTTTTGAACTAATTCTGCTCTCGGATCCTCAACCTCTCCTTCTTCATCCACTTCCCTTGGAAGTAGCATTTTGCACTTAATGTCCACAAGTGTCGCCGCCATAAGCAAAAATTCGCTCATAACATTCATGTCCTTGTTTTTCATATTTTTAACATATTCCAAATATTGATTTGTAATTTCAACGATTGGGATATCATAAATGTCAAGTTTGTTTTTTTCTATTAAATGCAACAATAAATCCAACGGTCCTTCAAAAATTTCCAATTTTACTTCTATGGCCATACCCTAATAATTCCTCACTTTTCTGGAACTAATGTGATCACTACTAGTTCCCCCGGATTAAATAATCGAAAAGGGATTGTGTGTGTGCCCATCCCTCTACTAATAATCATCTTAACATCTTCCTTTTCAAAAAGTCCCCCATCATATTTTGGAAAAAAATAAATAGCTGGAGAAATAATCCCTTTTCCAAATGGTATTCTCGCAATCCCACCATGATTGTGACCCGACAAAATCAGATCCACTCCCAAATTGCAATACGCATCAAAATACTCAGGATGATGCGCTAATAAAATTTGAAACTTGCTTTCCGGTTCAAACCGCAACCAATTTTCAATTTTTGCGTCTATTATTTGGGGACGTCTTCGATTTCTATAATACTCCATCGGAAGGCTCACCCCCGCAATACTGATACATTGGTCTTTTATAAACAAAACCCGATTGTGTATCATTTCAACTGATAATTTGGTTAGGCTCTTCTCAAATTCCTTTGATTCATCAACACATTTGTCACGAAATCGTTGTTCATGATTGCCATCTGCATAATAAATCGCATATCTTTCAGATAATTTTTCCACTAGTTTTATCGCGTTCTCCGTTTTGGATTTTGATTTATAAGTTATTAAATCTCCGCCAACCAAAATATAATCAGGGTTGATTTCATCTATTGCGCGAACCAACTTTTCATTGTTCTTACCAAACTTTTGATTATGTAGGTCCGACAAGAATATGAACTTACTTTCAACACTTAATTGTTTTGAAGAGACACTATATTTTTTAACTACAAATCGATGGGTATCTAAGATACTAACAGCAATTATTGTCAAAGAACAAATTCCAATCAAACAAAGAATATTCATAACCATGTCTGTTTTGCTGAATAAATCCATAATTCACTCCACCCAAAATATTCCAATCTATAAGCTACCGTGAAATTATATCATAACAAAAAAGAATTGCCTAGTAAGGCAACTCTTTTGTTTTTTCACATTTTTTGAACCTATTTTGTGCGAAAATCTCTATAAAACTCAATCGCTCGCTCTTTATATTCGTTCGCTTTTTCTTTATAATCCCTAACACTAATTCCAATTGCCTCAAAAAAGTGAAATAAAAAATCAAATCCATATACTGTAAGCATAATTGTACATGCAAGAACGCCTATCTGTTTTGGAATCAAGTCAAATAGAGCTATAATTCGATCATGCAAAAAGCCAACAATCACAACTGCATATACGCCCCAGGCAAGTGTACTCTCAAGACAAATAATTCCTCTGAATTGAATTGGCTTTTCTTTGTAATCCCACCAAACTTCATCAAATAATCGAAGCATAAGAATTCCAACAAAATACTCAAACACTGTCGCAACAATTGCTCCAGTAATATACAGAGCCAATAAATTATCCTTCATAGGATGCAAAATTAAGTAGCCAAGAAGTGCACCAAATCCATATATAGGACAAAGTGGACACTTTGCAAATCCACGATTTGTTAACCGCTTATTGCAAATTGACATATACATACTTTCTACCATCCATCCAACTGAGCTATAAAACAAAAAATACAAAACTAAATGGTAGAAATCAAAGTTTGTTAAAACGCTTACCAAAACAATCTTCACCTCCATTATGCATTCATTCTTTCATTTGTGTTTTCCCAACAACATTAAATCATATATTTTGCCATTATGCAATTATAACTTTACTTCCATGCTGCATGCCCTGCTAGTGCCCACGATTGCAAGACACGTTTCCACTATTTGCTACTCATTACGCTACATAAGAACGCAAAATACGCGTTCTAAGTAGCGATGGTAGCAAAAAGTCTTGCAATTGTGGGCACTAGCAGGGCATTGAGAACAAAGCATACAGAAAAGCATATTATAATTTTAACAACACACCATATCAAGGATGATTAGATATGCTTAAATAATTGCAAATACCTAGCGCATTTTTAAATGTTTTGAGGTCCAACAATTCAGGCGCTGTATTTATATGTGAGGCCCTATACAACTGTCTAGACCTTTTTTTGCCATCGCTACTTAGAACGCGTAGTTTGCGTTCTTATGTAGCGTAATGAGCAAAAACGAGTGCAAACGCGTCTTGACAGTTGTATAGGGCCTCACATATCTTGCCAACACCTAATTGTAATGGCAAAAACGAGTGCAAACGCGTCTTGACAGTTGTATAGGGCCTCACATATCTTGCCAACACCTAATTGTAAACCATTGTAATGGCACAACGTAAAAAGTCCCTGACATAAGTCAAGGACTTTCAAATACATTAATTAAATTTACGTTTTCTAGCCGCTTCTGACTTCTTTTTACGTTTAACACTTGGCTTTTCGTAATGCTCTCTTTTACGAATCTCTTGTTGAATTCCTGCCTTTGCGCAGCTTCTTTTGAAACGACGTAAAGCGCTATCTAGAGTTTCATTATCTTTAACGATTACATTTGACATAAGTTACACCCGACCTCCCTTCAGTCCCTTCAAGCAACACGACTGATATGGGTATTTTATTTGCATAGTATTATGCACAAAAATTATTATACCATAATAAATCGTTTCGTCAACTATTTTTCTCGAATTTTATAAAAATTGATTTGCAATTATTTCTTTTGCTTTTTCAATAGCAGCTTCGATGCCCGCCGGATTTTTTCCACCTGCCTGAGCCATATTTGGTCTGCCACCGCCTCCACCACCAACTAGTGGTCCAATTTCTTTAATTAGGTTGCCAGCGTGGATACCTTTTTTTACTGCATCATCCGATGCCATGGCTATCATATTCACTTTATCCGAAGATTGAGAAATTAACAAAATTGCACAATTTCCGAGTTTATCTTTGATTTGATCACCCAGATCTCGCAAACCATTCATATCAACATCAATCAATTTTGCTCCAAGATAGTTTACTCCATTGATTTCAACCACCTGATCATAAATATCTTTTATTGATTCTTTGGCAGCCTTACTCTTTAGAGACTCTAGCTCACTTTGGAGCGATTTCATTTCTCCTATAACGCTTTGAGCGCGCTCCACTAAGTTATTGGCACTCGCTTTCAGAATATGTGCAGTTTGATTTAATTTTGTTTCCAAATCATTATAATAAGCAAAGACACCTCGACCCGTCAACGCTTCGATTCTTCTCACTCCCGCAGCAACTCCAGTTTCAGATACAATCTTAATTGCCGTAATAGAAGCTGTATTAGACACATGCGTTCCACCACAAAGTTCTCTCGAGAAATCACCCATGGATACAACGCGAACTTCTTCTTGATACTTTTCGCCAAACAAAGCCATTGCTCCTTGTTTTTTGGCTTCCTCAATACTCATCACATTTGTAGAAACATTCAATCCCTTTGCAATTTCTTCGTTAACGATTTCTTCAACCCTTGCAATTTCTTCTTTCGTCATCGCCGAAAAATGGCTAAAATCAAATCTCAAACGTTCTGCATTTACAAAAGATCCCGCTTGCTCAACATGTGTTCCCAAAACTGTACGTAGTGCTTTTTGCAACAAATGTGTCGCACTATGATTTTTACAGGTTGCATTTCTGTTTTTCTCATCTACTATTAGTTTTGCATCCGAATGAATTAAAATCATACCTGATGTCACTTTTCCAATATGTCCAATTTTATCACCAGCAAGTTTTATTGTTTCCTCTACAGCAAATCTACCTTCTTTGGTCTCAATAATACCAATATCTCCATTTTGTCCACCCATTGTTGGATAAAATGCTGTTTTAGATACAATAATTGTACCTACTTCACCATCACTTAACGCATCCACAAGTTCTGTTTCTGTAGTAAGTACCAAGATATTTGATGTATTTGTTAATGCATCATATCCTACAAATTCAGATTTAATTGAAGGGTCAATCTCTTCATATACTGTTGCATCGCAACCCATGTAATTTGTTTCTTTTCTTGCATCTCTGGCTTTTTGTTTTTGTTCTTGCATTGCAGCTTTAAAACCTTCTTCGTCTACAAGAATACCCTTTTCTTCTAAGATTTCCTTTGTTAAATCAAGAGGAAATCCATATGTATCATGGAGTTTAAAAGCATCTTCTCCGGCCAAAATTGTCTTCTTTTCCAATTCTAAACTCTTTGCCATATCGGCCAAAATAGTGATTCCTTGATCAATCGTATTTGCAAACTTACTTTCTTCCTGAGCTAATACTTTCAAAATGAAATCTTTCTTATCGTCAAGTTCAGGATATCCGTCTTTGCTTCCTTCAATAACTGTAGTGCTCAAATTTGCAAGAAATTCACCTTGAATACCTAAAAGCCTTCCATGTCTTGCAGCCCTACGAATGATTCTTCGAAGAACATATCCTCGACCTTCATTACTAGGCATAATTCCATCACTAATCATAAACGTAGCCGAACGAATATGATCTGTAACGATTCGAATGGATACATCCCACTTATATTCACTTTTATATTCTTTTCCTGAAAGTTCGCACACACGCTCGCGAAGTGCAAGAATTGTATCCACATCAAAAATCGAATCTACATCCTGAACAGCTGCTGCTAATCGTTCAAGACCCATCCCCGTATCAATGTTCTTCTTTTCAAGTTCTGTATAATTACCCTGCCCATCTCCTTCGAACTGAGTAAATACATTATTCCAAATTTCGATATAGCGATCACATTCGCAACCCACCGTACAACTCTCACTATTACAACCATATTTTTCACCACGGTCGTAATATATTTCAGAGCAAGGACCACAAGGACCACTGCCATGTTCCCAGAAATTATCTGCCTTTCCAAATCTAAAAATTCGATCGGCAGCAATTCCCATATCTTTATTCCAAATATCAAATGCTTCATCGTCTTGTTCATATACCGAAGGATATAGTCTGTCTTCATCTAAACCAACTACTTTAGTCAAAAACTCCCAACTATACTCAATTGCTTCTTTTTTGAAGTAATCTCCAAACGAAAAATTACCAAGCATTTCAAAAAATGTACCATGTCTTGCTGTTTTTCCAATATTTTCAATGTCCCCAGTACGGATACATTTTTGACATGTTGTCACTCTGTTTTTAGGAGGTATCTCTTGTCCTGTAAAATATGGCTTCAGAGGTGCCATACCTGAATTAATCAATAATAATGACTGGTCATTATGTGGTACCAAAGAAAAACTTTTTAAAACAAGATGATCTTTGCTCTCAAAATAGTCTAAAAACATTTTTCTTAGTTCATTCACACCGTATTTCTGCACGTTTACTTCCTCCAAAATTCATTTAAAATGTAAATTTATCTGCAAAATACTCATCTAATTTTGCAATTTCTACTCTAACCTGCTCCATACTATCGCGAAAACGAACGGTTACGCATTGATCCGTTTCAGAATCAAAATCATAAGTAATACAAAATGGTGTTCCAATTTCATCCTGTCTACGATATCTTTTACCAATATTTCCACGATCATCAAATTCGCAATTATATTTCTTAGATAATTCAAAAAATACTTTTTCAGCTCCATCATTAAGTTTTTTAGACAAAGGCAAAACTCCAATTTTCACTGGTGCCAATGCTGGGTGGAAACGCATAACTGTTCTTGAATCGCCTTCTCCAAGGTCTTCTTCGTCATAAGCTGAGCATAAAAAAGCAAGCAATACACGGTCTGCCCCAAGTGACGGTTCAATAACATATGGTACATAGCGTTTATTTGCCACATCATCAAAATAGGTTAAATCCTGTCCGGATACAGTTTGATGCTGGGTTAAATCGTAGTCTGTTCGATCTGCAATTCCCCATAGTTCACCCCATCCAAATGGGAATAAAAATTCAATGTCAGTTGTTGCTTTTGAATAAAATGAAAGTTCTTCTGCATCATGATCCCTAACTCTCATTTCATCTTCTTTTATACCAAGTGTTTGTAACCAATCAATACAAAACTGTTTCCAATATGCAAACCACTCTAAGTCTGTGTCTGGCTCGCAGAAAAACTCCAATTCCATTTGCTCAAATTCGCGAATTCTAAAGATAAAGTTTCCTGGTGTTATTTCATTTCTAAAAGATTTACCAACCTGCCCAATTCCAAAAGGAATTTTCTTACGAGAAGTTCTTTGTACATTTTTAAAATTCACAAAGATACCCTGCGCTGTTTCAGGTCGAAGATATACTGTATTCTTTGCATCTTCTGTTACTCCTTGAAATGTTTTAAACATAAGATTGAATTGTCTGATTTCTGTGAAATTACGTTTTCCACAAGTTGGACATGCAATTTCATGCTCATCAATATATTTTTTCATATCATCATTGGACCAACCGTCAAGTCCCGAATCCAAGGTGATCTTTTTTTCAAATACATAATCCTCAATTAATTTATCTGCCCGAAAACGTTCGTGACACTCTTTGCAATCCATCAAAGGATCTGAAAATCCCTTTAAATGCCCAGAAGCAACCCATGTTTGTGGATTCATCAAAATAGCGCAATCAACGCCGACATTGTATGGACTTTCTGTTATGAATTTTTGCCACCAAGCTTTTTTCACATTATTCTTTAATTCCACTCCAAGATTTCCATAGTCCCATGAATTGGCTAATCCACCATAAATTTCCGATCCTGGATAAACAAATCCTCTTGCTTTTGCTAACGCAACAATCTTTTCCATTGACTTTTCCATACAGTTCTCCATTTCGTTTATTTTAAGCTATCAATTAGTAGATAATATAGTGAATTCCTTCATCCGTCTTGACACTTACTACCTTTTCATTCTCAAGCACCAAGTTGCTACTAATATATTTAATATTTTGATTTACAATTACATTTTCATTTTCAACGAAAATAACGATATTCTCATTTCCTAAAGCCAACACATCTTCTGGAGAAATTGTTTCATTTGTATCCGTATTAATCATGTTTTCAAATTCAAATCCTTGATCATAGGCAGCTTCAACTGTACCCGCGTAAAAGGTGGTAGCATTAAAATCCTGATAATCTTTTGCTGCTTTGTACTCCATAAAGAGCGAAATGACATTTTCTTTCATTTCAAAAGACTTCACTTTAACACAATTATCCCCGTTTGTTTGGTTGTATTTTTCAGCTTCTTCATCCGCCATCGTGTGAAGCTCATTCGCATCATAATACGATTGTGAAAATTCTTCCACAATTGCTTGCGAGATTTTTCCGTTTTTGTGTACATAAACTGTATCTTTTGTTACATCTTTTAACGGTGAACAACCTGCTAAACCTAGCAAGAGAACCCCAAAAACAAGTAAACACAAATATTTTTTCATAATCTTATCTCCTCCAAAGTACCGGATATTATTATATATGACTACAGTTCATTTTTCAACAAGCAATTTTGCAAGATTTCCAAGCTATTAAATTTTCCGCCCATGTAGTGAACTCGGTACTCTTTTGCACATACGCAAAGTTCTGCCAAAACTTCTTTTGATACTTGAAACGTATACAACTTATCGATTTTTGTACGAACAATGTAATCGATTGCAAATTTAGTATCCTCTAAAATATTGAATTTATCTAAAATCCCCGGGAATTCTCCATTTACACAAATACTTTTGATTTCAAAGATACTCTGAATTAAACACTTATCGATGCTTGTCTTATTCAAAGCCTGGAGTGTTTGATAGAGCAATTTCAACAGTTCAACTTCGTCATTATTTTCTTTACTGTAATAATCTGATATTTCCAGAAAATACATTCCATAAAAAGCTGCTTCATAGTCATTTCGCAAATTCTCAAAATGATTAAGGATTGTAGCCTCTTTGATTTGATAAGCCGTTCTTCCTTCATATACGCTAAACTCCCCGAATAGGAATGGGCTTGTTATTCCCAACAATCTATGGTTGGTTTTCCTGGCTCCCTTAGCAAAAGCGACTATTTTCCCACGTTCCTTTGTTAAAATGACGATTCGTTTATCATACTCGGAAACATTTGACACCTTTAGGATAATTCCTGTAACCGTTAATTCTTCCATCCATTTTTGTCCTCAGAATCTTGCTTTTGATATCCAAAATTTTGTAAGAGAAATTCACTATCTCTCCAATCTTTTTTAACCTTCACCCATAATTGCAGATTTACTTTTGATTCTAGTAATTCTTCAATTCCAAAGCGTGCGTGCGTTCCGATTCTCTTAAGCATTGAACCTTGTTTTCCAATAATCATACCCTTGTGGGAATCCTTTTCACAAATAATTGTTGCATCAATATCAACCATTTGTTTTCGATACTTCATTTGTTCAATACTAACCGCTATTCCATGAGGAATCTCATCATCTAACGCTTTAAGCGCCTGCTCACGAATTAGTTCTGCTACGATTTGTCTGACTGGTTGATCTGTGATCGTATCTTCATCATAATACATAGGTCCTTTATCCAAATACTTAAATACACAGTCGATAATCACTTGCGTATTATCCCCCTTTATTGCAGAAATAGGTATGACTTCGGCAAACTCATAAATTTTTCGATAGCGGTCAATGCACTCTAGCACTTCAAGTTTTGTCACAGAATCTATTTTATTCACAATTAAAAATACAGGTTTCTTCACCCGTTTAATTTTCTCAAGAATTTCCATTTCGTTTTTTCCAATAAAAGTGGAAGGTTCAATCAACCAAAGAACAATATCACAATCTCTTAAAGTAGAGGATGCAACCTGCATCATATAATCTCCAAGTTTATTTTTTGCCTTATGCATTCCTGGCGTATCAAGGAAGATAATTTGCCCCTCTTCTTTTGTTAATACTGTTTGAATCTTGTTACGAGTTGTTTGTGGTTTGTTTGATGTAATTGCTATTTTCTGACCAATCAGATGATTCATTAAAGTTGATTTCCCAACATTTGGTCTTCCAATCATAGCAACAAATCCTGTTTTCATATCTGTTTGCATTAGAGTTCTCCGTCCTTTCAATAACCATTATCAAATACTATTAAGGCGCCCAACGAATTGGACGCCCCTCATTATTTCATCCTAATACTACTTTAACTGTTTTGCTTTTCTTCTAGCGAAGCATCTTTTGTAGCATCTTGCTGCACTTTTTGCTGCGCCTTCAATTCTGCTCTTTTAAGTGCCTTCTTCTTAGATGATTTAATCATAGCACGAATAATCAAAACAAACAATCCAATAATAATTGCCCATAAAACTAAATATGGTGATACAATCACAAGACCGATCAAAAAGTCACGAAGTCCAAATATCACATTCTTTACGCTTTCACCAAAACCAGTAATCATTTTTTCAATAGGTGATTTTGCAACTTCTGGTGTATAACGAACTACTTCAGTAATGTTTAAGTCAATCGTCGCATAATCCACTGCATTATCATAAGAACGTAATGTTGATTCTGTGCTTTGCAACTGATAACGAACTTCTGTAAGCCTTGATTCTAAACGAATAATTGTTTCAATGTCCTGTGCTTTCTCTAATAACTCAATCAATCTTTGGTACTCAGCTTTAAGTGACTTTTTGTAACTCTCTGTATCCACATATTGAAGTGTAACGTCCTGCGTATTAACATTTTTACTTGTAATATTCGAAATCCCTTCAATGCTTTCCACAAATGTATCTAACTTGTCTTTTGGAACACGCACTTTGTAGTAGGCACTTCTTCCACTATCATAATACTCACTATTCCCATTCATATTAGAACTTTCAATATAGCCACCAAGTGTTCCAACTTTCTGTTCCACATTTGCGATTAAGCTATCGAACTCCTGTGTTTCTACCGTCATCCCAACCGTTTTAATCAACTTTCGATTCGGGTCAACCACTTCCACCTTTTCAGCTCCACTTGCCCCAACTGCACCTGGTTCCACGGCCTCATCAGCCATTTCGGTTTCTGCCATTTTTGAATCATATAGATCATCCGTCTGTGCCTGACTTTCTGCGTCATAACTAGTGGTAGCACTATTCTCTGCATATGGTTCATATGCTTCTTCCATCCTTTGATCCGATGATTTTGCAGAACTACACCCCCCTAAAACGAGTATCGCTGAAAGTAAAATACCTAACACCCAATTCTTCTTATTAACCATTTTCATAAATAACCCTCCTTTTCATATCTCATACAAATTCCAACTCTGTAATAAGGATACGAATCACCCTCATACTATTTATGGTTGTTACGAAAAATTTTTTATTTACTTAAAATAAATGCTGAATCTTTGAAAAAAGAGAATGTTCCTTATCAATTTCTTCTTCATTACCAACGACACAAATAATTTCCGATTCCATTATTGCCATTACATATTGGTACATAGATTGAATTGCCGCTCCATTACAAGCCAATAATTCATCCCTCACTTTTTGCTCATCCGCAAATGATACATTTGACAGATAGGCTGTTAACGAACGACTTCCCTTCGCTGATGGGTTTAATGGGGTATCCAAATCCGAAATCGCACCAATGATATACTTCGTCATTGTCTTTTCATCCGAGGAAAAATTCTTAATAAACTCTGCAGCTCCTTGATAAACCTCAAAGGTTTTTGCAAGATTCGGGTCTCTATAAGATACAAAGTAGCAATCTCCTGTTTTGGTAAATGCATTCATGCATCCATATGCCCCGCCTTTTACGCGGACATTCATCCAAAGGTAATCATAGCCCAAAATCACTTTCAGTACTCTTAATGCCCCACTATAGTCCAGCCCTTTTTGTTTGAAATTTCCTGCTGCACAAACATATTGAACTTGTGCGGATGTTTTGAACGCTTCCCTAGTTTCTTCATTCTTAAAATAGTACTCATAGTTTTTTTGCTCATCGTCTTTGAGATGCTTCGTCACAGTAGAAACATTTTCGCTTAATTGAGAAAGCCCTTCTTTTGTTCCCGTATAATCTACCAACAGATTTTTTTCGTTTAGCAACTGTTCTCGTAGTCGATTCATTGTTTGAACCAATTTTTCTTTTTTCTCATCAAAATGATTACATAAATCATCTAAAAATTGATAGAACGAGATTCCACTCATTAACTCTTGTAGCGCAGCACTTTGAGATAATTTAGACAGCGCCCTAATTGCTGCTAGAGAATGTCCTGCGCTTGTCATGCTTGATTGCATTCTTGATCTTTGTTCAAGCAAAATTTCATATAACCTTTTTGTATCTGAAAAATCCGATGAAAACAGAATTTCTTGTACTAATTCCATCGCTTCTTTTGTATTGTCATAGAGTGTTTTAACTCGTGTCTCAAAAGTCATCTTGAACTGATCGTCGTTTTTTGAATCTACATAGATATTGCTTTGAGTTGAAATCCCTCCCGTTGCAATATTTACTTCATGAAATAAGTCTGCATATTTGTAATTCTTTGTATCGATATATCCCAAAAACATTCTCAACAAAGCAATGTAGCGTAGTTCATCTTGACAAACACAAGTTGTATCAAAAATAAACTTAATATAGGATACTTGATTTGTGAAAATTTCATGATGCAGGATTTTGAGTCCCTTTTCTTCTACTAGTTCATTTATAAAAGGTTGGGCTTCTTTTCCTAAATCTTCCCTTGAAAGAAGCGGTAATTTATCAATATCTTCCTTCTTATCTTCACTCTCTTGGTATACCTCTAAATCCTTTGTTTCTTCAATTAACTCTACTAATTCATTTTGTGAAAGATTTGCCTTTAATTGCGCGAGTCTATCTTTAAGTTCTTGTTCTCTTTTCGTAGCCAGTCCTATTTTAGGCACAATAACACAAATGGATTTATGTGTGTTATCAATTAAATACGTTTGAATCAAGTGTTCAAAATATCCTGTTTCAACATGCTTTTTCAATGTCTTAAAGAGTTCATTTGCCTCAATATACATATATGGATTTTGAATATCATAAAGCCAACTATCAAGTGCGTTTAATCCAATCATTAACCCTTTCGGATAGTTTCCAAAGTCAGCTTCTTTATACTTGAATTCAAAATAGGAAATACCTGCATAAAGCGACTTTTTATTAATACCCAAACAAACTTGATTACTTAAAACCTCTTCAATAATTCTAAGAAAATCTTGTAAACGTTCTTCATCAGTACCCTTTGCTACAATCGAAAAATATGGTTGTAATATTCCATTTTCATAAACACTGTATACTTCTTTACCAATTCCCGCATCAATTAGAGCCTGTTTAAGTGGTGCTCCCGGTGCAGAACAAAGCGCATAGTCCAAAACTTGAAATGCGTAATAAAGTTCTCTGTCAAGTGTCTTCGAAAATGCAGTATTATATGCAAAATAGGTGTTTTCTTTTTCAGATTCACCTTCCGAAATAGGGTATTCTTTTCTAACATTCTTGACTTTATCAAATGGCTCCTGCATTTTAATTTCGGAATCTACATGTTTTTGCTCAAAGAACGTTAAATAGAACTCATCTAAAAATGTTAGTCTTTCAACAAAATCCATATTTCCATACAAATAAATGTAGCTATTGGATGGATGATAAAAAGATTGATGAAATTCAATGAATTGTTCATATGTCAGATCCGGAATATTCTTAGGATCACCACCAGATTCAACCCCGTAGGCTGTGTCCGGGAAAAGTGTATTAAATACTTCACGGTCTAGAACATCATCTGGCGATGAGAACGCCCCCTTCATCTCGTTATAAACAACCCCATTAATCTCTAGCTCATCTTCTAAAGAAGTTAAATCATAGTGCCAACCTTCCTGTTTGAAAATCTTGGGTTCTTTATAAATATTTGGATGAAAGACCGCATCCAAATATACATGCATTAAATTTGCAAAATCTTTATCATTACAACTCGCTACAGGATAAACGGTTTTATCCGGATATGTCATTGCATTTAAAAAGGTATTCAAAGAACCTTTTGCAAGTTCTACAAAGGGATCTTTTACAGGAAAATTCTGAGAACCACAAAGCACTGAATGCTCTAGTATATGCGCAACTCCTGTACTGTCACTTGGAGGTGTACGAAACCCAATATAGAAGACTTTATTCTCATCATCATTATCTAGCAAAAATATATTTGCACCTGATTTTTTGTGTTTTAATAAATATCCCATTGAATTCAAATCATCGCTTCGTTTCTTTTCAATGAGCTCATAGGCAGATAATTGTCCAATCATGTAGTTACTCCATTTCTATTTTATTCTTCCTCATTATACCATTCAAATCATTCTATATAAAGTCCTTTATACGATAGGCTAGCATAAGTTTAAATCGCTCTTCTAATGTATTTAGATTCAACCCGGTAATGGATTTTATTCGATTCAACTGATAATTAATTGTATTCCTGTGCACAAACATTTTATCAGCAGTCACCTGAACACTTGCATCATTTTCCAAATAAACCTTCAAAAGTTCCATATATTGAGTGTTGTTATTTAGATCATACTGAACAAGTTCTCCCAAAATATCCAAATAGAATTCTTTTAATACTTCCGAATCATCTACCGAGATTAGTATTTTATCAACTCCTGCCTCATCAAATAAGACCGGACTTATTTTTTTTCTCTTTCCTAGTCTTGATAAATACTGAGCCTTTCTAAAATTCTTTGACAAATTATTAATATTTCCATAAACAGGGCTTACTCCCATATAAGTTTCACAATGGACATATTGCCTTGAAAGTTTCCGAAACTGAATCAGCAATTCATTTATTTGGTCTTTTTGCAAACCATTGATAATAAATATCTGTAACTTTTCCCGAACGCCCTCATACTCAAAGTGCCCGTACTTCAATTTCATACTTCGAAATACCTTTTCGCTCCCAAATCGAAAAGATGAATTAAAGTTTTCAGGTTCACCATTTTTAAATTGCATATCAATTGACAGTATTAAAAAATTCTTATTTATTTCAAATCCATATTCCTGAAGAATATGAAAATGTTGTTTTGCCTCTCTTGGATAAAAAATCATACTTCTAAGGGTCTGCCCTATATCCGTTTCATTTTTCTCATCAATCATGATTTCGTAACAAAAATCCTTGATCACCTCAAATACTTTAGAATTTAGTGGCATTGTAACCAAAGGAAGTTGATGACGATTACACAAAACCTTAACCTCTTCTGGAATTGTATGAATATAAGTTCCTACATTTAAGATTAAACAACTCACTTCTTTTTGAACCAACATCTCTACATAGGAATAAAGCCACTCCTCATTTGCCTTTCCTACTCCAGTGGTTATAACAACTTCCCCACCACGTAAAAAGCTTTTGTCAATGAGTGCTTCAACGCAGTAAGACCACGAAATAATGTTGTCCAAACCTTCTTTACCCGCAACAACCTCTAATTGATAATCCTTCTCATATTTTGATAGCATCTTTTTTACAGTAACTGCCATTTCTCCACCTCACTCAATCAAATTAAAAAAATAAACAGCAGACAAACCGTCTCCTGCTTGTCTCCTGCTTATTTCCCGGGCGCACGCACTACCCTTCTATTATCTTCTTCAAGATAACCCCTCTAATAAGATAATACATCAAGAGAATTTGTTTACGCAACAGTTTATAGCCTAAACTCATTTGTGCATATGCACATTTTTTGTCATTTCTTCTAAATGCACTATCTTTTAGTGCAATAATCCTAATTAAGATTATACACTAATTTTCAGTAGATTCAACTTTTTAATAACAATTTCCGAAATTATTATTTTGTCAGAATCTTCACTCGTTTGTATGTCACGCACAAATTCTTCCAATTCATAGGTCTTTTGGACGAACCGCACTGATTTTCCTTTTTTACCTTCTTCTTCCTGTAAAACATTAAGTTTAACGTTCCCTTGAAGAAAAAATTTATAAACCAAATTCTTTGAATCGCCTTGTTTTAAGATTTGATCAAACTCTTGTTTCTCATCCTGCTCTTTATCAAGTATTCGCATCATTGCCATACGTATTTTTTCCGGTGTGTCATCAGCTTCAAGAACATCTGCAATATTGCATTTTCCACCAATGTAGACCTTTGAAAAATCCTGAATCACGTATTTGTAATCCCTATTTTGGTCATTCATTTATGTAAGTTCCTCTTCTATGCTCTCTTCGTTGTGATCTTCCTGTATATGCTCAAGTTTGATTAACTGTTCTAAACTCATCCCGCTCAACTCAAGTGCTTCATCCACTTCGTTCTGCGTCAAAGATAACTCGCTCATAATATCTTCGCTCTTGATTTCTCCAATCGTAAGTTCTTTCAGTTTTTGAATACATTCAAGAATATCTGATAATCGGCTGGCAATACTTTTAACTTGTAAACTAGCATCTTGTTCTTCGTATACAAAACGTTCTAATTCCTTCATAACAAAAGATATTACAAATCCCTCTATTTCTTCTGGGCTTTCAACAACTGACAAGAGTTTCATACTCTTCATTAACGCTACATTTCCTTCACCAATTAAATCTTGAATCAAAACGCCTTGGTTACTATATAACTTCGTTAAAGATACTACGTCTTTTAAATAATGAAGGGTCAATTGTTCGATAGCTTGTTCTTCCCCCTCAAGTGCTTTCTTGGATAAATCAACAAGTTGTTCTCTAGATAACACTTCAATATATTCCAAGTCTTCCAAATAGTCTCTAACATAATCCTCATCCATCTTAGATAAGTCCTTTTCAAACTCCTCTAATGAGCTTATCTTATGGTCTAATTCATCATCTTCACAAACGCTAATTCCCTGTTCCTGTAAGTATGTATCCAAAATCGGTTTTTTATCTTCCGACGCATAATACTCTCCAAGTTTTTCAGCGCATTGGCTTTTTGATACTACCATACCTTGCTTTCTCGCAACGCTCAACAAGGATCTTACCAAATCCATAAACTCTTGTACATTATCTAACTGCATTCTACTTTTATCCTTTTTTCACATGAGTATGCGTAAATAAATGTTCCGAACAATACTCATAATTTCCATCACATTTTGAACAGAATCGAAATTCTATATCATCACCACTTTGTTCCGTTTTTCCGCAAATTGCACATTTGTGCTTTGTCACTTGTCCGTTTAACGTTCTTCCCTGAGGTCGCATTTTTTTCTTAAATTCTTTTTGCCTCTTGATCTGAACTGGACTCTTAAAAGATTTTCTCGTCACTATAAAGAAAATAATTACGTTCATCAAAGAAAAAACAATTACAATTACTTCAGCCCAATTACCTTTTCCAATTAAATACAAAGTGCTTCCTGCCAAATAGATGCCATAGATTATTCCCATATACTTTAATTTAACCGGTATGATCATCATAAGATATACTTGATTGTCCGGAAACGTAATCGCATACATTAGAAACAATGACAAGCTGACATAATAGGTCGAAAACGACGAAAAATTCATTTGATACCCTGATGGAATTAGCAAAAGCAAGAACGCTCCAACAACTGTAAAAAGTATACCCGATAATAGAAACATATTATAGCGAAAGGTTCCCCACGCTCGTTCTAGTGATGTCCCAATATAATAGTAAAAGAACAACGAGATTACCGTAAAAATAGTAAATCTACCTGGTGGTAACAACAACCAAGTAAACAATCTCCATACTTGTCCCCTTATAATTGCATAGGGGTTTAATGATAGGTACAAGAAGAATTCTTCTGCAAAAAACTGTATCAAATACCCAATAATATAACAACCAATAATAACATATGTTAAGTTTGGAATCGCATACTTTCCATACTTTTTCTCCAACTTATTAAGCCACATAAAACTCCTCGCATTTCATTCCTGTATAACCGTACTCATTCTAGCACGTCCGTTTAAAGTTGTAAATAAAACCCGCCAATATTTCACACTCTTTTCAACATATTTAACAATTCCTTTCTTTAGTTTTTATGTAAATTTAATATCTTGAAATTATTATGCGATTGCACTTTTTTTTTTACTATCGTATAATATAATGCGCACAAGATATTTGCTTTAAAATCGAAAGGTATATTTATGAAAACTAGTGAAACAAGGTATCAATTAGGAATTGACATAGGATCCACTACTGTAAAAATCGCTATTACAGATCAAAATAAAAGCTTGTTATTTTCAGATTATGAGAGACATTTTGCAAACATTCAAGAAACACTTGCTTCTTTACTAGAGAAAGCGGTGGCCCAATTATCCGATTTGAATGTATCTGCTATGATCACGGGATCTGGTGGTTTATCACTTGCTAACCATCTAAATGTTCCCTTTATTCAAGAGGTAATCGCTGTTTCTTCAGCATTAACAGAACTTGCTCCCCAAACCGATGTTGCCATAGAATTAGGTGGCGAAGATGCTAAAATTATCTATTTTGAAAATGGTACTGTTGAGCAACGAATGAACGGAATTTGTGCCGGAGGAACTGGTTCTTTTATCGATCAAATGGCCTCCCTTTTACAAACAGACGCAATGGGACTAAATGAATATGCCAAAAAGTATCAATCTCTCTATACAATTGCCGCAAGATGTGGCGTATTTGCAAAATCCGATATCCAGCCCCTCATTAATGAAGGCGCAACAAAGGAAGATCTTGCCGCTTCCATTTTTCAGGCTGTTGTTAACCAAACCATCAGCGGTCTCGCTTGTGGTAAGCCAATTCGTGGTCATGTTGCTTTTCTTGGTGGTCCACTCCATTTTTTATCGGAATTACGTGAAGCTTTTATTCGTACCCTAAAACTTGATGAAGATCATCGCATTTTACCTGCAAACTCTCATTTATTTGCAGCTATTGGCTCAGCAATCAGCGCTAGTGAAGAATCAAACTATACTCTCCTAGAACTTGCAAATAAATTATCCGCAAAGATTAAAATGCAATTTGAAGTAGAACGTTTGGATCCTCTTTTTGAAACCAAAACTGAATACGAGACTTTTTTAGCTAGACATAGCAATCACAAGGTTCGTACAAAAGAATTATCCACCTATCACGGAAATTGTTATTTAGGAATTGATGCTGGAAGTACTACCACTAAGATTGCTTTGGTATCTGAAAGTGGTTCTCTTTTGTATTCATTCTATAGCAATAATAACGGCAGTCCCTTGACCACTTGTATCAATGCAATTAAAGATATTTATGAGAACCTGCCAAGCGACGCACATATTGTGCACTCTTGTTCTACTGGTTATGGGGAAGCATTAATGAAAGCCGCTTTACTACTTGATGAGGGAGAGGTTGAGACAGTTGCTCACTACTATGCCGCTGCTTTTTTTGCTCCTGACGTTGATTGCATCTTGGACATTGGCGGGCAAGATATGAAATGTATTAAAATTAAAAATCGCACTGTTGACAGCGTACAGCTAAACGAAGCCTGTTCATCCGGTTGTGGTTCTTTTATTGAAACCTTTGCACAATCACTTAATTTCAGTGTACAAAATTTTGCTAAAGAAGCTCTTTTTGCTAAACACCCAATTGATTTAGGAACTCGCTGTACTGTATTTATGAACTCAAAAGTTAAGCAGGCACAAAAAGAAGGCGCAAGTGTTGCTGACATTTCTGCAGGTCTTGCTTACTCTGTCATTAAAAACGCTCTCTTTAAAGTTATTAAAGTTTCAGATGCATCCGAACTTGGAAAGAAAATTGTCGTTCAAGGTGGAACTTTTTACAACGATGCTGTTTTAAGAAGTTTTGAAAAAATTGCTGGTTGTGAAGCTGTGAGACCGGATATTGCAGGAATTATGGGAGCTTTTGGTGCTGCATTAATTGCAAAAGAAAGATATCAAACAAAACTTGGCCAAAAAGACGACTCTGAAAAAACTACAATGCTTGGAATTGATAAAATCAACGCCCTTTCTTTTTCAACAAAAATGGCCAAATGCAAGGGATGTACTAATAATTGTCGCTTAACCGTAAATCAATTTAGTGGTGGACGACAATATATTTCTGGTAATCGCTGTGAAATGGGTCTTGGCAAAGAAAAAACGAAACAACTTGTTCCTAATTTATATGCATACAAATTAGAACGAATGTTTTCATACGAACCACTTAGTCCCGATGTTGCAACTCGTGGAAAAGTCGGTATTCCAAGAGTTCTAAATATGTATGAAAATTATCCTTTTTGGTTTACTTTTTTCACAAAATTAGGATATCAGGTAGTCCTATCTCCAAGTTCAAATCATAAAATGTACGAACTCGGTATTGAAAGCATCCCAAGTGAATCCGAATGTTATCCTGCAAAGCTTGTCCATGGACATGTTAAGTGGCTAATTAATCAAGGGATTGATTATGTCTTCTATCCTTCTTTATTCTACGAGCGCGATGAAGTAGAGGGTGCAAACAATCACTACAATTGTCCAATTGTAACCTCTTATTCTGAAAACATTAAAAATAACATGGAAGAATTTATCAATGGTGTTGCTTCCATACATAATCCATTTATGTCCTTTAAAAGTGAATCCACTATTCGTGACGTTTTGGTACGTGAATTTCCAGACTTTTCTTCTTCCGAGATTTTTGACGCAGTGCATGCAGCATGGGAAGAACAGACTCTTGCACGTACTGATATGATGCGAAAAGGCGAAGAAGTCATCGCCTATTTAAAAGAGAACAATAAACGTGGTATTGTTCTCGCTGGTAGACCATATCATATTGACCAGGAAATCAACCATGGGATTCCAGAGCTCATTACCTCCTACGATATTGCGGTATTAACGGAAGATGCCATTTCACATCTTGCCTTGCCAGAACGTCCTCTTATCGTTTCAGATCAATGGATGTATCATTCAAGATTATATTCTGCGGCAAGTTTTGTGAAAACCACAGACTATTTGGATTTGATCCAACTTAACTCCTTCGGCTGTGGACTAGATGCCGTTACCACCGATCAAGTAAATGATATCTTGGCTGGAAGTGGTAAAATCTATACTTGTCTTAAAATTGATGAGGTAAATAATTTAGGTGCTGCACGAATTCGTATTCGTTCTCTCCTAGCAGCTATTCGAGTAAAAGAAGCTAGTAATGAGAAACGGGAAATCAAATCAAGTGCTATCACCAAAATTCCTTTTACAAAAGAAATGCGTAAGGACTATACAATTCTTTGTCCACAGATGTCTCCTATACACTTTGATATCTTACGCGAAGCCTTTCATGCAAGTGGTTATAATTTTGAAGTATTGCCAAACGATAACAAACGTGCTGTAGATGTCGGCTTAAAATACGTAAATAATGATGCTTGCTACCCTTCACTAATTGTTGTTGGTCAGATTATGGATGCACTTTTGTCCGGTCAATATGACTTAAACAAAGTAGCCGTTGTAATGTCTCAAACCGGTGGTGGCTGTCGAGCTACAAACTATGTTGGATTTATCAGACGTGCATTTGAAAAAGCAAATATGTCGCATATTCCAGTAATATCATTAAATCTGGGTGGTATTGAAACAAATCCTGGCTTCAAACTAACTGTTGATTTATTACTCCGCGCTTGCTACGGTACGATTTTTGGCGATTTATTTATGCGCTGCGTCTATCGAATGCGTCCTTACGAAGTGACAAAAGGGTCTACTGATGCTCTCCATCAAGAATGGAATGAAAAATGTAAAAAATTTGTCTCCAAAAAACATCCGACATTTGCTCAATTTAATCGCATGTGTCGAAAAATTGTTGAAGATTTTGATCAAATACCAATTACTGATGAAGTGAAGCCACGCGTGGGTATTGTAGGTGAAATACTCGTCAAATTTTTGCCAGCTGCAAACAATCATCTTGTTGAACTCTTAGAATCTGAAGGCGCTGAAGCTGTTTGTCCAGATCTAATCGACTTTATGCTTTATTGTTTCTACAACCAAATTTATAAAGCTGAACAACTTGGCATGAGTAAAAAAACAGCCCGTAATTCCAAACTAGGAATCTGGGGAATTGAATTCTTACGAGGCGCCGGTAAGCGTGCGTTAATAAAAAGCAAACACTTTATTCCACCTGCAAATATTTATACAACAGCAGAACATGCGTCCCACATTGTTTCTTTAGGGAATCAAACAGGTGAGGGTTGGTTCTTAACTGGTGAAATGATTGAACTAATTGAAGCGGGTGCTAATAACATAGTTTGTACTCAACCATTTGGATGCCTACCGAACCATGTCGTTGGAAAGGGTGTAATCAAAGAACTTCGTCGTCAATATCCTACAAGCAATATAGTTGCCATTGATTATGATCCTGGTGCTAGTGAAGTAAATCAGCTAAATCGAATCAAACTTATGTTGGCATCTGCCATGAAACAAATGAAGTAGTTTTTCTTGTTCTATAATACAACAATAATAAAATACAAAAGAGCTTATATACTACGATATTTCAATATCGAAAAGTATATAAGCTCTTTTCTTTTCAAAAAGTCATAAATACCAATCCTATTTGCGCCAAAATCATAAATAAGTATTTGTCTTTATTAAATTTTAAATCTTTCAAGTTCTTTTTTGTAATCCACAGCTCTAAAATTGGCAATACAAAAAACAAACTCATAATGAAAACCTGTACTTCAATTGTTAAAAAGAATGTCGCAATCTGTACCCAAGTAGCCAAAATCCAAAGCTTTAGTGTTTTATTAATCTGTACAATATCTGCAACTCCAAATTTGAGTAAACTATAGGGCAACAAGGCAATTGCATTTATTACAAGTGCTGCAACCCCAATAAACGAAAGATTTTTAGGAATTCTCATCTTAGGTTCTTTCTCATTTTCCATTTCAATTTCAGATTGTGCTAACCACCTCATAAGCTCTGCACAACGAAGAATACTCAAATCTTCATCCGCTAATTCATTCACGCTAAGGGCATAATAACTCCCATAGCGACGAAATACAATTACATAATCTTGAAGTTTAAAACGCTTCCTGCGATAAAATGTATCAATAACTCTTCGATCACCCACATATTCGTTACGAATTCGATTTGATACGATTATATGATAGGGATACTCTTTTACTACTTTGACAACTTTCATAACGGTATATTCAAAGTTGTCAGGAATATTGATATTCGTTTTGCGAATCATCGCAACCTTGTATTTCCAAATTAAATATAAAACCCCAAATATGAAAGCTATTCCGTATCCTATGGGAATGATTGCAATTTTAATTTTATCCACAATACTCGCCGTCTTAAATAATTGAACAAAATCAAGCTTTAATACAATTTTTGCGAACGCTACTGCTGCTAAGGAAACTGCCAATCCTACTACAACATCCCAATTTTCCTTGCTTTTAATAAATCGCATCCACTTTTCTTTCTTTTCGAATGGAAGCAGTATTTCACTTTGAAAACCATCTGATTTGCGATATTCAAGTTCATTTCTATCCACAATACTCACCTATGATAACCTTTTATGATTCACTCATGGTTACTTTGGATTTATTCCAAAAAGCAACAATTAGAATTGCACATACTATAAATCCAGCTCCTCCAATAACGCCAACAGGTGTTGGTCCTAAAAACACAGTATTGGCAGTGGTATCTTTTGAAAACAATACTCCAAGAGCAGCCAAACCATTAAGCGATCCATGTCCTAATATAGCAGGAATACAACTCTTTGTTCGAACCGTCACATAAGAAAAAATGATTCCAAATACAATACAAAACACGCACATAGCTAAGATTCCTGTAAATGGTTCTCCAAAATACCCCGTTCCGTAATTATGTCCAATCATTGTGAGCGGAAGGTGCCATAGTCCCCAAATCACTCCGTTTACAAGCAACATTGGAATAAGAGGCATCACTTTCTCCATCTTTGGTAATAAATACCCTCTCCACCCCCACTCTTCACCAAAACAAGGGAGAAAGTTAATCACAGGGGCAAGTAAAACTCCAACAATACTTTGAATTAAAATGATTAGTTTTAATTGTTCCATCGGAACTTGCTGATTTTGAGGTAAAGCCGCCATAGCATCTTTCAGAATTTTCATTTGAGCAGTCATATTCGGATCAAATTTATCAGGAAAAACTATAAAAAACAGTACTGCTCCAAGCAAAACAAGTGCTGGTATTCCAAACCAGATTGCTAGGTAATACTTCATATTTCCTTTGAATCTTGGCCACATATAACTATTCTTAAGTCCTTCTCCTGTCATTAATCTAGTTAATAGTGCACACAATGCCGGAATAAACATTGCAGCTCCCATCGAAAGCGTAGCCAATACTTGATTCGGTGTTTCTGCTTTGAGAATTGGATGCACCACTAAAAACTCATATGCATACGTAATCAAAAATGTAAATCCAAGAAAAATTAGGATTCGCTGAATATTGATTGATTTTTCGTCCTCGTTCGAACTTTCGATTGGTTGGTTTTCATTTTGTTGACTTTCATTGTAATTCTCCATTTTTTTCTCCTTTTCCAAACTGTGCAAACCATAGCATGGCTTCTTCTAGTACAGATACGTTTAGTTCATAATAAATATAATTCTTATGCTTTGTTTCAAATACCAAGTCCGCTTTTTTCAATTGGGATAAGTGATAAGAGACCGATGCCCGTGTCATATCAAACTGACTTGCAATCTCTCCAGCACTCATTCTCCCCTTCTTTAGCAACATTAGTATTTCTCTGCGAACCGGATCTCCTAGAGCTTTAAACGTTTCACCAAATGCCAAAGACAGCACCACCATTCTATTTAGAAATATTTCTAAATAGAATTATAGCACTGTCTGCATAAAAGTCAATCCTTACTTATATAATTACAAATGAAATGCTTACAACTAATTCCATTGCAAATTCATGGTTTTCAGTTGTTCCATGACTTCATAGTACTCTCTTTCATTATCATAAATAAGTGCCTTTTCAATTCGTACACCATCTTGAAGTATTTGAAACATTACGAAATCACGCAATTTACTTCTCATTGAAAGATTGCTATTAGAACACTCCGATTTCGTCTTCAGGTAAAAAAATGTTAACCAAATTTGAAATGCAATGGAATGCTCATTATAACTCATACTAATTTTCTTAATTTCATTCATTGCACGATCATGACCGATTTCTTTTCGCTTGGTCAACTTCTTAATTTTCAAATAATCATCATAAATATCATCACACAAAAAACGTTTTGACATTTTATAAAAAAACTTATATGCATCAAGATCTTTTGGTGCATATATTTCTTTTTCAGGAGCACTTAGAAATAAACAAGTGTTGTCATACCGCCCAAAACCCTGCTCCATTATTGTTTCATCATCAAATTCAACTATCTTTCTTAAACATTTGTCTTCCAAATCAAAGAATCCCCTTTTTCTAAACTTTCAATTTAACCGCACGATACTAAATAACTATCATTATACGCTTCGTTTTGAATAAATTGTATGTTTAATTGGCACAATTTTGCAAGAATTTTTATTCGATATACTGTGTTCTTGCACATTATTGTACTTATATATGCACTATTACCATACTTAAGTATCATTTGTTAATTGTGTTTCCGCAATTTGGACAGATTTTTTCATTCTCATACACATACCCACAACGAGTACAACATTTTACAGAGTGTGTTTCTTTTGCAAGATATCTAATTTCCCTTGAAATAGGTTTTTCTTTTAAGTATTCAACAAAACTATTCAGTTGAGCACACAACTCCTCAATATTTTCACAGCCTAAACGACTTGATATCCGAACTACAGATCCATTACTTAAAAGTGCATATATGCCTCTTTTTAATAGCTTTTTATATCCCTCAATACATACAATATTCTCAACATCTAGCGCTTTTTCATCCCATAATGACTTGTAATAGAGCACATCCGGTGTTAAGACAAATCCTCTCCTACCATTTTCCCGAATCGATGCATCTCCCAGAAAGATTGGGTATTCATAATACCCCCTATCTCTAGCGACTACTTGCAGCAAATTCGTTATACTAGGATGTTGCGCTTCATGTTGCACTTCATTTCGCAACCATTTTCTGACATCAAAGAAGTGAAATCTGCTTTCATCCTGAATTAGCCACTTAACAGCATCCGAAAGCTTTTTAACAAGAAGCTCACATTCCTGTGACTTAATTGATTGTAAGCGTTTTTCTAATTGTAGCAATGTATCCACCTTTAATTCTGGAAGAATGAGTTCATTCTGAATACTCTCATAAGCCTGTACGCCTTCTTCATAGCTCATCTGCGCAACTTCCTTCTTCAGAATATCTTGTTGACGTTTTGTATCTATTTTAATCAATTTATCACGAAGAGAATCTAGTACTTTTATGGATGCTTCTTCTTCACCCCACTCTTTTTCGATTTGATCAAATAGTTGCCAAAGTTCTCTTCGTTCTTTTATAGGATGACTCTTCACTTTATCATTAATGGAATCTAGTATGAATCCATCTCTTCTTGCTTTCGCTTCTTGAAGAAATTTCTTTGAAATATCTGGACTAAACGCTTCCATCTTTGAAACTACATCTTGATAATCTTTCTTAGAAGGTTTTAGAGGATACCTTTTCAGAATATTTGATAACTCTAGTTCGCCTCTTGTTTGTTTGATACGTTCAAACTGCTGAATGATTTTCGTTTTGTGTTCCTCTGACAAATTCTGATCCAGTTTTGCTTCTTCAATTAGTTGGTCAATTTCTTTGTAGCTTTTTGATTTGGTCCCAATAATTTTCGTTTTCCACTGCTGTAGATTTTCTTGCTTTACTTGATTATCATTTGTAATACCAGACTGATCGTTCTCGACTTTGTTCTCGATTTTATTTTCAACTTTATTTACTACATTATTTGCCACTTGATTTTCGACTTGACTTTCGACTTTATGCACCACAATAGTATTATTTAGCTCTTTTTGTTTATCGCTTTGATGACTATTTATTTGTGATCCTTGTAATGTTTTTGATGCTTGTAATAAATTGTTCATTGGTTCAATTTCTTTGTTTGAATTTTTTACCACTGTATTGCGATTTGATATATTATTGTTCTTCTTGGCTTTCTTTGCTCTTCTTCGTTCTTTGATAAGCTTTTGTTTAAATTTTTTTACATCCGATTCTTCAAAGAATCCCCCCTCCAAAAGATCAATAGATTGATTGATTTTTTCAATTGGAAGGCTTTGCATTATCTTCATATTATTGTCAAATTCATTTTTGATATCATTCCAGTCTTGTTCCTTTGTTTGTTCATCTTTATGCAAATAATCATTTTCATACATATTGAAATTGCTATTTCTTTTAATTGTCGATTTGCTTCCAAGCAAATCTATGTATTCCTCAAATGCTATTTGATCAGACTCAAAACAGAGCGTGAACAAATCACCCTCCGAAAAATTTTTATATGGTTTTGGTGTAAAGAATGAATTACACCCTGCACACGCATACGTTCTGGCCAAATAGACTGCATCCATCTGCGTCTCAATTCGATATTCATGACCTGGCGGAAAAACACACATATATATTTGTTTATCACAAATAGGACATTGATAAGACGCATTAAAAAAATGGTTTCTAAGCGTTTTACTACCACTTTTAAAGGTATCTAGCGTTTTAATTTCGTAATTTGCATCTGTCCAAATCATACGATGCCAAAGTCCGATAATATATTCTTGTTGCTCCAATTCTTGTGGCACCGATTCAGGTTGCCTTATCTTCTCATTCTCATCATTCACTACTGCTTCTTGAGATTTTTCATTTGCTTCCATATCAGAATCAGTATCCGATTCGGATTCTGATTCAGCTTCCGATTCAGTATCTACATCCGATAATTGTGATGACTCATTGATATACTTAACGCTAGAAGGATTTTGATCCATAATCAATTGAACTGCATCTTCATAGGTTATTCTAATCTCACTTTTATAAAAAACAATTTTATCATCCGATAGATTACTTTCAACATTAACTTGATAAAATATTCTTTTTAGTAACTGATTTAATTCTTCATAATCTTTCTCAACTTTAAGTCCTTTGATTTTTCCCCATTTTCCAAATACATAGAGTATCATATTAATCGTGCTATTCAAATTATTAGAATCTAATAATTGATAGTACTCTTTTACCTCAGTATTATCCAAAACATCAACTCTAATATCCCTATAATCAAAATCAAAAATGAGTGAGCGAACTTTTCCAAATAATGTAATCGAATTATTCTTAACTTCAAATATTCCATCCCATTCTATACGCTCACCCATTGTCTTAATTAGTTTCGAGAAAACCACTCTCAAATTCGAATTGGCTTTTAATAAAATCATGTTATCACTCCCACACTCTAAACAGATTCCATTTATTCTTTACCAATTAGTGTATCAGACTTTAAAATATGGTCTATTAGCCAATCATTTAAAAAATCCATTAGTTCTAATAATGCTTGCTTTTGATTTTCATCAATTACATCGCTATCATACTCCGCGATTTTTTCAATGAAATCGTGATGTGATACCTTATGGGACATAATTTTTTTATATTCTATCTCCATCATATAGGCTTCTTCATGATCGAAATGACTCACTGCATATTCTTTCAGACTATGTACAACCTCCACAATATAGTCATACTTGTCAGGAATAAATTGGTCTGTTAATAATTCATAAACCTCATCTGCAATTTCAAATAAACGCTTGTGCTCTTGATCAATAAACTCAATGCCTACAAAATATTCTGGTTTCATTTCGTACATACTACTGTCTCCTATTCTTGTCCAATTAATGTATCGCTTTTTTGAATATGTAATACTAACCAATCATTTAAAAACTGAACTAACTCAAGCATAGTATCTTTTTGATTATCATCAATTTTTGTTGCATCATAAGAATCTAGTTTTTCTATGAAATCTCTATGAGATACTTTTTGTGAAAAAATTCTTTTGTAGTCAATACTTTCCATATACTCTTCTTCATGTTCAAAATGATAATGTGCATAGTCACGTAATTGATTAACCACCTCCAAAACATAGTCATACTTATCTGGAATAAACTGATTTGTCAACAACTCATACGCTTCATCTGCAATTTCAAATAACTTAGCATGTTCTTCATCAATAAATGGAATTCCTGTTAAATACTCTTCTTTCATTTCGTACATTTCAATTCACCTTTTTCGCCTTTCATGATTATTAATGATTGCTTAACGAAAACACTCCCACTGCATCCACCAACTGGTCTGATATTGTTTTCAAAACAAATACTTCATCCTTTATATCATTAACGGTTGACATTAATACCTGTGTAGATGCCGATGTTTCTTGAGTACTTGCTGCATTTTCCTGTGCAATCGCACCTAGATCCGCAATAATATCAACTACCGTTGTTCGTACGTCATAGAGTTCTTTTGCGCGATTGGAAATTTCATTAATTTGCTCTTTTGATTGAGTAATTCCTTCAAAAACATTTGAAAATTCTGTTTTTGTATGGGACAAATGATCGTTTTGAACAGAAATCGTCTCCCTTACTTCATCCATAGATTCAACTGCTTTGTTTGAATTATTAATGAGTGTATCAATGATGTAACCAATTTCTTTTGCAGACTCACCTGATTGTTCCGCCAATTTCTTGATTTGATCTGCAACAACTGCAAATCCTCTGCCTGATTCGCCAGCTCTTGCCGCTTCAATAGAAGCATTTAATGATAATAAATTCGTTTCTTCCGCAATTGAGTTAATCACAAGTGCAGCCTCTTGAATTTTTTGAGCATATTCATTTGTTTCATTGGTTTGCTGATATATCTGCTGTATTTCTAATTGTGTCTTATCATTTGTATGACTTAACTCATCCAACGTTGCAACTGCCTTCTTACCAGACTCATTCATAGTACTTACATTATAGTGAAGTTTTTCAACTGCTTCAGACGTTTTTTCAACACCCTCACCCATTCTAAGTGTCTGATTTGAAGCACCCTGGGTTGCATCTGCTTGAGACATTGCTCCATTTGCTACTTCTGCCATTGCCTGCTCAATTCCTACTGTAGTATCCAATGTCTTCGTAGAAATACCATCTAGTTTATCTGATACTGCCATTAGCGCGTGTACCGTTCGCCCAACATTTTTTATCATTTTTTGAACAGATTCTCTCATTAACAATAATTCTTCACTCAATACTCCTAATTCATCTTTGCGATTATTTTTCCTATATTCAAAAGCTAGATCTCCTGAAGCCATTTTCTTCATGATCATCGTAATTTCCTGAATATGTTTTGTGATTGCCCCAATAATAATTGACAATATAATTACAAAGAGTAAAATTGCTATCACTGCAATGATTACATTATGAAGTAACATCTTTACTAAATCAGACATAAATTCTTGATATGCAATACTCGTAACCAAATAGAATTTTGTCCCTTCAATCAGCTGACTATAATATACTTTTTCAACACGATTAAAAATAGCTCTATGCATTTGGTTTTGCTTTTCAAGAAGATTTTTGCCAAGTTCTGCAAGACTTCCATCTGTAATCGTATACATGGTGTCTGCTTTCTCTAAATCTTCTTCAAAATCATATGTAGGATGTACTAAGAATCGACCTTCTTGATCCAAAATAAACGGATATCCTGAAATTCCAATTTTTTCTTGTGAGACAATTGTATCTAATTGTTCTAAACTCATATCAATTGCTAACACGCCACTTACCTGTTGGTCCTTATTATAAATAGCTTTGGCAATTGTAACCACGGGCATTTTCGTATCTGCATCCACATATACATCTGTATAAGCAATTCCATCTTTTTGATTGACTGCCTCTAAGTACCAGCTTCTCTCATTTGCTTTCCACGTAGAATCGTCTGGAATCCAACCTGATCCACAAAGAATTGAACCATTTGGATATCCCATGTAAATATCTATGATTCCATATTCCTCTGCTAGCACATTTAATTGAGACACTAAATAACTTGATAATTCCTGGCTCTTTTCATCGTTTTGCTACATGTTCCCAATCATGTATGCAGAACTCTTAATAATCACTTCTCTTTGTGAAAAAAAACATCCAATCTTTTCATTTAAATAATCTGTCTTTGTAACTAGTTGTGATTCGACTTCCTTTTTCACAATCTTTGACGCATCCACATAGGATGATATTGAAACCGACGCAATTGTAAAAATTAGTAACACCGAAATTAAAGCAATCAATTTAGTCCGTAATCCCATTTTCATCAATGCTGCCTCCTGCAAGTTTAGTTGTATCTTTATTTTACATGTTTTACGCACTTAATACAATCATTGAGTGTTAATCAACTACAGATATTTTTAAGTACTTTTTAATTGGTTTTCCCTCAGGATAACCGAACTGAATTTTAGCAGTTTTTAAGTATATGGAAACACTAATATAATAGGTTCCTTTGCGAATTCCTTCATCATTCAATCGTATCACCGTATATGGCGTATAATTCATTACAGAAAAGCCAGTCGGAATACTGTTTATCTCTATATGGTCTATTTCATATCCGATTGGAATGATTCTGTTCAAATTCCATTCTACTTCACTTGATTGATCTGTCTTTGATATAACACCGGTTGGTATCGTTGCCAGAATTGGTGTACTCTGCAGTGGTGTAATTGTTGTTTTTGCTTGAATCACAACTCCATTTTCCAAGACCACCTCTAAAGGTATAAGGATCGGTGTCGTGTTCAGTCTTTCCCCCTCTTTTGCTTGGATTTCAAGCACTCCACTACCCAAATCAACCACCACTAACTTTGATACTTCCATGCTTATCTCTGGCGATAATGTATTTACACTCACACTCAGTATACTTTGCATTGTGTTATAGACTTTTGTCTGAACCTTAATCTTTGTGCTGCTTCTTCTAAGCAAGTCAATTTTCCCTGACTGTGAAAACGCAACATATTCTTCTCCTGCTTTCACAGAAACCTTCATAATCTTATATGCGCTTGGAACTTCTTCAGTCATTCCCACTAACTTAAACTGATATGTTTTTGCCTCTAATCCATGTAGCGCAGGTTTCTCAAGTACTAACTGATTTTGACTAACACTCCATTTCATCGTTCCATCATATGGAATATAGGTCTGATTTGATGATTGGTACAATAACACCTGCGTAGGCGAACGAAATGTTAATTGATTTCGGTCCATCGAAATAGGGGTTTTAACAATTTCTTTCACAGCCCCCACGTTCATTACCATGGTAGATACCTGCGTTCTAATTACGGGCAATGTCTTTTTGTATAAGGTCGCTGAAATAATCACTTTGGCAGGTTTACTCCAAGGACTCTTTTGAACATACAATGAACCTTTCACAATTTCCCCATCATAAAACGTAGCATCCTTCTTAATTGTCATAACAAGTTTATTGTCATCTATTGCATCTTTCTCAATATAAAACTTTGTAAATTCAACCCGATCCACTTTGGCATTTGAAACCATCAAATCAAACTCTGTCAAATTGGTGTTTTCCAAGGTGTTTTTCAAATAAAAATCACTTTTTGAAGTCTTTGTAATATCTAGTTTTGGTGAGTATTCCATTTTTAACGAAGGCTGCGCATTCTTTGTATAGATTACAATTGATTTATCCACACTCTGATAATCATCAAAATAGATTCTAAGTTTTGCTTCTAAATAACTCTTGTTATAGAGTGGATCAAATTGATAAAAGAATGTATAATTTCCATTTGCAGGGTTTCTAAGAAGCTTAAATCGATTTGTCACACCATTATTCTTATAATCGATTAACTCCACTTTCTCTACTCTTGTTTTTGTCGTAATGGCTAAATCTACAGACGCATCTTTTGTAAATACATTCACACTAGGATTTAATACTTTTACATATGGATTGGATGAGCTTACCGCCATTAGAATGCTGAATTTTTGACTACTTTCTACTGAATCTAAATTAGGTAGTTTGTTGATTCTAGTTTCAAAATAAAATGTGTAATCACCTGCCACAAACAATTGGTTGGTAAGAAATGTTTGATCCACACCAATCCTATATCCACCATCGAATTGTCTATTTACATGAAACTGATTCATAAATACCAAATCTTTTACACTTGTGTTTCTATAAATTTTGGTTCCAATCCGAATTGCATAAAGTGATAGGTCTTCTCCCTCATTACTACTGATTGTCGTTCCATTGATTGGAGTGACATAAAAAGGAGTGCTGTATACGTTGTTTTCAATATCTGCTTTGCTCTTTTTACTAAATTGAATCTTTGTGTTTCTAATTTTTGGTTTTTGACTCATTATATGAATTGTTATTGGTAATGTTTTCTTAAAACCATCCTTGGCACGACAATTTAGAGTTACAATTCCAGCTTTCAAATTTCTAAGGTACACTCTCTTTGTATCATTTGATACAATCACTTCACCCATATTGCTGTCGGAAAGATAATACTCATATAGCGCTGTCATTTCATCCATATCCTGATCATATCCCTCAATATCCACAATCAAGCGATTTGAGTTCAACTCATCTATATATGGATAAGCTACATAAATATGATTATCAGACACAATCACATTGCTATTCACCACGGTATATTTTAAATTTCTAACCTGTTTCTTGGAATAAACGGTAACCGGAATTGTAACAACTCGTCTATCAATATCTTTTTTCAAAGAAGCTGTTATGTAAACCACAGTATTGCTCGCACTTGAATAAACTGGATTTGCCCAAAAATTGCCGTACTGATCTACCATTACAATCTTTTCATTCGAACTTTTAAATTGGAATAACGTAGGTTCCTGGATATCCCTATATTGATTCTGAATTTGAATCTGATTTTTAGCATTTGGATCGAATCTAAATTGCTCTAATTTATACTGGCTAACCACACTACTAAAACGGTATCTTGAATCTATCTTTGGAACCTCCGCTACCGCAGGAGCAGTGTATTGATCGCCCTTTTTAACACTTATCAAAGAGGTTGCATACTCATCCGAGTCTTTGATTTTGCATACAACCACTGTATTACCAACCATATTGGCCGTAACCATAATTTGATTGAGGCTATTCATACTAACACTTGCAACTTCTGGTTTTAGGCTCGTAACCTCAACCATATCCATGTTGCCAACGTCTGGAAAAACATTCGCACTGATTGTTGTTTCACTTGGATAAAGATCTGGAGTACTTGAGCCAAGATAAAGCGTTATGGCTGAACTACTTAAGGAAACCGTTCTTTCTTGATTCATACCAACTTTAACAGAAGTACTTTGAGTGATTTTATTTTGTGTACTCGCAATTAATGTCCCCATTCCAGCATATAGTGGATAGTAGCTGCACTGATTATCTGATAGCGTTTTGATTGCCAGAAAATTGTCTGGAACACTATGAAATTCTATGCTTTCTGGATCCGCATTCAGTGGAAAATAGCTTGTTTTAATCAGCGTTGGCACTAAAACACTTTCAAAGATACTCGTATCCTGCTCTGTTATCTTCTTGCTAATACTATTGCCATCTTTATCCAATAATTCCAATCCAATCACTGGCACATATACTCGAACCTTACAAGGCACTTTAAATCCCGCAAAGGAAACCCAAACTGTGACTTCTTTATCATTTGATAATCCAGTCGAGTAAATTTTGCCGTTAATAATTCGGATAATTTCTTTTCCATCACTTCCATACGCGACTAGAATTTCATCCTTCCCAGCCGTCGTTTGTGTTGGCTGATCCAATACATTTGATATCACTAATTCTTGACCTGTATCAGAATCCTTCTTGGTAACAGTATACCTTACCGATTCATGCGCAAATCCCTTCGGCAGAATTTGGATACTTAATTCTCTTGTATTACCCTTTGTCAACACAATTTCATCATCGCTAAGCATCAAAGATTCTGGCTTTTCAAGATATTTGAATGTTTCATACAATGCAAGCCCCAAATCAAGGGTTGTACTTTGATAGTACTCGTTCTCTGTAGAAGAAATCGTCATAGAGATATCACTTGCCATCTCCTCTGGTATAGAAAAACAATACTCCCTACTTCCTTCAACCTGTTTTAATGTAATTGTATGCTCCACACCGGATAACGTGTATGTAAGCGTTAGATCGGGTAAATTATCACCCATAGTGGTTTTATATGGATTGGATACTGTAGCATAGACCATTAAAAAGACTTTATCTAAGAAACGCTCATCACGTAGGATCTTGGTCTCGATAACTGGTGAAGACTTTTGAACAGGAACTAAAACCGTGTCCATATAAACCGGAAGGCTACTATCGTCTGGGGTAAACATGTACTCGTATTGATTGCCTGGTGTTGGTACAACATAGGGATTCACGTAGGCATAGGTTCCTTGAATACTCTCACCACCCACAACATAGTTACCATTTGAAAGGATACTTGCTGACAGTTTCTGCCCATATTCAATTTCACTTGGCGTTGGTTTGACAACCATTTCCCCATATAAATCTGAATAGGATATTGATTTTTTAAGAGAATACTCTCCTGCAATTTTTTCTCCCAGACCATTTATTACATAGGATCTTATCGTGTAGTAATAAGTGTTTGGTGCACTTACGTTCTCATCTAGGTGGCTTTGCTGATGACTTGAAATTCCTCCGAGGTCGGCTATTTTCTCTCCAACCTGCGAATACTCTAAACTCCTAAACACCTCATATCCATCTGTATTCTCATCACTCTCAAACGCAAGTGTAACTCCTTGCGCATTTTGAGATACCGAAAGAATTACAGGTCTTTGTGGAATTGCATAATAGGTGTCCGGTAATACCGTTTCACTTGCTAACAGAATCGTCCCATCGCTGTATTCTTTATAGGCATATGCATTGATTGTATATTTTTCTCCCGTTATTACTGGAAGTGTTAATTCAACATCCTGCCCTGATACCGCATTCTGTGAAACTGTTTTGGAAGCAAATCCACTTGCCTGATAATCAATTTCATAATATTTAGCAGTTGGTATGTTCTCAATAACAACACTAAGTGAAGTGGTATTCTTGCTAGTAACACTCTTGATGATTGGGCTCTTTAGCAATACCCGATCAATTATGATATTGGACCAAGCAGAAGCAATCCCATCCGCATCACTGCAAATGCGATACTCATATTCCTGCCCCTTGATAATCCCGTAATCATAAAAATAAAGTTGGCCATTCTCCGTCTTAAACTGATCAGACGTTGTACTAATCGATGTAAATACAGTGTCTTTGTAGAGACGTCGTTGAACTTGATAGTTGCTAACACCCTCTACTTCCCCAATCAAAACTCGTACATATTCAGAGCTTGCATCTAGGTCATTACTACTAATCACTGGTGCATCAGGAATCATGACTATTTCATCACTAGGATTTGAGTCATAGGATATAACATCTCCTTCGTAATCCACTAAAGCACTAACCCCTAAGCGATATGTCTTGCCTGGTTGCAATCCTGTAAACGTATAGGAATTTTGAGAAAGATTCGTTGTACTACCATTTTGAATTTTATCTGCTGTGCCTACTTCCTGTTGCCAAAATACAAATCCATCATAATGTTCTACTGATTTCAAAAAAGTAATGCTTGCTTCTTGGTTTCCAACCTGCACTGCGCTCATTAAGGTTGGTGGCGTAATTGGCGTAGTCACACTAATTGGTGACGACCAGGAAGATTCGAGTTTATCATTGAAAGCAAGAATTCTATAATAATACTTTGTTCCTGTTTCTACATCAGCATCAACATGGGACGTTGTTGCACTTCCACCTACCGTTGCAATCAAGTTATAGGAACTATCATCTTGCCCAGCAATTTTTCGTTCAATTTTATAACTCGTCGCATAAGTGTTTTGATTCCACGTTAATGTAATCCCAGTTGCTTGATTATATGTTCCAGCGAAGTTATCTACTTCACTAAGTGAAGCGTTTGATGTGAGTAATGTTAATTTCGGAGTTATCCCTTTATAGTAAAAGTATGGATCTGGATCTAGGCTGTCTTCATAAGTGTCGTACCATTTTCCACCTGCATAGTAGAATGCTTCTCCAAGATTAGATGACTCATTTCCCGCTGTAATATTAAATACATTACCATCCTGGCTACCGTATACCATTACATAGTTGGAGGATGCGCTTTTACTAAATGTTACAACCGCACAAATTGTCTCGCCCTGATTCACATAAATCGCTTCCGATAATGGAATGGTATAAATTCCCGAATAGGTTGTCGTTCCTGTAACAGGTGCTGATAACAAAGCAACTCCAGACGTTGGGTTTGTTACAATCTGACCTTCTGTCAAATCAAATCGATAAAGCTGCATTGAATATCCAACATTTGTATCAAGAAGACCAATTTTAACCCCATTAATCTTCTCTCTTCCACTACTACTTGCTTTCATTTCATGTGCAGTAGCTACACGTTGACCATATAATAAGCTTACATTGTTTGTATTATATATTGGTGGAACTACTCCACTGTAAGTGTAATCATAATCATTGACATTTGATAGTTCTGCTTCAAGTGCATAGTTTGTTACGTTTGCCGCATTTTGTGTAGCATCCTGATAGGACAGGTAAAAATATCCTTCATTTCCCCAAGAAGTACCCCAACTATTTTTTACAATCCATGCGCCATCAATTGCAGGAACTTTTTTAAATTTTTCTTTTGGAAATGTATCGTCCCATCCAATAATAGTAACTGCATGATTTGTATTTGTGTTGTCCGGGTTATTAAATGTGTACTCAGTTGAATTGTAATAAGCTGAATCATCATTTGGCCAATAAACAGACGTTGTGATTGCACCATAATCCATGATTAATTGTTTTTTCAACTCACGATCAGAATTGGCTGGTACTCCATAGGCTCCTTTTAAGCGGATCTCTTGATGAAATGCTTCTGATTCAGGAGTAATCACCATGCCTGCAGTAGAATCTTTATTATATGGAAAAGCAGACTCACTTGCCGCACCTTTTCCATTCATAAGTGCCATCGATGCAATAATAATATTTCCCCCACCGGTTAGATAACTAGTGGATTCAGGTGGGCTTGCGATAATGGTATCGAATTCCGTGTTGCCTTGCGGATCTTTAGCCGTATGATAACTAAAATAGGCCACATGACGTTCTGATAAATCAATGGTATTCGGTGCAAGTCCCTTTTTTACTGCATTCGCTTCTAAGGTAGCCATCGTAGCAAATGTCCAGCAAGTTCCATAGGGATTTTGATTTTTGACAGAGGTAATATACCCAAACGTTCTACTGTCGTAACTACTTGGAGCAGCTTTGTCTGGATATAGCGAAAAAATAGAATTGCTCTTTTCTTCAATATAAGCAGGAACTGGCAATTCCTGGATTGGATTTGGAACAAATGAAAAGCTAGATTCCGATATTGTTGTTGTAATTTGATCGCTTGTTTGTGATGTAACTTGCTCACTCGTCTGTGGGATGATTTCCTGAGAACTAACAGAAGATTCCATCAAATTATCAGACACAATACTTGTGATTGATTCTGCATCAATCTCCGTGTAACCTGCGTAAGCGATCGGATTTGGTATCAAACTAAATAAAAGCGACACAATTAGTGTTTTTGCTAAAAATTGTCTTGTTTTCATTTGTGAATCACCTCCAAAATATCTTAGATAATTATAACATTTTTGTGTCTTTTTCACAATGACAGGTCACTACTTTTTACATGAAATCGTGTGTTGCTTATTTGAATATCACACACATTTATGATATATTGATTCCATGTGATTATTTTGCATTTGCTTGATACATCAACACTCTAGATTGGAGCTTCTTGATATGAAACAACTGAAGTCTTTTGTTCAACAATATTGGCGTCTTGCTTTATTAGCCTCTATATTATATGGAATCCATCTCATGCTTTTATCTACCAAACTAAAAGCACTTTTTACCATTCCAAAACCCACTCCACTCTACGCTTACTTTATTCTCTGTGGTGCCGGATTATTTGGGGTTATTCTCTATGGTATTTTGCTCTTTTTTGTGAAAATGCTTTATACTAAGAATTTACTATTTATGTCTTGGTTTAAATGGTTCATTCTCTATTTTTCAGTACAGTTTATTTTCCTTTTATTTACCTGGCCAGGAATTTATAAAGGGGATGAATTCTACGTTCTTAAGAATGCTGTGAACTTCTTGTTTTCTCCAGCACAGACCGGTCTGACAAGTATTTTTTATATGATTTGCCTACTATTTTTCCCTTCACTTGCTATGATTACCCTTTTCCAGATTTTCGTAATTTCCTGCATATTTGCCTATAGTATGAAATCTCTGTGGGCCATTTACCCAACCAAAAAAATCTTCTTTCTTATGATTGTTTTTCTACTATTACCTATTCTAGATGCCAATCTATTTACATTAAGAGCCTCTTTAGTTGGCTGGATATTCTTATTGATTATGGTGAAAATCTATCTTGCTTTTCACAATAAATCCCTCCCTAAAATAGATCTTTATCTTCTGCCCGCACTGACTGGTTTAATTATCGCTTGGAGAAGTGAATATATTTATTTGCTACTTTTTATACCAATTGCTCTTTATCTTCTCAAAACCATATCCAAGAAACAAAGTCTCCAAATCTTTTTATGTATTCTATTGTTTTTTGGTTTTTTTCAGATTCCAAATAAGATTGCAAATAATGGCAGTAATAAGTACCCGATTTCACTTGTACTAAATCCATTAGCCAATTTATTTACACAGGATGATCTAAAAGGTCCCAGTGTATATGATGATATTCTTACCATAAACGAGCTCGTAGATGTAAAGCTTTTGCGAAAAACTGCTTCTGTCAGAAATATCAGCCAATATTGGAATATTGAAGATACACTTCCAAAAGAACAACTGAATCGTTTTATGAAAGCAGCCTTTCGAATTATTTTCTACAATTTCGATGACTTCTTAAACTATAGGTTACAAACATTTGCCTATACAAATGGATATTATGCTGATCGAATCAACCACCCTGGCGGGGAAAATGTTGATAGTATTAATCGGCTTATTTACGCCGGTGTTGATTACAAAGAAGTGTTTCTTCTTTCAAAACCACTACTAGGACAGTCTTTTCGTGAAAAGGTAATATCCTTATTATCGTTAAGAATTTATAAGCAAAATGCCATTAAGACCCATCCTCTTTTAGTGGTATTTTATAATGCTACTCCCGGCTTAATCGCTATGATTCTTTTATTTCTATACGGAGTCCTCAAAAAAAAGAGAACCCACTGGATTCTCTCTTTGCTCATTAGTCTTCAATTTATATTTATTTTTCTAACTGCACCTGCAATGTTCTTTATGTATTATTTTTGCTTTTATTTGAGCAGTTCCTTTTTCATTACACTTTTTCTAGTGGAAGGATCATGTGTCAAAACAAACACCTAGTACTTTGCATGTTTCTTCTGCAATGGATAATTCTTCATTGGTTGGAATCACGAGTAGCTCAACCTTAGAGTCGTCTTTCGAAATACACCGATTGCCCTTTGCGCTATTGTTTTGCTCATGGTCTAATGTCGCTCCTAGAAACTCCAGGCGATTACAAATCAACTCTCTTACAAGGCCACTGTTTTCACCAATTCCAGCTGTGAATACAATTGCATCTAGTCCACCCATTGCAACAGCATATGCCCCGATGTATTTAGCGATTCGGTAAGTATATGCATTGATTGCTCGAATCGCACCTGCATGTCCTGATTGATACCCATCAAGCAAATCTCTAAAGTCCGAAGAAAGACCTTCTGAAAGTCCTAACACGCCAGACTTCTTATTCAATATTTCAACAACCTCTTCCATCGTCTTCTTTTCTTTATGTGCAATAAACTCAATAATTGCAGGATCAAGATCTCCACTTCTAGTTCCCATAATAAGACCTTCAAGAGGCGTTAATCCCATGGACGTATCAATCGATTTTCCATCTCTAACTGCAGTAACAGAGGCGCCATTACCCAAATGGCAAACAATCATCTTTAGCTTCGTGAAGTCTTTTTGTAAAAAGAGTGCTGCTTGTTTTGATACAAAACAATGGGATGTTCCATGAAATCCATATCTTCTAACGCCATGTTCTTTGTAGTACCGGTAAGGAATCCCATAAAAATATGCTTCACTTGGCATCGTCTGATGAAATGCTGTATCAAATACCGCAACCTGAGGAGTCATTGAAAGCAACTCCTGACATGCAATAATTCCAGAAATATTGGCTGGATTATGAAGGGGTGCTAGACCTGCACATGCTTCGATTTGTTCCATTACCGTTTCGTTAATTTGAATGGAATCCGAGAAGATCTCCGCTCCATGTACAACGCGATGCCCAACCGCATGAATCTCTGACAAATCCTGGATTACTCCAATTTTTGCATCCGTTAAATATGCCAAAACAACTCGAATTGCTTTTGCATGTGTCGGCAAATAGACCTGTTCTTCTCGTTTCTCTCCCGTAATGGTAGAGTACTTAATTTTGCTGTTTTTTTCTCCTATTCTATCACATAAAATCACAGCTGTTGCCTGCTTTGTTTCCATTTGTATAAACTGAATCTTCAATGAGGAACTGCCACAATTTATAACAAGAATATTCATTTACTTCTATTCTCCAATCCTTTAAACAAGTTGTGCTTGAACAGCTGTTAACGCTACAACGCCTACGATATCTTCCCAAGAACAACCTCTTGATAAATCGTTTACTGGTTTTGCAACACCTTGTAACATTGGTCCATATGCTTCTGCTTTACCTAATCTTTGAACCAATTTGTAACTAATATTACCACAATCTAAATTTGGAAATACTAATACATTCGCTTTTCCTGCCACATCACTTCCAGGTGCTTTTGATTTAGCAATATGTGGCACTAGCGCAGCATCTGGTTGTAATTCTCCATCAATCATAAGATTTGGATATTCTTCTTTTGCAATCCTTGTAGCTTCTACTACCTTATCTACCAAAGGATGTTTTGCACTTCCTTTTGTAGAATGCGAAAGCATTGCAATAATCGGCTTGGCACCCACTAAATTCTTAAAACTTTTTGCAGATGTATCAGCAATTGCCGCTAATTCTTGTGGGGTTGGATCCTGGTTCAAACCACAATCCGCAAACAAAAATATGCCTTCTTCCCCATATTCGCAATCCGGAACATCTAAGATGAAAAATCCAGAAACCAGTTTCACTCCCGGCGCTGTCTTCAAAATTTGAAGGGACGGACGTAATACTTCAGCGGTCGCATGGCATGCACCTGCTACCATACCATCCGCATCATTTGCTTTTACCATAACAACACCAAACGTCAGCGGATCTTCAATTAACAATTCTCTCGCTTTGTCCCTAGTCATCCCTTTGGATTTTCTTGTTTCATATAGTAATTCAACATACTCTTCAAAACGCTCAAATTTCTTAGGATTGATAATGGTTGCACCCGATAAATCAACTTCAAGCCAATGTGCACCACCTAAAATCTTATCCTCATCACCAATCATTACAATATTCGCAATATCTTCTTCAAGAATATGCGCGGTTGCAATTAATGTTCTTTTATCATTGGTTTCTGGTAAAACAATTGTCTTTTTATCTGCTCTAGCTTTTTCCTTGATTTTTTCAATATACTCTGCCATACCTTCTCCTTTCATACCCCAATTTCATTATACCAAAATCAAATATGTATACAAGAAGATTCCATCATTAATTGTGTGCAAAATCAAATACAATATGACTTTTATCACTTGTTATAATGTACTTTTCATGGTATTTTACATTATAGGGAACACAAAGGAGTGAAGTCATGAAAGTTGCAGGAATTATAGCTGAATATAATCCATTTCATAATGGTCATAAATTTCACATGGAAGAAGTTAAAAGAATTACAGGTGCTGATTATTTAGTGGTTGTTATGAGTGGTAATTTTACCCAGCGCGGAACCCCTGCTATTATCGACAAATATGCTCGTGCTAAAATGGCACTTTCAAGTGGAGCTGATTTAGTAATTGAAATTCCTACTTGTTATGCCACTGGTAGCGCCGAATACTTTTCAGCTGGCGCGATTGCATTACTTGATAAAATTGGTGTTGTTGACTCCATTTGCTTTGGAAGTGAATGTGGCGACATCCTAAAACTTGAAGAAATCGCAAAAATATTAGCTGATGAACCTGCTCTCTATCAAAAAGTTCTCAAACAAGAACTTCGTAGCGGAAAAACATTCCCAATTGCACGTAAATCTGCGTTAGAGCAAACCATCAAAGATTTTGCTGCATACTCGGATGTCATTCAATCCCCAAACAACATATTAGGCATTGAATATATCAAAAATATTATTAGACAAGATAGTTCTTTAAACTATTATACGAACAAGCGAATTGGCTCTGGTTACCACGATCACCGTTTTTCTCCTGTTGGTTTTAGTTCTGCGATTTCCATTCGCCAAGCCCTTGCATCCTCTCTTGATCTTTCAAAAATAAAGGATCAATTGCCCGTTGCTTCACTCGAAATCCTTGAACAGAATTTCGAAAAAAGATTTCCAATTTTTGCAAATGATTTTTCTAGTTTACTGAAGTACAAATTACTTCTTGAATCTGGACGTGGATATGAACGTTTTCTAGATGTAACAAGCGATTTGTCCGACCGTATTACAAATCAATTTAATGAAATCAGGGATTTCGAACAATTTTGTGAACACATTAAAACAAAAGATATCACTTATGCTAGGACTAGCCGCTGTTTAGGTCATATTTTATTGGATATCAAAAAATCCAAAGTCCAAAAATATATGGATGCTGGAATTGTATTTTATGCAAGAGTTCTTGGTTTTAAGGATTCTTCAAATATCTTACTAAAACAAATCAAAGAAAAGGGAAGTATTCCTTTAATCACACAATGTGCTCAGGCAAAAGAACTTCTCTCTCCAATTGGTTTGGATCAATTCGAAAAAGATATTCAGGCATCGCACATTTATGAAAGTCTGATTCATGACAAATTTGATACATTATTTCAAAATGAATATCAAAGACAAATTCAAAAAGTATAAATAGAAATGCAGTACCCTTATGATAACGGGTACTGCATTTTTATTTTTTAAGCACTTAATTTTTGAAACTATGAATTGGTGCTGGTATCCTACCGCCACGATTCACAAATGCATCACACGAAAATTGATTTACAGGCATAATTGGTGCATATCCTAATAGCCCTCCAAATTCAACTACTTCACCAACCTTTTTACCAATTACAGGTATGATTCTCACTGCTGTTGTCTTTTGGTTAATCATTCCTATTGCCATTTCATCTGCAATAATTCCAGATATTGTAGTTGGCTTTGTATCACCAGGAATTGCAATCATATCTAATCCAACGCTACATACACAAGTCATCGCTTCCAATTTTTCGATTGTCAATGCTCCTGCGATTACTGCATCAATCATACCCTGATCTTCACTTACTGGGATAAACGCTCCACTCAACCCACCAACATAGGAAGATGCCATTACTCCACCCTTTTTCACTTGATCATTGAGCATTGCAAGTGCTGCCGTTGTACCTGGAGCTCCCACATATTCAAGACCCATCTCACACAAAATATCTGCAACGCTATCACCAACTGCTGGTGTTGGCGCTAATGAAAGATCTACAATACCAAAATCTACGCCCAATCTCTGAGACGCTTCTTTGGCCACTAACTGCCCAACTCTTGTCACTTTAAATGCCGTTTTTTTGATGGTTTCGCAGAGAACTTCAAAACTTTCTCCCCTTACTTTTTCTAGTGCCATCTTAACAACACCCGGTCCAGATACTCCAACATTAATAATTTTATCTGCCTCAGTAACACCATGAAATGCCCCTGCCATAAACGGATTATCATCTGGCGCATTACAAAATACCACTAATTTTGCGCAACCCATGGAGTCATTTTCTTTGGTATATTCTGCCGTCTCGATAATAATTTCACCCATTAACTTGACTGCATCCATATTGATACCAATTTTGGTTGATCCCACACTAATAGAACTACATACACGTTCTGTCTTTGATAATGCAAGTGGAATGGAGCGAATTAAAAGTTCTTCTGCCGGTGTCATTCCCTTGGCAACAAGCGCCGAGTAACCACCTATAAAATTAACCCCAACTTCTTTTGCTGCTTGATCAAGTTTCACTGCTATTTTGGCAAAATCTTCAACCGACTTACAACATGAACTTCCAATAAGTGCAATTGGTGTAACCGAAATTCTCTTATTTACAATCGGAATTCCAAATTCTTTCTCAATGTCTTCACCTGTTTTAACTAGATCTTTTGCTGATGAAACAATTTTTTGGTAAATATTTTCTATGGTCTTATCCAAATTTTGATCCATGCAATCGAGCAAACTAATCCCCATTGTAATGGTTCGAACATCTAGATTTTCTTTTTCAATCATGTGATTGGTTTCGTTTACTTCAAAAAAATTAATCATATATTCTCCATTCTTAGATTCTATGCATTTTATCAAAAATTTCTTCTCTTTGACATTTAATCACTACACCGATTTCCTCACCTACTAATTTTAAATCATCTGCCGTTTCCCCAAATGTTTTCTTTGCATTCTCTAAATCAACAAGCATCATCATATTGAAATAATCAGATACAATTGTCTGAGAAATATCTAAGATATTAATCCCATTTTCCGCAAGATAGGTACATACTTTTGCAATAATTCCAACACTGTCTTTTCCCACAACTGTAATAATTGTTCTTCTCATGTAATCTCCTCATTTCCTCTGTTAATTTACCTATTATAATTCTATAACCTGTGAAGGGCAACTCCTTTTTGCAACACAGATTTGAAAATCAGATGCTTGATACGGGTTATCTCCCATGCTAATCTCCAAACGTACTGACTCATAAGCTAAGTCTGGCAGATTATTTTCATTGGACAAATGCCCCAATACAATTGTCTTCAAATCATCATGAAGAAGTTTACATAATAATCTTCCTGCATTTTCATTGGATAAATGTCCCCTGTTTCCTAGAATTCTTTGTTTTAAAGGATAGGGATATCCTCCCACCTGCAACATTTGAACATCATGATTTGCTTCTAATAAAACTGCATTCATCCCCTGTAACTGTTCTACTGTTTCTTGCGTAAAATGACCAATATCGGTTACAATTGCAAGCTTTTTACCATCCGCATAAATTCGATATGCAACTGGATCCATTGCATCATGGGATATTTCCATTGGATGAATGACAAAATCCTTGATTGAAATTTGCTCACATTTATCGATTGGGCACAACAAGCCTTCTTCTATTTTACCAACCGATTTGGTATTCTTAATTCCACAAATGGTTCCATAAGTGGCATACACTTTTAAACCATGTTTTCTACAAATCACACCCAAGCCACCAATATGATCAATATGCTCGTGTGTTACTAAAACGGCATCTATATCTGCAATTGACAATCCAATCGTATTAAGCCCTTGCTCAATTCGTTTGCCACTGATTCCTGCATCAATTAGTAAATGGGTTTGATCATTCCCCACATAAATACAATTACCACTACTTCCACTTGCTATACTTAATAACCTCACATAATCTCCAATCTGGTAAAACTTATTGTTTCCAAAAGATTTCCAACACGTCTTGATCTTTCAAAGGATCAACATACTGTGCAATTTCTCCATTTAACTTCGTCACCACACTCGTCCCCTGTGGTTTTGATAAATCAAAGTCAATATATTCAAAGACATCCACAAATATATAGTCTGGTTTTCCAACCATTTTAACCACTTCATTATTAACCGTTACTCGCAAGGTTTTATTGAGTCTGATTTTCTTATTACCAACAGAAACAACCCCTTCTTCATCACTCATCTTTGATGTACTCAAAATCTCATCTTGCATTTCTACTTGCGTCTCTACAAATAGCTCATCCTGCTGCACCACTATGTCGTTTTGCTTGGATAGCTTGGTCCGATTTGCTTTTGCAACACTATCCAGACTATTTTGTAATTCTTCTTGTGTCAAATCCGATAAGTTCAATTCTTCCATTGTCCATATTACAGCAAACTTCTCATAGACTTTTGTGTTCAAATCTGCAAGCTTATTATTTACATAGATGTTCATCTTTGGATCAATCAATACATCCATAAACTCTGCAATCTGTGATACAGAATAATAATCAAGCATTTCCACCCTATCATTTTCCATTATTTCATAATAAGGTGTCTGTATTTCCCCATTTACAATTCCCATTCTAGGCACTTCAATATTCTTTTCATTTACTAAAAATGAAATTGATCCACCATATTCTGGCAACTTACCAAGTTCCATACTTGCCTGATCGCCCGCTGTAGATTCTCTTACAAGAATTACATCATTACTACGAATCAAGGAATTAATTCCGGCAGTTTCTCCATTCAAGGTAACCACTGCAGCCTCACCTGGCTCTCCACGAATCACTCTTAATTTGCCATTAATATAAAAGGTCAGCTCTTTCCCTCGTTTCGGGAATAAATTGTCATGGGAAAATTCTGCCTGCAACGCCGCATCTACAATTGCGAGATGATTATTATCATATAATTTAATCCTTTTTCCATTAAAAGAAACAAAGATAAAATTGTTACTTTGTTCATAATAATTCAAACAAATTCCAATCGGTGTAACCATCAATGAATTTTTAACTGCATTGGCATTTAAAAATTCAATTTTCTGCATCACTTCCTCACCACGTACTGCACATCGTTCTGGCATAATTCCCAAAAACTTTGCAACGCGATCCGTATACCCCTCTACTCGTCCTCCACCGCCAACAACAAATACCGCACTGACCGGTTTTTCACCATTTAATTCCAATATTTTGTCCACTGCCATCTTGGTCATCTTGTCCAGTGAATCACTTAAAATTTCAAGCACTTCACCTTTCCCAATTGTCTGTGGAAGTCCCATAATATCTTTGTACTCAACAAAATCCTGTAGTTCGATCGTTCGTTTAATATCTTCTGCTGTTACAAAATCTACCAAACAATGTCTTGCAATGATTTCAGTCAAGGAATCACCCGCAATTGGTAGCATTCCATAAGCAATAATACTACCATCCCTTGTGATGGAGATATCCGATGTTCCAGCACCAACGTCAATCAATGCAATATTTAACATTCGATACATTTCTGGTATCGCAACAGCTATCGCAGCAATCGGCTCAAGTGTCAAATTAGCAACATTTAAACCTGCATACTCCACTGCCCGATATAGACCGTCTACAACATCATCTGGTAAAAAAGTGGCGATTAGGTCCGCTGCAATTGTCTTCGCTTTATGATTTTCCAAATTACTAATTGGGAAATCATTCATATAATACTTTATTACCGAATACCCAACACAGTAGAATTTAATGTCCAAATCATTCTCTGCTTGAAATTTCTCATATGCCTTTTCAATTCCCAACGAATGCAGCGTATAAATATCTTCTCGACTTACATGGCGTTCTTGTTCAAAATCCATGTTAATTTGTGTCGTTACGGTTCGCAGAACACGACCAGCCGCCGCCACACACACTTCCTTAAGTGGCAACTTGATCTGCTCTTCAAGCGTTTTGGTCACTTCACGTATTGTCTCGCCAACCGTATTGATATCATGAATCTGTCCATCAAGCATTGCTCTTGTCTCATGTTCTAAAATGGTCTGAGCAACGACAAAAAATCGATCTCTCAATCGATATCCCACTGTTCCAACTATGCTTCTTGTCCCAATATCAAGTCCATACACCAATGGTGCCGGAAAATTTATTCCATTTTGCACAGGTAATCCCCCAATTTCTCATTAATCTGAAGATACGTATCAGATAACTCTTTGCTATTATCAATAACAACATCACATGCTTCTCTAAATTGCTCTTCTTTTAGCTGATGATTCATAATTTGAAGGGTTTTAGAGTCACTATAACCTCGGCCAACAAATAGTCTTTCTTTGCGAACCATTGGATCCGAATGAATATACCATAGTTGATCGAGTAAATCTGTAAACCCAGCATCAATTAGTAAAGCCGCCTCAATCAACACAAAATCATATTGCTGCAAACATCTCTCCTCGCAAATGATTTCAAGAATTTTTTCTTTTACAGCTGGATGAAGGAGCTCATTTACGCGTGCTAATAACTGCGTATTGGCAAATACCAACGCAGCCATTTTGGCATTGTCAATCTGACCATCCGTTGCTATTATATCATGTCCTAATAAGTGAATCAAAGAGTTATAGCATTTTTCACCTGGCTTCTTAAGATTGTTTGCAATTTCGTCTGCTATAAGAATCTTTGCATTGTAGTTTTCCTTGATATAGGTAAGCACTTTTGTTTTTCCAGCACCAACTCCACCCGTAACACCAATGATCATAGGTTTTTTCAATTCACACACCTCTTATGTTCGTTATTTTGCCTCGTACCAATTATCTCCAGCATGCACATCAACTTCTAATGAAACCGCTAATTGAACTGCTTCTCGCATCTGTTGTTCCAAGATTTCTTTCACGATTTCTGTTTCCTCGACTTTTGTTTCAACAAGTAGTTCATCGTGTACTTGCAAAATCAGCTTTGACTCAAGTTTTCTATGTTCTAATTCTTTTGCTACTTTAATCATCGCAATTTTCATGATATCTGCCGCTGTTCCCTGAATTGGAGCATTCATCGCCGCACGTTCACCAAAACTTCGTTGCATGAAATTAGAACTACTAAGCTCTGGAATTGGACGTCTTCGACCAAAAAGAGTGGTTGTATACCCATTTGCTTTTGCATCTTCCACCACATGGTCTAGGAATGCTTTGATTTCTGTATAGGTTTCGAAGTAGTGATCGATATATTCTTTTGCCTCTTTTCTTGTAATACTAAGATCCTGACTAAGTCCAAAAGAACTGATTCCATATACGATTCCAAAGTTGACTGCTTTTGCATTTCGCCTTTGCAAATCCGTCACTTCATCAAATGGAATATGAAATACTTTCGAAGCCGTAATTCTATGAATATCATCTCCTGATTGATAGGCTTCAATCAGTTGAACATCTTTTGCCATATGCGCCAGAATACGTAATTCAATTTGAGAATAATCTGCATCCACAAATATAAACCCTGGCTTTGGAACAAATACCTTTCGGATTAATCTTCCTAGTTCCGATCTGGTTGGAATATTTTGTAAGTTTGGCTCTGTTGATGAAATTCTTCCAGTCGCAGCGATCATTTGGTTAAAGCTCGAATGAATTCTTCCGTCCTCTTGAATGTATTGAACAAGACCATCTGCGTAAGTCGATTTCAGTTTTGTCAACATTCGATACTCTAATATATCCGAAACAATTGGATAGTCCGTTGCTAATTTTTCCAATACATCCGCCGCTGTTGAATAACCCGATTTTGTCTTTTTCCCACCTGGTAGACCAAGTTTTTCAAACAAAACTTCACCCAATTGTTTTGGTGAATTAATATTGAACTCAACTCCCGATTGTTCAAGGATTTTTCCTTGAACTTCTTCGATCTTTACCGCTAAAATATCCCCATATTCTTTGAGTTCATCTGCTCTTACAAGAATCCCCTCACGTTCCATATCATAAAGCACCTTTGTTAAAGGTAACTCCATATCAAAATACAAGTCAACCATTTGAGTCTTTTTCAATTCTTCCAATAAAATTGGCATCGCCCAAAACGAAATATAGGTATGATAGCATGCATATTCTTTTAACAACTCCATACTACTTTGCGCGATTTCTTCTAGTGAAACCTTCTCAAAATACTGCTTTATACTTTTGATATGTAGCCCTAGATACTCTAATCCAACATCTTCCACTTTGTATTCACTTCTCAAAGGATTGATCAGGTAGGCTGCTAATTTTGTATCCAGTACATATTCTGGTTGCACACATTCTAAATAGCGGTATGCTTTTTTTCCATCAAATGTGTACATTGGTCTTTGCTGCTTGATAAACAAACATACAAGATCACTCATTTTTTGGATAATATATTCAGACGTTACAAAACCTTCGCACGGAATAAAACCATGGCACTCCACTTCCTTGGTTGCATTCCCATAGGATAATGCAAGCCCAATTAATGCATTCTTTGCACCTTCGATGAATTCAAAAGCTACCTCACTTGCACTGATTGCTCCTAGTAAGAAATCTTCTACAGCGCCAAAATCGTTATATAGGGTGAATTTTTCTTCTAATTTGATTTGCTGCGTCTGGGTTGTTTGTTTATCAAAACGATTCATCAAATTCTTTAATTCCAATTCAGCAAAAAAATCAAAGGCTTCTTTGGTATACAAATTGGTAATCATTGCATCTTCAATTGCAAACTCAATCTCTGCATCCGTACAAATGGTCGCCAGTTCTTTGCTTAATATTGCTAAATCGTGGTTTTCTGACAAGGTTTCTTTGATGGCTTTTTTCGTGATTTTATCGAGGTTTTGATAAACGCCATCCAATGTCTCATAATCCAAAAGAAGTTGCGTTGCCGTCTTCTCACCCACTTTAGGCACTCCTGGAATATTATCAGAAGCATCTCCCATAAGTGCTTTCAAATCAATAAATTGGATTGGATTCACTTGATATTTTGCAATTACATCGTCCCAAAAATAATCTTCTACTTCTGTTTTACCACCTTTTGTTTTTGGAATCTTGATTTTGATTTTATCAGATGCCATTTGTAGAAGGTCGCGGTCTCCAGACACAATACACACTTCAAATCCTTGAGCTTGACCTCTCTTTGCAAGTGTCCCTAGCAAATCATCTGCTTCAAACCCTGCTTTTTCTAAAACAGGAATCTGCATTGCCTTTAAAACTTCTTTCATAACCGGAATCTGCTCACGCAGCTCTTCTGGCATTGCCTTCCTTGTTCCTTTATAAGCTTCAAATTTATCATGGCGAAAGGTTTTCGCAGAAACATCAAATGCGACTGCCAAATAGCCAACTTTCTCATCTTCAACCATCTTCAATATAATATTTAAGAAACCATAAATCGCATTGGTGTGAAATCCCTTGGCATTGGTTAGATCAGGTACTCCGTAAAAAGCCCTATTCATAATACTATGACCATCTACTAACATTAATTTATCCATCTTTTCGTTTGCTCCCCATCACCTTTATTTACATGAAAATATAAAATACCATCCAAGCAACCACAAGAATTGCTAGAAAAGCACCCATATATAATAGTCTTCTAAGTATAACCGAAATCTTACCTTTTTTCTTTCGTTTATGTAATGCGTCCTTTAACTCTTCATCCAAATCAAATGCTGTTCCATTTTCCAACCTTGTAACACCCTCTGTCGCGAGATAATAAATGGTTACCTCTTCTTTACACTCACTGCAGGTTTCAATATGTTCCATAAACTGCAATGTTTGCTTTCCTGACAATGTGTTATCAAAAAATTCCGGTATTTTCTTTTCAATATCTGAACAGGTTAACATGCTGCCTCCCTATCTTAAAGTAACAAATCTCTCAGAACAATTTTAACAAATCTTCAAATACATCAATCACATAGTCGTACTCTAAAACGTCCCCAAAACCATATTTTGCATATACAAATGGAATTCCAGCCTGCTTTGCTGCGATTGCATCGTTTATAATATCACCCACATAGATTGCTTTGCTAATTTGATTTCTTTTCATAATGAGTTGGATGTTTTCACCCTTTGTTAAGCTTGTTGCTCCAAACGATTCAAAATCTTCAAATAAATGCTGGCATTTATGTGCATGTAAAAAACTTTCAATATAACCAATCTGGCAATTACTAACAATCATTAATCTATAATTTTGCTTTAATTGTTCGAGGGTTTCCATTACATTCTCGTATAACCTACCACCATGCTCTTTCAAGTATTCATTTTCCAGTTCACAGCATTCGTCCATTAACTGTAATTGAAATTCTGTCGTCATATTGGGAAATAATTTCTCTGCAATTTTATCCATTGCCAGACCCATACATGCTTCCAAATCAGCAATTGATACACTTTTTCTCAGGCCTTCTACGTCCCCATGTTTCGCAAGTACAATATTCCAAGTTTCCTTAATGCCTTCTGTTGAATCCCACAACGTCCCATCTAAATCAAATAGTATTGCTTCAAAATCTGTTTTTTTCATGTATCGATTTCCTTTAACATCTGTCTTCAGTAATTTACCATCTAATAGTACCATACTTACTCTCTAAAATCCAAGAAATTGCAGTAACCCAAGACAACCTTGCAAAATATCTGCATAGGTTATATTAAAACGCTGTGTATACCAAGGGTCTGCGATGGATTCCCCTTTACGTCCTGCATAATCTAACAATAGACTCACCTTGTGATCCACATCTTTTCCAATGATTCGTTCTAGATTCCTAAGATTATGAGTATCCATACAAATCAAATAGTCATATGCCTCATAATCCTGTTTCGTTACTTGAACAGCTCTCTTATTTCCACAAAAAATAGCATGCTTCTTCAGTTCTTCCTGCGCCATAGGGTATACTGCATTTCCCACTCCGTTCCAGATTTCTTCTGTACTCGTCGCTGCTGACGCAATGTAAAAAGAATGTTCCAATTTCTTTTTTGCGATTAAATCTTTCATAATAAATTCTGCCATTGGTGATCTGCAGATGTTGCCGTGGCAAACGAAAAGTATTTTTATCATCCCTTTAAAATCCTCATTTTCCTTGTATTTACGGGCTTTGTAGCCCTTTTGTAAAAAGCGTCTTGGTGGCATATTTTAGTATAATTTGGCAT